>Ga0163155_10000010_pt1 | contig 195684 bp, 204 predicted proteins | sample OliLakLV19SP4G1_FD_148611 | JGI IMG/M metagenome (GOLD analysis project Ga0163155, IMG submission 148611) | Freshwater microbial mat bacterial communities from Lake Vanda, McMurdo Dry Valleys, Antarctica - Oligotrophic Lake LV.19.SP4.G1 | ecosystem: Environmental > Aquatic > Freshwater > Lake... | reverse complement strand
GCCAAAGGTGATCTATGGGATAAAATTCAAAGACGGCATCGAGGAAACAGCAGCGTCGCTCAATTCTCAAGCCGAAGTCGCCGCCGCTTGATCCGTCAGCGCGTCACCAAGATTCGGCTATAGCTCGGTTTCACCCCAACCAAACCGCTTTCCCACGGCGATCAAGAAGTCGCCCTGTTCTTTCTGCATTCGGAAATCGACCCGATGACCGGCCCCCTTAGAGGGTCGGCCCGGCCTCTTTTTCGTGGCCTTGGGCGTGCGGACCACGGCGAATTTCCGGAGATAAATTTACGGTGTTTATCTCCATAAATTCGTTGCGACCGAGAGTCGAATCTGTCAGCACGATGGAATAGAAAAGGGCGGCCCCTTGCGGGACCGCCCCTAGTTGCCCTGCGGACAGGGTGGGTAATGCGCCGGTACGTTGCGACTGTGAGACATGCCGTTCGTTGGGCGAATGGCATGTCCCCGGCTCCGGCTCTGAACGCCTCGGCCTCACGGTATTTCTGCCGGTATTAAGCTTCGCCTGAATCCACAAGCGAATGTTGCCGTGGCGTTCCCGCCAGTCGGTAGAGCTTGATCGCTCCAGTGCTGCCTTCGGCGGGACGGGCCACCAAGATGCCCTTCGTCGTGTGTTTGGTGAGGCAGGCGCCCACGCGCTTCCGGAGTATCTGAAACGTGGCCTCGTCGGGATGAAGCCCGCGCTCCTTTATCCAAGCGTCTGTGATGTTGCGGGAGCTTAGCTCGCCGCCAGACGTGCGGAGCATGTCGAGGACGAAGCGTTGCATGTGCCCTTTGAAGGCCCGGTGCTTCGTCGCGTAGTGGTTGAGGCGGATGCGCTGTTGATCCGCGTCGGGATCGAACAAGCGGATCGTCGCGTCGAGGTGGTCTATGTCGCAAGTCACCTTCTTCGCGTTGGCGATGAGGTGGTCGCGGAGCTTCACGAGTTCGGCGCGCTTGGCTTGAAGGCCTGCGACTGTGTTGGGGCGTTCGACTGTCATGCCCTACGGATAGTCACCAAATACGGTGACTTCAACCACCGTTAGTGGTTAGACTGATCCATCATGCCGTTGAATTCCGGGAGTTCATCTAAAAACAACACGCCCCTGTGCGCTAACGAGACCTCGCCGGGGCGCGCCTTGATGCCGCCACCGACAAGCGCGGCCATGGATGCCGAATGGTGCGGCGCGCGGAAAGGCCGTGCGCGCGTCAAACGTCCGCGCTGCAGCAAACCCGCGACGCTCTGGATCATCGACACTTCGAGCAGTTCCTCCGCCGTCAGCGGCGGCAGCACGCCCGCAAGCCGTTGCGCGAGCATGGATTTTCCCGCGCCCGGCGGTCCGACCAGTAAAAGATTATGCCCACCCGCCGCGGCAATTTCGAGTGCGCGCTTGGCCTGTTCCTGACCCTTCACATCCCGCAGATCCGCGACCTGCGGGGGCGGCGCGATTTCACCGGGCACGGGCGGCGGCAGAAGTTGTCCGCCGCGGAAGTGATTGACGAGCGCGATCAAATTTGGCGCGGGTATCGCCTCCCCGCCCGCCCACGCGGCTTCGGGCCCGCACGCTTCGGCGCAGATGATCGGCATGCCCATGCCGTGCGCGGCCATCGCGGCGGGCAAGACACCCGGCGTCACGGCGAGCGAGGCGTCGAGACCGAGCTCGCCGAACACGACGGCGTTCTCCACCGCATCCTTCGGCACCACGCCCATCTCCGCCAGCAAAGCGAGCGCGATGGGCAGATCATAATGCGCGCCGTCCTTCGGCAGGTCCGCCGGCGCGAGATTGACGATGATGCGATCCCCCGGCACCGCGAGACCCATGCTCGCGAACGCCGCACGCACCCGCTCGCGGCTTTCGCTCACGGCCTTGTCGGCCAGTCCCACAACCACGATGCCCGTGAGACCACCCGCGATCTGCACCTGCACATCGACCCTGCGGGCCTCCACGCCCACGAAAGCCACCGTCACCGTCCGCGCCGCCACCCGCGTCTCCCACCCAGCTGAAGTCCGCACACGCTCACGACCGAGATCGTTACTCACATGCAACGACATCAGTACATAGTGCGAACATACAGGCAACAAATAAGAACGCCCGCGCTTAAAAATGGACGCATTGTAATCGTCCAGCTAACGCTGGCGTCGATGAGCCCCTTGCGGGACAAGGGCGCTTCACAAGGACCCGAGCCATGCGTCTGCTGATGATCGCCCCCCTGTTCCTTCTGGCGGCTTTGGCGGCCTGCCAGCCAGCGCCAGCAGAAAAAGCGGTGGAGGAGGATACGACGCAGGCGGCGGCGATCCCTGCCCTCGGCGCATTCACGACGCCCGCGAAGGTCATCTCAATAACGGACGCCGGCTATCCGATGTTCGTGCTCGCCGCGCAGCTGCCGGACCGGCCCACGCCGGTCGAAATCCTGCTCAACGCCGAAGCCGCAGATCTCGGCGATGTCGAGCGCGACCAGTTCGTCGGCAAAGACGTGACGCTGACCTACGAAGTGGTGGCGGAAAACGATCTCTTCGACCTGCGCGACGGCGATCTTTCGCTGCTTCAGGATGCGCCCGCGCGCGCGCCGCACTGGAAGGAAATCGTCGGCGTGCTGACCGGCGCGGAACACTCCACCGGCGGCGATCTACCCGACACCATCGCCGTCACCGATGCTCCCGGGACGAAGGTCGAGTTTGAATATTACGTGACGCCGCAGATTTCCGCGGCGAACGGCAAGCAGGTCACGGCGTGGTATTCGGCGAGTACGGGCCAGTATGTGAAAACGCTGCGTCTTGCGGCGACGGCGCCCAAATAGGCCGGCTCAATCGGGATAGTGCCGTTCGCCCGGCCACCGCTCCATCGCCTCGATGGCGAGATGTGCAGATTCGAGTTTGTGATCCGGCACATTCGACAGGCGCGCCAGATCAATCCACGCCTTGATGGCGGGCGGCGCCAGCCTGTCACGACCGCAGAGCACGAAGAGCGGCTCCGTCGGTGCTACGCTTGAAAGCGCGCCGAACTCGATTTCGTCGGCCAGCGCCGTGTAGCCCGCATGGCGCAGCACGCGCGCGCACTGCTGCAGCGGGCTATCTGTCCGTTCAGTCGAACTCATGAAGCGCCTCCGAAGTTGCACGTCCGAGATGACGCGCGCGCGAACGCGCGCCTTGATCTCGCGCAACGTGGCGACTGGAAACGCGGGAGTCTAGTTCGTTGCCGATATGATCGGCGCACCGGACGGTAGCGCGGGGACCTCCGCGTCGGGATTGCGCGCAACGGTCTGGCGGGTGCGGGAGTCCGTGGGGCGCACCAGGACGTAGGACACGACTTTCTGCACGCCGCCGACGAGGCTGGCGATTTCCGCCGCGCGTTGCAGTTCCTCGTCGCTGCGCGCGAGGCCCATCAGATAGACGACGCCCTGTTGCGTCTCGACGTTGAAGTTCACGCTCTTGATCTGCGCATCGGCCATCAGCTTCGTGCGCACCTGCGCGGTAATGAAGTTGTCCTGGCTGGAGCGCACCATGCCGGGCGAGGCGCCGACGATGATCTGGTTGGAGACGGACTCGATGGTGCGCACGTTCCACGCAATGCGCTCGGCGTAATCCTTGTCTTCCTGGCGGGGCGTCGTGCCGGACAGCAGCAGCTGGCCCTGTGCGACTTCCACGTCCACGTGCGCGTAGGCCTGACGATCGAACGCCTGCAAACGGCGCTTCATTTCTGCAGATGCCGCCGCATCGTCGATGCTGCGGCCTACGGAGCGGTCCTGCCCTGTCGCCATGCCCATGGTGGCCGCCGTGACGCCGCCAACGGCGGCGCAGCCGCTCTGTAGCGCACACGCGCCGACAGCCATCGCAACAAGAAGGGACGTGCGCATATCCGGCGCTCCGACAGGGTTAAGCCGGAAGCCTGCACCATTCAGGTAAATTGCCGTTTAACCAGTATGGCTAACCGATCCTTTCGGCGTGCCAAGCGTCGGGGATGTGTTCGGGCCACGACCATGGCCGCACGATCACGAGATCGAGGCGCACCGATGCGCCGTCGAGGCGATGACGCTTGGCGAGGGACAGACCAGCACGTGCGATGCGATCGCGCTGACGCAGGCCGACAGATTGGAGCGCGATGAGCCGCGTCGCGCGGGCCTTCACTTCGACGACCGCGAGCGTCCTGCCCTTCACCGCCGCCAGATCCACTTCGCCGAACGGCGTGCGGGCCCGGTGCGCAAGGATGCGGTAACCCTTCCCCATCAGCCACAGCGCGGCGAGCAGCTCTGCGGTGCGTCCTCGCTGCTCAGCCCGTTGTCGAATCTGGCGGCGATCCCTCACGCCTCGTCCTTGAGGATGAGCGCGCGCGCATAGGCGTCGCGGCGCATGACGCCGGTTTCCTCCGCTGCGAGGCGCGCCGACTCCTTCACCGAGTGCGAGGGCAGGAAGCGCCGCAGCGCCGCATCGAGCGCAGCTTCATCGCCCACGGGCTTTTCCTCCGGCGGCGCGACCACGACGACGATCTCCCCTTTCGGGTCCGCGTCGATGGCCGCCGCCAGTTCGGAGAGACGGCCACGCCGCACTTCCTCGAAGAATTTCGTCAGCTCGCGGCCCACCGCAGCTTCGCGATCGCCGAAGGCCGCATGCATGGCTTCAAGGCTCGCCCTCAGGCGCGGGCCGGTTTCGTAGAAGACGAGCGTTGCAGAGATGTCGGCGAGGTCGTCGAAGAAGGTCGCGCGCGCGCCGGGCTTCGACGGCGCGAAACCCGCGAAGAGGAAGCGGTCTGTAGGCAAACCGGCCACCACAAGTCCCGAAAGAAGTGCGGACGCGCCCGGGATCGGGAACACGCGATAGCCCGCCGCCGCCGCGTCGCGCACGAGCTTGTAGCCGGGATCGGAAATGAGCGGCGTGCCCGCATCGCTGATCAGCGCCACGGCCTTGCCCGCCTCCAGCGCCGCCAGCACCTTCGGGCGCGCCGCCTCAGCGTTGTGCTCGTGATAGCTCGTCACCTGCGGCGACAGGCTGAACGCGTCGAGCAGCTTGCGCGCCACCCGCGTATCCTCCGCCAGCACGAGATCGGCGCCGCCCAGCACGTCCAGCGCCCGCAGGCTGATATCGCGCAGGTTCCCGATCGGCGTGGCGACCACATAAAGACCACCTTCCAGCGGTGGACTGGCGCCGCCAGCGCCCCTAGGTTCGCGGGCCTTCGGAACGGGTTGAATCGGACGAGACATGAGTTTCATCGCATCTACGTCGCGCGGCCAACGCGCGCAAAGACTCTCGGCCTTGAAGACGCTCGCCCGCGGTAGCGCTTTGGCGCTCGGCCTCGCCGCAGCGGCCTGCGGCAGCTCCGGAACCACCCGCCCCAGCCCCTCGCCCGACCCGTCCACCGGCGTCGTCAGTCCCGCCGCGCCGCCGATCATGACCCGCGACGGCATGACCCCGCCCTTCATGGCCGGCCGCACCATCACGCGCATCGGCCTGCTCCTGCCCTTCGCCAGCCGCCCGGCCGAGGCGGGCGCGCTCTACCAGGCCGCCGAACTCGCGGTCTTCACCTATGGCGATCCCGGAACCCTGCTGATCCCGCGCGACAGCGGCGCGACCGCCGCGTCCGCCGCCGAGGCCGCCCGCCTGCTCCTGCGCGACGGCGCCGACGTCATCCTCGGCCCAGTGGAACGCGAGACCGTCGCGGGCGCTGCGCAAGTCGCGCGCGAACGCAATGTGCCGGTCGTCGGCTTCTCGTCGGACCGCACCATCGCCGGCAACGGCGTCTACATTCTCTCGCTGCCGCTGGAAGAAGATGTGCGCCGCATCATCGACTTCTCCGTGTCGAAGGGATTGCGCAGCTACGCGCTGCTCGCGCCGGAGAATGATTACGGACGCCGTGTCGAAGCAGCCCTGCGGGCAGAAGCCGCCGCGCGCGGCGCCACCGTCGGCGTCACACAATTCTACACCCGCACCGATCGTGACGCCGCCACTGCCGCGCGCGCGCTCGCCACGCAGCTGCGCCGCACGCCGGTTCAGGCGATCCTGATCGCGGAGAGCGGCTCCGTGCTGCGCGCGACGGGCCCCGCCCTCCTCATCGGCGGCGTGAACATGGGGCAGGTGAAACTCCTCGGCACCGGCGCCTGGGCCGGCGGCGACGCGCAACGCGAGCCTACGCTTGCGGGCGGCTGGTTCGCTTCGCCCGATCCCGCCGTGCGCGCCGATTTCGAACAGCGCTACCGCACCGCGTTCAACCGCGCGCCGTCGCGCATTGCGAGCCTCGGCTATGACGGCGTCATGCTCGCCATCGACGCGGCGAAGTCGAACCGTCAGGACACGCTGAGCCGCGCTGTGCTGGAACGCGCCGAAGGTTTCAGCGGCGCGGACGGCGTCTTCCGCTTCCGTCAGGACGGCTCCATCGAGCGCGGCCTCGCGATCCTGGAGTTGCGCCAACAAGGCCCCGCCGCCGTCGATCCCGCGCCGCGCACGCTGCGGGTCAACTAGGCCTTCAGCCGGGCTTCGAGATCGGCGATGAGCTTGCGCACGCGCCGGCCATTCGTGCCCATGTCGCTGATGCCGACGCGCGAGCGCGAATAAACCGCGATCGTCGAACTCTCCGGGCCCAGCGGCACGATCAGGACGTCCACGTCGTCCTTGAAGCGCAGCAGCGCGGTTGTCGCGACGTATTTTGCGTGCACGCCCTGCCCGTCTTCCGCGAACCTGGCCCCCGGAACCAGCGCTGTGAGCGCGGCGCGCACCTTGTCCGCGCTCGCGGCGAAGACAGGTGAGGGAATGTCGGCGTTTGTCGCGCGGCAGATCTCCGGCGTGCAGACGAGGAACGCGTTGGGCGTCACGGCGCGTTCGAAGGTGGCGAAGTCGAGCATGGCGTTCTCCGATGTCGTGCTACGCGCGGCTTTGCTCATCGGATGCCCCTCAGCTCAACGCGGACAGTCCGCCATCGACGGCGAGAATCTGCCCGTCCACATAGGCGCTCTCGTCGCTGATCAAGAAAAGCGCGGCATAGGCCGTCTCCCAACCCGTGCCCTGCCGTCCGAGCGGGGTCGGCGTGCGCCCGCGCGAAGGCCGCCCCTGCGTCGCGGCGCGACCGAGCGGGGTATCCATCAGGCCCGGACACACCACATTCGCGCGCACGCCACGCCGAGCGCCCTCGAACGCGACATGGCGCATCAGCGCGTGCAGCGCGCTCTTGGACGCATCGTAGGCCGGCAGACGCGAGCCGGGCTTCAGCCCCGCAATCGACGAGATGAAGACGATGGCGCCGCCATCGGTCATGTGCGGCAGCGCCGCTCGACAGCACAGCATGGGCCCGCGCAGATTAATCGCGAGCGTCGTGTCCCAGTCGTCGGCGTTTGCGCCTTCGAGACCCAGCGCGCCGACGCCCACGCCCACATTCAATGCCAGCGCATCAAGGCCGTCGAGCTTGTCGACCGCCTCCGCGATCATGCGCGTGATCGAGTCCGGGGAGGCAATGTCGGCTTCGATCACCACGGCATCGGGGCCGATCAGCGCCGCCGTCGCAGCCGCCGCCGCGCGGGATTTGTCCGCCACCGCCACGCTTGCGCCTTCGCGCGCAAAAAGCACCGACATGGCGCGTCCGTTGCCGACACTGTCAGTGGCCGGGTCCACGGTGCGCTGTCCGCCGCCGACCACCAACACGCGTCGGCCCGCCAGGCGGCCGCGTCCCGGCGCCTCGCCGCGCGACTCCAGCGGCAGCGGGCGTTCCTCGTCATCGGCCATGTTCAGCTCTCCCCGACCTTTATCTTCACTGGCGCATCTTCAATGTCGACGTCGAAGGTTTCGAGGAAGCGCGACACCATCATGTAGTAGCCGACGGTGATGGTGAGCTCCTGCATTTCCTGATGCGACAGGCGCTCGGCGAGCGGCTTGTACGTCGCGTCCGACGCGCGGACATTCTTCACGACGTCGTCGGTGAAGCGCATCACCATTTTCTCGATATCGTTGAACGCCGCTGCTTCCGGGCCCTCATGGATCGCGGCGATCTTGTCTTCCGACATGCCGACCTGACGGCTGATGCGCTCGTGCTGGAACACCTCGTACTTGGCGTTCGACAACACGCCCACGCGCACGATGGCGATTTCCCGCAACACGGGGTCGAGCTTGGTGAAGGCGAGGATCTGGTTGCCGAGCCGCACGAAGCCGTCGAGCAGTTCGCCCGAATGGCCCATCATGCGGAAGATGTTCAGCGGCGGCAGACGCCCGTACCAGTCCTTCGCGCGGCCCGTCGCGGCGGTAGGATCGAAGTACGGAATGCGCGCCATGGTCGTCTCCTCGTTTGTCGTTGCGAGGACTACAGCACATTCCGCTTCTCTCTCGCGAGGGGAACGTTGCCGAAAATTAGGGGGACTGCGGGGTCCTTCATACCTCGCTTTCCAGTACCGCCGGCTTCAGCCGGCCAAACAGTTCCCTTGGCGCGCATGATGCCGGCTGAAGTCGGCGGTACGAACTGCACTTTTTTCAGCAAAACAATCCGACCGGGTCGCGGCCTCACTGACACTCCTCCCACGTCGCGTTCGGATGGTCCGGTCGCCACGAAGAGGAGAGCCAGATGCAAGTCGTCCGACCGTTACGTCACCGCCGCGCCGCCTACGCGACCGCCGCGCGCGAACTGCATCTGTGGCTGCTCCAGGTTCTGGCCTGGGTCGCAACCCGCGTGCGCTTGCCGCGCATCCTGCGTCTCGATTTCCAGGATGAAATCCGGAAGGCCCGCCGCGACATCCGCGTGCTGATCTTTCTCGGTATGTGCTCGCGCATGACCTTCCGGCGAGATCGTCCGAGTTTCACGCGACGGCCGCACGGCATTGCAGGCTATCAGCGCCGACACGCCCGCCTGCTGCGCATCTACACGCGGGGGATTCCGCTGCGCACGCTCCGCGACATGCGCGATGCGCTGGCGAATTTCGACAAAGTGGTGAAGTGCGCCATCGCGCGCCTGCCCAAACGCGGAGTCGCGCCCGGCGCTGTCGTCGCGGTGATCGCCGTGACGATTGCTCTGAGCACGAACGCTCTCGCACCCGCCGCCGAAGCTGCAGACACGTCATGACCAGCGAAACAGGAGCGCGGGCCTATGGCCCGCATGTTTGGATAAAGCGCGCGAGATTCTTCGGAGTCTGGCGTCACGACTGCTGGGCGGGCCCCAAATGGATTCTGGGGCCCGCGCTCCCACTCGCGGAAAATGGAGGCCTTACTCCCCCGGCTCCGCCTTCCTTGGCGCTTTCATCCGGCGGCGATTCACGTGAGCGTGTCCCTCGGGGCGCCCGTCGCCGGCGACGACCTCGCCCTTGAAATAGTGCCGCTGCCAGCCCTGCTGGATCGTCTCGGCGTCGTTCTTCGAGAGCTTGTCCAGGAACTGCGTGCGGCTTTCGCCCCAGGCGAGGTACTGGCGGTGCAGCTCCGGTTCGTCGGCGAGTTTCTTCACCACCGGCTGCACGTCCTCATAGCCGTTGTGCGGGACCGGCATCACGAAGGCGATCGGCTCGCCCTTCTTGAAGGAGATGTAGCCCGGCCGCGTGAAGTGCCAGTTCATCGTGAAGGGAAACGGCAGCCACTCCGTCTCGACGATGCCGCTGAGCGCCTGGATGCCGTCTTTCACATGGTTCGGCGAGCCGCCGACCCACATGTCCCAGCCTGGCTCGGTGCGGAAGAGATACCCGGTGTGAAAGGTGAGGATGCCGCGGGTGAAGTGCGAGACGACCGTGCGGGAGAGGATGTCCTGCGGGGTGCCGTCGTCCGAGCGCACCTGGATGTCGTCGAGGCCGGGCCCGCCGGTCCACCACGCGGTGAAGCTGTAGGGAGAGAGAATGTCCCAGCCCGTGGTGTTGGCGATCACCATCGGCAGGCAGCGATAGGGATGGCGGTCGCCGAAATTGTCCATCCACGGGCGATCCGTGGAGCCGGGGACGAGGGGCGGCAGATGCTCGTCGCCCTCGGTTGTGTAGCACATGAGTTTCATCGTCGGCTGGTGTATCCGTCAGGCATGACCGCGTCCACGCGACAAGACCTCTTCGACTTCCTCGACCGCCTCGGCGTCGCACGCCGGACCCATGACCACGCGCCCGTGTTCACCGTCGCCGAAAGCGAGACCATCAAGCTCGACATGCCCGGCGGGCACACGAAGAACCTGTTTCTCAGGGACAAGGCCGGCCGCCTTTTCCTGCTCTGCGCGCTGGCGGAGACGAAGATCCAGCTCAACGCGCTCGCGAAGCTGCTGAAGGCGGGACGCTTCAGCTTCGGGTCGCCGGAGCTGCTGTTCGAGGCGCTCGGCGTGACGCCGGGATCGGTGACGATCTTCGCCCTGCTCAACGACCGCCTCGGCCGCGTCGCGCTGCTGCTGGACGAAGCGCTCCTGCATGTGGACCCGGTGAACTTCCACCCGCTCGCGAATGACGCCACCACCGCCGTCTCCCCGACCGGACTCATGGTTTTCCTCGCGGCGACCGGCCACCTGCCGCAGCGCATCGCTTTCGACCCCGACGGGACCCCGGTTGCCGTTGAATAGACCCCGCGCCCGGCCCATGTTGCCGGTGAAGAATTTGAACAAGGCACTCGAGGAACTCATGGCCGACACTCTCATCGGAAGCGTACCCGCCGACCTCGTGAAGGACGGCTCCGATCAGGCCTTCATGGTCGACGTCATCGAGGCGTCGAAGACGCAGCCGGTCATCGTCGATTTCTGGGCGCCGTGTTGCGGCCCCTGCAAGACGCTGGCGCCGGCGCTCGAAAAGGCCGTGCTTGCGGCCAAGGGCAAGGTGAAGCTGGTCAAGATCAATATCGACGAGAACCCGGGCGTCGCGGGCCAGCTCGGCGTCAAATCCATTCCGGCGGTATTCGCCTTCGATCGCGGCCGCCCGGTGGACGGCTTCATGGGCGCGGTCCCCGAAAGCCAGATTCGCATGTTCATCGACAGGCTCGCGGGTCTCGCCGGTCCGGACGCCGCCGAGGAAGACCTCGCCGCTGCGCTCAAGGAAGCGGGTGAGGCGCTCGCGCAGGGCGACGTGGGCGGCGCGGCCCAAACTTACGCCGCCGTGCTGCAGGCCGACCCCGAGAACGTGAAAGCCATCGCCGGCCTCGCGCGCTGCTACATCGCCGTCGGTGAAATCGAGCAGGCTCGGGATTCGCTCTCCATGGTCCCCGAGGACAAAGCCAAGGACGCTGAAGTCCAGAGCGTCCGCGCCGCCCTCGAACTCGCCAGCGCCGCACCGGCCGGCGGCGCCGACACCGCCGCATTTGACGCTGCACTGAAGACGAACCCGAATGACCACGCCGCGCGTTACGACCTCGCCGGCGCGCTCGCAGCGCGCGGAGACCTGGAGGGCGCCGTGAATGAACTTCTGACCATCGTTGAGAAGGACCGCGACTGGAATGAGGGCGCCGCGCGTGCGCAGGTGCTGAAGATTTTCGAGGCGGCGGGCCTCGGCTCCGACATCTCAAAAACGGGACGACGCAGACTTTCGACGATTCTCTTTTCCTGAGGCGGCGCCATGAGCTCCTTCGGATTCCGCAAGCCAGACGATTTCCCTGTGACCATTCCGGTCTTCCCGCTCGCCGGCGCCGTGCTCTTTCCCCGCAGCGCATTGCCGCTGAACATCTTCGAGCCGCGCTATCTGAACATGATCGACGACGCGCTCGCGGCGGAGCGTCTCATCGGCATGATCCAGCCGGCGGATGCGGCGAATGACGCCAAGCCTTCCCTGTCCAAGGTCGGATGCGTAGGACGCATCACGACATTTTCGGAAACCGACGACGGGCGCTACCTCATCACGCTGACGGGCGTCAGCCGCTTTCGAGTCGGCCGCGAACTCGATGTGCCGTCGCCGTATCGCAAGGTCGCCCCCGACTGGTACGCGTTCGCCTCCGATCTGTCGGAACGCGACAACGCCGCCGCCATAGACCAGGAAATGCTTGCCCGCGCGCTGCGCGATTACTCCGTGGCGAAGGGCTTTCAGGTCGACTGGGAAGCCGCCACCGACGCGCCCGCCGAGATGCTCGTCAACGCCGTCTGCGCCGCGTGCCCGTTCAGTCCGCAGGAAAAGCAGATGTTGCTCGAGGCGACGACGCTCGCCGACCGCAGCGACACGCTGGTGGCGTTGCTCGAACTCGGCGCGTCGGCGTCCGGCGGTGGAACGATGCAATGAGCGCGCCAAATGGACAAACACGCGTGGAAATCGATCCCCGCCTGCTGGAAGTGATCGTCTGCCCGCAGACGCGCACGCCGCTGCGCTATGATCGCGAGAAGCAGGAGTTGATCAGCGACACCGCTCGGCTGGCCTTCTCCGTCCGTGACGGCGTGCTGATCCTCAGCATCGATGAAGCGCGCGAGCTGGGGCCGGACGAATGAGTGCGACGAACTGGCCCGTCGAACTCGTCTTTCAGCGTGAAGCGAAGCGCCTCAACGTCCGCTTCGAAGACGGGGGGGATGTTTCCATCCCATTTGAAAAACTGCGCACGGAAAGCCCGTCGGCCGAGGTGCAGGGTCACGGGAACAAGCGCGTCGTGACCGGCAAGGCCAACGTCGGCGTCGTCGATGCAAAGCCCGTGGGCCGCTACGCCGTGCGCATCGTCTTCGACGACGGTCACGACACGGGCATTTTCAGCTGGGACTATCTGCGCGAGCTGGGGCAGACAGTCTGAACATCTGCACCGCGTCGTGGAGTGCGGCCTCCGCGCCCCGCGGAAACGTCGCGATCAGCGCCGCAGCGATCAGCAAGCAAAGCGGCGCATAGTAGCGGCGGTTCAATGTGAAGAACGGCGTGCCCTTCGCGTAGTTGAATGCCGGCGTGACATACGGCGCGAGACCCCGCAGCGCGAACACCGCAATCAGAACAACGTAGCCGCCATAGACGACCAGCGCCTGCAGCCCGAACGCGATTGGTGTTTGCCCAAACGCCACAATGAGCGACGCACAAGCAAGCGCTGCGGCGACAGCCGCACACGCAAGGAAGCTCGGCACTTTGGCGCTCGGCGTTCCGACGACTCGCAGACTCAACGATGCTGCGTCGTGACCAGGCCAACGTCCGCCGACGCCCCAGTAGAAATGCAGCGCAGACAGCAACAGCAGAATGGCGACCAGACCCGCCGCGATCAGCACCCCAGCGCCTCGCCCTTCAACAACTTTGGCAACGCCCCGCTTCCGCCTGCCGCCTCGCGCATGAAGAACCGCCGCGCCGGCGGCACGAGATCCACCGCCGCCATGCCGCGGCCGCGCCACTGGCGCAGCGGCGGGAAGTCATTCGAGAAGATGCGATTGAAAGCATCCATCACCAGCGCCATCGAGGTGGAGTCGAAGCGCCGCCATTTCTCATATCGCTTGAGCCCTTCCGCATCGCCGGCTTCGAGACCCACGCCCACGGAGTCGACGATGCACTCCGCAAGCGCCGCCACATCGCGCAGGCCGACATTCAGCCCTTGCCCCGCGATGGGGTGCACCCCATGTGCAGCGTCCCCGATCAACGCAGCGCGCGACGCAATCAACTTCTCCGCAATTTGCAGCGACAGCGGATACGCAAAGCGCGGCGCCGCAAGCGTGATGGCGCCAAGATGTCCGCCGAAACGCAGTCGCAACTCCGCGAGGAAATCCGCTTCCGACATCGCCATCAGCGCATCGGAAATCGCGGGCCTTTCCGTCCAGACGATGTTGCAGCGGTTGTCCGTCAGCGGCAACATCGCGAACGGGCCCGACGGCAGGAAGTATTCGTGCGCCACGCCGTGATGCGGCTTCTCGTGCGCGACCGTGCAGACCACAGCGGTCTGCTTGTATTTCCATCCCGTCGTGCGAATGCCCGCGCCCATGCGAACCGTCGAACGGCGCCCTTCCGCGCCGACGACGAGCGAAGCGCGCACGCAGCGCCCGTCCTTCAGCGAAACGGTGACGCCGCCTGCATCCGGCGCGTGTCCCGTCACCGCCACCGGCGCAAGCACGCGCAGACCTGTCTCGGACGCGGCCGCATTCAGCGCCGCGCGGATGTGGCGGTTCTCCAGCATGTAGCCGAGCGCTTCGCCGTCCGCGCGCGCATCCAGTTCCTTGCGGTCAAAGGAAAGTGAAAGCAGCGAAGGCCCGCCGCGCACGCGTCCATCGGTGACGAGAATCTTCTCGATGCGTTGTGCGTGCGGCCGCAGCGCATCTCCGATGCCGAGCGCCTCCCACATACGGAACGAGGCGTAAGCGATCGCGGAAGCGCGGCCATCGTAGCTCGCGGCAATCTGTGTCGCGGCGACTTCAGAGTCCGCGACCATCACGTCCACGCCCGCCTTGGCGAGCGCGAGCCCCAGGGTCAGGCCCGTCATGCCGCCGCCGGCGATGAGAACTTCTGTGCGGAGCGCCGGGTCGTTCAATTCGGTCACCATCACTTGCCTATCTGCCGCAGGGTATCGGTGCGGACGGCGCCCGTCGATGCGGCGCGCCGTAGCGATGGCGCCCCCTTTTTGTGCAATGCGGTAAAGCCTTGCCGACGAGAAAGGTTGCGCGCTTGCCCCACCCCCCACCGCTCCGGCCAATCGGCCCGCCAAAGGGGCGGCGACCGACGTCGTACGACCGCGCGGGGAGTTATCGAATGAACGCAAAACTGGACAAGAAGCCGAAGGGGGTGCTGCAGACCATGCGCGCCTTCGCAGCGGCCGCAGCGCTGGGCCTCGTGCTCTTCGCAGGCGGTCAGTCGGACGCGCAGGCGCCGACGACCCCGCCGGTGGCGGAAGCTGCTGCGCCTGCCGCCAAGCCGGCGGTCACGCCCGAGGCGGCGCCTACCGCTGAAGCGCCGGCTGTTGCCGAAGCCGCACCGGCGGAAGCCGCAGCGATCGCCGCACCTGAACAGACCGTCGACAAGGGCGACACCACCTGGATGCTTCTGAGCACGATGGCCGTGTTCCTGATGATCATCCCCGGCCTCGCGCTCTTCTACGGCGGCCTCGTCCGCACCAAGAACATGCTCTCAGTGCTCATGCAGGTGAGCACCGTGACCGTCATCGGCATGGTTCTGTACGCGCTGGTCGGCTACAGTCTGTCCTTCACGGACGGCGGCGCGCTCAACACGTTTGTCGGCGGTTCGGGACGCTTCTTCCTTGCAGACGCGGGCACGGATCTCTCGGACAACCTGGCCGCGACCTTCTCCACGGGCATCTACATTCCGGAACTCGTTTTCGTCGTCTTCCAAATGACGTTTGCGTGCATCACGGCCTCGCTCGTCCTCGGCGGCCTTGCGGAGCGCGTGAAGTTCATCGGCGTCGTGCTGTTCGCCATCGCGTGGCCGCTGCTCGTCTACTACCCCATGGCGCACATGGTCTGGTGGTGGCCGGGACCGGACCTCGTCGCCACGGGTGACGCAGTGAAGGACGGCGCCGTGCAAGGCGCTGGCCTGATCTGGAATTTCGGCGCCCTCGACTTCGCCGGCGGCACCGTGGTGCACATCAACTCCGGCATAGCGGCGCTGGTCGGCTGCATCATCCTCGGCAAGCGCACGGGCTACAAGAAAGAGCCCATGCCGCCCCACTCGCTGACGATGGTGCTCATCGGCACCGGCCTGCTGTGGTTCGGCTGGTTCGGCTTCAACGCCGGCTCGAACCTGGAGGCCAACTACTATTCGGCGCTCGCCATGGCCAACACCTTCCTCGCTCCGGCGGCGGCGGGTCTGTCGTGGACGATCACCGAGTGGGTCACGAAGGGCAAGCCGAGCATGCTCGGCATGGCGTCCGGCATCGTGGCGGGCCTTGTCGCGGTCACGCCGGCGGCAGGCTTCGCGGGGCCGGTCGGCGCGCTGCTGCTCGGCCTCGTCGTCGGCCCGGTCTGCCTGTTCGCCTGCTCGGCGCTGAAGAGCATGCTCGGCTATGACGACGCGCTCGACGTGTTCGGCATCCACGGCGTGGGCGGCATCGTCGGCGCGCTCGGCACCGGTCTCGTGGTGAACCCGGCCTGGGGCGGCGCGGGCGTGGTCGACTACGTCAACTGTGCGGAAGCCGGCGCGGTGCTCGCGACCTGCCCGGTGGCGGCCTACGACCTGGTCACGCAAATGACCGCGCAAGCCAAGGGCGTGCTCGTCACGATCGCCTGGTCCGGCGTCGGCAGCCTCGTGATCTTCCTCGTCCTTCGGGTTCTCGGCCTGCTGCGGGCCTCCAAGGAAAGCGAACAGGAAGGTCTCGACATCACGTCGCACGGGGAGGCCGCCTACCATCCCTAGAATGGGCAATACCTATCGTCTCGCGATCCGGGCCTCAGGGTCCGGATCGCCCCACGGCCCGCCATGCGGGATCCTCCCCTCTGAAGGCCGCGATCATGAGATCGCGGCCTTCTTCTTGTCTTGCTACTTTTCTGGGGCGCGCCTTGCGGTCCGCGGATAATTCCGTCGGCGGAACGTTCACCCTCCCTAAGTTAGCGCTTCGTTTACCGGCCCCCCCGAAGAGTGCGTCTCGTGCTCCAGAAGACGAGCTGCTCCGTACCTATGACCGATCTTTCCTATACCCCCGGGACCACAGCCCCGGACGTGAACTCCGCTTCCGGGAAGACGGCGCTGAAGCGCGCCGGCATCTCGATCGGGGCCATGCTGTTCGGCGTTTACGGCCTCGGCGCGGTGCTGACCTACCGTGCGGACGATCCGAGCCTGAACGTCGCCACCAACGACAAGGCGCAGAACCTCTTCGGCGGCCCGGGCGCCGTCTTTGCCGACTTCTTCATGCAGACTCTGGGCGCCGCCGCGCCTGTGGCCCTGAGCGCGATCTTCGCCGCCGGCGCCATCCGCATCGCGCGCAAGCGCATCACCAACAGTGTCTCGCGCGAGCGGCTCATGGCCGGCGCGGGCGGCGTGATCTTGCTCGCAGGCGCTGCCTCCGCCGCTCCTACCCCCAATTTCTGGCCGCTCGACAGTTTCGGCGGCGTGATCGGCGATGGCATCGCCGGGCTGCTGACCGCCCTCTTCTCCCTGCCAGGCCTGCCGGCACCCGAGGTATTCGCGGGCCTGACAGCTGCAGTCGGCGGCGGTATCGCACTCGCCTGGGCGTTCAGCGTCACACGTGACGACATGGCCGCGGCGGTCGACTCCACGGCGGAAGCCGTGGGCAAGGCCGGCGGCCTCATGCAATCGATGTTCAAGGGTTTTGGCGGCAAGCTCAAACGCGCGCCGGAACCGTGGGAAACCTTCGAACGCGAAGTCCCGCTGCGCGCCGAGAAGCGCGCCGCGGTGATTGGCCCCGCTGCCGATGAGGACGGCGCCGGAGGCGCGACTGAAGAGGAAGCGCCGCGTCGCATCGTGCCTGCGCCCATCCGCAAACGCGTCGAACAACCGGCGCAATCGCGTGGCGCCACGCCGCAGCGCCCGACGCAGCAAAGCGCGCCTCGCGCGCCGCAGTCCGATCTGCAGATGCGATCGCAGTCCGAAAATTTCGATCTCCCGGGCCTGGATCTGCTGGCGACGCCGAAGGTGCGTGGCGCGCAGACGGACGGCGCAACACTTCAGGCGCAGGCAAAGCTCCTCGCCGCCACGCTCGCCGACTACGGTGTGCAGGGCGACATCATTTCCGCCCGCCCCGGCCCAGTCGTCACGCTGTTCGAACTCGAACCGGCGCCGGGCGTCAAATCCTCGCGCGTCATCGGCCTTGCCGAAGACATCGCGCGCTCCATGAGCGCGGAAAGCTGCCGCGTCGCAGTCATCCCCGGCCGTAACGCCATCGGCATCGAGCTGCCGAACCCGAAACGTGAAACCGTCTATCTGCGCACGCTGATGGGCTCGACCGCTTTCGTCGGCGCACAAGGCGCGCTGCCGCTGGCGCTGGGCGAAACCATCGAAGGCGAGCCCTTCGCCGCCGACCTCGCGAAAATGCCTCACCTGCTGATCGCGGGCACAACGGGCTCCGGCAAGTCTGTCGGCCTCAACGCGATGATCCTGTCGCTGCTCTTCCGCCATACCCCGGAAGAATGCCGCTTCATCATGATCGACCCGAAGATGATCGAACTCTCGATCTACGAGGGGATTCCGCATCTCCTGACGCCGGTCGTCACCGAGTCGAAGAAGTCCGTCGTCGCGCTCAAGTGGGTCGTGCGCGAGATGGAAGAGCGCTACCGGCGCATGCAGAAGTTCACGGTCAAGAACATCCAGGGCTACAACGACCGCGTGCGCGCCGCGCTCGACAGCGGCGAAATGCTGACACGCACGGTGCACGCGGGGTTCAACCCGGAATCGGGCGAGCCGATCTACGAGACCCAGGAACTGCCGCTTGAGATCATGCCGCACATCGTGGTCGTGATCGACGAAGTCGCGAGCCTCATGTTGACGGCCGGTCGTGAAGTGGAAGCAGCGGTGCAGAGCCTCGCGCAGATGGCGCGGGCGGCCGGCATTCACGTCATCATGGCCACGCAGCGCCCATCCGTCGACGTCATCACCGGCGTCATCAAGGCGAACTTCCCGACGCGCCTTTCGTACAAGGTCGCCACCAAGGTCGACAGCCGCACGATCATCGGCGAGTCGGGCGCGGAACAACTTGTCGGCCAGGGCGACTGCCTTTTCATGGGCGGTGGCGGTCGCATCGTGCGCCTGCACGGCCCGTACGTGGAAGACGACGAAGTGCTGCGCATCGTGGAAATGCTGCGCGCGCAGGGCACGCCCCAGTACCGCTCCGACGTCACCGACGATCCCGATGCGCCAGATGACGCACCAGTTGATCTTGTCGATGTGGCGGGTGGCGCCGACGACGAGTTCTACGATCGCGCCGTCGACATTGTCGCGCGCGACCGCAAGGCTTCGACCAGCTATCTCCAGCGCAAGCTCAGCCTCGGCTACAACCGCGCCGCCAAGCTGATCGAACGTATGGAAATCGACGGCGTGATCTCGCGCGCAAACCATGCGGGCCGTCGCGAAATTCTTGTTCCCGCTCCCAACGACGACTGAGAGTCAGGCCCCCGGCGCGAGCCATCCCGTGAACCGGGGATGAAAGTTCCCGCCCAGCCCTTGCCCCCGCATGCCCTTTATTCGGCCCGGAGGCCGGGCCATATCAACGCGGATGAAAAACCTCGCAACCGCGCTCGCCGCGTCCGCCCTCCTTGTCGGCATTCCGATCGCCGCCCTCGCCCAGAGCCGCGCGCCGGCCGTCGTTCGAACGCCAGTGGCCGGGGAACTTTCCGGCGCGCAAAGGTCAGCGGCGCTCACACAGGCCAGCGCCGCACTCAACCGGATCGCCGCGGTGCACGGTCGGTTTACGCAAGTTGCACCGGACGGGTCGCAGACGCAGGGTCGCATCTACATGCAGCGACCCGGCAAACTGCGCTTTGAATATGACGCGCCGTCGCCGCTGACGATCGTCGCGGACGGCTCGGTCGTGGCGGTCGAAGACCGCGCCATGCGCGATATCCAGCGCGTGCCGCTGCGCTCGACGCCACTCTACTACGTGCTGAAACCGCAGGTGAACCTGGAGCAGGATGCCCGCATCACCCGCGTCGTCCAGCAGGGCGAAAACCTCTTCGTCAGCGCGCGGGATCGTTCGGGGCAGGCCGACGGCGAGATCACCATCACGTTCGGCGGCGCGTCGCGGGAGCTGAAACAGTGGTCGATCACCGACGGCCAGCGGCAGACGACGCGAATCACTCTGTCGCAAGTTCAGAGTGCCGCCCGTCTCGATCCCAAGCTCTTCCGCATCTCGGCGTATGACGCGATGGCGCGGCCCAAAAACCGTTAACCAGAGAAGCGTCGGTAATCGTTGGCGGAATTTGCGCCAACCGTTTCTTGAGGCACACAGGCAAGTGATATTACGGGGTCAACCATTGTTTTCACGACCCCTGTGGCCTATTTGTTACGTGCAAGCCGCCGCTTATCCCCCTGGATCAGCGTCGTCCCCCCGCTGACCGATCCAGTGCGGCGGCTGCGCCGGATCGATCCCCTCCCGGCGCGAGCGCCCTCACAGGCGCCAGGACGCCCGGCCGCTCCCCCAGCGGTCGGGCGTCTCTCGTTTTACCCCGGTGACTTACCCCCGTGACAATCCAGCCCCCGTCCCCTAACCGCCAGCCATGCCCCACATCTCCGTCGCGACCTGGAACATCAATTCCGTACGCATTCGAACCGACCACATCGCCCGCTTCGCCAGCGAGCATCAGCCGGACGTCCTGTGCCTGCAGGAGATCAAGTGCCGGAACGAGGAATTCCCCCTGAAGGCGTTTTCCGCCATGGGGCTCCGGTACAATCACGTCATCGGGCAGAAGGGCTCGCACGGCGTGGCCATCGTCTCGAAGTACCCGTTGCAGGTCGTCCAGGCGCCCTCGTTTTGCCCCCGCTCCGAAGCACGCGTGGCGTCCGTGGCGGTGAAGGGCTTCACCATCCACAATCTCTACGTTCCCGCCGGCGGCGAGACGCCGGTGCCGTCAAGCGACAAGTACCAGCACAAGCTCGAGCTTCTTCAGCGCATGCGCGATCACTACGCCGCCGCACCGAAGGACAAACCGCTCATGCTGGTTGGTGATCTCAACATTGCACCGGGCGAAAACGACGTCTGGAACCACAAGCTCATGCTCAACGAAATCGGCCACACCCCGGCCGAAACAGAGAGCCTTGAAGCCGTCCGCGCCGCCGGCGGCTTTATCGACGTCGCGCGCGCGCTGAAACCCGACCCCGAAAAGCTCTATTCCTGGTGGAGCTACCGGGGCGACTGGAAGACCGCCAACCGCGGTCGCCGCCTCGATCACATCTGGGCCACGCCGGGCCTGGCCGAACGCTGCGACCGGATCGAATTCGTCAACGCCACGCGGGGCTGGGACCGCCCCAGCGATCACATCCCCGTCGTCGCGCGCTTTACGATTTGACGGCGCGCCTCCCCTTGCGGCGCGGGCTGGTCTAGGTTCGCTTCAGCGCGGGAGAACATCATGCAGGACGAGCCCGACGACCGCGTGCCCCATCCCGGCCCGCACCATCACTGCGAAGACGCGACCGCGCTGCAACGCGCCGGCGCCTGGGCGCTCAATGTCATCGTGATCGTCGCCTGGATCGGCTTCATCACCGGCGTGCGCTTGTTTGCGTTCGGCGATGCTTCTCCACCGTCCGGAGATGTGATGTCGAAACTCTTCGGCCACGGTATAGGCTTGGCGACGCTGACTATCCCGGTGTGGCTCTACTTCTCGTTGCTGGAGTGGCGCTGGGGTTATTCACTCGGGAAGGCCGCGCTGGGCCTGCGCGTCATCGACAAGACCGGACATTATCCTTCGCTGCCGCGTTCCCTGCTGCGCAACGCGATCCTGCTGGCGCCATGGGAGATGGCGCATGCTGCGATCTGGTGGTCGCCCGGACGCCCATTTCTCGACGCGCCCAGCAACACGGCGTACTCCCTGCTGATCGCCTCACTGGTGCTTGGCCTTGTGTGGTTCGTCTCGACCTTGCTCTGGCCGGGTCGCTCGATCCATGACCGATTGAGCGGAACGAAGGTCGTGCAGGTCGGCGTGTTGAAGCCGGAAGATTGATCACACCTGCAGGCGATAGCCACCCGTCTCGGTGAGGAGCAGCTTCGGCATGGTCGCTTCCGGCTCGATCTTCTGGCGCAGGCGATAGATGTGCGTTTCCAGCGTGTGCGTCGTCACGCCGGAATTGTAGCCCCACACCTCGCGCAGCAACTCATCACGCGGCACCGGCTTCAAACCGGCGCGATAGAGATAGCGCAGGATCGACGTTTCCTTTTCCGTCAGCCGCACCTTCTTGCCGTCGGCGAGGACGAGCGTCTTCGCGCCGGGGCGGAACTCATACGGGCCGATCTGGAAAGTCGCGTCTTCGCTCGATTCATGACTGCGCAGATGTGCGCGGATCCGTGCCAGCAGCACGTTGAACTTGAAGGGCTTGGTGACGTAGTCGACGGCGCCCGCATCCAGCGCGGAGATCGTCGATTCGTCGTCTCGCTCACCGGTGAGCATCACGATCGGCGCAACGACTCCCGCTTCGCGCATCTCGCGGCACAGCACCCGTCCATCCGCATCAGGCAGGGTGACGTCCAGCAGGATCAGCCCCGCCCGCCCCTCGAGCGCCGCCGCCATGCCCGCCCGCCCCGCGCCGACGCCTTCGGCACGGAGGTCGTCCTGGGCCGAAAGCTGATCGACGAGTTCCTCGCGCAGGTCGGGATCGTCATCGATAACAAGAATGGTCGTCTTGCGGTGCGACATTGGTTCTCCGAAAGTCCGGTTCAGAGTAGCCTCCCGGCGCTGCAAACGAAACAGGAAGGGCTGGATGATCCTGCGGGCGACATCGGACGGAAAGTTCCGCTACGGGGACGTGTACGTGCGCTGTGCGCTCGGCAAGGGAGGCGTCATCCACGCGACTGCCAAGCGAGAGGGCGACGGCGCCTCGCCCATCGGTGAATGGAGTATTCGCCGCGTCCTGTGGCGCGCCGATCGAGGACCGATACCTGAAACTGCGCTTCCCGTGGCGCCAATCGCACGAGATGACGGCTGGTGCGATGCGCCTGACGATCGCGCCTATAACAGGATCGTGAAGCACCCCTACCCCGCTTCTGCGGAGCGGCTCTGGCGGGACGATCATGCCTACGACATCGTCGTAGTGCTCGGATACAACGACGCGCCCGTGCGCCCCGGCGCCGGGAGCGCGATTTTCTGGCATCTCGCGCAACCCGACTGGCGACCGACCGAAGGATGCGTAGCCATCACCGAAGCTGACATGCGCGCTGCCCTGAAGTCCGTGCGCGCCGGCGACGCGCTGGAAATCGATCGCGCCTAAGCGCGCGCGCCAAACACCGCCGAACCGACGCGCACCATCGTCGCGCCGAAGCGGATCGCGGTTTCAAAATCACCGCTCATGCCCATGGACAGGTCAGAGAGTCCGTTGCGCATAGCGATCTTCGCCAGCAGCGCAAAGTGCATGGCGGGTTGTTCGTCGACGGGAGGAATGCACATGAGCCCACGCACTGGCAGGCCAAAGGCGCCCCGCGCCTCGGCAATGAAGGCGTCCGCTTCCGACGGAATGACGCCCGCCTTCTGCGCTTCCTCGCCGGTGTTCACCTGAACCAGAATGTCGGGGCACACCCCTCCTTTCTGCGCGGCATCCGCGAGAGCCGCGGCGAGCTTCGGCCGATCAAGGCTGTCAATCGCGTCGAAGAACGCCACCGCTTCGCGCGCCTTGTTCGATTGCAGCGGTCCGACGAGTCGCAGACGCACGTCCGGAAAACGCGGCCGCAGAGGCGACCACCGCGCCATCGCCTCCTGTACGCGATTTTCGCCGAAATGCCTTTGTCCCGCACGGAGAACGGCCTCGACGTTCGCGACGGGCTGCTGCTTTGATATGGCGACGAGATCGATGCCTGCGGCGTCGCGCCCGGCGGCGCGGGCAGCGGCTGCGATGCGGGTGCGGATGTCGTTGAGTTCAATGGTCACCAGGAAGCGAGTGAGCGCATGGACGGCGGTTCGGCAAGAGACCTGCGCCGCGCCGCCGGGCGATTTCGCGGCCCGCGGGGCTTGCCTCGTCTGTGGTTTTTCACCGATCCGGAGCGCACGCCGAAGCCTTGGAAGATCGCTGCCGCGCTTCCTGCCGGAGCCGCCGTCGTCTTCCGGCACTTTGGCGCCCCCAATCGCCGCGTTGTCGCGCGCAAGCTCCAGCGGATTTGCGCACAGCGAAGGCTGCTTCTCCTGATCGGCGCCGATCCCGCGCTCGCTGCGGCGGTCGGGGCGGCGGGCGTTCACCTGCCGGAACGCATGGCGACGGCGGCGCTCGCGCTCAAGAGCGTGCGGCCGGACTGGATTGTGAGTGTCGCGGCACACTCCCAAGCCGCATCGAGAACCATCGCCGATGCAGTGATTCTGTCGCCAATCTATCCGTCCCGGAGCCCATCATCCGGGGCGCCGCTTCGCATCGCGCTGGCGGCGCGCATCGCGCGTGCATCTTCGGTCCCCGTCATCGCGCTGGGCGGGGTGAAGCTGCCGCATATGCGCGAACTTGCTAACGCCGGCTTCTCCGGCGCTGCCGGGATCGACCTGTTTCTGGGTTAGGTCCCGCTCAGAAGCGGAAGGCGGACTCGAGCTTCACGCCGGCGGCGGGCTCTTCTTCCGCACGACGCGCGACGCCTGGCGTGACCTGTTGGGGAGCGACGCTGACGCGACCGCCAACCCGGACGCTCGGGGTGACGCGGAAAAATGCTCCGACGGCAGCTTCTTCGCGCGGAGATATGCTCTCGGCGGACGAGAGACGTTCCTGCTCACCAAGATTGAGAGTCATGCCCCAGCGTGCGGTCGGAGCGGCCGGCGCGCCGGCGACGCGAGGATTGGCTGCACTCCACGCCGGCGGCGGCTCGGAAACACCGGAGCTATAGGTGAACCGCTCGTACCAAGGCACTTCAGCGGCGACCGCCGTCCGGTCAGCACGCGTCTGCGCGCTGGCGACACCGCCCGTGGCGACGACTGCAGCACCCATGACAGCAATGGCGAGAGCGACCCGCACGGCAATTCCCCTGGACCCTTCGTAACAGTCTATAGCCGAGTCGTGCGCCGAAAGGAATGAATAACTGGTTACGACTCGACTGCGCATCCCATGAACACGTCCACGCCGGCTTCGTTCCGCCACGAGGAAAAGTTCATGGGCGCCAAGGGGAAGCGAGGCTTCCGCCGACCTCGGTCAAGGCTTGGTGGGCCAGTTCCGAAGCCTCTCCGCCGTGTTCCCGCGGCCACAGGTTTTCTACCCCGTAAACGCGGCCCCAAGGGAAGCCTGAGCGTCCGCTTGATATGGGGCCGCCACGCCCTCTACGCGAGTCCTCGTCACAGACGGCACAGGCGACACCATCAAACTCTTGCCTTCATCCGGTGGTCCACCTGCGCCTGCGCCCGGTGCGAGCCGGGCCGTAGCCCCTCGGATGGCGCATGCTATAGAGCGCGCCGAAGGGTTGCCGAAAGTTGACGAAACAACCTATGTGCAGCCGGCCCGCCACGCGGGTACGAGTTTCAGGGAGACACTCATGACGCGTCGTGGACGCACTGTTTGGCCGGTCGCGGTCGCTCTGGCGTCGGCGCTCGCTTTGGGTGCGTGCGCGTCGGATGGCGACGCCAACCGGTCAAAGGACGAAAACCTCGTCTCCAGCAACGGCGACGACGGCCCGAACCAGATCGGCGTGAACAGCTTTCTGTGGCGCGCGGCTCTCGACACGTTGGCTTTCATGCCGCTCGCGTCAAACGATCCTTTCGGCGGCGTCATCATCACCGATTGGCGCACCGACCCGAACGCGCCGACCGAGCGCTTCAAGATGACCGTTTACATCCTCGACACCCGCCTCCGCGCCGACGGGGTGAAGGTGAATGTGTTCAAGCAGGTCAACGGCGTGAACGGCTGGGTCGACGCGGCTGTGGATCCCGACACTTCGCTGCAGATCGAGAACGCCATCCTGACTCGCGCCCGCCAGCTGCGACTTTCGACGCTCGGCGACAACTAGACCCGTCACGCATCGCGACACCAAAAAAGCGCGGAGCCCGACGGGTTCCGCGCTGTTTCTTTTGCGACTACACAGCCGCCTTCCCTTTCCGTCCGAGCAGACCATGGCCCGCTACAACCACCGCGAAGTCGAACCCAAATGGCGCGCCGCCTGGGAGAAGGCGGGGCTTGATCGCGCGCTGTCGCCGGTGGAGGCCGGGGACAAGCCGAAATACTACGTGCTCGAGATGTTTCCCTATCCGTCAGGACGCATCCATGTCGGGCATTCGCGCAACTACACGATGGGCGACGTCGTCGCGCGCTATAAACGGGCGAAGGGTTTCAACGTCCTGCATCCGATGGGCTGGGATGCGTTCGGCCTGCCGGCGGAAAACGCCGCCATCGAGCGCAAGGTGCATCCCGGCAAGTGGACGCGCGAAAACATCGAGACGATGAAGCAGCAGCTCAAGCTGCTCGGCCTCGCCATCGACTGGGACCGCGAGATCGCGACGTGTGAGCCCGACTATTACAAGCACCAGCAGGCGATCTTCCTCGCCTTCCTCGAAAAGGGCTTCGTCTTCCGCAAGAAGGCGAAGGTGAACTGGGACCCGGTCGACAACACCGTGCTCGCCAATGAGCAGGTGGTCGACGGCAAGGGCTGGCGCTCAGGCGCGCCCGTCGAGCAGCGGGAGCTGGAACAGTGGGCGTTCCGCGTCACCGCCTATGCCGACGATCTGAATGACGCGCTGACGCAGCTCGACCGCTGGCCCGAGAAAGTACGTCTGATGCAGACGAACTGGATCGGCCGCAGTCAGGGCGCGCTCGTCTGGTGGCCGATCGCGGAGGCGCCGGACTTCCTGTCGAAGTCCGCGCCCGGCGACCCGAACCACGCCACCGATCCGATCGAGGTGTTCACCACGCGCCCCGACACGCTGTTCGGCGCAAGCTTCCTCGCGCTGGCGCCCGACCATCCGCTGACGCGTGCGATCGCCGCGCATCGCCCCGATGTGGCGGAGTTCATGGCGAAGTGCGCGAGCCTCGGCACCTCAGAAGCGGACATCGAGAAAGCTGAGAAAGAAGGCGTCGATCTCGGCGTGCGGGTGCGCCACCCGTTCGATCCGGACTGGATCCTGCCGGTCTATGCGGCGAACTTCGTGCTCTCGACCTACGGATCCGGCGCGATTTTCGGCTCACCTGCGGGAGATCAGCGCGACCTCGATTTCGCGCGCAAATACGGGCTGCCGGTGAAACCCGTCGTTCTGCCCGCGGGCGAGGACGCGGCGACCTATGCTGTGGACGATATCGCCTTTACGGACGACGGCGTCATCTACAACTCAAAGTTCCTCGACGGTCTCGCGACGAAGCCGGCGATCGCGCGTGCGATCGAGGAGCTCGAGAAGATCGATCTCGGCAAAGGCACGATCCAGTATCGCCTGCGTGACTGGGGCGTCTCACGGCAGCGCTATTGGGGTTGCCCGATCCCGGTCATCCACTGCGCGGCGTGCGGCATTGTTCCGGCGACGGATTTGCCCGTCACGCTGCCGGAGGACGCGACCTTCGACAAACCCGGCAATCCGCTGGCGCATCACCCGACGTGGAAGCACGTCCCCTGCCCGAAATGCGGTAAGGCGGCGGAGCGCGAGACCGACACGCTCGACACGTTCGTGGATTCGTCCTGGTACTTCGCGCGCTTCACCGATGCGAAGAACGAGAACGCGCCCTTCGATCCCAAGCTCGCGGAATATTGGCTGCCGGTGGATCAGTATGTGGGCGGCGTCGAGCACGCGGTGCTCCATCTTCTCTATGCGCGCTTCTTCACCCGCGCGATGCGCGACTGCGGCTATCTCGACCTGCCGAGCGGCGAGCCGTTCGCGGGGCTGTTCACGCAAGGGATGGTGACGCACGAGACTTACAGGTCCGCATCCGGAAAGTGGCTCGGGCCTGAAGAGATCGATCGCACCGCCAGCGGCGCCGTCGAGATCGCCACTAAGGCTCCGGTGGAAGTCGGCGCCATTGAGAAGATGTCCAAGTCCAAGAAGAACGTCGTCGATCTCGATGCGTTCGTGACGGACTTCGGCGCGGACGTCGCGCGCTGGTTCGTGCTGTCGGACTCGCCGCCGGAGCGTGACGTGGAGTGGACGGCTTCGGGCGTCGAGGGCGCGTGGCGCTTTGTCGGGCGCGTCTGGGCCGGGGTCGAAAACCACGGCCAGCCGGCGCCAAGGCCGGGCGACGCGCCGCCTGTTGGCGCCGACGCGGGCGCAGCGCTGGAGCTGCGTCAGGTCGCGCACCGCTCCGTCGCCGCGATGGGCGACGATATCGAGGGCTTCCGGTTCAACCGCGCCGTCGCCCGCGCCTACGAACTCGTCAACGCAATCCGCAAGCAGGACGCCGCGACCGACGAGGCGACCGTCTGGGCGCGCGGCGAAGCGTTGCGGCTGCTCGCCCAGATCGTCGCGCCCTTCATGCCCCACCTCGCGGAGGAGTGCTGGGCGATGCTCCGTCAGGACGGCCTGCTCGCCGCGACCGACTGGCCGCGCGCCGACCCCGCCCTCGTTGCCGAGAACACCGTCACCCTGCCCGTGCAGGTGAACGGCAAGCGGCGCGGCGAAATCTCCGTACCGAAAGGTTCGGCGGAGGCGGACGTCCGTGCGGCCGCGCTCGCGCACGAGACGGTGCGGACTTTCACCGACGGCAAGACCGTGTCCAAGGTGGTTGTGGTGACGGACCGGATCGTCAATATCGTGGTCACCGGCTGAGCCCGGACCGAGGGGAAACGTATGCGCTTTCTGGTGATCGCCCCAATGGTTGCTTTGGCGCTGACGGCGCTCTCGGCCTGCGGCTTCAAGCCGATGTACGCGCCGTCCGGGGGCGACGCCACGATCGGCGCGGTCTCGGTGAACGAGATCCCCGGCAAGTCCGGCCACGTCTTCCGCACCGAGCTGACCAAGCTTCTCGGCGCCGAGCGCGGCTCGCCGACGGCGCGGCGGCTCGAGGTGGTGCTGACCGAACAGATCGCCTCCCTCGGCCTGCGCGTCGACGAATCCGCTACGCGCGCGGACCTCACGCTCACCGCCGACTACGTCTTCTTCGACGCCTCCGGCCTCGAACTCTTCCGCGGCGCCGTCAAGCAGGTGGCGAGCTACGACATCCCGCAATCGGCGTTCGGCGAGGTCGCCGCGCAGAACGATGCGCGTGAACGCGCCGGCGCCATGCTGGCCGAACGCATGCGCACCGAACTTGCGCTGCGTCTGCGTCAGGCGCGCACCGCAGGCCCCGCCCCGGTCGTAGCGCCGCCCGCGCAATGAAGATCGCGCCCGCCGGCGCGCGACGCTTTCTCTCCGCGTCGGACAAAAGCGTCCGCGGGGCCCTCGTTTACGGCCCGAACCGCGCGCTCGTCGGCGAAGCGGCGCAGACGCTGCTGAAGCACGCCCTCGGCGACACCGACGATCCGTTCGCACTGACGCGTCTCGCGGAAGATGAAATCCGCAAGGACAAGGCGAAACTCTCCGACGCGCTCTCGGCGCAGTCGCTTCTCGGCGGACCGTCCGTCGTGTGGCTCCGCATCGATGGCGACGCGCAGCATGAGACCGTGATCGATGGTTTGCGTCTCATCGAGAGCGGCGAAGGCGCGGCGTGGCTTGTGGTCGAAGGCGGCGAACTCAACACCAAGGGCAAGATCGTTGCGGCATTCGAGAACGCCAAAAGCGCCGCAGCCATTGCGTTTTACGAAGAGTCAGAAGCCGAGCGCGCGGCCTTCCTGAAGGCGCTGATCGACGGCGAACGCATCCCCATGAGCGCCGACGCGCGCGAGGTGTTCATCGCGCACGCGCCTTCCGATCGCGCGCTGGCGCGCGGCGAGCTGGAGAAGGTCGCCCTGTTTGCTCACGGCCTCGGCCGCAATGTGGAGCCGGAGGATCTCGCCGCGCTCTCCGCCGTCGAAGCCGAGGGCGAGATGGACGACGCCACCAACGCCGCCGCGAGTGGCCGTGTCGCGATCGCGCTCGACATGCTCCACCGGCTTGAGGCGACGAACGGCGTTTCGCTGCTGAAGGCTCTGCAGCGGAAAATGCTGCGCCTGCTGGAAGCGCGCACGCTCGTGGACGGCGGCGTCGCGCCGAACGATGCGGGTGATCGACTGAAGCCGAAGGTGTTCTGGAAGGAACGCGATCTCTTCGCGAGCCAGGTCCGCATGTGGACGACGCCGCGTGTGCTCGCCGCGCTCGATGTGCTGTGGGCCGCGGAGTTGCGCGCGAAAACCGCCGGCGCCCCGCAGGACATCATCGCCGCCGGCGCGTTCAAGCGCGTCGCGGAAATCGCGAGTGCGGGCCGTTAACTGTCGCGCGAGAAGAATGCCGAAAGCGCGAGCACGCAGAGAAACAGCGCCATGATCCCGGCGACGCCATAGGTGTAGAAGATCTGATACATCCGTCCCTCCTTCATGGACGGACGGATGTTTTCATGCGGCCGCGCCGGCAGCGTTGATCGGCGTCAATTCGCGATCGATGTGTCTTCGTACACCCCGCCCCGCGCCGAAATCCGGGCAAAAACAAAAGCGCGGACCTCGCGGCCCGCGCCTTATGGTTTGCGAAAGATGAACGCCGTTCAGCCGCCGCTGAGCTTGCGGCAGAGATCGTCGAGCTGCTCCAGTGTGCGGTAGCTGATCTCGACCTTGCCGCCGCCTTCGCCCTTGTGCGTGATCGTCACCGCCAGACCGAGCGCATTGGCGATCTGCGTTTCGAGCGCACGGGTGTCGGCGTCCTTGTCGCCGCCGGCGCGGACGCGCGGGCCGTCGCGTTCTTCCTTGGCCTTGGCCGCGAGCTTCTCGACCTCCCGGACGTTCAGGCCGTTGGCGATGGCCATGCGCGCGAGATCGACCGGGTTCGGCGCCACAAGGATCGCGCGCGCGTGGCCCGCCGAAAGACGACCGTCGCGGACCATGCCCTGGATTTCGTCCGGCAGGCCGAGGAGGCGCAGCATGTTGGCGATGTGCGGGCGGCTTTTGCCGACGACTTCCGCGATCTCCTGCTGCGTGCGGCCGAAGCGATCGATCAGCGCCTGGTAGCCCTGCGCTTCTTCCAGTGGGTTGAGGTCCGCACGCTGGACGTTCTCGATGATGCCGATTTCCAGCACTTCGACTTCGTCGAGATCCTGCACCACCGCCGGCAGTTCATGCAGGCCTGCACGCTGTGCGGCGCGCCAGCGACGTTCACCCGCGACGATCTCGAAACGGTCGGCAGCGCCCGGAGCCGGACGCACGAGGATCGGCTGCAGCACCCCGCGCGAACGGATGGAGTCCGCGAGCTCGGCGAGGTCGGCTTCGTCAAAGCGCTTGCGGGGCTGGTTCGGGTTGCGCTGGATCAGGTCGATGGCGATGGCGCGGGCGATGATCGTCGGCGGCAACGCCGCGGCGGTCTCGGGCGGCACGCTCGGCGTGGGCGTCGGGAATTGCGTGACCGTCGTGGGCGGCGCGACGGGCTCCGGCGGCGTGTGCGTGGAGACGGGCGTGAACGCTGGCGGCTCGATCGGCGCGTAAGCGGCAGGTTGCGGCGCGGGCGGCTCCACGCGCGGCTGGGGTTCAGGCGCGCGCGGCTGCGAGTGGCCGAAGGAGGTCTCCCCCAGCAACGCCGACAATCCTCTGCCCAACCCTCTCGGCCGATCGTTCATTCCCTGCTCCTTTACGCCGCCGCCGCCACGCCCTCACGCGCAAGCAGTTCGCGCGCGAGCGCAAGATATGCCTGACTGCCGGGGGCTTTTATGTCGTAGATGATCGCGGGTTTTCCGAACGACGGCGCTTCCGAGAGGCGCACGTTCCGCGGGATCACAGTGTCATAGACCTTGTCGCCGAGATGGTGGCGCACGTCGGCGGCCACCTGATCGGAAAGAGATGTCCGCTTGTCGTGCATCGTCAGCACGATGCCCTGGATGTCCAATTGCGGATTGAGATTGCGCTGCACGAGTCCGACCGTATCGAGCAGCTGCTTCAGACCCTCGAGCGCGAAGAACTCGCACTGCAGCGGGACGAGCACGGCATCGGATGCGGTGAGCGCATTGACCGTCAGAATGTTCAATGACGGCGGGCAATCGATGAGGAGATAGTCGTAGCCCCCGACGATCTTCGCCGCCGCCAGCGCGTCGCGCATGCGATACTGCGGACGCTCCTGTTGCATCAGTTCAGTCTCGAGACCGGAGAGGTCCTGCGAGCCGGCGATGATGAACAGGTTCGGCACGAGCGTCGGCATCACCGCCTCGTCGAACGAACACGCGCCGACGAGCACATCGTAGCTTGAATGCGCGCGATCTTCGGGACGGATGTCGAGGCCGGTCGCGGCGTTGCCCTGCGGATCGACGTCGAAAATCAGGACCTTCTTGCCGGCGGCGGCGAGCGCCGTGCCGAGGTTGATCGCCGTCGTCGTCTTGCCCACGCCACCCTTCTGGTTGGCGAGTGCAAAAGTTCTCAGCCCAAAAGGACTAAGCCTTGTCGTCTTTCCCGACACGCTCTGCTCCTTCGATCCGAAGGATTCGCCCATCGGGGTCGCTCAGACTTGCGAGCGCCTCGACTGTGAGGGTCCATCCTTCATCGGCGGCGGCCGCAAGCTCGGCGCGAAACTCTGCGCCCTTGAGGAAAAGTCCGATGGCGCCGCCATCAAGAATCGGCTTCGCAGAACTGATGATTCGCGGCAAGGGCGCGAAGGCGCGCGCTGTGACCACATCGTAGCGTTCGGCAACGTCTGCGAGGTCGTCGATCGACTCGTTGAGCACCCGGCAGGCAGCCCCTGTCTCCCGCACAGCCTCCCGTAGAAAGGCTGCTTTCTTGGGATTGGTCTCGACCAGATCGACCTGGGCGCCCTCCCGGCCCGCCAGCAGGCAGCCGATGACAATGCCCGGAAAGCCGGCCCCGGAGCCGATATCGATCCAGCGGAGCGCTTCCGGCGCATGGTGCATGAGCTGGCCGCAATCGAGCGCGTGCCGGCCCCAATAGGCGTCGAGTTCCCGGGGGCCGATCAGATTGATCTTCGAAGACCAGCGCGCCAGCAGCGCGCGATGTCTTTCCAACCGTTCACAGGTTTCCCGTGGAACCGCGAGGTCCTCCATCAGGTCCTTGGGGCCGTATTTCTGCATTGCGCTCATCCTCGGGGATTCCCCAGATAAGCGTACGCGAAGCCGAAAACGGTTCCCTCGGTCACGGATCAGCCGCGCTTCTTCACATGCGCCAAAAGCGCCGTGAGCGCGCCGGGGGTCACCCCCTCGATCCGGCCCGCCTGGCCGAGCGTGACGGGCCGGGCGGCGGCGAACTTCTGTCGCACTTCCGCTGAAAGCCCGCCGACGGCGGCATAGTCGAGGTCCGCCGGGAGGCGCAGGTTCTCGTCGCGGCGGAAAGCGATGACGTCCGCTTCCTGGCGATCCAGATAGCCGGCGTAGAGCGCGTCGATCTCGATCTGCTCGCGAACGGCAGGCGCGAAGGCGCCCAGCTCAGGCCATATCCCGGCGAGATCGCCGAGACTGATCGTCGGATAGCTCAGCAGCTGGAAGGCCGTCCGGCGCTGGCCGTCCTGGTTGACCTTGAGCCCCCGGTCGGCGGCCTCCTTGGGCGTGAGCGTCAGGTTCCGGGCCAGCCTCCGGGCCGCGTCCAGCCCCGCCACCTTGGCGCCGAAGCTGTGTGCGCGCTCCCGGCGGACGCACCCTAGCGCCAGCCCCTTGGGGGTCAGCCGCTGGTCGGCATTGTCGGCGCGAAGGGCGAGCCGGTATTCGGCGCGGCTCGTGAACATGCGGTACGGCTCGGTCACGCCCTTGGTGACCAGGTCGTCGATCATGACGCCGATGTAGCCCTCGGCCCGTGTGATCTCGAACGGCCCGCCCCCGCCAGCGGCGAGCGCGGCGTTGAGCCCGGCCATCAGTCCCTGCGCCGCCGCCTCCTCGTAGCCGGTGGTTCCATTGATCTGGCCCGCCAGATAGAGGCCCGGGAGCCGTTTGGTCTCCAGCGTCGGCAGCAATTCGCGCGGGTCCACGTAGTCGTACTCGATGGCGTAGGCCCAACGTTTCACGTGAACTTTCGCCAAACCGGGGATTGTCCGCAGAAAACTCTCCTGAACGGCGGGCGGCAGCGAGGTCGAGATCCCGTTCGGATAGACGGTGTTGTCGTCCAACCCCTCGGGCTCCAGGAAGATCTGGTGGGCGGACTTGTCCGCGAAGCGAACGACTTTGTCCTCTATCGACGGGCAGTAGCGCGGTCCGCGCCCGGAAATGGCCCCCGAGTAAACGGCCGACTGATCGAGACTTTCCGCGATGATCCGGTGGGTTTCCGCCGTCGTCCACGTGATGCCGCAGGAAATCTGTGGCGTCGTGATCCGGTCGGTCAGGAAGGAGAACGGCGATGGTTCATCGTCCCCGGCCTGCATTTCGAGGCTCGCCCAGTCGATAGTCGTCCCGTCCAGGCGCGCTGGGGTGCCGGTCTTGAGCCGGCCCATGTTGAAGCCAAGGGCGTAGAGGCGGTCGGACAGACCGACGGCCGGCTTGTCGCCCCACCGGCCCGCGGGCGTGCGTTCGGCGCCCAGATGGATGACGCCCTTCAGAAACGTGCCTGTGGTCAGGACGACACGGGGCGCAGCATAGGTCTGGCCGGAAGCACCCGCGACGCCAGCGACCCTGCCGTCCGCCACGACCAGATCCTCTACCGCATCCTCCAGGATCGTCAGCCCCGGGATTGCCGCGAGCGCCGCCTGCATGGCCTGCCGATAGAGCTTGCGGTCCGACTGCGCGCGCGGCCCGCGTACTGCCGGCCCCTTCGAACGGTTCAGCATCCGGAACTGGATCCCGGCGGCGTCGGCGACGCGGGCCATCACTCCGTCGAGCGCATCGATCTCGCGCACGAGGTGCCCCTTGCCGAGCCCGCCGATGGCTGGGTTGCACGACATTTCGCCGATCGTCTCGATGCGGTGAGTCAGCAGAAGCGTGCGCGCGCCCAAGCGCGCCGAAGCAGCGGCCGCATCACAGCCTGCATGGCCGCCGCCGATGACAATGACGTCGTATGTCGGGCCGTTGGCCACGAGAAAATCCGCGCTGGTTTCGGGAGATGCTCCTCATACCCGAGAACGCGATTGCCGTCGATACGCAGCCGCTCTCGCCGCCTGGACCGCGTTCCACGCGAAACAGATTGTCGAAGTCTTACAGGCGCTTCTACGGCGCTTTCCGCGCCTTCGGGAATTCGTAGGAGCGTATCTGGATCGGATGGCACGGCGCGTTGTTGCGCTCGTTACTCTCGACGACCCGGTTCGCCGGATCGACATTCACGCAGACATAGTACGTGCCCGGAGACAGGCCCGTCGGCAGCGGAAAGCTGAGGTACGTATAGGGTCGCGGTGGCGATCCCATCATCCGTGACGGCCCTGTCCAGGCTTGCTCCGCGCCGGCCGCGAGATCACGGGTATCGCTGAAGTGCCCGTCGCGCAGCAGCACGTCATCAGCGAATGTCGCGCGGTATCTGGCAAGACCCGCACGGACAGCAGGATCCCGCGACAGCACCACATCCACCGAGTAGCCGCGCTTTTTCCCGAGTAGAGCGCCTGGCGCCGCCGCGTCGCCGATATTCTTCACCCTGAACTCAAGCAGGACAGAAGCGGCTGGAAAGTAGATGTCGCCCCCGATGTGGTCCGATCGGCCGCTGATCTCCGCCGTGAGGTCCGGGCCAGCCCATGCGGGCGCTACGAACACGAAAAGCGCAGCGACTGCGCCCAGTGCTTTGACGATCGATCGCATCGCGTTGTCCTCGCTGAAGAGCCCCGCGAGATGATGAAGCAACGTGATCTCCCGTCAACGCCGGCGTTCCACGCGAAACACGTTTCGCAATCCTTTCGGCGGCCTTGGACAATCCCGCCCGGCGTGCAACGCTTCGCGCTCAGCGGCGTCAGACCGCGTGCAAGGGAGCGAACATGGCCGGTGCAAACGCGCCGCTGACGCAGTCGTCGTCAGCACCCACGACGGTGAAGACCGGAGCTTACGGGTTCCTCGGCTTCATGGTCGTGCTCAACGTCATGAACATTCTCGATCGCCAGCTGCTACCGACCTTCGCCAACGAAATCGTCGCCGATCTCTCGCTCAGCAAGTCACAGTTCGGTCTGCTCAGCGGCATCCTGTTCGTGCTGCTCTACGGCATCCTCAGCCCGTTCATGGGCATGATCGCCGACACCACGCATCGTCCGCGCTTCGCCGCGATGGGTCTTGCGTTGTGGAGCGCGCTGACGGCGGCCTCAGGCGCCGCGAAAGGATTTGTGGGCCTCGCGATCCCGCGCATCTTCATCGGTGTCGGCGAGTCGACGCTGTCGCCGACCGCCCTCTCGATGATCGCCGATCGGTTTCCGTCCGCGAAGCTCGGGCTGGCGTCCGGCATCTACTACGCCGGAGTGCCGCTCGGCGCTGGCCTCGCGTATCTCGTCGCAAGCACGCTCGGCCCCGTGATCGGCTGGCGCAATTGTTTCTTCCTGCTTGGCGGCGTCGGCGTCTTGCTGGCGCTTGTTCTTGTGACGATGAAGGAGACACGCCCCAAGCGGAGCTCGGCCGAGTCCGCTGCGTCTATCAAGGCGATGATCCACATCCTGCCGGATCTCTGGCGCTGTGTGCTGCGCTCGCCGGCGCTGCTGCTGACGATGCTCGGCGGCGTCGCGATCCACTTCGCCGTCGGCGCGGCGCAGTTCGATACGCTGTGGTGGAAGGAAGAGCTAAACCTCGATACCGGGCCGCTCTTCATGAAGGTCGCGTTCCTGTTCGCCACCGTGGGCGTGGCTGGAAATATTCTCGGCGGCGCGCTCGGCGACTGGTGGCTGAAAAAGACCGGGCAGGGTCGTCCGATGCTCCTCGTGTGGATGCTGCTGGTCCTCCTGCCGACGGGCATCTGGTATCGCTTCAGCACGACCGACGGTCCGCTTTTCTGGATCGGCATAGCCGCCGGCATCTTTCAGCTTGGCGCGATGTATGGCCCGGCCTTCTCCACGATCCAGGAGCTGGTGCCCGATCGCATCCGTGCGACGGCGGTAGCCATGTTCATCATGCTGCTGAACGTCGTCGGCCTGGGCGTCTCGATCACACTCGGCGGCTACATGGTCGAGTGGTTCGCCGCATCGGGCAGCACGCGGCCGATCACGGACATGATGGTCGTGATGAACATCGCAGCGGCGCTGGCGATCCCGTGCTTCCTGATTGCGGCGCTGCGCTTCGATAAGGATCGCAAGCGGCTGCTCGATTACGAAGCGTCGCGCGCCGCCTAGTTCCACGCGAAACAGGTTATCGAAAACTTCCACGATTACCGGGCTTAACGGGCCTCAACATGTTTCGCGTGGAACGTGCTCCGCGCTCTACTTTCCGATGCAAAAGCTTGAAAATATCTCGCCGAGCACGTCTTCCACATCGATGCGGCCAGTGAGACGCCCGAGCGCGCGCGCCGCGAGGCGCACATCCTCGGCAACGAATTCTGCTCCGCCGGTACTGAATGCGTGCTGCGCACGCTGCAGATTGTCGCGCGCGTCCGTGACGGCTTCGCGGTGGCGCAACCGCGTGAGCACCGGCGCTTCGGATTGTGTGAGGTCGGCAACTACGCGCGCCGAAATCTGCGCGAGGAGATCGTCGACGCCAGCCCCCGTTTTTGTTGAGATGTAAAGCGGCGCGGCTCTGACGCTTGCAACGGCTCGCTGCGCCGGATCCGTATCGAGATCGCTCTTGGAGATGATCAGAACGTCGCGCGCCGTCAGGCGTTCCTCAAGGCCCTGAGGAAGTTCGGTGGCGGCGCCCTCGACAAGTGCGAGGCGGAGGTCGGCTTCATCGGCGCGCGCCAACGCACGGCGCACGCCCTCGCTCTCGATCGCGTCCGCCGCCTCACGCAGTCCCGCTGTGTCGGCAATCCAGACGGGAAAGCCGGCGAGCACGAGGCGCACCTCCACGATGTCACGCGTCGTGCCGGGTGTTGCGGAGACAATCGCCGCCTCGCGGCGCGCCAGTGCGTTGAGGAGGCTCGACTTTCCCGCGTTCGGCGCGCCGAGGATGGCGATGCGGTAGCCGTCGCGCACGCGCTCGCCGCGACCATGATCGGCGAGGTGCGCGTTCATGGCGGCGGCCAGGGCGGCGATCTCCGGCGCGGCCTGCGCTGCGAGCGCGTCCGGCAGGTCCTCGTCCGGGAAGTCGATCTCCGCTTCGATCAGCGCGAGTATCCCAAGAAGCGCCGCGCGCCAGCCGTCATAGAGCGCAGCGAGTTCGCCCTGCATCTGGCGGAGCGCCTGGCGGCGCTGGCCCTCGGTCTCGGCGTCCACGAGATCGGCGATGGCTTCCGCGGCGGTGAGATCGAGCTTGCCGTTCTCGAAGGCGCGCCGCGTGAAGTCGCCGGGGCTAGCGTGGCGGAGGCCGAGAGCGGAGAGCGTCTCGGCGAGCGCGGCGACGATGGCGGTCCCGCCGTGGACCTGAAGCTCGGCGACGTCTTCGCCGGTGAAGCTGGCGGGCGCCGGAAACCACAGCAGGAGGCCGTCGTCGATGATCTCGCCGGCGGCGTCGAGAAAGCGGCGACGGGCGGCGCGACGCGGTTCGGGCAGTGCCTTGGCGGTAAGCGCCTCGACGACGGGGCCAGCTTCGGGGCCAGAAATCCGAAGGACGGCGACGCCCGCGCGCCCGGGCCCGGAGGCCAGGGCGAAGATCGTCGCCCCCAAGGTCATTTTACCGAATTCATTCGCTGCGGGTGGAGCCGCTCGCGGCGGCGGTCATCAGCTTCATGAAGGAGTCCTGCGCCTGGCCGCCGAAGCTCATCCAGGACTTCATCATCGTGTCGGGAGACATCATCTTCATGTTCTCCTCGGCGCGGCTGGTCATCTCGCGAACGAGCATCTCGTTGAGCGGCGTCACGTCCGGCAGGCCGACGAACCGTCTGGCCTCTTCCGGCGTGCACTCTACATTCATCGTCATCTTCATCGCGAGACCTCGTGCGGAAGGGACCAAATCAGTCTGTGGCGAACATAGACCCTCAGGGCCCTTTCCCGTAAGCCTCCGCCGCCGTTTCGGAGAACCCATCGCATGACGTCACGCTGGATCGAGATCCCCGCCGAGGCCGGGTCGTTCAAGGCCTATGTTTCGGAACCGGCCGGAACCCCCAAGGGGACGGTCGTCGTGATCCAGGAGATCTTCGGCGTGAACGAGGGCGTCCGCGGCAAGGCAGACTGGCTGGCGCGCGAAGGGTTCCTCGCCATCGCGCCCGACCTCTTCTGGCGGCTCGAGCCGGGCATCCAGCTCACCGACAAGACCGAAGGCGAGTGGGCCAAGGCCTTCGACTACATGAAGCGCTTCGACGGCGTGAAAGGTCTCGCCGACATCACCAGCACCATCGATCACGCCCGCAGCAAGGAAGGCGCGACGAAGGTCGGCGCGGTCGGCTACTGCCTCGGAGGCTACCTTGCGTACATGACCGCCTGCCACACCAGCGCGGACGCCTCGGTCGGCTATTACGGCGTGTCGATCGAGACGAAGCTCGATGACGCGAAGGCGCTGAAAAAGCCGCTCATGCTGCACATCGCCGGCAAGGACCAGTTCGTGCCGAAGGACGCGCAGGACGCGATCAACGCTTGCCTGAAGGACAATCCGCTCGTCACGCTCCACACTTATGCCGAACAGGATCACGCGTTCACCCGCGTCGGCGGCGCGCACTACGATGCACACGCGGCGGAGCTCGCGGACGCGCGCACCGTGGCGTTCTTCAAACAGCACCTGTCCTGAGGCGTCGATGCTGAAGCATCTTCCGATCGCGCTCTCGGCGCTGGCGCTGGCGGCGTGCGAGACCATTACCGTTCCCAGCGATGTGCAGGATCGCACGCCGAAGGACATTGGCGCCTTCTACGATTGTCTGCGCGAACGCTCGCTCACCATCGTCGCCGCGCACCGGGGCGGGGATGCGCCGTTCGAGAACGCAATCGTGACGTTCGAGCGCACGGTTGGAGGCGCGCCGTCGCCGGTAGCGCTCGAGATCGACGTGCAGCGGACGAGGGATGGCGTGCTCGTGCTGATGCACGACGACACGCTCGATCGCACGACGAACGGCATGGGGCCGGTCGCGAATGTCACAGCGGCGCAGTTTGCAACGCTGCGTCTTGAAGACGACACGGGCAAGCCGACCGCGACACGACCGCCGACATTGCGTCAGGCGCTCGACTGGGCGAAGGGCCGCGCGATCCTGCAGCTTGACGTAAAGCGTTCGACGCCGATCGCGGAAGTCATCGCGGCCGTACGTGCGGCGGGCGCTTCGCAGCGCGTGATCGTGATCGTCTATTCCACAGAGGCCGCGATCGCCGCGCATCGTCTTGCGCCCGATCTCATGCTGTCGGTACCTGCGGAGTCGATCCCCGCGCTTGAGGGTCTTTCCAGCATGCGCTTTGACATGAGACGCGTGCTTGCGTGGACAGGCACATCGGAACCGAACTCCGAACTCAACGTGCAGCTTGCGCAAAAGAAGATCGAAGTGATCTTCGGCACGCTCGGCGATGCCCCGACGAGCTGGGACAACCGTTTCGCGCGCGAAGGCGACCAAGGCTACGCCGCATTCGCCGACACGGGGATCCAGATGATTTCATCGGGGCGTCCGCTCGAAGCGATGCGCGCGCTCGACGATGCGGACGGGCCGGGGGTGCCGGCGAACGCGTGTCTCTCTGCGCGTCCGATGCTGGTTCCAGCGTCATGAAGGCTGTGCGCATTTCCGAGACGGGCGGCGCGGATGTGATCCGCATCACGGACGTCGCGACGCCCCAGGCGGGGCCCGGCGAGATCGTGATCCGTCAACGCGCGATCGGCGTGAACTTCATCGACACCTATCACCGCACGGGGCTCTATCCGATCCCGCTGCCAAGTGGACTTGGCCTTGAAGGCGCCGGAGAAGTCGTCGAAGTCGGCGCAGATGTGACGCGCTTCAAGGTCGGTGATCGCGCGGGCTTCTGCTCGGGGCCGATCGGCGCCTATGCGGAGCTGCACGCGGTGCCTGCGGCGCGGGCGGTGAAGATTCCCGACGGCGTCAGCGACGACATCGCGGCGGCTTCGATGCTGAAGGGGATGACGGCGCGCTATCTGTTGAAGCGCACTTATCCTTTGAAAGCGGGCGAATTCGCGATCGTGCATGCAGCCGCCGGCGGCGTCGGCCAGATCGCGGTGCAGTGGGCGGCGCACACCGGCGCGGTGGTGATCGCGGTCGTGGGTTCGGCGGCGAAGGGCGAGATCGCGAAGGCCCTGGGCGCCGCGCATGTGATCGACAGGTCGAAGGAAGACATCGTCAAGCGCGTGCGGGAAATCACGAACGGCGAGGGCGCCCACGTTTCCTACGACAGCGTCGGCAAGGACACGTTCCAGGCGTCGCTCGATAGCTTGCGTCCGCTCGGCATGTTCGTGAGCTTCGGCAATGCGTCGGGCGCCGCGCCTGCCTTCGATCCGGGCATCCTTGCGCAAAAGGGCTCGCTCTTCTTCACGCGGCCGACGCTCTTCACCTACACGCGCACGCCCGAGCTGCTGCAGGAAACGGCGGACGATCTGTTCGACGTCATCGCGAGGGGCGTCGTGAAGATCGCAGCCCCGACGCGCCATGCGCTGGCGGATGCCGCGAAGGCGCATCGTGACCTTGAGGCGCGGAAGACGACGGGGTCGCTCGTCCTCGTTCCGTAGCTACTTCGCGATCGCGCGCTGATAGGCGGGTCGCGCCTGCAGGCGTTTCCAGTAGTCCTTCGCGTGCATCGGCGCATCGTCCATCAGGCGGAAGAGCGATGCGAGGTGCAGCGCATAGCCGACCATCACGTCGGCGGCGCACATGTCGGCGCCGAGCAGATAGTGTTTTCCAGCGAGATGACGATCGAGCACGTGCAGGCGTTCGTTGAACGTCTCGACGGATTCCGCGGCCACCTGCGGAATGCGTTTCGCTTCGGGGCGGATGCTCGTGTGCTGCGCGATGTTGCCGAGCGGCGGCGTCAGCGTCGCTTCGCCGGCGTGCAGCCATTGCAGATAGGTGGGGTAATCGGGATCGCCGAGCTCGCGGCGGAACGGGTGCTTGCCGTACTTCTCGGTGAGGTACTGGCAGATGGCGCCGGACTCCACCATGCGCACGCCGCCGTCCTCGATCGCGGGCAGCGCGCCGAACGGCGAGATCGTGAGGAAGGCGTCGGACCGGAGCGTCGCCGGATCGAACGGCACGTGATGGCTTTCGTAGGTGACGCCGAGTTCCTCGGCGATCCAGACCACGCGCAGCGAGCGCGTGTGCTTTCCGTGATGGATCTTCAGCATGGCGATTTCCTTTTCGTTGACCACGTTATGGGGCGCGGGAGGGGCGGAGGCAATGAAGTGTGTGGAGCCGGTACTCATGTCGGACCGCCGGCGCCCTCGCCGGCATGCAGAGGCGCCGCCAGACTCCGAGGAATCTCGCGTGGCTTTCGCCATGGGTTTGCCGGCGGGGCGCCGGCGGTCCGGTTTCAATAGTCATGACGTATCTGCAGCTTCTGCGGCAGGTGCGCGTGCGGCAGTGCACAGTGCAATCATCACCGCGAGCACGGTGACGATGGCGCCGGGCACGCCGCCTTTCTTCGGCAGGCGCGCGATCGCGCGGATCACGGTCCTGTCGAAATCGCGCAGCGCATTGCGCATGTCGCGAACCGTGCGCAAGCGGACGCCGCGTGTGTAGGCGCGCAGCAAGCGGAGACGACGGCGTCGATAGCCGAGCATGCCGTGCGGTCTCACGGTGCATGTCTCGCGGTCGACGCGGAACGTCATGCGCGAGCACATGCTCAGGAAGATGAGCATGCGGATCTCGCGCCGCGCCTTTCGGATGTCAGCCTGAAAGTCGAGGCGCAGAAAGCGCGGTGCGGGCACGCGCGCCATCAGCCACGCCATGACCTGCAGCAGCCACAGATGCAGCTCGCGCGCGGCAGCGGCGTAAGCGGCGCGGCGATGGCGTAGCGGTCTCGCGATCTGCATCTTGCTCTCCTCTCCGTGACAGCGGGACGATCCCGGCGCGACGTGAGGTGAGTGTCAGGGCGCTGGCGACCCGGTCGGATTCATTTGCTGATTTTTCTGCAGCGACGGCGCGAGGGCGTTGCGCGCCATTGGAAGATTTTTGGAGCGACGCGCGAAAGCGAGGGGAACAAGACTCCGCAATCCCCCTAACGGACTGTCATGTTCGCGTGAGAGGCGAGACGCGTCCCTTCTCCCCATGAGGGAGAAGGTGTCCGCGAAGCGGACGGATGAGGGGGGCCAGCGCTTCAGAATCTGGCCCGGAGCGGGCGCTGCGGAACGTCACGCGGTGAGCTATTGTCTGCCCATGAATGACTTTCCACGCGACGTGTTGGACGCGCTGCGCAGAGCTGGCTGGACATCAGGGCGACGCGATCATGATATGGTCGAACGCCTAAATCGAGAACGCGTCCCATCGGAGCACCCCGCGTTCGCGACGTTGTCGGAGTTCGGCACGCTCGCCCTTGGCGACACAGGGCCTGGGGAGCAATGCGCTAGGTCCGATGTTCAGTTCGACCTTATCCTCGGTGGCGACGAAAACGCTGCTCGATGGGCTGAACTTCTTCACACGCGGCTTGTCGGGATCGGTTGGACCCACAACAGCCACGGCGAACTGTACATGTCGGAAGACGGGCGCGTGTTTGAGAACAGCATTGTGCATGACGCCTTCTGCTTTCTTGGTGCTGACCTCGCCGAAGCATTGACGCGTATGCACAAGGGCCAAAGGGCAAAGCCAATGCTTCGTCCTGAACAAGCGGAGATTCGGCTCTACGGAGACGCGTTCGGCCCCGGCGATCCGAACCTCTATGATTGGCAGCGTTTGCTCAACGAGAGACCATCGTCGGCGAAAACCTGACCCGTCATTCCGGCCGGAGCAAAGCGACACTTTGCGGAGAGCCGGAACCCAGAGGACTGGGTGAGATGGTTCGCTTGAACGCCTGGGTTCCGGGTTCGGCCTTCGGCCGCCCCGGAATGACGAGTACAGGAGTAACACCTTCTCTCCCGCGCGGGAGAGAAGGCGCGGCTTGTCTTACGTATTCATGCTCTGGAAGAAGTCTTCGTTGGTCTTCGAGTCCTTGAGCTTGCCGAGCAGGAACTCGATCGCGTCCTGGGTGCCCATCGGGTTCAGGATTCGGCGGAGCACGTACATCTTCTGCAGGTGCTCTTTCGGCGTGATGAGCTCTTCCTTGCGGGTGCCGGACTTCAGGATGTCCATCGACGGGAAGATGCGCTTGTCGGCGACTTTCCGGTCCAGGATGATTTCCGAGTTACCCGTGCCCTTGAATTCCTCGAAGATGACTTCGTCCATCCGCGAGCCGGTATCGATGAGCGCGGTCGCGATGATGGTGAGCGAGCCGCCTTCTTCCAGATTGCGCGCGGCGCCGAAGAAGCGCTTCGGGCGCTGCAGGGCATTCGCGTCGACGCCGCCCGTCAGCACCTTGCCCGAGGAGGGGACGACGGTATTGTAGGCGCGGCCGAGGCGCGTGACCGAATCCAGAAGAATGACCACGTCGTGGCCGTGTTCCGCCAGGCGCTTCGATTTCTCGATCACCATTTCCGCCACCGCAACGTGACGCGTCGCCGGTTCGTCGAAGGTGGAGGAGACGACCTCGCCCTTCACCGTGCGCTGCATGTCGGTGACTTCCTCGGGGCGCTCATCGATCAGCAGAACGATGAGGAAGACCTCGGGGTGGTTGGCCTCGATCGACTTGGCGATGTTCTGCAGAAGCACGGTTTTACCCGTGCGCGGCGGCGCGACGATCAGCGCGCGCTGGCCTTTGCCGATGGGGGCTACGATGTCGATGATGCGGCCGGAGCGATCCTTCACCGTCGGATCGGGCAGCTCCATCGTCAGGCGCTTGTCGGGATAGAGCGGCGTCAGGTTGTCGAAGTGCACCTTGTGGCGCACGCGGTCGGGGTCTTCGAAATTGACGCTGTTGAGTTTGACGAGGGCGAAATAGCGCTCGCCTTCCTTGGGCGCGCGGATCTGGCCGTCGACGGTGTCGCCCGTCCGGAGGCCCGCTTTGCGGATCTGCTGCGGCGAGATGTAGATGTCGTCGGGGCCCGCGAGATAGTTCGACTGCGGCGAGCGCAGGAAGCCGAAGCCGTCGGGCAGGACCTCGACGACGCCGCCGCCGCCGATCTCGACGCCGCGCTCCGCGAGCTGCTTCAGGATCGCGAACATGATCTCCTGCGAGCGCAGGGAGTTGGCGTTCTCGATCTCGAGCGCTTCGGCGAAGGCCAGCAGTTCCGCCGGCGGCTTCTTCTTCAGGTCCTGAAGCGTGAGTTGGGTGAGCCCCTCAAGGAGCTGTTCGTTTGTCATGGATGTACCGCCCAAAAAAAGTATGGCGCGCGACGCGGACACGGCCGGGGGCCGGTGGGCGTCGCTGTGAAAGAGGTTTTGATTTTCTGGCGGGGGAGAAAAGCGGGCGCCGCCAGACGCCATGCGCGCTGAAAGCGCGACCCCAGATGGACACCATATTGGCGCGGGGCAGTCAAGTCACAAGGGGTCAGAACGGTTCAACGACCGCGAGGATGACCGCGGCGATGGCGATGAGCATGGGGACCTCGTTCATCATCCGCCAGAACTTCTCGCTGCGGCGGCGTTCGCCTTTCGCGAGGCGTTTGCCCTCCGAGACGTAGTAGCCGTGCAGGCCCGAGAGGATGACGACGAGCGCGAGCTTGGCGTGCATCCAGCCCATCTGGAACTGGATCCAGTTCGAGGACGCTGCGGTGAGCAGACCGAAGATCCAGGTGAGCACGAGCGCGGGATTGAGGATGATCTGGGTCAGCTTGCGCGACGCGTCCGTCATCTTGCGGTCGAGTTCGCCGCCCGGTTCGGAGCCCGTCTGGTAGGCGTAAAAGCGCGGCAGCATCAGCATGCCGGCCATCAGCGCGATCACCGAGATGAGATGCAGCGCGCGCATCCAGTCGTAGTCCAGAAGGGCGGTGATCGCGTTCATGCCGCGTCCTTTCGTGCGTGCATCGGACAGGCGCCGAACGCGCCGGGGCACAGGCGTGCGCCGGTCGCGCTCGCGATGCCTTGCGTATCGTCAACGGCGCGGCGGGTGACGCGGGCGAGGCCATCGATGAAAGCGTCGGCGACGCCCGGTGCCTTCGCGCGGAGATAGAAGGGCAGACCAAGCTCGTGCGCCATCTCGGCGTATTCCACATCGAGTTCGACGAGCGTCTCGATGTGCTCGGACACGAAGGCGATCGGCGAGACGATGACGCCGACGCCATCGCGGCCTGCTTCCTCCAGAGACTCCACCGTCGACGGGCCGATCCATTTCAGCGGGCCGACACGGGACTGGTAGCAGGTGCGGAAATCCCAGTCGGGTGGGAGAAGCGCGCGCACCGCAGCGACCGTCTGTTCCACCTGCCACTGATAGGGATCGCCGGCGTTGACTACGCGTTGCGGCAGGCCGTGCGCGGAAAAGAGAACGCGCGATTTGTCGGGCGAGCCGCCTAGCTTCCATGCGGCGAGGATCGCATCGGCGTGCGCCTGCGCGACGCCGGCCTCCGTGGGATAGCAACACGCGACGCGCGTCGGGCCGGGGAACACCTTCGCCCACGCATCGCGCGCCGAAGCGGTCGTCGTCGTCGAGAACTGCGGGTAGAGCGGCAGCAGCACCGCCTCATTGGCGCCCCAAGCGAGCGCGGCGGCGGCGGCGTCCTTCGCAAACGGCTTCCAGTAGCGCATCGCCATGAACACGCGGAATTCGTGCGTCGCCGTTGGCGCCAGGCGCGCCTGCAACGCATCGAGCTGCGCCTGCGTCTCCGGGACGATCGGCGACCCGCCGCCCATCAGCGCGTAGTTCTTCCGCGCCGATGGCGCGCGCGTGGTTGAGATCAGTGTCGCGATCGCGAGCCGCACCGGGGCAGGAGCGGCGATGATGCGTTTGTCCGAAAACAGATTGAACAGGAACGGCCGTACCGCGTCGGGTCCATCCGGCCCGCCGAGGTTGAAGAGGATGACGGCGACCTTGCGCAGGCTCATCCCGCGCTCGCCTTCACTGCGGCGATCAGTTCCGCAACATGTTCGGGCTTTGCATCCGGCGTTATGCCGTGGCCGAGATTGAAGATGTGCGGCCGCTCTTCGAACGATGCGATCACTTTCGCCACGCCAGCGCGCAGCGGTTCGCCGCCCAGCACCAGCAGTTGCGGATCGAGGTTGCCCTGCAGCGGCAGGTCCTTCGGAAGGAACGCGCGGAGCCGCGCGACCGGCACGCTGGTGTCGAGGCCGAGCGCGTTCACCCCCGTCTCCGAGGCGTAACGCGGGTAGTGCAGACCCGCGCCCCGGGGAAAGCCGATGATCGGTTGCGTGACGCCCAGCGCCCGGACGCGCGCCACGAGGGCGGCGGTCGGCTTCAGCACCAGTCGTTCGAACAAGGGTTCCGAGAGGCCTTCTGCCCAGCTTTCGAAAAGCTGCAGCACCTCGGCCCCGGCCTCGGCCTGCGCCTCGAGGTGCCGGGCGGTGACCTCGATCAGCGTCGCAAGAAGGGCGTCCACCTCGGCCGGGCGGGCGTACGCGCCGCGCCGGGAGCGATCCTTGTCGCCCCCCTGACCCTGCAGCATGTAGGTCGCCACAGTCCACGGCGCGCCGGCGAAGCCGATCAGGGCGACCTTCGCGGGCAGGGTCTTCGTCAGCCGCTCGACAGTCTCATAGACGGGCGCGAGGCGCTGGATCGCGCGCTCCGGGTCCTCAAACCGCCAGTCCTCCTCGTCGAGCAGGGGCGGCAGGCGCGGGCCTTCGCCCTCCACGAAGGTGACGTCCCTGCCCAGTGCGTGGGGCACGACGAGGATGTCGGAGAACAGGATCGCGGCATCGAGATCAAACCGCCGCAGGGGCTGGAGCACAGCCTCCGTCGCCAGCGCAGGGGCGTAGCAGAAGTCCAGGAACGTCTTCGCCCGGCTCCGGATCTCCCGGTACTCCGGCAGATAGCGCCCGGCCTGGCGCATGATCCAGACCGGCGGGGTTTCGAGCCGTTCCCCGGCCAGAACCCGCAGGAGAGGTTTTCCCTCACCCAAGGAAGAATCAATCTTCATGAATCTCTTATGAGGGAGATGATGGTTGTTAAGGAGTCGGTAACCGTAGTCATCGGCCCATCCACAGGCAGTCCAATGGACTGCTCAAGGCGGGCGGGCGCAATGCGACATGGTCGGCAAGGGCTGCGGTGGAATTTCGCAATCTGGACATGGCCGGGTCATTCACAGGGGCGGGCGTGAGCAAGGTGTGGGGGTCGTGGGCGCCGGGGTGGAGAGAGAGCGGTCCCACCGTCCTGTGCCTGATCTGTCGGCCGGTTTCTGACTCCCTATTCACAGACCTCGGACGCTCTGCGAAATCCGACGGCTTGGTGTAAGTACGCACGACATGACACCCAAGATCGGCACCTATTTCAACGTCCACCTCGTTTCCGACTCCACCGGCGAAACGCTGGCAGGGGTCATGCGGGCGTCATGCGCGCAGTTCGACAACATCCTGCCGATCGAACACTCCTATTACCTCGTCCGCTCGACCCGGCAGCTGGAGCGGGTGCTCCGCGAGATCGAGACCGCGCCGGGTGTGGTCATGTTCACCCTGTCGAACGACGAAATGCGCGAGCGCCTGGAAGTGCGCTGCAAGGAGCTGGGCATGGCCTGCGTCGCCGTGCTGGACCCGGTGCTCGATTCGCTCAGCCGCTATCTGGGGCAGGAGCTGAACCACCGCATCGGCGCGGGCCGTGTGCTGGACGCCGATTATTTCCGCCGCATCGACGCGCTGAACTACGCCATGGCGCACGACGACGGGCAGCTGCAGCGGGAGTTCACCGACAGCGACGTCGTGCTCGTCGGCGTCAGCCGCACCTCCAAGACGCCAACCTGCGTCTACCTCGCCAACCGCGGCGTGAAGGCGGCGAACGTGCCGATCGTGCCGCATATCCCGCTGCCGCAGGCGTTGTTTGAGTCCGATGCGCCGCTGATCGTAGGGCTGATGGTTTCCGCGGACCGACTGATAAATGTGCGCCGAAATCGTCTCGCCACGATGAAGGAGACGCGCGAGACCTCCTATGTGGACGAAGCGGCGGTGCGTGCGGAGATCCTGCACGCGCAGAAGGTGTTCGAGCGGGAAGGGTGGCCGGTGATCGACGTGACGCGCCGCTCCGTGGAGGAAACGGCCGCCGCCGTGCTCAATCTCATTGCGGAGCGCCGCCGTGACGTCTGAGATCATTCTCGCTTCAGGCAGCGCCATCCGCGCGAAGATGCTGACCGAAGCGGGCGTTTCCTTCGTGGTCGACAAGCCGCGCGTGGACGAGGAAGCCGTGAAGCTCTCGCTGCGCGCGGAAAAGCTGAAGCCGCGCGACCAGGCCGATGCGCTGGCGCAGGTGAAGGCGGTGTCGGTGTCGAACCGGCGCGGCGGGCTGGTGATCGGCGCGGATTCGATGGTCGCGCTCGGTGACGAGGTGCTCGACAAGCCGCAGACGCTCGCCGCCGCGAAGGACCACCTGCGCGCGATGAGCGGCAAGACGCACACGCTGATTTCCGCCGCGGTGGTCGCGCGGGACGGCACGCCGGTCTGGCGTCATATCATGGCGCCGCGTCTGAAGATGCGCGTGCTGAGCGACGGCTTCATCGACGACTATCTCGCGCAGATCGGTGAGGCCGCCATGCAGAGCGTCGGCGCGTATCAGCTCGAAGGTCTCGGCGCCCAGCTGTTCGAGAGCGTGGAGGGCGATTTCTTCGCGGTGCTCGGCCTGCCGCTGCTGCCGTTGCTGGCCTACCTGCGCGAGCAGGGGGCGATGCCACGATGAGCATCACCGGCAAAACCAAAGTCCTGGCGCTGTTCGGCAACCCCGTCGCGCATTCGCTGTCGCCGCAGATGCATGCGGGATGGATCGCCGATCACAAGCTCGATGCGGTCTATGTGGCGCTGCCGCTGGACGCGAAGACGGCGGACGCCACGATGAAAGCGCTGAAGGGCGTGGGTTTTCACGGCGCCAATGTCACGGTGCCGTTCAAGGACGCCGCTGCGGCCGCCGCCGACTGGCAGGACGAAGCCGCTCTCGATCTCGGCGCGGCGAACATGCTGCAGTGGCACAACGGTGATCTCTTCGCGGCGAACACCGATGCCCCCGGTTTCGTCGCCGCGCTCGACGAACAGGCGCCGGACTGGAAGGGGCGGGTGAAACGCGCGCTCGTCATCGGCGCGGGCGGCGCGGCGAAAGCCATCGCCTACGGGCTCGCGAAGGCGGGCGTCGCGCATATCGACATCGTAAATCGCTCCGAAGCGCGCGCGGCGGAAACGGCCACGGCGGTGGCGCCGTCGGCTGTCGTCGTGGCGGCGCGGCCCTGGAAAGAACTCTCTGCCGCGTTCGCGGAAGCGGACCTCATCGTCAACGCAACGACGCTCGGCATGGTCGGCAAGGATCGCGCGGACTGGCCGATGGATCACGCGAAAGACGGCGCCATCGTCGCCGACGCCGTCTATGCGCCGCTCGAAACGGATCTGTTGCGCCAGGCGCGCGCGCGGGGTCTCGATGTGGTCGACGGCCTCGCCATGCTGATCCATCAAGGCGCGCTCTCGTTCCAGCGCTGGTTCGAGATCACGCCGGACACGACGAAGGCGCGCGAGCGGCTGATGGCGATCCTCGGAGCGCGCATGAAACTGATCGGCCTCACCGGCTCCATCGGCATGGGCAAGAGCGCGACCGCGCAGATGTTCCGCGAGGAAGGCGTGCGCGTCTACGACGCCGACGCCGCCGTGCATGCGATCTACGAAAAGGGCGGCGCTGCGGTCGCGCCTGTGGAGGCCGCGTTCCCGGGTGTGGTGGTCGATGGGGCAATCGATCGCACGCTCCTGTTCAAGGCCGTGCTCGACGACGCCGAAGCGCTGAAGCGCCTCGAGGGCATTGTCCATCCGCTCGTCGCGCAGCTGCAGCTCACCTTCCTGTCAGAAGCCCGCGCGGCCGGCGCCGATCTGGTCATTCTCGATATTCCGCTCCTGTTCGAGAAGGGCGGGGACAAGCGGGTGGACGCCATCGTCGTCGTCTCCGCCCCCGCAGATGTGCAGCGGGAGCGGGTGCTGGCGCGGCCGGGCATGTCGCCGGAGAAGTTCGAGGCGATCCTCTCCAAGCAGACGCCGGACGCCGAAAAGCGCGAACGCGCGCACCATGTGATCGACACGGGGCAGGGCTTCGACCGCGCCCGCGCGCAGGTCCGATCCGTGCTGGACGCGCTGCGCAAATCTTAATATCCGGCGGGCATGCGTGAAGTCGTCTTCGATACCGAAACCACCGGCCGCGACCCCGACACGGGCGACCGCATCGTCGAAGTCGCGTGCGTGGAGCTGATCAACTACCTGCCCACGGGCAAGACCTTCCACCGCTACATCAACCCGCAGCGCGACGTGCCCGAGGAAGTCGTGCGCGTGCACGGCCTGACGACGCGCTTTCTCAGCGACAAGAAGCTGTTCGGCGATCCCGATATCGTCGATGCGCTGTTCGATTTCTTCGAAGACAGCCCGATCATCGCGCACAATGCGGAGTTCGATCGCAAGTTCCTGAACGGCGAACTGATCCGCCTCGGTCGCCCGATCCTCGAAATGGATCGCTATATCGACAGCCTGAAGATCGCGCGCGCGCTGTTTCCTGGCGCCGCCAACTCCCTCGATGCGCTCAGCCGCCGCTTCCAGCTCGACAGGCTCGGTTTCGATCTTGCCAAGCGCAAAGGCGCCGGCGGCCACGGCGCGCTGATCGACACCAAGATGCTGGCCGAGGTCTATCTCCAGCTGCGCGGCGGACGGGAGCGCAAGCTCTCCTTCGAAGTCGACAAGCCGACCATGGACGCGAGCGGCGCGCCGCTGCCGCAGTTTGAGCGCCGTCCGCAACGCCCGACGCCGCTGGTGCGGGTGGTCCACGCCGACGAACGGGCCTCCCATGACGCGTTCATCGCGGAAATGGGGGACAACGCACTCTGGACGAAAACAGGGTAGGGCCCGGCCAGAAAATTCCGGAGGCGCGTAAGATTTCGGCGTAGGGGAGCGACCAATACGCTGAATGATCGCTCTTACCCCTCCGAAGACCAGCGCCGAGCGCCGCTTTCTCGACTTTCTTGAGGGACAGCGCGGCACGCTCTACAAGGTCGCCTATATCTATTGTCGCGACGCCGAGGAGCGCCGCGACCTGTTGCAGGACATGGTCGTCCAGCTCTGGCGGTCTTTCGACGGCTTCGACGGCCGCGCCGCGCCGGCGACGTGGACATGGCGGGTCGCGGTCAATGTCGCGATCTCGCATCGCCGCCGTCATGGCCGTCGCATCAAGGATGCGCTGCCGCTCGATCTCGCCTTCGATGTCGCCGACCAGAGCTTTGCGGGCGACAGCGACGCTTCCAGACGCCTGCGCGCGCTGGTGGACACGCTCGATGAAATGAACCGCGCGCTGGTCCTGCTCCACTTCGAGGGCTTCGATCACGCCGAAATCGCCGGCCTGCTCGGCACGACCGCCGGCGCCGTCGCCACCCGTTTCAACCGCATCAAGACGAAGCTGCGCGAGCAGCTCGCAAACGAGGAGTGAGTCATGGAACTCGATGATCTGAAGGCCGAGTGGCGCGCGCGCGACGCCGTGCTGGCGCGTGAGCTGAAGCAGCAATCCGCCATGATGCGCGACGGGCTCGTCGAACGTCGCCTCGAACGCATCCGCCGGCGCGGCGCGATGGGGCCGTTCGGCCTCGCAGTCCACATCGCCTTCCTCGCGGGCTTCGGGCTTTATCTCGCGGACAACTGGGGCCGCTGGGAGTTCTTCGCGCCCGGCCTGTTGCTGATGATCTGGACGATCGTCATGGGCGCGCTCACGATCGGCGAGCAGCAGCAATTGCGCGCAGTGGATTTCGGCGCGCCGGTGCTGGAGATCCAGCAGAAGCTTGCGCGGCTCGGCGCGGCGCGGGCGCGCGCGTTCCAGTGGGCGTTCCTGACCGGGCAGATCCTCTGGTGGATCCCGTTCTTCGTTGTCGTGATGTGGGGCGTGTTCGACGTCGATCTCTATCGCGCGTCGGACTTCATGCCGCGCTTCATGGCGATCAATATTGGCGTCGGCCTCGTGCTCGTCCCGGTGCTGTTGTGGGTCGCACATCTCGTCGGCCCTCGGCTTGCGGCCTCGGCCACAGGGCGGTCGGTGCTGGACAGCGTGATGGGTCGCGATCTCGCGGAAGCGCGCGCGCTGGCGCAGCGTCTGGCGCGGTTCGAGGCGGAGGCGGCTTAGGCCGGCGGCGGCATTCCATCGCCGTTCTTGGCCTGCCGGTCACGCAATTGTGCGCGGTAGAGCGCGGCGAAGTCGATCGGGTCGATCAGCAGGGGCGGGTAGCCGCCCTCGCGCGTCACTTCCGCCAGCAGGCGACGGCTGAACGGGAACAGAAGACGCGGGCATTCGATCAGCAGCAGCGGCTCGACGTCCTCGGGCGGCACGTTCACGAACTGGAACACGCCCGAATAAACGAGCTCCGTGATGAACATCACGTCCTCGCCGCGCATGGCCTTGGCGCCGATGCGGAGATCGACCTCATACGCCTCGCCGTCCTGCAAAGGCCGCGCGTTCACGTCGATTCCCATGTCGATGGCGGGCGCAGCCTCGCCTTGGCGCACACCGGCGGCGGCCGTCGGGTTCTCGAATGACAGGTCTTTCACATACTGCGCGAGCACGCGCAGGTGCGGCGTGTCTCCTGCAGCTTGACCGCCGTCTGAACCGCCCGGAGTCGACATGCCTAACTCTCGAATGCTGGAAATTGTTGAGGGTCTGCGGGCTAACATGCGTCGGTGGGGGTCGCAACAGCGCCACACTGTGGCCAGACCAGATGCCCATGGCGCGCATGGTCGCGGGGTTTCCCCGCAGTTTCCCCACAGTTTCCCCTGGGCCGCATACACACTGGCGCCGCCCCCCAGTGCGCACTATCTGTGAGTGTCCCCGAAGTGTTTGAGCAGAGTTTGGAGCAGAGCCGGTGTCCAGGGAGCTGATCGAAGTCCTGATCCTCGCGGCAGTCGCCGTGGTCGTGATCGGGCGGTTTTTCAGCGTGCTGGGTCAGCGACGCGGTTCCGATCGCCCGGCCGCTCCGCAAGAGCCGCGCCCCGCGACTGTCGATGCCGGCGGCTCAACCCAGCCGTATCCCTCGCCGATGCCGACCGCCGCGCCGCCCATGGCGTCTGTTGGCGTTGCATCCATTCTCGCGGTTGACCCCGCATTCGACCCCGCCGCCTTCGTCGGCGGCGCGCGCTCGGCGTATGAGCTGATCGTCACCGCTTTCGCCGCCGGCGATCGCGCTGCGCTCAGCCCGCTACTCAGCCCGCGTGTGTTCGAGTCCTACGCCAAGGCCATCGACGAACGCGAAGCGACCGGCGGGAAAGGACCCGAACTGGTGCGCCTGAAGACGGCGGAAATCGCCGACGCGCGTGTTGAAGACAACATCGCCCGCATCGCGGTGCGCTTCGAGGCCGAACTTGCGGAAGGCGCTCACGGCCTGCGCGAAACGAAGGAGCGCTGGACTTTCGAGCGCGACATTCGTTCGCGCGATCCGAACTGGCGTCTCGCCGGCGTCGCGCAAGCCTGAGTGTGATCGATGAGCCGCCCGCCGAAGAAGGGCGGTCTCTCCGCCGATGAAGAAGATCTGTGGCGCAAGGTGACGCGCACGGTGCGCCCGCTTGCGCGGCGCGATGCGCTCGTCGCCCGCAAAGCGCCCATACTTCTGAGAGCGCCGACGGTCTCCGCTGCAGCTCGTGAACCGACGCCGCTTCTTCCGCCTGTCGTTGCGCACAAGAAGAAAGCGATCGGCACGCTGGCCGATCGTTCGCCGGAAAAGCGTGTGCGGCGCGGCAAGCTCGATGTCGGCGCCAAACTCGATCTGCATGGCTTCACGCAGGAAGAAGCGCGCGGGGTGCTGATGCGCTTCCTGCTGCATGCGCGCGCGGACGATGTGCGCGTGGCGCTCGTCGTGACCGGGAAGGGCGGGCGGTTGCGCTCCGGTGAAACCGCTCCGGGCGTGCTCAAGCAGCGTCTGCCGGAATGGCTCGCGGGCGGTGAGCTGCGGCCGCTGGTCTCCGGCTACGCCGAAGCGCACCAGCGCCACGGCGGCGGGGGGGCCTACTACGTGTTTCTGAAAGCAGGCGACTGAGCGTTCAGAACTGCTTGCGGAAACTCACCTGCACCACGCGGCCGAGCGGGTTGAGATAGCCTTCCTGATACGCGGTCGGCGTCAGGCCGTTGGCGTCGCGCACTTCGACGGCGCTGTCGGTCAGGTTGTCGATGGCGAAGGCGAGGCGTGAGCCCTTCAGGATCGGCGCTGCGCGGATGAGGCCCTCGCGGTTGTCGAGGTTCATGAAGAGGCGCGCGTTGAGTGTCATCTGATCGGAGAAATCGAGCACGCCGCCCGACGCGACGGGCAATTCGTAGCCGTCCGTCCAGCCGCCGCTGAAGCGCAGGCCGATGCCCTTGTTGAACAGGCCGCCTTCGAATTCGATGCCGCTGGCCGTTTCGCTACCGCCGTTAAGGCCGCCGCGATCCAGCAGGTCGATCGGCGCCTGTCCCGCGGCGAGCGTGACGTCGTCGGTCAGGCGCGTCTTGTAGGCGATGGAGATGTTCCAGCGACCACCGGCCTGCTGGCCGCCGCCGAGACCCATGCGCTGCGCGACAGCGGCCGGCGGGCCTTCGCCGCCTTCCGCGCCGGGCGGACGCTGTCGCGGCCCGCCGCCTTGTCCCGGAGGTGGGCGCGTTCCGCCGATAGGCCGAGAGAAATTGAAGCCGATGCGAAGGCTTTCGATGTCGCGTTCAGCGATGCTGATCGGGCGCGCATCGACGGCGGTGAGCACGCCGAGACCGTCGCGGGTGAAGCGCGTCGGGAAGGCCGCTTCCGCTTCTGCGAGCGACGTCGGCAAGGCTGTGGCGATGTCCTGCGAGTTGTTGCGCGCCCAGCTGAAGGTGAGCTGCAGGCCCTGGACTTTCTGCGGCGACCAGTTGGCGTTGAACGTCAGGTCTTCGCGGCTTTCGCTATCGAGCAGCGGATTGCCGCCCGTCGTGCGCGTGATGCGGACGTTCTGCCCAGTCGCGGCGTCGAAGAATGAAACGTCCGGCGTCACGAGCAGCGGATTGCCAAGCTGTTCCAGCGAAGGCGCGGCTTCGCTCGACTCCGCCTGTAGCGACAGGCGCACCGTGCGGATCGGCGCCCAGCTGCCCCCGAAGCCGATGCTGGACAGCGCTGCGAAATCGCTGGGGTCCGCCCATGACGCGGTCGCGTTCAGCGAAATGTCGCCCAGCGCCTGACCGAATTCGGAACGTCGGCTCGTCAGCGGCGCAGCGAGTGTGAAACGTCCCGACGGCGTCGTGCGTTCCAGCTCCGTGGGTTGCAGGCCGCTCGCGAGGCTTTCGGAGAGACTGTCGATCGTGCGATGTTCCACGCCAAGTCGCAGCGCCGAACGCATGCGACCCGCCGGCACATCAAGGAAGCTGCCGTTCACGTTGCCCGTGAGATCGTAGAGTTTCTGGTCGGACTCGGTGCGGGAGGGGGACAGCGAATCCTTCGTCTCGCTCTCGGCGTGCGTGGAGTCGGCGGTGGCGGTCGTTGTCCACTGCCAGCCTTCGTAGGCGCCATCGAAACCCGCCGTGCCGCGCACCGTCTGGCTCTCGGACTCGCGCACGCGCACGGCGTTCGCCGAATTCAGGCCGAGAAGGTCGCGCTGGTCGGAGCCCTCCACGCGGATCGATGCGTTGCCGGTGATGCGTTCGGAAAGCGCGCGGGAGAACGACGCATTGCCGCGCCAGGACTGCGTGTCCGGCGCCAGCGTACGCACGTCGCGGGCATCGGGGCCGACAGTCGGCGCGGCGATGTCGCGCTCGCGTTCGGTGATCGAGGTGGCGTCGTTGAGACTAAGACCGCCGGCGAAGCGGTCACCGTCGTTGATGTTGGTGTAGCTGCCCTCGGCGCGGGTGCTGGCGCGCGCGTCCACGTCGGCTAGGCCGCCGCCCGCTTCCAGCGCCGCTGCAGAGAAAGTCTTTTCCAGCACGAGGTTCACGACGCGCTGATCGGGCGAATAGCCGTACTGCAGCGACAACTGCTCATCGAACACCTCGACGCGGGAGATGACATCCGGCGGCAGGTCGCGGATTTCCTGGAAACCGCTGATGCGGCGACCGTTCACCAGCACGATCGGCATGCCGCCGCCGCGGATCGAGGCCGAGCCTGTCTGCGGCGCGATGGCGCTCAGAATCTGGAAGATGTTTGAAGCGCCATAGGACCGCACGTCCTGCGCGGAGAAGGTCGCCTCCGGCGTGACGTCGCCGGGCACGCTGCCGCGTGGGCGCTCCACGGTGACGACGATCTCGTCCTCGGTGCGGGAGGGGGCTTGAGCGAAAGCGTTGGGGGCGACGGCCAGAGCAGCGACGAGCGTGGCGAGAGAACGGTGATCCATGCCGCGCTCTAATACCTGATTTGTGTCGCAGTCATTTCAACGGCGACGAGCGCGACAGACGCATTTGGCCGCAGCCCTCATCCGTCGGTCGGGATGGTCGTAGGTGCCATACGCTGCTTCTTTTCGTCGTGCCCCGAGACGCCTTTGCGGGCGTGCAACGCGGCGGCGGCCTCTTCGGCCGTGACGCCGCACACCTGCAACGTGACCAGAAGGTGGAAGAGGACGTCCGCCGCCTCTGACGCGAGCGCCGCCTTGTCTCCGGACACAGCCGCAAGCGCAGCCTCCACGCCCTCCTCGCCAAGCTTCTTGGCGCACTTGCCGGGCCCAGCTGCGAGCAGGGAGGCGGTGTAGGAGGTGAGAGGGTCGCCGCCGACGCGCGAGGCAATGATGCCGACGAGATCGTCGATCACGCCACCCAGCGTTCGTTCGTCCAGCGGCTTCACGTTCTCGATCATACGGTCCTCACGGGAACGCCGGCTTCGGCGAGCGCGGCGCGCGCTTCGCCAAGGGTGTGCGTTCCGAAATGGAAGATCGAGGCGGCCAGCGCGGCGCTCGCGCGTCCGATGGTGATTGCTTCGACCAGATGCTGCAGCGATCCCGCGCCGCCGGACGCGATGATCGGTACACGGACCATATCCGCGATTTGTGACAACAAGTCGAGGTCGTAGCCCTTCTTAACGCCGTCGCGGTCCATGGAGGTGACGAGGAGTTCACCAGCGCCGCGCTCGGCGGCTTCCCGCGCGAACGAGACAGCATCCTTGCCGGTCGGCGTGCGACCGCCGTGGGTGAAGACTTCCCAGCGATCGGGCGCGGTCTGTTTGGCGTCGATGGCGACGACGATGCACTGTGCGCCGAAGGCGTTCGACGCCGCGTCGATGACTTCGGGCGTCACCACGGCGGCGGTGTTGATGGACACCTTGTCAGCGCCCGCCGCCAGCAGCGCCTTCACGTCGTCGGGCGTGCGCACGCCGCCGCCGACGGTGAGCGGCGTGAAGCAGCGCTCTGCGGTGCGCCGCACGGCATCGAGCAGGGCGCCCCGGCCTTCAACCGAAGCGGAGATATCGAGAAAGCAGATTTCGTCGGCGCCTTGCGCATCGTAGAGCGCGGCGAGTTCCGCCGGATCGCCCGCGTCGCGCAGGCCGACGAAGTTCACGCCCTTGACCACGCGCCCGTCTTTCACGTCGAGGCAGGGGATGATCCGCGCCGCGAGTGTCATCCCGCAGCAGCCTCCAGCGCGGCTGCAGGGTCAATGTCGCCGTCGTAAAGCGCGCGGCCGAGAATGGCGCCGGCGATGGCGCGGCCGCGCCGCTCGCGCAGGGCGTGGATGTCGTTCACATCGCGCACGCCGCCGGAGGCGATGACCGGGATCGTGACGGAGTCTGCCATCGCCCCGGTGAAGTCGACATTGACGCCTTTCTTCAAACCGTCGCGACCGATGTCGGTGACGATCAGCGCGGCGATGCCCGCGCCTTCGAACTTCTTGGCCAGTTCGATCGCGTCGAGATCGGTCTGGTCGGCCCAGCCGGAGACCGCGACACGGCCTTCGCGCGCGTCGATGCCGACGGCGACGCGTTCCGGATAGAGCCGCGCCGCTTCGCGCACGAAGCCGGGATCCTTCACGGCGGCGGTGCCGAGGATCACGCGTGTGGCGCCGGCATCGAGCCAGTAGGCGATGGATTCCAGATTGCGCACGCCGCCGCCGATCTGCACCGGAATGCTGACCGAGGAGAGGATGCGCGCAACGGCGCCGGCATTCGCAGTCTTGCCCGCGAAGGCGCCGTCGAGATCGACGACGTGAATCCAGTGAAAGCCCTGATCCTGGAAGATGCGCGCCTGCGCGCCGGGATCGCGGTTGAAGATGGTCGCTCGGTCCATGCGGCCTTCGCGCAGACGCACGCACTGGCCGTCCTTCAGGTCGATGGCGGGGTAGAGGATCATGCGGGCCTCCACACAAGGAAGCGCGCGAGCAGATCGAGGCCTGCCGTCTGGCTCTTTTCCGGGTGGAACTGCACGCCGATCATGTTGTCGCGCGCGATGGCGCAGGCGAATGTCGCGCCATAATCGGCGGTAGCGACCACGGCGTCGGCGGAGCTGGGTTCAACGACATAGGAGTGCATGAACACCATATGGCGATGCGGGGCGAGCCCGTCGAGCACCGGATGTGCGCGCGTCGGCGTCACGGCGTTCCAGCCCATATGCGGGAGTCGTTCGGTTGTTTCGAGCAAATGGCAGTCGCCGTCGATCCAGCCGAGACCGGCGTGTTCGCCGTGTTCCAGCCCTTTCGTCATCAGCAACTGCATCCCCACGCAGACGCCAAGGAACGGCGTGCGCTTCACGCGCACCGCCTCTGTCATCGCGGTGAGAAGGGGTGCGTCGGAGGAAAGCGCGCTCATGCATGACGCAAAGGCGCCCTGACCCGGCAGAACGATCGCGTCCGCGTCCGCCACGAAACCGGGATCGCGCGTCAGCCGGATATCGGCCGCGATGCCCGCGCGCTGCGCGGCCTCCGCCAGAGCGCGCTCCACCGAGCGCACATTGCCGGAACCATAATCGATGAGGGCGACGGTTTGCACGGGCGCTTTGGTATCAAGGTTCGGTGGGAGAGGGGACCGAAAAAGCGCGCTCTTTCCGCACCCCCATCGCGAGGACGGACGGAATTTGGTGCTTCGCCGCCAGCATCAATTTCGCAGCTTCCGGAGTCCATATGCAGCCCATGCCAACACCAGCAAAGGAAACAGCGCAATCAACCAGAGAATTGCGAGATCATCAGCAGGTGCATTGGTCCAGCCTCCCCACAGGAATCCGGCGATGCCCGATAGAAATCCGACGGTGCAAAACACCATGAGGACATAAAACCGTCGCCGCGCCTTGTGATCGGCCCAGTCGAAAGTCATGTGGTCGTCGGGGCCCTTTGCAAAGGGACGCAGCGCCACAGCGGCGCCAAATGCGCCGATGCACCCGACCAGAAAACCAATCAATGCGGCGACACTCGCTGCATTCATGCGTTGCATACCTCTGAACTGGCTTCGCGCTTACAGCACACCCTTCGTGCTCGGCAGCGCACCCGAAAGCCTCGGATCGATCTCCGTCGCCGTCCGCGCCGCGCGCGCGAGCGCCTTGTAGCAGGACTCCACGATGTGGTGCGTGTTCTCGCCGTAGAGATTTTCCACGTGCACGCAGGCGCCGGAATGCATGGCGAAGGCCTGGAACCACTCCTTGAAGAGTTCGGTGTCCATGTCGCCGAGTTTCGGACGCGGCAGCTCCACGCGCCAGATCAGGTAGGGGCGATTGGCGAAATCGACAGCGGCGCGCGAGAGCGTTTCGTCCATCGGAATATAGGCGTTGCCGAACCGGCGGATGCCCTTGTGATCGCCGAGCGCTTCCTTGAGCGCCTGACCCATGACGATGCCCACATCCTCGACGGTGTGGTGCATGTCGATGTGCAAGTCGCCCTTCGCGGCGACCGTCAGATCGAACGCGCCATGTTTCGCGAAGCTTTCAAGCATATGGTCGAAGAAGCCGATGCCGGTCGCGATCCGCGATGTACCGTCGCCGTCCAGATTGAGGGATACCGAGATTTCGGTTTCCTTCGTAGACCGCGTTATCTTTGCCGTTCGCATCTTCTTCACTCGGACTAACAAGAGCTGAATGGATCAGCTGTAGTAAAACATACGCGCTCGCAATGATGACGGCAAGATTTAGGTCATCCTAAATCTTTGGGCACCACAACAGTACGCAAGGCGCCGTCCCTCGGATGCGGGGGCGGGAGAGCGTCATCGTGCATTCGGGAACGCCGTTGTCATGTCGGACGAGGTCGAGGCGAGCGCAAGCGTGCGGAAAGGACCCGGGCTCACCGCCCGGTTCGTCCTCGCATTCTGCGGTCTTTTCCTGGTGTTCGGCTCCGGCGTGGTCTTCACCGTCTGGGACAATGATCGGCGCGCGGCTGATCAGCACGTTCGCGGGCGTCTGGATGACCGCGCCCTGACGTTGGCCGAACAGGTCGACGAGGCGCTGGCGGCCTCCGACAGCGCGAGCGCGCAGACGGCGGCGAATGGATTGGGCCGCATCAACGGCGTGGTCGCTGTGCGCCTGGTGGCGCAGGACGGCGTGTTGCTCGCCGACGGCGAGGATCCGGACGCGCGCCGTTTGATGGATCGCCTCGCGAAGGGCGGGGAGCGGTTCGCACGCGACAATGGTCTGGTGGCGACGAAGGTGACGGCCGCCTCCGGTCGCATCTTCGTGGCGGCGACCGAGCGGTCCTTGCGGCAGGGTTTTCATGGATCGGCGGCGCTGATCGCCAGCATTTTCTTCGGTTTCGGCGCGCTGGCGGCGATCATCGCCTGGTTCATGGCGCGCTCGATCTCCGGCCCGCTGCTGAAGCTGACCGAGCTTGCGGAATCGCTGGGCGCGAAAAACACGGCGCCGCCGCTGGAACTGAAGACCGGCGATGAACTCGAAACGCTGGCGCGCGCCTTCAATGTCATGTCCGAACGCGTGCAGGCGGGCATGCGCCGCCTCCAGCGCATGGCCTACAGCGATACTGCCACGGGACTGCCGAACCACGAGCGCTTCACGCGCGACGTCACGGAATTCCTTTCGGTGCGCCAGGATGAAGTCGGCGCGCTCTTCGTCGTGCGCCTCGATCGCCTCGACCGGATCTTTGACGCCATCGGCCAGGACGCCGGCGACGAGCTGCTGACACGCATCGTCGGGCGCCTCTCCTCCGCCGTGCGCGCCATCGACCGGATGGTCCGCACGGAACACTGCGCCGCCCGCCCCAGTCAGCTCGCGCGCCTGCGCGGCGGCGATTTCGGCGTTCTCGCGCCGCGCTTCCGGGGTCCGGAAGACGCCGCGCGCTACGCGCAACTCCTCGCATCGGCGCTCAACCAGCCGTTCGACTGGCGCGAACACAAGCTCGTACTGGGCGCTGTTATCGGCGCAGCGCTACTGCCGCAGGACGGCGCCGACGCCGACGCCGACGCCGACACCGCCATCCGCCACGCCATGCTCGCGTTGACGGCGGCGCGCTCCGACAACGGACGCATGAAGTTCTTCACGAAGGCGCTGGATCGCGAAGCGAACGCGCAGCTCGCCTTCGAGCGCGAAATGCGCGCAGCCCTCGAGCGCAACGAGTTCAAGGCGTTCTTCCAGCCGAAGGTGGATCTGCTTTCCGGCCGCGTGATCGGCGCGGAAGCGCTGGCGCGCTGGGTGAAGCCGGACCGCACGATGGTCAGCCCCGGCCGGTTCATCCCGGCGGCGGAAGAGAACGGCCTGATCGGCTCGATCTCCGAAGTCATCCTGCGCGATGCGTGCTGGAAGGCGGCGAGCTGGGCGCGGGAAGGGTTCCCGCTCTCCGTCGCGATCAACATCTCGCCGCTGCAGTTCGCCGACGAACGGTTCACCGACAAGATCCTGCGCGCCATGGCCGAGGCCGGCCTTTCGCCCGATCGCGTCGAACTGGAAATCACCGAGTCCGTCGCGCTGGAAAACCCCGAGCGCGCGCTGCGCCTGCTGGAGCCGCTGCGAGAATTGGGCGTGAAGGTTTCGCTCGACGATTTCGGCTGTGGCCACTCCTCGCTCGCCTCGCTGACGCGTCTGCCGTTCGACATCATCAAGATCGACCAGCAGTTCGTGCGTGCGCTGGCGAAGGATCGCCACGCGCCGGCGATTATCGAGATGATCCTCGCCATGGCGGCGTCGCTCGACTACACGGTCGTCGCCGAAGGCATTGAGACCGAGCAGGAAGCGGACTTCCTGCGCCGGCGCGGCTGTCAGATCGGGCAGGGCTTTCTCTGGGGGGCAGCCATGCCGGCGCCAGAGTTCCTCCGCTTCAACGCCGAACGCTCGGGCGTCATCACCGGCGGCCAGCGTGGGGTGGCTTGATCCTGCCACGGTGAGGCGCCACCTCAGGGCGCATGAGTTCTTCAGAAATCTGGCACGGCACGACGATCCTTGCAGTGCGCAAGGGCGGCAAGGTGGTGATCGCGGGCGACGGGCAGGTGTCCATCGGTCCGACGATCATGAAGGGCAACGCCCGCAAGGTGCGCCCGCTGGCGGACGGCAAGGTGATCGCCGGATTCGCCGGGGCGACCGCCGATGCGCTGACGCTCTTCGAGCGTCTTGAGCAGAAGCTGGAGCGCTTTCCCGGTCAGCTCGCGCGCGCGGCTGTCGATCTCGCCAAGGACTGGCGGACGGATCGTTTCCTGCGACGGTTGGAGGCGCTGATCATCGTCGCCGATGCGAAGGAGACCTTCGTCATCACCGGCGCGGGCGACGTGCTCGATCCCGAGCATGCCGTGGTCGCGGTCGGCTCCGGCGGCAACTACGCGCTCGCCGCGGCCCGCGCGCTCTACGACCACCTCGACGACGCCGAGAAGATCGCGCGCGACGCCATGGGCATCGCGGCGGACATCTGCGTCTACACGAACCGCAATCTCACTATTGAGACCCTCTCGGCATGACCGACTTCTCGCCCCGTGAAATCGTTTCCGAACTCGATCGCTACATCGTCGGCCAGGCGGAAGCGAAGCGCGCCGTCGCCATTGCGCTGCGCAATCGCTGGCGTCGACGTCGCGTAGCCGAGGGTCTGCGGGAGGAAGTGACGCCGAAAAACATTCTGATGATCGGACCGACAGGTGTCGGGAAGACAGAGATATCGCGTCGCCTTGCGCGGCTTGCGGGCGCGCCGTTCCTGAAGGTGGAGGCGACCAAATTCACCGAGGTCGGCTATGTCGGTCGTGACGTGGACTCCATCATTCGCGACCTCGTGGAGGCTTCCATCGCCATGACGCGCGAAAAGCGTCGCCGCGAGGTGCGCGCGCGGGCTGAAGTGGCTGCCGAAGAGCGGTTGGTTGTGGCCATGGTCGGCGCCGGCGCGTCGGAGGCGACGAAGGAATCCTTCCGCCGGAAGCTACGCAACGGCGAGATGGAAGCGAGCGAAATCGAGATCGAGCTTACCGAAACCGCCCCCGCTGCGATGCTGGAGCTGCCGCCCGGCGCTGGCGGCATGGGCAATGGCCCCGTCAATCTGGGTGATCTGTTCGGCAAGGCGTTCGGCGCACGATCCAAGCGCGTGCGCACGACGGTCGCGGAGGCGCGCACGCCGCTGATCCAGGAAGAGAGCGACAAGCTGCTCGACAGCGACGCCGTCACCAAGGAGGCCATACGCGCGGCGGAGGAGGACGGCATCGTCTTCATCGACGAGATCGACAAGGTCGCCTCGCGCAGCGAGCGGGGCGGGGCGGATGTCAGCCGCGAAGGCGTGCAGCGCGATCTGTTGCCGCTCATCGAGGGCACGACCGTCGCGACCAAGCACGGGCCGGTGAAAACGGATCACATCCTCTTCATCGCATCCGGCGCATTCCACGTCGCCAAGCCCTCCGACTTGCTGCCCGAATTGCAGGGCCGCTTGCCGATCCGTGTGGAGCTGAAGCCGCTGACGCGCGAGGACTTCCGCCGCATCCTCACGGAGCCGGAAGCCAGTCTGATCAAGCAGTATGTGGCGCTGCTCGGCGCCGAAGGCGTGACGTTGGTGTTCGACGAGGGCGCCATCGACGCTATCGCGGGTCTGGCGGCGGACGTGAACGCCTCACTCGAGAACATCGGCGCGCGGCGCCTCATGACGGTGCTGGAGCGCGTGCTCGACGATATCAGCTTCACCGCGCCTGACCGGGGAGGGGAGACCGTGACGATCACCGCCGCCTTCGTGCACGCGCAGGTTGGCGATCTCGCGAAGAACGCCGACCTCAGCCGGTACATACTGTAGCGACCGATTTGCGACTAGGTCGCACTTGCAGTGCGCGGCACGTCTTGTGCTCGGCTCTGCAAAACGGACAAAATGGCGCACGAACGCGTCAGACCGGCACGGAAAGCACGCTCATGCGCGAACGGAAGTCACGAATGCGCCGTCGCCACCGGGACCCCGATGCGCGTTTCGCCCGCACGCCGGGGCGGCTGATCGCTGTCATGTCCGGCGCGACGGCGCTGCTCTTCGCAGCCACCATGGTGCTGACCGCCGACCGCCCGCAAAAGCCGCAGGGCGCGCACAGTCGTTCCATGAAGGGTCCGCCACGCTAAAAGCAGCGGAAAGCCGTTGCCCCATTCAGGGGGCGGGCTCTAAACTGCGCGCAATAATATTGCGCGCCGGCACTTGAGGCGAGCTCACCAGAGGGGAAGCGCCTTGAAGGCCACGGACATCAGCAGTCCGGAGTATTTCCACAAGGTCGTCGATTGCCAGTATGCCTGTCCGGCGCACACGCCGGTGCCGGAATACATCCGGCAGATCGCGGCTGGCCGGTACACCGACGCCTACATGATCAACTGGAAGTCCAATGTGTTCCCGGGCGTTCTCGGTCGCACATGCGACAGGCCATGCGAGCCCGCCTGCAGGCGGGGGCGCGTGGAGGAAGAGCCGGTTGCGATCTGCCGCCTCAAGCGCGTGGCGGCTGACAACAAGGACGATATCACCGCGCGCCTGCCTCAGGTCGCGTCGCGCAACGGCAAGAAGATCGCATGCGTCGGGGCAGGGCCTGCGTCGCTCACCGTGGCGCGCGATCTCGCGCCGCTGGGCTACGAAGTTCACGTCTATGACGGGGAAGCGAAGGCGGGCGGCTTTATCAGAACGCAGATACCGCGTTTCCGCCTGCCGGAAGAAGTGATCGACGAGGAGGTGGGCTACATCACGGCGCTTGGGCCCGTGATGCGGCTCGGCGAAAGGGTCGAGAGCCTGAAAAGCCTTCTGGCCAAGGACTATGACGCGGTCTTCATCGGCTGCGGCGCGCCGCGCGGGCGCGATCTCGATATTCCGGGCCGCGCTGAGGGCGCCGCCAACATCCACATCGGCATCGACTGGCTGTCGAGCGTCTCATTCGGCCACATCGAGAAGATCGGCAAGCGCGTCATCGTGCTCGGCGGCGGCAATACGGCGATGGACTGCTGCCGTACGGCGCGTCGTCTCGGCGGCGCGGATGTGAAGGTGGTCGTGCGCTCGGGCTTCGACGAGATGAAGGCGTCTCCTTGGGAGAAGGAGGATGCGATGCACGAGGACATCCCGATCCTCAACTTCCTCGTGCCGAAGGAATTCCTGCACAAGAACGGCAAGCTGACGGGCGTCGTCTTCGAGAAGGTCGCGCCGAAATACGACGACAAGGGCAGACGGTCGCTCGTGGCGACAGGTGAGCCTGACCAGCACATAGCCTGTGATGACGTGCTGGTGGCCGTGGGGCAGGAAAATTCCTTTCCCTGGATCGAACGCGACGCTGGGCTCGAGTTCGACAAGTGGGACATGCCGGTGGTCTCGGCGAAGACCATGCAATCGTCGAATCCGAAGGTCTTCTTCGGCGGCGACGCGGCGTTCGGTCCGAAGAACATCATCTGGGCGGTCGCGCACGGCCATGATGCGGCGGTGTCGATCGAGAAATTCTTGAGCGGTCTCGATGTCGAGGATCGCCCGCCGCCGGGCGTCACCGTGGTCAGCCAGAAGATGGGCATCCACGAGTGGAGCTACGACAACGATATCGCCAATGACCTCCGCTACAAGGTGCCGCTCGAAAAGAAGGAAATCGCGCTCAAGAGCGTGACCACGGAAGTCGAACTCGGCTTCACTCCGGATCTCGGCTTCAAGGAAGCGCAGCGCTGCCTGAACTGCGACGTGCAGACTGTGTTCAGCGCACCGGCCTGCATCGAGTGCGATGCGTGCGTTGATATCTGTCCGATGGACTGCATCACATTCACCGAGAACGAGGAGGAGAGTGCGCTACGTCATCACCTGAAGGCGCCGGCGCTCAATCTCACGCAGGACATCTACGTCGCGGACGGCCTCAAGACGGGCCGCATCATGGCCAAGGACGAAGACGTCTGCCTCCACTGCGGTCTCTGCGCCGAGCGCTGCCCGACGGGCGCGTGGGACATGCAGAAGACGCTCATCGACATCACGCACGCGGGGACCGCATGCCGGAACACGTAACCACGGCGCCGCTGGCGGCCGTCAACGACTTCGTCGTCAAGTTCGCGAACGTCAACGGTTCGGGCTCGGCGAGCGCGAACGGGCTCTTTGCGAAGGCGATCATCCGCATGGGCGTGCCGGTTTCGGCGCGAAACATCTTCCCGTCCAACATCCAGGGCCTGCCGACGTGGTACGAAGTGCGCGTCACGGAGGCGGGCCATCTCGGGCGACGCGGCGGCGTGGACATCTCCGTCGCGCTCAATCCACAGACCTGGGACGATGATGTCGCCGAGATCGTGCCGGGCGGCTACCTCTTCTACGACAACACGCGGCCCATGCCGGCGTCGAAATTCCGCGACGACATCACCGTCATCGGCGTGCCGCTGACGACGATCTGCAACGAAGCCTACAAGCTTCCGCGCGAACGCCAGCTGTTCAAGAACATCGCCTATGTCGGCGCGCTGTCGTGGCTGATCGGCATCGACACCGAAGTGGTCGAGAAGGTGCTGGCGGAGGAGTTTGCCTCCAAGGCCAAGCTGATTGGCGCCAACATCCAGGCGTTCAACCTCGGGCGCACCTGGGCGAAGGAAAACCTGAAACCCATCGGCCTGCAATTGCGTCACGCGGATGCGGTCGGCGATCGCATCTTCGTCGAAGGCAACAACGCCGCCGCCCTCGGCGCGGTCTATGGCGGCGCGACGGTGTGCGCCTGGTATCCGATCACGCCGTCCACCTCGCTCGCCGAAGGCTTCATGGAGCACTGCGAGGCGCTGCGCACGAACGAGGACGGCTCGAAACGCTACGCCATCGTGCAGGCGGAAGACGAGATCGCCTCCATCGGCATCGTTGTCGGGGCAGGCTGGAACGGCGCGCGGGCGTTCACCTGCACCTCCGGTCCCGGCATCTCGTTGATGAACGAGTTCATCGGGCTGTCGTACTTCGCGGAAATTCCGGCCGTGATCTTCGACGTGCAGCGCGGCGGCCCGTCCACGGGCATGCCCACACGCACGCAGCAGTCGGACCTGTTGCTCGCGGCGTATGCCTCGCACGGCGACACCAAGCACATCATGTTGCTGCCCGCCGATCCAAGCGAGTGCTTCGAGATGGGCGCCGTGGCGTTTGACCTTGCCGATCGCTTCCAGACGACCGTATTCGTCATGCTCGATCTCGATATCGGCATGCAGGAATGGCTCGTCGAGCCGTTCAAATGGGACGATGCGCGTGAAATCGATCGCGGCAAGGTGATAACGTTCGAGGATCTGGAGGCCGGCAAGGAGTTCGGGCGCTATATGGACGTCGATCACGACGGCGTGCCGTACCGCACCTATCCCGGCACGCACCCGACGCGCGGCGCCTTCTTCACGCGCGGCACGTCGCGCAACCGCGCGGCGGGTTATTCGGAGAAGGGCGTCGACTACCAGTACAACATGGAGCGCCTGCTCGCGAAGTTCGCGACCGCCGCGCGCACCGTGCCGGCCCCGGTCGTGCGGCAGGCCAAGCGCAAGACGAAATCCGCCGTGATCTATTTCGGCTCCACGACGCCGGCCATGCACGAGGCGCTCGAAGCGCTGGAGACGCAGGGCCATCACCTCGACGCCATGCGCGTGCGGGCCTTCCCGTTCCCGCAGGAAGTGTTCGACTTCATTCACGCGCACGACGAAGTCTTCCTCGTCGAGCAGAATCGCGACGCCCAGCTGCGCACGCTCGTCGTCACCGAAGGCGGCATAGACCCCGCGCAACTCACGCCCGTGCTGCACTATGACGGCGCGCCGATCACCGCGCGCTTCCTGATCGACGCGATCGGCAAGCGCATGAGCGCCTCCAACCCCATCCGGGAGATGGCGGAATGACCTACATTCTCAAGCCGAAAATGCACCACCCGGATCTGCCGAAGAACGCGCGCGGATTCACGCGGCGCGATTACGAGGGCAGGGTGTCGACGCTCTGCGCCGGGTGCGGCCACGACTCCATCAGCGCCGCGATCGTGCAGTCCTGTTTTGAACTCGATATCGAGCCGCACCGGCTGGCGAAGATGTCGGGCATCGGCTGTTCGTCGAAGACGCCGGACTATTTCCTCGGCCAGTCGCACGGCTTCAACTCGGTGCACGGGCGCATGCCGTCGGTGCTGACCGGCGCCAATCTCGCCAACCGCGATCTCATCTATCTCGGCGTGTCGGGGGACGGGGACTCGGCGTCGATCGGCCTCGGCCAGTTCGCGCACTCGATCCGGCGCGGGGTGAACATGTGCTACATCGTGGAAAACAACGGCGTTTACGGGCTCACCAAGGGCCAATTCTCCGCGACGTCGGACAAGGGTTCGAAGTCGAAGAAGGGCGTCGAGAACACCGAGAGCGGCATCGATCTCGTCGCGCTCGCGTTGCAACTCGGCGCGACCTATGTCGGGCGCAGTTTTTCGGGCGACAAGGATCAGCTCGTCCCGCTCATCAAGGGCGCACTCTCGCACCACGGCCCGGCGGTGCTCGACGTCATCAGCCCGTGCGTGGCGTTCAACAATCACGCGGGCTCGACGAAGAGCTTCGACTATGTGCGCGAGCACAACGAGGCCGTGAACCGCCTCGACGTCATTCTCGGCCGCACGCCCATCACGGCCGACTACGCGCCCGGCACGGTGACGGAGGTGACGCAGCATGACGGCTCGACGTTGCGTCTGCGCAAGCTTGAGGAAAGCTATGACGCTACCAACCGCATCGGCGCGATGAACTATCTCCAGGAACGCCACGCAGCGGGGGAGGTGGTCACGGGGCTTCTCTTCGTCGATCCCGACGCGACCGATCTGCACGACCGCCTCGGCACCACGGATGTCGCGCTGAACAAGCTCGGCACGAAGGAGCTGTCGCCGGGCGCTGCGGCGCTGGCGAAGATCAACGACGCGCTGCGCTAGATTCTGGCCAGCGCCTTCAGGCTCGTCTCCGGACGCGGGCCCATGTGCGAAATCACTTCCGCAGCGGCGACGGAACCGAGACGCCCGCATTCCGGCAGTTCGCGTCCCGTGGCGTAGCCGAACAGGAAGCCGGCCGCGTACTGGTCGCCGGCGCCGGTGGTGTCGAGCACCTTGGCGACGGGCTCGGCTTTCACAACGTGCGTCTCGGCACCCGCCGCGATCACGGAGCCCTTCTCCGAGCGCGTCACCGCTACAACCGGGCACACTTCGCGCGCAGCGGCGAGCGCCGTCTCGAAGTCGTGCGTCTGGTAGAGATTGATGATCTCGTTCTCGTTGGCGAACAGGATGTCGATGTGATGTTCGACGAGATGGCGGAAGCTCTCGCGGTGACGTTCCACACAGAAGACATCCGAAAGCGTCACCGACACCTTGCGGCCTGCCGCCTTGGCGATTTCCGAAGCGTACACGAACGCGGCCTTCGCCTCGTCGCGATCGAAGAGATAGCCTTCGAGGAAAAGCACGGTCGCGTCCTCGATCAGCGCCTTGTCCACGTCCTTGGCGTCGAGCAGCGTGGAGGCGCCGAGGAAGGTGTTCATGGAGCGCTGGCCGTCCGGCGTCACAGCGATGAGGCTGCGTGCGGTCGCGGGCTGGCCGGGGCGGGGCGGGGTGTCGAAGCGCACGCCTTCGGCGCGGAAGGCGGCGGTGAAATCGCGGCCCAGCTGGTCGTCGGCGACCTTGCCCATGTAGCCGGCCTTGCCGCCGAAGCTCGCAACGCCCGTCATCGAGTTCGCCGCCGATCCGCCGGGCGCAATGACCTTGTTCGGGAACAGGTCCGTCAGCGCAATGGCGCGGGGCTCGTCGATCAGCGTCATCGATGCCGGCACGAGGCCGTTGGCTTCGATGAAGGCGAAATCCACCTGCGCGAGGACATCGACGATGGCGTTTCCGACGGCGACGACGTCGTAGGCGGCTCTGGACATGGGGGCTCCCGGAAAGACCGCGCGTTCTGGCCCGCGACGGCGGGCGGCGCAAGCGATTGCGCCAGCGGACGGGCGTGGGCATGGTTGGCAACCATGCGACCGATCCTCGCGCCCCTATGTGTACCAGTGGCGGCCTTGTTTCTGCTGGCCGCGTGCGCCACCTCCAGCCCGGCGCCGGTTTCCACCGGCGGCTCTGTCCGCCCGCCGCCGCGCACCTCCACGGGTCCGCGTCTCGAAGCAGCCAACGCGCTCGCACGTGCGGGCGCTGCCGATGCGATCACGACAGCGCAGGCGCGCACGCTCTTTGGTGCGCCGGATGTGGAACGTCGTGACGGCATCGGCGCGCTCATGATCTGGACGACGCCGGGATGTGCGCTCGCACTGGGCTTCGCGAATGATCGCCTTGCCACCGTGGAGCCCGGTCCGCGCCGTACCGGAGATCGTGCGCCGGGCATTGCGGAGTGCCTCGCAGAGTTGCGCGCCCGCGCGGCGACGTCGTGAAGCGCGTCGCTTACCTCACTGGATCGCGCTGGCGTGGCGGCTTCGTACCCGAGGGCGAACTGCCGGGGCAGGACGCGCCGGACTTTGCGATCCTCAAGCCGCAGGCGGCGGAGAAGGGGATCGCGCTCGAGATCAAGCGCTGGGATGCGCCGGACTTGGCGGATGCAGGATTCGATGCGGCGGTCGTGCGATCGACATGGGACTATGCCGATCGCGTCGGCGAGTTTCTCGACCGGCTCGATGCGCTGGATCGCGGCGGCCTGCGGATTTTCAATCCGCCGGATGCGCTGCGCTGGAATGCGCGCAAGACCTACCTGCAGGAACTCGGCGAGAAGGGCGCGCCGGTCATCCCGACGGTGTGGTCCGACACGGTCGACGCCACGATCATCGGCCGCGCGTTCGACATGTTCGAGGCGGCCGAGCTTGTCGTGAAGCCCCAGCTCGGCGCCGGTAGTCGCGACACGATCCGTTTGAGGCGCAATGGCTGGTCGGAAGGCGATCTCGCGCTCGCGCCCCGCGGCGCGGTGATGATCCAGCCGTTCCTGCCGGGCATCGAGACGACGGGGGAGCGATCGCTGTTCTATTTCAACGGCAAGCCAGCGCACGCGATCCGCAAGCTACCCGCTGCAGGCAAGTGGTACGCCAACGTGGACGGCGCACAGTTCGCGCGCAGCGAGGCGACGGCCGCCGATCGTTCTGCCGCAGAACAGGTCCTCGCACTGGCGCCGAAGGGCATGCTCTATGCACGAGTCGATCTCGTCGATGGTCCCGACGGTCGCCCGCACCTGATCGAACTCGAAGCCATTGAGCCCTATCTTTTCTTCGCCTTCGCACCGGAAGGGGCGGGCTTCTTCGCCGACGCCCTGGCGGAGACTTTGACCTGAGCGCCGGTCTTGTGCCGGTAGAGACATATCTCGTTCACCGGGCACACGAGGCATTTCGGTGTGCGCGCCAGGCAGACATAGCGCCCATGCAGGATCAGCCAGTGATGCGCGCCCTGCATGTATTCCGGCGGCGTGATGCGCAGGAGTTGCTGCTCGACCGCTTCCGGCGTCTTGCCCGCTGCGAGTCCGGTGCGGTTGGCGACTCGAAACACATGCGTGTCCACGGCGATGGTCGCTTCGCCGAACGCTTCCGCCAACACCACGTTCGCCGTCTTGCGGCCGACGCCGGGCAACGCCTCCAGAGCCGCGCGATCGTGGGGGACTTCGCCGCCATGCAGATCAATCAGCTGCTGCGAGAGTGCGATGACGTTCTTGGCCTTGCTGCGCCAGAGGCCGATCGTCTTGATGTGCGCGGCGAGACCATCCTCGCCGAGCGCCACCATTTTCTCCGGCGTGTCGACGATCTGGAAGAGCGGGCCGGTGGCGCGGTTGACGCCCTTGTCCGTCGCCTGCGCCGAAAGCGCGACGGCGACCACCAGCGTGAAGGGATTGACGTAGTCGAGCTCTGTCCTTGGTTCGGGTCGTGCTTCGGCAAGACGCGCGTAGAGGTCGGCTGCGGCGGCGCGCGTCAGTTTGCGCGGTCGTGTGATCGATTGAGACTGCACCTTGCTCCCCGCAGAAATCGCGCCATCCTTAGCCCATGACACCGCGCTGGGAAAACGTCGCCGCACCGCCCGAGGACACGGGCGTGGCATACATCGATGCGGTCCTGACGCCCAACCGTTCGCTGACGAGCGGGGCGTTCATCAAGGTGCTGTGCGTCTTTTCGGCGATGAATGTGCTGATCGCCGGGTATTGGGCGTTTCGCGGCGCGTGGCCGGTGCTTGGCTTTCTCCTGCTCGACGTGGCGCTCTTCAGCCTTGCGTTTCACATGAACTATCGCGCCGCCAGGTCCTTCGAGCGCGTGCGTGTCGGCGTGGATGTGGTGCACGTCACCCGTCAGCCTGCGCAGGGTGCGGCCCGCCACTGGGTGGTCAGCCCGGCGTGGGCGCGGGTCGAGGATCGCGAGGATGCCGTGCGCATCGCCGCCGGAGACCGCGCGATGCTGATAGGCGCCTTCCTGTCGCCGCCGGAGCGCGGAGAGCTCGCCGCCGCCATACGCGACGCGCTCGCCCGCGCGCGGCGCTAGAGGCCGAGCACATCCTGCATGGAGTAGAGGCCCGGCTTTTGCGCCGCCGCCCACACCGCCGCATGGACCGCGCCGCGGGCGAAGAGTGACCGATCCGCAGCCTGGTGCGTGAGCCTGAGCGTTTCGGTTTCCGTTCCGAAGATGACTTCGTGTTCGCCGACGATGCCGCCGGCGCGCACGACCGCAAAGCCGATGCCGCCTTCGGGACGCGATCCTGTAATCCCCTCGCGTGCGGGCAGACGCAGAGCGGAGAGCGCCTTGTCGCCACGGCCTTGTGCCGCCGCTTCGCCGAGCATCAGCGCAGTGCCGGACGGCGCGTCCACCTTGCGACGGTGATGCGCCTCGACAATCTCGATGTCCCAGTCGGGACCGAGCCGCGCGGCGGCCTGACGCACGAGCCCCGCGAGCACGTTCACCCCGAGGCTGAAATTGCCTGATTGCACAATGGCCAAGCGACGACTTGCGTCCGCAATGACGGCTTCCGCATCGGCTTTCATGCCGGTGGTGCCGACGATAGCGGCGCGTACCTTTGTGTTGGCAAGCGCGGTGATGGCGGCGCGCGTGGCGTCGGGCGTCGAGAAATCGATCCACACATCGGCGTCGCGAGCGGCTTCGGCAGCGTCCGCGAGAATGGTGACGCCGGGCGCGATTTCCTTGCCGATAGCATCGGAGCCGGGCCGTTCGTTGGCGCCGCAGAGCATAACGTCGGTGCGTAGCGCAATGGCGCCGGCGAGCGCTGCGCCCATGCGGCCGGCGGCGCCGGCGATCGCGATCCTGATGGTCATGGACGCGGTGGTAGCAGAGTGGCGTCCGCGGATGAACCCGTCGTGTTGTTCGCGCCGTCGGCGGGATCCCGGGGGAATACGTACCGCTGGAAGCCGATGAAGGCGCCCGCAGCGGTAGCCGCAAGCAGCGCATAGACGGCGTACTTCACCACGCCCTCGATCTGCTGCGCGTCGACGACGAGCGCCTTCGCGAACGCGGCGATCGCCAAGGCCGCGGCTGCATAGCGGAGGGAAGGCGCTTTTCGATACCAAGACAGGGCCAGCACGGCTGCCGCCACGAGCGCAAGTGTCAGCGAATAGACGGGCTGTTCGAACCCAGACGCCGTCGCGCGCGCCATAGCGTCACCGTGGAAGCTGTGACGCACGGTCAGGATCGCCCACGCCATAGTGGCGACGATGGCCGCAGCGCCCGAAACCTGGGCTGTGACCGGCGCACCTATGCGCGTCTTCAGGAGCGCGTAGCCGGCGAAGAGCGCGCCCGGGATGGCGTAGGCGACAAGCAGATTGTTGAAGAAGGGCGGCCCCAGCACACTCGTGGGCTGCATGCCCCACCACGGCGCCAGCAACACAAGTGATGCGAGGGCGGTGTGCAGGAGCGCGCCGCCGAATGCGACCCGTTCCGTCCAGTGCAGCAGCGGCCTGTCCTGGGCGCCGAACCGCCACGCGGCGATCAGGGCGACGCCAAGCATAGCGCAGGTGTGGGCGCCCGCTTCCCAGAGGGACGTGTAGGGCGCGGCCAACACGCCGTCGTTGAGCAGGTGACGGATTTCAGCCCACAGGAAGCAGGCCATCAAAACAATGAGCGTCGCGCGCAGGGTGACGGTGACTCGTCCGAGGTATCCGGCGGGCCCCGTCGCAAACAGGCGCGCACCAATCCATACAGACGCAATCGCCATGATGAATGTCGGCGCGAGCGTGTTGATGATGAGCGTTGTCTCGATCGGCGGGGCGTTCAAGAGGGCGAGCGGCGAGAGAAGAGCGACGGTCGCGGCCGCGACGAACATCGCTGCAATCCGTGTGGGCGGCAGGTTGAGGCGCTTGTCGAGCCAGCCCAGCGAGATGATGAGGATGGCGACGCCTGCGGCGAGCCGTACCTGATCGAGCGCGAAGAAACCGGCCATGACAGCACAGGCTGCTGCGGCTAGGGCGAAGGCGCCTGTCGCCAAGGGGGCTTTGGCTGCGCCGCCCACGGCATGCGCGATGCGATCGAGCGCGACGGCGTTGAAGGCGGCGAGCGCCAGAGCCGCCAGTCCCCATGCTAGGGGTTGGCCGATGACGCCGCCGAGACGTGTGTGCGCTACAAACATGGCGGCGGCTGGCAGGATCGCGGCGACCAAGGCGCCGGCTCCGGGTGCGGGATTGCGCGCCATCATGATCCAGCCACCGAAACTGGCCGCGAGGCCGACGGCGCTGGCGAAGGTCGCATACGTGCGCGCAGAACCGCTCGTGTCGATCTCAGGCCAGAGCGAAAGCGCCGCAACGGTGAAAGCGCCGACGATCAGCGGCGCGCCCGCGAAACCAGGGCGCAGCGCAGCGGCGCCGGTGAGCAGGGCGGTGGCGCCGATCAACGCCAGTGCCGCGGGCATGCCAAATCCGCGTGCAGCAACAAAGAGGAAGATCAGTGCGGCGGCGGCGAGAACGATGGTCGTCGCGCCGATCCACATGGGTACGGTGCGCGGCAGCGGGACGCGCTCGGCGGTGCGCGCGCTGTCCCAGGCAAAGGCGAGACCGAGAATGATGACGGCGACCAGATATCCCGAAGTTGCCGAGATGCCGGAGGGCGAGAGCCAGCCGTAGGTCCACCAGACGCTCCATCCCACAGCGGCGATCGCCGCCGCGATGCCGACGCCGTACCAGCGCTTGTGCCGCGACAGCGCGAACGCGCCTGCGCAGATGGCGAAGAGATAGGCGAAGAGCGCCGTGGCGGGCGTCTCGGCCGAGCCGATCAACGCCGGCGCGCCGAAGCCGCCGAGTATCCCGAGCCATGCGGTCAGGCGGCCGTGCCAGAGCGAGAGCGCAAACGCTGCGAGCGACAGCGCGCCCATGAGACCGATCGTGGCGGGCGGCGGCAGCAAGGCCAGCCGCGTGAAGCCGACGTAGGTGATCCCGTACGCACACACGAGTCCCGCAGCAGCCAGAATTTTCGGCGTATGGCGCGATTGTAAGTCCCGCGGCGGGTGCGTCTTCGCGCGGCGGCGCAGAACTTCGGAACCGCCGACGAGACATGCGGCGATCACGTAGCCGAGCAGCAGTTGCGAGGCCTGGTTGAAGAAGCCCTGATTGTAGGCGTTGTTCAGGAACGCGATGATCGCCACCGCGATGCCTGCGCCGGCGCCCCAAGTCAGCCACCCGGTGATGTCGAGCGGCTTTGCGGGTTCGGGCGGCGCTGCAGGCGCCATCGGGCGTCGCGGTGGCGCGCCGGGTACGGGGAAGATCGGCTCAAGCGGCGGCGGGCGCTGCACCTCGGGGCGCACCAGCGTTTCGCCGTGCGCTGTTGCGGGCGCCTCGCGTCGCGGCGCTTGAGGGGGCGCGAGCTGCGCGGGTTGGTGGCCGGGTTGCAGAACGGGGAGGGGACCGTAGCCGGCGAGCGCAGCCTCGAGCGCATCGATGCGCGCCTGCTGTTCGACCAGCGCCTTGCGGTAGCGTTGGCTGCGCAGGAAGGCGATCACGCCGAGGGCCAGCCCACCGGTATAGATGCCGACCGCCACGAGGCCGAGAACGAGGTACTCCAAGACTTCCCCCGACGGGCGAGCGGCGACCGCGCCGACCGCGTGAAACCATCGTCAAGTCCGCAGGTTATGCCCCGTCACCGGTTGGGAGTCTCGCCTCCACCCTCGAAAAAGCGCTTCATGATGTCGAAGAATCCGTGGGTCTGCGGATCAGTTTCGACGCCGGACTCGGCCGCAAAATCCTGCAGCAGTTTCTTCTGCTTCGAGGTGAGATTCATCGGCGTTTCGACGAAAATCTCCACATGCAGGTCGCCCCGGTCGTTGGCCCGCCCCTGCAGACGCGGCATGCCCTGGTTCTTGAGGCGGAACCGCCGGCCGGTCTGGGCGCCCGAGACGATGGTCAGGCTCTGCTTGCCGCCGTCGATGGTGGGCACCTCGATGTCCCCGCCGAGCGCGGCCTTCGTCATCGGCACCGGGATGCGGCAGAATAGTTCCATGCCGTCACGCTCGAAGAGTTTGTGCGAGCGCACCGACAAGAAAAGATAGAGATCGCCCGCCGGGCCGCCTTTGGCGCCGAGATCGCCTTCGCCGGACAGTCGGATGCGGGTGCCGTCCTCGACGCCCGGCGGAATTTTCACCGAGAGCGTGCGCTCGCGCTTTACGCGGCCACGACCGCTACATGCCTTGCACGGACTGCGCACCAACGTGCCGCGGCCGCCGCAGGCATGGCAGGTGCGCACGATGCGGAACATGCCTTGCGCTGCGCGTACCTGGCCCGAGCCGCCGCAGGTGCTGCACGTTTCCGGCTGTGTGCCGGGCTCGGCGCCGGTGCCGGTGCAGACCTCACACGACATTTCGCGCGGCACGACGATTTCACGCTCAAGTCCGGTGAACGCTTGCTCAAGAGTGATCTCGATATCGTAGCGCAGGTCGCCGCCGCGCTCGGGGCCGTTGGCGCGACGACCCCCGCCCTGACGTCCGCCGAAGAGATCGCCGAAGGCGTCACCGAACACTTCGTTGAAGACGTCGGAAAAATCCTGATAGCCCGCGCCGCCCTGGGCGCCTTCGAACGCGGCTTTGCCGAAGCGATCGAAAGCGCTGCGCTTCTCGGGGTCCGAGAGCACGGCGTAAGCCTCGTTGATTTCCTTGAACTTGTCCTCGGCCGCCTTGTCGCCCGGGTTCTGGTCAGGGTGATACTGCATCGCCAGCTTGCGGTAGGCGGCCTTGATCGCCGCCGCTTCCGCACCGCGCTGTACGCCGAGAATTTCGTAATAGTCGCGCGAGGCCATGTGTCAGGTCCGCCAGAAAATGGCCCCGGCGTAAACCGGGGCCACGCGCATCAAGCGCTTTTCTTGTTCTGGCCGTCGACTTCCTCGAACTCGGCATCGACGACGCCGGGATCGTTCGGCGAGGAATCGTCGTCATCACCGCCGCCATCCTTCTGCGCGCCGTACAGGGCTTCGCCGATCTTCATCGACGCCTGCACGAGAGACTGCGTCTTCGCCGCGATATCGCTCATGTTGTCGCCGGGCAGGGCGTCCTTCAGCGCCTGGACGGCCTGCTCGATGGCGGTCTTGTCGGCGGCGGAAATCTTGTCGCCGTTCTCGGTGAGCTGGCGTTCCACGTTGTGGATCGTCGCCTCGCCGGAGTTCTTGGCCTCGACCAACTCGCGGCGCGCCTTGTCGTCGCCGGCGTGCTCCTCGGCTTCCTTGACCATCTTCTGGATGTCGCCTTCCGAAAGACCGCCGGATGGCTGGATGCGCATCGACTGTTCCTTGTTCGTCGCCTTGTCCTTCGCGGATACGGAAACGATGCCGTTGGCGTCGATGTCGAACGTCACTTCGATCTGCGGCATGCCGCGCGGGGCGGAGGGTATGCCGACGAGATCGAACTGGCCGAGCGGACGGTTGTCAGACGCCATTTCCCGCTCACCCTGATAGACACGGATGGTCACGGCCTGCTGGTTGTCCTCGGCGGTCGAGAACACCTGGCTCTTCTTGGTCGGGATCGTGGTGTTGCGGTCGATCAGGCGCGTGAATACACCGCCGAGCGTCTCGATGCCCAGCGAAAGCGGCGTCACGTCGAGCAGCACGACGTTCTTCACGTCGCCCTGTAGCACGCCCGCCTGGATGCCGGCGCCGATGGCGACGACTTCGTCGGGGTTCACGCCCTTGTGCGGCTCACGCCCGAAGAATTCCTTCACGACCTGCTGCACGCGCGGCATGCGCGTCATGCCGCCGACGAGAACAACTTCCTGGATCTGGCCTGCCGAGAGACCGGCATCCTTGAGCGCCGACTTGCACGGCTCCAGCGTGCGCTGAACGAGGTCTTCCACGAGCGCTTCGTACTTCGCGCGCGACAGCAGCAGGTCCAAGTGGAGCGGGGTCTTGCTCGACGGATCGAAGCTGATGAACGGCTCGCTCATCTTGTACTCGGTCGTCGTCGAGAGCTCCTTCTTGGCCTCTTCCGCCTTCGAGCGGAGGCGCTGTAGGGCCATCGCATCTTGACGCAGGTCGATGCCGTGCTTCTTTTTGAATTCGTCGGCGACGTAGTTGACGATGCGGCTGTCGAAGTCTTCGCCGCCGAGGAACGTGTCGCCGTTCGTGGAGCGCACTTCGAACACGCCGTCGCCGATCTCGAGAACCGAGACGTCGAACGTGCCGCCGCCGAGGTCATAGACGGCGATCGTCTTGTTGGCTTCGGACTTGTCGAGGCCGTAGGCGAGCGCCGCTGCGGTCGGCTCGTTGATGATGCGCAGGACATCGAGGCCCGCGATGCGGCCGGCGTCCTTGGTCGCCTGACGCTGGGCATCGTTGAAGTATGCGGGGACGGTAATGACGGCCTTGTCGACCTTCTCGCCGAGATAGGCCTCCGCCGTCTCTTTCATCTTTTGCAGGATGAACGCGGAGACTTCCGCTGGCGCATAGGCCTTGTCGCGGCCCTGCACATAGGCGTCGCCGTTCGGCGCCTTCACGATCTTGTAGGGGACAAGACCCATGTCCTTCTTCGTCACGGGATCATCGAAAGTGCGCCCGATCAGGCGCTTGATCGCGGAAAAGGTGAATTCGGGGTTGGTGATCGCCTGACGGCGGGCCGGCATGCCGATGAGGCGCTCACCCGATTCCGTGAAGGCCACCACCGACGGGGTCGTCAGCGCGCCTTCTGCGTTCACGATGACCTTGGGTTGGCCGCCTTCCATGATGGCGACGCAGGAGTTGGTCGTGCCCAGGTCGATACCGATGACCTTGCTCATGTCTCTAGCCCTCTTTCTCGTCTCTCGGCGACGTGGCCTTCGCGAACCAGCCTGAAACTCAGCGCCAGTCCAGCCCGAAGCGGGCGCCACGTTCCAAATGGATGGACCGCCTCCGAGAAGCCCCATTGGGAGCCCCGGCGGCGTGGTTAGCGCTCATATGGGAGGCCCCATACCGCTCACAAGATGAAATCACCTACGTCGCATGCGCTTTTTCGGCCCAGCCGGGAAGGGACCCGCGCCCGCTTTGTCGGCGAACGAACATTCGGCGAACAAGGGCGTTGCATGGTCCCTTGTCGCCGCTCTACCTCACCGCCATGAGCGGACCAGCAGGCTTGCGCCTTCTCCCGGGATACTTCGGTGCCGAAGCGCAGCGCGCCCTGGTCGAGGCGGTGATGGCGGCGCAGGCCGTCGCGCCATTCTACACGCCACGACTTCCGCGCACCGGGGCGGCCATGAGCGTGACGCAGACCAATCTCGGGCCGCTCGGCTGGGTGACGGATCAGGCGCGGGGCTATCGGTATCAGTCGACGCATCCGGAAACCGGCGCGTCATGGCCGCCGATCCCGCAAATGCTCCTCGATCTCTGGGACGCCGTTTCGCAATACCCTGCGCCGCCAGAGGCCTGCCTGATCAATCTCTACCGCGAAGGCGCGCGCATGGGATTGCATCAGGACGCCGATGAGCATGACCAGGATGCGCCGGTCGTGTCGGTCTCCCTCGGCAATACCGCGTTGTTTCGGGTGGGTGGTCCCCGGCGTGGGGGCGCCACACGATCCTTCAGGCTGACATCAGGGGACGTGATCGTTCTGGGCGGAGAGGCGCGACGCTGTTTTCACGGGGTCGATCGCGTAATGCCGGAAACCTCCCGCCTCGTACCGGGCGGCGGCCGCATCAATCTCACGCTGCGCCGCGTGACCGCGCCTTTGCGGAGCGCTTAAGTGGAGACGCCACGCGCGCTTTTCAACGCGTAGCGCGACGACCATTTTGGCGCTAATGTCCTTCCGATAGTCGGCCTTGGCGATCGCTTTCAACATCACCTGACTTTACCCACCCCTTAGCGGGGCAGGGCGCGCATGTGACATGCGACCTGCGGGCAAAGGCTTTTCAACTCAGGAGCTTTCTCATGCGCTACCGCAAGCTCGGCCGTACCGGCCTGGTCGTGTCCGAACTGTGCCTCGGCACGATGACATTCGGCGGCGACGATTTCTGGAAGGTCATCGGCGCGCTGCAGCAGGACAGCGCCGACGAACTTGTAAAGCTCTCCTTCGATGCCGGCGTGAATTTCTTCGATACAGCGGACGTCTATTCGAGCGGACTATCGGAGACGATCCTCGGCCAGTCGATCAAGAAGCTCGGCGTCGGTCGCGACGAAGTGGTGATCGCGACCAAGGCGTTCGGCCGTTTCTTCCCGCCGGGTCCGGACGCGCCGGATGACGTGCGCGCCGCATTTGCTCGTCGGCAGAAGTCGCACAACACTTGGGGTCTCTCGCGCAAACATCTGTTCGACGCTGTCGACGCGAGCCTCAAGCGCCTCGAGATGGATCACATCGATCTCTACCAGATCCACGCCTTCGATCCGGTGACGCCGCTGGAGGAAACGCTGGGCGCGCTCGACGACATCGTGAAATCGGGTCGCGTGCGCTATATCGGCCTGTGCAATCTGGCAGCCTGGCAGATCGCCAAGGCGCTCGGCATTTCAGCGCGCAAGGAGATCGCTCGCTTCGAGTCAGCGCAGATGTACTACACCATCGCGGGTCGTGATCTGGAACGCGAAGTGGTGCCGCTGGCGGTAGACGAGGGCCTCGCCATCCTGCCGTGGAGCCCGCTCGCGGGCGGCTTTCTATCCGGCAAGTATCAGCGCAACACGGCGGGGCCGAACGACGCGCGCCGCGCCAGCTTTGACTTCCCGCCCGTGAACAAGGATCGCGCGTTCGATTGCATCGACGCGATGAACCCGATGGCGCAGGCGCGGGATACTTCTGTCGCCGGCGTCGCTCTGAGCTGGCTCCTGCACAAACCGTGGGTGACGAGCGTCATCATCGGCGCACGCACGCCGGAACAGCTGAATCAAAACCTTGCGGCGGCGGACGTGAAGCTCTCCGCCGAAGAAATGGCGACGCTGGACAAGGCATCGGAGCTGCCGCGCGAATACCCCGGCTGGATGCTCGAGCGGCAGGGCGGGGAGCGGACGAGCGGCATAGCCTGACGAAATCAGGATTTCGGCGAAAGGGTCTCTTCGGCGGCCTTTTCGCTGATCTTGCTGAACGCGCGAGGTTCAGCGTGGTGATAGCTGCCGCGCCGACGCCCAGCTGGACGAGGCTCGCGAACCCGCCCGCGTCGAAGAAGCCAAGCACGGTGGCCCACAGCGCTGCGACTGGCCGCAGTACGACATGTGCGTCGGACTCCCTGAGCGCCGCGAGGAACGCGGAGCTCGCGCCAAGTGGGCTCATGACGCCAGCTGCGTCCAACCACGCCGTCTGCAGGGCATAAAGGCCCCGCAAGGTTTCCGCGTCGAGAAGCGTTTCGGAAAACCGCTCGCAGAGCAGCGGCACGATGACGACCCCGATCGCGGCCCAGCCTTCTTTCGGATGCGCCTCCATGGGCAATTACCCTCCGGCGACAGCGTATACAGCGGATGGCGCGCGCCCCAATGCCGCCACGCTCCCATGGCGACCTGACCTTCTCATGGGAGCAGCGGCGATGAAACGGACCATACTTCTTGCAGTCGTGTTCGCGGCGTTCGCGGGCGCATCCGCCGTCGGCAAGGAAATTCCGCGTGCAACGCAAGCGCAGCCCGCGCAGAACCGGCAGGTCGACTACAACGGTTTCGCGGCGCTGACCGCTGATCTTGCGCCATACCGCGAAGCGCGGCGCGTCGATCTTGCGCGCTTCAAGACGATGGCCGGGGAGGACGACACGCTCATTCTCGACGCCCGTTCAGCCCGCGCCTACGGCGAAGGCCACATCGCCGGCGCCATCAATCTGCCGTTCACGGAATTCACCGACGAAAGCCTCGCAGCCGCTCTCGGGCCGGACCGGAATCGGCGCATTCTCATCTACTGCAACAACAACTTCTCCAACAACGCGCAGCCGGTGCCCGTGAAAGCCGTGCGCCTCGCGCTCAACATCCCGACCTTCATCAACCTCTACGGCTACGGCTATCCCAACATCTACGAACTCGCCGACATCGTCGATTTCAACGATCCGGCGGTTGGTTGGGTGAAGGCGTCGGCAAAGCCGTAGACGCTTGACCGGAGGGGGCGGCGCGCGCGACTAGGCGCCATGTCGCCGACACTTTCCGCCCTCTGCGTCGTCCACAACGGCGAGGCTGATCTGCCCGAGTGCCTCGCGTCCGTGGCGTTCGCGGATGAGATCGTCGTCGTGCTCGATCGCTGCACCGATGGGTCCAAGGCGATCGCCGAGGCGGCCGGCGCGAAGATCATCGAGGGTGCCTGGCCGATTGAGGGACCGCGCCGGAATACGGGGCTCGCGGCCTGCACGTCGGACTACACACTCGAAATTGACGCCGATGAACGTGTGCCGTCAGAACTCGCGCTGGAGATCCGCGCGGCGCTCTCCCAGAAGCCGCAGGGCGGCGTCTTCGTTCCGTTCGACAACCGGATCGGCGGCAAGCCGATCCGCCATGGCTGGGGCGCCTATAACGGCGTCGGCGGCAAGCGGTGCCTGTTCCCGAGCCACACCAAGTCCTGGGGTAATGAACGTCTGCATCCGCCAGTGAAGCAGCTTCCAGAAGTGGCGAAGTTGCAGTCGCAGATGATCCATCACGTCTATCGGGATCTGCCCCACATGTACGCGCGGCTCCTGCGGTACGCGCAGCTAGCGGGCGAGGACATGGTGGATCGCGATACGATCCCGCAGCCGACCAAGACGATCCGGCGCTTCTTCTCGCGGTTCTGGAAATCCTACGTCTCGCGGCAGGGGCGCAAGGAAGGGTTCTACGGCGTGGCCCTGGCGCTTTATTCCGCGCTCTATCCGGCGCTGTCGCATCTCATGGCGCTGGAAATCCGCGCCCGCAGGCGCGGCTAGCGCTCGATCCGCTTGCGCGGCGTGTCGCCGGGATCGGTGACAGCCGGCGACGAGAGATCGGCGGTGGCGACTGCCGGCACGAGTTGCGCGACCTCGCGGGTGCGCGCTTCCTCAAACCACGCCGTGCCCATCAGCGCCATCGCGCAGAATACCACCGTCAGAATGCTGGGCAGCGGACGACGCGGTGCGTGCTGGGGAAACTCCGGCTCGTCATAGTGGTAGTCGATGGTCGTCGCGGCCTGGAAGTAGGCGCGGTCATGTTCGCGGTGCTGGCGATGGCCGTGATCGTTCGGCGCAACGGCCACGTATTCGTCTACCGCTGAGAGCACCGAGCCGCCGCCATGATCGTAGCCGTGGTGCCGGTCCATCTCGTTGTGCGCGGTGGCGACGAAGTGCGGCTCGTAGGACGGCTGTGCGTAGCCGTGCTGTGGCGCGTGCCAGTCGTTGCGGGAGTCGTATGGCGCTTCGTACGACTGCCCATAGGATTGGCCGTATTGGGGATCGTAGCTGATGCGCGGAGTCTGGCGCGCGCCGTAGGCGTCCTGCAGCTGGGTGCGATGCGCGGGCGGCCCAAGCTCCGGGCGACCCGGGAGGCCGGCGAGGCGTTGGGCATGGTAGGCGATCGCCTGGACGACGCGGTCGTCCTCGGCGCCATCCCAAGACGACAGGTCATGCAGGGCGACGCCCGCGAGACGGTCGGGCAGGCGGCAGAGATTGACGAAAACGGGGATGAGCTTGCCGTAGTCCATGGCGCGTTGGGCCGTGCCCATGACGAGCTCGGAGCGCGCGGCGCCGGGCGAAAGCAGCACGATCACCGCGCCGTAGCCCTGGAAGTCCTCGAAGACGGAGGCCGACCGGCAGACCGAAAAACCGTACCGCTCCAAAGCGCCCGCGAGCTGGTCCGCCTTGTAGGCGTCCTCCCGCATGCAAACGAGCGATATGTCGGCCATTGACCGCTACTCCCCTTGATCTGTGAATTTCTAACACGGCTCAAGCACCTGCGCGAGGCCTCACGGTGTTTCGAATGCGCAAGAAACAGCGGGACCGTTTCGGGTACGCGCGTGAGGCGGATGCCCGGCGAAACGCGCGTTGCGCTGGCGAGAATTTCGCGACCTTGGGACGCATTTCGCCTGCGCCGGAGAGAGCCCACGGAAGCGCCGTGCTCCGTATGATCCGCCACCGCCGTCATTGGGCGCTGCATCTGCTGATGCTCTGTGCGCTGGCGGCCGTGATCACGCGCGCCCTCATTCCGACCGGCTACATGGCCGTGGCCGACGGTGACCGGATTTCGGTCACCCTCTGCGGATAGGGTCAGGCCGCCATCATCGATCTCGACGGCGATCAACCGACGCCCGCGCTGGGAAATGACGCCGCCTGCGCCTTTGCGGTGGCGGCCGTTTCTGCGCCACCACCTGCGGCGCCTGCGATGGTAGGCCCGGCGTTCCCGCCTGTGGCGGCCACCTTTGCGCTCCTGACCGGCGTGCGCGTCGGCCATGGACTTGCCGCGCCGCCACCGCCCGCACGCGGTCCGCCTCTTCTGATCTGACATCCCGAACCCGACGGACGCGCCGCGCCCGTCGCCCCTACACGTCAGATCTGCGGACATCTCCATGCGCAAACTGCATCGCAGCCTCGGCTGGCTAGCCGGCGTTGCGGCCACCTTCTGGGCCCTTACGGGGTTTCTGCATCCGATCATGACGTGGAGCGCACCGCGTCCCGCTCTTCAGGCGCCGCCGTCGGCGGCGGTATCGCTCGATGGAATTGTTGCGCCGGTAGGGTCGCTCCCTGCACAGGCGCATTTGCTGCGTCTGGTCGAGCACCAAGGCCGTCGCTACCGGCAGGCGATGACGTCCGACGGCGTGACGGCGGTACAGAACGTCCACACGCTGAAGTTTCTGGAAGGCGTCGAACCGCTGCGCGTCGCGCTTATCGCTTTGCTGGTGGGTTCGGTGCTGGCGACCACGCTCATCGGCATGTCCTTGCTTGTCGGGTCGCGGGGCAGGGGCGTGCGGATATGGCATCGCCGACTGGCGTGGGGCGCTGCGCCGTTCTTGCTTGCATTCACGATCTCGGGGCTGTTCCATCTCTTCGCAACGAGCGCGCTGACGCCGCCGGGCTCTGCAGCGCTGTTCCGGATTGCCGATATCGTCGCGATGCCGCGCATCGAAGGCGTGGACCGTTCTGATGTCAGCGCGGTGGCGGGCGCGAATGGGATGCCGCTCTGGCGCGTGCTTCCGCAGGGATCAGAAGTTGCGCTCTACTTCGACGGCGAAGGCCGCGCGCTTCCGACGGATGACGCGTTGCGGGCGCGCGTGATTGCGGGATCGGCTGAGACAGCGCCTGTCGTTCAGATATCGCGCTTCAGCGCGGACTATGGCTTCGTCAACAAGCGCCTGCCGGTGATGCAGGTGGGCGAAGGCGCGAGCGCGACGTTCGTCGACTTGCGTGAGGGTCTCATCGCCGCCCGCGCGACGCCCGGCGCGGTCGCGTTCGAGGGCTGGTTCTTCGACACGATCCACAAATGGGAGCCGGTGGCGGAACTGATCGGTCGCCGCACCCGGGATTATCTGACGATGATCGCGGTTGCGCTCATCGCCGTCATGGCGTCGTTCGGCCTCGTGCTGGCCGCGAACCGCCGCAGGAAAGGGGAAGTGCAATGAGGAAGTTTGTTGTGGCCGCTGCGTTGCTGGCTGCGGCGTGCAGTCCGGCGGCGCAGAAGCCGCCTGAAGCGCCGCCCGCCGATGCGTCGCAGGCCGTCACGGTTGTGGGTCTTTCGATCACTGACGCGACAGCCAGGCCGCCGGTGGAGGGCCAGACGACGGGCGTGGGCTACTTCACGCTGCGCAACACCGGCGAAACGTCGGACAAGCTGATCGCGGCCTCTTCGCCAGCGACGAGTTCCATCGAACTCCACACGCACCGCGACGTGAGCGGGATGAAGCGGATGGAGAGGGTCGACGCCGTCGAAGTCCCCGCAGGCGCGGCGGTCGTCTTTCAGCCAGGCGGGTTGCATCTGATGCTGTTCGGCTTCGCGCCGACCGGCGAAGAAATCCCTGTGACGCTGACGTTCGAGAAGAGAGGGGAGGTCGCGGTCCCCTTCAAGATCGTGGCCCGCTCCGCCGGTCAGGGCGAAACGGGCCACGGTATGCATCAGGAACATGCGCACTAGCGCAGACCCAAAATAGGCGCCGGCGGGAGAGCGCCGACCTTGCGGCTCCGAGGCTTTGCCCGGAGCCGCAATTCGTTCGCGCTTAGCGGACCGCTTCGCGCATCGTCGCCGACTGACGGAACGCCAGTTTCTTCGACGCCTTGATCTTCACCGGTTCGCCCGTCGCCGGGTTGCGACCCATGCGCGCCTTGCGGGCGCGGATCATGATCATGCCGATGTCGCCGATCTTCACCTTCACGCCCTTCAGGACGTGGGCTTTCACGACGTCGAGGTAGTTCTCGATGAAGCGCTTGGCTTCAGTGCGGCTCATTTCGGTGTGGTCCGCCACGGCCTGCAGAAGCGCGCTGGCGGTGATGGTCTTGCCGGCGACCGCGGTGACCTTGATCGGCTTGGACGGCGGAGCCGTCTTCGCGGTTTTCGTGGCGCGCTTCACCGTCTTGCGGGCGCCCGTGGGCGTGCGCGGGGCGGCGGCCTTCTTCACGGTGGACTTCTTCGCCGGCAGCTTCTTCGGCGTGGCCTTGGCGACCTTTTTCTTCGCGACGGTCTTCTTCGCAACTTTCTTAGCCATGGTGGGATCTCCAATTCTCGTCGAGCGATGATTGCATGTCGAAGCAACAGCGCTTCGGGTCGCTCAGTCTCTACCCTTGCAAATCAACTGAAATGCTTGCCATTGAGTTGACCGAAACCGCCTATACGGGTTTTCGAAAGCCAAAACTGCGACAAAATAAGCACTTTTCGCATGTGATCGCTCAAAAAGCCCCGTCATAGGCCTGTTTTGCGAGGGCGATCACGTCGGAATCGACCTCCGACGAATCACTCAGCGCAACGATGTATTGGCACATTCCGCCCGGTGGAACAGGCTTTGCGCGTCCATTGGCGGCCGCGCCCTTGATGTTCAGGCCGAGTTCGAAACGGTCGTTTGTCTTGGGACCAAGCATGGCGAACTGCTTCTTGCGGCGCAGCGAAACGTAGCCTTTCTTCAGCGAAACCTCGTACGCGCCGAAGCCTGAAATGGCTGTCATGAGCGCATCGTGGATAGCGCGCATATGCGCCTTCTTGCCCGAATAGATGGCGTTCAGGACATCGTCGTCCGAGGCGCCGGCGGCCTCCGCGGCGCTCTGGCCATCGGTTTTCATGGCGATATGGACCAGCGTGTTGGCGTCGCCGTGACCCAGGCCGAACGTCTCCATCACCCACGCGCGGCGCTCGGCGTGCTTTTCCTTGCCGGAACTTTCGAGCGCCTTTCGCAGCGCATCGAGGCTCTTGCCGGTCTTCTTCTCGATGTTGGCGATCTGCGTCGCGCGGGCCTGATCCGGGTTCGTCATGGCTGTCCTCCTGCAGCAAGGAGGGTGCGAAATACCTGTGGATGCAAGCGGATTGCGATGATCAGACCGGGCTTGTTCCATCCCGGACGGCGTCCGCGCGGGCCCGGATAGCCGCCCGTTCGTCCGCGCTGAAGTTGGCCAGTGCGCGATAGGGCATGGCCAGCCGGATGTTGCCGGAGAGCTTTTCGTCCTGCCGCATCAGGAAGTCCCAGTAGAGCGTGGTGAAGGGGCATGCGTCTTCGCCGGTCCGCTTTTTCGGATCGAACCGGCAACCGCCGCAATAGTTGGACATGCGGTTGATGTAGGCGCCGCCGGCCGCATAGGGCTTCGACGAAAGTGCGCCGCCGTCGGCGTAGAGGGCCATGCCGTGGACGTTGGGCAGCTCCACCCACTCGAACGCATCCGCATAGACGGCCAAATACCACTCCTCGAGTTCGGCTGGTCGCACGCCCCACAGCAGGCCCAGAGCGCCCGTCACCATGAGCCTCTGGATGTGATGCGCGTAAGCGTAGCGGCGGGTCATGGCGACGACGTCGCGCACGCAGGCCATGTCGGTTTCGCCGGACCAGTAGAACCAGGGCAAAGGTCTATCGCCGCCGAGGACGTTGGTCAGCGCATACTCGGGCATGCGCGACCAGTAGACGCCGCGTACGTATTCCCGCCAGCCGAGGATCTGGCGCACGAAGCCCTCGACGGCATGGAGCGGCACGGCGCCGTGCGCATGCGCATTGACCGCAGCATCTACGACCTCGCGTGCCGTGAGCAGGCCTGCATTGAGATAGGGCGACAGCATCGAGTGGTAGAGAAACGGCGCTTCGGCCAGCATGGCGTCCTGATGGTCGCCGAAGTCGGGCAGAGCGTTGGCAATGAACCATTGCAGCGCGACGAGCGCATCGTCCCGCGTCACCGCCCAGCCGAAGGCTTCGATGTCGCCGAAGTGGTCAGGGAATCGACCTGCGACGAGCGCGAGCACGTCCTTCGTGATTCGGTCCGGCGCGAACTCGATACGTTTCGGCGGCGTGCGCTTCTTCGGCCACGGCTTGCGGTTCTCCGCATCGAAGTTCCACCGGCCGCCGACGGGATCGGCGCCGTCCATCAAAACGTCGAAGCGGCGGCGCAGGTCCCGGTAGAAGTATTCCAGACGGTAGCTCGACTTGCCCCTCTCCCAGCGGCGGAAGTCGTCGATCGAGCAATAGAAGCGGTCGTCGGACCGGATCTCGACGGGGGCCGGCGCCATCGCTTCCCAGCTGCGCATCATTTCGAGGACGCGATACTCTCCCGGCTCTGTGACGATCACGCACGTGGCGTTTGTGCTTGAAAGTGTGCTCATGAGAGCATCGGTGAAGGACGCGCACGGCGCCTCCTCGTCGAGGCGGATGTAGCGGACGTCGAACCCTTCGGCCCGCAGCGCATCCGCGAAGTGACGCATGGCGGAAAAGAGGAAGGCGATCTTCTGCTTGTGGTGGCGGACGTAGGTGGCTTCCTCCATCACCTCGGCCATGAGGACGATGTCTTCGCCCGGCGTGGCGTCGCGGAGCGAGGAGATGTCGCGGGTCAGCTGGTCGCCGAGGACGAAGCGGAGCGTGGTCATCTCCGCTTTACGCGCCGGCGAGCGCGAAGGTTCAGCCCTTCAGGTTCGCCAGCATATTGCCGAGGCCGATTCCTGCGATCTCGGGCCCCATCTTGAAGATGCCGCTCGCGCGACCGCACGGCGCGCCGTCGGCTGTCACGAGGCATTGCGCGAAAACCAGGTTCTTCGTCTGCCGCAGGCACTCCGCCGTGCCCTCCACCCACGACCCCAGCGGCGCAGGCGCCAGAAACTCCTGCGAGAGATGGATCGTCGGCAGGAAGCGCCCGCTCATCTTCGTCTGCCACATGATTCCAAATGGCATGAGCATGTCGATGAAGGTCGCCATCATGCCGCCGTGGGCGATCTTCATCGGGTTGCAGTGGCGCATCTCGACGCGGAAGCCCAGCTTCAGCGCCTTCTCGTCCTCGATGTTCACGTAGAGCGGCCCGTTCACGCCGATGAAGCCGATTTCGATCGGGATTTCGCGGAAGCCGGGCGGCGGCGGAGCAGGGGGCGCTTCTGTCATGGCGCGGCTGTAGCGATGGTGACGCTACGGCGTCCAGATCAGACCTTGATGTCCACGCTGCCGCCGCCCTCGGCGGGCGGGGGACTTTCGTTGGCGGCAGAGCCGAGGCTCACCGCGACCATGGCCGCGCGCAGGGTGCGATCGCCCAGGACGTAGCCGGGCTGGAACACGTCGGCGATGGCGCCTGCCGGCGCGTCGGACGGAATTTGCGCAACCGCTTGGTGGACGTTCGGATCGAACTTGTCGCCCCGCGCGCCGACGCGCTTGAGCCCATGACGGCCGAAGATCTCGATCAGCGCGCGCTCCGTCATCTCCACGCCGTCGATGACGGTCTTCAGGCTCTCGTCAGCCGCAGCGCGTTGTTCCGGCGACATGGCCAGCAGCGCGCGGCCGAGATTGTCGGCGACCGCCAGCAAGTCCCGCGCGAACCGGTCGATCGCATAGACGCGGCCTTCGGCGGCTTCGCGCTCTGCGCGGCGGCGGGCGTTTTCGGTTTCCGCCAGCGCGCGCAGCATCTGGTCTTTCACCTGTGCAAGTTCGGCCTCGACGTCGGCGACGGTGCGCTCCGCTGCGACGGGCTCTGCGACGGCTTCGATCTGCGGCTCGTTCTGATCAGGCGTCTCGTTCATGGTCTCTTCTATCTCTTCTCTGGCGCGCGGCCGTCGAGCATGCGCCCGATCACCTGCGCGGTATAATCCACGACGGGGATGACGCGGGCGTAGTTGAGCCGCGTCGGCCCGATCACGCCCAGCGCGCCCACCACCTTGCGCTCGGCGTTCATATAGGGCGCGACGATCAACGACGACCCCGAGAGTGAGAAAAGCGGGTTCTCGGAGCCGATATAGATGCGCACGCTCTCGCCCTGGCCTGCCACGTCGAGAAGCTGGACGAGTTCCTTGGTGCGTTCGAGGTCGTCGAAGAGCTGGCGAACACGCTCAAGATCGGCGGTGGCCTGCGGATCGGCCAGCAGGTTCGCGCGGCCCCGGACGATCAGCGCCCGGCCGGCGAGGGGGTCTTCGCCGGACCATTCCGCAAGCCCGCCCTGAACGAGACTGGCGGCGGCGGCGTCCAGCGCATCGTGATCCTGACGGACGGCGTCGGCGGCCTCGGCACGGGCTTCGGCCAGCGTCTTGCCCTTGAAGCGGGCGTTCATGAAGTTCGTCGCCTCGGTCATCGCCGAAGGCGTCATGCCGGCGGGCGTCGAGACGAGGCGGTTCTCGACCGAGCCATCTTCGAACACGAGCACCATCAGCGCCTGACCTGGCCCGACGGCAACGATTTCCGCGTGCTTCACGGGCGCTTCGCGGGATGGTGTCAGCACCAGCCCCGCGCCGCCGGCGAGGCCGGAGAGCAGCTCCGACGCGCTCGCGAGCACTTCGTCCTTCGAGCGCCCCGACTGCGCGATGCGACCCTCGATCGAGTGGCGTTCGCCTTCGCCGAGATCGCCGAGTTCCAGCAGACTGTCGACGAAGAAGCGCAAGCCGGCCTGTGTCGGCCGACGCCCCGCCATGGCGTGCGGACTGTCGAGCAGACCCATCGCCGCCAGATCGGCCATCGTGTTGCGGATCGACGCCGGCGAAAGCGTCACCGCCCCCCGACGCGATAGCGTCCGCGAGCCGACCGGCTCGCCTGTCTCGAGGTACGCCTCCACGATGTCGCGAAACACGTCGCGCGACCGGCGGTCGAGACTGGAAAGGGCGTCACGCGGCTCTGTCATCGGAGGCGCATAGGTAGCGTGCGGGGGCGGGGGCGCAACCTTGCAGCGCCGCCACTCACTTCACGCCCGCTTCCGCGAGCTTCTGCAGCAGGTCCCAATCTCCCGGCGAGCGAATGTTGGCGATCTTCCAGAGGCCGGCCTCTTCGACGAGGTCATAGACGACGAACTTCGTCTGCCCCGCGTTCTGGAACCGCGCGATCACCGCGCCGCCAGCCGCTTCGTACGCGATCTGGCCGAGTTGGTTTTCCTTTCCCGACAACGCGGGATCAAAGTCGAGCACGGGCGTGTCCGCGCGGCGGCCCATCGCCGACTGCATTTCCATCAGCGGGCGCAGCCCGTTCGAGAACGCGGCCCAGCGGTGCAGCGGCTCTGGTTTCTCCTCGGCGGCGTAGCGCGCATAGATCGCGCGCACCGGCGCTTCCATGGCAGCGGGATCGCCGGCGGGTTTCAGATTGTCGGCGATCTGCTGGCGGAAGTTCGCGCCTTCGCTGCGGATGTTGTCGATCTTCCACGCGCCGTCTTCCTGGCGCAGGTCGTAGAAGACGGCGGACGTCGCGCCCATGTTGTCGAACCTGGCTTCGACCACGGCTGCGCCATCCTTCGGCGGCGAGGTGATGACGACGTCGACCGATTTGATCGCCTCGTCCTGTCCGCTGATGATCGGATCGTAGTCGATGATCGGGCCGTCGAGCAGGCGGCTATAGACCTCCGCATTGTCCAGCACCGCCTTGAAGTCGGCGGTGAGGTTGCCGTCGACCATCAGGCCCATGTCGCCTTTCGCGTCGGCGATGTAGGGCGCGTAGACGCTACGCACGAACGCAGCCGGGCCGTTCGCGGACTCCCCGCACGCAACCGCCAGCAACACGGCGGCGAACGCCGCGATCTGTTTCACGTCGATCATTCTTCCCTCGCTCAAGACCCCCATGGACGGGCGCTCCCGCCCGGTCCAGATAGCGCCCTCATAACAGGAGAAATTCCATGCGTCCCTCCGCCCGCGCGCCCGACATCATGCGCGCCGTATCCCTCGAGCTCGGCGTGTCGCGCTATGCGGAAGGCTCGTGCCTCGCGAAGTTCGGGCACACGCATGTGCTGTGCGCGGCGTCCGTGGAGCAGGGCGTGCCCGGCTGGCTGAAGGGGCAGGGCAAAGGCTGGATCACGGCCGAGTACGGCATGCTCCCGCGCGCCACCCACACGCGCGGTCGTCGCGAGGCCGCGCAGGGCAAGCAGTCCGGCCGCACGCAGGAAATCCAGCGCCTCATCGGCCGCGCGCTGCGCTCGGTCACGGACATGAGCGCGCTCGGCGACCGCACCATCACGCTCGACTGCGACGTGATCCAGGCCGACGGCGGGACGCGGACGGCGGCGATCACCGGCGCCTGGGTCGCGCTCGCGCGGGCGTGTGCGTATCTGCAGGAAGAAGGCGTGCTGAAGAAAAACCCGATCATCGGGCAGGTGGCGGCGGTGTCGTGCGGCGTGTTCGAGGGCGCGCCGGTGCTCGATCTCGACTACGCGGAGGATTCCAACGCCGAAGTGGACGCAAACTTCGTGTTGTCTGGCGACGGCAATCTGATCGAAGTTCAGGCTACTGGCGAAAAGCGGCCCTTCTCGGGCGCGGAATTCGACGCCTTGATTTCCCTAGCGCGAAAGGGCGCAGGGGAACTCTTCGCCGCGCAGATGGCGGCTGCGAAACAGAAATAACGGGAGACGTCCGATGAAAGCGATGCGGGTCAGGAAGCCGGGCGGTCTGGACAACATCTATCTCGGCGAATGCGAGGCCGGCGCGCCAGGGCCGAACGAGATCCGCGTGGAGCTGCACGCGACGTCGCTGAACTTCCACGACCTCATGGTCGTGAAGGGCATGATCCCCGCAGAGGAAGGCCGCATCGCAATGTCGGACGGCGGCGGTGTGATCACCGCCATCGGCTCCAACGTCCGCGACTTCGCGGTCGGCGACAACGTCGTGAGCACCTTCTTCCCGGAGTGGCTCGGCGGCGAAGCGGTGCCGGAGTTCCTGCGTCTCGTGCCGGGCGATCGTTCGGACGGCTATGCGCGCGAGGCGGTCACCGCGCCGGCGCTGTGGTTCACCAAAGCGCCGAAGGGTTACACGCACGCCGAAGCGGCGACGCTGACGTGCGCGGGTCTCACGGCTTGGCGTGCGCTCGTGGTCAACGGCAATCTGAAGGCTGGCGATGTCGTCCTTGTGCAGGGCACCGGCGGCGTGTCCATCTTTGCGCTGCAGTTCGCGAAGGCCGCAGGTGCGATCGTCGTCGCTACGTCGTCTTCGGACGAGAAGATCGAACGGCTGAAAAAACTCGGCGCCGATCACACGATCAATTACCGCAGCGAACCGGCTTGGGGCGACGCAGCGAAGAAATTCACCGGCGGGCGCGGCGTCGATCACGTGGTCGAGATCGGCGGCTCGGGCACGATGGCGCAATCGATCCGCGCCTCGAAGCTCGGCGGGCACATCTCGCTGATCGGCGTGCTGGCCGGCTATCAGGGCGATGTCAGCACGGTCACGATCATGGGCATGCAGCTGAAGGTGCACGGCCTCACGGTCGGGTCGCGCCAGCATCAGCAGGACATGGTGCGTGCGATCGAAGCCAATGGCGTCAAGCCGGTGATCGATTCGAGCTTTCCGATGGAGGGTCTCGCGGACGCCTTCCGCCACCAGGAATCGAACAAGCACTTCGGCAAGATCTGCGTCGAGTGGTGATTGCGGGCCCTAAGTCTTAGGGGCAGGGCGGCGGGATTATTCCGCCGCCATTTCCTGCTCTTCGACCTCGTCCTCGGCGCTGGCTTCCCAGCTGAGAATATCGCCGGGTTGGCACGCGAGTTCGCGACACAAGGCATTGAGCGTCGAGAAGCGGATGGCCTTCGCCTTGCCGGTCTTTAGGATCGACAAGTTGGCGAGCGTGATCCCCACGCGGTCGCACAGCTCGGTCAGCGACATGCGTCGCTCCAGCAGCATGCGGTCGAGGGTGACGCGGATCGCCATCAGATCGTCAGCTCCTGTTCCTCGCGGAGCCGCGCGCCCTCACGGAACACTTCCGCGAGCACGATCAGCACGAGAATCGAGGCCCACGTCATCAGGTCCACGTTCAGTCTGAACGTCATGTCTGCGCCGGACGGCTCGCCGAACGCGGTGATGATGAGGCCAGTCAGGGCCATGATCGCGTAGCGGGAGAGCTCGATCACCATCATCGTGATCCAGATCACGCGCAGATGCGTTGCGTTTTCCTTTCGGAATGGCTCGCCCGAGCGGAAACTCTCGAACAGTTTCAGCAGCCGCCGCACGATGATCAGTCCGCCCGCGATGGCCACGAGCGCCGATAGCAGCGCCGGAGCCACCACCTGCCAGGCAAGGCCGGAGTCCATGTCGAAGGTCGCCTCGAAACCGCTGCCCTCGACCCGCCCGCGCTCGCCGGCGAGGATGTCGGGGGACACTGCGCCCGCCGCGATCAGCCCGTTCAGCACGGCATAGGCCAGCGCCGCCGCCGCTACGCACCCCAGGAAAACCCAGAGCACGACCGCGGTGATCTTCAACGCGACCTCCATGAAGGAGGCGATGGATCCCTTGCCGAGCGCCTTCATGCTGCTGTCCCCGGGCCTCCTCTGCGATCGATGGGGTACATTGGGTGATTCCTGTGGGTGGCGTAATGTTTCTGCCACACAACTTATTGATAATCGATATAGACCACAAATGCCAGCGTCAAAGGAGGACATGCGACAAATGACAGCCGCCCCGCGACGACTGGTGGTCGCCAGCCACAATGCCGGCAAGGTCCGCGAAATCGGGGCGCTGCTGGCCCCGTTCGGCTTTGACGTGGTTTCCGCCGGGACGCTCGGCCTGCCCGAGCCCGAGGAAACCGAGCCCACCTTCGTCGGCAACGCCGTTTTGAAGGCGAAGGCGGCGGCGCAGGCTTCCGGCCTGGAATGCCTCGCCGACGACAGCGGCCTCGAAGTCACCGCGCTCGACGGCGCGCCGGGGATATATTCAGCGCGCTGGGCGGGGGCGGGGAAGAACTTCCACCACGCCATGCAGCGGGTGTGGGACGAACTCGGCAAGCGTGGCGCGGCCGATCTTTCAGCGCGTTTCATCTGCGTGCTCGCGCTCGCGCGGCCCGACGGCGCGGTGGAGACGTTCGAAGGCGCGGTGGACGGTTCGCTCGTGTGGCCGCCGCGCGGCGACAAGGGCTTCGGATACGATCCGATCTTCATCGCGGCCGGACAGACGCGCACCTTTGGCGAAATGGAATCAGCCGAAAAGCAACCGCTGACGCACCGCGCCCGCGCGTTCGCGAAACTCGCGGACCGTTTCCGATGACAGCGCCCGCGCGGTTCGGCGTCTATCTGCACTGGCCGTACTGCGCACGCATCTGTCCGTACTGCGACTTCAACGTCTACCGCGCGCGTGGCCGTGACCCCGAACCGCTGCTCGCGGCGATCGTCGCCGATGTGGAGTCGCACGCGCAGCGGCTGGGCAAACGCCCCGTCGATACGCTGTTTCTCGGTGGCGGTACGCCTTCGTTGCTCGAAGCCCCGCACATTGCACGGCTGATCGAGGCGGTGGATCGCGCGTTCGGATTTGCGGCGGCGCCGGAGATCACGCTGGAATCCAATCCAGAGGATCACGCACGCTTTGCATCGCAGGTCAGCGCCGGCGTGAACCGGCTGTCGCTCGGCGTGCAGGCGTTCGACGATGCGGCGCTGAAAAGTCTTGGCCGCGCGCACGATGCTGCACAGGCGCGCGCGGCGGTGCATGCGGCGGCGCGAACGGGCGCGCGTGTTTCGCTCGATCTCATCTATGCGCGGGAAGCGCAGACGTCGCATGCCTGGGCGATGGAGTTGCGCGAGGCGCTGACGCTGCCGGTGGAACACGTCTCGCTCTATCAACTCACCATCGAGCAGGGCACGGCGTTCGCCCGCGCGGTGGCGCGCCAGAAGCTCTTTCCGCCGGATCCCGATCGCGCGGCGGCGCTTTACGAGACGACGCAGGCGGTCTGCGACGATGCGGGTTTTCCCGCCTACGAGATTTCCAATCACGCACGTGGCTCAGCGGCGCGCTCGCGACACAACGAACTCTACTGGACCGGCGGCGACTGGCTCGGCATCGGCCCCGGCGCGCACGGGCGCATCATGCTCGACGGCGCCCGCGTCGCGACGAAGGCGTACGACGGGCCGGAAGACTACGCTGCAGCGGTGCGCGCGAACGGCGTCGGCTGGGACACGCGCGAGACGCTTGACGCCGAAGTCATCGCCGACGAGGCGATCCTGATGGGCCTGCGTCTCGATACGGGCCTCGATCGCAGCGCGGTGGAACGACTGCGCGGACGACCGCTCGACGAAGCCGCGATCCAGGCCTTCACGCGCGACGGCTATCTCTACGAGTACGCCGGACGTTTGCGCCTGACGCAGGCGGGGCGGCTGCTGGCCGATCATATTGCGGCGAAGCTGGCGGGGTAGAAGAAGCCGGTTTTCATGCCGGACCTCGCAGGTCCCAGTGTGCAAGCGGAGGCGCCGCGAGACTCCGAAGAATCTCGCGTGATCTGAACATGGGTATGCGCAGCGGGAGCTGCGCGGTCCGGCATGAGTAGTAATGATGTGTCTGCGGCTTCTGCAGCGGGTGTGAGCGCAGACGTGCTCACCGCAATCATCACAGCAAGCACCGTGACGACAGCGCCGGACACGGCGCCGTTCTTCGGGAGACGCGCCAGCGCGCGCTTCACCGTCTTGTCGAAGTTCTTCAACGCATCGCGCATCTGTTGCGGCGTGCGCAGCGGAATGCCGCGCGTGAACGCATGCACAATGCGCGCATGACGCCGCTGGAAACCGAGGACGCCGTTCGGTCGGCGCGTGAAGCTCGATCTGTCGACGCGGAACGTCAGGCGCGAACACATCGACATGAAAATCAGTCGACGGATGTCACGGCGCGCGGTGCGGATGTCGGCCTGGAATTCAAGACGCCACGCACGCGGAAGGCGCACGCGGGCCATCAGCCATGCGACGACTTGCAGGAGCCACAGGTGCAGGTCGCGCGCAGCGGCGGCGTAGGCGGCGCGGCGGTGACGTAGCGGTCTGGCGACTTGCATCTCTTGCTCTCCTCTTCGAAACACCTGGACCATCCCGGCATGTCGTGAGGAGGAGTGTCAGTGAGGCCGTGACCCGGTCGGATTGTTTTGCTGAAAAAAGATTGGCTGGAGCGCCGGATGACCGCCGGCCCCTTGTGCGCCATGAAAAGAAAAATGCCCGCGGTCAGCCGGCGCTCCCGGAATCGAGGGATGAAGGAGTCCGTAATCGGACTACCTATCTGCAATGTCCGCGTTTCTTCCCCCGCCTGCGCGGCCGTAGCCGCTTCGGCGGGCGAAGGCCCGTATCGCTTCGCTCACGGAGGAGGAAAGGGGCGCTGGCGGGGGAGAAGGGCAATCAGCGCCAAGTCGTTCACCCTGACGCTTGCGCTCGCGCGCGCCCTCTGCCATACCGCCGCCCTTCCTGATGGCCCCCAATGACGAAGTTGGCGGTCGGCAGGTACCCACGGATGCGGGCGTAGCTCAGGGGTAGAGCACAACCTTGCCAAGGTTGGGGTCGGGCGTTCGAATCGCCTCGCCCGCTCCAGTTTTCTCGAAAAGCCGCTAGAAGCGCTCCGGCGCGGAGGTCCTCCGCGAACGGAGGACGCTTGTTGAAATTCGCCGGACTTTTCCTCGCCGCCGCCCTTGCCGCCTGCGCCTCCACGCCGGACGCGCCGCGCCGCACCTCCGCAGAGATCGACGCCTTCGCGCGGGCGGCCATGGCCGGAACGGGCGCCAAGGGCCTCGCGATCGCGGTCGTCGAGGACGGTCGTGTGGTCCATGTCGGCGCGTATGGCGATCGCAACGCGAAGGGCGATCCGCTGACGCCGGACACGATCATGTACGGCGCGTCGCTGACGAAGGCGGCGTTCGGCTATGTGGTCATGCAGCTGGTCGAGGAGCGCAAGCTCGATCTCGACGCCTCCATCGCGACCTATCTCCCGCGACCCTTGACGAGCTACGGCGATGCGCAAACGGAGGACGCCTATGCGCGCTGGAGCGATCTCGCGGGCGACGAACGCTGGCGCAAGCTGACGCCGCGCATCCTGCTGAATCACGCATCGGGTTTTTCCAATTTCGGTTTCCTCGAACCGGACGGAAAGCTGCGTTTCCACTTCGATCCAGGCGCGCGCTACGCCTATTCCGGCGACGGGCTGATGCTGTTGCAGTTCGTCATCGAGAAGGGGCTCGGCCTCGATCTGCAGGCGGAGATGCAGCGACGCGTTTTCGGCCCGCTCGCCATGACCAATACCAGCCTCATCTGGCGCCCGGACTTCGCCGCCAATCTCGCCGACGGCTGGAAGGAAGACGGCAGCGTCGAGCCGCACGACGAGCGCAGCCGCGTGCGCGCGGCGGGTTCGATGGACACGACCATCGCCGACATGGCGAAGCTCGCGGCGGGGTATGTTTCCGGCGCGGGACTTTCCCCGGCGGGCCGCGCGGAGCTGGCGCGGCCGATGCTGCCGATCACGACGCGCAGCCAGTTTCCTTCGCTGCAGCCCGAAGTGCCCGCCGACGCCCGCATTCCTGGCCTCGCGGCGGGCCTCGGCGTTGTCGTGTTCGATGGTCCGCAGGGGCGCGGCTTCTACAAGGGCGGCCACAACGACTCGACCGGCAACACCTGGGTCTGCGTCGAACGCGGCAAACGCTGCTTGGTGATCCTCGCCAACGACGTCCGCGCGGAGGCGGCCTTTCCGGCGATTGTGCGCTTCGTGCTGGGGGAGACGGGCGCGCCTTGGGGGTGGGAGTATGGGGAGTTGAAGATGTGGGCGCCGGCGCCGTAGGGCGGTCGATTTCCTCCCCCACGCACGCTATCACCCCCGCCTCACATTCCTCCGGAACCACCATGTCCAACATCAAGCGCGCCTTGCCCGTCACCCGGGCCGAGAACTTTCCCGAATGGTACCAGGCGGTCGTGCGCGACGCCGACATGGCGGAAGCCTCCCCGGTGCGCGGTTGCATGGTCATCAAGCCGTGGGGCTATGGCGTGTGGGAGCTGCTGCAGCGCCAGCTCGATGATCGCATCAAGGCGCTCGGCTTCGACAACTGCTACTTCCCGCTCTTCATCCCCATGAGCTTCATCGCCAAGGAGGCCGAGCATGTCGAGGGCTTCGCCAAGGAGATGGCGGTCGTCACGCACCACCGGCTGAAGAATGTCGGCGGCAAGCTCGAACTCGATCCCGATGCGGAGCTGGACGAGCCGTTGATCGTGCGGCCGACCTCGGAGACCATCATCGGCGATGCGTTTCATCGCTGGGTGCAGAGCTACCGGGACCTGCCGCTGCTGATCAATCAGTGGGCCAATGTCGTGCGTTGGGAAATGCGCACGCGGCTGTTCCTGCGCACGGCGGAATTCCTCTGGCAGGAAGGCCACTCCGCGCATGCCGACGAGACCGAAGCGCGCGACTACACGATGCGAGCGCTCGAACTTTATCGCGAGTTCTCCGAGACGGTGCTCGCAATCCCGGTGGTGGCGGGCGAAAAGCCCGAGAACGAACGCTTCCCCGGCGCCGACAACACCTACTCCATCGAAGCGATGATGCAGGACGGCAAGGCGCTGCAGGCGGGCACGTCGCACTATCTGGGCACGCACTTCGCGCAGGCGCAGGACATCAAGTACCAGGACAAGGACGGCGGGCAGTCGCTGTGCCACACGACGAGTTGGGGGATGTCCACGCGCATGATCGGCGGGCTCATCATGACGCACGGCGACGATGATGGCTTGCGTCTGCCGCCTGCCGTTGCACCCAAGCAGATCGTCATCGTGCCCATGCTGCGCGATAAACCCGAGGACGCCGAGGTGCTCGCCTATTGCGATGCGCTGCAGAAGGATCTCGCGAAGGCGTTCGCGTTCGGCATGCCGGTGCGCGCGTTTGTGGACAAGAAGGCCACGCGCTCGGCGGACAAGCGCTGGAACTGGGTGCGCCGCGGCGCGCCGCTCATTCTCGAAGTCGGCCCGCGCGATGCGGCCGGGGGGCAGGTGACGTTCATGCGCCGCGATGCGTTGCGCGACGGCGACAAGATCGCCTCGCAGGCCATGGCGCGCGATGCCTTCATCGAGGCCGCGCCCGGTTTGCTTTCGGAGATTCAGGCGTCGCTCTACGCCGACGCCAAGGCGAGGCTCGACGAGTCCATCACGCCGATCGCGAGCTTCGCCGATCTCGAAGCCTATTTCGGCGCCGCTGCCGAGGACGATGACGCCGCGAGCGCCTTCAAGGGCTGGGCGCGGGTGTCGTGGGCCAAGCCCACGGGCGCTGCGCTGGAAGCGGTCGCGACGCGCCTCAAGGCGCTGAAGCTCACCATCCGCAATGCGCCGCAGGCGCAGCCGGCGTCCTTCGGCGCCTGCATCTTCACCGGCGCGCCGGGCGTGGAAGAGGTGCTGGTGGCGCGGTCGTACTGATCGCATGGCGGCCATGCGAGCGCGTGTCCTGAGGACAATCGTCCCGTTTGCTTGAAGCGGCGCAGCGAACGCTCTACGTTCTCAAGACGTGATGCGCGCAAACCCGGCTATCGTGATCTTCGGCGCCACGGGCGATCTCGCCCGTCGGATGCTGTTCCCCTCGCTCTACTTTCTTGACGCGGACGGCCGGCTACCCGCTGACCTGCGCATCGTCGGGGCCGCGCGTTCGCCGCTGCGCGACAGCGATTTCCGCGCGGAAGTGGAAAAGGCCGTACGCGAGCGTTCCGACACTCCGCTCGACCCCGACGTCTGGAAGCGCTTCGCGTCCCGCCTGCGCTATTGCGGCGGGGATGCGACGAAGGCCGACACCTATGGCTGTCTTGCGGGATTGCTGGAGGGCTGCGAGGAGCGCGTCTTCTATCTCTCCACCTCGCCTGCGCTGTACGGCGCCATCGTGCGCGGGCTGGCGGGTGCGAAGCTCTCCGACGGCGAAAGCCGTATCATCGTCGAAAAGCCGATCGGGCGCGACCGGGCCTCGTGCGATGCGATCAACAACGAACTCGCACAGCACTTCACCGAGAACCGGATTTTCCGGATCGACCATTATCTCGGCAAGGAGGCGGTGCAGAACCTTATCGCGCTGCGCTTCGCCAACACGCTGTTCGAACCGCTGTGGGACAAGGTCTCCATCGATCACGTGCAGATCACCGTCGCCGAGACGGTCGGCGCCGAAGGCCGCTTCGCCTACTACAACGAATACGGCGCCATGCGGGACATGGTGCAAAACCACATCCTCCAACTCCTCTGCCTCGTTGCGATGGAGCCGCCCGCCGATCTCGATCCCGAAAGCGTGCGCAACGAGAAGGTGAAGGTGCTGCGGTCGCTGAAACCGATCGCCGGCGCAGACATCGCGCGTCGCACCGTGCGCGGGCAGTACAAGCGTGGGGTCTCCGAAGGCGAAACCGCGCCGGGCTACACCGAGGAAGAGGGCGCAACGCCGAGCGATACGGAAACGTTCGTCGCGCTCTGTGCACACGTGGACAACTGGCGCTGGGCGGGCGTGCCGTTCTATCTGCGGACAGGCAAGCGCATGCCGGTGCGATCTTCGCAGATCGTCATCCAGTTACGGGAAGTGCCGCACTCGATCTTCGGCTCCAACGAACTCATCGCCAACCGCCTCACCATCCGGCTGCAGCCGGAGGAAGGCATTTCGCTGACGTTGATGAACAAGACGCCGACCCTGGCGCAAGGCGGCGCGCGCGGCGGATTTGAACTCAAGCCGCTGTCCCTCAATCTCAGCCTCGATGACGCATTCAGCAAGACGCGTCGGCGCATCGCCTACGAGCGGCTGCTGCTGGAAGCACTGCAGAACAATTCCACGCTCTTCGTACGCCGAGATGAATCCGAAGCGGCGTGGACGTGGGTGGATGGCATTATCGGCGGCTGGAACCAGCAGGGCGTAGCGCCGGCTGCCTATGTCGCGGGAACGTGGGGTCCCTCGGGCGCGTTCGCTCTGACGGAGCGGAACGGGCACACCTGGTTTGAATGACATGACAATGACGGCGCAGGCCGCGCGCATCGAAACGCGCTTCTATCCGGACATGGCGACGCTTTCTGCTGCGCTCGCCCGCACGATTTCGAAGGAACTCGCGGCAGCGCTGGCCGAGCGTCATCGCGCGACTTTCGTGGCGCCGGGTGGTGCGACGCCTGGTCCGTTGTTCGACGCGCTGTCGCGGGAGCCGATCGAATGGTCGCGTGTGACGGTCACGCTTTCTGACGAACGCTGGGTTCCGGTCGATGATGCGGCCAGCAATGAGCATCTCGTTCGCGGCCGCCTTCTGCAGAACAACGCCGCGCGCGCGAGCTTCCAGTCATGGCGATCGGCGGGCGAAGCGCGCGCCGACGCGGCGACGGCGCTTGAGGCCAGGATCGCGACACTCTGGCCGTTCGACGTGTGCGTGCTGGGCCTCGGCGCGGACGGACACATCGCTTCGCTCGTGCCGGGCGCAGAGGGCTTCAACAGCGCGATGCACGGCGAAAATCTCGTGGCGCCGGTGACGGCGGTGGGCGCCGCTGGCGCGGCTGAGCGCCTGACACTGACATGGCGCGCCATCGCGCGCTCGCGGCGGATCGTTCTCGTGATGACCGGCCCTGCAAAACGCGCGGTGTTTGAAAGCGCCTTGAAGGGCGTCGGCGCGCAGCCCATCGTCGCGCTGCTGACGCAGTCGGAGACGCCCGTTCTCGCGTGCTGGTGTCCGGAGCCCCTGCCATGAGCAACACGCCATGAGCCCATCGCCATGACCGCCCGCCATCCCGTCATCGCCGAAGTCGCGCGCCGCATCGCCGAACGCAGCGCCGCAACCCGCGCGGACTACGAGGCGCGCATCGCCGCCGCGCGCGCTGCAGGTCGGGGGCGCACCAATCTCTCCTGCGGAAATCTCGCGCACGCGTTCGCGGCCTCGCCGCTCGGCGACAAGCTGACCATGCGCGGGGACGCGCCGAACATCGGGATCGTCACCGCCTACAACGACATGCTTTCCGCGCACCAGCCGCTGAAGGATTATCCCGATCTCATCAAGGACGCTGCGCGCAAGGCGGGCGGGACGGCGCAGGTCGCGGGCGGCGTGCCGGCGATGTGTGACGGCGTCACGCAGGGCCGGCCCGGGATGGAGCTCTCGCTTTTCTCGCGCGACGTCATCGCCATGGCGACGGCGGTGTCGCTCAGCCACGACACATTCGACGCCGCGATCATGCTCGGCGTGTGCGACAAGATCGTGCCGGGACTGATGATCGGCGCGCTGTCCTTCGGCCATCTGCCGGTGATCTTCGCGCCCGCAGGGCCCATGCCATCGGGCATTCCGAACAAGGAGAAGGCCAAGGTCCGCGAGCGGTTCGCGCTCGGCATCGCCACGCGCGAAGAACTGCTTGAAGCGGAAAGCGCGTCCTACCACACCGCCGGCACCTGCACCTTCTACGGCACCGCCAACTCCAACCAGATGCTGATGGAGCTGATGGGCGCGCACCTGCCGGGCACGGCCTTCGTCAATCCGGGCACGCCGCTGCGCGATGCGCTGACGCGGCAGTCTGCGGTGCGGGCGCTGGACCTTGCGCGTGCGGGCGATGTCGGCCTCGCGGAAGTCGTCGGCGTCGCGTCCGTGGTGAACGGCATTGTCGGCCTGATGGCGACAGGCGGCTCGACGAACCACGCGCTGCACATCCCCGCCATCGCACGCGCGGCAGGCATCATCGTCGACTGGACGGACTTCGACGACATCGCACGCGTGACGCCGCTCATCGCGCGCGTCTATCCGAACGGCGGCGCGGACGTGAACATGTTCCACGCGGCGGGCGGCATGGGCTTTCTCGTGCGCGAACTCTTGGGCGCCGGTCTGCTGGATGCCGACGTGAAGACGGTCGCGGGCGACGGCCTCGAACACTACGCGCACGAGCCACATCTCGATGGCGACGATCTGGTTTGGCGCGATGCGCCGGCGAAGACCCTTGCGCCGGATATCTTGCGCCCTGCGTCCGCACCTTTCGATGCGGAGGGTGGTCTGCGTCTGTTGCACGGCTCACTCGGGCGCGCGGTTATCAAGGTGTCTTCGGTGCCGGCCGATCGCCATGTCATCGAGGCGCCGGCGGCGGTGTTCAGCGACCAGGATGATTTCCTCGCGGCCTTCAAATCCGGAACGCTTGATCGCGATGTTGTTGCGGTCCTGCGGTTTCAGGGACCGGCGGCGAACGGCATGCCGGAACTGCACAAGCTGACGCCTGCGCTCACCGCCCTGCAGAACAAGGGCTTCCGCGTCGCGCTCGTCACCGACGGCCGCATGTCCGGTGCGTCAGGCGCTGTGCCTGCGGCCATCCACCTCTCGCCCGAAGCGGCGCTCGGCGGCTCCATCGGACGTATCGTCGACGGCGACATCGTGCGCGTCGACGCGATCAACGGCGTGCTCGACATTGTTGGAGACGCGACTGCGCTCTCTGCGCGCCCGCTCGCGCCGCGCCCGCCGGAGAAGGCGGGTTGGGGACGCGATCTCTTTTCGTCCTTCCGCGCCGGAGTCGGCATTGCGGAAAGCGGCGGGAGCATTTTTCATAAGGGGCACCCGTGAGCGACGTCGCCGCCATCATGAAACTCGCGCCGGTGATCCCGGTGCTGACGGTCGCGCGCGTCGAGGATGCGCGCCTGCTCGCAGAGGCGCTGGTGGCGGGCGGGCTCTATGCGCTCGAAGTCACCTTGCGGACGCCGGTGGCGCTCGATGTGATCCGCTCGATGACCGATGTGAAAGGCGCCGTCGTCGGCGCGGGCACCGTGCTCAACGCGAAGGACTTCGCCGCCGCGCACGATGCGGGGGCGCGCTTCATCGTCACGCCGGGCCTCTCCGATCGCGTCATTGCAGACGCGGCTGCGGCGGGCGTGCCGATCCTTCCGGGCATCGCGACGGCGACGGAACTCATGCGCGGACTCGATCTCGGTCTGACGCACTTCAAGTTCTTTCCCGCCGAACAGGCGGGCGGCGCTTCGATGCTGAAGGCCTTCGCCGGCCCGTTCGCGGCGGCGCGCTTCTGCCCGACCGGCGGCGTGACGACGGTCAATGCCCCGTCCTATCTCTCGTTGCCCAATGTGCTCTGCGTCGGCGGCAGCTGGATCGCGACGCCAGAGCAGATCGCGGCGGGCGACTGGGCCGGGATCACCGAACGCGCGCGCGCTGCGGCGGCATTGCGCTAGGCGCGCTCTTGTTCGCCAACGGAGTCGCGTGCGACTGTCGCCGCACACATGGCCGCACCGCTCGATCTCGCCTCGTTCCAGGAACCACTCATCATCCTCGCCACGGCGGGCGTGGTCATTCCGTTGTTCCGTCGGCTGAAGTTCAGTCCGGTCATCGGTTTCATTCTCGTGGGCGTGCTGATCGGGCCGTATGCTCTCGGCGCGCTGGCGCGGGATGTTCCCTGGCTTTCCCACGTCGTGATCACCGACCCGGAGTCGATCGCCACCATCGCGGAACTCGGCGTGGTGCTGCTGATGTTCATGATCGGCCTCGAGCTTTCGTTCGAACGCCTGAACATGATGCGACGGCTCGTGTTCGGCATGGGGTTCCTGCAGGTGGCGCTCAGCGCGCTGGCGATCGGCGGCGTGGCCTATGCGCTGAAGCTCGATCTCAGCACCGCCATCGTGCTCGGCCTCGCGCTTTCGGTGTCGAGTACGGCGGTGATCGTGCAGACTCTGTCGGAGAGTCGTCGCCTCGCCAAGCCCGTGGGTCGCGCGACGTTCTCGGTGCTGCTGTTCCAGGATCTTGCGGTCGTGCCGATGCTGTTTGCGGTGAGCGTGCTCGGCTCGCGGAGCGAAGGCCCGGTGTTCGGCGCGTTCGGCGTGGCGATGTTGCAGGCGGCGATCGCGGTCGTCGCCATCGTGGTGCTGGGGCGGATCGTGCTGCGGCCGCTCTTTCGCATGGTTGCGGGCGCGGGCGCATCCGAGAGTTTCATGTCGGCGTCGCTGCTGGTGATTCTCGGGGCCGGCATCGCGACAGCGGCGGCGGGACTGTCGATGGCGATGGGCGCGCTGATCGCCGGCATCCTGCTCGCGGAAACGGAGTACCGCCGCCAGATCGAAATCACCATCGAGCCGTTCAAGGGTCTGCTGCTCGGCGTGTTCCTCATCTCGGTGGGCATGAGCATCGACCTGCCGCGCATCGCCGCAGCACCTCTGGTCTTCGCCAGCATAGGCATCGCCATGGTGGCGACCAAGGCGCTGATCGTGACAGGACTCGGGCGTCTGTTCGGTCTGCCGCTGGGTGTTTCGTTGCAGGCGGGCCTTTTGCTCGGGCCGGGCAGCGAATTCACGTTCGTGATCATCGGGCTCGCGACGCATCTTGAACTTCTCTCGCCCGATATCGCGGCGCTGGCGCTCGCCGTTGCGGCGACGACGATGACGCTGGTGCCGGTGCTCGAACGCGTCGGCGCATGGACGGAGCGGCGCCTGCCAGTGAAGACCGCCGACGACGTCGACATCTCACCGCTGCCCGATCTCGCGCCGTCGCCGTCGCGGGTGATCGTCTGCGGCTACGGTCGGGTGGGGCAGACGGTCGGCGCCATGCTGCAGGTGCATGAAGTGCCGTTTCTCGCCGTCGACATGAACGCCAAGGAGGTCGCAAAGCACCGCGGCAAGGGCCAGCCCGTTGCCTATGGCGATGCCACGCGCGTGGAGTTCCTGCGGGTCTGCGACATCGCGAACGCGCGCGCATTGGTGGTGACAATCGACTCCCCGCTGGCGGCGGCCGAGATCGTCAAGGCGGCGCGCAGCGAACGACCGGACATCATCATCGTCTGCCGCGCCCGCGACGCCCGCGACGCCGCGCGGCTCTACAAGCTCGGCGCGACGGATGCGGTGCCGGAGACGACGGAAGCCAGCCTCGTGCTCTGCGAGCAGCTGCTCGTCGATCTCGGCGTGCCCATGGGCTACGTGATTGCGTCCGTCCACGACCGCCGCGCGGCGCAACGCGCGGAGATACAGGCCATGGCGCCGGAGGCGACCGTGCGGCGCGCACGCCTGACGCGCTCCCGCCGCGATCCGACCTAACGCAACAACCGCACCCACGCGCCGTCCGCGTCGGCGCCGACGCGCGCCTCGACGCCGAATGCCTCGGCGATGCGCGTCGGGGTCAACGTTTCTTGCGGTGCGCCGTCCGCAATGAGCTTTCCGTCAGCGAGCAACGCAACCCGCGTAGCGAAACGCGCCGCGAGATCGAGATCGTGCAGCGCGAGGATGATGGCGCGGCCATCGTCGGCCATGCGGCGCAGGCGCGTGAGCGCGTCGATCTGGTGGCGTGGATCGAGACCGGCGAGCGGCTCGTCGGCGATCAGCACGCGCGGCTTGCCGACGATGGCGCGCGCCAGCAGCACGCGTGCGAGTTCGCCGCCGCTCAGCGTGGTCGCCACGCGACCCTTGAGGCTGCGCGCATCCATGGCGTCGAGGGCTTCATCGATCGCCTGCGTTTCGGCGTCGCGCGCTTCGCCCCAGAGACCGGCGAGTGGCAGGCGGCCGAGCGCCACGACGCGTTCCACCTTCAGCGGCCAGTCGAGTGCGCCGTTCTGCGGCAGGAAGGCGCGTGCGGCGGCCATGTCGCGTGGCGACCAAGTGGAGAGTTCGCGTCCGTCGAGCGTGACGCGTCCCGATGTCGGCGCCGTGAGTCCGGCGAGCGCGTTGAGCAGGGTCGACTTGCCGGCGCCGTTGGGTCCGAGCACGGCGAGCATTTCGCCCGGCGCGAGCGACAGCGAGACTTTGTCGAGGAGCGTGCGTCCGTCGACGACAACGGAAAGCGCTTCGGCGGCGAGGATCATGGCAGCGCCTTTCGCGCGCGCAGGATGAGCAGGAAGAAGAACGGCGCGCCGACGAGCGCGGTGACGACGCCGAGTTTCATCTCCGGTCCCACCGGGACGAGGCGCACGCCGATATCGGCGGCCAGCACCAATGCGGCGCCGGCGAGTGCGGCGGCGGGCAGTGTTCTGCTGGGAGAAAAGCCTGCGAGCGGGCGCACGAGGTGGCCCGCAATCAGACCGACAAAGCCGATGGCGCCCGATACCGCCGTCACCGCGCCGACGGCGAGCGCTGCGCCTGCGACCACGAGAAGCCGTGTGCTTCCCATGCGGACGCCGAGACTTTCCGCTGTCGCTTCGCCGAGCGACAATGCGTCGAGCGCACGGCCACTTGCAAAAAGGAAGGCCGCGCCGACGATCACGAATGGCGCCGCGAGCATCACGTGCGACCAGGAACGGTCCGCAAGCGATCCCATTAGCCAGACCATGATCTCCGTCGCCGCCCACGGCGAGGGGGCAAGGTTGAGCGCGAGCGCCACGAGTGCGCCGCCGAAGCTCGAGACGGCAGCGCCGGCGAGAATAAGTGCGATCGTGCCGCCATTGCGCGCGAGCGCGACGACGAGCAGCGCCGTCACCGCCGCGCCGATCAGCCCTGCGATCGGCAGCGCCAACGGGATGGCTGCGGAGAGGCCGTAGTAGAGCGAGAGCACAGCGCCGAGCGATGCGCCGGTCGAGATGCCCAGCACGCCGGGCTCCGCGAGCGGATTGCGCAGCAAACCCTGCAACGCCGCGCCCGCGAGGCCGAGTGCGCCGCCGACGAGGATGGCGAGTGCGGCGCGCGGCGCGCGCAGTTCCCGCACGATGACGCCGCCGAGATCCGGCGCGCCGCTGACGAGCGCGCGCCACGCGTCGAGCGGCGAGAACCAGATCTTGCCCGCCAGCAACGAGAGCGCCGCCAGCATCAGCACCAGCATGGCGAGCGCTGCAAGCCAGAGGTGATAGCGTTCCGCCCTCATCGCCGCGCGTCTCTCGTTGCAAGCGTGCGATCGATCTCGGTGCGCAGCGCGACAGCGGCGTCTGCAGTGAACGGCCCGCCGCAGCTCGTCAGCGCTTCGGGCACGGAGAGCATGCGCCCGCGCCAGCGGTTGCGGATTGCAGGATGGCGCGCGGCTTCGCTGCGCAGGGACGGTTCGGGCGTCGCTTCGGCGGTAATGAGGAGATCGGGTGACGACGCGATCAGTCGCTCCGCGTCCAGCGTGCCGAACCCCTGAATGCCGAGCTCGCGGGCGAGATTGCGTGCGCCGGCCGCCTGCACCACCGCATCCGACAACGTGCCCGCGCCGGGCGCCATGCCGGGGCCGGACCAGAAGGCGACGACGGGTTTCTGCGCAGGTTCGCGTGCGGCGAGGCGCGCGAGCGTTGCGTCCATGCGGGCGAGCGCGGCGTCGGCTTTCGCGCGTTCGCCCAAGGCATCGCCGATGTCGCGGGTGATGCGGCGGATGTCGTCCCAGCTTTCGGCCGGCGGCGCTTCCACGAGCGGCGCGCCGAGGGCGCGCAATGTCTCGACGGTGGCGCGCGTGGTGTAGGTTCCGGCGAGCACCATGTCCGGCCGCGCGCGCAGAACTTCCTCTGAGGCGCCGTGATTGACGGGCACATGGCGCGCCGCGTCCGCCATCGCCGACAGCGCCGGATCGCGCGCGAGCCACGACACCGAGACGATGCGTTCGCGCGGCAACAGCATCAGCGCGAGCTGATCGGTGCAGAGGTTGATCGACATCACGCGCTGCGGCGGCTTCGCGGCGGCGGGTGCGGCGCACAGCGCGACAGCAACGGCGAGCAGGATGCGACGCATCGGGACTCCCACGAACGACCACGTGTCGTCGCGCGGATACCCGCTGCCAGCGGCTCACCCGGCCGAGGGCATGACGACGATCACCGGCCGGTCTCCTGGCTCGCGGGTCATAGTGTCGGTTCGGACCTTCCCGGGAACGGTACCCAGTGGCGCGTGATGAACCGACGCTCGCCGCCTACAGTTGCGGGGACAGCCGCGGAATTGCACCGCGTTCCCGACACCGATGACGTTGCCTTGTGGTGCACGGGGATGGACCGGGACGCAAGGGCGAGCGTGCGGAACGCGATGGGTGTCCTTCCGTTGAGCTATCGCAAGGCCATCGTGATCCGGCGCGCCTTCACTCCGGCCGTGGAGGATGTGACGTGAGCAGGCGGTTGGGCGCTGACGCACGGCTTTGGATGCTGCCGCTGCTGAAGGCCGTGCACACGGCGGTGTGGGCGTTCTTCGTGATGTGCATCGCGGCGATCTGGGTATTCGCCTTTCGCGGCGAGCTGCTGCAGGCGGCCATCGCCACAGGCGTTGTCCTTGCGGAGGTGGCGGCCCTCGCCGTCAGTGGCTGGCGCTGTCCGCTCTCGCCGATCATCGCGCGCTACACCGAGGATCGACGGGTGAACTTCGACATCTGCCTGCCGGCATGGCTAGCGGGCGGCACGATGCCGATCTTCGGGACGCTCTATGTGGGCGGAATTCTCTTTGCCTTCGGCAGGTGGGCGTTTGGCGCGTTCTAGATGATGCAAGCCGAAGGAAGCCGTTTGATGTTCGCCAACCCTGCAGACCGCCTTCCACCCGCCGTATACGAACTCGCCCTGCGGCTCGGTGCAGATCCGAAGGCTGGCCCGCACGAAGTGCGGCTGACGCAGGCGGGGCGGATGAAGACCGCGCTTGAGGCGACGTCGTGGATGAAATTCACCGCGACACAGACGATGTCGTTGCGTGACTGCGCGTTCGACTGGCGTGCGCGGTTCGGGCCGTTCGGCGCCATTGCGGCGCGCGATGCACTGGCGGCAGGGGAAGGCCGGCTCGACGTCACGGCGCTCGGCTTCATCTCCATTGCGCGCACCGCGCCGTCCGTCGCGCTGCTGCGCGGGGAGTTGATGCGCTATCTGGCCGAGATTGCCTGGGCGCCGGACGCCATACTGCACAACACCGAACTGCGCTGGCGGAGCGAGGGCCCCGGCGCGCTGGTCGTCAGCGCCGGCGTCGGCGAGGCGGCGTGCGAGGTGGTGCTGAGTCTCAATGGCGAAGGACGCATCGCCGGGACTTTCGCGCGGGATCGTCCGCGCTCGACCACGCCGCCGGAGTTCCCAACGCCCTGGCGCGGACGGTTCTCGGACTATCGCCGCCACGACGGACGCTGGCTGCCCTTCGCCGGCGAGGTGGCGTGGAGATCGATGGTCGCGAGATCGTCTACTGGCAGGGACGCCTGCTTGAGTGGGCGGTGCAGGCCTAGGCCTTCGCGAACACCAGCGTCGCGTTCGTGCCGCCGAAGCCGAAGCTGTTGGACATCACTGTCTCCAAGGCCCCGTCAAAGCGCTCCAATAAAATCGGCAGATCGGCGAAGAGCGGGTCGAGGTTGAAGATGTTGGCGCTCTTGGCGGCGAAATCGGCGCCGAGCATCATCAGCGAATAGATCGCCTCCTGCACGCCGGCCGCGCCGAGGCTGTGGCCGGTGAGAGATTTCGTCGATGAGATCATCGGCGGCTTGTCGCCGAAGGTTTCGCGCACGGCCTGCATCTCGCGCTCGTCGCCGATGGGCGTGGAGGTGCCGTGCGGGTTCAGATAGTCGACGCGGCGACCGCTGATCGTGCTCATGGCGAGCTTCATGCAGCGCACCGCGCCTTCGCCCGACGGCGCAACCATGTCGTGGCCGTCGCTCGTCGCGCCGTAGCCGATCAGTTCGCCGTAAATCTTGGCGCCGCGCGCCTTCGCGCGTTCGTATTCCTCAAGCACCACCATGCCCGCGCCGCCGGCGATCACGAAGCCGTCGCGATCCTTGTCGTAGGCGCGCGAGGCGACAGCCGGCGTTTCGTTGAAGCTCGACGACATGGCGCCCATCGCGTCGAACAGCACCGACATCGTCCAGTCGAGCTCTTCGCAGCCGCCGGCGAACACCACGTCCTGCTTGCCCCACTGGATCTGTTCGGCGGCGGCGCCGATGCAGTGCGCGCTCGTCGCGCAGGCGGAGCTTATCGAATAGTTGAGGCCGCGAATCTTGAACCACGTGGCGAGCGCCGCCGACGGGCCTGACGCCATCGCCTTCGGCACCGCGAACGGGCCGACGCGCTTGGGGCCTTTTTCCTTTGTGGTCGCGGCGGCCTGCACGATCGTGCGGGTGGAGGGGCCGCCTTCGCCGACGATGATGCCGGTGCGGTCGTTGGAGACCTCGTTTTCCTCAAGACCGGAATCGCGGATCGCCTGCTCCATCGCCACGTGCGCCCAGCCGGTGCCCTGCGCGAGGAAGCGCGCGGCGCGGCGGTCGACGACCGACTCCCAGTCGAGCGTCGGGCTCGCGTGCACATGGCAGCGGAAGCCGAGTTCGGCGTATTCGGGCGCGCGCGTCACGCCGGAACGCGCCTCCCGCAGCGAAGCCATGACCTCGTTCGCGTTATTTCCGATCGACGAAACGATGCCGATCCCGGTGACGACGACTCGACGCAATGCGCACTCCCTCCGAAAATCTGGACGACGCCTTCTTGGAGCGTTTTCGTCCTAGAGACTTGCCGACAACTGTTCGGGCGTGAAGAGCCCGACCTTGAGATCCTTGGCGGTATAGATGGGCCGATCGTCGACGTAGGTCGTCCCGTCGCCCAGACCCAGCACCAGCTTGCGCAGGATCACTTTCTTGAATTCGATCTCGTAGCGCAGCACCCGCGCTGCGGGCGTCACCTGGCCGGAAAACTTCACTTCGCCGACGCCGAGCGCGCGGCCCTTCCCAGGCGCGCCGAGCCAGCCGAGGTAGAAGCCCACGAGCTGCCACATGGCGTCGAGACCGAGGCAGCCCGGCATGACGGGGTCGCCCTCGAAGTGGCACTTGAAGAACCAGAGGTCGGGATTGATGTCGAACTCGGCGACGAGCTTGCCTTTGCCGTACTGGCCGCCGGTCTGGTCGATGTCGACGATGCGATCGATCATCAGCATGGGCGGTAGGGGCAGCTGGGCGTTGCCCGGGCCGAAAAGGCGGCCGTGGCCGCTGTCGAGGAGCTGGGCTTGGGAGAGGGAGGTCGGGTAGGCGGACATGCGATCCTGAAGTCTCGAACGCGGGGCCGGATGCGGCCGCGCGCGGGCGGCGCCCGGTAATGCCAAGACTTTTACATGCGCGGGACGGGCGGCGGACGCAAGCGGGGCGCCCCGATCGCCCCTGCTACTCCGGCAGACCCTCGCAATCGTCGCCGCCCCAGAGGCCCGACTTGTCCACCCAGCCGGTCTGGGCGCCGGAAGGGGTTTCGACGGTCAGCTTGCGCCAGCCGCCGATGCAGGCGCCGAGACGCGCAATGACGCCCTTGGCCAGGTAGGCGACCATCCGGGATTCCGGGCGCGGGGCGGATCGCAGCGCAAGGCCCGGCGAGATGGTGGTGCTGACGTAGACGGTGCGGTTCGGCGAGAGCTTGTCGGCGCGGACCCAGGCGCGATCGCCCGACGGGTCGCGGACCCGGCGCCAGGAATCGCTCTCTTCAAGCACCTGAACCGGCAGGCCGGCGGTGTGGTAGACCCAGTCGATGCGGTGATCCATTCCCGGTCCGCGGCGGCCATGGACCTTGGGCGAGGCGAGACTTTCGAAGCGGGGCACCGGCAGGTGCGAGTCCGGCCCAAGGCGCGGCGTGTCGGCCGCAGCGGCGGTGGCCACGAAGGCGAGGCAGAGGGCGGCGGCGCGCAGCATCGGCGGGTCTCTTCTGAGAGCCTTCGAGACAAGAGCTGGGCACAAGACGCCGGGCGCCATGAAAACGGGCTTAACGGGCTGCGATTTCCTCTTTTTGGGGAGGCCGGCCTTTGTTCGGCGCCGACGCCTGTTATGTAGGGGCCATGCCGTCGAAGAAGCTCAAGGTCATCGTCACCCGCAAACTGCCCGATCCGGTGGAAACCCGGATGCGGGAGCTGTTCGACACCGAACTGAACCTCGACGACACGCCGATGACGACCGAGGCCTTGGTCTCGGCGGTCGGGCGCGCGGACGTGCTCGTGCCGACGGTGACGGACCGGATCGACGGGCGGCTCCTGTCGCGCGCCGGCGAACAGCTTCGCCTGATCGCGCAGTTCGGCGCAGGCGTGGACAATATCGACGTCGCCACCGCCATCCAGCGCGGCATCGCGGTCACCAACACGCCGGGCGTGCTGACCGAAGACACCGCCGACATGACCATGGCGCTGATTCTGGCGGTCCCGCGCCGGATCGTGGAAGGCGTGAAGCTGGTCGAGGCCGACAATTTCACCGGCTGGAGCCCCACGCACATGCTGGGGCGGCGCATCTGGGGCAAACGCCTCGGCATCATCGGCATGGGACGCATCGGACAGGCGGTGGCGCGGCGCGCGCGGGCGTTCGGACTTCAGATCCACTATCACAACCGCCGCAAGGTCTCCGCGCACATCGAGCAGGAGCTGGAGGCGACGTACTGGGAGAGCCTCGACCAGATGCTCTCGCGGATGGACATCGTCTCTGTGAATTGCCCGCACACGCCGGCGACATATCACCTCCTGTCGTCGCGTCGTCTCGCGCTGCTGAAGCCTCACGCCTATGTGGTGAACACCGCGCGTGGCGAGATCATCGACGAAGCCGCCCTCGCGCGCATGCTGGAGAAGGGCGAACTCGCCGGCGCTGGGCTCGACGTGTTCGAGCACGAACCGGCGATCAACCCGAAGCTGAAGAAGCTCCCCAATGTCGTGCTGCTGCCACATATGGGCTCGGCCACGCTTGAGGGCCGCATCGACATGGGCGAGAAGGTCATCATCAACATCAAGACCTTCGCCGACGGGCACAAGCCGCCGGACAGGGTGATTCCCGCAATGCTCTAGGGAGTGACGCGATGCGTGCCACAGGAGGATGCCACTGCGGCGCGGCCCGTTACGAAATCGATGGAGAGCCGATCGCCCACGCCCTCTGTCACTGCACCGACTGCCGCCGTCACGCCGGCGCGCCGATGGTGGGCTGGCTCATGCTGCCCGAGGCGATCTTTCGCGTCACGGAAGGCGTGGTCGCGGAATACGCCTCATCGGAGCACGGTCGGCGCTATTTCTGCCTGACATGCTCTACTATCGCAACGACGTGACGCTCGCCGGAATCGTCGATGTGCAGAGCGCGACGCTCGACGACCCCAACGCCGCGCCGCAGCCAGTTCACATCCAGACCGCCGATCGAATTTCGTGGATGCATGGCGCCGACGCGCTTCCCGCCTTCGATCGCCATCCGCCCGTCGGCTGATCTCGGCGCCCACGACTGCAGTGGCGCTCTCCGATGCGGATTGGCAGGTCGTGCGCAGCGCCTGCGCGAAGACGTGATCGCCTAGTCCGGCACCGCCGCTGAGAGCGGCACGCCGGCTACCGGCTCCGGCTCCATGCGATGCAGGAAGGTGCGCAGGTCTTGCGCACTCCGCGCCGGGATTTCTTCCTGTGGCACATGGCCGATGTTCTCGTAGATCACGGCCGTCGCGCCGGGGATGGCCTGCTCGAACAGCGTCGCGCCCGCGACGGGCACGAGATTGTCCTCCGCGCCGTGCAGGATCAGGGTCGGCGCTGTGATCTTCGAGAGCGCGTCCTTTGTCGCCACCGCGCGGTTGTCGCGGTTGGTGGTGATGGAGATCAGCACCGGGCGATGGTTCGGCGCGCGCGCCATGTCCACATAGCGCGCCACCATCGCATCATCGACCAGCGCCTTGTTCACGAACGAGGCCTCAAGTCCGCCACGCACGAGGCGCGTGCTGTCGAGATTGGTCATCAGCGGTCCGATCACCGGCGTGCGCAGCAGCTTGAACACGGCCGGCTCTTCTTCGTCATCGGCGCCCTCATGCGGCCAGCCGGACGCGCCGACCAGCACAAGTGAATCCACGCGGGCCGGATGGCGCAGCGCCGTCATCCACGCCGTGTTGCCACCCATCGAAGATCCCACGACCATCGCGTGATCGAGATCGATCTTGCCCATGAAGGCGTCGATGAAATCGGAATAGCCCTCGATGCTGGGCTGATAGTTCTTCGGCGTGCGCGTAAGGCCGTGACCGGGAAGGTCGACGCTTACGAGGCGGTACTCGCCGCCGAGTTCGCGCACCCAAGGCTCCCATGTGTGCAGCGACGCCGAGAAACCGTGGATCAGCAGGATCGGGCGGCCGTTGGGGTTGCCCTCGTCGCGCCAGTGCGCTTCGACGCCGCCGCCCATGTCGATGAACTTGGACGCCGGGCTCGCATAGGTCTTGTCGAGGGTCGCGTAGGTAATGTCGCCGCGCCAGAGCAGCGCCACGCCGCCAACGAGGATGCCGACGATCACGCCCAGCACCAGCAGCACGATTTTCCGCATCATCCCCTCCGGTTTTTCTGCCCATAAAGCAGGAAAGGACCGCGGCTCCTAGCTTGGGGGCTCCTGTCGCCAGCCAACCCGGCGGGCCCAGGCCTCGAAGCCTGCCTTGCGCGAGTCTATGTCGGGCGGAGGGCCGGCGCCTTCCTCGATCGCGTTGGCGCGGTGATAGGCGGTGACTTCGGCCAGCGGCGGGAGGCCGACCGATGCGCGGCGGCGCTCCACATCGTCGGGGTCGGCGATCGGCGCGGGTGAGAGTGCGCCGTCGAACCAGTCGAACTGAGTGCCGTAGAGCTGCGGGCGGCCCTCAAACACCGCGATGCGGTCCGAGAGATAAGCCGCATCCATCATGTTGGCGTCGCCGCGCGGGATGGCGTCGAGCATGAGCGCGAGGCCGCGTCGCTGCACGTCGGGTCGGCTGATCGCGTGTTGCAGGATGAGGAACGCCGCCGCCGCGCCATCGTCTTCCAGGCGTCCGCGATCAGGCCAGCCGATGGCGTCGAACACCTGCTCAAGGAGCGCGGCGTTTTCCAGATGCACGGCTTCCATCTCGGCGTTGTAGCCGTCGAACAGCGCGCCTTCGTGGACCAGACGCGCGCGCGTCTCGTAGTCCTTCTCCACCGCGCGCAGCAGCGCTTCGCGCCAGACTGGCTCCATGCTCATGACGCGCACACCGGGCAGGCGGGATCTGGTTTGAGGCGCACGGTGCGCGCTTCGGCCTTCAATCCGTCGAAGAGAAATACTCGCCCCGCAAGCGTCTCACCGGCGCGCGCAATGATCTTGATCGCTTCCAGCGCCATCATCGATCCGATGACTCCCGTCAATGCGCCGACGACGCCGACTTCGGAGCAGTGCTCTGCCTGCGGCGGCTCTTCCGGCACGAAGCAGCGGTAGCAGGGCAGGCGTTCATCGGCGGGCGCAAGTTTCGTCGTGCCGGAAGCGAACACGCCGACCTGACCATCCCATCGCCCGACGGCGCCGGACACCAGCAGAATGCCGAGCGCATGGCACGCATCGTTCACCGCAAAACGCGTGTCGAAATCATCGGTGCCGTCGAGGACGATGTCGGCGCCAGTGAGCAGGCGCTCGGCTTTCATCGCATCGAGTTGAACGGCGACGGGATTGATTTCCACGGCGGGATTCAAGGCAGCGAGCGCATCGCGGCCGACGAACGCCTTCAACTGCCGCACATCGCCTGTGCGATAGAGGATCTGCCGCTGCAGGTTCGAGAGAGACACGCCATCGTCGTCGATCAGCGTCAGTTTCCCGACGCCCGCCGCCGCCAGATACATCGCCGCCGGCGCGCCGAGCCCGCCGAGGCCCACGATCGCCACATGCGCCGCCTTCAGGCGCTGCTGCCCCGGCCCGCCGATTTCCTTCAGCAGGATGTGGCGCGAGAAGCGTTCGAGATCGTCGGAGGTGAGGGCGGTCATACGCGCACAAGTCTATGCGATCGGTCTGGCCGATCCACCCGTTCGAAGCCGAGCGAGTCCCAGAAAGCACCCGACAGAACATGCGTGGCGCGCAGGTGGAGCAGCGGCGCGAGCTGGAAGGCTTCCTGGATCAGCGTGCCCGCCAGCGTCGTGCCGATGCCGCTGCGACGTGTGTCGGGATGCACATAGAAATGGCGGATGCGGCGGTGATCCGGTGATGGATCATATTCATCGGCGGTCTGCGCGCCCACGGCCACGAGGTCGCCCTCGCCGTAAACGCCGAACACGCTTGCGTCCGCATCGCCGAGATAGGCGCCGTCCCGCCAGTTGCGCGCCAGACGCGCGAGGAAGTCATAACCTTCCGCGCGCGCCGTCGCGTCGAGCGCTGCAAAACTCTCCGGCAGATCGTGATCGAGGCGGACGACCTGCGTCACAGCCCCTCAAACAGCGCCGTCGACAGATAGCGCTCCGCGAAGCTCGGTATGATCGCGACGATGCGCTTGCCGGCGTTCTCGGGGCGCTTGCCGATCTTGAGCGCCGCCGAGAGCGCCGCCCCCGTGGAGATGCCGCCCGGCACGCCTTCGAGACGCGCGACTTCGCGCGAGACTGCAAAGCACTCATCGTTCGTCACCTGCACCACTTCGTCGATGACGCTGCGATCCAGAATGTCCGGCACAAAGCCTGCGCCGATGCCCTGGATCTTGTGCGGTCCTGGCGCGCCGCCGGAGAGGACGGGGGAGGCTTCCGGCTCCACCGCGATGACCTTCAAATTCGGCAGGCGCGGCTTCAGCACCTGACCGACGCCCGTGATCGTGCCGCCGGTGCCGACGCCGGAGACGAAGAAGTCGAGCTTGCCGCCCGTGTCGGTCCAGATTTCCTCCGCCGTCGTGCGCTTGTGGATCGCGGGGTTGGCGGGGTTGGCGAACTGTTGCGGCATGATTGCGTTGGGCGTCGAGGAGAGCAGATCGTTGGCCTTGGCGATGGCGCCGCGCATGCCTTCAGGGCCCGGTGTCAGCACCAGTTCGGCGCCGAGAAACGCCAGCATCTTGCGGCGCTCGATCGACATCGTCTCCGGCATGACGAGGATGAGGCGATAGCCGCGTTGCGCCGCGACGAAGGCGAGCGCGATGCCGGTGTTGCCGCTCGTCGGCTCGATCAGCACCGTGCCGGGGCCGACCTTGCCCTGCGCTTCAAGGTCTTCGATCAGCGACACGCCGATGCGGTCCTTCACGGAGGCGATGGGGTTGAAGAACTCGAGCTTGCCGATGATCTCGGCGTTCACGCCGTGGGCCTTGGCGAGCTTGTTGAGCCGCACGAGGGGCGTGTTGCCGATGGTCTCGGTGATGTTGTCGTAGATCAGCCCGTGGCCGATCCGGCGGTCGCCCTTCGTGGACATGGGAACTCCTTGTGTCTTGTGGACGGAAGATAGGCCGGACGCGGCCCCGGCGAAACGCCTGCGGCTGAACGGTGGGTTCAGGGGCGCTTGTCGGTCGCCGCCGCCGTCACTTCTTCCTGCGCAGCAGATCCAGCGGATTGATCGGTGCGGGCGTCGCGGCGGGGTCTTCGGCTTTCGGCGCGCCCGTCGCCGGCGTCGCTGTCTTCTGCTGGCCGCTGATGAGACTGCCGATTGCGCCCAGATTGTTGCGTTCCAGCGCGCGCTGCACCTCGTTCTGCACGAGGTTGCCGAGATCGGGCGCGAACGCCGGCTTCGACCAGGGTCCCGAGACCTTGAACGGCACGCCGATGCCCTGCGCGGTCGCCGCCCCGCCCTGACCTTCGATGGAGCGCACCGCGCGAGGGCTGAGCCGCATGTTGATGGTCTGCGCGCCGATATCGATCATCCCCGCGCCGTCGAGGCGCACGAACGGATTGAGCAGGCGCAGATCGTTGGTGACCGCCGCGCCGTTCTGCACGGTGAACGCAGCGGCGAGTTCGGCGAAGTCCGTCTTTGCGGCAGAGCCGACAGCCGCGCCGGAAATGGCGCCCTGCACGGTGCGCGCGATCTGCGCGAGATTCACGCCCCGCCACGCGCCGTCATTGAATGCAAACGATGCTGTCCCGCCCAGCGTGCGCATGATCTCCGCCTGCGAGCGGCCTTGCCCGGCGAGCGTCGCTTTCAGCCGCCCCTTGCCCTCGATCTTGTCGAAACCGATCGCGGCGGTGAGTAGCGGCAGCGCCTCGATGCCGGAGACGTCGATCTGGCTCTGCAGTTTCGCCGCCGCGCCGCTGCCGTCGACGACGAGCCGCGCCGTGCCAGATCCGCCGTACAGCGACACGCGCTGCAGCCACGCATCTGCGACACCATTGTTGAGCCGCAGCGCCAGTTGCGCGCCGGTGAACTGCATTTTCTGGAAGCGGAGATCGCTCACCGAAAGCGAGAGATCCGCATCCATTGCCCGCAGTCCAGCAAGGTCCATGGGCGCGGCGTCCCAGGCGGCCGCTGTGTTCACGCCGCCGGTCGCGCCTGCTGCGGCGGCGGGCGGGGCGGGAATGTAGAGGTTGGTGTCGAGCGTCGGAATCGCGAGCCCGCCGGCGACGGCGAGACGGCCATTGTCCGCGACCGTCACGGTGAGATCGCCGGTCGCGGTGGTCGCGTCGACCTTGTAGGCGCCCTTGGTGAAGGTGTAGCGCGGGCCCAGCACCGCGAGATCGGACTTCACCTCGAACGCGCCGAAGCCCGGTCCCGGCGGCAGCGGCGAACCGAGCCACGCCAGAAGACCGCGCACGCTGCCGCCATTCGTTTCGAGCTTGCCGCTGATCGCGCCGGTGGCCGTGTCCATGACGCCGTCGAGCGTGCCCTTCACGGCTGGCGCGCTGAGCGTGAGGCGGACGGGCGTCGAGCCCTTCTCCAGCGTGGCGCGCGGATTGGCGACCGCCGCGCCGATGTTGAGCTGCTGCCCGCTATAGGTGCATGAGCCGTCGATCTGCGCGGGCTCCTCCAGCGACGCCAGCGCCACAACCGCATCAATGTCCGACGCCTCCAGCGGCACGCCGTCGGCGCCGATGAAGGTCAGCGTGCCGTCGATGATGCGCATGTCGTCCACGCGCAACGATTTCAGCTTCTGCGGTTGGCCGTCGGCGGCAGGTTGTTCGGGGAACGTCCAGTTCGCCGCGCCGTCCTTCTTGGCGATCATCGTGAAGGCGGGCTGGTCGAGGATTAGGCTGTGCACCTCGATATCGCCTTTCAGCAGCGGAATCGGAGCCACCGCGAAGACGAGCTTCTTCGACGCCAGGAACGGCGCGCCGTCGAAGCCCGCGGGATTGGAGAGCGTCACATCCGAGGCCGAGATGCCGAGCGCCGGCCAGATCGTCAGGTCCACGGGCCCGGCAATCTCCAGCGTCCGCCCCGTGGAGGCCTGCACCTGCTTCTTCAACTCGGCGACGGCGAGGTCCTTCGGGAAGAAGACGAAGAAGGCGGTGATCCCCGCCAGCAGGGCGGCGAGCAGGAGGGCGATGACGATCAGGATGCGGCGCATGGAAGCCCTCGACGCGTATTTGCGGCGCATTTAGCACGGCCAGCCGGGTTCGGCGCCCCCCCGGGCGGCAAACTCTTCGCTCTCACGAAACCGCTGTGCCGTCGCCGCGTTCTCACCATCGGATCGCCAATGCTTCAACCGGCGGCTCGAGGGAACTAGCTATGGCATTCGAAGGTGAGCTTCCAGCGGTGCGCGCAAGCCTTCCCCCCATGCGTGTTCAAGTCGTTCCCAATCGGTTCAGCCGCGCTGCGGTGCTCGACGGCGACGTGAAGGTGCAGGATCGCCTGGCGCTCTTGTTCGGCTACGCGTCGGTGGGCGCGGGCGTGGGCGTGGCCTCCGCGATGATTGCTGCGGCCGTCCATCCGGCCCTTGTCCCGGTGATCGCCATCGCCTCCATGGCCGGCGCCATTCTGCTGGCGCGCAAGGCGTCGCGTCACTTGCACTGGGCGGCGGTCGTGCTGGTCGTCCTCATGCACCTGAGCGCCATGGCGGCGACCGCCGGCGTCTTCCTGCCGGAAGTCAGCGCGCAACTCCTGCCGCTGGCAGGCGTGTTCACGGGCGTGCTCGTCGTGCTCGCGCTCGGCTTCGGGCGCTGGTTCACGACGGTCATGAACATTGCGCTCCAGGCGTTGCTGCTGTCTGCGCCCTTCGGCGCGGCCATGGTCGCGAGCTTCTTCAACCGCGTGGCGTTCTGATCAGGCCCCCAGTCCTTAGGATTGGCCGGTAGACCCAAAGCCGCCGGCGCCGCGCGCTGTCTCGTCCAGCGTTTCCACAACAACGAACGAACCCTGCGTCACTGGCGCGATGACCATCTGCGCGATGCGTTCGCCGCGTTTGATGACGAACGGTTCCTGCCCGAGGTTGACGAGGATCACCGCCAGTTCGCCGCGATAGTCTGCGTCCACCGTGCCCGGCGAGTTGAGGCACGTAATGCCGTGCTTGAGTGCGAGCCCCGAACGCGGGCGCACCTGCGCCTCGAAACCCGGCGGCAGCGCGATCGCCAGTCCGGTCGGAATCAGGCCGCGCGCGCCCGGCTGCAACGTCACCGGCGCATCCTCCGCGACGGCGGCGCGGAGATCCATGCCCGCGGATTGCTCGGTCTCGTAGGCGGGGAGCGGCAGATCGCCATTGTGCGGCAGACGGCGGACTTTGATCGTGAGGGTCATGGCGTCGCTTTACGCGATTCTCAGGCGAGGAACGTCTTCGCCAGTCTTTCCGCCACCGGCAAGATCTGTTCGCGGGTCCAGAGCCCCATTTCGCGCGGCGCGAACGGCGGCACCCAGTCGTCGAAACGCTCGACCGGGTCGGGGAAGGCGAACGGCGCGGCGAGAAGGTCGATCGGGCGGGCGTCGCCGGTGTTGATGTCGCGGTTGGCGAACTTGCCGTCCTTCGGATCGATGTGGCTGGTCACCAGCAGGTACGGAATGTCGGCCTTGGCGAACTGCTGCAGCGCGCGCGCGATGTCGGCGTAGGAGAGGTGGAAGAAGCAGTCGCGGCACATCCATAGGTCGGCCTTCGGCAGCGGGCCTTGCGTGATGTCGAGCTGGATGAATGCGTGCGTTTCATCGCCGTGCTTCGCCTTCGTCGCCGCGACCAGCGCCGGCACGATGTCGCCGCCTACATAGCGCATGCCCGGCGGCGTCTTCACCGCCTTCATCCAGTGGAAGTCGCCGCACGGCGCGTCGAGGAAGACGCCGATGTTGCGCGCCGCCAGCAGCTTTTCCAGAGAAGCGCGGATGCTCGCCGTGTAGGCCATCGTCGAGCCCGCGCCCGAACGGCTCTCCACATCGCTCCACAGATTGTGCTCGTAGATCTCCTCGAAGACCTTCTGCTTGTCAGTGTTCGCGAGGTTCGCCTTCAGCGCGCGATAGCGGGCCCGGCGGGCGGATTTACCGAACGCGTGCGCGAGGCGGTCGAATATCGAGGGAGAAGACATGGGCGGTGCGTTATCCGATGGAGCCCGTGGGCGCTAGGCCAACGCTTCAGCGATCTCGCTCGCCAGCTTCCCAGCCACCGCCGTCTTCGCCATTTGCGGCCAGCGCGTGACGCCGTCGGCGCGGATGATGGCCACCTGGTTGGCGTCGCCGCCCATGACATCGCCGCTGACGTCGTTGGCGACGATCCAGTCGCAGCCCTTCTTCGCGAGCTTCTGCTTGGCGTGGACTTCCACGTCGTTGGTCTCCGCCGCGAAGCCGACGACGAGGCGCGGGCGACCCGTCTTCAGCTTCGACAAGACGGCCAGAATATCGGGGTTCTCGGTCAGCGCGATCGGCGGCGGACCATCCGCGCCTTTCTTGATCTTCTTCGAGGACGTCGATTGCGGGCGCCAGTCCGCGACTGCCGCCACGCACACGGCTGCATCCGCCGGCAGCGCCGCCTCGCAGGCCGCGAGCATTTGCGCGGCGCTTTCCACACGCACCGTGTCGACGCCGATGGGATCAGCGAGCGCCACGGGACCTGACACGAGACGCACTTCTGCGCCGAGCTGCGCGAGCGCTTCGGCGATGGCGAAGCCCTGTTTTCCGGAGGAGCGGTTGGAGATGAAGCGCACGGGATCGATCTGCTCGAACGTCGGCCCTGCGGTGACGAGCACCTTTTTCCCCGCGAGCGGCCGACCCGCTTTGCGCTGCGCGTAGAAGCTCAGGATCGCATCGTGGATCGCCTGCGGCTCCGCCATGCGGCCGGGGCCGAACTCGCCGCACGCCATGGCGCCTTCGTCGGGACCGACGAAGCTGACGCCGTCGGCCTTCAGCTGCTTGAGGTTTCGCTGCGTCGCTGCGTGCAGCCACATGCGCACATTCATCGCCGGGGCCATCAGCACGGGCTTGTCGGTAGCGAGCAGCGTGGTGGAGGCGAGATCGTTGGCGAGACCGTTGGCGGCTTTCGCCATCAGGTCGGCGGTGGCGGGCGCGACGACCACGAGATCGGCGCTGCGCGAGAGCTGGATGTGGCCCATCTCCGCTTCGTCGGTGAGATCGAAGAGTTCGCGATAGACCTTGTCCTCGCTCAACGAGCCGACCGAGAGCGGCGTGACGAAGTGCGATGCGGCGTTGGTCAGGATCGCCCGTGTGCGAATGCCGGACTTGGCCAGCAGTCGGATGAGTTCGAGGGATTTGTACGCCGCGATGCCGCCGCCGATCACGAGCAGCACCCGGCGTTCGGTGGCGAGATCAAGGGCGTGGAGCGGAAAGGCTTCGGGCGCGAGGGAAGCGGTTTCGGCCCCCTCCGCCATGACCACCACCGTCTCCTTGCGCCGCCGCACCCGCTGCGGGCCCTCGGTCAGCGCCTTGGTCATCAGTTCGGAGAACCGGTTCTTGGCCTCCGCGACCTGCCATTCGGGGGCGTCGTCGGCGGGCGGGGCGTTCTTTTTGTCCATGTTGGACATATAACCGCCCGATGGGCCGAAAGCCATGGGCGCGGCGGAAATTTCAGTGCGTCAGACCCGCCCGGTAGTCGCCATAGACCGGCGCCCAGCCCAGCGCCGCCCGCGCGCGGTCGTTGCGCACGCGCCAGGAGCCGAAACCCAGCCGCCCACCCGCGGCCGGGGGCGGGGCGCCGATGCTGGCGGCCACGAAGCCGAAGACGTCCGCCCACGTAGAGGGCGCGCCATCGGAGACGATCAGCGCCTGACGCGACGCATCGGACTCGACGGCCTTCACGGTCGCGGCGGCCATGTCGGCGATGTGGACCAGCGAGACATAGCCGGAGCCGTCGCCTGGCAGGCGCAGTTTGCCCGCCCGCGCCAGCGCGAACCACGCATCGTCGAAGCCCGTGCCAGGCCCGTAGAACAGGCCGCCGCGCAGGATCAGCCAGTTCAGCGGTGAAGCCATGACGGCGGCTTCCATGTCGCGCGCGGCGTCGTTGGCGGCGTCAGCGACGGGATTGCCTGTGGGTGTTGTGGGCGTGTCTTCATCCGCCCATTCGGCGCCGGCGGTATGCACCATCGAGATGCTCTGCTGGATGACGCGCGGCACGCCCGCTTTCGCGCACGCCGCAAGAAAACGCGGCACGCCTTCGCGCCGTACGGCGTCGTTGCGGGCGTAGTCGGAGCCGGCGCCATCATCGCGCAACGCCGTTGCAAGATTGAGCGCGACATCACAGCCTTCGAGGCCCGCAGCGAGCGAAGCCTCATCGAAAATATCTGCGGCGCGCACATCGACGCCGCTGGCGCGCGCGTGATGCGCGGTATCGGGCGAGCGCACGAGCGCGCGCACACTGTGGCCGCGCAGAGCGAGGCGGGGCAGCAAGTGGCGTCCGTAGACGCCGCTGGCCCCGAGATCGGCGATAGTCGTCATGCTTCGTGCCTAGGACGCCGACCGCACGCCTGTCCAATGCGGAATCGGAAGCCGCCGCCGCAAGAGCGCTACTTCGTGACGGTTTTCGTCACGGTCTTCGCTTCCGCCTGCGCGGGGCGCACCGGCTCCGGCGGACGCGGGCCGTTGGACACCATCAGCATCAGCATCGCCAGCACGCCGGCCACCGCGCCCACCCAGAAATGGCGCCACTGGAAGGGGATGCTCTCGGGCGAGGGATTGGCGTTGTCGCGGATGGAATTCGCCGCGCCCTCAAGCGCCGCCAGCGTCTGCGGCAGGCGGCGCAGCGCGCCGAAACCCGCGCCCGCTTCGTCGATGGCGCGACGGGCGGTGGATTCGGCGCCCAGTTCGCGGCGCACCCAGCGCTCCACGATGGGGCGCGCGGCGGCCCACATGTCGTGGCGAGGATCGAGCGTGCGTGACACGCCTTCCACCTGCACCATGGTCTTCTGCAGCAGCACCAGTTCAGGCCGCAGGCGCATGCCGAACATGTGCGTGATGTCGAACAGTTGCAGCAGCAGCTTCGACATCGAGACTTCGTCGGCGGTCTTGCCGAAGATCGGTTCGCCGATGGCGCGCAGCGCTTGCGCGAACTCCTCGACGGTGAAGCGGTCGGGCACATAGCCCGCTTCCTGGTGCACTTCGGCCACGCGCTTGTAGTCGCGACGCAGGAAGCCATAGAGGATTTCCGCGAGATAGCGGCGTTCCTTGTGGCCGATGCGGCCCATGATGCCGAAGTCGACGATCCAGAGCTTGCCGTCCTTGCCGTAGATGAGGTTTCCCTCATGCATGTCGGCGTGGAAAAAGCCGTGGTCGAGCGCCGCCGCGAGGAAGCCGCGCGTCACGGAAATCGCGAGACCGGGCAGGTCGGCGCCTGCCGCCGCGAGCGCGCGCTTGTCCGTCAGCGGCGTGCCTTCGATCCAGTCGAGCGTCATCACGCGTTTGCCGGAACGCGACCAGTCGATCTCCGGAACGCTGAGAAATCCGTCTTTTTCGGCGACTTCCTTGAACTCGGCCGCCGCGCCCGCTTCGAGCCGCAAATCGAGCTCGCGCTCCAGCGCGGTGCTGACGGTTTCCATGAACTGCACCGGCTCCAGCCGGCGCGATGCGGGGATGAAGGTCTCGATGAGACGCGCACCGAAGTGCAGTGCGCCCATTTCCTTCGCCATCTTCTTTTCGATGCGCGGGCGCAGGATTTTCACTGCGACCGTATGCAGACGTTCCGGCCGCGCCTGGTGGACCTGCGCGATGGAGGCCGCGGCCATGGCGTCGGAGAAGTTCTCGCCGAACAGATCGACGGTCTTGCCGAATTCCGCGTTGATCGTGTCGAGCGCCTTCTCGCGGGAGAAGGGCGCCATGCGATCTTTCAGGCGCGCGAGATCCTGCGCCGCCGTCACGCCGATGAAATCGGGACGGGTCGCAAGGAATTGGCCGAGTTTGACGTAGGCAGGGCCCAGACGCTCAAGCGCGTCGCCGAGCCGTTCGCCGGGGGACTGGCCGCGCTTCGGGCGCGCAAAGATGCGCAGCACCTTGGAGAGGCCCTGCGCCCACCACGGCATGCGGCTCTGGTATTCGGCGGGCAGCAGGGCGTCGTAGCGCAGCAGCGTCACCGCCACCCGCAAGAGCCTCCAGGTATGCCCGATCCAGTCAAACATGCTTCAGACCACAAAGCCCCAATGCAGCGCCGTCGCCCCGCCGGCGAAGTTCCGGTAGCCGACACGGGCGAATCCCGCGTCCTGAATCATGCCCGAAAAGGTTTCCTGATCCGGAAAACGCCGAATGGATTCCACGAGATACCGGTAGGAGGCCTCGTCCTTGGCCACGAATTTCCCGATCCGCGGGATGACGTGGAAGGAATAGGCGTCATAGGCCTCGGCCACGCCTCCAATCGCCATCCGGGAGAATTCCAGGCACAGGAACCGCCCGCCGGGCTTCAGGACGCGCCGCGCCTCCTTGAGCGCCTTGGGGATGTCGGTGACGTTGCGAATTCCGAAACTGATGACGTAGGCGTCCGCGAAGCCGTCCGGGAAGGGCATCTGCTCGGCGTCGGCCTGCTTCCAGGTGAAGCCTTCCTCCCCCCGGCGGCGGCCGGCCTCGAGCATTTCCTCGTTGATGTCGCAGACATGGATATCGGCGAGTTCCCCACCGCGCCGGCGCCGGATCGCCTCCACGCGCTTCTGGATCCGCCGGGCGATGTCGCCGGTGCCGCCCGCCACGTCGAGGATCACTTCGCCCGGACGGGGGTTGAGCCGCGCGACCGCAGCGTCCTTCCACAGCCGGTGCATGCCCACGGACATGAGGTCGTTCATCAGGTCGTAACGACTGGCGACGCGGTCGAAGACGTCCTTGACCTTGCCAGCCTTCTCGGCCGCGGGGACGTCTTCGTAGCCGAACGAGGCGAGGTCCTCGGCGGTGGGTTGTTCTTTGGCGGACATGGGCGCGACATTAGCCGCGCAGCCGGGGCGGGGCCATGAGGCATGTGTGTGTGGCGGCCGATGTGCTAGAATAGGGCTGGCGGCGACGAATGTGTCGAAGTGCGCGACGATGTTGAAATTGGAAACGCATTTGCGCGCCATTCTCCAGACAGGCGAGTCCGCCGCGCGTGCCTGAGCTTCCCGAAGTTGAAACCGTCCGTCGCGGCCTTGCGCCCGTGCTCGAGGGCCGTCGCCTGAAGCGCGCGGAAGCGCGTCGGCCGGATTTGCGCTTTGCGCTGCCGGAGCGGTTCGTGGAGCGGCTCGAAGGGGCGAAGGTTCTGCGTCTCGATCGCCGTGCGAAGTATCTCGTGGCGCCGCTCGATACGGGCGAGAGCCTCGTAGCGCATCTCGGCATGTCGGGGCGCTTCACCATCCTTGCGAAGAAGGGAGCGGTGCGGCCGGGCGAGTTCTACTACGCCGATGCGCCCGATCCCGCGCACACGCATGTCGTGTTCGAAACCGATCGCGGCGATCGCATCGAATACAACGACCCGCGCCGCTTCGGGTACATGACGCTCATTCCCACCGAGGACCTCGAAGCGCACGCGTATTTCGCCGGCCTCGGTCCCGAGCCCTTGGGCAACGCGTTTCACGCGGAACATCTGGCTGGCGCCTTCGCCGGCAAAAAGCAGAACGTGAAAGCGACGCTGCTCGACCAGCGCATCGTCGCTGGCCTCGGCAATATCTATGTGTGCGAAGCGCTGTTTCGCTCGAACATCTCGCCGAAGCGCGCGGCGGGCCGCATCGCGGCGGGACGTCTGGAACTGCTGACGGCAACCGTGCGCGACGTGCTCAACGAGGCCATCGAGGCCGGCGGCTCCACGTTGCGGGACTACGCGACCGTCGACGGCGCGCTCGGCTATTTCCAGCACCGCTTCAAAGTGTATGGCCGCGAGGGCGAACCGTGCCCCACATGCGCCGCGCCGATCGCGCGTATCGTGCAGGGCGGACGGTCGACGTTCTATTGTCCGGAGTGCCAGCGTTAGCGGTGATCAGCCGCCACCGTGCACGCTGATCTTTTCCCCGCTGACATAGGTATTCTGCGGCGACACCAGAAACCGCACCACCGCCGCGATTTCCTCCGGCGCGCAGACGTGGCCGAACGGCGCCGTCTTGTCGAGATCGTGGATCGCCGCCGTGCCGCGCGCCTTCGCAAGGCGTTGTCCCATGTCGGTATCGGTGAGCGGCGGCGCCACGATGTTCACAAAGATGCCGTTCTCGCGCTCTTCCTTGGCGAGCGTCAGGGCGAGTGCTTCCCCCGCCGCCTTGCCCATGTTGTACGGCGCGCCGCGCGCGGCGTGATGCAGTGTGGCGATGGACGAGATCACGATGATGTCGCCGCGCGGCTGCGTCCGCATCTGCGGCAGGATCGCCTTGGAGGCATAGAAGGGCCCGAGCGCATGCACGCCCATCACGCGCTGCATCTCGGCGGGATCGGTGTCGGCGACGCTCTGTCCGCGGCTCGCGATGCCGGCATTGTTGACGAGGATCGAGACCGGCTCGAGAGCATCTTCCACCAGCTTCGCCATGGTGACGCAGGCGTCGTAGTCGTCGACGGAGGCGCCCACGGTGAACGCACGGCGACCCATCGCGCGGATTTCAGCGGCGACCTTTTCCGCCTCCTCCGCCTCGCGCCGATAGTTCACGGCGACGTCTGCGCCGTCTTCGGCGAGCGCGAGCGCGATGGCGCGGCCGATGCCGCGGCTGGCGCCGGTGACGAGTGCGACGCGTCCTGCGAGCGACATGGCGTTTCCTCCTGTTGTTGTGGCGACTGAACCCCGGCGTTGGCCCGCTCGCAAGGCGCCGTGGCGTAACCGCCGACCGCCCCGGAGCGAACTCCTCTTCAGAACCAAGGAGCAGCCCGGTGATCCATCAGACGCACACCTGCAACGCCGATGACGCCGAAATCAGCTCCACGGGCTTCAGCCCCAAGATCGTGATGTGCGTCATGCACCTCATCATCGGCGTCGCCGCAGGGTTCATCGCGATCGGTGGCGTGGCGGCCTATCTCGCGCTCGCTTGACCGGCCTTGCCGCGCGCGGTCTATCGACCCGCACGGAGGCCCCCATGATCGACGTCGCACTCGCCCGCTGGAAGGACTACATGGTCACCCATGACGCCGGCGCCCTGTGGGAGATGCTGCACCCGGACGCGGTATTCGAGAGCCCCGTCGTGCACACGCCGCAGCGGGGCAGGGACATCACCTTCAAATATCTCGCGAGCGCCGAGAAGGTGCTGGGCGGTCCGGGCTTCCGCTATGTGGGCGAGTGGCGCAGCGCCAATGGCGTGGTGCTGGAATTCGCCAACGAGATCGAAGGCATCGCCATCAACGGCGTCGACATCATCACCTTCGACGACGCCGGCAAGATCACCCACTTCAAGGTCATGGTGCGCCCGCTGAAGGCCATCAACATGCTGCACCGCCTGATGGGCCAGATGCTGGCCAAGCTCGCGGGCTGACCGCTTCGTCCATGTCGCATCCGCCGCTCCGTACCTACGGCCGCATCAAGGCGCGCGCGCTGAAGCCGCGTCAGGAACAGCTCGTCGAGACGCTGCTGCCGACGCTGGCGGTGGACCTCTCGACGCCGCTCGATCCGCGCGCGCTGTTCCCGACGGCGCGGGCCTTCGTGCTCGAGATCGGCTTCGGCGGTGGCGAGCACCTCGCTGCGCAGGCGGCCGCGCATCCTGATCACGGCTTCATCGGCGTCGAGCCGTTTCTCAACGGCGTCGGCTCCTGTCTGCGCCATATCGACGAGGCGGGTCTGTCCAATGTGCGTCTGCACATGGGCGACGCGCGCGACGTGTTGGCCGCTCTGCCGGACGCCGCTCTCGACCGTGTCGACATCCTGTTCCCCGACCCCTGGCCGAAGGCGCGTCACCACAAGCGCCGGCTGGTGCGGCCCGATTTCGTCGCCGCGCTCGCCCGCGTGGTGAAACCGGGCGGGGAGGTGCGCTTCGCCACCGACTGGGCGAACTACGCCGCCACCGCCCTCGAACACTTCGTCCGCGACCCGCACTTCCAATGGACAGCCGAATGCGCCGCCGACTGGCGCAGCGCGTGGCCCGGCCACGTCGCGACCCGGTACGAGGAGAAGAAGCTCGGCGACTGCGCGCCGGTGTGGCTGCGGTTTCTGCGCGCGAGTCCTGATGACAAGCCGTGACGAGATCGCTATATGGCGCTCAAGAACATCGCTGATTGCCCTCGATGAGGGCGCGGCGGCGGTCCCGGGAGGGGCCGCCGCTTTTCACATTCTGGAGCATACGTGCGGGCTTCGAACCCCCTCGAAGAGAAGGTCATCGCGCTGCTGGAGCCGGCGGCGGCGGATGTCGGCTATGCGCTGGTGCGCGTCCGGCTGTCGGGGCTGAAGCGCAAGCGGCTGCAGATCATGGCCGAGCGCCTCTCCGACGGTACGATGAACATCGACGACTGCTCCAAGCTCTCGCGCGCGATCTCGCCGGTGCTGGAAGCCGAGGACCCGATCAAGGGCTTTTATGATCTCGAAGTGTCCTCGCCCGGCATCGACCGCCCGCTGGTGCGGCTTGAGGATTTCACACGGTTTGTCGGCCACGAGGCCAAGATTGAACTTTCTGCGGGCGTCGACGGTCGTCGGCGCTATCGCGGGATCATCGTCGGCGTGTCCGGCGATCAGGTGACGATGACGGTGGACGGCGCTGACGCCACGTTCCCGTTCGCGTGGGTCAGCGAGGGCCGCCTCGTGCTGACCGACAAGTTGATCGAGGAAGATCTGCGCCGCGCCAAGTCCGCTGAAGCGGCCGATGCGCAGGCGAAGAACAATGGTGAGGAAGAAGAATTATGAGCACCGGCATCAGCGCAAACCGCGCCGAAATCCTGCAGATCGCCGAAGCGGTCGCCCGCGAGAAGGGCATCGACAAGACCCTCGTCATCGAGGCGATGAGCCACGCACTGCAGAAGGCCGCACGCTCGCGCTACGGCGCCGAGCACGACATCCGCGCCGAGATCGACACCAAGACCGGCGAAATGACGCTGAAGCGCGTGATGACCGTCGTCGACGACGAGGTGCTCGAAGCGCAGGGCCGCCCGTTCAACCCGTCCACCGATGAAGAACTGAAGGATGCGCTGAAGCGCGACCCCGACGCCTTCGTGGGCAAGACCTACGAGGACATCCTGCCGCCGATGGAATTCGGCCGCGTCGCTGCGCAGACCGCCAAGCAGGTCATCAACCACGAGGTCCGTGAAGCCGAGCGCGACAACCAGCACGAGCTCTATAAGGATCGCGTCGGCGAGATCGTGAACGGCGTCGTCAAGCGCGTCGAATACGGCAACATCGTCATCGATCTCGGCCAGGCCGAGGGCATCATCCGCCGCGCCGAAGCGATCCCGCGCGAAAACCTCCACCAGGGCGACCGCACCCGCGCGCTGATCTACGACGTGCGCCGCGAAGCCAAGGGCCCTCAGATCTTCCTGTCGCGCGCGCGTCCTGAGTTCATGGCGAAGCTCTTCGCGCAGGAGGTGCCGGAAGTTTACGAAGGCATCATCGAGATCAAGTCCGGCGCCCGCGATCCGGGGTCCCGCGCCAAGATCGCCGTGATGAGCCACGACCATTCCATCGATCCCGTCGGCGCCTGCGTCGGCATGCGCGGCGCGCGCGTGCAGGCGGTGGTCGGCGAAATGCAGGGCGAGAAGATCGATATCATTCCGTGGTCCTCGGACCCCGCGACGTTCATCGTCAACGCGTTGCAGCCGGCGGAAGTCTCCAAGGTCGTGCTCGATCCCGAGAACGGCCGGGTGGAAGTCGTCGTCGGCGAAGCGCAGCTCTCGCTCGCCATCGGACGTCGCGGCCAGAACGTGCGTCTCGCGTCGCAGCTCACGGGCTGGCAGATCGATATCATGACGGAAGCCGAGGAATCGGAGCGCCGTCAGAAGGAATTCGCCGTGCGCACCGCGCTGTTCATGGAAGCGCTCGACGCCGACGAGATGATGGCGCAGCTCCTCGCGACCGAAGGCTTCGTGACCGTCGAGGACATCGCCTACATCGACACGGGCGATCTCGCGAACCTTGAGGGTTTCTCTGAAGAACTGGCGGAAGAACTGCAGTCGCGCGCCCGTTCGTGGCTCGAGGATCTCGCCGAAAAGATGGATGCGGAGCGCCGTGAACTTGGCGTGCAGGACGATCTCTTCATGGCGCCGGGCGTGACGCCGCAAATGGCGATCCTGCTCGGCAAAGGCGACGTGAAGACTCTCGAGGATTTCGCCGGCCTCGTCGCCGACGATCTGCGCGGCTGGTTCGAGACGAAGAACGGCGAACGCATCCGATACCCCGGCGTCCTCGACTCGCTGCAGCTCTCGCAGGAAGACGCCGACAGTCTCATCCTCGGCGCGCGCGTCGCCGCCGGCTGGATCGAAGCGCCGCCTGAAGAAGAGGTGGTGGAAGAAGCGACCGAAGAGGGCAGTGAAACCGTGGAGAGCGTGTTCCGCTGAGCGAAGCGCCGACCGCACCCCCCAAGGAACGCGAACGCACGTGCGTGGCCACCGGTGAAAATTTGCCGGAGAGCCTGCTCGTGCGGTTCGTGCGCGGGCCGGACGGCGCGCTCGTGCCTGATGTCGCGGCGAAGCTGCCGGGGCGGGGCGTGTGGGTGCGAGCGGATCGCGCGTCGATCGATCTTGCGGTGAAGAAGAACGGCTTCGCGCGCGGCTTGAAGGGCGCGATCAAGCCCCCATCTGATCTGGCCGATCAGACACAGGCGCTCTTGGAGCGCCGGTGTCTGGAATTTCTTGGACTGGCGAAGCGCGCGGGCGCTTTGGCGCTGGGCGTCGCGCAGGCCGAAGGGGCGATACGCAAGCGTCAGCCGTTCGGCCTCATCGAGGCGTCGGACGGCGCAGATGACGGACGATTGAAGCTGCAGCGGCTGATTTTCGGCCTCTGGGGAACCGAGCCGCCGATCACCGGCGCCTTCACCTCGACGGAAATGGGGTTGGCGCTGGGGCGCGATCATGTGGTACACGCTGTCTTGCTCACGGAGAGCATGGCGCACCGCTGGTCGATCGAGATCGCCCGACTGGCTGGGTTCCGCGCCATCATACCCGCATCCTGGCCCCCCCCGTCTTTCTGAGACGGCGATGGGCGGGACGGCGCGGTGGCGGGTGGAAGCCCGTCCCCGGCGCCGCATTTGGCATTTGTTTGAAGTACGGACCGAAGCGAGCGCATGACCGATACGACGGAACGCAAAGACGGCAAGCCGGACGAGCCCGGCGGGCGTAAGCCCCTGACGCTGACCCGCACCACCAGCGGAGGCGCGGTTCGTCAGAGCTTCCCGCACGGACGCACCAAGCAGGTCGCCGTCGAGGTGAAGCAGACCCGGGTTGTCACCCGTCCGGGACAGGGCGCCGCGCCCGTGGCGCCGCGTCCGCTGCAGGGCGGGCTCACCCCGCCGCCCGCACGGCCCGCGCCCGCAGCAGCAAAGCCCGCATCGGAAGCGCCCAAGACGCCCGCCGCCCGCCAGGGTGGTTTGTCCGCTGCTGAAATGGCCGCGCGCGAAAATGCGTTGAAGGCCAAGCGCGAACTCGACGAGACGCGCGCCGAGCAATCCAAGGCGGCCGACGCGCAACATCGCGCGCTGCTGGACGCTCAGGAACGTGCTGCGACCAAGAATCTCGCTGACGCGGAAGAGGCCGAACGCCTCGTCCGTGAAAACGAAGAGCGCATTGTCGCCGAAGCCGCTGCGGCCGCCGCCGCCGCGGAAGCCGCCGTGCGCGCGGAGCGTCTCGCCAATCCGCGCATCGGCGATGTCGCGCCGATGCCGGCGCGTCGCGAAGGCACGCTCTCGCCCGCGCGTCCCGCCACGTCCAATGGATCGGGCGCCGCCACCGCGCGTCCGGCCGCTGCGCGCCCGATGCGCGATGCGCCGCCCGCACCCGCACCCAAGGCGCCGAAGGCGCCCAAGGGCGGCGAACCCGGCCCCAAGCAACGCATGAAGCTCACGCTCGACATGGTCGAGCGTCTCGCGGAAGGCGATGACGAGAAGGGTCGCTCGCTGACCTCCGTGCGCCGTGCGCGCGAGAAGGAAAAGCAGCGCCGCGAAGCGCCCGGCGAACAGCAACGCGTCACGCGCGACGTCGTCATCCCGGAATCGATCACGGTTCAGGATCTCGCCGCGCGTATGGCCATGCGCGCCGCCGACATCATCAAGTTCATGTTCCGTCAGGGGACGCCGGTGACGCTCGCGAGCGTGCTCGACGCCGACACCGCCCAGATTGTCGCGGAAGAGTACGGCCACACCGTCCGCCGCGTGTCGGAATCGGACGTCGAAGAGGGTCTCTCCGGCGCCGTGGACAATCCGGAAGACCTGCAGCCGCGTGCGCCGGTCGTGACCGTCATGGGCCACGTCGACCACGGCAAGACCTCGCTGCTCGATGCGCTCCGCCAGACGGACGTCGTCGCCGGCGAAGCGGGCGGCATCACCCAGCACATCGGCGCCTATCAGGTGCGCCTGAAGGACGGCCAGCGCGTCACCTTCCTCGACACGCCCGGACACGCGGCGTTCTCGTCGATGCGCTCGCGCGGCGCGCAGGTCACCGACATCGTCGTGCTGGTTGTGGCGGCCGATGACGGCGTCATGCCGCAGACCATCGAGGCCATCAATCACGCGAAGGCGGCAGGCGTGCCGATCATCGTGGCGGTCAACAAGATCGACAAGCACGAGGCCGATCCGGGCCGCGTCATCAACGAGCTGCTGCAATACGACATCGTCACCGAAGTGAACGGCGGGGACGTGCAGGTCGTGAATGTCTCGGCGACGAAGAAGACAGGCCTCGACCAGCTCGTCGAAGCCATCGCGCTGCAGGCCGAAGTGCTTGAACTAAAGGCCAACCCGAACCGTCCCGCCGAAGCGGCGGTCATCGAATCCCGCCTGGATCGCGGTCGCGGCACGGTCGCGACCGTGCTCGTCAGCAACGGCACGCTGAAGCGCGGCGATATCGTCGTGGCCGGCGGCGCCTGGGGGCGCGTGCGCGCGCTCTCCAACGAACGCGGTCAGGCGCTGAGCGAAGCCGGTCCCGCGACGCCCGTGGAAATCATGGGTCTCGAAGGCGTGCCCGAGCCGGGCGACACGATGCAGGTCGTCGAGAACGAAGCGCGTGCGCGCGAAGTGGCGGAATTCCGCCAGCGTCGCCGCCGTGAAAAGTTCGCCCCGACGTCGCGCGCTTCCTTCGAGCAGCTCATGGCCAAGAAGGAAAGCGGCGCCAGCGAACTGCCGATCATCATCAAGGCGGACGTGCAGGGCTCTGCGGAAGCCATCTCCTCGTCGCTCGAGAAGATGAACACCGACGAAGTGCGCGCCCGCGTGCTGCAGGCGACGGTCGGCGCGATCAGCGAAGCCGACATCACGCTCGCCAAGGCGTCGGGCGCCCCGATCATCGGCTTCAACGTCCGCGCCTCCAAGGAAGCGCGTGACCTCGCCGAACGCGAAGGCGTCGAGATCCGTTACTACGCGATCATCTACAACGTCATCGACGACATCAAAGCCGTCATGTCGGGCATGCTCGCGCCGGAAATTCGCGAAACGTTCCTCGGCAACGCGCAGGTGCTGGAGATCTTCCAGATCGCGCGCATCGGTCGTGTCGCGGGTTGCCGCATCACGGACGGCAAGCTGCAGAAGGGCGCGCGCGTGCGTCTCGTCCGCGAGAACGTCGTCATCCACGAGGGCGGCAAGCTGAACACGCTCCGCCGCTTCAAGGACGACGTGAACGAAGTGCAGAACGGTCAGGAATGCGGTGTCGGCCTGGAAAACTTCCAGGACATCAAGCAGGGCGACGTCATCGAATGCTACCTGCTCGAATCGGTGCAGCGCTCGCTCTGATCGCGGCGGTGGGACTTGCGCTCTCGGCTTGCGGGCGGCGTGAGACCGCGCCTGCGGCGGAGACGGTGGATGGCGGCGGCGTCCTCTCGCAGGAGTGGCTCTACACGCCCGCATCCGCAGAGACGGCCAGCGCCACGGGTCTGCTCGTGGTAGAGCCGGGCATCGACTCCGCCGGCCCGTCACGCGGGCTTGTCGCCGCCAAGGGCATAGCCGCGATGACGCACCTCACCGGCGAAATCGACCCCGGACTCAAGGTTGGCGAGCGGACCCTCGGCGAAGTGATGGAATTGCGCGCCGGGGCGCGACCCACCCTCTACACAGTCGCGCAGGATCAGGGTCTTTGCGGACCCACGCCCGCGCAATGGATCGTCTGGTACGAACCGGAGCTGACCGAGGGGCGCGAGCTGGTGCTCGGCGTTGTGCAGGGCGCCCGGCCGGGCGAGACGGGGTCGACGGTATGCCGGGTTCTCCGCTACACGCGGGAGCGGGAACGGGGCGCCGGAAAGAGCGAGGGAAGTCGATGAGTCTGCGCAAGGCGTGCGCCGTGCTCCTGGTGGCGCTGGCGGCGGCGGGTTGTGACCGTGTCGGCGTGGGCGATGCCCCGGCGACGACGCAACGCACGAGCCGCTCCGCGCCGGTGACCACTCCGGATACGGCGGTCGATACGGTCGCCACAGCTGAACCCGGGCTGTCGCGCAATCGCTGGGCGACAAATTCCGATCTCTCGAAAACGGTAACCGGCAACCTGACGACGAGCCTGGAGTCCGGTCGCGGCGGGCCGCTCGTCATGGCGTTCGCCAACGGACTGACGTTGCGCCTCGAACGCATCGCCGAGCACGTGGGCGCGGATCGCACGGGCTCTGGCGGCGCAACGTTTGCGGCCACGCTCGGCGCCGATCCGAACGCGGGCATCTATGTCTATCGCGTGGCCGACGAACGCATCTACGCCACGGCGTCGCAGGGCGGCGTCTGCCAACGCGCCCCGGCAAAGTACGTCGCGCTCAGTGAGTTCGTGAATCGCAACGGGGACTGGACGTTTGCTTTCGCGGCCTATCGCGGCGACGTCGCGCCCGGCCCGCAGGCCGAGCGTGATCCGCAATTGTGCGGCGCCTACGGCTACGCCGTGAACTGAAGAAACCAGAACAAAGAAGGAGCCGTAGCCGGTCCGACTCCGGCGCGGGGCAACGATGGAAAAGATCAAGACGCGCGTCATCGCCGCGCAACTCGACAAGGCTGATTTTCTCACGCTCTCGGCGGCGCTCTACAAACGCGGCGCCAAGGCCACTGGCTGGTGGGCGCGGCTCGAGCCGTTTGCTGCCGCCGCTGTCGGCATGATCGGCGGCTATGCCGGGATGTTTGCGCTTGGCGCGCAGACGCCGCTGGCAATTGCCGTCGGCGTGGTCGCGGCGCTGTTGCTGACATTCGCCGCCACGAGCCGCGCGCGCCGTCGGCAGCTGAAAAGCCTGCTGCGCCAGGACGGCGCGTTCCTGCGCGCATTTCACGTGTCTGCCGATCAGGACGGCGTCCTTGTCGAATCCGATGTGTCGTCCCTGCGTGTGAAATGGCCGGGCATCTTCGCCATCGAAGTCACGCCCGACATGGTGCTGCTCTTCATCGACAAGGCCAACGCCGTCGCCATTCCACTGCGCGCGTTCTCTGACCTCACGGCCATGAACGCTTTCGCCGACGAGCTGCGCTTCCTGCGGCGTCGGTCAAACGAGGCGTGGTCGAAGGGCAAGACGGTAGCGGCATGAGCAAGAAGCAGAACAATCCGCGCTATGCCGGCCCGTCGCAACGTCAGCTGCGCGCCGCAGAACTCGTGCGTCATGCGCTCGTCGAAATTCTCGCTCGTGAGGATCTGCGCGATCCCGATCTCGTCGGCGTCTCGATCACCATCGGCGAAGTGCGCGCTTCGCCCGATCTCAAGCACATGACCGCATTCGTCTCGCCGCTCGGCGCGGGTGATCCGCAGAAAGTGGCGACGGCGCTCGGGCGCGCGCAAGGTTTCCTGCGCGTCCGGCTGGGCAAGGCCGCAGAGCTCAAGCACACGCCGCAACTGCATTTCATTCCCGACGTGTCCTACGACAACGCCACCTATATCGACCGCCTGCTGAAGGCGCCGGAAGTGGCGCGCGATCTGGGCAACACGAACGAAGACAAGGACGACGAGACAAACTGATGGGACGCCGCAAGAAAGGTCTCGATGTTCACGGCTGGCTCGTGCTCGACAAGCCGGAGGATTTCACATCCACCGATGCGGTCAGCGTCGTGCGGCGTCTGTTCAACGCCAACAAGGCAGGCCACGCGGGCACGCTCGATCCGCTTGCGTCGGGCATCCTGCCCATCGCGCTCGGCGAGGCCACGAAGACCGTGCCGTGGCTGATGGAGGCCGAGAAGAGCTACAGCTTCACCATCCGGTGGGGCATCTCGACCGACAGTCAGGACCGCGAAGGCAAGATCGTCGCGGAGACCGATGTGCGGCCGACGCCGGAAGCGGTGGCCGAGGCGCTGAAGGGATTTCTCGGCGAGATCGAGCAGGTGCCGCCGCAGTTCAGCGCCGTGAAGGTCGATGGCGAGCGCGCCTATGATCTGGCGCGCGACGGGCAGACCGTGGAGCTCAAGGCCCGCCAGGTCGTGCTCCATGAGGCCGCGCTCGAAGACACGCCCGACGCCGACCACTCCACCATCGTCGTCCGGTGCGGGAAGGGCTTCTACATCCGGGCTCTGGTGCGCGATCTGGCCCAGAAACTCGGGGCGGAGGGGCATGTCTCCCGGCTGCGGCGGACTGCCGTGGGCGGTTTCACCGAGTCAATCGCCGTCGGGCTCGACGAACTGAAAGAGTTGGTGCATAAGGCCGCCGCGTTCGAGGCCCTCAGACCCGTTGAGACCGCGCTGGCCGACATCCCGGCGGTGGCCGTCAATGGCGAAGATGCCTTCAAGCTCCGGCAAGGCCGGCCGATCGTTCTCCTTCCGCATGTGATCGAGGACCTGAAAGCACGCTTTAGACCCCGCACAATCGCTGGCGTAGACGCCAGCCGTGCGGCGTTTGCGGTTTTCGGCGGATCGGCGGTGGCGCTGGGCGACGTGCGGGCGGGGAAATTCTCTCCCACTCGCGTCTTTCACCTGGATCAGGAGTAGATCCGATGTCGATTACCCTCGAGCGCAAGACCGCGCTCATCAAGGAACACGCCCGCGGCAAAGACGACACGGGCAGCCCGGAAGTGCAGTGCGCCATCCTCACGGAGCGCATCGTGAATCTCACGGAGCACTTCAAGACGCACAAGAAGGACAACCACTCGCGCCGCGGACTCCTGCAAATGGTGTCGCAGCGTCGCCGGTTGCTCGATTACCTGAAGGACCGCGATACCGGTCGGTATCAGGCGATCATCGAAAAGCTCGGCCTGCGGAAGTAGGACGGCTGAAACCCTCTCCCGCTTGCGGGAGAGGGACAGACGTTGCTCCAAGCAACGTCAGGGTGAGGGCCCGTGGGACGCCCGGTGGGATGCTGGGCCTCAGAGATTTCCTGCACCAGACCCTCATCCGACCCGCGCTCATGCGCGGCCACCTTCTCTCATCTGTGAGGGAAGGAACCCCCGTCGGTCATCCGGACAAACGGGACGCACGCGGCGACCGGGCATGGGGCTCGCTCGCCAGGAGTAGAGACCATGTTTGACACCAAAACCGTTTCCATCGACTGGGCCGGCAAGACGCTGACCCTGGAAACCGGCCGCATCGCTCGCCAAGCCGATGGCGCTGTATTCGCAACGCTCGGCGAGGCCGCCGTTCTCGCCACCGCCGTCTATGCGCGCTCGGCGAAGCCCGGCCAGGACTTCTTCCCGCTCACCGTCGACTATCAGGAAAAGACCTTCGCCTCGGGCCGCATTCCCGGCGGCTATTTCAAGCGCGAAGGCCGCCCGACCGAGCGTGAAACGCTCATCTCGCGCCTCATCGACCGCCCGCTACGTCCGCTGTTCGTCGACGGCTTCAAGAACGAAGTGCAGGTCATCGTCACCGTGCTCTCGTGGGACGGCGAAAACGAAACTGACATTCTCTCCCTGATCGCCGCATCCGCAGCACTCACGCTGTCGGGCGTGCCGTTCATGGGCCCGATCGGCGCAGCCCGCGTCGGCTGGATCGACGGCAAGGCTGTGCTCAACCCGACCATTCCGCAAATGGCCGGCTCCGACCTCGATCTCGTCATCGCCGGCACCGCCGATGCGGTCATGATGGTGGAATCGGAAGTGAAGGAGCTCACCGAAGAGCAGATGCTTGAGGCGCTCGCGCTCGGCCACAAGGGCTTCCAGCCGGTGATCGATGCGATCATCAAGCTCGCTGAGCAAGCCGCCAAGGATCCCTTCGAATTCGAAGCAGTCGATCTCTCGCCGCAGAAGAAGGCGATCGCCGCCATCGTCGAGGGCGACATCGCATCGGCCTACAAGATCACCAAGAAGGACGAGCGCTACAAAGCCGTGGGCGCCGCCCGCGACAAGGCCAAGGCCGCGCTCGTCGCTTCGGAAACGAAGCCCGACGGCATGGAAGCCAACGTGTTCAAGGACGCGTTCAAGGGCGTGGAAAGCGACATCGTCCGCTCGCGCATCATCAAGGAAAAGGCCCGCATCGACGGTCGTCCCGTCGACAAGGTCCGCCCCATCGTCTGCGAAGTCGGGCCCCTGCCGCGCACGCACGGCTCGGCGCTATTCACCCGCGGTGAAACGCAGGCGCTGGTCGTCACCACGCTCGGCACCGCCGAAGACGAGCAATACGTCGACAGCCTGAACGGCACCACCAAGGCCAAGTTCATGCTGCACTACAACTTCCCTCCCTACAGCGTCGGTGAAACCGGCCGTCTGGGCGGTACGAAGCGTCGCGAAATCGGCCACGGCAAACTCGCATGGCGCGCCATGCAGGCGGTCCTGCCGAACGAGGCGGATTTCCCCTACACGATCCGCATCGTCTCCGAGATCACCGAGTCCAACGGCTCGTCCTCGATGGCCACGGTCTGCGGCGCCTCTCTCGCGCTGATGGACGCCGGCGCGCCGATCACGCGTCCGGTGGCGGGCGTGGCGATGGGCCTGGTGCTTGAAGACTACGGCTACGAAGTGCTCACCGACATTCTCGGCGACGAAGATCATCTCGGCGACATGGACTTCAAGGTCGCGGGCACGACGAAGGGCATCACCTCGCTGCAGATGGACATCAAGGTCGCCGGCATCACGCAGGAGATCATGAAGGTCGCACTCGGCCGCGCTTACGACGGCCGAATGCACATCCTCGACGAAATGGCGAAAGCCATGACCGCGCCGCGCACGGCGATGAACGAGCATGCGCCGAAGGTCACGCAGATCCAGATTCCGGTCGACAAGATCCGGGAAGTGATCGGCACGGGCGGCAAGGTGATCCGCGAGATCGTGGAAAAGACCGGCGCCAAGGTGAACGTGAACGACGACGGCACCGTCCGCGTCGCATCGCCCAGCCAGGACTCGATCGACGCCGCCGTGAAGTGGATCAAGTCGCTGACCAGTGAGCCGGAAGTCGGCGCGATCTACGAAGGCAAGGTCGTGAAGGTCGCCGAGTTCGGTGCGTTCGTGAACTTCTTCGGCGCCAAGGACGGCCTCGTCCACGTCTCGCAACTGCGCGCCGAGCGCGTGAACAAGCCCGGCGAAGTCGTCAAGGAAGGCGACATCGTGAAGGTGAAGCTCATCGGCTTCGACGATCGCGGCAAGACGAAGCTGTCGATGAAGGTCGTCGACCAGGAAACCGGCGAAGACCTCGAAAAGTCGGGCAAGGTGTCGGCCGGCAACGGCTGAGACGGCGCATGCCGCTGAAATCGGAAACGGCGGGCCTCAAAGCCCGCCGTTTTTGTTTGTCCTTGCTCAGACAGGCGCCAACGCCCTGCGGATATCGCGAAACGGCAGTACGGGCCCCGGGCCGCCATTGCAGGCGACGGCGAAGGTGAGGCGCTCGTTGAGCCAAGTCTGCAGCACCGCAGCGAAGCCGTCTATGTAGCCGTAGTGCACGATGCTCGGGCTCTTTTCGCCCGGCGGCGAGACGAGCAGACCGCAGGCGTATTGCACGTCGCCATAATGCGCATCGTCGGCGGAGAAGCGGTTCGCGCCGCTCAGGCGTCCATCGCGCAGGCGGCCGGGCGCGAGCATGAGCGCGAGATCGGGCGGCGTGAGCAGGCGCCCCTTCAGCAGCGCGTCGTGCCAGCGGCAAAGTTCTTCCGCCGTCGAGCGCAACGCGCCCGCGCCGCCAGCCTGTTCAACCTGCATGGGCTGCGCGGCTTCGAGCGCGCCGGCGTCTGTGAGGGAATACCCCGCAGCGGCGCGCGGCGACGGCGCGTGCATTTTGTCGATGGCGGTCGCGCGCAAATTGAGCGGACGCGTGATGAGCTGTTCGATCGCCCTCGCGAACGGCGCGCCCGTCACGGCCTCGATCAGCGCGGCGAGCACGATGTAGTTGGCGTTGCTGTAGAGCCAGGCGGTTCCCGGCGGAAAATCGAACACAGTGTCCTGCTGCGCGATCGCGCGCGCGAGATCGGTCTGTGTCGGCGCGCCGGGCGCGGGTTCGCCATCGTCGCTGTGCAGCCCCGCAGTCTGCGTCATGAGCTCAAGCGCCGTGAAGACCGGATGCGCGGCGAAGAAGGGCAGGCGCGACGAGATGGGCGCTCGCAGATCGAGGCGGCCAAGCCGCGCAAGTTTGATCGTCGCTGCGGCCGTAAACTGCTTGGTGAGCGAGCCGACGCGGAAGACGGAGCGGCGCGTGACCGGCGTCTTCTCTTCCAGGTTCGCAAAACCGAAGCCACGCGAGAACTGCATCGCGCCGTCCTGCGCGACGGCGATCTGCACGCCAGCGCACGCCTTCTCGCCGATCGCCTTGAACGCCGCCTCTTCGAGTTTGTCGAGTTGCGTCGTCGCGAGCGCGGCCAGTGCATCTGAAGATGGCCATGCTGCCGCAATCAGGCCGAGTGCTCCAGCCTGCAACACTGCACGACGCTGCATGCGACGAGCTCGGTTGATGTGAACGCCTTCGACCGTCGTCTGCGGACTAATTATCCGGTCCGTAGGTAACGCCGGGGCGTTGCCACACGCGTTCGGGCTGGGCCGGCGGATTCGGCGCCGTCTTTTCTTCCTCGCCGAGGTTGGCGTGGTCGATCGCGACGATGTCGGTCGGCTGCGGCGTGGAGGCGATCGGCGGCAGGCGGACGGGCTGTTGCGCTTGCGGGCGCGCCGGCCGGGCCGCGCCGCCGGAGACGGGCGTGGCGGTCATGGTCGGCGTGCGCGACGGCGGCGTGCTCGGGAGCGACGCCGTCCAGCCATTGCGGCTCTGCACGGTGACGGGCGTTTCGGCCGCGACCGTCGACGCGGCGACCACCGGAGCGGGCGCGGCGTAGGTGTTGGCCGCAACCTGGATGCCTTCTTCCGCCGTCGCGGGCGCTTCCGCCACAGCGACGGGAGGCGCGATCGGCGCGGAGGGTTCGGCGGTCAGCACGGCGGCGCCGGTTTCGGCATCCGCAGCATTCGACGGGCTCTTGCCGTCCTCGTAGTAGTTGAAGGCCGCGACCGCGCCGCCGCCCATGACGGTCACCGCAATGGCGCCGAAGGCCATGCGGGCAACGCCGCCGCCGGCCGCGCGACGCGGCTCCTCGGCGGTGCGGCGCTCCGGGCGGGCCGGACCATCGCGATAACTGACGGGGGCGGGCGTGGCGTCGCGCTGCGGAGCGGGGGCGCGCGCGACAGGCTGCGGCGCAGGATCGCGCGCGGCCGGACGCGGCGCGGCAGTCGGCGTCCCGTAGGGATCGAAACCGTTCCCCGCGAAGCTGTTGCCGCCAATCCCGACAGTGCGGGCCGGCGCCTGCTGCTGTTGCGGCGGCGGGGCCATCTTGGCGACGTGGGAGACGAGGGTGCGCAGCTCCGGCGCGTCGAGCGAGCCGGTCCAGCTGGAGAGATCGTGCAGCGTCACCAGCGCAAACGCCGCCGGCGGATCGGCGGGGCCGGCGCGCACGGAGACGAGCTTCTTGGCGAACGCCGCCTGCGACGCAAAGTTCTGCACCGGCTGAGAGTTGATCGAGGACGGCGACCAGAAGGCGAGCACCGCCGAGGCGCTCTCGATCTTTTCAGGCGTCAGGGGCTGTGCGGCGACTTCGTAGCCCACCGCGTGGAGGATACGCGCCAGAGCATCGGCGCGCGGCTTGTCGATGTTGGAGAATGCAAGAGCGACTTCGGTCATTAACCCGTCTGTCCCAGTACGATGCCGTTCACGGTCGCCGACGCTCTATCGCCAGTCGATCCGGGGGCAAGCCGCCATTCTATCCACAAGTGGGGGTCGAAGGCTACGCCTGCGCTGTGCCTGTCACACACCTGAAGGGCGAAAAAGCGGCGTGACAGGCGAGTGACGGCACGAGGCCGCGGGGCGTGGCGCGAATGCCACGCTCACCCTGGTCACGCGTCGACGCCCTCCGGCAGACCGACGACGTGGAAACCCGCGTCCACGTGGATGACTTCGCCCGTCGTCGAGCGGCCGAGATCGGACAACAGCCAGAGCGCGCATCCTGCGATGCCCTCCATGCTCGTGTCCTCTTTCATCAGGCTCCATTCGCGGCCCGTGCTCACGAGGCCGCGACCGCCGGAAATGCCCGCCAGCGCCAGCGTCCGCATCGGCCCCGCGCTGATCGCGTTCACGCGCAGGCCCGAGGGGCCCAGATCGCGCGCCATGTAACGGGTGCAGGCTTCGAGCGCGGCCTTGGCGACGCCCATGACATTGTAGCTCGGCAGCACGCGCTCGGCGCCGAGATAGGTGAGCGTCACCATCGACCCGCCCGGCTTCATCAGCGGCGCGGCGCGCTTGGCGCAGGCGACCCACGAGAACGCCGAGATATCCATCGTCCGCAGGAAGTTCTCGCGCGTCGTGTTTTCCACGAACGAGCCCTTGAGCTCATTCTTGTCCGAGAACGCGATGGCGTGGACGAGGAAGTCGAGCCCGCCCCAAGTCTTCTTCAGCGTGTCGAACACCGCATCGAGCTGCGCGTCGTTGGTCACGTCGCATTCCAGCAGCGCCTTCGAGCCCACGCTCTCCGCCAGCGGCCGCACGCGCTTTTCCAGCGCCTCGCCCTGATAGGTGAACGCAAGCTCCGCGCCCTGCGCGGCGAGCTGGCTGGCGATGCCCCAGGCGATGGACTTGTCGTTGGCGACGCCCATGACGAGCCCGCGCTTGCCCGCCATGAGATCGCCCGAGGGCAGGGTCCAGTCCGACATGGGCAGCGCTCCTGAGTTCAAGGGCGCGAAGTAGGCGGCGGGGAGGCGGGGGGTCAAGCGGCGCGTGGAACCTTGGCGTGGTCAGGCGTAGTGTTCCGCCAAACACGAAGGACGGGAGGCGGTCATGGCGAAGACGAAGCGCGGCGCGGGGCAGACGGCGCTGGTGACGGGGGCTTCGGCGGGGATCGGGGTCGATCTCGCGGAGTGCTTCGCGAAGGACGGCTACGATCTCATTCTCGCGGCGCGTTCGGCGGGGCCGCTCGGCGAGGTCGCGCAGCGGCTGGCCTCGACCTACGGCGTGAAGGCGACGCCGATCTCCGTGGACCTTCAAGCGCACGGCGGCGGCGCGAAGCTCGCGGCGGAAATCGCGGCGAAGGGATTGTCCGTCGATGTGCTGGTGAACAATGCGGGCTTCGGCCACGCGGGCGCGTTCGACGGCGCGCCGATGGATACGCAGCTCGGCCAGATCGATCTCAACGTGCGCGCGCTCGTGGAGCTGACGCACATCTACTGGAAGGGCATGCTGGAGAAGAAGCGCGGCGGCGTGATCAACGTGGCGTCGACGGCGGCGTTCCAGCCGGGACCGCTGATGGCGGTGTATTACGCGTCGAAGGCGTTCGTGATGAGCTTTTCCGAAGCGCTCTGGGAAGAAGCGCGCGACACGGGCGTGCATGTGAGCTGCCTGTGCCCCGGCCCCACGGTCTCGAAGTTCCGCGAGCGCGCTGGCACCGGCAAGACCCGCCTCGGCGCGCGCTCGAAGGTGATGGCGTCGATGCCCGTCGCGAAGATGGGCTACGACGCGTGGCGGCGAAACCAGCGCGTGAAGGTGACGGGCGGCGGGAATGCGATGCAGGCGGGCCTGGTGAAGTTCATCCCGCGTGGGCAGTTGCTGAAGATTGTGCGCGGGGTGCAGAGCCCGGCGTGACTCTGCTTTGCACCCGACTCGGGTTAGGAAGTAGGGGCGCAAGCTAAGGAAGCCAATGGCCCGTCGACCGCCGCGAGTTTCTGTGGAAGTCTCACCACTTCGGCTCAGTGATGACGAAAAGCGCTCGGCAATCAAACGATTGGAGAGGCGGCTATTAGAGTTGCGGGCATTCGACGTCGATTCCATGACGGAGGCTGTGCCTCCCGCGCTCGCGGCGTTGGAGAATTCCATAAGTCGAACGCTAGAAGGTGCGTTCGGCCCAAGCACCAACGACTACAGACGTTATCAATCCGCGGCGCTTCTTGCACATCGTTCAATGGTGATTGTTTCCGATTGGTCCGGTCGGAGCGGGCCAACTTTGTCGGAATACAAGAGCGAAACTGCTTCCAATATTGCTCAGTCAATTGCGTTGCTGGAAGGAGCAATCGCAGCGCTGTCTGAAGACTTGGAGGAGGCTGGTGGGCAGCAGCCTACTGAGATCAAAAGCGCAGAGGTGCGCAGAGTCGAAAAACATGAAGTATTTGTCGTCCACGGACATGACGGTCAAGCAAGGGAAGCTGTCTCTAGATTCATTGAGAAACTGGGACTGCGCGCGGTTGTGCTTCACGAGCAACCCAATGGTGGTCGTACGGTTATCGAAAAACTCGAACGTCATTCGTCAGTTGGATTTGCGGTGGTTTTGATCACACCGGACGATGTCGGTTCAGCCAAAGGCGATGAATTGCGGCCGCGCGCGCGTCAGAACGTCATTTTGGAGCTGGGCTACTTCGTCGGGCTTCTCGGGCGGCAAAATGTTTGTGCCTTGACGGTCGGCGAGGTTGAAATGCCCTCAGATGTCATCGGGGTGGTCTGCGAGCCAATCGATGTCGGGGGGGGATGGAAACTGCAGCTTTGCAAGGAGCTAAGAGCGGCGGGATTCAATTTCGATATGAACAACGCGCTCTAGCCTGCTCACCCCACCCAGCGCGCCAGCCCTTCCGCAATCGCCTCATCCACCTGCACGTCGCGCACCTGCAGCGGCCGCGTCAGCCGCAAGCCCGCCATGCTCCGCGCGCGCGACAACGCCACGTAGGTCTGCCCCGCCGCGAAGGCGCCGCGTCCGAGATCCACTTCCACGGCGTCGAGCGTCATGCCCTGCGCCTTGTGGATGGTGATCGCCCACGCAGCAGCGAGGGGGAATTGCACGTAACGCCATTCCTCCTTCATGTTCATTTCCTGCGCTTTCTCATCCCACTGCCAGCGCGTCTGCGGCCAAGTGGAGCGCGGCACGTCGACTTCGTCGCCCCTAACGTTTCCAACACCGTCGATGAGCACGCGCACGAGTTCGTCCTCAATCTCGATCACCGCGCCGAGCGTGCCGTTCACCCACCGCCCGGCGGGATCGTTCTGCGTGAAGATCACGCGCGCGCCGCGCTTCAGCGCCAGCGTCATCGGCGCGGGCAGGCGGTCGTTCGGAATGCCGCTCTTCGGCAGCTCGCCCTTGAAGCCGCCCTCGAACACTTTCGGATCGCCCGGCAGGCTCTGCAGCCCGCGCAGATTGTAGGCGTCGGCGACGGCGTTGGTCGCGCACAGCAGCACCGGGCGCACGGGCAGGGGCGGCGCGTCGCAGCACGCCGCGTTCAGCTCATCGACCGCCGCGCGCACATTGTTGTTGTCGCGGATCGACTGCAGCAGCGAGATGAAATGCGAATCTGTCTGGCGGCGCATCTCGGTGAGTTCGAACGCCGACACCGGCGCATCGCGCAGCACATGCGCGGAGAACGCGAAGGGTGAGCCGTAGCCCGCCTCTTCCATCATCCGGCCTTCGTCGCCGCGCACCACGGGCGGCAGCTGGTAGAAGTCTCCTACGAGCAGCATCTGCACGCCGCCAAACGGCTTCACGCTTTTGCGCGCCGCGCGGAGGTGGCTGTCCATGGCGTCGAGCGTATCGGCGCGCAGCATCGAGATTTCATCGACGACGATCCGAGAGAGCCGCCGCACGTTCTGCGTGAAGAACCAGTTCGGCTTTTCCTTGAACCCCAGCAGCAGGCGCGGCGGCAGGCCGAAGAAGGAATGCACCGTCTGGCCGCCGATGTTCATCGCCGCGAGGCCCGTGGGCGCCAGCACCACCTGCGGGCGATGCTGGTCCTCCTTCAGGAGAGTGCGGATGAAGTGGCTCTTGCCCGTGCCGGCGCGGCCGGTGAGGAACACCACGGGTTCGCGGTCGTCGAGGGCGGCGCGGGCCGCTTCTGCGGCGGGGTCGATCGGGAGACTCATCGGCGGTGTTCTAAAGGTGTTCGCGCCGAAATGCCCAATCTTGCCGCAACGCGAGCAACCGCCTAACCCACCCCCATGACCGCCATCCAGACCCTTATCGACACGCTGTCCCTCGAGCCCATCGAGGTGAACCTCTTCCGCGGGCAGACACCCCAGGACGAGATGAACCGCGACCGCATCTACGGCGGCCAGGTCATCGCGCAGGCGCTGATGGCAGCCTACCGCACCGTCGAGGGGCGAACCTGCCATTCGCTGCAGAGCTATTTCATCCGGCCGGGCGATCCCAAGGCGCCGGTGCTCTACGAGGTCGAGCGGTCCCGCGACGGGCGCTCCTTCACCACGCGGCGCGTGATCGCGATCCAGCACGGCGAGCAGATCTTCAACCTCGCGGCGTCTTTCCAGGTCGAGGAGGAGGGCTTCGAGCATTCCGATCCGTTGCCAGCCGCGCCGGAGCCCATGTCGGTGCCGACAGACCGCGAGCGGTTCGAGCCCTATCTCGCGACCATGCCTGCGGCGTTTGCTGAATCCATGGCCCGCGATCGCGCCATCGAAGTACGCCGCGTCGATCCCAACAATCCCGTCAAGCCGAGGAAGATGCCCGCACAGCAGCAGGTCTGGTTCCGCGCGTCCGAGGATGTGGGCGATGGCGTCGCCATCAACCAGTGCATGCTGGCCTACGCCACGGACATGTCATTGCTCGACACCTGCGCCCGCCCGCACGGCGTGAGCTGGCTTTCCGGCGTGATGATGGCGAGCCTCGATCACATCATCTGGTTTCACCGCCCGTCGCGCGCGCACGACTGGCACCTCTACGATCAGGACAGTCCGTCCGCCTCCGGGGCCCGCGGCTTCAATCGCGGGGCGATCTACCTGCAGGACGGCACGCTGGTGGCGAGTGTCGCGCAGGAAGGGCTCATCCGACCGCGGAAGCCGAAATAGGCGCGCCCGGGCAACCGTTGTCAGTCGTTCAACGTAGTCCTGTCAGGCTTTGTCTCATCCAAGGGGAAAGAAATACGTGCGCCCCGGCTTCAAGCGCATTCTCTACGCGGTCGCCGCCCTCGCAGTCATCCTGTGGGGCGTGCAGTTCAGCTTGCGCGCAGCGCCGGGCGCGCCGGTAACGCCGCCGCCGCTGCCCGATGTGCTGGGCGTCTTCGGCGACGATGCGCCGGTGACGTCCGCCGATGAATGGCTCTCGCGGCGCGCGCCGATTCTGCGTGGCGCGTTCGAGCGACTGGTCTATGGCGCGCAGCCGACGACCGTGGCGCCGATCCTGTCGAGCCGCCGCGTGATCGACGACAAGGCCTTCAAGAGCGTCGCGCGCATCGAGGAATGGACGCTCGATGTGCCGCTGCTGAACGATCCGGTGCGTTTCCACGCGCTGGTGATCACGCCGCGCAACGCAAAGGCGCCGTTGCCGGTGGTGATCGCGACGAACTTCTGCGGCAACCGCGCCGCGCTCGCGGGGCGCTACAAGCAGGTGGACCGGCCCGCATGGAGCCCCGCGCGGTGCCGCACGCCGCTCCAGCAGTGGGCGGCGGAAACCATGCATGGTTCCGATATCATCGCGCCGCCCTTCGCCATGCTTGTGAAGGCCGGCTACGCCGTGGTGACGTTCTTTCCCGGCGAGATCGTCGAGGACGATCCGCGTCTTTCGCATGAAACCTTGCGCGCGCTTTCGGCGGACATGGACGAAAGCGCGCCGAAGGCCGGTGCGCTTGCCGCGTGGGCGTGGGGCTATTCGCGCGCCATCGATGCGGTGATCACCGACGCGCGCTTCGACGCCGGGCGCATCGCGCTCTGGGGCCACTCGCGATTTGGGAAGGCTGCCTTGCTGGCCGCAGCGTTCGATGAGCGCGCCGCGCTGGTGGTCGCCAACCAGTCCGGAACGTTCGGCGCCACGCTCTCGCACACCACGCGCGGGGAATCCATGCGCGCGATCACAACGCAATTTCCTCACTGGTTCTCGCCTGCAGTCCCGGAACGGGTAGCGCGGCGCGAGGATCTGCCGCTCGACCAGCATCTGCTGATTGCGCTCATCGCGCCGCGCCCGATCCTGCTCGGCGGCGCGCGCATGGACCGCTGGTCTGATCCCGCCGGCGCATATGCAGCGGCGGAAGCGGCGGGACCGGTCTATGCGCTATTCGACCGCGAAGGCCTCGCGCAGACCTCGCCGTCACGCACGGATTTCTCCGGCGATATCGCCATGTTCATGCGCCCGGGCGGGCATGGCATTCGCCCGCGCGACTGGCGCGAGACGATCGCCTTCCTCGACACGCATTTCCAGCGCGGCGTCACACCGCCCTGAGCGCCTGCTCCAGATCCGCGATCAGGTCGTCGGGATTTTCCACGCCGATGGAGATGCGGATGAGGGCGGGGGTGATCGAAAAGCGCTTCAGTTCATCCGCCGGCATGCCCGAATGCGTCATCGACGCGGGGTGAGACGCGAGCGTTTCCGTGCCGCCGAGACTGACCGCGAGCTTGATGACCTGCAGATGATCGAGCAGCGCGAACGCTTCCTTCTCGCCGCCCTTCACCTCGAACGAGAATGTCGAGCCAGCGCTCTTGTTCTGGCGCGCGTGGATTTCGCGGTCGATATGGCCGTCGGGCAGGAAGTCGAGGAACCAGACGTTGTCGATCTTCGGGTGATCGCGCAGGAACGCGGCGATCAGTTTGGCTCCCGCTGCGCCCGCTTCCATGCGCAGCTTCAGTGTTTCGAGCGAACGCATGAGCAGCCACGCCGTGTGCGGGTCGCACATGGTGCCAATGGTGGAGCGCATCCGCCGCACAGGTTGCAGCATCAGCTTCGAACCTGACGCGCCGCCGGCGATGAGATCGGAATGACCACCGACATATTTCGTCAGCGAGGTCACGACGATATCCGCGCCATGCGCGAGGGGCGTCGAATAGATCGGCCCGAGCATGGTGTTGTCGACGATGACGGGCGGACGGAAATCGCCCTTTGCGAAAGAGTCCGAGACTTTTCGCGCCGCCGCGATATCGACGAGGCCGCTCGTGGGATTGCCGGGCGTTTCAAGAAAAATCGCCGCGACGCGGCCGAGCGACTTCGCCTTCTCCGCCGCCGCGAGCATTGCTTCGGTGCCACCTTCCACCTCGAAGCCCACCTGCTGCACGCCGAATTCCGGCAGGATGGAATGGATCAGCGTCTCCGTGCCGCCATAGATCGGCTGGCACTGCAGGATGACGTCGCCGGGGCGTACATAGGCGAGCATGCAGGTCGAAATTGCCGCCATGCCGGAGCCGAAGGCGAGCGACGCTTCGGCTTCGTCCCAGATGGCGAGACGATCTTCCAGCACTTCGAGATTCGGATTGTTGAAACGCGAATAGACGAGGCCCGGTTCTTCGCCGGGACCGAGCTTGCGACGGCCCTGCATGGTTGCGAAGAAATTCTTCCCGTCCTCAGCGGAGCGGAACACGAATGTCGATGTGGAGAATTGCGGCGGCTTCAGCGAGCCTTCCGACAGCATGGGATCGTAGCCGTAGCCCATCATCAGCGTTTCAGGGCTGAGCATGCGGTTGCCGAGCTTGCGTTTGCGCCAGGTCTTTTCAGTCATGGGATCACCCTGAGGTCATGGATTGACCGGGGGTATAGACCGCGCCGCCGCCCTTGTCGCGGCAGGGCGTCGGGTCAGACGAAGAGACGTCTGTCCTCGGTGCTGGCCTCGCCCGCATCGGTGAACGACCAGTCGCCGGCGTCCAAGCCGCCGATGCGCCGCACCGGAAACTCACGCGGCCCGTCCTCGGTGGCTTCAATCAGACGCACCCGCGACGCGGCAAGCGTGCAGGCGGAGAGGTCGCCTACGACAACTACGGCGCGGTCATGCGAAACGGTCTGTTCCACGCGGAGCTGGGACACGCCCGCAAGCGTGACGACACGCGTCCATGTCATGGCGTCGATATCGCTCCATGGATCCGTCGACCACGACACGACCACTTCGCCCATGCGTGTGCCCCGACCCGTGCGCATGGAGTGCATGGCGCCGTCTTCGACGAGCACGACGCCCGCATCGCCGCCGCCGATGAGGAAAAGGTCCGTGCCTTCGCCGGTGATGGCGAGATCGGCTTCGTCACCCGGCAACCAGAAGTGCGTGGCGATCGGCGCGATGCTCTCGTCGCGAATTTCGATGTCGGAGGTGACTTCGATCTCCGGCGCGGACGCCACGACCTCTTCGCGATACTCGTCGCTTTCCACAGACTGCAGATAAGCGTCCACATCGTGCCAGAACGTTTCCTGCCAGACGGGGCTTTCCTGCCAGTCGTCTTCCAACTCATGGGAGTCGCGCGCGGCTGGAGTCGCGAGCAAGGCGTCGAGCTCGGCTTCGCTCAGGATCGGCAGGGGACGGTCAGGCGCAGTGATGATGGTAGCGAGGTCGTCCATGCCCCAGGTGGCGAACTGCGTGTCGGCATCGACGGTATCGCCGCCGTCCTCGTGCGGCATTTCCACGGAGGGAAACCACGGCATGTGTGCTTCCAGTGCGCGCAGGGCGCCGAAGTTCACATGATCGGTGAAGGCGCGCGCGCGCAGCGTGTCGGCGCGGACGCGGAGGGCGCGGGTGATTTGCACGGCGATCTCGTGGTTAGGGTTGAAGGCGAAGACTTCGCCGCAGGGAATGACGCGCGGCAGGTTCCAGAGTGCGACTTCGCAGGACGTCAGATGCGCGGCGAAATCGGCACCGTCCGCCAATTCCGAGGCTCCCCAAGCGTAAAGCTCGGTCGGATCGAAGGCGGCGGCGTAAAGCGCCTCGCAGGCGTCGGCGAGGAAATCATCGAGCGCGACGACTTCAAGATCCACCACCGGCGGCGGTGTGAAAGCCAGCGGCGGCGGCGCGAGGTCAAGAAGCAGCGCGACGTTGGCGGCGGCTCCGTATGCGATCACTTCTTCCTGTTCCGGTGCTTCCTCTGCAACGAGCGTAGGTGAAGGCGTCTCTGCGACGACCCCCGGCGCGGCGAACGCAAGGCATGCGGCGACGGCGCCGACAGCGAAGGTTTCCTCGAATTCTTCGGTCGATACCGGCGCTGGCGTGCGGGTCTCGACAGCGGGCGCCTCCAGCGTCGGCGCGTCGATCCAGCCGAAGGCGCCGACAGCGAGGAAGTCTTCTACGCCTTCATCAGGGCTCGCCGCTTCAGCAGCACGCGGGGCGCTCGCGACTTCGTCCTGACGGCTCAGCGTCCAGGCCGCGACGCCTGCAATCGCGCCGACAGCGAAGGAGGGCTCCAGTTCTTCGTGCTCATCGGCCGCCACAACACGCGGCGCTTCGACGGGTGCGTCGGGCTCGACAACCAATGGCGCCAGATCAACCGTACCGAAGGCGAGCGCCGCCGTTTCTTCAAGGTCGACGACCGCTTCCACCGGCGCCGGTCGCACGAGTACGCCCGGCGCTTTCGGCAGGTTGCGCACGAGATCGAGCAGGTAGGCCACCGGCGCGCCTGCGCCCGCGCCGATCTCAACATCGTCGATTTCCTCGACAACCGGCGGCGGCATCTCATCGAGGCAATCGAAACGCCCGCGCAGATCGAGCGGCTTCGGTGCTTCCAGCGCGAAATCGGGATCGAACGTAAACGCGAGATCCGGCGCGTCCTGCAAGTACGCGCGCACGCGCGAAGGCGCGATCGCGACAGCGGAGTCCACATTGGCATGCGCCACAAGGCTCGAAGGGCCGTCGGACCAGTCACGATAGAGCGTGGTGCGCAGCTTCGCGAGGCGGTGCAGGGCTGCAGCCATGGCGGCGCCGTCGTCCCGCGGTGCGGAAACGTCGGTCTCGACCGCTCTTTGGACCTGCACCGGTTGCATGGCGCCTCTGCCTTATGGACAGGGTTTCATACGCCTATAGCCCTAACACCCGATGAAACGCACAAGTAACGAAGTACTCACCATTATGCCGTGAACTGTAAATGCGCCGTTATTCATATGTAAGTGTTATGGTCAACTTTTGATAACGCTGGCGGAGCATACTCCCTGTTGCATGTTCGACTTGGGGAGACTGTTCTTGCGCTGGCGCCAGGAGATCAACCGCCTGATCCGCACGGCGTCGACGCTCGAGACCGCGATGACGGTTCGGGCGGCGCAGGTCTTCGACCGGATGGCGCGTTCGGCCACCCGCCAGCGCTTTGAACGCATCGCCATCGTCCTGCGCCTGGGCGCCCCGATCTCGTCGCGGGAGTGGGGCGCTTCGCTGGTGCTCGGGCTGTTTGGTCTTGCGGTGCCGCTCGCGGCGATGTCGCTCTTCGACAAGGTGCTGCCGCACGGCACGGGACTGGAAGCCGCCGTGCTGCTTGTGGCGACCATCGGTCTCGTCGTGGTGGAAGGCGGTCTGCGCTTCGCGCGCGCCACGCTCGGCGACACCACCGAAACACATCGCGAGGCGCTCCGCGCCGGCGCTCACCTCGCACGACTGGCCGCGGCGCCCTTTGATGCGTCGAAGGAAGACGGCGCGCCGGCACGTGTCGCGCGGCTTGAAGCGGCGGCGGAGCGGGCGGAGCTGCGGGCGGGTCGTTTGCGCCGCGCCATTCTCGACATGCCTTTCGTGCTGATCGCCCTCGTCGCCATGGCGTGGTTCGGCGGCTGGCTGGCGCTCGCCCCGATTGCGGTGCTCGGTGCAGTGATCGCGCTGTTCGTCACATCCTCCATGGCGCTCTCCGAAGCGGCGCGCCTGCGCGACGCACATGACGCCCGCAGCGACGACTTCGTCGCCGAGTGCATCGCCAACATCGCGGCGCTGAAAGGCGCGGCGATGGAGCCCTTCATGACGCGCCGCATGGAGCAGCTGCTCGGCAGCGGTCGCGATCTCGAACAGAAGCGGTTTCGCGCCTCCGATCGTGCGGAAGATCTCGAACCCATGCTGGAAGCGGCGACCGTATTCGCTGTCGCGGCGCTCGGCGGCATCATCGCCATGCAGGGCGACATGAGTGTCGGGGTGCTGGCGGCGTGCGCGTTGCTCGCAGGTCGCGTGGTCGGCCCGGTCGCGCGTCTTTCGGCGGCGGCGCAACGGGCGGTCGCGCTCGGCGCCGATGCGGACGTGCCCGCCGAGGCGCCGGAAGAGCGCGTGCTGCGTGCCGAAACAGCGCCGGCGGATCTGGTCGTTGACGCCGAAATCATCGGCGGCGCAGAGCGTTTCGCCTTCCGTGCACCCGCCGGCGCAATGATCGCCTTCGCCGGTCGCGACGGCGCGCGTTTGTCAGCGGCGCTGCGTACGATCGGCGGGATGGATACGCCTGCAGAAGGTCATGTGCGCTTTGCGGGCGTCGCTATGGCGGCCTACCGCGCGGCCCACCCCGGCGCGATCGCGATCGTGTCGCCGCAGTCGGAACTCGTCACCGGCACCATACTCGAAAATCTCACCATGTTCGGCCATGGCGGTTCGGAAGCGTCGGCGCTGGCCGCGTGCAACGTGCTGGGGCTGCGTCCGGAGATCGAACGCCTGCCGCGCAAGCTCGACACCATGGTCGGGCAGGGCGACGCCGACGGCGTGTCCGCCTCGCTCGCGCATCGCATCGCCATCGCGCGCGCCATTGCGTTGTCGCCGCGCGTGCTGCTGCTCGACGAGCCGCAGTCGCAACTCGATCCCGTCGCCGATCGCATGCTGATCGCGGGGCTGGCGGCGCTGAAGGGGAAGATGACGATCATCCTCTCCACCAGCCGCCCGTCGTACCTCGAACTCGCCGACCAGGCGTTCGCGCTGAACGGTCGCCGCCTCGCGCCGATGACAGGTTTCAACGACACGCGCCGCGCAGGCGCGGCGTGATGTGAACCGCATCATGGCCGACGGTTTCCTGCGCGACGTGACCACGCTGCCGCCTGACGCGCGTCGCGGCGGCGCCAATGTCGTGCATGCGCGTCTGGCCCGGATCGCGGAAGGTTTGCGCGCGCGCGGGGAGGAGCGTTCGCGCGCGGCGGCGACGCTGCGCGTGACGCGCAGCTCGATCGCCGCCCTCATCGGCCTCACGCTTTTGGCCAATCTCATCGCGCTCGCGACGCCGATCATCACTTACGCCGTCTTCGATTTCGTCGTGCGCGACGGCGCGAACCTGACGCTCGCGGCGCTCTGCGCCTCCGGTGCGCTTGCGCTGCTTTACGAACTGGCGGCGCGACGCGAACGCGCGGCCATTGCCGCTGACGCCGGCGCAAGGCTTGCGGCGCGATTCACGGCGGGTCTGTTCGAGGCGGTGTTGCGCACGGGCGTGCGCGGCCGCAGCGACGGTGTGGCGACGCAGGTGGAGCGCTTTCGCAGTCTGCGGCGTCTGCGCACCGCGCTGACCGGCCCGCTCGTCGCGGCCGTTCTCGATGCGCCCTTCACGCTGATCTTCGTGGCGGCGCTTTTCATCTACGCCGGGGCGTTAGGCTTTGTGCCGCTGGCGGCGTTTGCGGGACATGCGCTCGCGTCCCATCTCTTGCGCCCGTGGGCGATGACGACGGCGCAGCACAGCGCGCGCGCGCGTCGTCAGCTTGCGGCGGCGCTTGCGGAGTCGGCAACCAAGCGCGAAACGCTCGAAGAACTCGGCATGCAGGACGCCTGGGCGGCCCGCGTGCAGTCCCTGGCGGTGGAAGCGGCGCTGCGCCGCCGCCGCGAGTCGATTGCGGACGCCGCCTGCGATGCCGCTTCACACGCGGTGACGTCTCTCGCCGTCGTCGCCGCGTTGTGGCTCGGCGCAGCGCAGATCATGTCCGGCGCACTGACGATCGGCGGCGTGGTGGCGTCCCTGATGGTGGTGTGGCGCGCGATCACGCCGATGGAAGCGCTCTTCCGCGCCCGCGCGACGGTCGGCGACGCCGCAAGGACACTGCGCCGCGCGATCAGGGCGACGCGCCCCTACACTGGCGATCGCGAGTCCCGAATGTCGCCGCATCGCCTCGAAGGCCGCATCAGCGTGCGCGGTCTGGTGGTCCGCCACGACAGCGCCGAAGCGCCTTCGCTGCGCGGTGTAAGTTTCGACGTGGCGCCTGGCGAGGTCGTGGCGATCTGCGGTCCAGCAGGCGCAGGCAAATCCACGCTGCTGATGGCGCTGCTCGGCCTGCATCGTTCGGAGTCCGGTTCGATTGCATTCGACGGCCGCGATCTGCGCGGGCTCGATCGCGCGGCGCTGCGCGTCTCGGCCGCCTATGCGCCGCAGCGGGTCACGCTGTTTCACGGCACGGTCGCGCAGAACATCCGTCTGCTCGCGCCGGCGGCCGATGACGCATTGATCACAAAGGCGCTCGGCGAAGCTGGCGTCACATTGCCGAACGCGGCATTGCCGCAAGGCGTGGACACGCGCCTGAAGCGCGGCGGGCAGGGCCAGATCGACGAAAGCCTGCGCGTGAAGCTCATGCTCGCAGGCCTCTACGCCAAGCGCGCGCCGATCCTGCTGCTCGACGATCCCGGCGCCTTCCTCGATCGAGATGGCGACAAGGCCTTTCTCGCGCAACTCGAACGCCTGCGCGGCGTCGCAACCGTGCTGCTCGTCACCAATCGCCCGAGCCATATGCGTGTTTGCGACCGCATCATCCGGCTGGAGCACGGCATGATCGTCACAGACGGCGCGCGGGAGCAGGTGCTGGGCGCCGCTCCGACGCCCTAGCGCGCCGTGCGAAATCACATGCAATGTCAGAGGCTTTCGGGCTACGGAATTTGTGTTCGCCGGTTCCGGCGTCGCGCCAGGCCCGCAATGACCCAGTTTGTGTATCGCCACGCCGCCCGCGCCTTTGTCGCGCTGCTGCTGTCGGCAGCCTTCGTCACGCCTGCGGCCGCACAGGAGCCATGGCGGCTCGAAGAAGCGATCGGCGCGCCCGACTGGCTGAGCCTCGAAGGCGATGCGCGGCAGCTCTACGAGAGCATCGACGGCCAGTTCCGCGCCGGCGGATCGGGCGGCGATCAGGCGCTGTCGTTTCGCACGCTGCTGCGCGCCGAGGCTGATACGGGGCGCGTGACGTTCGGTCTCGAGTTGCAGGACTCGCGCGTCTATCTCGACGATTCCGGAACGCCACTGAGCGGCAGCGCCGTGAATGCGTTCGAGGCGCTGCAGATTTATGCGGAGATCGATCTCGACGGCGCGTTTGGTCAGAAGGACGCCAGTCTGAAGCTGGGGCGCCAGACGCTCGGGTTCGGCAGCCAGCGCGTGGTGGAGCGCACCAACAGCTCCAATGCCATCGCGTCGTTCACCGGCGCCTACTGGTCGTCGCGAAATGCGCGCAACGATGAATGGCACGCCTTCTACGTTTCGCCGGTCGGAGTTCGGCCGAGCGATCACGCGGCGCAGGGCGATAACGAGATCTCCGCTGACGAGGAAGAGTGGGGGCGTCGCTTCTGGGGGCTGCACTATCGCCGCGCGAATGCCTTCGGCGACGCTTTCCCCGTGACGCATGCGGAGATTTTTCTCTACGGTCTGAAGGAACGCGATACGTCCGCTGTGGCGACGCCGAACCGCGACTATCTGCAACCCGGCGTGCGCGTGCATCGCGCCCGCGCGCGGGCTGCATGGGACTTCGACGTCGAGGGCTCCTATCGCACCGGCACGCGCCGCGCGTCGTCGTCGGCGACCGACGTGACCGATCTCGATGTCGACGCGTGGACCGTGCACGCGCACGTCGGCTACACGTTCGATCATCCGTGGTGCTGGCGCATTTCGGCGGACTACGACTATGCGACCGGCGACGAAAGGCCCGGCGATGACCGCTTCGACCAGTACGAGCGCCTGTTCGGCTCCCGCCGCACGGACCTCGGCTACACCGGCCTGTTCGGGCCGCTCTCACCCGCCAACCTCGATGCACCGGGCTTTCGCGTCGAGGTGACGCCAAGCGCGCGGCTCGATGCTGTCGTGGCGTACAAGGCGGCGCGGCTGGAGTCGGCGCGCGACACATGGATCGGCGCCAATGTGCGCGATGCCACGGGCGCGTCCGGGCGATCCATCGGCCAGCTTGTCGATGCGCGCCTGCGCTACTGGATCGTGCCGGACAGCGTGCGCTTCGAGACCGGCGTCTCGATCCTGTCGCTCGGTCGCTTCGCGCGCGACGCGCCGAACGCGTCGGGGCAGGGCGATGCGCGCGCGGTGTATGTGCAGCTGACGCAGTCGTTCTAGGTTTGCTAGCTGGGGCCACAAACGAAAACAACCGCGGCGAACCGCGGCTGTCTCGTCGATCAGAGAGCGATGAAGCTTATGCCGCGCCCATCACCGCTTTCACCTCGAGGAAGTCCTCGAATCCGAACGAGCCCCATTCGCGGCCGTTGCCGGACTGCTTGTAGCCGCCGAACGGGGCGTTGAAGTCGGCGCCCGCGCCATTCAGGTGGACGTTGCCGGTGCGCAGCTTGTTGGCGACCGCCTTGGCGTGCGCCGGTTCGCCGGAGACGTAGCCGGAGAGGCCGTACACGGTGTCGTTGGCCTGACGGACGGCTTCATCTTCGTTGTCGTAGGGCAGGATGCAGAGCACCGGCCCGAAAATTTCCTCGCGCGCGATGGTCATATCATTGGTGACGTTGGCGAACACGGTGGGGCGAACGTAATAACCGCGGTTCACTCCGGGCGGACGGCCTACGCCGCCGGTGACGAGCGTGGCACCTTCGTCGATGCCCTTCTGGATCAGCGCCTGCACCTTCTGGAACTGGTTGGCGTTCGAGAGCGGGCCCATCGGGCGACCGTCGCCATCCACGCCGAAGGTGATCGACTCCGCGACGCCCTTGGCGATTTCCGCCGCCTGGTCATGCTTGCTGCGCGGCACGAACATGCGCGACGGCGCGTTGCAGGACTGGCCGCTGTTGACCGTCATGGACGCCATGCCGCCGGCGACGGCGGAGCTGAGGTCGGCGTCTTCCAGAATGATGTTGGCGCTCTTGCCGCCGAGTTCCTGCGCGACGCGCTTCACGGTTTCAGCGGCCGCCTTTGCGACGAGGACGCCCGCGCGGGTGGAGCCGGTGAAGCTCATCATGTCGATGCCGGGGTGCTTGGCGAGCGCTTCGCCGACGCCGGGGCCGTCGCCGTTGACGAGGTTGAACACGCCTTTCGGTACGCCGGCCTCATGCATGATCTCGGCGAAGATGATCGCGTTGAGCGGGGAAAGCTCCGACGGCTTCAGAACCATCGTGCAGCCTGCCGCGATCGCCGGCGCGACCTTGCAGGCGATCTGGTTGATCGGCCAGTTCCACGGCGTGATGAAGCCGCACACGCCGACGGGCTCGCGGCGCACGAGCGTCGTGCCGCGCACTTCCTCGAAGTGGTAGTTCTTGAGCACTTCCAGCGTGTTGGCGAAGTGGCCGAGACCGGCGGGCGCTTGCGCTGCCTTCGCGAGCCAGAGCGGGGCGCCCATTTCCGAGGAGATCGCTTCGGCGATGTCGCCCATGCGCTTCTGATAGGCGGCGATGATCGCGCCGAGCAGCGCCATGCGCTCTTCGCGGGTGGCGAACTGGAAGGTCTCGAAGGCCTTCTGCGCTGCAGCGACCGCCTTGTCGACGTCGGCGGACGAGCCCAGCGAGATCTTGGCGATCGGCTCTTCGTTAGAGGGATTGATGACCTCGTGCGTGCGCGGCGTGGTCGGTGCGACCCACTGGCCGTCGATGTAGAAATTCAGGTGCTCGCGCATTGTTTTCCTCCGGGATGCTTGCTGATGACATAGCGCCACTTCGGCGCGCGGGAAAGCGGGCTTCGTCGCGAGGTTGGGCGTGACGCGGCGGTAATCCGGGGCTTTTCGATGCGTGACACACGTCACGGCGGCCTGGGGGCGGGGGGTCTAAACCTATGAATGTCGAAACGGCGATGGCGCCGGGCCGGCAAACAAACGGAGACCTCAGATGACCAAGTTCACCCCCTTCGCCCGCCTGATGGCAGCGGCCTTATTCCTTCTGCGTGTACGCGGCGATGGCGATGCCGGTGCTGGATAAAGCGGCGCAGATGGCCTGACCCCGAAGAAAGTTTCCACTCATGCACATCAAAGGAGATCACAATGTCCAAGTTCACCCCGATGACCCGCCTGATCAGCCTCGCCGTTTCCTTGGCCTTCGTGGCGATGATTTCCCTGCCGGTCGTCGACAAGGCTTCGCAGATGGTCTGATCCGGAAAGGATCGAGGGACCAAAGGGCGTGAAGCTGGGCTTCACGCCCTTAATTTTTGCGCTAGGGAGATCGCCGACATCCTCCCGGAGCAGACATGCAGTATCGCGAACTCGGCCGCACCGGCCTCCAGGTTTCAGCCGCCTGTCTCGGCACCATGATGTGGGGGGAGCAGAACGACGAGGCTTTCGGCCACGCGCAGATGGACATGGCGCTCGCGGGCGGCATCAACTTCTTCGACACGGCGGAAATGTACACGGTGCCGCCGAAGTCCGACACGCAGGGCAATACCGAACGGATCATCGGCACGTGGGTCAAGGCGCGGGGCAATCGCGACAAGGTCGTGCTCGCCACCAAGATCGCCGGCCGCAGCCCGATGACATGGACCCGGCAGGGTGGGGCGTCCGCCAATGACGGGCCGCTCGACGGCGGCATGACGCGCCAGACGCGCCAGCAGATCGACTACGCCGTGACGGCGAGCCTCAAGCGGCTGCAGACCGACTATATCGATCTCTACCAGCTGCACTGGCCCGATCGCGGCTATGCCGGCTTCGGCTTCCAGACTTACCGCGACTACGGCGACACGGGCGAATGGGAGAAGTTCGAGACGATCCTTGAATCGCTCGATGCGCATGTGAAGGCCGGCCGCATCCGCCATATCGGCGTGTCGAACGAAAGCCCGTGGGGCGTCATGCGCTTCATCGCGGAGTCCGAGCGACGCGGCTTGCCGCGCATGGCGTCGATCCAGAACGCCTACAACCTCGTCAATCGCAGCTTCGAGACCGGCGGCCTCGCCGAAATCGCCATGCGTGAACAGGTGGGCCTGCTGGCCTATTCGCCGCTCGGCCAGGGCTATCTGACGGGCAAGTACCGCGACGGCGCGATGCCGGAGGGCTCACGCAAGAAGATGTTCCAGCGGCTCAACCGCTACGAGGGCGTCGGCGCGGAGGCGGCGATCAACGCCTATCTCGATCTTGCAGCGGAGCTGGGCGTATCGCCGACGGCGCTGGCGCTCAAATTCGTCGACACGCGGCCATGGACGACATCAACGATTTTCGGCGCCACCACCATCGAACAGTTCGAGGCCGACAGGGCGGCGTTCGACATGCCGTGGACCGACGAGATCCAGAAGCGCGTGGACGACATCCACAAGGCGCGCCCGAATCCCTGTCCTTGATCGCCAGCCTCAGGCTGTCGTGACCCGCTGCGCCTGCGCGGTGTCGGTGTATTGCTGGAACTGGGCGATCTTGCCGTCCTTGATGCGCCAGACGTGGGCGAGCTGCGCATTCATTGGCTTGCTCGTTGTCTTGTAGACGCCGGAATAGCGGCCGAGCGCGACGACCGTATCGCCTGCATCGAGGATTTCCTCGACCGTCACGGTGAAGCCGTCCCACTCCGTGCCGCAGCGCATGAAGACGCCGTTGGCGACGGCTTCGGGTCCCGTGTACGGATTGCCGTCGGCATAAGGGAAATTTTCGGCTTCGTTCCAGACGATGGACGGGCTCATGGCGCCGAGCACGCCCGGCACGTCGCCGACAGCGAAGGCGGCGTAGAGCTTGCGAATGATCGCGACGTTGTCTGCGGACATGTCTGCCTCCCCGGTTGGATGCCGGAGCCTAGTCCGCCGACGCCGAGCGGTCACGCCGCTTGTGCGACGTCCTCTTGTTCGGCCCGGGCCACCGCCGCGACTGACACCGTGAGCGTGAACGTCGAGCCCACGCCTTCGGCGCTGGTCACTGTCACGTCGCCGCCGAGGAGCCGCGCGAGGCGACGTGTGATCGCCAGTCCCAGACCCGTGCCGCCGAAACGGCGCGTCATCGAGGCATCCGCCTGTACAAAGGGCTGGAAGAGACCGGCCAGGTGTTCGGCGGTCATGCCGATCCCGGTGTCGACTACGACGAAGCGCACGACGTCTTCTTCGCGCGTGACCGCGAGGCCGAGGCGGCCTTCCTTGGTGAACTTGTTGGCGTTGGACAGCAGGTTCAGCAGGCATTGCTTCACCAGCACGTCTTCGGTCATCACGACGCCGTCGAGATCGCACGAGACCTTCAGCTGGTTGCCGTTGGCCTTCACCGCAGGCTCGAGCGTTGCGGCGACGTCCTGCACGATCTGTCCGATGTCGGTTTCGCGCAGGGAAACTTCAAAGCGGCCCGCCTCGATCTTGGAGAGGTCGAGAATGTCGTTGATCAGCGTCAGCAGATGGCGACCGGCGATGCGGATGCGCTGCGCGTCGCGCGCGCCGAGATCGCGGCCTTCGCCGGTGAGATCTTCCTCGAGGATTTCCGAATAGCCGATAACCGCGTTCAGCGGCGTGCGCAGTTCGTGACTCATGGTGGCGAGGAATTCGGACTTTGCGGCGTTGGCCTTTTCCGCTTCCATGCGGCGTTCCTCGGCTTCCGCGCGCGCGGCGTGGACCTTTTCGGTCATCTTGCGGAGCTGTGTGTAGGACGCGACGAAATTGCCGATGAAGCCGCAGGTCGCCATCAGAAGGCCTGCACCGATCGCGAGCGGCAGCGCGCCCGTCGCCATGCTGACCAGCACCATCGGGCCGAAAAGCATGCCGATGTACGGGCTGAGGATCAGCCAGAACAGGCGCGGCGAGTGATAGCAGGCGACCGCTACGTGCAACATCGAGCCGGCGCAGGTCAGCGTCGCCGCGACCATCCCGTAGGGCCCGCCGAGCGCCCACAGGATCAGGAAGACGAGCGACCAGCTGGTGGTGGCGATGCTGATCGATACGGTCAGCAGGCGCGTCATGCGGGCGCGGGCGGTTTCGTCGGCGGCGAGAAACCGGCGGATGACCTCGCGGTCGGCGAGTTGCGTCGCCGCCGCCAGCGCAAACCAGCCGAACGACAGAAGCACCTGGTTGGTGAACAGCAGGCAGAACGCACACAGCACGCCCGCCAGGACCAAGCGTTGCGTCAGCGTATCGCGGCGCGACTCCGCCACGGCGAGAAAGGACTCGGTATCGTCGGCGGCGGCGCGCGGAAGGGCGGGGGTCATGGCCCCGCCTTCGCACACAAGGGGTTCCGTCCCGCTTAAGCGCCGTGGTTAATCCGGCTATAAGGCGCACATGGCCCTTCGACTTTTCGCCGCGCTCGACATTCCCGACGACGTCGCCGACCGCGTGCGGCCGCTGCTGCGCGGCGTGCCCGGCGCGCGCTGGCGGCCGCGGGAGAACCTGCATGTCACGCTGCGCTTCTACGGCGAGATCGCCGAGAACGTGGCGGAGGATCTGGACGCAGAGCTGGGCGAGGCGGCGCTGAAGCACGGCCAGTTCGATCTCCGTGTGAAAGGAGCGGGGTTCTTCGGGCGCGAGGCGCCGCACGCGCTCTGGCTCGGCATCGAGGACAGTGAAGCGCTGAAGTCACTGGCCGCCGACTGCGATCGCGCCGCGCGGCGCTGCAAGATACCGCCGTCCGAGCACAGATTCCGTCCGCACATGACGGTCGCCTACCTCGCCGGCACGACGCTCGATCGCGTCATCGCCTTCGAGCGACGCCTCGCTCTCTACGAAAGCGAGAGCTGGACCGTCGACGCGTTCTTCCTCCTGTCGAGCCACGTCCGCCGCAACGCGCCGAGCCTGTATTCTGAAGAAGCGAGCTATCCGCTGGCGGGATAGGGAGTCGTAGTCCGGCCCGGGAAAGGGAGGACGGCGATGAATTTCAAGGATTGGTCGGCGGTGCTCGGCACCTGGGTCAGCATCGCGGGAGCGCTGCTTGGGGGGTATATGGCGCTTCAGGCGTATCAAAAAGACATAGAGGTCAGGAAGGAGGAGGTGGACAAGCGCGCGGATGCCCGCGTGGTCCAGACTTTCGCACTCTACGAGCAATTTCAGAGCGCCGAGATGATGCGCGCTCGAAACCGCCTTTCTGCCGCCGTGGTCTCAGGCAACATCAATTATCTACAAGGCCAACACGATCTGTTTGCCTACGTGGATTTCTTCGACGCGGTTCAAGTTTGCCTCGAGCGCGAGATTTGTGACCGGCCGCTGACCAATCAATTGCTTGGGACGTACGCCAAGAACTCGTTCACCTACGTCAGTCGATTGGCCGCGGAGACTCGCGGCGCTGAGTGCGAATCCGGAATCGCCGGGGACCATCCCTACGCATACGGGCTTGAGGCGCTCGCCACCGGAACGCCACCTTCGGGCGACTGCTCGAAATACCCACCGGCGCCTGTGCGACGCGAACAAAGAAAAAGCCCCGACCTTGCGGCCGAGGCTTCTCCAGAGTTTCGGTAGCGCCGACTCTTACGAGGTGCGTTCCGGAGCCGTCTGCGCGCCGCGCGGGGCGGGCGTCACTTCTTCCTTCGGCGCAGCAGCCGCGCCGACCATGCAGCAGCGGGCCTTGATCTCGAGCACGCGCGTGGCGAAGCGGCAGGTCGAGTCATCCATTTCGCGCATGACCGTCGGGCCGCCCGAACGCGTCGTGTAACGCGACTGGGCGCAGCCCACGAGCGTGTAGCCGGCCGAGCAGGAGCCCGTGTCGGTGCGGTTCAGCGTGCGGGTTTCGCAGTAGACGCCGTCCTGACGCGCGAGCGCCTGGTCAGCGGTCGATTGCGCGCGCGCGGCGTCCGAAACGCCCTTGTCTGCGACGGCGCGCGTGGCGCTGTCGCGGGTGACGGCGGCGGTGTTCACCTTGCAGATGTCGGTGTCGGTGTTGCCTTCGATGGCGCAGTACGCCTCGAGGGACTTGTTGCCGGTACGACCGGTAGCGCAGGCGGCGGCGATAACCGCGATGCCGGCGACGATGAGGAGACGCGTGATCTTCATTAACATTAACCCCTTCTGGATTTCGCGCCGGACGCTAGTTTCGCAACTGCAATGAAACAAACGCCCTCGCGCGAGAGGCGAATTCCCGCCATTGATGAAAACCGATAGTCCCTACCCAGATCAGGCGAGTATGCCCAAGCTGCCGCCCCCTCGGCTTGAGTAATCCGTGGCAAATAACCTGGGTGAAGGAAAGTCTAACCCTGCAATCTAAATATCTTTTCATTTACAAGACGCGACAGTCGCGGGAGAATCGACCCATGCGCCCGTCAATGCAAGCATTGGTCGTGCAAATACTGTCGTACGACCCAACGGATTCTCTCCAACGGGCGCGTCGACTTCGCTACAGTGCGCAACGACTACGGCGCAGTCGCAAAAAAGTTTCCTCCGCTACGCCGGAAGTGCGCGATTGGCGTTTCAGGCCCGCCCGCCTTATCTCCGCCCAAGGCGCTACCCATGATCGCCGAAACGGAGACCTCCCGCATGACCCGCATTCGCCTCGCCATCGGCGCGCTGCTCGCCGCGACCCTTTTCGGCGCCGGCCTCGTCGGCACCGCAGCGACCGCCCAGGACAGCGGTGCTGTCATCACGCTGCCGCCGAAGGAAACGCCACCCGACGACGACACCATCACCGTCCCGGGCGCGCTCGATCGCCCGCTTGAAGCGCCGGACGGCGACCCCCGCACGCCCGGCCAACGCCGCAGCGACGCGCGGGCTTACGACCGCTGCATCAACAAGGCGGCCTCGCGCCAGTCCGACAACGCCGTCGCCAACCCCGTCGGCGCGGACCCGGAAGAATACTGCCGCTCGCGCATGGGCATGGCCAACCGGGACGCGGTGCCGGACTCGCGCCTGAAGCGGCAATAGCCGCCGGGCCTCAGTCTACGACGGCCGCCGCGACTCCGTGGGCGATGATTTCGTCGCGCCAGCGCGACCAGATGTGTCCGTTGTTGTAGGCGCCGCCCGTGAGCACCACGGCGAGATCGAGTTCGGGAACGACGGCGAGAATCTGCCCGCCATTGCCGGCGGCCTCGTATTCCCGGAACTTTCGGCCATTCACCTCGATCTCGAACGCGTGCCACGCATAGCCGTCGGCGCCGCCCGCATAGGTATTGCGGAATGCCTCGCTTGAGAGGCCCGTCGTCGTCTCGTCGATGAGCGCGCGAGGCGTGGTGGACTCGGTCACCCATGCGCGATCGAGAATGCGTCGGCCGCGCCAGACGCCGCCATCGAGGAAGACCTGACCGACTTTCAGGAGGTCGCGCGCGCGCAGCCGCGCGCCGCCGCCAAGGTAGCCGGCGCCATCCGGCGCGAGATTCCACGCCCACGGGCCAAAGTCGAGTGGACGCGCGATCTTGCGTGCGAACAATTCTGGAAGCCACGTGGACGTGCGGGCCGCCAGCGCGCCGCCCACGAGATTCATGCCCGCCGAACAGTAGGCGTAGCGCACGCCGGGCTCGTGCCGGACCGGAAGGTCGAGCGCATACTTCAGCCAGTCTGTCGCGCGCGAATCTCCCTGCATTGCATCCTCACCGCCCGGAGAGGATTCATCGGCGTCGTCGCAGGCGAGCCCCGACGTGTGCGTCATGAGGTGCGCCAGTGTGATGCGGGACTTGGCGGGGGAAGGGTTGGCGAACGGACCTCGCGCGGCCATCGCGGCGAGGATCGGCGTCTGCGGCGACAGACTGGCGTCGTCGCGCATCGCTGCGCCGAGAAGCACAGAAGCAAAGGTCTTTCCCGCCGAACGCAGGTCATGCGGTTCTTCACGGCCCGCGCCGTAGAAGTACTCCTCCAGCACCAGTCGCCCCCGCCGCGCGACGAGGAGGGAGTGCACGAGCTGCGGACGGCGCGCGGATGGATCTGCCTCAGCGATACGCACGACGACGTGAGACAGCGCACCTTCGTCGAAGCCAGTCTCTTGCGCGCGCGCCGTGCGCCAGCCGTCGCCGGTCTGGGCGGGTTGCGCGTAGCGATAGGCGCCTGCGCCGGGAGGGCGGGGGAAGAACCCGGCGGCGCGCGCTTGCGACACGCGCTCCAGGAAGAGTGTTTCGCCGGCCTGCGGCCAGAACAGGCGCAATCTGTCCGGCGTCTCCAGACGCGCTTCGTGCATGATCCCGCCCGCACCGTCGTTGCGCTCGGAAAAGCGCACGATGTCCTTGTCACGTGAAACGAATAGGCGCGGGCCGCCTCCCGTCGTGTTGCGTTGCGGATTGCGGAAGGCTGCGATGAGCACCCCGTCCTCGCGCGCGAAGATCCGCGCGTAGAGCGTGAATCGCAGGTCGAGCGGGGTCGCCGCGCCGCGCCACTGGCGGTGTGCGGCGCGGTGCAGGGTGAGCGGCGTGGCCAGCTGCTGACCATGATCGCCCATCGTGATCCAGAAACCGTCGATCCGCGCTGCGCCCGCGGAGACGCGCCCCCGGAAGGCCGCTTCCGGAAAGCGCAGCAGGAGTTCGCCGTCAGTGGCGGCGCGGCCTTGCGCCTCCACGCCGTCGAAGCGCGCTGCCCAGACTCCGTTGCTTTCGCGCAGGTCGATGTCGCCGCGCGGTGCGTCACGACGCACGTCGGTCATCCAGAAGCCGGAGAGGCTCGCCGCGTCCTGCGCGACCGCAGGCGTCGCTCCGGCCATCAAGACCAGGGCGAGAAGACATGTGACGGCGCGGATCACCGCTTTGCTCCCGAATTGCGCGATTTGAGCCAGTCAACGATGGGCGACGCGCCGCTGCGCATGTTGGTCTCGAGCGCAAGGCATGCCCGCTCCAGATCGCCCGCCTTCAGCGCCGCGATGATCGCAGCATGGTCTTCCGTCGCGCGCATCACCTGCTGCGACTGCCGCATCAGCGCGAGCTCGTAGCGGCGCGTGCGCAACTTCATGGTCTCGATCATGTCGAGCAGGACCCTGTTGGGGCAGTCGGCGAGAAGTGCGGCGTGCCAGGCGTCGTCGAGTGAAATGGCGGCCTCCGGCGTATCGGCGGCGGCGAGTTCGCGGTTGAGGGCGAGCAGGCGCGTGAGACGCGCCGCCGCTGGCAGCCCGGCAAGGCGCAGGGCTGCGGGATCGAGAATCGGCCGCAGCCCGTAGACCTGTTCGAATTCATCAAGCGTCAGCGGCCGCACGAAGTAGCCACGCCGCGCTTCAGCTTCCACGGCGCCCTCGGCGGTCAGCCGGTTCAGCGCCTCGCGCAGGGGCGTGCGACTGACGCCGAGGCGCTCCGACAGGTGGACCTCGTTGATCCGAGCGCCCGCCTCAAGCCGACCATCGACGATCATCGCCCGGATCGCGGCCTGTACCGTTTCTGAGAGATTGGGACGGGAGATCACATCCGTTGCCTGCATACTGTATACAGTATGCAGAATAGGGAAGCGGTCAAGGGGACGTCGTGTCAGTCAGTTGGCGACGAGGCTACCCGCCAATCGAAAATCGATCCGGATACTTCCCTCGCGCATTTTCGTAGTGCGTGCGGATCCAGGCGAAGTCGGCGTCGTAGTCGCCGCTGGTTTCCATGACGCCGCTGAGGGTGATGGTGCGCGCGCCGTAGTCGAGCACGCTCAGCACGATGGGCACGCCGGCGCCGTGGGCGATGTGGTAGTAGCCGCGCTTCCATTCCGGTGAGAGCGACCGCGAGCCTTCGGGCGGAATGGCGAGCACGAGGCGGTCCTCGCTCTCGAACGCGCGTTTCATCTGCGCGACGACGTCGTTCGACGATGACCGGTCGATCGGCACGCAACCGAGCCAGCGCACGATGAAGCCGAACGGCCCCGCGACAAGCGACTTCTTGCCCATCCAGCGCAGCTTGATGCGATAGGCGCCCGCCGTCGCGAGCATGTTGACGCCGTCCCAGTTCGACGTGTGCGGCGCGGCGACGAGCACGGCTTTATCCAGTCCCGGCCAGTCGCTCTGGAGCTTCCATCCGCCGATACGCAGATACGCGAGGCAGATCGCGCGCACGACATCGGAAAACCCGCCGCGTGACGGACCCGGCTTCGCGGTGGTGCGGTCGAGAATGCGGCGCGGGATCAATGCGCGCCGTCGAGGATGGCGTCCATGTGATCGTCGGTCAGGCCGAAATGGTGCCCGATCTCGTGCACCAGCACATGCGTGATGAGTTCGTCGAGCGAGACGTCGCCGCGATCGCACCACTCGTCGAGGATCGGGCGGCGATAGAGAAACACCATCGGCGTCTGCGCGTGCGGATCGGCGACGGACTGCTGCGTGAGATCGACGCCGGAATACAGTCCCGTCAGTTCGAACGGATCCTCAATGCCGAAATCACCCAGCACCTCCTCGCTCGCGAAGTCCTCGATGCGGATCACCACATCGCCGGCCATCCGCGTGAACACCGACGGCAGCGCCGCCCAGGCCGTGCGGGCGATGGCCTCGAAGTCGTCGAGCGAGGGAGCGGGGAGGGCTGCGGGCGTGGCCATGCGGCACCGATAGCAGCGGCGCCGCACGTGCGAAAGGCGCGGGCGCGCGCCATGACCGGCGTCACAGCCGCGTCGCGCAACCACGCTATCGCGACAAGGAGAACGCGCCGCCGGGCGGATTCTCCATTGACGCCACGGGACCTGCGCTTACCGCCGCGGCGGGCGGGCCTCGAGGGCGACGCAACACATCAGGGGAGTTTGGAACATGCCGACACCGTTCAAGTGGATTGCGGACTTCGTTGTAGGGTCAAACGGCTCCGGGGCGAACGACAGGAACCCGTCGGTGCTCAGTCTCCCGAATGGGCAGTTCCAGGTACTTGTGGCGAACGGCTTTGCAACGGACACAGATCCGTTGGCCCTCGTTTTCAACGGCGGCGGACTTTATCTTCTAGGCCTCCCCAGCACGAGCTTCGAGGGCGGCTCGACGGTCAACGGCGATCAGCTCTCCGGCGCGACACTGAACGATGGCCGGCGTGTCTATGCATGGACCGAAGCGCCGGCTGCTGGCGGCGGCGACGGGCGCGACGTGTATCTGGAAATCCGCTTCGCCAACTCGTCCACCGGCAGCGTCGATGTCGATCGTATTCTTATCGCTGGCGGGGCCGGCGATCAACTCGAGCCCGTCGTCGCGGCGAATCTGTCAACTTTCGGCGGGTTCGCCGTCGCCTACAACGATCAGTCGGTCGCCGACGGTCGGATATCGGTCAAGTTTTACAGCGTTGCGGGCACTTTGCTAAACACCGCAGTGACAGCCAATACCACGGTCGGCGTGTCGAACTACGCCTCGGGCGACTATCGCCACATCGCGATTACTGCGCTGTCGAACGGCAACTATGTCGTGGGCTGGTACGACGCCTCGCCGGAAGAGTCGCGGTTCCAGATATTCAGCTCCTCTGGCGCGACCATCGGTGCGGAAGTCACGCTTGCCGGGGCGGGGAGCGAGTATCAGCCTTCCGTCGTCGCCTTGGCGGACGGGCGTTTCGTGATTACGTACTATGGCATTGGCAACGCCATCGCCGGGCAGATATTCAACGCCGACGGCACGCTGGCGGTGAGCGCTTTCACGGTCGGAACGGACGCAGACCAGGGCACCACGCAGAACGTTTCGACGGCGGCGCTCGCCGATGGGCGCTTCGTGACGGTATGGCAGACCAACACCGGCGACATCCGTGGTCAGGTGATGTTCGCCAACGGCACGGCGGACGGCGCGTCCTTCATCGCCAACACCTCCACCACCGGCGATCAGACCGATCCACACGTCTCTGCGCTGCCGGATGGCCGCTTCGTCGTGACATGGACCGACACCGATCCCGCCATCGACGTGATCATGGCCACGATCTTCGATCCGCGTGAAACCAACATCAATCAATCGGGCTCGTCGTTCGGCGACGACGCCTACGGCACCTCGTTCAACGACGCCTACTATGCGGGAAGCGGCAACGACACCGTGCGCGGTCAGGGCGGATCGGACTACATCCTCGGCGAAGCGGGCAACGACTCGCTGCTCGGCGGCGACGCAACCGATCTGCTCTACGGCGGCGCCGGCCTCGACAACCTGCAGGGCGAATCCGGCGATGACTTCGTCTACGGCGGCGTCGGCGACGACACCGTCTCCGGCGCAGGCGGCAATGACGTGCTCTACGGCGAGGGCGGCGCCGACTTCATCGCCGGCGACGACGGCAACGACACGGTGCTCGGCGGTGACGGCAATGACTCGATGTACGGCTACGCCAACGAAGACGCCATGGACGGCGGCGCCGGCAACGACACGATCTATGCCGGCCTCGGCAACGACTTCGCCCGCGGCAGCGACGGCGCCGACACCATCATCGGCGAGGACGGCAACGACACGCTCTACGGAGACGCGGGCGCGGATTCGCTCGATGGCGGCATTGGCGCCGACACCTTCTACGGGGGCGCCGACAACGACTTCGCCCAGGGCGGCGCCGGCGGCGACGTGCTGATCGGGGAATCCGGTCAGGACGATCTGCGCGGCGGCGACGATGACGACAGCATCGACGGCGGCGCCGATGGCGACACGCTGCGCGGCGAGGCCGGCAACGACTTCGTGCAGGGCGGCGACGGCGATGACTTCATCGACGGCGGCGCCAACGTCGACGACGTGCGCGGCGGCAATGGCAACGACACGATCATCGGCGGATCTGGCGGCGACACGATGTACGGCAACGCCGGCAACGATGTCTTCCGCTTCGCGGTCGGCTCGGGATCGGACGCCATCGTCGGTTGGGAAGACGGTCTCGACCGCATCGACATCACGACCTACGCGGGCGCGACGTTCGGCAACACCGTCATCGCGCAGGTCGGCGGCGACACGCGCGTGACGTTCGTGAGCGGCGACAGCGTGCTGCTGATCGGCGTCACGGCGGCGACCGTGACGATCGCCGACTTCATCGTCTGAGGTTCCGCAGGAACTGAAGGAGCGCCCGTGACCGCAAGGTCGCGGGCGTTTTTCGTTGACGACTGCAAGGTCACCTCCGTCACATGCGCGCAATGAGGGAGGAAGCGATGACTGCAGCGCCGCGCGCGATCGACCTGAGGGACAGCGTCCAGTACGTGCCGGCCGTGCCGCACGAGGCGATGACGTGGCTGCGCGCCAACGATCCGGTGCACTGGAACGAGGAGGACGGTGGGGCGGGGTTCTGGTCCGTTACGCGCCATGTCGACATCGTGCGCGTCTCCACCGACCCCGCGACATTTTCCTCCGCGCGCGCCAATGGCGGCCACCGCATCTTCGACGAGGATCTGGCGAACGAGGCGATCGAGACCTCGATGATCTCCATGGATCCGCCGGAGCATCTGAATTACCGCCGCATGGTGATGCCGGGCTTCACCGGACCGCGCATGGCGGCGATGGAGGCGGGGATTCGCGCGCGCGGCGTGGCGCTGATCGAGCGGCTGATTGCGCAGTGGGAGGCCGGCGGGAAGAAGCCCGTGGATTTCGTCGAGGGGTTCGCAGCGCCGTTCGCGATCCAGACGCTGGCGGAACTGTTCGGCGTGTCGATGGAGGACGGCGACAAGCTGTTTGAATGGTCCAACGCCATCGTCGCCGAGGAAGACCCCGAACTGCGGCCGAGCGAAAGCTATGTGCAGCAGAAGATCGGCGAGATGATGATGTATTCCTTCGGCCTGCGCGAAGAGCGGCTGAAGACGCCCGGCGACGATCTCATCTCCATGCTCGCGCACACGCAGGTCGATGGCGCGCCGATGGCGCCGGGCAAATTCCTGGCCACGTTCATCCTCCTCGTGGTCGCGGGCAACGAGACCACGCGCAATTCCATCACCGGCGGCCTCAAGGCGCTGCACGAGTTTCCGTCCGAACGCGCCAAGGCGATGGCGAATCCTGCGGTGCTGAAATCCGGCGCCGGGGAATTCGTTCGCTGGGTCAGCCCCGTGCATCACATGCGGCGCACGGCGATGAAGGACGTCGAACTCGGCGGCAAGACGATCCGCGCGGGCGACAAGATCATCCTGTGGTACGCCTCCGGCAATCGCGACGAGAGCGTTTACGCCGATCCCTTCATCTTCAGGATCGACCGTTTCGAGGATCACACGGTGCCGAAACATCTTGGCTTCGGCACGGGGCAGCATGTGTGCCTCGGCCAGCGCCTCGCGGAGCTGCAGATCCGCATCGCCTTCGAGGAATTGTTCGCCCGCCTGCCGAACCTGAAGCCGGTGGCGGAGGGCCGCCGCGTGCGCTCGAACTTCATCAACGGCTGGAAGGATCTGCCGGTGGATCTCGGCCTATAGAATTCAGGAGACCTCGCGATGACACTCGCGCTCTACGGCCATCCCTTTTCCTCGTACACGCAGAAGGCGCTCATCGCGCTCTACGAGAACGCGACGCCGTTCGAATTCCGCGCCATCGGGCCGGATACGCCGGAGCATGTCGCCGAGTGGCAGCGCCGCTGGCCGCTCGCGAAATTTCCGCTGCTGCTCGACGGCGAACGCCAGGTCACCGAGACGAGCATCATCATCGAATATCTGCAGATCGCGCATCCGGGCCCGGTGCGCCTCATCCCCGATGATCCGATGGCGGCGCTCGACGTGCGCTTCCTCGACCGTTTCTTCGATCTGCATGTGATGGACGCGACGCAGCTTGCGGTGGGCGCAGCCCTCGGCCGCGTGCCGATGACGCCGGAGCAGGGGCGCGCGATCGCGGAGGCCAATCTCGAACGCGCCTATGCGTGGCTCGAAGGCGCACTTGGCGGTCGCACATGGGCGGCGGGCGAGACGTTCACGCTCGCGGACTGCGCGGCCGCGCCGTCGCTCTTCTACGCCGACTGGACGTACGAGATTCCCGACAAATATCCGACGCTGCGCGCCTACCTTGCGCGCCTGCTCGCGCGGCCGTCGTTCGCGCGGGCGGTGGATGAAGCGAGGTATTTCCGCCCCATTTCCCGCTGGGCGCGCCGGATCGGGATTGACCTGTCTCAATGCGCGTGGCGCCGCAGGTCAAGAACCCTCGCGAAAACGACAAGAGGGCGAGGACATGGCGGCGGGCGGCGTTGCAGCGATCAGGCGGACACGGATCAGGAAGGTGAGCGCCGGCGCGCCGTTTCGATGGCTGGCGGGCGCGTGGGGCGACATGGGCCGTGCGCCTTTCGCGTTCCTCCTCTACGGACTGACGATCGGACTCGTGAGCCTCTGGCTCTGCTGGGCGCTGGTGACGTTTGACGCCGCGTTCTGGGTGCTGGCGCTGACGTGCGGTTTTGTCTTCGTCGCGCCCATGCTGGCGATGGGGCTGTTCGAGGCGGGGCGCGTCATCGAGGGCGGTGGGAAACCGTCGCTTGGGCGCATGCTGTTCGTGCGCGACGCCGTGCGGCAGGACATCGCCTATCTCGGGCTCGCGCTTTTGCTGATCTACTTCCTGTGGAGCCGGTTCGCGCAGATCGTGTACGGCCTTTCGACCTGGCGCCTGCATCGCACTGTCGAGGACTTCATCGCTTACGCCATCGGAACGCCGGAGGGCCACGCGATGCTCATCGCGGGCTCGATCATCGGCGGCGTGATGGCCTTTTTCACGTACTGTCTCGTTGTCGTGTCGGCGCCGATGCTGCTCGACCGCAAGACGAACGTATTCGAAGCGGTGGCTACGAGCTTCGGCGCGGTGGCGCAGAACTTCGGACCGCTGCTGCTTTGGGCGCTCATCATCGTGGCGTTCGTGCTTCTGGCGGCGGCGACAGGCTTTCTCGGTTTCACAGTGATCTTCCCCTGGCTCGGCCTCGCCAGCTGGCGCGCCTACCGCGATCTCGTGGATATCCCGGCGGCGTGAGCGGCGGGACTGCGCGGCGGCGCCGTCGCTCTCCTACGGCGACTGGACGGACGAAATTTCCGACAAATATCCGACACTGCGCGCCTACCGCGCGCGCCTGCTCGCGCGTCCGTCGTTCGCGCGGACGGTGGATGAAGCAAGGTATTTCCGGCCGCACTTTCCGCTGGGCGCGCCGGAACGGGATTGAGCACTTTTGTCCCTTCTCCCCTTAAGGGGAGAAGGTGTCCGCGCAGCGGACGGACGAGGGGGAGTAGTGTTACTGAACTTGGCCCGTTTTCGGAAATTGACCGGTACTGGTAAAATGAGGGTATGACCAAGCGCCCTACCGATATCATCTCGGCAATGCTCGACCCGCTGACGTTCTTTGAAGGACGATGCGACGATAAGGCAACCCTTCGAAAGTTGATCGAGATCGCCAACGACAGGTCGCGTTGGAGGGAAGCGCGTCCGCTGTTTTCCGAAATTCGGCAGAAAACGCTGGTCGCCGAAAGGCAAAGCGATAGCTATGCACTCACGCAATACGCATTTGAGGAAATCTGCGCGAAGACCTTGTTCAACCTGACCAACGAACCAGGGCCCTACGATGCGGACTCAGCATTTTCGGTATTGCCGTTGGCGATAGGCCTTGGGGAACGGCTTGGCATATCGGACCTTGGCGAAATCAGCCGGTTGTTGCGACTGGCCTAACGTTCGTACTCGGCGAAATGCCGACGCGTCATTCATCACGGATCAACAAGCCCCTCATCCGGTCTCGCTGCGCTCGACCACCTTCTCCCCTCAAGGGGAGAAGGGACGCGGTTCGCCTCGCACGCGAAGATGACAAACAGGTAGTCCGATCGCGGACTCGTTCGTCCCTCGCTTTTGCGTCCGTCTTCAAAAGTCTTTTCATGGCGCGCAACGGCTTCACGCGCCCGCTGCAGAAAAATCACCAAAACAATCCGACCGGGTAAATCCTGCATCCACTCTCCCTTCGCCCGCACAGAAGGAAAGGAGGGCGACATGGACTTGGACGGCTTTGACGGCCCGACTTTCAACATCCCGGATTTCTTCCGCCGGAAGATCGCGCTCTATCTGCGCACGGTGCGCGGCGCGTGGGGCGCGTTTCGCGATCGTCATGGCGATCCGCAGAAGGTCGCGCAGAGCAATCGTCCCGAAGAGTGGGCGCCGTATGCGCTGACGAAATTGCGGCGGCTGGAGAAGATCCTGCTGTGGGCGCTCGCGCTGGCCGCGAGCTTTGTCGAGACGCTGGCGGCGCCGAAGGCGCGTCCGCCGCGTGCGCGCACGCCGCGCGTCGTGAAACCGGAATTGCATGGCGACGCCGCCACCTGGCGACTGTCGTTCGCGCGGCTGCCGCATGTGGGCCTGCGATACGTCAGCGACATGGCGCGCAAACCGCCGCCGCGCGAATGCGATGTGATGCGCATGCTCGCGCGCAAGCTCGAGACGCTGCGCCGCGTCGTCGTGGCGCCGGAGCGCGCGGCCATGGTCATCGCCCGGCGCATGCAGCGCCGCTATCTGCACACCGGCTGGAAGCCGCCCAAGCGCCCGCCGCGAGAAGGCCGCCGCGACTGGTGCGGCGACATGGAAGGCGTCTGGGAGCTCGCCGACCGCGAGATCCGGCGCATGTCGCGGCGGATGATGGATCGGCACATCGACGCGCTGGATTCGTCGTGAGGGGCGGGTGGAGCCTGCGCCTGCCCAACCCGCGATTCCGCGGGCGCCGAGTCATGCGCCGAGGGTCGGGCCGGACCGCGCACCTCCCGGTGCGCATGGGCGGATCGTGACGGACGCCGGCGCCTGGACGGTCATCCCGATGCGCACCGGGAGGTGCGCGGTCCGGCCCCGACACCGGGCCACACCCCCGACCATCGAGCCTCCCAAAATCGTTACCGCAAAAATATCTGACGCAGGCGTCATTTTTATTGATTACTGAACGATCCCGGTATAGTTTCCGCAATGAGAGGCGGCCCATAGACCGCCCGCAATCCGTTTCCGGGAGGACTTCATGGCCGACGGCGCTCAGACCCCCATTCGCCAGATCACCAAGGACGAGGTGTACGACGCGGTCGCGCCGACTGATTTCGCCGCCATGCTCGAGATCGACCGGCACATGAATCGCTCGGGCGCCTTCGACAAGATCATCTCCGCGACCCACGACCACTTCTGGGATCCGATGGACAAGCGCTACATCGATTTCGACGCCGAGCCGTGGGATCTCGACACCCAGGACATGATGCCGGACGAACTCGTCCCGGCCATGCAGACCGACTACGTGCAGCAGCACTTCGCCGACAAGCCGCGTGAGCGCACGCGCTTCAAGAACGAGATGATGCGCTGGCAGCTCTCGGCCATCCTGCACGGCGAGCAGGGCGCGCTGAACCTCTCCGCCTCGCTCTGCCACGTGCTCCGCGATCCGGGCGCGCAGGAATATGCCGCCAACCAGTGCCGCGAAGAGGGCCGTCACGTCACGGCGTTCGCGAAATACATCAAGACGCGCTGGGGCTCGCCGCTGCCGTGCGGCCAGGTGCTGAAGGATCTCCTCGTCGAGATCGTCCACGCGCCGGAAGTCTACAAGAAGATCGTCGGCATGCAGATGCTGGTCGAGGGCCTCGCCATGGGCGCCTTCGCGACGTTCTATCAGCGCACCAACGATCCGCTCGCCAAGAAGCTGATGCAGCTGGTGATGACGGACGAAGCCTTCCACCACAAGTTCGGGAAGATCTGGGCGGACCGCACGATCCCGAAGCTGACGCCCGAAGAACACGAGATCGTCGAGAACTGGGCCGCGCACTGCTTCCAGACGCTGCTCTTCAACCTCGTCGCCCCCCACCAGATGCGCGACATCTACGCCACCTTCGGTCTCGATCCCGACAAGGTGATGGCCGCGTTCCAGGAAATAGCCACCGACGAAGCCCGTCGCGAGCAGATGAAGGAATCGACCAACATCTTCCGCGTTCTCGTGAAGACCCTGCTCAACGCCGGCATCATCACCGATCGCACGAAGGCGTTCTACGCCATGTACGTCGATCTCGATGAACTGAAGTCCGAGGGCGACCGCATGGTCGGCGACGACATCGCCGAGGATGGCATCAAGTATCTGCAGACGATCAATTTCGGCGTCGATGCTGCGGCGCTCGCGAAGATCGCTGCGGAATAAAAGACGTCGAATACGAGTGAAAAGCGGCCCCGGCGGAAACGTCGGGGCCGTTCAGTTTCCGGCCATCGCTTTCGCCCGCGCTTTCTCACACGCCTTCTCTTGCGCGCGTAGCTGGAGCCGTCCGATGAAGGTCGCCACGACGAACGTGCAAGCCACGGCTAAAGCCAGATACCCAAGACGCGTAAAGAGGCGCTCGTCCTTTAACGGCTTGAGCACCGCCCCGTTCACCGCCACAGCATCGGCGTACTGATTGAGTGTGGTTCCGAGGTCAACCGACTGCACAAGCACATCGAGCACTGCACCGCGCGGAAAGAGTGCTGCGTTGAAGGGCGGATCACCCTTCATGCGAAAGACGACCGTCTGCGCGAGGCCGTTCTGGTCGCGATAGCGGATTGCTGTTCCATCAATGCAGCCGCGCGCGCTGAAAAAGGTTTTGCGGCCCCAGTCCATGCACGGCGCCACCTGCGCACTTTCGATCGTGCCCCGAACGGCCGTCAGCGGCGGCAGCGGCATGAGGCCGACATAGAGCGTCACCAGCAGCATCGGCGCCGAGACCACCGCCGTAAAGCCGTGGCGGAAGAGACCCATCCATTCCGTGCTGCGGACGAGCGAGCGCCAGGCGCTGGCGATGTTCATGACTGCCCCCAGGTCGCGGCCCTTGAAACCCGGGTCTCGGCCCGCGCCCGCGCCGCGCGGCGCATCATCAGGTGCACCGGAAACAGCAGCACCGGCACGCCGAGCAGGAGCATGAACGCCAGCGCGTCTGCGGACCTGTTCGGCGCGCCGACGCTTCCGTACTGCACGATCGGATTGCCATCGACGCTGAGCATGTAGGCTTCACGCGCGCCGCCGAACGAAGCCGGCGCCACCATCCCCATCGCGTAGCCGCCGGGCTGGATGAATTGCGGCTGCAGCATGGGCGCAGCGCGCGTGGTCGCCACGAGGGCATCGCTGCTGCCCGCGATCCAGAATTTCACACCTGCGCCGCAGGTCCCGCCGATGCCGAGCACCGCCCCGGTCCTGTAGGCGCACATGTCGACTTCGGTCTTCGCGATCTGCCCGGCCACCGGCGCCAGCGTCGGGGTCTGCGCCAGCGGGTTCGACTGCGCGGAGATGATCGAGGAGCCCGACACCATCGCCAGCAGCAGACAGACACCCGCGATCCACATGTGGACGGTCAAGCGCTGCTCGGCGCGCGCTTCGCTCTCAGTCATTCTCGCCACGTCCATGGTTCACCCCTCTGGTCCGGGAGGCGAAATGGCGCTCGAAAGAGGGTCAGCGGCGGGTGGCGACGAGCAGGATGGGCGGGGCCGGGGTTCCGTCGCCGGCGGGGCCGAGCGCGGTGACGGCGAATCCCGCCGCTTCCAGCGGGGCGATGACCTCGCAGGGCGCCGGAAAGCGACAGACCTCCGCCGGAAAGGCGCGCACGGCGGCCTCGTCCGCGCTCGTCGTGAACAGCAGCGCCAGCCGTCCGCCGGGTTTTAGCACACGGGCGAGTTCGCGGAAGGCGGTGGCGAGATCGTTCCAGAAGTAGACCCCGTGCACGCACAGGACCTTGTCGAAACGGGCGTCGACGAACGGCAGGTGCGCGACGCTGGCGACGACCACATCGAGGCGGCCCTCGTCAACGCTCTCGCGATTCCTTTTGCGCGCGATCTCGACCATCGGCGGGGCCGGGTCGATGCCGAAGATCCGTCCGTGGGGCGCCAGCGCGGCCAGACGCGCCAAGCTGCGTCCAGGGCCGCAGCCGACATCGAGGACGTGGTCGCCGTCAGCGATGTCGAGCGCTTCAATGGCGTGAAGACTGTGCGGCCAATTTTCGCTCGCCATGGCGGAGGCGATCAGCCGGTCCAGCAGATTGCGCGCATGTCGCGCCTGGTCGGCGATGAACCTCGGTCTGCGCAGGACGAGAGGCGCCATGCTCACAGCCCCCGCACGGCGGCGAGGATGTCCTCCGGTCGCCGCCAGGTCTGGGTCTGGCAGAAGACCTCAAGCGCGCAGCCGCGCAACGTGAGGGCCCCGTTCCGCACGCGCACTTCTCCGGTGTAGGTGCGACCGTCGTCGGGGTTGTAGAGGGCGCCGCCTGTCCAGACGCCGGCCGAAGTTTCGCGCAGGCCGCGCACGATCTCGACGCCGACCAGTGGACGATTGCGCAGGGCGGGACTGGGGTTGCGTTGGTCGTTCTGGTTGGCCGTCTCCCAGAGCCATAGGATGCGGCCGCACATGGCTTCGGGCGCGCCCGGGCAGGGGCTGAAACGCACGATAGATCCGAAGCCCTTCGTCGCCCAGTCGCCGGTGATCGTCTGGGGAGCCTGAGCCTCCGCCGGTGACGACGCAGAACCGATCAGCAATGCGCCGATGACCAGAAGCGCGGCGACGTTCGCCCGACGGGGCGTTGCGGTCAGCAGCGGCTTGCGCACCGCCGCCGCGAAGCGCGCGTGATACTCCGGGTGCTCGGTGCCCATCAGGCGGTCCCAGAAGGTGAAGTAGAGACCGAAGTTCCGGCCCGCCTGCGCGTGGTGGAGGTCGTGATGGGTGGTGGTCGTCAGCCAGTCGAACATCGGCCGGCCGTCCTTGGTCGCGGGCATCAGCTCGTAGCCGGCGTGACCCATGGTGTTGCGCACAATCTGGTGCAGCATGAAGAGCCCCGTCACCTCCCACTGCGTCGGCACGAGGATCATCCAGAGCGGCACGAAGGTCGCCATCACAGCGGCTTCGGCGAGGTCGAAGCTGTAGGCGGTGAAGGGCGTGGGATTCATGCTCTTGTGGTGACGGCGGTGGAACGCGCGGAAGAGCTGCGGGCGATGCATCAGCCGGTGCGCCCAGTAGAAGTAGGCGTCGTGCGCGACGATCATCAGAATGAGGCTCACCCCGAACCAGACCGGCCCCCAGCCAGCGGCGATCGCCGGCCCCGGCAGCAATCCGGCGCGTCCGAGCAGAAAGGTGAGCAGGCCTACCGTGGAAAAGATCGCCACGGAGCGGATGGAAACGAGGAACTCCAGGATCATCTGCCGGGCAGGCGGATTGTCGGGACGGATCTTGCGGCCGGCGAGCGGTCGCGCGAGCGCCACCCAAAGCGCGAACCACACGCCCACGGCGAAGATCACGTACCGCTGGATGTCGACGAAGGTGCTGTGCAGCCAGTTCTCGGCGACGGGACTTCCGGCGGCGAGGATGTGAATGATGTCGTGCATGGTCGGCCTCCCTGGGGATCGGATGGCCGGCAGTTGGGGTGAGCGGTGCTGATTGGTCTCGCCGCGCCCGGAAAAGGGACGCCGTTTTCGAAATCAGGGAGCTTTTCCGGAATTCAGCGAGCTTGAACCGAGCGCCTGCTGGCGGAATTCGGTTGGAGTAAGCCCCGTCGCTTCCTTGAAGGCGCGGTTGAACGGGCCAAGCGAGCCGAAACCGAGGTCGAACGCGATCGCGGCGATCGTGCGGGTGGCGTTCTCGGGCCCGCCGAGGGCGGCCTTTGCTGCATCGATGCGACGCGTGTTCAGGAACGCCGCGAAATTGCGGTGTCCCAGATGGCCGTTGATGACCCGCCGCAGCCGGTGCTCCGGCGCACCGAGCGCCCTCCGCCAGCATGCCGATCGTCGGTCCCTCGCGCTTCCAGAGCGCATCGCGACCCATCACCTCGTCGAGTCGCGTCGCAATGATGCGATCCTGGGGGTCTGCGCCGTCGACGACAATCGCGGGCTCTGCCGGCGAGGGCGACGCGGCGCCGAAGAGATTGTCGCGCAGGGTGAGAAATGCGGCGCAGCCCGCCAGGCAGAAAACCGCGAGGCTCGCGGAACCGGCCAGCCGATGCCACGCCGCGTCATGACCAAGCGCCTCGGCGATCTCGAACGCCGCGAGTACGATCATGTAGAACGCCACGGCGCCGAGGAAGGGCCCACGTAGCCGCCGCCGCGCCTCGACGAGGTCGCCGCGCCAGCTCCGCCAGATGAAGACGAGCGCGTGCACAGCCAGCGCCGACTCGATCAGGTTGTGGGTGATCCACACCGCCGACTGAATTGTCTCGGGGCCGCGCCAGCCGATCACGCCGACGACGAAGAGCAGGGCCACCGGCGCAAGGCTCAGTAGGGTGATCCGCCGGTCCTCGAACAGGACGTAGAGGAAGAGCCAGGTAAACCCGGCGCCGGCGACGGAGAGGAGCCACATGACTCCCATCCCCGGCTGTCCGAGCACATCGCGCAAAATGGCGGAGGAGTTGAAGGCGTAAGCCGCCGTAGTCAGGCAGAACAGGATCGCCGCAATCCGTGCGTCGGCGCCCGCCCGGCTCAGTGCGAACGCCGAGCCTGTCGCGATCAGGCCGCCGACGGCGATCCCGCGAAAGAAGATGTCCCAGATGAGCGGTGCGCTTTCCATGGCCGGGCGCTCCTAGCACGATGATGAGTCCGCGCCGATACTGGCGTCCCCTTTGTCGCCGGAGCCGGCATGGCGTCCTCCCGTCCAGAAATCACTTCGGCGCTCGCCCGCGGCGTCCAGCGCCTGCTGATCGACCGCAACTACGCACCGATCCTGGAGCTCACCCTTGGCAATGGCCGGCGGGCGGATGTGGCCGCCATCGGCCCGAAGGGCGATATACTGATCGTGGAGACGAAATCCGGAGTCGAGGACTACGTGGTCGACTTCAAGTGGCCCGAATATCGCGACTACTGCGACGCCTTCTACTTCGCGGTGACCGAGGACTTTCCCCGCGTGATGATCCCTGAGGACGCGGGCCTGATCATCGCGGACGGTTTCGGCGGTGAAATCATCCGTGAAGCGCCGCGTCTTCCGCTGGCCGGCGCCCGGCGCAAGGCGGTGACGCTGACGTTCGCCCGTGTGGCGGCTTCCAGACTCTTCGGCGCCCCGCTGCCCGAAGTTGTGACGCCAACATGAAATTCTCCGTCAGGTCATGGACTTGGAGCCCGACTCAACCGATCTCGCCAATGCACGCGTCACGAAGGAGTGCGAGCCATGTCATCGTCGGAAGTCCGGACCGTACTGCTTGTTACGAAGATCGATCGCGCTGCGGTCGACAAGGAAATCGCCGATCACGGCGCGGCGCTCATCGAGCCCCCGCAGACCGATGATTGCGAAGTGCGCGCTGTCGTGGGCGACTACGTCTACTGGGCGGCCGACATCGAGATCGAAGTCGAAGAAGACTAGGATCTACGGACGCGTTGCGGCGAGGAGCGCGGTCTTGAACGCCTCCTGCCGCTTCGCGTAGCGCGCGGCGCCGGCGTCCAGGATGGCCTTCGGCGCACGCTCCGGCGACCCGGAGTCAAACGGCGGGGCAGGATCGTATTCGATCGCCAGCTGGATGCTCTGCGCGACCTCTGCGCCGGCGATCTCCGCAGCCACCGTCAACGCAAAGTCGATACCGGCCGTCACGCCGCCGCCGGTGATCGTATGCCCGTCGCGCACGACGCGCGCGTGCTCCGGCGTCGCCCCGACCAGCGGCAGGAATTCGCAATACGCCCAGTGCGTCGTCGCGCGCTTGCCCTGCAACAAGCCCGCAGCCCCCAGAATGAACGCGCCGGTGCAGACGCTGGTGACGTATTTGGCCGTCGCGCCCTGGCGGCGGACGAAGGCGATCGTTTCTTCATCCGTCATCGCCTGATCGACGCCGAAGCCGCCGGGAATGCAGATCAGATCGAGCGGCGGGCAATCGGCGAACGTCGTCGTCGGCACGAGCGAGAGCCCGCAATCGGACGGCACGGGGTCGAGGGTTTTCGCAATGATGTGCGTCGTCGCGCCCGGAAGGCGGTGCAGCACCTGCAGCGGCCCGGTGAAATCGAGCTGCGTGAGGTTCGGGAAGAGCACGAAGCCGGAGTGAAACATGGGTCGAGCCTAGCGGCTCGGAAGCGGCGGCGACACTGGCTTTGATCGACGAAAAGGCGGGTCCGAATCCGGCCAGCCACGCGGCCGTTTCGTCGTCATCCTGCGCCCATGACATTCATCGCCCGCCCCATCGCCGCCGAGACAGTCGCCGCCGCCCGCCGGCGCTTCGCCGAGGGTGACGCTTCGGTCCTCCGCCGGATCGTCGATGCGTCCCTGGGTTATCCGTGCCGTTGTTGCCTGCGTGATGGGTACATCCCCGGCCTCTCGACCCGCCAAAACGGTCGAAAGGATTAATGGCGAGGTATTTTTACTCCGCCCGCAGACGACAAAATGACGCCGCTTCAGTGATGTAGTTTTGCACCGGTGCGTACAGCTTGAGCCGGAGCCGTTTCGGCGCATGGAAGTCATCACCGGCGTCGGCCGTCGGAGAAAGTACACCGACGCATTCAAGGCCCAGATCGTCGAGGAGACGCTCGTACCAGGCGCGGTCGTCTCGCAGGTGGCGCGCCGTCACGGGCTGACGCCACAGCAGGTGTTCACGTGGCGACGTGAAATGCGACAGCCGCCCACCTCGCCAGGAGAAGCGCCGACGTTCGCGCCGGTGTTGATTGAAGCACGTCCGGACGTGTCGCACGTCGCTCCCGGCGCCGATGTAGGGACCATTGAGCTCACGATCCGCGGCGCGTGCCTGCGCATTCCTCCGGGCGCCGAGGTGCGCATGGTGGCGACGGTGCTGCGGGCGTTGAAGGCGCGTTCGTGATCATTCCGTCCGGGCCGGTGCGCGTGATGATGGCGGTGAAGCCTGTGGACTTCCGCAAAGGCATGGATGGGCTTGCGGCGCTGGTGAAGGAGGAGCTGAAATCCGATCCCTTTACCGGGGTGATCTGGGTCTTCCGCGCAAAACGGGCTGACAGACTGAAGCTGGTGTTCCGGGACGGCTCGGGACTCGTGCTGGTGTCGAAACGCCTGGACGACGGCAAATTCCGCTGGCCGAGGATCGTCGATGGTGTGATGCGCCTGTCGCCGGCGCAATTCACAACGCTGGTGGAGGGGCTTGACTGGACCCGTGTGCATGCCCGGCGCGTGCGCCAGCCGGCGGAGGCGCAATAGGCCTGCGGCGCGATGACTCAGGACGCACGCGGGGGCGCCACAAACACCGCGAAACATGATTCATTCCGGGTGTGATCGATTCCGCCGCCCCCCTGCCGGAAGACCTCGCTGCGGCGCACGCCATGATCGTGCGGCTGTCGTCGGCGCTGGCGGAAAAGGACGAGGCGCTGGGCCATCGCGATGTCGAAGTCGCGCGCCTGACCATGATCATCAAGAAGCTTTCGCGCCGCCAGTTTGGCCAAAGCGCCGAGCGGCTCGATCCCGATCAGCTCGCGCTCGGGCTGGACGATCTGGAGACCGGCGTCGCCATGGCCGAGGCGAATGCGGAAAGTCTGGACCCGACGCTGAAAGCGTCGCGCGTGCAGCGTACCGGCGTCAAGCGCGGAAAACTCCCCGATCACCTGCCGCGCATCGAGGTCGTGGTCGATATCGACGACAAGAGCTGTCCCTGCTGTGGCGGCACGCTGCATGCGATCGGCGAAGATCGCGCCGAGCGGCTCGACGTCATCCCGAGCCAGTTTCGCGTGCTCGTCACCCGCCGTCCGAAATACGCCTGTCGCTCATGCACCGACGGTGTCGTGCAGGCGCCCGCGCCGGCGCGTCTCATCGAGGGCGGGCTGCCGACCGAAGCGATGATCGCGCATGTGCTGGTGTCGAAGTACGCCGATCATCTACCCCTGTATCGCCAGCACCAGATCCTCGCGCGTCAGGGCGTGGACATCGACCGCTCATGCCTCGCCGACTGGGTCGGGCGCGCAGCGTTTGCGCTGCGACCAGTGACTGAGCGGCTGCTCACGCACCTGAAGCGGAGTCCGAAGCTCTTCTGCGACGAGACCACCGCGCCGGTGCTCGATCCAGGTCGGGGTAAAACGAAGAAAGGCTACCTCTGGGCGATCGCGCGCGACGACCGGCCCTGGAAAGGTCCTGAACCGCCGGGTGTCGTGTTTGTCTACGCCCCCGGTCGCGGCGGTGAACACGCCGCCCGCGCGCTCGACGGATTTTCCGGCGTGCTGCAGGTGGACGGGTATGGCGCCTACACCGCGCTCGCGAAGAGCAGGCGCGCCGACGCGCCGCTCGATCTCGCCTTCTGCTGGACGCACTGGCGGCGTGAGTTTTTCGATCTCGCCAAGGGCGGCCACGCGCCGATCGCTACAGAGGTGGTGACGCGCATCGCGGCGCTCTACGCCATCGAAGCGGACATCCGCGGCGCCGGCGCCGATGAACGGCGTGGTCGCCGCCAGAACGCCACCAAGCCGCTAGTCGACGATCTCTTCGCGTGGCTCGAAACCAAACTCGACCGCATCCCGCAGAAGGGCGAACTCGCCGACGCTATCCGCTATGGCCTGAAGCGGCGCGCCGGCCTCTGCCGCTTTCTCGACGACGGACGGCTGGAGATGGACAACAACACCGTCGAGCGCGCCATCCGGCCGATCACGCTGAACCGAAAGAACGCGCTCTTCGCGGGCTCGGACGAGGGTGGCGTCGCGTGGGGCGTCGTCGCCTCGCTGATCGAAACGTGCAAGCTGAACGGTGTAGAGCCGCTCGCCTATCTGACCGATGTGCTCACGAAGCTCGTGCAAGGCTGGCCCGCCAACCGCGTCGATGACCTGCTGCCGTGGGCCTACGTGGTCTGACGCCACCGCTTACTGTAGATCGCTCCGTGAGTGGTGAGAAAACGCTGAGCAGATGCGGCGGACTTGAAGTGCTGCATCTGTCGCCCTCGTCTTCGGATCGGCAGATGGAATTCTCTGCGCGATTGTTGTCCCGCAATCGGCCTGGTCGATGAAGGTGCAGTAGACCGAGATCGTGCAGCGCCGCCGGGTAGGAGCGCAGGCCGTCTGTCGCAATTCTTTCCGGTTCGACCGGCTGGTTGCGGAGTAGGCGCTTCAGGAGCTTGAGCGCTGCCCGTGTGTCTCGCTCCTTCTGCACAACCAGATCGAGAACTTCATTTTCGTCGTCGACGGCGCGCCAGATGTAATACTGCTTGCCGCCGATCGAAGACACTGTCTCGTCGAGGTGCCAGCGTGGGGAGGGGGCATGGCGCCGCGCTCGGAGCCGCTTGGCGATCTGCGGACCGAACTTGTTGGTCCAGCACCGGATCGTCTCGTAGGTGACGTCCACGCCCCGCTGCGCGAGAAGCTCCTCCACGTCACGAAGGCTCAGGCTAAAGCGGAAATAGAGCCAGACCGCGTATCGGATGATGATCGGCGGAAGCCGATGGCGTTTCAACGAGAGTTTCGCCACAGGAAGCCCACCCCAAAAGGCTGACACCCGTCAGCAATCGCAGGCAGTTCGCATTAAACTGACAGCACCGCTCCTAGGTCTTCCGTTGCCTGTTGCCGTGCTGACTGCTTGTCAGTTCGGAGCGTCGAGCGACCAGAGCAGCGCGATGGCGGCGCCCTTCATGCGCGGCAGTAGCATCAGCGTGAACGCCACGGCGCTGCCGAGAAGCACCCAAGGAACGTACGGATTGTCTGGCATGCGTACCGCGATTGCGACCGTGAGCGGCGTGAATATCAACCCGGTCATAAAGGTCACGAGATAGGGGGCGAAATCCGCCGTCTGATAGTGTCTTAGATCTTCGCCGCAGGAGGTGCAGCGCGCAAAGGGCGCAATGTAGCCTTCTAGGATGCCACCCTTTCCACATGCCGGGCAACGCCCCGTGAAGCCTCGGCCAAGGGCGGGCAATAAAGGGCGCGCGGGCGCTTTTCCTGTCGTGTTCATGGCCTAGGCCCCTTGCCCAGCGTGATCGCGCGGAGCGACATCAGGTAGCTGCGCGTTTCTGCAGGGCGCTCGCGGTAATCACACGATGCCAGCGTGTCCGTTGGGCCGTGCGCGCGGACATGCAAGACTTCGTTGCCTTCCCAACCCTCCAGCGCCTGATAGAGCGTCGCTGATAAGCCGCGTTCAACTATCTCGCTCGCAAGTTTGCGCCCGCGCGGGGGGACTCCATCCTCGTGCACGACGTTGACGACGAGTGATCCCTGCGGGCAGCCACGCTGGAGAAGGCGCGCGAGCGCGTCTGCCTCATCAAAGGGAGGGACGAGACCGTTTGAATCACAAGCGTCGATCGCGATGGCGTCGAATGCGCCATTGTATTGCTCGACAAAGGGAATGCCCTCAGCCGTTACCCAGTGAACCCGCTCGTCGAGTCCGAAATATGTGCGCGCCAGTTCTTCGGCGGTGGGCTCGACATCGACAACTGTCACCGTCTTGCCGCGCCGCGCGAGCATGGTGGCGAGACTCCCGCCGGCGCCGCCGATCAGAAGAACGGTCTGCGCCTGTACAAGCAGGAGCTTCGCGGCATGGACATAGCCAAAAACGCTGACGCCATCCGGACGCACCATGGTCTGGACGCTTCCCTTGATGCAGTAGAGGCGCGTACGGTCTGTGTGCCGCTCAAGGACGCGGATTGGGCCGAAGAGACCGTCGCGGTGGGCGAGCACTTTCATTGTGATCCAGCCATGTGTTCGGCGGTCAGCACGCGCGCTTGATCAATGGCGTCCTCGTAGCGCTGCACGTCGCGCACATTGGGTAGATCAAGCGCCTTCATCTGCTTGAGGACCGCTCGTGAGCTGTCGTTCAGTTCCGTGATGAAGACGGTCGTGTCGTGTCCTTGGCAGCGTTTGAGAAAACGACTGAGCGCGCCAACGCCTGACACATCGACCATCGGCACCGCGTCAAAGCGCAGGATGAAGGCCTTGGGCGTCGGGAATGCGGCTTCAAGCGCGTCGTTCAGTCGGCTTGCGGCGCCAAAGAAAAGTGGTCCGCGCAGCTCGAATGACTCAACGCCTTTCGGTAGTTCGCGGCGCGCCCGATAGGCCGTGCGCGCCGGATCGCTGAAGTCGTCCTGATCCGTCTCGATCATGGAGACACCCTTTTGAATGGCGGTCGCTTCCGCCATGCGGTGCATGAAGATGATCGCCGCGAGGACGATTCCGACTTCAATCGCGACCGTGAGGTCAACCAGAACCGTCAATCCGAAGGTCGCGAGCAGCACCACGCGATCGCCAACGGGACCGCTCAGCAAATGACGAAAGCGCTCTTGCTCGCTCATGTTCCAGGCGACGATGACCAGCACAGCCGCAAGGCTCGCGAGCGGCACAAAAGCCATGAGCGGGCCAAGCGCCAGCATGCTGGCAAGAATAAAGAGCGCATGCAGCATGCCCGCAACCGGCGTGCGGCCACCGGCGCGGATGTTGGTTGCGGTGCGAGCGATGGCGCCGGTTGCTGAGATGCCGCCGAAGAGGCCAGACGCCACGTTCGCGACGCCTTGGGCCACCAGCTCGCAGTTCGAGCGATGGCGTCGGCCCGTCATGCCGTCAGCCACCATGGCGGAGAGCAGGCTCTCGACGCCAGCGAGGAAGGCAATCGTGAACGCTGGCTGCACCAGGTCACGCACACGCTCCCATGTGATATCTGGAAGAACGGGCGAGGGCAGGGTCGAGGGCACACCGCCAAAGCGCGAGCCGATGGTCTCGACCGGCACGTTGAAGATCGCGACGACAGCCGCCGCGCCGGCGACAGCGATCAAAAAGCCCGGCAGCTTGGGCGCGAATTTGCGCAGCAGCACGATGGTCGCGAGCGCGCCGACCGCAACCGTGATGGCTGGAATGAGCAGCGTGTCGCGCGCCGCCCAGATGGCTTCGATCTTGCCGATGAATTCGGCAGGCACGTTCTCCATTTGCAGCCCAAACAGATCACGGAGCTGACTTGTGAAAATGATCACCGCGATGCCAGCCGTGAATCCGGTCACCACGGGTTCGGGGATGTATTTGATCCAGTCGCCGAAGCGCAAAAGCCCGGCAATAACCAGTATGATCCCGGCCATGATGGTCGCAAGCACGAGACCGTCAAAGCCGTGTTGTTGGATCACGCCATAGACAACGACAATGAAGGCCCCGGTCGGGCCGCCGATCTGGAAGCGCGAGCCGCCGAGCGCGGAAATGAGAAAGCCCGCGATAACAGCGGTGATGAGGCCCTTGTCGGGCGTTGTGCCGCTTGCAATCGCGATTGCCATGGCCAGCGGTAGCGCCACGATTGCGACCGTGAGACCGGCAAGGGCGTCGGCGCGGAAATCCGCGAAGCGATAACCCTCTTGGGCAATCACCGTGATCGACTTGGGAATGTAGAGCCGCCAGCTGTGCTTTGGTGGCGTGGCCTGAAGAGACGTGTCTGTCATGGGAGTTACTGCGCGGAAAGAGTTGAGCGCTTGCGTTTGGCTTTGCTCTCCTCTGACCCGCCACTACGATCGCTCACAGGCGGCGCTGCGGGTTCTCGAAGACGTACGCCGCGACCGCCGCCGGTGCTGAGCGTGTTCTCGCCGATGAGTTCGATGCCGGCGGCTTCTAATGCGGCGACTACCTTGGTCAGTGTGTCGATGACGCCGCGCACATAGCCTTCGCTCGCCTCCATTCGCTGGATCGTTGGCAACGATACGCCGGCGCGCTCAGCCAGAGTCCGCTGGTCGATCCCGAGGAGGGCGCGCGCGGCGCGTAATTGTGCGGGGGTCAACATGCTGGAAGATGTATAATACATCAAATCTAATGGCAATACCCTATATACAGGGGGTAAAGGCGTGCATATGAGCTTGGTCGGTTAGCATGCGGAAAAATCAAACAATGATGTTTTTACATCATCCCATCTTCTGCGGAGCCGCCACGCCGAGCCTCAGTCTGCCGCCCTTGCTGACGACGAAGCCGCGCCATCCCGCCACGCCCGTCTCAATGCCAGGGTTCGGGATTTCGCCGTGCCCTTCGAGGACCCGATGCGGCTAATGGGTGTTGGCGGCGTGATTCGACGCGTCGGCGGAGATACTTCGGAACGCCGCAATCAACCCGGCTGACTGAGCGTGATGCAACCAAGCGAGCACGCGGAACGCGTGGGCTTCCGCCGAAGTAGCGGGCTCCATTGCGCGCAAACGCTGCACCGCGTCTGCTGCGTCGTCATGGCGACCGACCGGAAGGCGGGTTCCATGTCCTCAATCGCGTGTTCGAGCCGACGAGCCTGAAAATGCGCATGAGACTGCCGCAGATAAATGATGTGGGCGCTGGGATGTCCGCGCGAAGCACTTCGACAAAGATGGAGATCGTGATGCTGGCCCCAAGACAGGTGAGGCAAGAGATTTTTCGATGAGTGGACGCGCCAGTCCGGCAAATCAGTGCGCAGGGACTAGGCCCATTTGCCTGTGTTCGATTTCACACATCGGGCGCTGCAGAGCTTGGTTGCTGCTAATCCCGGTGTCAGTGTCTCAACGAGGGTTGTAGGCCGTGTGACGGAGCCGGGGGCCCCACGATGGACCGAGGTCGCGCGAAAGTTCAGCGGTCCAAGGACGACAGCGGCCTTCCTTAGCGGGGAGGCCGTTTCATCTGATACACGCCTCGCTGCACGAGCAACTCCTCGACGTCCCCAAAGCTGAGGCTGAAGCGGAAAAGAGCCAGACGGCGTGCCGGATCACGACAGGCGGAAACCGGTGACGCTTGAACGAGAGCTTCGCTGACAAGGCGCCCCCCAAAAGGAGGACGCCCGTCAGCAATCGGAGACAAGCTAGCGCTTGACTCTCAGCACCCTCGACGCGTGACTCCCCAACCGCTCGTGAAGGGAAGCCGCGTCGACGCTGATTTCTCTCAACCGCAACTCGAGCGAGATTATCGCGGTTTCGCTGTGTGAGACGCGGCATAGCCAAGCAAGGCGACGGCAGCTGCCGCGAGCGCGGCAGTGGCGATTGGATGTTCGCGGACCTCTTCGCCGGCAGCCTTGGCGAGGTGCGTCGACTGCTTCTTGATCTTGTCTGCAAGAGCGGAGGCTGAGAGCTATAGCCGAATCTTGGTGACGCGCTGACGGATCAAGCGGCGGCGACTTCGGCTTGAGAATTGAGCGACGCTGCTGTTTCCTCGATGCCGTCTTTGAATTTTATCCCATAGATCACCTTTGGCAAGAAGCTGGTTCCGTCAAGGCGTCGCCAGGAGCGCTGCGCGGCCTCGATCAATTTGAACACCATGGCGATTGCGGTGGCGTTCGACATGCAGCCCTTGGTGCGGACGGTGCGATGGCGGACGGTTGCGAAGGTGCTTTCGATAGGATTCGTCGTCCGCAAATGTTTCCAATGCTCGGCGGGGAAACCATAGAATTGCAGCAGCACGTCGCGATCCTTGGCCAAGCACGCGGCGGCTTTCTCGTACTTCGCGGCGTAGGTTTTTTCGAACAGCTCAAAGGCTTTGATCGCGTCAGCCTTGGTTTCCGCCATCCAGATCTGCTGAAGCTCGCCCTTGGCTTTGGAATGCAGAGATTTCGGCAATTTGTTGAGTACATTGCCGGTCTTGTGGACCCAGCAACGCTGTTCGCGCGTCGTCGGCCACACCTCGCCAAGCGCTTTCCAAAAGCCCAAGGCGCCATCGCCGATCGCGAGCTCCGGGGCGTGGCTCAGCCCGCGCTGCTGCAGATTGAGCATCAAACCGGACCATGATTGCGCGCTTTCGCGAAGGCCGTCGGTGAAGCCGATCAATTCCTTGGCGCCTTCCGGCGTTGCGCCGATCAGGACCAGGATGCATTGCGCATCGTCTTCGAGACGGGCCTGCAGATGAATGCCATCGGCCCACACATAGACGTAACGCTTGGTCGAGAGGTCGCGTTTCGCCCAGGCCTTGTGCTCGTCGGCCCAGATATCCTTGAGCCTGGCGATGTTGGATGCAGACAGCCCCGGCGCGTCCTTGCCTAGCAACGCCGCGAGCGCTTCGCCAAAATCGCCGGTCGAA
>Ga0163155_10000007_pt1 | contig 209681 bp, 197 predicted proteins | sample OliLakLV19SP4G1_FD_148611 | JGI IMG/M metagenome (GOLD analysis project Ga0163155, IMG submission 148611) | Freshwater microbial mat bacterial communities from Lake Vanda, McMurdo Dry Valleys, Antarctica - Oligotrophic Lake LV.19.SP4.G1 | ecosystem: Environmental > Aquatic > Freshwater > Lake... | reverse complement strand
TATTTGCCCTTGTCGCCTTTCTGATACGTGGGCACGAATTTGTAGCCCAGTATTTTGAAATCCACGGGTTTGCGTATGCCGCTCTTCTCGCGGTTGATGGACAGTTTCAGTCTGTTCTTCAAGAACAAGTAAATGCTGTTACCCACTTTGCGGACAGTGGATTTACTTTTCGTGTACTCACTAAAGTCATCGGCATAGCGTACATAACGGTGTCCTTGCTTTTCCAATTCTTTGTCCAGTTCGTGGAGCATGATGTTGGATAGTAAGGGCTTGTTGTAATAAGCAATCTCTCATGGAATGAAGCACGACACGATTAACCAAACACCGGAAACTCAAAGCCGGAAATAGTTAGTTATCCCAATCAAAATATTCCTCTTTCTCTAGCTCTGCCTCTTTCTTCTTCTTTTTTCCTTTCAGTTGGAAAGCCTCCTTCAATTCTTTCACTTCTTTTTTTAGACTTTTGGCGATTTTCTTTTTTACCGCTTCTTGATCGTAGCTGATTTTGTATTGCTCTGTGGTGCCTGTGATCTTTAGAAACAGTCTTGTTTGACCCGTTCCGGTTTCTTCTATCGCCCCAAAAGCCTCGTCAGGATCTATTTTCTTTTTGCCGCGAAGTGGAGCGTTAACGCGATAACTAATGTGCAGATCAAATGAATGCGTACCGCTTAGTTGCAGTGTAGTTACATTGCTTTTAATTTCCATTTGCGGAATATAAATCATTTCATTTTCAATGTGGATTTCGTTTTTCAGATCGGCAAAACGAAGTTTGCTCAGCCCCTCGTCATCGAGGTATTTGTTAAGTGCTTGTAATGGTTCAAAATTATTTAGCTCTCCTTTTTTGATGGTAGTACTAATATCAGCTACAAAGGTTTTTGAAATCAGCTTTAGATTTTTTGTAAGCGACATTTCGGTAGAGACATCTGCGAAAACCTGCCCCTTTAAATGCTTGTCTTCAATAAAGTTCTGATAAAAATTGTCAAACACATAAAATAGGCTATCCAAAAAAATGCCATCCAATTTAAAAAAGCTGGTAATGTCAATGTTTTTTGGATCTTTAGCATCCACAATGGCGTTCAGTTCAAGATTTCCGCCCATGGTTTTCATGGAGATCTTTCGCGATACCGCCACTTGATTTTTTACAAGCAAATCGCCTTTTACTTGCTGTGGGCGAAATTTTTTATATTTCAACTTTTTGATATCACAATTGAAATTCAATTTGATGCTGGGCGAAATGTGAAATTTAATTTCCTTTGTCTGATCTTCTCCGAAACCAATTTTAAAAAGTTGGTCAACATCTAGGAAATTAGATTTCAAGTCGGCCTCAATACCGATCGGCTGATTTTCAAATAGCAAAAAAGTAACAATATTTTTAAAGAAGCCGTTTAATAAGAAATCACTATTTTCAAATTGCCCGCTCAGGTTGCTCATGGCCAAATCGTTATTGTTAAATTGTAACGATCCATTCAACTTTTTAAAGTGTGTGTTTTTTTCGTTTAGTTCGAAATTAATGTCCGATAACTCGATGGTTCCACTGGTTTTCACCTGCTGGGCAGTGGCTTTCTTTTTTAGCAATTCTACTTGGCCAATGATCGAAAAATCAGCCGTTAACATGCCTGTTAAGTTCTTTACGTTCGGAATCGGATAGAAATTTTGAATCGAGGCGGCATTTATTTCGCCTTTGAATTCAAAATCCAAAAAAGGCTTTTCGAGATTTTCTACCATTAAATTACAGCTAAATGGCGTCTGGTTCAGTGCCCCGTTTACATTTTTTAAGACTAACTTTGCTCGGGAGAAATCTGTGAGTGAGGATGTGATAAATGACCCCGTTAGATTGGCATTGGTAATTTTTGATTGATAACCCGGATGAAAGAAGGTAGCATCCTTGCATCCAAATTGAATGGAAAGAGTGGGATCTTTTTGCTGACTAATTTCTCCCTTTACCGCCAGGTTAAAAAACACATCGCCTTTACTTTGATATTGCCGTAAGTTTTTGCCCACTTCATCTGGCAATAATGCCAAAAGGGTTTGAACAGTGGTTTCTTTACCTTCTACTTTTAAGTCGATGAGACTTTTCTGTTTAAAGTTGTAATTTCCGCTAAGGCCGAACACGGATTGATTCACCGATAATGTCCCTGAAAGAATGTCCACCGTCTTTTTTACATCATCGTAATCGACTTGGGCTACTACCTTGAATCTTTTTTCCTTCAAAAAAACGCGGTTTCGAATTTCTATTTTCTCTGAGGTGATGTCGCCTTTTACAGTGATTTTATAGACGTCTCCACGAATGGAAATCGTAGAGGTCGAATGGTTGCTGAAGAAAATATGCTCTTGCTCTGCCGGCTGATCTGAGTAATTGATGCGGGTATCGGTCAATTGCACATCCTTCAAGTCAAACGAGATGGTGCTTGCCGTAGCTGTTTTAGTGCGTTTCACCACGGTGAAGTTGTTTTGTCCCGTTTTGTCGACTTTAAGATTTGTTTCGCTCGTTATAATTTTTAGCGCTTCTACGGAATAATTTCCACGCCATGCTTCTACCGCGTTCATCGAAAACGAAATTTTCTTGGCCGTTAGCAATGGAAAGTTTTCTGGATGGCTGTCTTCTATGTAAACATCCGTAAAGACAATGGCCAGCTGCGGAAAATCTTGCCAAGCGGAGATTTCGATCTTGCCGATTTTTACCGGTGTGTTGAGGCTTTTATTTGCTTCCTTAATGAATTCTTGAAGAATGTGATCTTTGAAAAAAAAGACAACAGCAATGAAGCCAATCGTTAAAACAATTAGCGCGGTGAAGGAGAGAAGAAAGACTTTTTTTAGTTTAGACACTTCAAACAAATTACCTCACAAAGGTAAACTACAAAAATCCATCTGGGAATACCGCGACACGTTATTCGAAGGCAGCGCCATTAAATTTTGGAAACTTTTTGCCTCAGTAAAAAATCGGCAAGTACCAACGCAGCCATTGCTTCCACGATTGGAACCGCCCTGGGCACTACACACGGATCGTGCCGGCCTTTTCCACTCACGGTCGCTTCGTTTCCGTCTTTGTCCACCGTTTGTTGGTCTTGCATAATCGTGGCAACCGGCTTGAAGGCCACGTTAAAATAAATATCCTCTCCATTGCTGATACCGCCCTGCACACCGCCCGAGTGGTTTGTCTTCGTTTTTATTTTGCCGCCTTCGTTTACAAACTCATCGTTGTGCTGTGAGCCACGAAGTTGCACACCTTCAAAGCCGCTACCATATTCAAAACCTTTTACCGCATTGATGCTAAGCATCGCCTTGCCAAGCTCAGCGTGAAGTTTATCAAAAACAGGTTCGCCCAAGCCAACAGGTGTGTTTTTGATCACGCAAGTAACAATACCCCCAATCGTATCGCGATCCAATCGTACTTGATCAATCAAAGCAATCATTTTTTCCGCTGTAGCGGGATCGGGGCACCGAACAATATTGTCTTCGGTTTTTGATAGATCAAGCGAATTATAAGATGGTGCTTTTAGCTCTCCCACTTGCGACACATACGCATTTATTTCAACAGCGTGTTTTTTCAACAATAGTTTCGCAACCGCGCCTGCGGCCACACGCGCGGCTGTTTCGCGGGCTGAACTTCTACCTCCCCCTCGATGGTCGCGAATGCCATATTTTTCTTGATAGGTGTAATCGGCATGAGAGGGGCGAAAAGTATTTTCAATGTGACTGTAATCTTTACTTCGCTGGTCTTGATTTTCGATTACGATGGCAATCGGTGTGCCCGTAGATTTTCCTTCAAATACCCCCGAAAGGATTTTAAACGCATCGTCTTCTTTTCGCTGTGTGGTAATCTTTGATTGGCCAGGCTTCCTACGATTTAATTCAGATTGGATGAATGACTCATCTATCGCCAATCCTGCCGGGCAGCCATCAATGACAACACCAATAGCAGGTCCATGACTTTCACCAAAAGTTGAAATTTTAAAAAGACATCCGTAGGAATTTCCCATGCTATTTCTTGAAAAACAAATAAACCGTAACCGCTAAGATGAGAAAGATAAATATATTTAATGCAAGGGTAAGCCCATTCGCTGAAGTAATTGATTTTACTGTGTTGTCGGTGGTGTACAAGCGATCATAAAAAGAACCCAAGTCGTTGCTTTCTATGGCCTGATTTTTCTGGCTGTTTCCTTGAACGGTGACCACTTCGTTAGATTGCAGGGTGTCGTACTTTTTTGTCCGCGTATTAAAAAATACCCATTGAAAATAGCGGTTGAGCGGAAATACACCCGGCTCTTTTGGAATGATGAAATAGCTGAAAGATTTTGTGCCTGTGATTCGCCCTACTTCTCGATTGACATTTTGTTTAATGTTGGGTTCGTAAATTTCAAAGCTATTGTCTAAACCGATAGCTGGCTTTTCGATCCCTGAAATATTGCCTTCTCCTATTATTGTAAAATCGTAGCCGACACTTTGCCCGGTTTCAAGATCATTTTTTGCAATGCTTTCTTCCAATCGATATTCCCCAACAGCTACAGCATCGCGCCTCGGGTGGGGCGGAAGTTCTTTTACTTTTACCGTTTTTATTTTAGAATAAAAGGTCTTAAAATCTTCCTGTCTATTTTGCCCAAAGAAAGAAGGATTTTTGGCCACTTTAAACTTGATCATCTCCAAACCAACACTTGGGAAAACAACCTGCTGGTTGTTTAAAGGAAAGAAGGTTGCTTGATAAATTTTATACTGCGTGTAGCTTTTCCCGTTGATTTCGATAGGCTCGCCTTCAATGCTTTCGATATTGTAATTTTCTTCCCAGCAGTTGGAAGGTTTTAGCTTTTTTAAAATGTCTGCAAGTTGTTTCCCAAGTTCGTGAAACTGCATGGGCGCTCGATTATTGTCAGCCACCAAAAAAGAAAGAGAAGCTGTAAAGCCTTCGCCTACATATACTTCACCTTTGCTGGTGGTAAGGGCCAGCAGTGCTTCTTCTTTTACGTCCACGAATTCAGGCGCATTTCGCCCGAAAAAATCTTCTCGTGTATCCCGATCAAAAAAATTGCGGGACGGATCGGGCTGAGCCTGTGCGGGTGGGCCGATTTTTACTTTTTTCCCGGTAACGGAGTAGAGTTGGTCGTTCACTTTTATTTTAAACGATGGGATGGTGATAACACCTTGTTTGGTAGGAACATAGGTCATGATAATGCTTTGAGAAGAAGTCATCTGGCCGTTGGTAATGCTGGTTTGCGAGGAAGAAGAGGTCCCGCGTTTTTGTAAACCCTCTATGTCTGGAAAGTTGTCATAGCTTTTCAACCGGTCATTATTGACCGTAATAGCAATTGTCCAGGCCTGGTTTTCGCCAATCTCGGCCGGTCCAAGGTCAATTTGCACATTTTGACCCTGAGCAAAACAAAAGTTAATCCAACAAAAAATCAAAAAGCCACTTCTCATCATAAATTTCAACGTTGCAATTAGCATCGCAACAAGTTGCAACACAAAATTAAAAAGTTCTTTTTAGTTATTAAAACTGTTTCGTACTTTCAAATCGGAATCAGCCAAAGGGTCGGTAATCATACGGATTATTATAACTTGGGGTTGATTTCATCGTTCTAACAACAAAATTGTATTATGCACTTTTAACAGATCGAATGAAAATGCTCAATTATGTCAAAAAAATACTCAGCCGAGTAAGTTTTGACGCGCGGCTCTTTGAAAAGGAGCTGAGAAAGGCAATCAGGGTTTTGATTGTCGAGGAAATTCAGGAGCTCAGAAATTGGTGTTATACCAATTATGGGAATGAACATCGGGCCATCCTAAACCGGTGTTTTGTAGTAGCTTAATAACTATCAATTGAAACTTATCGAACCCTGGCAATTGTCAGGGTTTTTTTTACGTTCAATAAAAACCAACCCAATTTAAGTCTCTTCCCGCTGGTGTAAAAGAATTCGTTTGAAAGTCAGCAATTTCAAGAATACTTTTGATGATTTCTAGGCGAATATTCGCGGATTCGTGGCAAAATTATCTACTATAAAGTGGCAAACTTCTAATCCGTGATAACTTACTTAGGCATCGAAGGCCGCACTTCAATTTTGCTCGGCAACACACGCGGATTCATGTTCAATAAATCCAACACCAACTGTCCAATATCTTCGGGCTGAATTTTCCATGCATCTTTTTCAGATGGCGCGTGGTTATTAAACTCAGTTGCTACAGAACCTGGCATAATGGTACTGACTTTAATACCGTGTGGACGCAAGTCAAGCATCGTAGCTTGGGTAAAACCAAGTAGGCCAAACTTGCTCGCATTGTACGCACTGCCAGCAGCAAAAAAATTGGCGCCTGCCAAACTGCCAATGGTAATGATGTAGCCTTTTGTTTTCTTCAACGCCTCCACGCATGCCTGCACACTATAAAAAACACCCGTCAAATTAGTGTTGATAGTTTCGTGCCATTGTTCGTGATTAAGCGTTTCTACCGAACCAAAATTACCAACGCCAGCGTTAGCGATCAGCGCATCGAGTTGACCAAATTTTTTAAGGGTTGCTTCTACTGCTTTTTGTTGTTGAATGAAATCCGCTACATCAGCAACTAGGCCGATGGAACTTCCCTCTTTAATCAAATTTAATTCGGCAGCAGCTTCGGTTATTTGCTTAGCCTTGCGCCCGGTAATGGCTACATTCCAACCATTTTGAATTAATAGTTTGGCCGTGCTGTAGCCAATGCCCTTAGAGCCGCCTGTTATTAATGCTGTTTTCATTCCTTTACTTTTTACAAATCTAATCAACTGTAGTGCTTTTTCAGTTAAATGATTTCTTCTACGAAAAATTCATTCCATTTTTCTAAAATGTTTAACGAACCCAAACGTTTTTTTGGAAATAAATCCCGTTCTTGTGTCGTTAGTCCTGCATGAGTTCAATTTCCGTTTCTTCTTTTCTCAAAACATCTTCCTACTGGTCTAAACTGGCGGGCGTGCGCTGGCAATTGATTTTGTCGGTAGTCGTTTTGTGGGCCGCCAATAGTTGGTTGAAAACCGAATACGGCCAAGATGATTCAAATATCTGGTTAGTAATGAACCTATTTTTGCAATTGGTAAAATGGACGCTCGTAGGGCTTTTTGGCTTCAGTCTTTTATCGGCACTGATTACTTGGGTCTATTTCATCAATAGTGTTAAAAACAAAACGGTATCAGCGCAAGCAAAGTTTGGCGATGGCCAAAAGGCAGAAGCCGGTTGGGTCCCCCTTACGGTGATGATCAGCGGTTCAGTATTGCGCCCGTTGCTCGGCACTGTGCAAGCACGGTTGGTTTTTTCTGAAAAAAGAGTTTCTGACAAAATTATTTTAGATGTGAATGTATCCAAACCTAAGCATTGGTGGAGGCAAGCCATCAAGGGCACAGGCCGGACTTTATTGCACGATAGGGGCATTTACGACACTAAAAAAATATTGATTTCCTTTTGCGATATGTTGGGCTTGGTATCCTTGCCGTACGCAATACCATTCACGCAACAGTTATACACGTTGCCTCGCCAACAAGAAGAGCAAAAGGTAAAGGCAAATCCCAATTCCACGGAAGAACAAAAGCACCGCATTGAAATACCAAAGCGCGTGGAGGGCGAACACGTCAATTACAAAGAGTTTGAAGCGGGCGATAACATTCAACGCATCGTGTGGAAGATTTATGCCAAGAGTGGGCAACTGGTGGTACGCATCCCCGAAACAAAAGACCCGTATGCTTCGCACTTGTATTTCTATGCCAGCTTCTATCACGGGTTTAACTTACAAGCTGGCGCCTTTGAAACAGAGCTATTGAACGTGTACAAAGACAAAGTGCGAAACTTGTTTGAAGCGTTGCAACGCAATGGATATGATGTGCGCATTCCGCAAGACCAAGAAGTACCAAGGCTAGCTGGGCTGAGCGAAAAGAAAAATGAGTTATTTCAGATTACAGCAGCCAGCTGGCAAAAAGAGCAGACGCCAGCCATGTTTGTCAATTACAACAAAGCAGCCTTTGTGTGCTTTCCTTCATTGGCTCCAGTAAATGAAATTGAAACAGTACTAAAAAATTTACCTTTATCGGTGCCGATCGTAGTTGTAAAATTATCCGATGCTATACCATCGCCATTCCAACTTTCGGTAAAAGACATTTTCTTTAAGGCCGGCAAGCAGCCAAGCGACAACCTTCGGCAGCCATGGTTGTTATCTTCTTTGAGAAGGGAGTTGATTAGAAATGAAAAAGAAATAGAGCCAATTCTCAAACAAAGAGGCAATAGCTGGCTATCAAATACAATTATTTATGATATTAATTAAAAGCAACTAACCACAGAGGACGCAGCGTTCCAAAACGAATTTCTACTCGGAACTCCGCTGATGAATTCTGTGCGTTCTTTGCAGCAAAAATTAGTAAACTTTAAAAATGAGTTTAGAAACAAAATTCTACTATCCTAATTATTAAAACCTTATTACCTTAGTAACAAACGTGATAAAGGAATACTCTAACCTTATTACCTTATTTTCCACTTTATGAAAATAGAGTACAATAATCTTTATACTCATTTTGTTTTGATCACAGGTAATCGCTTGCCGATCATTGAAGAAAAATATAGGGTAAGAATTGAAAAATACATAACAGGTATAGTTGCTAATAATGGTTCAAAGTTATATTCGATCTATGCAAACCCAGAGCATGTACATTTTCTGGTTTCTCGTTCTCCTAAGCTCTCAGAAGAGTCCTTGGCAACAGTTGTAGCCGAAAGTACAGAGCGTTTTGCAAATGAAAATAAATTGTGCAAAGGCTCATTTGCCTGGCAACAATCTGCTTCCGCGTTTTCTGTTTCCAAATCTGATGTTAATAAGGTCTGCAAATACATACTAAATCAGCCAGAGCATCACAGAAAGGTGAGCTTCTCAGAGGAGTATGAATCTTTTATAAAATTTTATCAAAAGAGTCTGCGATGGGATATAAGGTAATAAGGTTTTAAGTGTAACGATTATCTTTAGTTACTAAGGTAATAAGGTTAAATTAAGTTAAGTTGAATTGAATTTTAAAAATGAATTTAGAAAATAACCCAGATCGCTTTCAACAATTGCTCATCCGATGGGTGTTGGTGGTAGTACCCACTATTTTGATTGGGTATATCACACTGCGCTTTCTGAATTTTTCCTACACTTCTCTTAATACGGGGATACTAAGTCAAACTATTTATTTTAGTTTAGGTTTGATCGTTGCCTACTCACTCTATTTCTATGGTGCACGATGGGTGATCACTTTTCTATTGCTGTGGCTAGGCTACTGGATCTTCGAAAAAATTATTGGCCGCTTGCCGGGCGAGTTTGATGTGTTCTATGCCACGGCACGATTTCAATTGTATTCTACACTTTTCATTTTCGGTTGGCTGTTTGGCTTTCTGCTTGCGCGCATCAAGTGGTCGTACGTGATTCTGTTTGGTGTATTGGCAATCGTTACGCTCGTTTCAATTTCCGATACAATTGATATTAGTCTGTCGTACATTCTGATCCACATTTTTCCAGTAATAGTATATGGCCTTTACATGTTCTTTCTCTCTCCCATTTTAACCGATCGAATTGAACTGGACAAAAAGAGATCCGGCAAATTGGTGCTGCGGGTAGCTTTGTTTGCCTTGCTGATTCTTTCCGCTTTCATCATCACAGAAAGTTTGTTGAAGGGCGATATGAAAGCTGTAGAAAAAGAATTGGCTGCCCGAGGGGCAAAAGGAGACAAAGACGGATCGAAAAAAGAAAAAGATAATTACGATGATCGCGATGGGCTGATGGATAAAACCGATGACGGCTATCGCTTGAAAGACACCATGCGTGTTAATTCAAAAATGAGCCAGTCAGACAGGCTCATGTTTTGCAGCAAGCTGGATAATTATTTTCCCGATGGGTCGCCCGCTCCACTCTATTTTGTGTATCACTATCTCACGCGCTACGATCCCGTAAAGGAAACTTTTACACGCGATGTAAATGTGCCTTCATTTGATGAGATCACCATCGACCCAACCGCGCTACCGATGTATTATAGTTACACGGACACTTCAATGATCAGAAAATCGATGGCGCGCAAGTTGCGAAAGGTAGTGGAGGCATCGGTTTATCTATCTGAAAATACTTGGAAGCATTCGGTGCTAGGCCCGGCTAGCGTATTCTCCATTCAGACTATTCCTGTGGAAAAAGATTTCCAAAAAACATTTTTGTCTGGATACAAGATTACCTCTTTCACTTCCGAGCTGAACAATGCCTATTTCGTTTATAATATCTCAGCCAGCCCTACGCTAGAACCGTTGCAAGAGCAACGGCATAAAGAACTTCGATCGGTGAATGGATATGACGAACTCGATAATAAATTTCTGGAATACTATACCAAAATGCCCGAAGGAGGCATTTACGATTCTATTGCAAAACTGGCGTTGAGTTTAATTCCTAAAGATGCTAAGCCTGTTGATAAAGTGATTGCCGTTCGTGATTTCTTTTTGCAACGCAATGAAAATGGTAAGCGCATTTTTCGATACAGTTTGAAAGCAGGTTCGGTGGACGATCCAAACATTCCGAGTTCGAAGATGCTGTATAACTTTTTATTCAAAACACATGCTGGCTATTGCACCTATTATGCAGGTGCCTCGCTATTTATGTTAAGGACGCTCGGTGTCCCTGCTCGTTTTACTACGGGCTTTGCTACCGTCAACCGAAGTGATAAAAATAAAGGCTGGTATTGGTTTTACGCCAGCCAGGCACATGCGTGGACTCAAGTTTATTTTCCGGGATACGGATGGCTAGATTTTGACATGACCATTGGCAACGAAGAACAACAAAGCGCTCCCAAGCCAGACGGTACTCCACCGCTTCCTCCGCCAGAGCCTTGGCTGGTGCTGAATGCCAAAGCAGAATCCGTTGATGTGGTGGGTAAGACGCTGACCGCTTCTTTCAATCAATTGATTTACTTTAACACACCTTCGGTATTGAATAGAACGTTTACAAGATCCATTGACGCAACATTGTGTCGGGTATTGTACGACAAGCGCGATACTACTTTCGCGGCCATCCATCCAGGCGATTCACTGATCATTGTTTCGTATAAAGACGAAGCTAAAAAAATTCCACAGCCACGCGCGGGTGTTGCAATTGAAACGCAGGTAGGGGACTTTCCCTCTCCGGTTATTGCCGATGAAATCCACATTCGTGTGAAAGAGAAGGAAAAGAAAAAAGATGGTTCGGGAAAGAGACCTACCCAACTTGCCGAAAAGAAAATGACATGGCAAGAGATCGCTTGGATCGCTGCTAAAGTAGTGGGTGGCTTGCTACTGTTTCTATTTTTGATTCCGCATTTGTATTTGATCTATCTGTTGCTGCGCATTTCGCTTTCGCGGAACATGAATACAAAAGCAGATTCGATTTATCGAGCTGCATTGTACCGTTTCCACATGGCTGGCCTAGAGCGAGATGAAGAAACCCCGCTGGAATATGCACACGACAAAGTTGACCCAATAACAAATGCAGGCTTTGCAGAATTTATGCGCCTCTACCTTCGATTGAAATATGCAAATGGTACCTTGCGTGAAGGCGATGCAGAAATCATTAATCGCTTTGGCAAAAACGTGAGTTCATCTATTCGCACTAAATTTGGATTCTTTAAATCGGCTCTCAACTACTTCAATGTTTTAAGAGCCAGTCGCTTCTTTCAGCGACCTATCGCGAACGAAAATGAAGTAATGAGATGAAAAAAATACTTAAAGGAAATCCTACTGAACGCGACTTGCTCAAACGGATTTCTGCGTTGGTCGAGTCAAGTCACGCTACGGTTATCAAACAGGTCAATGCGTCAGTTGCTGAATTGTTTTGGCAAGTGGGGTATATGGTAAATGAATTTGTTTTGCATAATAAACGCGCTGATTATGGAAAGCAGATTGTCGTGACAGTGTCACGACAATTACAAGTAAGGTTCAGTCGAAATTTTTAAGAGAAAAACCTCAGAAGAATGCTTCAGTTTGCCGAAACCTTTCCACAGCCCGAGATTGTCGCATCACTGTCACGACAATTAAGCTGGTCTCACATTCTAAACATCCTTCCATTACAAACTAAGGAGCAACGAGAATTCTACATCAACTTAGTTGCTACTGAAAATATTGGGGTTAGAGATTTAAGGGAGCGGATTAGTAAAAAGGCTTTTGAGCGAACACAAATTGCGAACGCACAGCTATCCCAGACGTCAAATGATTTTTCTAATAATTTTAAAGACCCCTATTTTTTTGATTTTCTCAATCTTCCACATGGCTTTTTAGAAGGCGACCTTGAAGAAGCAATTTTAAAGGATTTAGAAAAATTCATTCTTGAGGTCGGCAAGGGCTTTGCTTTTGTAGAACGTCAAAAAAGAATGATTATCGATGGTGAAGACTATTATTTAGATTTACTATTTTTCCATCGAAAACTCAGAAGGCTTGTTGCTGTTGAATTAAAAATAGGAAAATTTAAAGCAAAATTTAAAGGACAAATCGAGCTATACCTGAAATGGCTCGAGAAATATGAAATGCAACCAAACGAACTGCCTCCTATTGGCCTTATTTTATGTACCGAAGCAAGCCGGGAACAAATTGAACTCTTGGAAATGCACAAGGATGGAATTATCGTAGCTGAATATTGGACCGAATTACCTCCACGCAAAGAATTAGAAAAAAAATTGAACATAGCTTATTTGCAAGCAAAGGAAAACCTCGAACGAAGAAAATCACTATCCTAATAAAATATATGTCAACCAAACTAAAATCTCTAACTGACAACATCGAAACCATTATTCGAGGCAAGCCACAAGAAGTAAAATATGTTGTTACTGCTTTATTGGCGCGCGGTCATATTTTATTAGAAGATAATCCCGGAGCCGGAAAGACGGTATTGGCTAAAACCTTGGCGCAGTCGATTTCAGAAGGCTCAGCAGAATTCCAATCGACCAATGGTGGAGTGGCCTTCAAACGTATTCAGTTCACGCCTGATTTGCTGCCGATGGATTTAATTGGTTCGCACATCTTCGATGAAGCAAAAAAAGATTTCGTGTTTAAAAAAGGTCCGCTATTCACACATGTGTTGTTGGCAGATGAGATCAACCGTGCTTCACCTAAAGTGCAAAGCGCACTGCTGGAGTGTATGGCCGAAAATCAAATTTCATCTGGCGATAGTACTTTTCTATTGGATCCTTTCTTTTTCACCATCGCCACACAAAACCCGATAGAGATGGAAGGTACATATCCGCTCCCAGCGGCACAGCTCGATCGTTTTTACATGAAAATTTCGTTTGGCTACGTTTCTGAAGAAGTGGAATTTGATATTTACACCAACTACCTTAGCATTGGCAACGGAAAAAATACGGTAAAGCAAGTGCTGACATACAATGATATTATCAGCCTACAGCAAGAAGCGGAGAACGTTTATGTTCATCCAGAAATCATAAAAGGAATTGTTCGCTTGGTGCAAAGTACTCGCCACCACGCTGAAATTGCGTTGGGCTGCTCTACACGCGGAGGTATTATATTTATCAAATGTTTGAAGGCTTGGGCATTGGTCAATCAGCGCGACTATGTAATTGAAGATGACATTCGCGCATTGGCGCAACCCGTCATGCACCATCGATTGATCTTCCGAAATCGCGAAGCATCTAAAACAGCCTTGCAACAGTTGGTAGATCAGGAAGTGAATAGGCTAGCTAAGATGGGGATACAGGGAAAGAAATAGTTATGCGCCTAGTCTCTTTAATTACCTTATTTTTCTTTTTGGCAACAACCGCAATTGCCCAAAACTCTATTAGGCAGCAAATAGACAGTGAGCGCGAAGGTTCTTTCTTGGAAGACAAAACCTACGAGAAAGCCAGAGGCTTCATTCGCAAAGACAGCACGTATTATGTAGGCCACTTGCTGGAAGGTGCCTATCTTTTTTTCCGCGCAAACGATGAATTAGGTTTTCGAAAGGCGGTCGGCCCATTAAAAAAAGCATTAGATAAAATTGAATACGACTTTGATCCGTTACTGCGCATCCGCACAAATAACTATTCGGTGTATGCAGCCAACTATCGCTATCAGTTTGATTACGGACTGATCACTTATTTTTTGGGCCGCTGCTATCAAAATGTAGAGCAACAAGACAAAGCGATGGAGGTCCTAGAACATATTCGCGACCGAAACTTTCAAGTGGAGATCAACACGGATTCGTACAATACCATGGCGTGGATTTTCCATCGCAACCGTGTTTATACTACGAAGCAATTTCCTTTCTTGAAAAATTCAGTAAAAGAGAATGTTGTTGCTGCAAACAAGTATTTAGATTCTGCCTTGCAAAAAATACGGAATGATATTCCCGTGAATAACGGATTGTATGACCCTAATTTTTTAAACAGGCAATACCTGAGCACTTACCATTACAAGGCAATGATCCATGATTATTTATTGGATATTGATTCGGCCAATTATTACTATGACCTGCTTATTCAAAACCAAGCTTATTCCAGCAATAATTACGCAGAGTTCAAATTAGCCATGGGCGAGTTTGAAGAAGCTGAGTTATTTTTTCAAGAAGCTGAGCAACGCGAACAAAGCCCTGAAAAGACAACCAAAGAATATTATTACATGCGTGGTATGCTGGCTACCTATCGTGGTCATCCTGAGCAGGCCGATACATTGTTGCATAAAGTGTTGCAAGAACAAGGCAGTACGCCTGGCTATGGTTGGCATTGCATTGGGTTGGCGAGGGCCCAGCATTATGAAGGATTGACAGCCGAAAGTCAAGAGCGCATCAACAAGGCAGCGCGATTTCAAGAGTTGCACATCGGCACTACTTGGGGACAAGAGCAATATAATTTAGCAGTTGCTTCATTGAACTACCTCAATCAACTGCAGTTCAAAAAAGAATATTGGTTTGAGCATGACGAATGGTACTTCTGGTTGAATCCACTCAATTGGTACCGTTGGGTAAAGTACACCTTAGAAATTCGCCACCACAAAATGATTCTTGCCTCGTTGGTTGCAGAGAATCCAGAACGTGAACAAGTATTATATTCTATTTTCTCCCCTGAAAACTTAATTGCCTTTGATGAGGTGTGGTCAGTGATCGAAGGCTTCGGAAATAAATATTTTATTGACATCTACAAAAAACGATTGGCAACGGACAAGCGCCCTCGTGTGAAAAAGTACTTTCGCTACTTTTTAGGTAAACTCTACTTAGCGGAAGGGAAGGAAACAGAAGCCATTAACTACTTTCAGCAAGTATTAAATGAACCTGACTTAGATGATCCTTATCAAACCATGTTGATTGCACGTGTGTACGAGGGCTTGGCAATGGCCAGCGATGGCAAGGAAAAAGAAAACTATGTGCAACAATTGTATGCCCGTTATCCACAGTTGGTTCCTTTCAGTAATTTAACCATGTCGTTTCGGTTGCAAGTAAAAGGAAATCCTACCGATTTGGAAAATGATATTTTGGAAGAGCTTCAATCAAGCCGCATTGATATTACGAGCGACAAAAGCGCGCCACTGGTTACGCTATCTTTCACCCAACGCGGAGAAGCAATCGATGTCAATTATTCTGTTCAATCTGCTGCAGCGTTTTCCGGCACGTTGCGAGTGGAGGCACATGAACGAGCCGATGCAGGAAAATTGCTTGCTTACCGATTATTCAATATTCAAAAAACAAAAACGGGCGAGCGACCAAAGGCCGAACCGCAACCCATAAAGGAGGGAACCGCGAAGACAATCTAGACTTCAGGAGTTTATCTTGTAAGGCAATGGCTGGTTCGCATCCAATTAATCAGCCAACAATAAACCCGTGCAATCCGCTAAAAAGCTTCTTGCTTAAACTACCTTTGTGCCATGCAAACTGAATTTTTGAAAAACCTTGGTATTGAACAGCTAAATGAGATGCAACTGGCAGTCATTGAAAAAGCAAAGATTGCCTCTAACCTCATGTTGCTCGCTCCTACCGGTTCTGGCAAGACGATTGCTTTTTTGATCCCGCTCGTAAGCAAATTGCAAAAAAAGGCGATGGGCGTTCAAGCCATGATCATTGCGCCTTCGCGCGAATTGTCGCTGCAGATTGAACAGGTTTTCAGATCCATGAAAACGTCTTTCAAAATAAGTTGCTGTTATGGTGGCCATTCTGTAAAGGTGGAGCAAAACAGTTTGAGCGAGGCACCCGATGTGGTCATTGGCACACCAGGTCGATTGGCAGATCACATTCAGCGCAAATCATTCGATGCGAGAACGATCCAACTGGTAGTGTTGGATGAGTTCGACAAATCCTTGCAAATGGGCTTTAGCCGCGAGCTGACTATCTTGTTCGGCTCCTTTTCAGGAAAGCAACGGCACTTGCTCACCTCAGCCACGCAGCTCGAGGTATGGCCGGAATTTTTGCCCTTCACCAAGCCGGAGACACTCAATTATTTGAAAGACGAGGTGGAATCTAAATTGAAATTGAAATTAGTTCGCACCAACACTACGGATAAAGTAGAAACGCTGATGCGGTTGGTAGCGGGATTCAATCAAGAAGTAACCCTCGTATTTTGCAATCACCGCGATGCGGTGGAGCGGATCAGTGCGTTGCTGAGACAAAATAAATTTGAACATGGCATCCTTCATGGTGCCATGGAGCAGATTGATCGCGAAAAAAATTTAATCAAGTTTAGAGGAGGAGCGCACAATGTTTTAATTGCTACCGATCTTGCTTCGCGCGGATTGGACATTCCTGAAATACGACATGTAGTTCATTATCAATTACCGCCACAGCAGGAGGCTTTTCTCCATCGCAATGGCCGTACTGCCCGTATGCATGCTGATGGGGTGGCCTATTTAGTCGTAGCTTTGGATGAGAGCTTGCCGGATTACATCGACAAAAATATAGAAGAGATAAAAGTTAGCTTTCGTTTGCAGTTGCCACCGCCACCGCAGTTTTCTTGCTTGTATATTAGTGCTGGTAAGAAGGACAAAATCAGCAAGGGGGATATTGTTGGGTTGCTGACAAAAAAAGGCGGGTTGACTAATGACGATATCGGATTGATCACACTGCTCGATTTTTCCAGCTACGTGGCGGTGAAGCGACCGCTAGTTCCCAAACTTTTGGAAGGGATTAAAAATGAAAAATTAAAAGGTTCGAAGGTAAAGATTGAAGTGGCTAATTAACGATAAGCGTGTCTGTAACTTGTCGTGTTGAGCGTGTCGAAACATAGATACGTAAATAAAAAAGCTTATCGAAATGAAAGAAAAAAAACATTGGGATGAACTGGCTCTTCGCTACAACGAAGAAATTTTTGATGTTTTCAAAAGTGATAAGAAGAAAAAACTTTCTCGCTACTTTAAAAAACATGCCGGCCTCAAAAAACATGCACTCGATTTTGGATGCGGCAACGGAAAGGCGCTCAAGTTTTTATCACCTCTGTTCCAGCGGGTGACGGGTTTTGATATCTCGCAAGAGCTCTTGAAACAAGCGGAAGCGCGCGGATTTGAAAATGTGGATTTAAAATGTTCGGATCTAACGTTGCCTCGACTAACACTCAGGCCTGCTGATTTTGTTTTTTCATGTAACGTCATCATGTTCCCCAACTTGGCGATGAACCGTGCGATGATCAAAAATATCTATCGGGCGTTGAAGCCAGGGGCTAGTGCGGTGCTGGTTGTCCCCTCGTTGGAATCTGTTTTGTTCTCTTCGTGGCGATTGATTTCTATTTATGAAAAAGAGGGAATCGATTCGAAAGAGATATCCGCAGATGAATTTGATTACTTTAAAGCTGCTAAGCGAGACATTGTGCAAGGCATTATTTATATTGATGGGGTGCCCACCAAGCACTATCAACAATCAGAAATTGAAGTGATGTTTCAAGATGCCGGACTGAAAGTAACTGCGCTTGAAAAACTGGAGTACGATTGGAATACAGAATTAGACTCACCCCCTGCTTGGTTGAAAGCCCCCTATCCGTGGGATTGGTTGATTGAATGTAAAAGACCCAGGTAACAAGCTTCTTGCCAGACTTTATCTTGCCTGATATGCTTTGCGCGTTGCCAGAAGAAGCAGTACGTTTATTTTATTGCGAGGAGGTGCTTTCGGCAGGTAAAAATGGATTTTGATCCCATCGGCCATTATGCAAGGCCGGATGTGTTTGAATTAAAAGTAAAGGGATTGTAAAAAACAGCAAAACTTTTTCAATCCCCTTTTAGTTATTTGCCTATCAACCCAATTTTTTATGAGCGCAATCAAATCCATCAAACCCCTTGGCTTTCCGTGGGCAACACAAGACCCGTTTTTATTTTGTGTTCATCACGAGGACTTTTACCCAAAAGGAAATGATAAAATGGGACCCGCTGCTCCGTTAACTGGAAGAAACTTGGGACAAGATTTTGATCCACACAACAAGTGGCGTATGTATCATGGCGAGCAAGTTCCAGGTTTTCCTGCTCATCCGCATCGCGGATTTGAAACCGTTACGATCGTGACAAAAGGACTAGTAGACCATTCCGATTCCCTCGGTGCAGCCGGCCGTTTTGGTTTTGGCGATGTACAGTGGATGACAGCCGGCAAAGGGGTGCAACATTGCGAGATGTTTCCTTTGATTAATACTGAAAAAGAAAATCCACTGGAGCTTTTTCAAATCTGGCTCAATCTACCGAAGAAAGACAAAATGGCGGCTCCACATTTTGCCATGCTGTGGAGCGATACCATTCCTGAAGTGAAAACAATTGGTGCGAATGGCAAGTGTGCATTTGTAAAAGTGATGGCCGGAAAAATCGGTGAGGTGCAGGCACCTGATCCGGCACCAAACTCTTGGGCGGCAGAAGCGCAACATGAGGTAGCCATCTGGACGATTAAATTGGAAGCTGGTGCGAAATGGGACTTACCAATAAGTTCGCCCGAGGTAAATCGGTCACTTTATTTTTACAAAGGAGATTCGGTTCAGATAGCCGATAAGAAATTCACAACGCATCAGGCCGTTGAGCTCCATGCGGATCAAGAAGTATTGATTGAAAATGGAGAAGAGGAAAGTTACCTGCTGTTATTGCAAGGCAAGCCCATTGGCGAGCCCGTTGTCCAACAGGGGCCGTTTGTGATGAACACCTCCGCAGAAATTCAGCAAGCCATGCGCGAGTACCAGCAAACGCAATTTGGTGGGTGGCCATGGCCAGATTACGACCACGTACATCCAAGGGAAAAGAGTCGGTTTGCTTTGTATCCGGACGGCAGAGAGGAGCTACGATCCTAAAATCTTTTGCGCTACGTTTACGTGATTACTTTGATTTTGGTAGGATGGCTTAACTTATAATCTGCCCTGCCTAAATTGATGCCCGCTGCGTTGTTGATGTAGCCCTTCTGGTATTCTTTAACACGAGCTTCAAATTCTATCAGCGTTCCGCTCTCAAGAGTGATTTTTTCAAACCCTTTTGTTAAGGAAAGCCAAAGATGGTCGGTAACCACTTGGCTTGTTTCAAGATCGACAACATTCTTTAGCAAAACAGTTTCTTCAGTGTAGCCTTTGAAGTTGATCTTTTTGCCCAAGCGATCGATTACTGCTCTAAACTTTTTTCGGTTACCTTCTTCTTTAGCCAGTTTTTTTCGCATAGGTTTCTATTGCAAGAAATTTAGTTTTATCGACTTGCCAGCGTAACTTTACGAAAAACCAACCATAAAATTTATCCAGATGACTAAAACAAAACTGATCATCAACAACAACGGATCTGTAAAAATAGAAGGTGACTTTGAAATTGTTGACACTGCCGGCAATGCCTACGGTCTGCAAGGTCGCACGGTAGTTTCGTTGTGCCGCTGCGGCCTGTCGGCCAATAAGCCTTTTTGTGATGGGTCGCATAGAGAAAAGTTTACTCACGAGGCTGTTGCCTTTGAACTGCCTCCGCGGAAAGTGTAGTTTACACTTTTCATCTTGCCTGAGCTATAAGGCATTTCATTTAAAAATTCTATTTTTGCACGCTCAAATCAAGAAATGAAAAAGATAATTGAATCGCGAAAGCTATTAGGGGTAGACAAAAATGCAAGTTTGGCCGAGCTAAAAACAATTTATCGCAATGCGATGAAGGAGTGGCATCCTGATAAAATGCAAGACGATGCCGGGGCAAAATTGGATGCGGAGGAAAAAAGCAAGGCCTTTATTGACGCCTATCATTTATTGGTAAGTGTGGCGCCTGAAACACATACCGCACAAATCAACCAATACACCCAGGTAATTACCTCTTCAAAACTGGCCGACTTTCAGTACAAATCTCAAACGTTGCAAGTGAATTTCGTGGATGGAAGCAGCTATGAATACTTTGGTTTGCCCAACAACGTCTACCACAAACTGGTAAACTCCGATACCCCAGATCGATTTGCGCGCAGGCATATTTACCATTCTTACTTGTATCGCAGAGTGAGTAAACCCAAGGAAGAATAGCTGGCCTCTCCACCTATTGTGACCTTTTTGCAAAATCTAAGTATTTCAATTTCCCCTGTGGAAATCATAAAAAAGCAGTTTGATTTACCCTCTTTTCATTGGAGAAATTGATTTTTTCATAGGGAGAACAACATACATTTTTCAATTTCCCCTATGAAAACAGTTGCTAAGATATTGGGATAACTCAATTTTTTACCCTTACTTCGCATGCATTAAAACCACTAAACAATTTAAAGCTATGGCAAAAAAAGCAGTTAAGAAGGCAGCTCCTAAAAAAGCCGCTAAGAAAGCAGTGAAAAAAGTTGCTAAGAAAGCAGCTCGCAAACCCAATGCAGCCTTTATGGCTCCGCTCAACCTAAGCGATGCATTAGCAGCAGTAATAGGCAACAAGCCTCTTCCTAGAACTCAAATCATCAAGAAGATTTGGGAGTATATCAAGAAGAACAAACTTCAAGACAGCAAAAACAGAAGAATGATCAATGCTGATGAAAAGTTGAAAGTACTTTTCGCTGGCAAAAAACAGATCTCTATGTTTGACTTAGCTAAGATCGTTAACATCAACGTGAAGAAGTAATTCTGATTGATCAATGGATCGGAGGCGCAAGTCCGGTGTGAAAAACACAAGGCTTGCGCTTCTTTTTTATACGATTTTTTTACCGATCTTATTGTTGTGATTTGGCGCGAGGAAGACTGAATGCGTCCTAGAGGCTCAACCCCATCAGCGCTAAATTCTGAAACTCATTTTTACGAAGGAGTGTATTATTTCTTTTTGTGACTGCGTCAATGTACCTGCCTTTTATCGGCCGATCTGTTTTGTAATACTCAGTCGACTTTTGCAGCGATTCGTAATATAATGCGTAAACGGTGACTTGGTAGGATTGATCCGCAACTTCTACGTTAAACTTGCCTGCCCAGTCACCTTCCCAATACAAGCGTGGTGTATTGATGTATGAGCGGCCCTATTTCTTGCAATCCGCTTTGTAGTGCTTCAGCTCCCCGGTGTATCCAATTTCGTTTCGGATGACATTGAACCTGTAAAACTTCGATTTGAGCATCTGCACTACCGCGAGTTACCGCGAGTCAAAACCTCATCGCCATCATCAATAAATAATTCCTGCCAGCCTGAGGGTAGTAATAGTTCTGTCTCGTTTCAGCCCCGCCACCCAAATAGCCGTACGTATATCCGTTGGATGAATACTCCACGTCAAAAATATTGTTTGCCAACAAGCTCAGTGTTAGCTCCCGCAAAAAAGAAGGCTTCCACGTATAACTCAATCGAAGATCATTGGTAAAATACGCGTCAATCTTCCGATTTTCATTGGAGGTATTGTCAATATATTGCTTGCCTACATACTTGGTCAATAACCCAATTTCAAAATTAGAAATGGGTTGGTAAAGGAAAGTAGAGCCCCCAATTAAATTGGGAGAAAAGGCAATATTTGAGTTACCGTAATTTCTCACCACCTCTTTGTACTCGTCAAAGTTAACACCATAATCGTACAGCACCTCGCTAAAATCCTTCACCCTATTTTGGCTTACCGATACATTACCGATCCAAGAAAATTTAGTATTAAATCGAACGCCACCGTCCACTTCAATACCCGTTCTGTAACTACTGGCCACGTTGGTGCGAATCGCGGCACCTACATCATTAAGTTCACCCGTGGTAACCAGTTGATCGGTGTAGTCCATTAAGTAGTAGTTGATGTTCAAACTCAAATTAGCTTTTCGCAATCGCCACCCCGCCTCGATGTTTCGAAGTACTTCGTGTTTCGGAAGCGTGGCGTTGTAGTTGTTGACAAAATCGCTGCGAACGGGTTCGCGGTTGGCAACATTATAAGAAGCGTAGACCGTCTGGTTTTCTGCCACTCCAAAAGTGAAACCTACCTTCGGGTTAAAAAAACGATAGCTGGCATCGATGTTGAAATTAGTTAAGTCGTTATCGATTCCGTTTGCCAAATAGTGAATGACTCTTTGCTGCAGATCCACAAACAAATTAAGCCGCTTAGTCGCTTGGTAGTTTGTTCTCCAGAAAATGTTAAAATCAGTTTTGTCTCCTTTGTTAAAATAGTACTGGTAATCCTTCGGCAATTCGGAAACTTTTGCCCAGATCAGTTCTCCAAAATGATCGCCTAGGTAGCGGTTGATTGCGCCACCTATCACAGAATTGATTTTATCTTTTTCATAACTGATTGAATAAGTAGCTCCGTAAAAATGATTGTCGAGCCAGCGCCTCCTCACCAAATCGCTGGAACCAATCTTTTGATTTCCGATGACGAGCGTATCTATTCCGTAATTGGTAAAGGGAGCATCGTGCTTAAATTCCTCGAAATAGCCTCGGCCGTATGTATAGTGAAGAGCTGCATTGGCAGTTACAACATCATTAAAGCGATGCGAAAGATGTAATTGGTAGTGATCTTGCGCATACTTATCTACTTGGTTTTTGTAAGTATATAAATTAAACGTGCGCGCAGCTGAATTTAATAGATTTGCCCGCTGCTCTGCATTCCAGCCTTCCGCATCAGCCGTGGCATTCATCGCATCCACGTCATTGTTTAATCTGGATTCTGGCACACCGTTCCAACTTTGATAAGTCGTTTCTTGGCCACCAAAAACAATTGCTTTTACGAATGTTTTTTTTCCGTAATATCCTCCCGTTAGATAATAAGATTTCAAATCCGCGGAAGCGCGATCAATAAACCCCTCTGATTTTATCACAGACATTCGGCCATCAAACGCAAAATTATTTTTTAATCCCGTGCCAAAACCAACCGTGTGTCTGCGCGTTCCGAATGATCCTACTGAATTGATGATATCCGCATACGGAAGATCGTTGCGCGTATTGGTTTGTAAATTGATAGAAGCGCCAAACGCACCCGCACCATTGGTAGAACTGCCCACCCCTCGCTGCACTTGCACGCTTTGAGTAGACGTGGCGATGTCAGGAATGTTTACCCAAAAAACACCATGTTCTTCGCTATCGTTGAGCCCAATCCCGTTGATGGTAACATTGATGCGAGTAGCATCGCTTCCGCGAATGCGCAAACCAGTGTAACCAATTCCGGTTCCGGCATCAGATGTTGTGACCAGCGATGGCGTCCAGTTCAACACGAACGGGAGGTCTTGACCAAAATTTTGTTTTTGAATGGTGGCCTTGCTAATGTTGGTAAACGCAGTAGGACTTTTCTCTGATACGCGCGTGGCATACACCACCACTTCATCGGTTAGTTGACTACTTTCCTGCATCGATAGATCAAGTTCAGCATCAGCCACCACATTCACCTCTTGCTTTGTTTCTTGATAGCCGAGAAATTTGATTAGAAGTGTTTGCGCTCCAGCCACCTTCTTCAACTCATACCGACCTTGATCATCGGTAACCGCATAGCGATTTTGATTTTCCACTTGCACGGTGGCGCCCACCAGTGTTTCACCACTCTTAGCATCGCGCACGTTGCCGCGAAGTGTAAATTGTGCCATCGCATTTAGCGAAAGCGAGCAGCCAATAATGGCCACAAACATTTTAAACATGATATTAAAAAATTTAAACCCGCAGGCACATTGGGGAATGTACCTTACTTACAAGTTTATTTTGCCTCCCTTCGGCCGCATTATCGGCATCAGGTTCTATGGGTATGATCTCAGCCCGTGTTTTGCCACCTTCGCTAAAGCTATGGTGGACTTAGTTGGCACCCCTGTCTTTCGACCGTGTAAAGATAGAAATAAATGACCCGATTTCAGTTTTTAAATTTGGCCGCCTTGCGGGCTAACTGCCTGCCGGTAGGCAGGTCCACTATACTCCTCCCTTGATAACTATCGGGGGGTGTGGTGCGGCTACTATTCCAGGCCGAGACTCTTCAGGAGGGCAATTGCAACATCCTCAAATTTTAAATTCAGATTTCAGAATTAACATTTTACATTTGCGGTTCTTAATACACTTTAAATGACCATTCACCGCGAAGGGCGCACTCTTTTATTTGTTCTACTCGTAATCCTATTTGCAATCAACTGGGGGATCTCCGTCTTTTTTCCGCAGCCTGTTATTCAAAATATTGTAATCGGCATCAGTATCATTTTTTACCTTCTGATCCTACAGTTTTTTCGCATTCCCGTTTTCAAAATCGAGAAGAATGAAAAGCAGATTTTAGCTCCGGCCGATGGCAAAGTGGTGGTGATCGAAGAAACAGAAGAAACGGAATACCTAAAAGGAAAACGCAAGCAGATTTCGATTTTCATGTCGCCTATTAATGTGCATGTTAATCTCATGCCAGTGACCGGCTCGATTTCGTATTTTAAGCACCATCCCGGAAAATACCTTGTAGCATGGCATCCCAAATCCAGCACGGAAAATGAACGAACAACTGTGGTTGCCAAAATGAAAGACGGAACAGAAATTCTTTTTCGGCAGATCGCAGGAGCGCTGGCAAGAAGAATTAAATGGTATGTTAAAGAAGGTCAAACCTTAGAGCAAGGAGACGAATTTGGATTTATTAAATTCGGCTCGCGCGTTGATATTTACTTACCCCTAAATGCAAAAGTAAAGGTGAGCGTAGACCAAGTTACAAAGGGCGGGAAAACAGTTATCGCTGAACTATAAGCCAATCAAGTTGAATTAAAGCCTTTAATCATTTTTGTCTCCCGAACGAGCGTTATTGTACATATCATTACCTACTTTTAACGAATTAATTCTAAACCTTATCTGAGCTTTATTGTTCTGGCTTTAGGTTACCTTAAAAATTGAACAAATGACAAATCTTAATCTCAAGTTTGCTACCAGTCGACAAGATTTTTTTGTGACCCTCAGCCAACGAGTGAGCGCCTACTTTAAGACAAATAAAATTGAGCGCACGGCCAATGCGGAAATGATCATAAAAACTATTTTTATGTTCACGCTCTACTTTCTTCCATACGGGCTGATGCTGAGTGGAATGTTTACATCCGGCCTAGCATTAGCAGCGCTTTGCGCGGTGATGGGTTTAGGAAAGGCAGGAATTGGTTTATCGGTTATGCATGATGCCAACCACGGTGCTTATTCGACCAAACCATGGATAAACACCCTTATGGGATTGTCTCTAAATGTAGTCGGGGGACACGCTTTTAATTGGAAGATTCAGCACAACGTCCTTCACCATACTTACACCAATGTTCACGAAGTAGATGAAGACATTAGTCCACGCGGGGTGTTGCGAATGTCTCCCTCCTCTCAGTGGAGACCCATGCATAAATACCAGCACCTTTACGCCTGGTTCTTTTACGGTTTAATGACTTTTGTCTGGATTGTGATTAAGGATTATTACCGCCTTACCAAATATTACAAAGAAGGATTGTTAAAAAAACAAAAAAGTTCTTTGCGCAAAGAGTGGATTGCACTCATAGTCACGAAAGTCGCTTACTTCAGTTATACTTTTGTGATCCCGATGGTATTGTTGTCGGTTTCTTTCTGGCAAGTATTGGTAGGTTTCGTAATTATGCACTATGTAGCAGGATTCATTTTAGCAATAATATTCCAGCCTGCCCACGTCATTGAAGGAACTGAATACCCATTGCCGGATGATCAGAATAACTTGGAGAACAACTGGGCTATTCATCAATTGCATACCACCACCAATTTTGGACACAAGGAGAAATTATTTTCTTGGTATGTGGGTGGATTAAATTATCAAGTAGAGCATCATCTTTTCCCTAACATTTGTCATGTTCACTATCGGGAGATTGCAAAAATTGTGCAGCAGACCACTAAAGAATTTGGTCTTCCTTACAAATCAAAAGATACATTTTTCCAAGCTGTGCAAGCACATGCGCAGCAATTGAAAATGCTAGGAGTAAAACCAGTGGAGACCGAGGTGATTGAACCTAAAGCTGTCTTCGCCTGATTTGCCGCGAGGCGATTTACTTTAGGGCATCTCTAAAAACCTTTGTTTTCTTCACCTCAACCCTTTCCCTTCTCCATCTCGATAGCTCTCGGGAGAGAAGGGTGAATGGAGTTTTTAGAGATGCCCTTTATACTGATAGGCATTAAAATCTAAGAGGATTTTAATGCCTCTGCTCCCGCAACAATTTCCAAAATCTCTTTGGTGATGGCCGCTTGGCGAGTACGATTGTAGGTAAGCTTCAATTCTTTCAACAGTTCACCAGCATTCTCGGTAGCCTTATCCATCGCTGTCATGCGCGCGCCATTTTCAGAAGCGTTCGAATCCAACACCGCTTTGTACAATTGGATTTTTAAAGACTTAGGGATCAAGCCCGATAGTATTTCCCCTTGATCGGGTTGATAAACGTAGTCTGTTTGAGTTTGACTACGAGTTGATATGGTTTGCTCAAGAGGTAGAATTGGTAGAAACTGCTCTACTTGTAAAATTTGAGTAGCCACGTTTCTAAATTCGTTGTAGACAATCTCAATCTTATCAAATTCGCGTCTTTTAAAAGCTCCTAGGGCATGTTCAGCCGCATCGGAAACATTTTCAAAAGTGAGGCGCTGAAAAAGGGTTGAGTACTTTGAAATAGAGTGCAGCCCTTTCTTATCGAAGAATTCTAATGCTTTTTTCCCGATTGGAAGATAGGTAATGTTGCCAGCCTTAGCTTGTTTTGGATACCTTTCTTCCGCTAAACGGGCCACTGCTTTGAACACAGAACTGTTGAAAGAACCGCAAAGGCCGCGATCAGAAGTAATTGCGATAATCAGTATATTTTTTTCCTCTCTGGTTTGATTGTACCAAGCTTGATTGTCGGTTGCTGCCGCTGATAAGTTCTGTAAAAGCGAATTCATCTTTTTGGCATAGGGGCGCATTTGCATAATCTTGTCTTGCGACTTACGCAACTTGGCTGCGGCCACCATTTTCATGGCTTTGGTTATCTGCTGGGTGGAGATAACCGATGTGATTCTGCTTTTTACTTCTTTTAAATTAGGCATTTCAATTGTTCAATTTGAAGATTCGTTGATTCGTTAATTCATTTTAACGAATCAACGAATTGATCAATTAACGAATTAATATTTTGAAGCAAGCTCTATTGCCACCTTCTTCACCGTATCTGCATCGGCATCTTCAAACTTGCCAGCACGGAAATTATCCAACACTGATCTATTTTGAGCTTTCAACAAGCCGATAAATTCCGCTTCAAATTCTTTCACTTTGCTTACAGGAACTTTATCAATGTATCCTTTTGTAGAAGCTAAAATGATAGCCACTTGCTCTTCTACCCTTACCGGTTGATATTGTGGTTGCTTTAACACTTCCACGTTTCTACGGCCTCTTTCAATTACCAATTTCGTAGCGGCATCTAAATCAGAACCAAATTTGGCGAACGCTTCCAACTCGCGGAACTGAGCTTGATCCAACTTCAACGTACCTGCCACTTTCTTCATTGGCTTGATTTGGGCAGAACCTCCCACACGTGAAACAGAAATACCTACGTTGATCGCAGGGCGAATACCGGAGTTGAATAAGTTAGTCTCCAAGAATATCTGTCCATCGGTAATAGAAATTACGTTGGTAGGGATGTAAGCAGATACGTCATTTGCTTGCGTCTCAATGATCGGTAATGCGGTCAATGATCCGCCTCCTTTTACCAAGTGTTTTATCGAGGCAGGAAGATCATTCATGTTTTTAGCTATCTCATCATTGTTAATCACCTTCGCTGCGCGCTCTAGCAAGCGTGAGTGTAAATAAAATACATCACCTGGGTATGCCTCACGACCAGGAGGTCTTCTCAACAACAATGATACCTCGCGGTACGCTACTGCTTGCTTGGAAAGGTCATCGTATATAACCAAGGCCGGTCTTCCGGTATCTCTGAAAAACTCACCTATCGAAGCCCCTGTAAAGGGAGCAAAGAATTGCATAGGAGCAGGATCTGCAGCGGATGCGCATACAATAACTGTATAGGCCATCGCGCCAGCTTTTTCTAAGGTCGCAGCAACACCTGCAACCGTGGAAGCCTTCTGGCCAATGGCTACATAAATACAGTAAACGGTCTTGCCGTTTTCATAAAATTCTTTTTGATTAATAATTGCATCAATGGCTACAGCCGTTTTTCCGGTTTGCCGATCTCCGATGATCAATTCGCGCTGTCCCCGACCGATGGGAATCATCGCATCAATTGCCTTGATACCTGTTTGCAGCGGCTCGTTTACAGGCTGGCGGAAAATTACGCCCGGGGCTTTGCGCTCCAATGGCATTTCATAAAGTTCCCCTTTGATTGGACCTTTTCCATCAATAGGCGATGCTAAGGTATTTACGACTCGGCCGAGCAATCCCTCTCCTACTTTTACAGAGGCAATTTTTCCGGTTCTCTTAACGGTGTCTCCTTCTTTTATGTCTTTCGATTCGCCCAACAACACCGCCCCTACATTGTCTTCTTCCAAATTTAAAACCAATGCGTTCAGTCCGTTTTCAAACTGGATCAATTCTCCGGCCTGTGCCTTGGTTAAGCCATAGATGCGGGCAACCCCGTCTCCTACTGTCAATACCGTGCCCACTTCTTCCAACTGGGCTTCTGTTCGGGATTGCGATAATTGTTCGCGAAGTATTGATGAAATTTCTTCAGGTCTGATTTCTGCCATGATATGGTTATTCGTTAATGGTTTTTTGTTTTAATCGCTACTACTTATTCATCTGTCCTAGTCTCATCCTTCGCTCTTCCCCTCTCCTCTGAAGAGGGCCCCGGGGTGAGGTCGTTAAAATTCTTTGATATAGGGGTTCTCGCCAAATTTAGTTTTGAGTGATTTTAATTTACTCTTGATAGAAGCATCTATTTGTTGGTCGCCCACATTTAGAATAAATCCACCGATTAGCTCTTTATCTATTTTTTGCTCCAAATCAATCTTTGTCTTGCCACTAATCTTCATCACTAACTTTTCCATTTCTGCCTTCATCTTCTCATCCAATGCAAAAGAAGTAGCCACGCTAGCACGCTGAATACCTTTGTGGACATTGTATGCGTTGTGAAATTCAAGGGCAATCGCTGGCAACAGTGGCTCGCGGTTTTTGCGAGTCAGCATCGCGATCATCGCCATTGTCAATTTGTTTACTTTATTTTTGAAAATGGCCTCCATGATCGCCAGCTTTTTATCGTGGCGAATTACGGGGCTGTTGAGCATCCTGATAAAATCGTGATTCGTTTTGCACACGCTGGCGAACAACTGCATATCTGCGTGTACTTGCTCAAGGGCGTTTTGTTCTTCTGCCAAGCCCAGCAATGATTTTACATACCTCGATGCAACTCTCGAATCGGCCATGGCTTAGTTCAGCTTTAGATCTTTAATGTAAGTTTCGACTAATTCCTTCTGTTGCTTATCGTCTGACAAATTCTTTTTGATCAACCGTTCAGAAATTTCTAACGAAAACATGGCCACTTGCGCCTTCACATCGCGCAAAGCTGCTTGCTTTTCTGTGTGGATGATCGCTTTCGCGTCTTCAATGATTTTATCGGCACTTTTCTTAGCCGCTACCCGCGCCTCATCGAGCATGCGGTTGGCTGCCTCTCTGGCTTCGCGCAACACGCGATCGCGCTCAATACGTGCCTCCTTCAATAATTTTTCATTATCGGATTTCAGCGAAGCCATTTCAATTTTTGCTTTCTCCGCTGCATCCAATGCCTGTTGAATGGATTCTTCTCGTTCTTTTAACGAAGCAAGGATGGGTTTCCAAGCAAACTTGATAAGGATGACTACAAATGGAATGAAAATAACAACCTGCCAAAAAAAGAGCCCTGATGCGGGGGTAAGTAGTCCCATAAATTTTTTTTCTAACGCCTATGAAATTTTTTTCTCTTGATTCAATTAGAAAGAAACTTGCCCAGCCAAGTGCTAAAGGCAAGTTTCTTTTTTTGCTTTTTAGCCTTTGAACGAAATCAACAAGCAAATTACCAGGCCGAAGAGGGCGGCAACCTCTACAAGGGCTGCAATCACCAACATCGCACCTTGAATCTTGCCGGAAGCTTCCGGTTGACGGGCAATAGCATCCATAGCTGAGCCACCAATGCGGCCTACACCGATACCCGCGCCAATTGCAACGAGACCAGCACCAATACCTGCGCCAGCGATAGCATAGCTAATGTCAAGAATTAAGGAAAACAACATACAAATTATAGTTTAAGTGAAACAAAAAAAATTCAATCCAAAATCAATGGTGATCCTCAGCCGTAGCCATACCAATGTACAACGCGGTAAATAGCGTGAACACATAGGCCTGAATACCTGCGACCAACAATTCAATCATATTAATAAATACAACCACTAGCGATGCGCCTATCCCCACCAAATAGCTGTTGAAAATAAACGTCAAACAAATCAAGCTCAACAATACAATATGCCCAGCGGTGATCGCCACAAACAAACGAATCGTCAACGAAAAAGGCTTGGTAAAAATACCGATGACTTCCACCGGCAAAATAATAGGGCGCAAAAGCAAGGGCACTCCCGGTGTCCAGAAAATATGCGACCAGTAATTTCTGTTGCCTGAAAAGTTGGTAATAAAAAATGTGATCAATGCCAAAAACAATGTGAAAGCGATATTACCTGTTAAGTTTCCTGTACCCGGGAGCAACCCCAACAGGTTTCCAAAAAGGACGGTGAAAAATAGCGTTAATAAGTAAGGCAAATATTTTTCGTGATGGTGAGAGATGTTAGGCTTGACGATTTCATCGCGCACAAAAATAATGACCGGCTCAAACACTGATTGCAAACCCTTAGGGGCCTTGCCTGTATTGGCTTTGTAAGCGTTTGCTACCGACAAGAAAACAAAAAGAATTATGCTGGTGTTGATGATCAACATCAATACATTCTTGGTTATCGAAATATCTACAACAGACTTGCCCGACTCTGCAATGGTAATATGGTTATTCTCTAATTTGTAACCTTTGTACTCAACCGGCCGGTGATGCTCAAAAAAGTTGGAGGACGAGAACATCTCGAGACCGTTTTCTTCCGAGTATAAAATAATGGGAAGCGGAATCACCAAACTTTCAGTCAGGTGCCATTCGTGGCTATCCATCACGTGATCTAAAATCACTTCGCTGATGCTGAATTCTTCTTTCTTTTCTTCATGCTCACCTTCTGAGGTGTTGGCAAGGCTGAAAAAACTGGCAACCGCAACGAAAAAGAGAGTAAAAAAGGCAGTTTTTGAAACTAAAAAGGGCTTTTTCATTGCAGTCAGAACAAAGGCTTTTAATTGGACTGCAAAACTACCAATTATCCATTCCGAACAAAAACCTTTGTTGAAAATTATGCCCTTCATCTTAAGAAATCAGACCAAACGGTATCGTTAAGAATCTGTAATTTTAAGGGATGGAAAGGAGTGCGTTTACCCAACGAATAAAGAATGTGATACTGCGCGAAGACGCAAACGCGAGGGTTATTCTCTATGGATCCCGAGCAAGAGGAACTCAAGCCAAAGAATCTGATTGGGATATCCTTGTATTGGTAAATAAGCCTTTAGTTACTTTTAGGGACGAGCAAAATATCCGTCACAAACTATTTGACATCGAATTAGAAACAGGCGAATCTATTTCGACTTTTGTTTATTCATTGAGCGATTGGAATACCCGCCTAAGCGCCACGGCACTTTACCATAATGTGGAAAGAGAGGGTGTCTATCTATGAGCGATTATCGCAAAGACTATATCAAGTATCGTATCGAAAAAAGTGAACAAGCTTTTGCTGATGCAGAATTGCTGGCCAAAAGCGGGCGTTGGAACGCGTGCGTAAATAGACTTTATTACTCTTGCTACTATATAGTTTCCGCGCTTGCTTTAAAAGAAAATATTATAACCCAAACACATGCTGGCCTCAAAAGCCAGTTTAACTTAAATTTCGTGAAAACGGGAAAAGTATCTGTTGAAATGGGGAGACTTTATTCTGACTTGATCGACTCTAGACAAAAAGGCGATTATGGCGATATGTATGATTTTGATAGAGAAACAATTGAAAACTTGATCGAACCGGTTAGAAATTTTCTGGCAGCCCTAAAAATTTTAATGTAAGTGCAGGGGATGCGAAACATTTAACTAATTCACCTTATCTAATGCTCTCAGCTTATCGGCTTTCCAACCCGTTACCCCGACCACCCCGAGCGTAATAAGACCCCCAAAAATTACAGATGGCACCACCCCGAGCAACTTAGCAGCTACGCCCGATTCGAACGAACCGATCTCGTTGCTGGAGCCAATAAACATACTGTTCACGGCCGACACCCGCCCTTTCATGTTTTCAGGAGTGAGGGTATGGATTAATGTGCTGCGAACAATCACGCTCACGCAATCAAACATGCCACTTAAAATCAACAACGCCATCGAAAGCCAAAAAAGTTTTGATAGGCCAAATCCAATCATGCACAACCCAAATCCGGCTACGCACCAAAGTAAAATTTTGCCCATTCTTTTTTTGATCGGATTGCGCGTGATGTACACCGCCATCACCACCGCGCCAATTCCTTGCGCTGACCGCAAAAAGCCCAGCCCTTCTTTGCCCACGTGCAAAATCTCATCGGCAAAAATGGGAAGTAATGCCACGGCTCCGCCAAATAAAACCGCAAACAGATCAAGCGTGATGGCACTAAGTATAATTTGATTTTTGAAAACGAATTGAATGCCTGCTTTGATCTTTTCAAAAATCCCTTGCTCTTCGCTGGCAGCCGGCAAGGATCGATTGGGAATCAACAACAGGCAAACGAAACCTGCAACCACCAAAATTACATCCGCGGAATAGGCAACTGTAATCCCAAAAAATCCGTAGGCCAACCCGCCAATGATAGGCCCGCCCACGGCCGCACCTTCCCATAATGTGCTGTTCCATACAATCGCGTTTTGGTACAACTCCCGATCAATCAGCTGAGGCATAAACGAAAAGTTGGCCGGAGACAAAAATCCGCGGGCAATGCCACTCACAAAAATTACGGTATAGATGGGCAATGCTCCGTTTGCCAAAATAAACGCACCGACATCGGTTGTAAAATAAAGCAGGGTCACCGAACACGCTACCAACGTGATTACGCACACCACAATGATTTTTTTACGCTCTACTACATCTGCCAAATGCCCTGCATACAACGAAACGGTTATGGCAGGTATAGCCTCCGCCAGTCCAATCAATCCCAGCGACAAAGGGTCGTGCGTAATTTCATACACTTGCCAGCCCACCACCACCGCCTGTATCATGATGGCCAGCGTGATAAACATTCGTGCTAAAATGAAAAACCGAAAATCACGAACGTGCAGTGCTGCGTAGGGATTGGCCATTCTTTAATTTATGATTTATGATTTTAGTAGCGCAAGTTAGGCATTATCAAAATGCCCGATCACAAATCATCGATCGCCAATTTTAAAAGAGTTTTTCAATTGCTTGCACGGCTGTTTTCCTGCGAACATCTTGTGCGCCAGAAATCTCCACAAATGGAACTTTCGTCTGCTCCACTTCTCTTTTGTAAATGTTCCAAAAATGTTCACGCTTTTGCGGATGCTCGCGAAGCGGGTCATCTTGCCAGGGAATGTCTATGTTGGTTAACAGGTATAAATCATATTTTCGATCCGCTATGAGCTGAAGGATTTCCGTGTCGCAATTGCCGTATTTAGCCTCGCTCCATACTTTGATCACAATCAGATTGGTATCGCAAATCAATATTCTTTTCGCCCCGCTCAACCACTCATCTTCCATGCGCAATTGTCCGTGCGCTATTTTTGTAAGGTCTGCTTGAGTGTAGGGCATGCCCAGTTTATTCAAGTAGGCGCGCGCATATTCTTCCACCCAATTGGTCTTAAAGTAGCCGGCCAAATATTTTGACAAATCAGTTTTGCCCGTACATTCGGGGCCAATTACGCAGATTTTTTTCTCGTCATGCACTATACCTTGGTTTGATGCCATACGTTTTTTTCTTTCTAAAAATAGAAAATATTAATTGATAATCAATCCAGCAATACTGCCCTATGCAGTTTGCTGCGATGACACAAAGTACAAATACCCCTACTTCCGGTTGGCAAGATAAACGCCACCTAAAATAGCAACCATCCCAACAAAATGACCCATGACTAATTGTTCTCCATCTAGCACGCCCCACATAACAGAAACAATCGGCATAATGTAAGTGACAGATGCTGCAAACAAGGGTGAGGCAATTTGTAACAACTTATTGAAGATGAGATTTGCCACGGCTGTGCTCATGAGTGCCAGAATGATGATATAGCCTGCGGCTTCCCAAGCACCGGGTTGCTCGATTAGCTTGTGCGTGAAATCGGTAAACCCGAATAGGTAAACTAAAGCAAATGGCCAAATGAGCAGTAGTGACACGCTGGTGATCGTCAGCGAACCTAGCCCTTCTACTTTGTACTTTAGGAAATTAACATTAAATCCATAGAGTGCACAAGCGAGTACTACCAGCAAGGCATACGCATTGAATCCGCCAATGGCTCCCTCTGCTCTTGCCACTGCCAAAATGATAGCGCCACCAAATGAGATGAGCAAACCGAAGATGGCATATCCTCGAAACCGCTGGTTAAAAAACAACACTGCCATTACTACTGCCCAAACTGGCGAAAGTGTGTTTAATATTCCAGTGACGGAACTTTGCAAGCGGGTTTGAGCCAGCGCAAATAGGAACGCAGGAATAAAAATACCCAACATGCCTGAGAGGAATAATTTAGAATGATCGCCCCGCTTCAGTTCCTTCCATCGAAGAAAAGCAAACGGCAATAAGAAAACGGAGGCGGCTGCCACGCGCATCGAACCTACTTCGGCAGGAGAAAATACCTTAAGGCCTTGCTTGATTAAAATAAAAGAAGTGCCCCAAATCAAGGAGAGAAGAATCAGCAAAATGGGGGCTGTATAGTTTTTCTTTCCGGACATGTAAAAAAATAAAAGGCCAAATAACGGGAAAGGAGGGTCGATTTCAAATGCGGACTTGCATTTTTAAGAAAGCAAATAAGTCGCTTTAGACAAAGATCTAATTCTAAATCGTGAAAAGGTAAATGAGTTTAAAGACTGGTTTGGCGAGGTGCATTGACTAACGCACCTTTAACTTGGCTGATTTACGCTCCAAAAGAATTTTCTTCTCCAACAACAAGTCGAGGTAGGTAAGTTGTTTTGCGAGATTTTTCTTGTAAAAATCAATCGTTACAAACTGATCTTCGTTGCTCTGGTATATAGTGGTTTTTAGTTGCTCGATCTTCTTTCTTAGCTGCCGGACCTTATCCTCCAAAAAATCAACCTCCCGACAAGTGGGGCTCTCGGTTGAAAAAGAAAGAAATTCAATCGCGTAGAGGCGCTCCAAATATTCTATATCCAGTCTACCATATGATTTTTTATTTGCCATATTGCTTTAGGACAGGAAAAGTAAGCTTTTTGCCGCTGTTATGTATTTACCCATCATTATCTTAAAATTACCCGAATTTTAGGATATTGCTTCCCTTGACCTACACAACTATGAAACGCATTTTAAAGATCTCGGTTTCAGTCATCGTCCTTGCGCTCGCTGGCTTTGTTCTAAATACGCTTTACAGCGCTGGTGTCTTCAAAACCATTTCTCCACATTTAGAGGGTGAACTGAAAACAATTTACACGAATATGCCCGGCACAGAGGACTTGGAAATTGATTATGAAAAAGGACTCCTATTCATTTCATCTACCGATCGATGGAAAGAATGGAAGGACGAAAAAGCGGATGGAGGAATTTATGTGCTTCAACTGGATTCCGTTAACGCGGTTCCAAGAAAATTAGTTACTACCTACACGGGTGATTTTCATCCACATGGTATTTCATATTTCAAGCAAGATTCAAGTAATTATTTGTTTGTTGTCAACCACAACTGGGGTGGAAATTTTGTGGAGCTATTTGAATACAAAAATGATACGCTCTTTCACCAAAGAAGTTTTTCAGATGAATTGATGAACTGCCCCAATGATGTGGCAGCCGTGGCCAAAGATAAATTTTACGTGACCAATGACCATGGGTACAACAAAGGAATCTCGCGACTGGCAGAAGAATATCTCCGCCTCCCTTATTCGAATTTGGTATACTTTAATGGGACTAGTTTTATAAAAGCAGTGGAAGGGTTAAACTATGGAAATGGCGTAAATATCTCAAACGATGGGACGTTGTTATACATCGCTGAGTCAACGGGGCGCGATCTTAGCACCTATGAAATAGATTCTAAAAGTGGAGCGCTGGAATTGATTGGTAACCTAGATCTAAAAACCGGCCTCGACAATATTGAAGTAGACAGTGACGGTAATTTATGGATTGCAGCGCACCCCAAATTGTTGAGTTTTGTGGGTCATTCAAAAGATCCAAATAAAAAATCTCCCTCGGAAGTGTTAAAACTGATTCCGGCCAAGGACAATAAGAGTTATGAAGTAGAACAGGTTTACTTAGATGATGGCAGTCAGCTTTCCGGCTCTTCGATTGCCGTTCACTATAAAAACGATTTACTTATTGGAGTCGTGTTTGAAAATAAGTTGTTGAGAGCCACGTTAACAAAAAAGCCTTGAACAACTTTCATTGCCCAAGGCTTTTAACTAACAACATATAACTAACAACTAAAGACTGGGCACTACATATCCTTCTTCGCCAACGGAGGAATCACACCCATGTTATACCATGTAAATGCATATTGGTCAGCCGTTCCTTCAATTGCTTTTGTTAAATTAGAAGAGCCATGCCCAGATTTCGTTTCGATGCGAATCAACACAGGGTTATCGCCTATGTGATTTTCCTGAAGCGTAGCCGCAAACTTGAATGAGTGTGCAGGCACTACGCGATCATCATGATCTGCTGTAGTAACCATCGTAGCTGGGTAACTCGTGCCGGGTTTTAACGCATGAACGGGTGAATATTTTCTGAGGTACTCAAACATTTCTTTAGAGTCATCTGCTGTGCCGTAGTCGTAAGCCCATCCCGCCCCAGCGGTAAACTTATGGTAACGGAGCATATCCATTACGCCCACTGCCGGCAATGCCACTTTCATCAGATCGGGACGCTGTGCCATGGCCGCACCCACTAAAAGTCCACCATTCGATCCACCTGAAATTGCCAAGTACTGATTGGAAGTATATTTTTCGTTGATCAAATATTCTCCTGCGGCAATAAAATCGTCAAACACATTTTGCTTGTTCATTTTTGTGCCGGCCAGATGCCACTTTTCTCCATACTCGCCACCGCCTCTCAGGTTAGGCTGAGCGTAAACGCCTCCATTTTCTAACCACACAATTCGTGAAGTATTAAAAGAAGGTGTTAAACTGATGCCGAATCCTCCATAGGCATAAAGCATAGTCGGGTTCTTGCCGTTTAGTTCCACACCTTTTTTATGAACAATAAACATGGGCACCTTTGTGCCGTCTTTACTGGTGTAAAAAACTTGTTTCGTTTCATACTCGCCTGGATTGAAATCTACTTTCGGTTTTTCATACAAAGTAGATTTACCGGAAGCGATATCGTATTTGAAAATTGAAGATGGATAAGTAAATGATGTGAACGTGTAGTAAATCTGTTTGTCTGAAATTTTCCCGCCAAAGCCGCCTGCAGTGCCAATATCCGGCAACTCTACTTCACGTTCCAATTTTCCTGAAAAATCAAACTGCTTGATGAGTGTCTTTGCATCCTTCAAATAGCTTACAAACATTTTCTTGTTGGCAGTACCCACCCCTTGCATGGCGTTATCGGTTTCTGGCACAATGTCTTTCCAATTCTCAATACCGGGTTTAGCAAAATTGACCTCAACAATTTTATTGTTGGGCGAATTCAAATTGGTTTGAAGAATCAGCCGTGATCCATCATTGTCGACCAAATTATGATCGTTGTCAAAATTGCCAACCACAGTTACCAGTTTTCCCTTGGGGTCTTTCAAGTCTTGCACGTACAATTCATTTCCTGTAGTGCTGGTAGCTGCTGTCACCACCAAGAATCGTTCATCTTCCGTGAGCCCCGCGCCTACATATCTACGAGGTGTTTTTTCTCCGCCAAAAATCAATTGGTCGGTGCTTTGTTCGGCACCAAGTTTGTGAAAATAGAGTTTGTGGATTTGGGTTTTGGCCGAAAGCTCGCTGCCTTTAGGCTTGTCATAGCTGCTGTAATAAAATCCTTCATTCCCTTTCCAAGCCAAGCCACTAAACTTCACATCGCGCAACGTATCTTCAACATTACTTTTATCAAGTGTCTTTATAACGATCACTTTCCTCCAGTCTGACCCGCCTTCCGAAATTTGATAGGCTGCTAGCGAGCCATCTTTCGAAAATGAGATGCCGGCCATAGATGTGGTGCCGTCTTTTGAAAACGTATTAGGATCTAAAAATAGTTCGGGAGCACCGCTTTCCCCTTTCTTGCGGTACAGTGCACTTTGATTTTGCAATCCGTCATTTTTATAGAAATAGTAAAAGTCTCCTTCTTTAAAAGGCGCGCTGAGCCGTTCGTAGTTGTAAAGTGCCTCTAGTCTTTTCTTGATGCTTTCACGATATGGTATCTTAGCCAAGAAACCAAACGTCACTTCGTTTTGCACTTTCACCCAGTCTGCTGTGGCCTTGGCTGTGTCGTTCTCCAGCCACCGATAAGGGTCATCAACATTGATACCAAACAGGGTGTCAACGTTGCTGATTTTTTGAGAGATCGGATATTTCATTGATGACACTTGTTCTTTAGGCTTTGAACAGCCGGCAGCCAAAATGGTTAAAAGAAATAATATGCTAGCTTTATACATAGTTTTAAATTTTACAGAAACAAGATAACGGCTTTATTGAAAGATATCCAACACCTTTGTTACCACCTATCCAGAATTGATTATGAGCGCAACAAAAAAGCTTTCATTAGTGAACATCGTTGCACTGATTGTAGTGCTAACTATAAACGCATTGGCCAATATTTTGCCCATTAACGGCATGAACACAGGGCAAATTTCAGAACTGTATCCAAGCCTATTCACCCCTGCTGGCTTCACTTTTTCTATTTGGAGCGTGATCTATTTGCTGCTGATCAGTTTTTCAATTGCACAGTTTAAAATTAAAGATCGACCCTACTTCAAAGAACTCTCTCTTTGGTTTTTGCTTTCATGCTTGGCAAACGCAAGCTGGATTTTAGTTTGGCACCATTTGTTTACGGCTGCCTCGGTTGTTGTTATGTTGCTGTTACTATATTCGCTTACGCGGATTTTTTTGCTGCTTACCAACAATACCTTTAGCCGAACAGAATGGGTGACCATCAAACTTCCGTTTATTTTTTACCTATCATGGATTTGCGTGGCCACCATTGCGAACATATCTACACTACTGATATCTGTAAATTGGAATGGTGGATTTCTTTCACCAATGTATTGGACAATGATTCTGATTGGAATTGCGGCTATACTCGGTCTCTTTATCGCATTTCAATTTAAAGAGCCTACTTTCTTGTTAGTGCTGATGTGGGCTTTCTTTGGAATATACAGCAAATGGATTGGTACAGACTACGACATGATTGCCAATACGGCTCGGATCGCTGCAATTGTTTTGGCGTTGATGTTTGGGAAGTTGCTGATAGACAAAAGAAAAACTTCGACCACCTAAATCGAAAAGATTGATCATGCCTGCTATCTAGTATTGCAAAAATATATTTTTCGGGGAAAAATAAAGAGGTAGAACTTTTTTTGAGTATTTAATGAGGCAACCTGAAAAGAAGCTCAACTCTTGACTCGCTTTTTCCAGATTTGAGGGGCTCGGCTAGTATTAAATACCGAAATTACATCGACCTCTTTCTTTTCCAGTACATACAGTATCAAAAAGGGAAAACGATCAGCCAAAAAGGCTCTTACTTTTTTCTTAAAGCGAATTCTATAAGCAGCAGGATTCTGTAAAATCGCATGTCTGGCTTTATCAAGACTATCTAAAAATTCCTCTCCCAACCCTTCGCGCTATTGCTCATAGTAAATATAAGCCTCCAGCAAATCGTCTTCGGCTTCGTTAGATAAGTTATAACTAGGGAGCATTCTTTGATCGCTTCCTTACACTTGTCTTCGTTGCTTCCCAAGAGCTAAATTTCATCTCGCCCCGTTCCTATTTTTCAAGCCTTTTATCAAGTTCCATTTTTTTGCCTCTCGACGATTCCATTTCCCCTCTCTCATTCTTGATAGTATGTATTTTCTCAAGAATGGTCTTATCTTTTAATTCAGTAAGCCAATGAATTATTTCTAATTTGAGGCTTTGGGTATCCATATTCTTTTTTTAATTGGTTTTCAAAAATAACATCTTCATAGCAAATTCGAATGAGCTCGGTTGAGCATTTATTTCAGGCTACCACAGAAAATTATTCGACCACCTCAATTGATCCACTCAAACCCAGTATACGGCACTAGTACTTTCGGTATCTTAATCCCCTCTACCGTCTGATTATTTTCTAAAATGGCTGCCACAATCCGCGGAAGCGCCAAGGCACTTCCATTTAAGGTGTGAAGCAATTGGGTTTTGCCTTCTTTGTTTTTGTAGCGCAGCTTTAACCGGTTCGCCTGAAAAGTTTCAAAGTTACTTACGGAGCTTACCTCCAACCAACGTTGCTGTGCGGCAGAGAACACTTCAAAGTCATAGGTCATGGCTGAACTAAAACCCATATCGCCTCCACAAAGTAAAAGTCTTCGGTAAGGCAACTCCAATTTTTCTAAGAGGTTGGCCACGTGTTTGCTCATCTCCTCCAAAATTTCATAGGAATTTTCAGGTTTGCTGATCTGAACAATTTCTACTTTGTCGAATTGGTGTAACCGGTTCAATCCGCGCACATGCGCCCCCCAGCTTCCGGCTTCTCTGCGAAAGCAGGGCGTGTACCCCGCGTTTTTGATCGGCAAGTCCGCTTCGTCCACTATTACATCTCGGTAGAGATTGGTAATGGGCACTTCGGCAGTTGGGATCAGGTACAGACCATCTTCATTAATAAAATACATCTGCCCTTCCTTGTCGGGAAGCTGACCCGTGCCATAGCCTGATGCTTCATTGACAACAATGGGAGGTTGCATTTCTGTGTAACCAGCTTTATCGGCTTCGCTTAAAAAGAAATTGATAAGCGCGCGTTGCAGTTTAGCGCCTTTGCCTTTGTAAACCGGAAAGCCTGCTCCTGCAATTTTTACTCCTAACTCAAAATCGATGATGTCATATTTTTTGATCAGTTCCCAATGCGGCAAAGCTTCTGCTCCAAGTTGTGGAGTCGTTCCCACTTGATCTTCATAAATATTGTCATCGGCTGTTTTGCCAGCAGGCACTTTGATGGCGGGAACGTTTGGTATTTTGTAAAGAACTTGCGTAAGCTCCATATCAACTATTTCTAACCGACCAGCATTATCTTTGATCACCTGTTTTTCAACTGCGACCACGCTGCGCAAACTTGCTACTTCATCAGCCTTTCCAGATTTCATAAACTCTCCAATTTTCTTGGATTGAGCATTTGCTTTTGATTCACGCTCTTGTGTATCGGTTTGAATCGATCTTTTATTCTTGTCCAGTTCCAGTGCTTTGAATACCAACTCCTCGGCATCTTTAAAATTCCTCTTTGCTAAACCCTCCAACACACGGGCTGTTTCATCTCTTAAAACCTGTAGCTGCAACATACTTTATCGATTATGGCGCAAAAATAGCCAATAATTATTGCGGCTGTTTGATACTAATCAAATTTTGCTTTATACTTGCAAGGTCAATTTGGCTGTATCGAGCCGTCAATCAATAAAAATCTTATTCTTATACTCGCTTTAGGCTATCGAATTGTAATTAATTTTTGACTTCGCTGTCTGCCAGCGTTCTTAAACTTCAACTTTCTTGTTTTCAACAAACCCATCTATTTAATTTCTACATGCACACAATTGACGAACTCAATGACAAGCTCATCTCTGAGCTAAAAGAATTGGCAGAAGGCCTAGGCGTAAAAAATGCCAAAAAACTCGACAAAGAAGAACTGGTTTACAAAATATTAGACCAACAGGCCGTAAAAGGTTCGGGTGAAACTGTTTCCAAAAAATCTGAGGGCGGGGAACCCGAGCGCAAAATGCGTCCGCGCAAGCGCGAAAATGTCGCACCTGCCGCTGCGCCCGCGCCAGCACCTGAAGAAAAAGAAATCTCCAGCGAAGAAATGATCAAAAGTTTGGATTTTGAGATTGATCAGAATGTCACAAATTTTGACGCGCCAACTGAAACTTCTGAAGCGCCCTCCGGCAATGTGGAAACACCTGTTCGAGCCGAAAATCGCGAAGAACGCCCCCAAAACTTTAACCAAAACCCCAATCAACAACAACAGCCAAGACGTGAAAACCTAGTAAAGGATTTTGACGGAGTGGTTTCCAATGAGGGCGTGTTAGAAATTATGCAAGATGGCTACGGCTTTTTGCGCTCATCCGACTATAATTATTTGGCGAGTCCCGATGATATTTATGTGTCACCCTCACAAATCAAATTGTTTGGTTTGAAACTAGGTGATACCGTTCGCGGACAAATCCGTCCACCTAAAGAGGGCGAAAAATATTTTGCGCTTTTAAAAGTGGATAGTGTAAACGGCAAAACCACCGAAGAAATCCGCGACCGCGTGGCGTTTGAATATTTAACTCCACTTTTCCCAGAGCAAAAATTGAAGCTCAGCACTACACACGACAATATGTCTACCCGGATATTGGATCTTTTCGCCCCTATCGGAAAAGGACAGCGTGGGATGATTGTAGCGCAGCCAAAAACCGGAAAAACCGTTTTGTTAAAAAACATTGCCAATGCCATTGCTGAAAATCATCCAGAGGTTTATTTGATCGTGTTATTGATTGACGAACGTCCGGAAGAGGTTACCGACATGTCACGGAGTGTACGCGCTGAAGTGATCGCCTCTACATTTGATGAGCAAGCCGACCGCCACGTAAAAATTGCCAGTATTGTATTAGAAAAAGCAAAACGCATGACCGAATGCGGCCACGATGTGGTGATCTTACTTGACTCAATCACCCGTTTGGCGCGTGCCTATAATACAGTAGTTCCATCTTCGGGAAAAATCCTTTCAGGTGGTGTGGATGCCAACGCGCTGCACAAGCCAAAACGTTTCTTTGGTGCCGCCCGTAAAATCGAAAATGGCGGATCGCTCACCATCATTGCAACGGCATTAATTGACACAGGCTCTAAAATGGACGAGGTGATCTTCGAAGAATTTAAAGGAACCGGTAATATGGAGTTGCAACTAGACCGCAAACTTTCTAACAGAAGAATGTACCCTGCAATCGATGTTCCTGCCTCCGGCACCAGACGTGAAGATTTATTGATGAAGGAAGAAGAACTTCAACGCGTTTGGATCTTGCGCAAATTCATGGCCGACATGAACTCAGTTGAAGCCATGGAATTCTTGCAATCGAAAATGAAAGGCACGAGAAACAACGAAGAGTTCTTGATTTCGATGAATGGGTAGTTAAACTTAAGGTTTTGAGAGCCGATACCATTAGTCGGCACTTTTCTCTATTTTTGCGTCTATAAAATAAAGCACAGTGGCCGTTCAAGAGCAAGTGTTAACAGATTTATTGGAGGCAATCGAGATCACGGATCTGAAAGATCTAGTGGTCTTCAATGATGACTTTAATACTTTTGAGCACGTAATCGACACGCTTATTCGAGTTTGCAAGCACCCGCTCGAGCAAGCAGAGCAGTGCACGTGGCTTATCCATCACAAAGGAAAGTGTAAAGTAAAAGAAGGGTCATACGATGTGCTCAATCCAATGTGTGAAGCCATCTGCGAAGCCGGTATCGATGCGAAAATTATCTAGTCATATCTAGCTGACAATTGACAAAAATACAGTTGGCAAAGTTTTGTCAGGAGTATCCACAGGGTCCGTTTTAATCGTCAACCGCCAATTTCGAATTCATGGAATATCCATCCAGGCTCATAGAGGACGCAGTAAATGAAGTGGCGAAATTACCGGGCATAGGTAAAAAAACCGCTCTTCGTTTGGTTTTGCATTTGATCAAAGAGAATGAAAATCGCACGCATGCTTTAACCGAGTCATTGAACAAGTTGCGGGACAATATCCGGTTTTGTAAAACGTGCCATAACATTTCTGACGAAGAGGAATGCATCATCTGCAAAAGCCACAGGCGCGATCGAAGCATCCTTTGTGTAGTGGAAGATACGCAAGATGTGATGGCCATTGAGAATACTGCCCAGTTCATAGGCATTTACCATGTATTGGGGGGAGTGATCTCACCGATGAATGGAGTGGGCCCTTCTGAACTTCAGATTGAATCGCTAGTTGGTCGGCTGGCTGATCCAAAAAGTGGGATCAAAGAAATCATCCTGGCACTCAGCCCCACTATGGAAGGCGATACCACCAGTTTTTATATCAACCGAAAGCTTTCACTTTTCCCAATCAAAATTACTTCCATCGCTCGTGGGATACCCATGGGTGGCGATTTGGAATATGCCGATGAGATAACGTTGGGCAGAAGTATCACAGCAAGGACACTGTTTACTTAGTGCCCGCAAGCTGATCTTGGCTGTAAAGCTTTATAGCTTTGCGCTTGCCTTCGGCAATAGAAATAACTTTCTTTGCTCCTTATATTAACAACCAAATGAACACTCTTTCCAAGCGCATCAATGCCATCGAAGAATCAGCTACGCTAGCTATGGCAGCCAAGGCACGCGAGTATAAAAATAGAGGCATTGACGTCATCAACCTAAGTTTGGGTGAGCCCGATTTTAAAACCCCCCAACACATTTGCGATGCGGCAAAGCAAGCGATTGATAACGGGAACTATTTCTCGTACCCACCTGTCGCAGGCTACCAAGATTTACGTGAAGCGTTGGCGACAAAGTATCATCAAGAAAATAAAGTGCCTTACAAAGCCGAAAATATTGTAGTATCCAATGGAGCGAAACAGTCTATTGCCAATGTGATGTTGGCGTTGCTCAATCCGGGCGATGAGGTAATTGTATTTGCACCGTACTGGGTAAGCTACGATGCGTTGGTTCGCTTGACAGAAGCCACCCCTGTAATTATAAAGGGCACATTGGAGAACGATTTTAAAGTTACAGCCGAACAAGTAGAAAAAGCAATTACGCCCAAAACCAAAGCCATCATTTTTTCTTCTCCATGTAATCCTACTGGTTCTGTTTTTTCAAGAAAAGAATTAGAGGCCATTGCAGCCGTGGTGTTGAAACATCCCAACTTATTGGTGATTGCCGATGAAATTTATGAACACATCAATTTTGCAGGTGACCAAACCAGTATGGCTTCCATTCCGGGGATGTTCGATCGCACCATTACCGTAAACGGATTTGCCAAAGGCTTCGCCATGACTGGATGGAGAGTTGGCTACATCGCTGCCCCGAAGTGGATTGCCGATGGAAGCAACAAAGTGCAAGGGCAAATTACTTCCGCCAATTGTTCTATTTCCCAGCGTGGTGCATTGGCGGCCATCACAGGCGATTTAGAACCGACCCACAAAATGGTGACGGAATATCACAAGCGCAGGGATATTGTTTACAATTTATTGAAAGAAATTCCGGGTGTAAAAGCCAATTATCCGCAAGGGGCATTTTATTTCTTCCCAGATGTGAGTTATTACTTTGGCAAAAAAGATGGCAACACCGTTATTAAGAATGGTGATGATTTTTGCTTCTTCATGCTCGATAAAGGTCATGTGTCGCTAGTACCGGGTGGTGCTTTTGGCGAAGAGAATTGTGTGCGTCTTTCGTATGCAGCCTCAGAAAAAGATTTGCGTGAAGCAATGGATAGAATGAAAAAAGCTTTAGCAACTTTGGTCTAAAAGTTCTAAGTTCAGTGCTCTAAGTTGTACGAATCTGAACTTCTGAACGCTGAGTCTTTGAACGTTGAACGCATTATCTATGATCTCTGCTGAAAAAATATTTGAAGATTTTACAAAGCTAAACGTGCTCATCATTGGCGATGTGATGTTGGATAGCTATATCTGGGGAGCCGTTGAACGAATTTCACCGGAAGCACCGGTACCGATAATCAACGTACATAAAAAAGATTTTAGGTTGGGCGGTGCTGCCAACGTGGCTCTCAATATTCTTGCGCTTGGCGCGAAGCCTATTATTTGCGCACTGATTGGCGAGGACGAGGACGGAAAAAAATTGATTCAGCGGCTAGATGACAAAAATATTTCCAAAGAAGGAATAGTTACCAGTCGGCACAGGCCCACCACGGTTAAGACGCGCATCATTGCAAGCCACCAACATATAGTACGGGTAGATGAAGAGTCTGATAAAGTAATTAATTCAGAAGAAGAACAATTACTATTGGAAAAAATTGAAAAACTATTGCCGCAATGCCAGGCAATAGTTTTTGAAGATTATGACAAAGGTGTTTTGAATGCCTCGCTCATTGAAAAAACCGTAGCACTCGCCAAGAAAAATAATATCCCTACCGTAGTCGATCCAAAGAAAAGAAATTTTCTTTCTTATCGAGGAGTTACACTATTTAAACCCAATCTCAAGGAACTGCGCGAAGGTTTGAAAATAGAAGTGGATGCAAAAAATCAAGACCAGATTGAAAAAGCGGTTGCTGCCCTAAAAGAAAAATTAAATGCAGAAGGGGTAATGGTCACCCTCTCTGAGCACGGAGTGTATATAGATATCCACAATCAAAAAGTAAAAATTCCTGCACATCCGCGTGAGATTGCCGATGTGTCTGGCGCGGGCGATACCGTAGTTAGCATTGCCGCGTTGTGCGTGGCGCTAAAGTTAAGCCCAGCTATTGTGGGAGCACTTTCAAATCTGGGCGGAGGATTAGTTTGTCAGCATGTTGGGGTGGTACCTATCGATAAAGAGGAGTTGTTTGCAGAAGCCAGATTTGCTTTAAAATTTCAATAGAAACAAAAAAACCTCCCCGTAAAGGAAGGTTTTAGTGGGTGAATGACGGGACTCGAACCCGCGACCCTCAGAATCACAATCTGATGTTCTAACCAACTGAACTACAATCACCATCTTCATCCACCGAAGCTTTTAGCGTGGGTGGATCAGGCCTCAAAGGTAGGAATGCAATTTCAAATCCCAAAGAACTTGTTTTCCTTTGCCTTTTTTGCGAACGCTCATCAAGAGTTGAGTACCTTGTACGAATACAACCACCAAAATAATAATGACCTGGGCTGAATTTAAGTTGAACAAGCAGTTGCTGGACGCAGTAGCAGATGCAGGATTTATAACACCTACCGAAATTCAAGAAAAGTGTATTCCGCTGGTCTTGGGCGGGCAGCATGTGATCGGCATTGCTCAAACGGGTACGGGCAAAACGGCTGCCTATGTGCTGCCCGTGTTGATGAAAGCTAAGTTTGCCCAAGCCATGGAGGCACGTGTACTTATTTTAGTGCCCACCAAGGAACTTGTCGTGCAGGTAGCGAGCCAAGTGGCAGCCCTTTCAAAGTATACGGATCTACGAATTGTGCCAATTTATGGGGGGGTTGGTCCCAAAACTCAAACTGACAATCTTAAAAAAGGTGTTGACATTATCATTGCCACGCCCGGCCGATTTTTAGAAATCTACCAACGAAATGAAATTATTACCAAACAAATTAAAACGTTGGTATTGGATGAAGCAGACCGCATGATGGACATGGGTTTTATGCCCCAGCTGCGAAAAATATTTGAGGTGATCCCCAACAAAAGACAAAATCTTTTATTCTCGGCTACTTTCCCTCAGCGCGTGGAACGTCTTTCACAAGAGTTTTTGGAGTTCCCCGTAAGGATAGAGATTACGCCACCGGCTACGGTTTCAGTACAGGTTGAGCAGGAGTTGTATTTTGTTCCTAACTCAAGAACAAAAATCAATTTCTTAGAATATCTTTTGTCTGATCAAGAGGTGTTTAACAGGGTGATGATTTTTACCAGAACAAAAGATGCCGCCAATAATATTTTTAAATTTTTAGATAGAAGAGGATATGGCCCCGTGAAGGTTGTTCACTCCAACAAAGGTCAAAACAGCCGGATCAATGCAGTGAACGAATTTAAAGAAGGAGTACTTCGCATTCTCGTTTCCACGGATGTGGCTTCACGTGGAATAGATGTGACAAACGTTTCACATGTGATTAATTTTGACGTGCCAATTGTATACGAGGACTATGTCCACCGAACAGGTAGAACCGGGCGAGCCATGCAAATCGGCAAAGCCATTACCCTGGTTACAGACGCTGAGAAATACCATATCGATAAAATTCAAAAGATTATAAGAGAAAAAATACCCGTCAGGGAACTACCTTCTCAAATTGAACTAGCCGAAACTCCTTTTGAAGAAGCTCAAGATATGGCTAGAGAAATAGATCGACAAAAAAGATATGAAGATCCTGAATTTAAGGGAGCCTTTCATGAAAGGAAACGCGATTTGTAGAACACCGCATCCTATTGTCAAATTTTTATTTTTAAGAACTTAGCGTAGTTTGCCAAGACAAAAGCTCTATTATGTCCCCTCTTTTAGTCGCGTCTATTCTGATAGTTTATTTTTTAGCACTTATCACGATCTCGTATTTTACTTCTAAAGGAGCCGATAGCAATACTTTCTTTACAGGCAATCGACAGTCACCTTGGTACCTTGTAGCATTTGGAATGATTGGTTCTTCCCTTTCTGGTGTAACGTTTGTTTCCGTTCCCGGAAATGTGGGCAAAATCGGTTTTGGATATTTTCAAATTGTCCTAGGATATTTAGTCGGCTACTGGGTGATTATTGGAGTTCTGATGCCATTATATTATCGTTTGAATGTTGTCTCCATTTACACTTACCTCGAACAGCGTTTTGATAATTGGGCGTACAAAACGGGCGCATTCTTCTTTCTGGTCTCCAGAACCATTGGTTCCTCCTTGAGGCTTTTCTTAGCAGCCACTGTGTTGCAACTTTTTTTGTTCGATTCATGGGGCGTCCCATTCATTGTAACAGTAGCAACTACCATTGGCTTGATCTGGATTTATACTTTTAAGGGAGGGATAAAAACAATCGTGTGGACAGATTCCTTTCAAACTCTTTTTTTGGTTACGGCCGTCACAGTTACCGTTTGGCAAATCGCAGATAAACTTGATTTCTCCTTTGGGGAAATGATCGAAGCGATCCAAGCAAATGGATATGGAAGGATTTTCTATTTCGATGACGTAAACTCAACGTTGTTTTTCCCGAAGCAATTTTTTGGTGGCGCGTTTATCGCCATCACCATGACGGGAATGGATCAAGAGATCATGCAAAAAAATCTGACCTGCAAAACATTGGGCGATGCGCAAAAAAACATGTTTTGGTTCAGCCTTACATTAGTAGTCGTCAATCTACTATTTCTAACGTTAGGAGCGCTGCTATACATTTTCAGTGTGAAGGAAGGCCTTGCCATCCCAGCATTAACAGACGAACTCTACCCGCGATTGGCATTCCAGGAATTGGGAGGACTGGTTGGCATTTTGTTTCTATTGGGAATTACCGCCTCCTCTTACGCCAGTGCCGACTCTGCCTTGGCGGGATTGACTACTTCATTTTGCATCGACTTTTTACAATTTAAAAACAAAGAAGAAAAAGTAAAACAGAAACAAAAGTTTATGGTTCACTTAGGCTTCTCCGCGCTTTTTTTGCTCATCATCATTATTTTCAAAGAGTTAAATGAAAAATCAGTGATCGATGCAGTGCTTTATGTTGCTGGATATACCTACGGCCCGCTGCTGGGACTTTTCTCTTTTGGATTGCTAACGAAGTGGAGGGTGAAAGGAATTCTTGTCCCGATGATTTGTGTTTTGGCACCACTACTTTCGTATCTACTTAGCTCCCATTCAGCTGCTTGGTTTAATGGTTACAAAATAGGAATTGAGATACTTATTATCAACGGAATTTTTACTTTCATTGGCTTGCTACTTATTTCTGATTTTAGAAATAAGAAGACAGTTACAGTTTGATAAAAAGTAGAAGGTAGGTAAAAGTTAGGAACGATGCTTTCAGGGCTTTCATGTTATATCTATATTTTTTGAAATTTAAATTCTTCATTGACGCCACTTTTTTTCAGTCTGATCATATACCAGCCCGGCACCACATTTTTAAAATCGATGATCATTTTCCGTCTGATCAGTTTTTTGGACGTAACCAAATACCCACTGGCCGAAAGCACTTCTATTTCAGCACCTTTGCACCCGCGGGAAGCTTTCAGCACAAATAGATTATCATGAGCAGTTGTAGTTACTTGTGGTTGACCCTTTCTTGCGTTAGCCATTGACAGCGTGCCCGTGACTAGCAGCATCGCGATGGAGATTGAAATAAAAATTTTCATGCGGTTGATCTTTGTGTTTGGGTAACGGTTATCCAATCGCTGTGCCAGCAGAATCCTGGCTATTTCAGCAACGCCCCGGAAGTAAGGCATATAGGATACATTTACCAGTGAATCAGATATTTAGCAAATTAACGGAGGGCTCTGCTTCATTTCTGAGTGGCAACCCTATTCTCCTGAATTGGGAATCGTTTCCCGGTTTCGCCCAAACAATAGTTGATTTGTTTATTACCCTCATTGGTTCTATTTTTGCAATCCAAATCGCGGGGTGGAGCAGTTGGTAGCTCGTTGGGCTCATAACCCAAAGGTCACAGGTTCGAGTCCTGTCCCCGCTACAAGCACAAAAACCCCAGCTTTTGGGGTTTTTTAGTTTTATTCCATGTCCATTCCCCACAAATCTGGTTTTGTAAGCATCGTTGGCAAGCCCAACGTGGGCAAATCGAGTCTAATGAATCGGTTGGTGGGTGAAAATCTTTCGATCATTACTTCCAAAGCACAAACCACGCGACACCGCATCATGGGTATTTTAAATGGTGAGGACTTTCAAATCGTTTATTCGGACACGCCTGGCATGCTGGAGCCTAAGTACGAACTGCACCAAGCCATGATGGGCTACGTGAAAGTTTCGATGGAAGATGCCGATTTGATGTTGCTCATCGTAGAATTGGGTGAAAAATATGACGAGCAGCTTTTCGCCCCTTTCAAAGAAATCACGACTCCAGTTTTGTTGATCATAAATAAAATAGACTTGGCGGTGGGGTCTCAAGTGAAGGACAAAATTGATTACTGGAAAGAACATATTAAGTGTGAGGAAATCATGCCTGTGTCGGCATTGAAGGGAAATAATTTAGAGCAATTACTTCCTACCATCAAAAAGTATTTGCCCGAGCATCCCGGCTATTATCCAAAAGATGAGTTGACGGATCGCAGCGAACGTTTTTTTTCCGCTGAGATGATCCGTGAAAAGATTTTTACCAATTACGATCAGGAAATACCTTACAGCTCAGCAGTGGGAATTGAATCTTTTAAAGAGGAGGAGAAGATCATAAAAATACGCGCCACTATTTATGTGGAGCGTGATTCACAAAAAGGGATTTTGATTGGCAAAGGAGGCAGCTCCCTTAAAAAGGTAGGAACCGAAGCGCGCGAAAGCATGGAAGCGTTTTTTGGCAAAAAAGTATTTTTGGAAACCCACGTGAAAGTGGCGGACAATTGGAGGAAGCAGAAATTGAAGTTAAAACATTTTGGATATTTAGATTAATTAGGTCAACAGTCCATAGTCCATGGGTGATGGTACGATGGATTATTCGACAATGGACAATCGACTGATTTATGGCAAACATAGTAGCAATAGTAGGCAGGCCCAACGTGGGCAAATCAACTTTCTTCAATCGATTGGTAGAGCAACGTCAGGCAATCATGGACGATATGCCGGGCGTTACACGCGATCGTCACTACGGATATGCCCAATGGACAGGTAAATTTTTTACAGTCATTGATACGGGTGGTTATGTGACGGGTTCTGACGATAAATTTGAATCTGCCATTCGTAGGCAAGTTGAACTGGCCATGGAAGAATGCTCGGCTGTTATATTCATGGTTGATTGCAAGGACGGCCTTACCGGCTACGACAAGGAATTTGCCAAGATCATTCGGAAATCGAAGAAACCTGTTTTTGTAGTAGCTAACAAAGTGGATACTCCAGCTCGGGCGCTCGAGGCCAATGAGTTTTATGAACTTAATTTGGGCGAAATATATCCTATCTCGGCTGAAAATGGATCAGGATCTGGCGAGCTGCTCGATGATTTGGTAAAAATATTTCCAGAAGAAGGAGTGGAAGACCCCGATGCCGGAATTCCTAAAATAGCCATTGTCGGGAGGCCAAACTCAGGGAAGTCTTCATTGTTAAATGTGCTGTTGGGCAATGAGCGCAGTATTGTTACCGATGAAGCCGGCACCACGCGAGACGCGATCCATTCTCGTTACAAAATGTTTGGCAATGACTTTATCTTGATTGACACCGCAGGAGTGCGCAAGAAAAGCAAAGTGACCGAAGACATTGAATTCTACTCCGTGCTGCGCTCTCTTCGCGCCCTAGAAGAAAGCGATGTTTGCATTGTTGTCATTGATGCAGAGCGCGGCTTGGAATCGCAAGATGTGAACATTATTGTGTTGGCTCAAAAGCAAACCAAGGGTATTGTGGTCATGATCAATAAGTGGGACTTGATCGAGAAAGACACAAAGACGGCCGATAAGTTCAAACAAGACATTCGGGAAAAATTAGCACCTATTGACTATTTGCCGATTATTTTTGCTTCCGCCCTAACCAAGCAACGGATTTTTCAAGTGATGGAAAAAGCCGTGGAGGTGTATCACAATAAGACCAAGCGAATCCCAACCTCTGAATTAAATGACGCCATGTTGCCAGAGATTGTGCATTACCCCCCGGCAGCGATCAAGGGCAAGCACATTCAGATTAAATATATCACGCAAGTGACGGCCCGCTCCCCATCATTTGCATTTTTCTGCAATCTGCCACAGTACATCCAAGAGTCATATCAGCGATTTTTGGAGAACAAGTTGCGCGAGAAGTTCAGCTTTGAAGGCGTACCTATTCGGCTTTTCTTTAGAAAGAAGTAAAAAATAACAAACGATTGATTGGGCAAAAAACTAAGGCAGTGGGTATTTTACAATGTCATTTTTCTTCAATTATTAATATTTTCTTACTTGATGCCTCAAATTCAACGCATTCTGCTAACTTTGCGCAAATTTTAATACCTGAAAACCTATGAAAAAATTAATCGCATCTGTTATCGTATGTAGCTTTGCTGTGGCAATGGTTGCTTGTGGTGGCAAAAAAGTAGAAGAGACTGCTGCTGCTGACTCAGTATCGGTTGACTCTGCTGCCGCTATGGTTGACTCTGCTGTGAATGCAGTAATTGACTCTGCTGCTGTAGCAAAGTAATCAATCTTACAAGATTGTTTTCCAAGGAAGGCTTTAGAGATAAAGCCTTTTTTTTATTGCCATGATCGAAAAGGAAGTAATACAGATTCTCGAAGCCCACGTACCGACAGCTTCCATTGACTATTGTTTCTCACTTTGGAGCTGCAGTAGGTTCATTCTCAAGCTCAGAAAGGCACGACTTTCAAAGGTAGGAGACTTTACCTTCCGCCCGGGCAAAACACAGCAGATCACCCTGAACAAAGATCTTCATCCCTACCTGTTCTTGACCACCTACATTCATGAAGTTGCTCACCTGCAGGTGCACGAGCGTCATGGCCATCGGGTATCAGCTCATGGGCAGGAATGGAAACAAAAATTCCAAGAGTTAATGAAGCCAGTAATGGACCCCGTCATTTTTCCTTTGGTTTTATTGAGGGGACTGAAGAAGCACATGGCCAACCCAAAAGCATCTAGTTTTTCAGATCCTGAGCTAACCGCACTGTTCCGATCGTTCGATGAGAAAATAAAGAAAGCTATTCTCGTTTCAGAGCTTTCCGAAGGGAGTATTTTTAGTTTTCACGGAAGGTGGTTCAAGAAAGGAATCACTAAGCGAACTCGAGTGCTTTGTCAAGAACTAAAAACAAGGCGGCAGTATTTAGTGCCAGCAGATGCAGAAGTAGGGAGTGCGCAGTTGGCGCTGTTATAAATTATTTTTGGCTATCAATCGCTTGCCGCACGTTGCCGAATTTTTTGAGCAATGATTCTGCTTTTTTTTCGTCCACCGATAGCTCGTCCATAATCATTTTTACGCCTCGGTGTACCAATTTGTGATTGGTCAATTGCATATCAACCATCTTATTGCCTTTCACTCGCCCGAGCAAAATCATTGAAGCGGTTGATATCATGTTCAAGACCAACTTCTGGGCAGTGCCTGCCTTCATGCGGGTGCTGCCGGTAACAAACTCGGGTCCCACCACTACTTCGATTGGGTAATCCACGCTTGCGCCTAACTCGCTGCCGTCATTACACGTGATGCAAGACGTCACAATACCATTTTTTTTTGCTTCTCGTACACCCCCGATTACATAAGGAGTTCGGCCAGATGCGGCAATTCCTATCAGCACATCGTTTTGGCTGATGGAGTGCTTTTGCAAATCCTTCCAGGCCTGCGCCCAATCATCTTCCGCGTTTTCCACTGCCTCTCTTATGGCGGTGTCGCCACCGGCAATCAAGCCAATTACCTTCCCTTGCGGCATGCCATACGTGGGTGGAATTTCAGACGCATCCAAAATTCCCAATCGCCCACTCGTTCCAGCGCCAATATAGAAGAGCCGGCCACCGAGCCTCATTTTTTCTCCAATTACTTTGACCAGCGCTTCGATTTTTGGAATCACTTTTTCTACCGCGATCGCCACACCCTTGTCCTCTTGGTTGATATTAGCGAGTAAATCTGACACGCTCATGTCTTCAAGGTGATTGTAGTGTGAAGAAGATTCTGTGGTCATGACAAGATTCTTAGTTCAAAATTGAATTAAGGGCATCTCTAAAAACCTTTGTTTTCTTACCTCAACCCTTTCCCTTGTCCAAAAGAGAGGGGTGAGCGGAGTTTTTAGAGGTGCCCTTAAGGCAAATGCGATTGGTCTGATCTGCAGACAAATTTACAAATCCTTTTGATGATAAAGTGTGAGGCCTGAAATGGGTCCCTCTAATACATTCTTTACGGTGATCCCTTTATCGTTGGCCACTTGGCGAAGCACATCGCTAAAATAAAAGGCTACGGATCCCACAAAATGCACTTTCATGTTTTTGAAGTCTTTGTACTTCATTACGTTGTTTTCATAGAAAGTCGAAAAACTGTTGTACACGAGTCTGTAGCAATAAGGATCTTTCAGATGTTGGAAAATAAATTTGGCAAAGCTGGCCAAAAAAGCACTGGGCTTTTCCTGCTGATATACTTTTTCCAATACTTCTTCTCGCGTCCAAGGAAACCGAGCCTGAAATTGTTTTGCCAATGCTTCGGGCATGTTCTTTCTAAAATAATCGAACACGATTTGCTTTCCTAAACTAGAGCCCGACCCTTCATCGGCCAAAATCCAACCTAAATTTGCTACGTTGTCCACAATATTTTTGCCATCGTATTGGCAAGAATTAGAACCCGTTCCTAATATACAGGCGATGCCCGGCTCTTGTCCGCACAATGCTCTGGCGGCAGCAAGAAGATCCCATCCAATTTCGATGTTAGCACTTTCAAAATGAGTTGCGAAAGCCGCCTTTATAATTTGTTGATTTTTTTCTGAAGAGACACCTGTTCCATAAAAGAATATTTTTGCAACAGGCTCCGAAATGTGTGACAACAAGCAATCTTGAATGATCTTTTTAAGATGATCGATCGGTTGGTAGTAAGGATTAAAGCCCTCGCTATGTGCTTGATCAATTGTGCCGTTTCCTTTTAAGAGCCGCCAGTCGATTTTAGAGCCACCGCTATCTGCAATGATTATCATTTTGTAAATTTTGAACGGTAAGTTACACTGTTTTCAGTTTTCAGATCACAATAAATTTATCGAATACTTTCTCGGCACGGAGGGGTATTTCAAATTCGGGGATAAAATGTGCTTGCCAACAGAATGGGTGTACGACACTTTTGTAACGCCATTACAGGGCTAAAGCCCATGAGCCTAGCAGTTGAAATAACCCCGTGCTTAAGCACGGGGTTATTGGGTAACCTTTCAAAAAGGCTTTAGCACAAAATGCAAAATTGTTGTACACCAACAAAATATCAGATGTTAATGACATTGATAAAATAATTAACTTGACAACTCAAATTTACCGACCATGAAAATCAATACTCTTGGGATCCTCTTTTTTGTTATCCTATTGGCTGCCTGTGCTGAAAAAAAGCCGTTAGATAAAATGAATGACGAGCAATTGCGCGCTTACGCAGACGAACTTGCTCATAAATTTATTATCACCGATGGTCACGTAGATCTGCCCTTTCGATTAAAAGTTAAAAATTTCAGGTTGGACCGTGAATACATGGGCATACCGGTCTCGACCACTGAAGGCGACTTTGACTTTGAGCGCGCCAAAAAAGGCGGCCTAGATGCACCCTTCATGTCCATTTATATTCCATCGTCTTATCAATTACAACCCGATAAAGGAAAAGCGCTGGCCGATTCATTGATCAATATGATCAACGGAATTGCAGAACAAATTCCCGATAAGTTTGCACGTGCTAATTCACCGGCTGAAGTAGAGGCAAATTTTAAAGCTGGGAAGATTTCTTTGCCCTTGGGCATGGAGAACGGAGCACCGATTGGCGATGACCTGAAAAACATAAAATATTTTTACGACCGTGGCATCCGCTACATTACTTTGACGCACGGAAAAGACAATCAGATTTGTGATTCTTCGTACGATACCTCACGTACGTGGGATGGCTTAAGCCCATTCGGCAAGCAAGTAGTAATGGAGATGAACAATGTAGGTATCATGGTGGACATCTCCCATGTATCGGATAGTACTTTTTATCAAGTGATGAGACTTTCCACAGCCCCCTGCATTGCTTCGCACTCGTCTTGTAGATTTTACACGCCCGGTTTTATTCGCAACATGAGCGATGACATGATCAAAAAATTGGGTGAGAAGAATGGAGTGATTCAAATCAACTTTGGCTCTACGTTTTTAGATTCAACCGTTCGGGCGAGCAATGAGGCAAACCGCAAAAAATTGCAAGCTATTTTAGATGAGAAAAAGTTAAAAATGAGTGATCCCTTGGCCAAGCCAGTCGTAGAAGAATTCAAAAAACTCAACCCTTCCCTTTTCGCGGATGTAGAAATAGTTGCCAATCATATCGATCACGTTGTGAAGGTTGCGGGTATCAACCATGTGGGCATTGGCTCCGACTTCGATGGCGTAGGCGACAGTTTGCCTACCGGACTAAAAGATGTTTCCCAATATCCAAATCTTATTTACGTGTTGTTGAAAAGAGGTTATAGCGAAGAGGACATTGAAAAAATTTGTTACAAAAATGTGTGGAGGGTGTGGAACCGAGTGGAGGAAATTGCAGCAGGTAAGAGGATATAATAGTGTCGTGTAAAAAGTTCAATCAGGAAAAAATGAAAAAAAGTATAGGAATTCTGCTGGGTCTTCTAATAGTAGGCGTACCGTTGTTTTCGCAGAAAAAAAATTCGGAACAATTGATGATGATCAAGCCGAAAGGGAAGATAGTATGCTATGCGAGTAATGAGAATCATTTGGTTTACATGCCACCACCCACCCGAGTAGATAAAGCTGGCGCTCGCGTTCAAACGGCCGATATCAGAGTTGATTTTATTGACTTCCCAGCTGATGCGCGTAGTTCTTTCCTTCGAGCGGTAGACATTTGGGCCACACTGATCCAATCTCCCGTGCGTATCAATATTCGAGCAGCATGGGTTTCTCAAGATCCTAATACATTGGGCTCTGCCAGCTGGGGAAATGCCTTCGCCAATTTTGATGGCGCACCTAAGCTGAATGTCTTTTACCCGGTAGCGTTAGCGGAAAAATTGGCGGGTCGAAAGTTAAATGCCGATCCTAATCCTGCTACTGGCGATGACTACGATATCTATGCATTCTTCAACAGTAACCAAAGTAGATGGAATTTTACCGACACGCCTACCCCTAATACCTATAATTTTACGACCGTGGTGTTACATGAAATTGGTCATGGGCTTGGATTTTTTGATTCTTATGATTTAGACGAAGGTTCCGGCTCATTTGGTGTTCAGTCAACACCAACTCCCATCATCTTTGACGTGGGAGTGGAAAACAGTGCTGGGACAAGATTGCTCAATCAAGCAAACAATAGCATTCAATTGGCCAATACATTAACCAACAACAATATCAGCTATAACCCCGCTAGAAGCTTGGTTGGTACTGTTTCGGAAAGGCCTAAATTATTTGCTCCCGCTACATGGAGCGGGGGCTCCAGCATCGCGCATTTAGACCAAACAACTTATTCAGGAACCGTAAACCGTTTAATGCGACCTCAACTGGATCTAGCACAAGTAGTTTTAGATCCGGGGCCGCTTGTTTTGAATATGTTTGCTGATATGGGTTGGGTAGCACCCGTCATCACACATACTCCTTTAAAAGATACCGAAACAACTTCTACTGATTTTACAATCTCTGTCACAGCGGCAGCGGACGGCACTAGTGGGTATACAATCAATGCCCAGCTAAAATTGAGATATCAAATTAATGGAGGAACAGAAGTTGAGCTAACACAAACACCTACTTCGGGAAGTCAATATACCTTTGTTATTCCTAAACCCATCCAGATAGCAACGCCAACGACCTATAATTACTATCTCGTTTCCACAGATAATTATAATGGACAAAACAGAACTTTTGCAAAGCCGGGACAAATCATAACCCCCGGGCAACCCGATCAACAGAATTCTTTTCAGTTTACAGTTGGTCCGGATATCAAACTTCCCGAAATCAAACACACTCCCGTTGACTTTATTTTGATCTCTGCAACCAGCATTGCGCTAAAAGCAACCATTACCGATAACATTGGCGTGCAAAGCGCAACAGTGTCATACAAGATCAACTTAGGATCTTTGCAAAATTTGAATATGATCCAAGACAACGATACCTTAAGTCTTTACAAAGCAACCATCCCCGCAAGTGGTTTAGCGGATGGGAATACCGTCAGTTATCGAATCATAGCAACGGATAATTCATCGAATCAAAATCAAGGCTTTGCTCCATCCGCCACTACATTCTATGAAGTAGCCGTAGTGGGCAGCCCTCCTGCACAAAATTCTTATACCAATAATTTTAATTCGCCCTCGACAGACTTCTTCGGGAATGGTTACTCCATTATTACTCCTACTGAAGGTGGGTTTAATGATGGTGCCATCCATAGCCTTCACCCCTATGCCGAAGCGGGAACGGGTAACATCAAATACATCTATCAACTGCGCTTTCCCATCAAGGTAAAAAGTGGGGGCGCTACAATTAAGTTTGATGAAATTGTACTAGTAGAACCGGGCGAACCTAATTCTGTTTTTGGGCAAGATGCCTTCTATGATTATGTCGTCACCGAGGGTTCTAAAGATGGCGGAATAACTTGGATACCTTTTGCTGACGGATATGACTCCCGTGACTTCGCTCCCTGGCTAGCCAAGTACAAAAGCAGCATCGTTAGCGACATCTCCAAAGGCATCGGTGATCCTACGCTGTTCAGGAATAGAACGATCAATATGCTGGACAAATTCAGAGCAGGGGATGAAGTGTCCATTCGATTTCTTTTGTTTAGTGATCCAGGCGCTGCAGGATGGGGCTGGGCTATTGACAATTTAAAAATTCAGATAGATGATGCGCCTCCGGCAATTCTTCATAACCATGTCGATTACGTCTTAGGCACTGCAAATGCACTAAGCATTTCAGCCAATGTTACCGATGTAACAGGAGTAGATAAAGTATTCTTAGACTATAGCGTTAATAATGGGAGCGTCACCTCGGTGCAAATTCTGTTAAGTGCAACAGCAAACACATACACCTATTTGCTAGATTTAACATCCTTAAATATCTCGGGCGTTACCAAACTCAATTATCGTATCAGGGCGACTGATGCGTTATCTAACTCTGGAACTTTGCCCACCTCCGGTTTTTTTGATGTGACCCGATTTACTATCGGCACGCCCCAGAATTCCTACATTTCTGATTTCAATACAGCCAATTCTGATTTTGTAGGAAATTTCTTTTTGGTTGCCACTCCCGCAGGCTTTTCAAATGGAGCGATACACTCTGCTCATCCTTATGTGAATGGATTTGGTTTACCCAACGCAACCTCTAACTTCACTTTTACATTAAGCAAGCCTATCACTATCAGTGCTAACAATCCGTTCATGAGCTACGATGAAATAGGAATAGTTGAACCCATCAATGACTTATTGTTTGTAGATGGCTCTAAAGATAATGGAGCTACTTGGCAGCCATTCATAGTGGGCTATTCGGCCACCGCACAGAGTCAATGGCTAACGGCCTACGATACTAAGGCGAATGGAACGCCTTCCCTTTTCAAAACAAGGCTCGTTAACTTAACTCAAAATGGAAGTTTCAAAAGTGGTGATCAAGTCTTGATTCGCTTTCGGTTAAATGTGAACCAAACTGTCAATGCATGGGGTTGGGCAATTGATAATCTTAGCATCCAAGGCCCCATTACGGGGATAGAGCCGGTAGAAAAAGAATCACTCAACATTTACCCCAATCCATCAAAAGGTGCAACAGTAACTGTCGAATTAGTGACCGAAGAATCTTCTTCCGTTCATTTTCAAATTTTGAATAGTCAAGGTCAACTCATTCAAGCGAGTGAAGCATTTCCGGTAGCAAAAAAGGTGCAGCAAGAATTTTCGGTTAGCGAATGGGCCAATGGTTTGTACCTTATTAAGGCCGAAGTGAACGGAAACATAATCACGAAGAAATTTATTAAAGCGCAATAACTGGGAGTTACGCAAAACGGTAAAATGTTGTCAGTTTGAGCTTGTAGAAAATGGTTTGTTCGAGTTTCCAAATGACTTCGACTGGCTCAGTCTGACAACAGAAAAGTAAATCTTCGTAACTTCAGTTCAATAACAGAGTCCTAAAATTCAGTCGAGAAGGGAGGCCAATTGGTCTCCTTTTTTATTTTTGAAAGTTTCCTGGAAATAATCTTTCAAATCAGCGGATTGATTTAAAAGTGTGTTTATTTTTGCCAGCCTTTGCCGAAGCGGCTACGCGCGGGCAAGCGCTATTTATCCCACTCAATTATGCCAAGAGATCGCAGTATTCGTTCCATTCTAATTATCGGAAGTGGCCCCATAGTTATCGGCCAAGCCTGTGAATTTGATTATGCAGGCTCGCAGGCATCCCGTTCGCTGCGCGAAGAGGGCATTGAAGTGATTCTGATCAACTCCAACCCGGCCACCATCATGACGGACAAGGTCACGGCTGACCATGTGTACTTGTTGCCGCTGGAGAAAAAATACATCCGTCAAATTTTAGAGAAGCATCACGTGGATGCTGTTCTCCCAACAATGGGCGGCCAAACTGCACTCAATCTGTGCATCGATTGTGACAAAGCTGGCATTTGGGAACATTACGGAGTAAAAATTATCGGGGTTGATATTAATGCGATTGAAACTACCGAAGACCGCGAGAAATTTAGGTTAAAGATGTTGGAGTTGAATGTGGGTGTGTGTAAAGGAGCAACGGCTACGTCTTTTTTGAAGGGAAAAGAAATCGCGCAAGAGATTGGATTTCCATTGGTAATCCGTCCGTCTTATACCCTAGGTGGAACAGGTGGAGGCTTTGTCCAGAAAGCTGAAGATTTCGATCAGGCTCTCAATCGTGGATTGCAAGCTTCACCTATTCACGAGGTGTTGGTAGAGCAAAGTATCCGTGGTTGGAAAGAATACGAATTGGAATTGTTGCGCGATGGAAAAGGCAATGTTATAATCATCTGCTCCATCGAAAATTTTGACCCGATGGGCATTCATACTGGAGACTCGATCACCGTAGCTCCAGCGATGACACTCCCTGACACCGTGTACCAACACATGCGAGACCTAGCCATCAAAATGATGAATGGTATTGGCAAGTTTGCGGGCGGTTGCAACGTACAGTTTTCGGTCAATCCAAATAACGATGACGAGATCATTGGCATTGAGATCAATCCGCGCGTGTCGCGTTCATCTGCGCTAGCGTCAAAAGCAACGGGTTACCCGATTGCAAAAATTGCTGCAAAGTTGGCGATCGGTTACAACTTAGATGAATTGAGTAACGCCATTACGGGTACTACTACGGCTTACTTTGAACCCGCATTGGATTATGTGATCGTAAAAATCCCACGTTGGAACTTTGATAAATTTCATGGAGCCGATCGCAGACTTGGTTTGCAAATGAAATCTGTGGGTGAGGTAATGGGAATTGGAAGAAATTTTCAGGAGGCATTACAAAAAGCTTGTCAAAGTTTAGAGATCAGAAGAAATGGCTTGGGTGCCGATGGAAAAGAATTAACCAAGCAATCCGAGTTGTTGTACAGCTTAGAAAATCCAAGTTGGAATCGGCTCTTCCATATTTACGATGCGATGAAGCTGGGCGTCTCCATGAAGACTATTCAGCATCTCACGAAGATAGATCCTTGGTTCTTAGATCAAATCTGGGGATTAATTGAAGTTGAAAAAGAAATTGAAAAATATACCCTCGCTACGATTCCTGTAGAGTTGATGCGCAGAGCAAAAGAAAAAGGATATGCCGACCGACAGCTAGCACATTTAATGGACTGCCTAGAAAGTGAAGTTCATTTGAAGCGCAGAGAGATGGGTATTAATCGTGTATTTAAATTGGTTGATACGTGCGCGGCTGAGTTTGAGGCCAAGACACCTTACTACTATTCTACCTTTGATACCGAGAACGAATCTATCCCCACTGAAAAAAAGAAAGTAATTGTGTTGGGCTCTGGCCCGAACCGCATCGGGCAAGGGATTGAGTTCGACTATTCTTGTGTGCATGGGGTACTGGCCGCTAAAGAATGCGGCTACGAAACCATTATGATTAACTGCAACCCGGAAACAGTTTCCACTGATTTTGATATTGCAGACAAACTTTACTTTGAGCCCGTATTCTGGGAACACATTTGGGATATTATCCAACATGAAAAACCGGTTGGCGTAATCGTACAATTGGGCGGACAAACTGCCCTAAAGATTGCAGAGAAACTTCACAAGTATGGAGTAAAAATATTGGGCACATCCTTCGATGCACTTGATCTTGCTGAGGACAGGGGAAGCTTTTCAACGTTACTGAAAGACCTAGGAATTCCGTATCCAAATTTTGGCGTGGCAACCGATGCCGATGAAGCCTTGGAAGTTTCGAAGATCATCGGATTTCCGTTGCTAGTACGACCTTCTTACGTGCTGGGTGGTCAAAGTATGAAAATCGTGATCAACGAAAAAGAATTGGAAGACCACATCTTGGATATTTGGAAGCACTTACCAGAAAATAAAGTATTGCTCGATCATTTCTTGGAAGGAGCGATTGAAGCAGAGGCCGATGCGATTTGTGATGGAGAAGATGTGTACATCATCGGTATCATGCAACACATAGAGCCTGCCGGTATTCACTCAGGAGATTCACATGCAGTGCTGCCCCCGTATAACCTAGGTGACTTTGTGATGAAGCAAATTGAAGGGTACACAAAACGAATTGCATTGGCACTAAAAACCGTTGGCTTAATCAACATCCAGTTCGCCATTAAGAACGATAAAGTATATATCATCGAAGCCAACCCGCGCGCTTCACGCACCGTACCGTTCATCTGCAAAGCGTATGACGAACCGTATGTAAACTATGCTACCAAAGTGATGTTGGGTGAAAAGAAGGTTAAAGACTTTACTTTTAATCCTACTAAAAAAGGATACGCCATAAAAGTACCCGTGTTCTCGTTCAGCAAATTCCCCGAAGTAAATAAAGAGCTTGGCCCCGAAATGAAATCAACAGGAGAAGCTATCTATTTCATTGATGATTTGATGGACGATTACTTCTTAAGCATTTACAACGACCGGAATGTGTATTTGAGTCGATAAAAAAATACACTGCTTTGCACAGTGTATTCTTATTGACCCTTTATGATTTCTTTAAACTTTGAGGGTGTCTTTTAAGTAATCACTGCCTGATTTGCCTTCACCTGCAAATGCTTCAACCTTTCTGTTGTCAGCCTTTTTAACATCACCAAACGAATCGTTGACCTTGTTTCTTAGGTCAATTGATTTTCACAGCATTTTTTCGCGGGTTCTCTTTCCGCTATCGGGGGCGATTAAAATTTCCGCTACTAAACCTTCGGTGGCACCTGTTAAAACGTCTACCGCAACTTTTCCTGCAGTGTTCATACGGATTCATATTTAGAATATCTATTCTGAAGTTTTCAGAACATTCTTGGTAGTCAATTGGTGGAGCGCCATGTTTCGCTCTCAAGAAATGAAATTACCATACCAATTTCTCCCCAATCTTTCGAGTCGATGATTTCCATCATTTGTTTTTCCAATTTAGTGTCGAATATTGAAGTTACACACCTTCAGAGATCAAAATTCTGCATTCAGAAATTGTACTTCAATTCGAATGCTAAACTAAGGCAAAAACAAAAACATAAGACTTCAGAAAGGGTTTATCAGATGTAAAATTGAGCCCTGTTTCACAAAACCAGCTAAAACTTTTCGTTAATTTCTAAAACTTTATCTTTGCGTACTTAGTTGAATACGTATGTTTAAATTTCTTATCGCTTTAGGGCTCATCGGCTATGTCTTCTTTAAAATTGGAGGTCTATTTTTTAGGGCCGGGGCCGCGTCTCAAAACAGAAATCACCCTCCGCGAAATCCACAACCCCGAGCGGAAGAACCCAAAAAGGACAAGCCCAACGGCACCATCAAGGGCGGGGACTATATTGACTATGAAGAAGTGAAATAAGGGCATCTCTAAAAACTCCGCTGTTTTCAGTCGTTTACTTTTTAACATAGCGTTTCCGATTTTGCAGCGACTAATTTACAATGAAAATCCCATTCCAAAAGTACGAAGCAACAGGAAACGACTTTGTCATCATTGATAATCGAAAAAAGGAATTTTCTTTTTCTGTCGATCAGGTTAAAAAAATATGCGATCGAAAATTGGGCATCGGTGCAGACGGACTAATGCTGATTGAGAACCACCCAACACTGGATTTTGATCTGATTTATTACAATGCCGATGGTTCGCCCAGCCTTTGCGGGAATGGCAGTCGAGCCGCCACACTAATGGCCCGCGCACTTAACTTGATAAAAAATTCTACCGCCTTCAATGCTTATGACGGCAGGCACGATGCAACGGTATTGCCGAACCAAATCGTTCGATTAAAAATCAATGATGTGATTAACGTAAAAAAATTACCAGACAGCTTTTTTATCAACACCGGTTCACCACACTTTATCCAAGCAGTTTCAAGTATCAAGGATTTTCCGGTAAAGGAAGAAGGAAGAAAAATTCGCTACAGCGAAGAATATAAGCCGGGCGGCACCAACGCAAATTTTGTTGAAACCCTTCCTAACAATACCATCTTCGTCCGCACCTATGAACGCGGTGTGGAAGACGAAACGCTTTCGTGCGGCACGGGCGTGACAGCCGCTGCGCTGGCGGCTTCTTTTCAAGGGTATCAATCGCCTATAAAAATCCAAACGCTGGGCGGAGAATTGTCTGTTGAATTTAAAGCTGGCCAAGATGGCTCGTTTACAGATATTTATTTGATTGGGCCTGCCAAAAAGGTATTTGAAGGGAGTTTTGATTTCGAATAACTGTACATTAATTTTGAATATGAGTACTACCCAAATACGAGAAGAGCTATCAAAATATATAAAGCTGGGAGACAAACGATTGCTGAAGATACTTCATTCCGTGGCCAGAGAATATAACTCTGAAGATTATACCTCGCCAGGGGAGCCGATGTCTGTTTCCACCCTGAAGAAGAGAGTTCGATCAGCAAAAGCTAGGATCAAAGCCGGCCACTATACAACGCAAAATGACCTGGAGCTTGAAATGGAAAAATGGTGAGGGGAAAACTAAAGGTCATTTGGGATGAAGAAGCTAAAAAATCATTGCAGAATATATACACTTACATCAAGCAACGAGAATCAAAATCACAAGCGGTTAGCGTAAGGAAAAAGATTGTTGAATTGAGCAAATCGCTGGGGTCTTTTCCCGAGAAGTTTGCCGAAGAGCCCCATTTAAAAGATGAGAAAGGAAATTATCGGTCCAAAGCGATTTGGAGTTATAAAATCATTTTCGAGGTAGCGAGCGACTCTGTAGCAATATTGGATATCTTCCACACCAGCAGAGACCCAAAGGGAATTGACAGACTAGTGGATGAATGAAAGTTTAACAATTGCTTGTTTTGAATCCTCTGAATCGAGCCATTCAGTCATACCATTGCTTGAATTATCCTGCCAAAAAGGTATTTGAAGGCATTCTGGAACTATAATTGCGCCCCGAAATCCTTAACTTTCGGAGTTTTCTAAAGGCTACCTTTACTATTAATAATCGACCAGTTACCAATTTATGTTAAAACTCATCGCCAAGCTATTTGGCACCAAGTCAGAGAAGGACATTAAGCAGATGATGCCGCTTGTAGAGGCAACCAAAAAGGAGGGCGAAAAACTGACTTCCATTTCGCACGATGAATTAAGGGATTGCACCCGTTCTATTCAGGAAGAAATTAACCAAAATCTAAAGCCTATTGACGATCAGTTGGCAGCTTTGCACCAGCAAATTACCGATGATCCTGACAAAGACATTCACGAAAAAGAGGCCATTTTCAATCAGGTTGATCAACTTGAAAAAGACCGCAACAAACAACTTGAAAAAGTATTGATGCAAGTGTTGCCGCGCGCGTTCGCTATCATTCGCGAAACGGCAAAGCGATTTAAAGACAACGAATATATAGAAGTTACTGCCACTGAATTTGACCGCACATTGGCGGCTAAATATGCCAACGTAAAGATCAATGGCGACAAAGCACATTGGCACCGCCAATGGATGGCCGCAGGTAATTTGATTACGTGGGACATGGTACATTATGACGTACAGATCATTGGGGGCATTGCCCTGCACGAAGGAAAAGTAGCAGAGATGGCTACAGGTGAAGGAAAAACATTGGTGGCCACATTTCCTGCATTTTTGAATGCGCTTGCCAAGCGAGGCGTGCACATCGTGACGGTGAACGACTACCTCGCAAGACGGGATAGCGAATGGATGGGGCCGATCTTTCAATTTCATGGCCTGTCGATCGATTGTATAGATAGGCACGAGCCAAACTCCATTGCCAGAAGGGATGCCTACCGAGCAGATATTTGTTATGGCACTAACAACGAATTCGGTTTTGACTATTTGCGCGATAACATGTCCAAAGAAACGGAAGAGTTGGTGCAGCGTGGCCATCATTATGCAATGGTAGATGAGGTGGACAGCGTGTTGATTGACGAAGCCCGAACTCCGTTGATTATTTCGGGGCCTGTGCCTCGGGGCGATGAACATGAGTTTTATGACCTAAAACCTCGTATCAATAAGCTCGTAGACGCACAGAAAAAATTAGTCAATCAATACTTGAATGATGCCAAAAAGCAAATTGCCGATGGCTTGGACAAAGATGGAGGGTTGGCATTGTTCCGTGCCTATCGGGCGATGCCGAAATATAAACCCCTCATCAAAGCGCTGAGTGAAATGGGTAATAAGGCCATTTTACAGAAAACAGAAAATTATCACTTACAAGACAATAAGAAGGAGATGCCGGTGGCAGATGCTCCTCTCTATTTTGTGATCGATGAAAAAGATAACAGTGTAGACCTAACCGAAAAAGGAATTGATTTGATCACAGGAGAAGGTGAAGATTCAAAATTCTTCATTATGCCCGAGATCGGCACTGAGCTGAATAAAATTGAAAAAGATACAACGCTTTCCGCTGATGAACGATTACACAAAAAGGACGAACTCATCCGCGACTACACGATCAAATCACAACGTATCCATAGCGTTAATCAGCTTCTTAAGGCCTACACGCTGTTTGAAAAAGATACGGAATACATTATCGTAGATGGAAAAGTAAAAATTGTAGACGAGCAAACCGGCCGCGTGCTGGATGGAAGAAGGTACTCAGACGGGTTGCATCAAGCCATCGAAGCAAAAGAAAATGTAAAGGTGGAAGATGCCACCCAAACCTACGCTACGATCACGCTGCAAAACTATTTCCGCATGTACCACAAGTTGGCGGGCATGACGGGCACTGCCGAAACAGAAGCTGGTGAGTTGTGGGACATTTATAAATTAGATGTGGTCGTCATCCCAACTAATAAACCCGCTACGCGCAAAGATCAAGACGACTTGGTATTTAAAACTGTGCGCGAGAAGTTTAATGCAGTTGTTGACGAAATCGTGAAGTTAACAACGGAAGGAAGGCCCGTATTGGTTGGTACTACTTCGGTAGAAATTTCAGAGTTGGTGAGCCGGTTGCTAACGATGAAAAAAATCAAACACAATGTGCTTAACGCGAAACAACATCAGCGCGAAGCAGAAATTGTGGCAGAGGCTGGTAAGCCGGGCACCGTTACCATCGCTACCAACATGGCGGGCCGCGGAACAGATATTAAATTAACACCTGAGTCTCGAGCAGCAGGAGGGTTAGCCATTATCGGAACAGAGCGTCACGAATCACGAAGAGTGGATAGACAGTTACGCGGTCGCTCGGGCCGTCAGGGCGATCCGGGAAGTTCAACTTTTTATGTTTCGTTGGAAGACAACCTGATGCGCTTGTTCATGCCAGAGCGAATTGCCCGCATTATGGACAGATTAGGTTTGAAAGAAGGTGAAGTGATTTCCCACTCGATGGTGACCAGTTCCATTGAACGGGCACAGAAAAAAGTGGAGGAGAATAACTTTGGAATACGTAAGCGTCTGTTGGAATACGACAACGTCATGAACTCCCAACGTGAAGTAATTTATAAACGCAGGAGAAATGCCTTGTTCGGTGAACGGCTTCAATTGGATATTCTCACCATGTTGTTTGATACCTGCGATGACTTGGTGGCGGGCGCCCGCCTGGCGGACGGACAGGGAAAAGCAGGCGAAAATGCGGAGGAATTTAAGCTAAATATACTCCGCACCTTGGGTGTTGATTTCACCATCAGCGGAGAAGATTTAGCGAAGTCAGACCAAGCGCTAGTTAGCGAGCAATTGTATGAGGAGTCGTTGAAACAATACAACCACAAAAATAAAATGGCTGCCGATAAGGCCATGCCAATTGTAACCGACATTTATAGAACGCGCGGGGCTACTATTAATGATATTCTCGTTCCATTTACCGATGGGACAAAGCAAATTGGTGTGGCTGCGAATTTGAAAAAATGCGTGGAGACCAAAAACGGAGAACTGATCAAGTCGATGGAGAAAATGATTACACTGGCAATCATCGATCAACAGTGGAAAGAACACTTGCGCGACATGGACGATCTAAAGCAGTCCGTTCAGAATGCAGTATACGAACAAAAAGATCCACTTCTGATTTATAAATTTGAGGGCTTCGGGGCGTTTAAGCGATTCATTGCCAAAGTGAACGAGGAGACAATTTCATTCTTGATGAAAGGCGATATTCCCGTGCAAGATTCTGACCAAGTGCAGGAAGCACGTACCCAAAAACGCCAGCGATTGAGCGAACAGAAAGAAGAGTCACGATCGTTGTTGCAAGATGGCGGCTCAGCTCCGCAACAAAAAACAGAAGAGAAAGTAATGCCGGTAAAATCCGAAAGAATTGCCGGGCGCAATGATAAAGTGACTGTGCAGTATCCAGATGGGCGCGTGATGAAAGACGTGAAGTATAAGAAGGTGGAAGACGATATCGCTGCGGGAAGGTGTATTGTAATTGAAGGATGATGAGTAGAATGCAGAAGTTAAAATATAGAATACAGAAGGTGGATAACTGGAAGAATCCTTCCCTGTTCTATATTCTAATTTCTAATTTCCTCAAAAGCAGAAGCCGTTCTTCAATATTCTATATTCTTTCTTCTGTATTCTTTCTTTCCTCCTGCCAAGCTCAAAAAACCACCAAGCCTTACTACGAAGACCTTTCTTCCCTTCGACCAAAAGTGAAATTAGACGAAACAAAATCCAAAGATAGTGGGAGGGTGAGAAAGCAAGTGGTAGATGTAAGACCTAGGTTTACGGTAAACGAAAAAGTAAATGCCATCTTGGACAGTATCGATCGCTTCAACCTTACCCGAAAATTTGTAGATGGCTATACCATTCAGATCTATTCAGGCCAAAACCGTGACGATGCTTTAAACGCCAGTAAGATACTTGCCGAGCACACTACTGAACTAAAGGCAAATGTCCAATATCTGCAGCCCAAGTTTAAAGTAACAGTAGGGAAATATTATACCCGATTGGAAGCGCAAAAAGACTTGCTTCGGATGAAGCGTATTTTTACCAACGCCTTTTTAGTGCCCGAGAAGATCATGATGAAATAACAACAGCTGGTGGTTAAACTATGTTTCTATCATGATACTTAAAAAAATTAAAGAACTTTCGGAAGAATACGCAGGCGAAGTAATTTCCTTCCGCAGGCATCTGCATGCCAATCCCGAGCTTTCGTACCAAGAATTTAATACCGCCAAGTTTGTTGCAGCACAATTAAAGTCGTTCGGAATTACTCCGCAAGAAGGAGTTGCCGGGACAGGTGTCGTAGCGTTGATTGAAGGGAAGAATCCAGCTAAAAGAGTAGTGGCACTGCGAGCTGATATTGATGCCTTGCCCATTACCGAACTGAATTCTATTGATTATAAATCTAAAAACCTAGGCGTAATGCATGCCTGCGGCCATGATGTACATACTTCATCATTGTTGGGTACGGCCAAAATTTTACAAACCATCAAAGATCAATTTGAAGGCTCTGTTAAATTAATTTTTCAACCGGGCGAAGAGAAAAATCCGGGCGGGGCTTCTATCATGATCAAAGAAGGCGTGCTACAAAATCCTGCTCCCTCTTCGATTATCGGGCAGCATGTTTTCCCGCTGTTGCCCGTTGGCAAAATCGGTTTTCGTGAAGGCAAGTACATGGCCAGTAGTGACGAAATTTATTTGAAGGTGATAGGCAAAGGTGGGCATGGGGCTACACCAGAGTTAACGATCGATCCAGTCGTGATTGCTTCACATATCATCATTGCGCTACAACAAATCATCAGCCGTAATGCTAGCCCGAAACATCCCACGGTACTGACATTCGGAAAAATCTCGGCCAACGGAGCGACCAACATCATTCCGGACGAAGTAAACATAGCGGGCACATTCCGTGCACTGGACGAAGGCTGGAGAAAAGAGGGCTTGAAAAAAATTCAGAAGATGGCCGAAAGTATTGCCGAAGGCATGGGCGGAAAATGTGAAGTGGATATTCACCAAGGGTACCCCTATCTGGAAAATAGCCCCGAATTGACGCAGCGCATAAAAAAGGCAGCCGAAGAATACGTGGGCAAAGAGAATGTGGTAGATATTGATCTTACCCTTGGCTCAGAGGACTTCGCTTACTATTCGCAGATTATTCCTGCTTCTTTTTATAGACTAGGCACACGCAACGAAGCAAAAGGCATTACCTCGTATGTCCACACTCCAACCTTTGACGTAGACGAAGATGCGCTGAAAATTGGACCCGGGCTGATGGCGTGGATGGCTGTTTGCCAACTGGCAAATTAATTTACCGTTAACAACCCAAGGGATTATTCCACTACTGCTTATATTTACCCATAAGCATGGAGGAAACCACACCCATTCCAGTTAACCCCGTTCCAGAACCAAGCCACTGGAAAATCTACCTCCGCAATGGCGCATATATCTTAGCCGCTCTGCTGGTATTCCTTTTTTCGCTGGACTTGATGATTGCCTCACTCCAACAGTTGGGCGATGTGGCCACCGAAACAATTTTACTGGCTACTTCAAACCCCTTCACAGGATTGTTTATCGGATTATTGGTAACCGCCATCATCCAAAGCAGTTCTGCCACCACCTCTATGGTAGTAGCCTTGGTGGCCTCCGGCAGCATCACCCTCCAAGGGGCCGTGCCCATTATCATGGGTGCCAACATTGGCACCACCATCACCAGCACGATTGTGTCATTGGGGTTTATCACCAAGAAAAAAGAATTTAGGCGGGCCGTGGCAGCGGGTACGTACCACGATTTTTTTAACATACTCACAACGGTAATTCTATTTCCGTTGGAGTACTACTTTGGGTTCCTTTCGGGAATGGCACACAGCATTGCCACTCGTTTCTTTCACGAACCAACTGGCAGGGTCAATATCGACTTTTCATTTTTAGGCGGCAGGTTTGAAAGTCTGATAACCTTTTTGAAGAATTTTATTGACAACGGGTTTTTATTGGGGATTCTGTCGATTTTTCTACTATTTGGATCGATCCTTTTTTTCCGCAAGGTGATCACTCAAATTCTAGGGTTTAGCACGCCTGAAAAATTTCAACGCTTTTTCTTTAAGAACACATTCAAGTCATTTGCCTGGGGGTTGCTGACAACGGCCGCCATCCGCTCCAGCACGGTCACCACGTCATTGGTCGTACCTTTGGTGGCCAAAAAAATCGTAAAATTGAGATCGGCAGTGCCGTTTATTTTAGGAGCAAACATTGGCACCACCATCACTGCATTCATTGCGGCCACGTTCAACTCCAATGCGGCTATTAGCATTGCTATTGCCCATTTTCTATTCAACCTAATAGGTACATTGATTTTTTTGCCGCTCCCGTTTGTGAAGGACTTACCCCTTCGCCTTGCGAATGCGTTAGGCCGGTTAACGTTGAGATATCGGCTGGTTGGATTTTCCTATTTGCTCTTCACGTTTTTCTTCATTCCCTTTTTGTTGATCTATTTGAGCAAGGGTGTAATTGCCTTGCAAGAAGCCACCTATGAGCGCGAATCGGGAGGCAGTAAAACTAAAGTAACGTTGATCATCAAAAAATTTACGGGTAACCAGTTGAGTGGATGGGCTTCTATTGAAAACGATCAAATGCTGGAAGGCGCGTCCAAAGCGGTATCCGTTTACAGAAAGAAAAACATACTCATCATCAACAATGAGCTCTTTGAGTTAAATAAAGTAGGCTTTTGCAGCGATGGTGAAGATGAGAAGGGCAAGTTTAAATCGTGCATCAAAGAAGTGCTTCCCAGTTTACGCCTAACCGAGACACTTTCCGTAGATTCCATTTTTGTTTTTGAAAGACAATTCTATGAACCTCAAAAGGTGGACTCAGTGACTACGCTACTGTTCATTAGCGCTAAGGAAAACCTGCTTGTGAAAAAAGTAACACTGGATAAATATGGAAATGTAATCAGGCGAGAACAACTCATTGCCCTGAAACGAAAATAGTGATTTGCCTCCTTTAGGAAATTCTGAAAATGGGTGCATATTTGCGCGGTTAAGCCCCCTAAAATAATTCTATGAAGTACAAACGCATTGTTCTAAAATTAAGCGGTGAAGCGCTGATGGGCTCCAAGAACAGCAATATCGACCCAGCCGTGCTGGAGCAATATTCTGCTGAGATCAAAGCCTTGAGGGATGAGGGCGTGCAAATCGCCATTGTAATTGGTGGTGGAAATATTTTTAGGGGCGGGCAAGCCGAAGCCCTCGGCATTGACCGCGTGCAAGGCGACTACATGGGCATGCTGGCCACGGTGATCAATGCGATGGCGTTGCAAAGTGCGCTCGAACGGCATGGAATGTACACCCGCCTAATGGCCGGCATAAAAATGGAGCAAGTGTGCGAGCCCTTTATTAGGCGCAGGGCGATCAGACACTTAGAAAAAAATCGAATAGTGATATTTGGAGCGGGTATTGGAAATCCCTACTTCACCACTGATTCAACGGCCAGCTTGCGCGCTATTGAAATACAAGCCGATGTGGTTTTAAAGGGCACTCGCGTGGACGGGGTGTATACCAAAGATCCCGAGAAATTTCCGGACGCGGTGCGATACAAAACCCTCTCTTTTCAGGAAGCCTATGAAAAGAATTTGAACATCATGGACATGACGGCTTTTACGCTGTGTCAGGAAAACAAGCTTCCGATTATTGTTTTCGATATGAATAAAAAAGGCAACTTGATGAAAATTGCAAAGGGAGAAGAGGCGGGGACGCTAATTAGTTAATTTGTATATGGAAGAAATTGAACTATATCTTGACGAGGCCAAGGATCAGATGAACAAGGCCATCGTGCACGTATCGCTCGAACTTACCAAGATCAGAGCGGGAAAGGCCAATCCATCAATGCTAGACGGAATCATGGTTCCGTATTATGGCGCCACGAGTCCGCTGCAGCAAATCTCTTCGATGACCACGCCTGATGCCCGGACGATTTTTATTAAGCCGTGGGAAAAAAATTTGATTCAGGACATTGAAAAGGCGATCATGGATGCCAACTTGGGGCTCACCCCTCAAAATGATGGGCAACAGATTATTATTAACATACCGATGCTGACCGAAGAAAGACGGAGACAGCTAGTGAAGCAGGCGAGCCACGAATGTGAACAGGGAAAAGTAAGTATCCGCAGCATTCGAAAAGAAACCAACGAAAGCTTGAAAAAGATCAAAGGTGCCTCTGAAGACGATGTTAAAAATGCAGAGGATACTGTTCAAAAGTTAACCGATGAACATATCGTGAAAATAGATTCCTTTTTGAAAAAGAAAGAAGTGGAAATTATGACGGTATAAAAAAAGTCCTCCCGAAATTTTCAGGAAGACTTCATTAACCGTCTGGACAATTAAATTTTGAAAGCTTTCTCTAGTGCCGTTACGTAGTCTAATTTCTCCCAAGGGAACAATTCAACCTTTACACGCTTCTCGTTCTTTTTGCCTTTATTGAACACCTTCTCAACAATCTTTGACTCACGGCCCATGTGCCCATAGGCGGCCGTCTCAGAATAAATGGGAGTACGCAACTTGAATCGCTCCTCAATAAAGTAAGGGCGCATATCAAATACCTTTTCTATTTTCTTAGAGATTTCTCCATCGGTCATATTCACTTTAGCGGTGCCATAGGTGTTCACATATAATCCTACTGGTTTAGCAACACCAATGGCATACGCTACCTGCACCAGCACTTCATCACACACGCCAGCAGCCACTAAGTTTTTAGCAATGTGGCGAGTGGCGTAAGCAGCCGAACGATCCACTTTGCTAGGATCTTTTCCTGAGAAGGCACCGCCACCGTGAGCGCCTTTGCCTCCGTACGTATCAACGATAATTTTTCTTCCTGTCAACCCTGTGTCGCCATGCGGGCCCCCAATTACAAACTTGCCAGTAGGGTTAATGAAATACTTGATTTCGGTATTGAAAAGCTTTTTAACGCGCTTGGGCAATTTTTTTAATATGCGTGGAACAAGGATGTTGATCATATCGTCCTTGATTTTCTTCAGCATGGTAGCATCCTTTGCAAAGTCATCATGCTGGGTAGAAATCACGATTGCATCAACGCGCTGAGGTTTGTTGTCATCACTGTATTCGATCGTCACTTGCGATTTGGCATCTGGGCGCAAATACGTCATCACTTTTCCTTCTCTGCGAATTACTGAAAGTTCGCGTAATAATAGGTGGGCCAGCTCTAGCGGAAGCGGCATGTAGTTGTCAGTTTCATTGGTGGCATATCCAAACATCATTCCTTGGTCACCTGCGCCTTGATCTTCTTTTTTCTTGCGCACAACACCTTGGTTAATGTCAGCAGATTGTTCGTGGATAGCAGAAAAAATACCGCAGCTATCTGCCTCGAACATATATTCACTTTTGGTATAGCCAATTTTGCGAATCACTTCGCGCGCAATTTCTTGCACATCCAAGTATGCCTCTGATTTTACTTCACCAGCCAACACCACCTGCCCGGTAGTAACCAATGTTTCGCAAGCAACTTTTGAATTAGCATCGTATGCCAAGAAATAATCGATCAATGCATCAGATATTTGATCGGCAACTTTATCAGGGTGACCCTCAGAAACCGACTCAGAAGTGAATAGATACGCCATTTGTATTTTTTTTTGTTTTATGAGCCGCAAAAATAGGGAATTATTTGATTTAGAAAGATGAAAATCTGACCTGGTAGATTTTGAAATACAACTCGCCCCCGACCTCGCTTCGCTCACCCCCTCTCTACTTGGTATGAGAGGGGGATGTAGACTAATGAAGTCGTAGTGCTATCGCATTATCATTACATTGTCTTGCTACCATTTGGAACGCATCACTTTTATCGCTGGCACCACTTCGGCCAGGGATTGCAGCGGCACCCCGCACCCGCGCCTCGCGGGGAGGAGTAGAGCGGAAAGCCCGATAGCCTAGCGCCTCGCTTGGCTAGGCCGCCTGCCATATCTGTTAGTGATTTTGACCAAACAAAAATAAGGATGGCAACTTTGGCAACGTGGGCTTAGCAACCTTCCACTCGGCAACCGACTTGGTTCGAATATTTTCGTTAAAGCCGTTTATGTCCACAGCAATCGTTAGCAGCATTGTTGGCTTGAGAGAATTCAATAAATGATCGAGTACACTATTGTTTCGATAGGGGGTCTCGATAAAAATCTGTGTTTGGTTTTTCTGTTCAGATTCACGTTCGAGTTCTTTGATTGTTTTGATGGCCTCTTTTCCATCTACGGGCAAATAACCATGAAAGGCAAATTTTTGTCCGTTCAATCCGGAAGCCATCAAGCCTAACAGAATCGAAGAGGGTCCTACCAAGGGAACAACTTGAATATTTCTTTCGTGCGCGTAGGCAACGGCCATCGAACCAGGGTCGGCCACACCGGGGCAGCCCGATTCTGAAATGATGCCCATGTAGTTGCCCGTCAAGAGCGGCTTCATCAATTCATCTAACTGTTCTGCTTTCGTATCCTTGTCCAGCACTTCAATATTGAGCGACTCGATGGAATCATAAATTTTAAGACTACTCAGATACCTTCGGGCCGTGCGGGCATCTTCTACCAAAAAATAGCGAATGGATTTAAGCGTTTGAACCACCTGCTGGGGAATAACATTTTGCTGTGTGCCCTCTGCAATAATATTTGGCACCAGAAACAACTTGGCGATATGAAAGGGTACGGTGCTAATCTTGTAAAAAATTTAAAACAGTTTCAACAAATTCTTGCGGCTTTTCCGCCTGCACCCAATGGCCCGCATCTACTATTTTTAGAATGGCCTGCGGAAATAATTTCAAAATCAATTCGTCATCGCCAGGTTTGAAATAATTAGATCGCGCTCCCTTAACAAAAAGAGCGGGCTTCTGAAACACTCCCTCATACTGCATCCCTTCACCAATTTCCTCAATATGTTTTTCGATGGCGGAAACATTAATTTTCCATTCAAATTTACCTTCGCTGTTGCGCGAAAGGTTTTTCAACAAAAATTGACGAACACTCATGTCTTGCACATACTCAGACAATATTTTGTCGGCCTCCGTTCTTGACGAAAGGGTATCTATGGGTATAGCCGCCAAGCCTTCTAAAATTCTATCATGGTGCACCGGGTAGGATTTAGGAGCAATATCTACCACAATGAGTTTTTCAATCGTTGCAGGATTTTTGATAGCCAAATTCATGGCTGTTTTTCCTCCCATCGAATGGCCGATGACAATCGGGTTTTCAATCAAGTGCATTTTCAAAAAACCCTCTAAATCCTCCGTCAGTAATGGATAGTTGAATTCATCACTATGTGGCGATTGACCATGGTTTCGCTGATCAATTGCGTAAACGGTATAGCGCTCTGAGAATACTTTTGCCAATGAAAACCAATTGTCAGACGAGCCAAAAAGTCCATGTAAAATAATCAGTGGTTTACCGTTACCTGATTTTCGAAAGAATAAGTTCATTTACCCAATGGAATTGAACGGCAAGATAAGAAAGAAAAGAGCTCTGCACTTAAGATTCACTAAATGCCAACGGACAATTCAGCAAATAAATGTAGTTTTATAAAAACATTTGTATGGAAACTGTAGAGCTTAAATCAAGTATTCACAAGATCATCGACCAAATAGAAAGTGATCAATTATTGAGAAGCCTATACGATTTTTTGAAAACTAGGGAAAATGAGAAAATTGGAGGCGCGTGGGCGATGCTTTCAAATGAACAAAAGCAAGAAGTTTTAGCAGCCTTTGATGAATCGGAGGAGGACAGCAATCTGGTTGACCCAAAAGAAGTGATCAAAAAAAGTTAATGAAAGCGCTGTACACAAAAAGAGCCGCAAAGAAGTACCAAGCTATAAAAGACTATTTAACCATTGAATGGGGCGAAAAAGTTGTTGCCGCTTTCGAGCAAAAAACAATTGACTTTTTAGATTTAATAGAACGATTTCCGGAAGCAGGTTCTTTAGAAATTCCAGAAAAGCAAATCAGAAGTTTCCTTCTAACAAAACAAATCCGCATCTTCTACCGGATCAAAGGGGATAAAATAATACTCCTTACTTTTTTTGATACGAGAAGCAATCCAAAGAAAAAACTGAAGTAGAAAGGAGTATAGATGCTATATTTGCGTTTATATTTTCAAAATGGAATTAGTCAACAATACCTACCAAATCCAAGGCATTAACGTGGCCGAAATCTGTAAAGAATTTGGAACACCGCTTTATGTGTATGATGGACAGAAAATAATCAACCAACTCCAAAGCCTGAAAAATGCTTTTTCCGAAAATCAGGTAAAAGTTAAGTATGCTGCCAAGGCACTTACTAATATTTCTATACTAAAACTACTGAAGAAACATGGCGCAGGGGTAGACGTGGTCTCCTTGCAAGAGGCACAAATTGCATTGGGGGCTGGTTTTGTCAATAACGAAATCATGTTTACCCCTAATTGCGTAGACTTTGAAGAGATCGTTTCTGCGGTTGATCTTGGCCTGAACATTAACCTCGATAATCTATCGGTGCTTGAGAAGTTTGGAAAGAAATATGCAGGCACTTACCCCTGCTGTATTCGGTTGAACCCTCATATTTTGGCCGGGGGAAACTATAAGATCTCCACCGGGCATGGTAATTCAAAATTTGGAATTTCCGTTTATCAGCTTCCGCAGATCATGCAGTTGGTAGACCAGCATAAAATAGTGGTGAACGGGTTGCACATCCACACAGGCTCTGAAATAACAGAGACGGAAGTATTTTTAAAAATGGCCGATATTCTTTTTGGCGTAGCGCGCGATTTTCCCGAGTTGAAATTTATTGACTTTGGAAGCGGCTTTAAAGTGGCGTACAAAGAGGGCGACTTGGTGACCAATATTTATGATCTGGGCTTGAAGTTGGGTAAAGCCTTTAAGGAATTCTACCATAGCTATGGGAAGGAATTGGAATTGTGGATCGAGCCCGGAAAATACCTCGTAAGCGAATCGGGCTACTTGTTTGTAAATGCCAATGTGGTGAAGGCCACTCCTTCGGTAACATTTGTTGGTGTGAATTCTGGATTAAATCATTTAATCCGCCCGATGATGTATGACTCGTACCATCACATTACCAATACCTCCAACCCAACGGGCGATCAAAAAATTTATACCGTGGTAGGCAACATTTGTGAAACCGATACTTTCGGAGCAGATCGTAAACTGAATGAAGTAAGAGAAGGAGATTTGCTCGTATTGAAAAATGCAGGCGCATACGGATACTCCATGGCTTCCAATTATAATTCGCGATTTCGCCCAGCGGAAGTTTTGATTTTGAATGGAAAGGCACAACTTATTCGCAAACGCGACACGTTGGACGATATATTGCGCAATCAGGTAGTAATTGAATTTTGATGCATAATGGCTTCAAGCCACATACTACACACTACAAGCCCATCTTGACTTATGTTAGCTCGCAGCGTGATGCATGAAGCTTGTGGCCTACTAAAATAAGTTGCTGTTGATTGATCCAAAAGCATTTGACTTAATAGTAGTGGGTGGCGGTGCGGCTGGGTTCTTTGGCGCGATCAGCGCAGCGGAGCAAAATCCCAAACTAAAAATTCTTATCCTCGAAAAGTCCACGAAGCTATTATCGAAAGTAAAAATTTCGGGTGGCGGGCGTTGCAACGTTACGCATCATTGTTTTGAGCCAACTCCACTTTCAAAGCGGTATCCGCGGGGGCAAAAAGAGTTAAAAAAAATATTTCGAACGTTCGATGCAAAACAAACCGTTGACTGGTTTACTCAATTAGGAATTCAGTTAAAGACAGAAGAAGATGGCAGAATGTTCCCCATCACAGATGATTCACAAACGATCATTGACTGCTTTCATGATCAAGCAAAGAAATTGAAAATTCAGATCAGGGTTTCTTGTGGAGTTGAAAAACTGAGCCGTGAGAAAAATCAGTTCTTAGTTCAAACAAATCAAGCCAATTTTTCAGCAAAAAAAGTTTTGATAGCCATTGGCGGTCACCCGCAATTATCATCCTATCAATGGATCAAAGAAATCGGTCACTCTATTGATCCTTTGATTCCTTCGCTTTTTACTTTCAATGACACCGACAAAAAATTTAAAGATCTGATGGGCATATCTGTTCCGGATGCGGAAGTAAAGATTGCCGGAACAAAATTATCGGAGCGAGGCCCCTTATTAATTACCCATTGGGGGCTGAGCGGGCCTGCCGTTATCAAACTCTCAGCCTGGGCTGCAGAATACCTTCATCAACTTAATTATGTGTTTTCAGTTTTGGTGAATTGGACTGGTGGGCGAGGCGAAGATGAACTAAGAATGCTCTTTCAAAATCACAAGGTACAACATGGAAAACAGAAAATAGTAACCAATTCATTCTTCGGTTTGTCGCAGCGGTTGTGGCAAAAAATAACGGAGTTAGCAGAGATAGCGCCTTCTAAATTATGGGAAGATGCGTCTCATAAAGATATCAATCGGCTAATTGAACTGTTAATCCGATGTCCTTTTCACATCAAAGGTAAAACAACGTTTAAAGAAGAATTTGTTACGTGCGGAGGAGTGCCTTTGCACGAAATTGAACTTGAGACGATGCAAAGTAGATTAATGCCCGGACTTTACTTTGCCGGGGAAGTGCTCAACATAGATGGCGAAACCGGTGGCTTTAATTTTCAAGCCGCATGGACGACTGCTTTTGTTGCCGCACAGTCGATTTCAAAAAGTTAACACTTCTGCACCCGAGCCAAATGGGCTGGTAACTTTAGAAATAAGCAATAAAAAAAGCCGACCTTCTAGTCAGCTTTTTTTGTGGTGACGGAGGGAATTGAACCCCCGACACAAGGATTTTCAGTCCTTTGCTCTACCAACTGAGCTACGTCACCGTGATTTTTTCACCCAATCTGTGCGACTGGGGCGACAAAAGTAATAGAATTATGTCAATTTGAAAATCTTCCTACTGTTTAAAAGGTTAAACAATCGAAAAAAACATGATAGCAAAACCTGCCCTTCATTGTTGCATTGCCACCTAATTCCTAATTTTGAAAGATGGCAATTCTACAACAATTATTATTTCTGGTAACCTTGGGCGTAGCGGGTTTTTTTATCCGAAAAAGAATTAAACAAATCCAGTCCACGATCGCTCTGGGTAAGAAAACCGTACTGAAGGGATCAAAAAAGGAAAGATTTAAAAACGTGTTGTTGATTGCCTTCGGGCAAAAAAAGATGTTTGAAAAATTTATCCCGGCCTTTCTTCACTTTTTCATCTACGTAGGATTTTTAATTATCAACTTAGAAGTGCTCGAGTTCGTGATTGACGGGCTAATCGGCACCCACCGCGTTTTTGCTCCCTTCCTTGGGGGATTTTACAATGTGCTGATGAACTTGTTTGAGTTTTTGGCGCTAGCCGTTTTGTTGGCATGTATCGTCTTCTTGACCAGACGGAATGTAGTGAAAGTGGCCCGCTTTCAGTCAGCCGAAATGACCCGGTGGCCAACACTGGATGCCAACTTGATTTTGGTCATTGAGATCGTTTTGATGGTTGCCATCTTTACCATGAATGCCAGCGACCAAATTTTGCAAAAACGCGACCCCCATTACACAGCAACGGGCGCGCTCTTCTTCAGCTCGTATTTAACCCCTCCACTTCAATACCTTAGCACCTCAACACTTATTTTCATCGAACGCCTTGCCTGGTGGTTTCACATCATCGGTATTTTAGGTTTTACCATTTATGTTACTTATTCAAAGCATCTCCATATTTTCTTGGCGTTTGTAAATACGTATGTGGCAAAGTTGGAGGCAAAAGGCCACATAAATAATATGCCCGTAGTTACTAACGAGGTGAAATCAATGTTGGGTCTTACCACTGGGGAGCCGCCAGCCGCGCCAACAGAGCCCGGACGGTTTGGAGCGAAAGACATCAACGATTTAAGTCAACATAATCTGATTGCCGCCTATGCGTGCACGGAATGTGGCCGTTGCACAGCAGAGTGTCCGGCTAGCTTTACGGGAAAGAAACTTTCGCCCCGTAAAATTATGATGGACACCCGCGACCGTATGGAGGAAGTAGGAAGAAGTATAGCAAGTGGAGGCGCAGGGCTGGCCGATGGAAAATTTCTATTGGGCGATTACATTACGAAAGAAGAAATCAACGCCTGCACAAGTTGCAACGCGTGTGTGGAAGCTTGCCCTGTGCTTATCAACCCGCTCGAAATCATTTTGGAGTTGAGGCGCTATCAAACTATGGAAGAAAGTAGCGCGCCCGGTCAATGGAACAGTATGTTCCAAAACATTGAAACGAGTTTTGCGCCTTGGAAATTTTCGCCCAGCGATCGTTTCAATTGGGCAAAGGATGATAAATAGAAAATAGCGTATGCAATACATTGTTCAAAAACTTCCCGCCCACCTTTTTTGGGATAGTGACCTAGCCAAGCTAGACGATGTAGAGCATCATGAAAAGATTATTATCAGGACTTTCGAGCGCGGGGATATTGATGACATCGCGCTAGTAATAGCTTATTATGGGAAGAAAATTTGTGCAAGCGTTTTGCAGGGCGCTTACTACCTTCAAGAAAGTGCCATTTTATTTGGATCTGCCTTTTTAAATATCGACAAAAAGGATTTTGAATCAGCTAATAGAATACAACATCATCTGATATGACGCTTCAATATGAAATGGTATCAGAAGACCTGAAGTTGATTTTGCTTCAGCTAATGAAAATTGACGAGTTGAATAGCTTTAGATTAGTAGGAGGTACAAACTTAGCGCTGCAGATGGGACATCGTTCTTCCATCGATATTGATTTGTTTGCCGGGGGTGGAGCACCACCACCAAAAGAATTAGCAAACATTTTAGAAAGGAATTTTCGAACTAGTCTCACCATCAATCGCTTTCAGCAATTTGGGCTTAGCGCAACGATCAATCAAGTAAAAGTAGATTTGTATGATTGGAAAGTCCCGTACCATTCAGAACCGGTAATTGCAGACGGCCTAAGACTAGCTTCATCGGAAGATATTTTTGCTTTTAAATGTGAAGCCCTGACGGGAAGAAGAGTTGAAAAAGATTTTGTAGACATAGCTGAAATTCTTAGCCATCAGCCCATGGCTGAAATGCTATCCGTATTTCAACATCGGTATCCGTTTATATCTAAAGCTGCTGTACTTGCCATTCTTTTAAAGCCTGAATCTTTTGAACGGGATTCCACAATCAAGTATGCGTCAGGCAAATCGTGGGAAGTATATGTTACTATAATGAAAGAAAAAATTATTCAGTACGAAACTCAATTGCAACAACAAAAAAAAGATGACCTTGATAAGCGAGATGCTGACATTCAAAAATTAATCGAAGAAAAAAGAAAATCAAAATCATGAACGTACCCACTCTTGCAGAACTGACCGCCAAAGGCGAAACCCCCGAAGTTTTATTTTGGGTTGGCTGTGCCGGATCTTTTGACGATCGCGCCAAGCGCGTGACAAAGGCTTTTGTAAAAATCTTAAATGCCGTGGGCGTAAAGTTTGCCGTGCTGGGCACAGAAGAAACGTGCACAGGCGACCCCGCGCGTAGAGCGGGCAACGAATTTCTTTTTCAGATGCAAGCGATGAGCAACATACAGGTACTGAATGGCTATAATGTTAAAAAAATTGTAACCGCTTGTCCGCATTGCTTTAATACGATCAAAAACGAGTACCCTGAGTTGGGCGGCAACTACGAAGTGATTCACCACTCTTCTTTTCTACAACAACTTATCAACGAAGGAAAAATAAAATTGGCAGAAGGCGGTTCCTTCAAAGGAAAGAAAATCACCTATCATGATTCTTGCTATCTCGGCCGCGCCAACAACATTTACGAAGCCCCACGCGAAGTACTTCAAGCTTTAGATGCTGACTTAGTAGAGATGAAAAAGTGCCGCACGACTGGTTTATGCTGTGGGGCAGGTGGAGCGCAGATGTTTAAAGAATCCGAAAAAGGAAAAGAAGAAATCAATCTTGCCCGAACAGAAGATGCGTTGAGTACTGGCGCTACTACCATTGCTGTGGCTTGTCCTTTTTGTATGACCATGATGACCGATGGCGTAAAGAACAAAGAGAAAGAGACTACTGTACAGGTGAAAGATTTGGCAGAGTTGATTGCGGAGGCGATGTAGGACTCAACTATACCATTTCCCATGCACCTCATCGAGCCTTGCTACAACTGGCTTAAATATTACGATTCTTCCAAAGACTCGCTTTCTCCTTTTTTCGGAAAGGAATACAACTACGATCTGTATCAAGAAACCATTTACGGCTACTATATCGATCCCGGTTGGGACTCCATCGAATCGGAAACACTTTTTATCAAAATCTTGTATGCCGATTACGACCAAGGCTATGCCATCATCGAATTTCTGGGCGAGTGGAACGATGCCATCAACAACGACATTATGACGCTGAAAAGAAATTGCATTGAGCTGCTGTCGCAAGAAGGAATCAACAAATTTATTTTGATTGGCGAACATGTGCTCAACTTTCACGGGTCAGATGATAGTTACTATGAAGAATGGTTTGAGGATGTGGAAGAGGGCTGGATCGCGGCCGTCTCTTTTCCGGATTTTGTTCAAGATGAGATGAGAAAATACCGGATCGACATGTACGTGAACATGGGTGGTACGCTACAAATCGATCAATGGCGAACGTTAACGCCTAACCGGCTTTGTGATTTGGTAAGTCAACTCATTCAACGAAGGCTAGACTGAAATTGACGTTTGCGTGAGGGATTGAAGCGTAAAGCCCACAGGGGTGCGCCTCGCGCCCCGAGGACTTGTAGCGTAAAGCCCGACCCCTGATGTTTCAATCAGGGGGCACGCCAAATTAAACTTAACATGGCTTAAGATTAATCTGCCGCAATCCATTTCACTTTGCCTTCGTATCTTTGAGGCACTTTATTTATTCACCTTAGTTATGTTCACCGCTTTCAATCAACTTCCTGCGCACTCCCGTATCTGGATTTACCAAGCCGATAGAAAATTGCCTGACCAAGAAACGAAAGATGTCGGTGTTACCATTCAAGCTTTCTGCGAGCAATGGCAAGCGCACGGTGAGCCACTTCAAACTTCGTATCGAATTGAATTGAATCAATTTCTGATCTTATCGGTAGATGAAGGCTTTAACAATGCCAGCGGTTGTTCTATCGATGGATCGGTACGAATTCTTAAAGACTTCCAAGCTAGGGGAATTAATTTTTTGGATCCGTCTAAAATTGCTTTTATGATCGGTGGTAACGTCATACTCCATTCAAGGACTGATCTTAAAGCACAATTCTCATCGGGAACTCTTTCTAATTCTACCCTAACTTTTAACAATCTGGTTTCCACCAAAGGAGATTTGGAAAATAACTGGAGAATTCCTGTAGAAAAATCGTGGATGGCAAAATACCTGCATCCCGCCCCTAGTCAACAATTTCATTAGGCTTGCTCTTATCAACTTTTCAATCATGCCAGAAGTAATAAAAGTAAAAGGACTTCATAAACGGTACGGGAAATTTGAAGTTTTAAAAGGAATAGACCTATCAATACAGACCAGCGAATTGATAGGTTACATTGGCCCTAACGGTGCCGGCAAAAGCACCACCATTAAAGTGCTGTGTGGCCTTATTCCTGAATTTGATGGCGAAGTACAGGTATTGGGGATTGATGTTCGCAAAGATCCATTATCGTTAAAAAAAAGGATTGGCTACATACCCGAAAATGCTGCTCTCTACGAAACCCTTACACCCGTTGAGTTTCTATTCTTCGTAAGTCAATTGTATGAGCTACCCACTCGTCCCGCCAAACAAAAAATCAATGAGCTGCTGCGCTTATTCAGTCTTGATGCGGCAAAGGACAAACGCATGAGTGCATTCTCCAAAGGCATGCGACAAAAGGTGCTTTTGATATCTGGCCTATTGCACAACCCTGAGGTTATTTTCTTAGACGAACCTTTATCGGGCTTGGATGCCAATGCAGTCATCTTAGTGAAGGAAATACTCACGCAGCTAAAGCAAAGTGGAAAAACCATTTTTTATAGTTCGCACATCATGGAAGTGGTGGAAAAATTATCAGATCGGATTTTAATTATAGATCAAGGACTTCTAATTGCCAACAGTTCTTTTCAAGAGTTGTCACAACAAGCTACTGGAAGTTCGCTAGAACAAATTTTCACACAACTTACCGGTCAGCATGAGCAAGTGAGCGTGGCCTCTGAGGTGGTTAATATTATTCGCTCGTGAATTCAATTCTCTTAAAGTTCCTAGATTTTTTTAAGCCTATTTATTATTGGCAAAAGATTGACTACGATCAGCTTCGTGCTATTGTAGGTATAAAGTTAACAATGGATAACCGCAGGGATTCTTCATTTAACATGGGGCAATACCAAGAAGACGCCTCATCGTCCTTCATATTGACGATTGTCTTCTTTGGTATTTTAGGAGGAGCCATCGCCTTTCTTATTGGAATTTTCCCATCGATTATTTTGGCATTTTCATTTTATCACCTGTACTTGATGGCGATGATAACACTCACGCTGATAAGTGATTTTAGCTCGGTGTTACTAGACACTAGTGATAATACCATTTTGCTTCCAAGACCGATTGCAAGTAAAACTTTTTTTGCCGCTCGGGCTACTCATATCGTTTTATACATTGGTCAAATGGGACTTGCCTTGTCCATATTTCCCATTATAGTTACGTTTTTTAAATATGGCTTTTCAGCAGGTGTCTTTACGATCGTTTCATCTATATTGAATATCGTTTTTTCGATCGCTCTTACCAATGGTTTGTATTTGTTGTTGATGCGTTTGACCAGCGAGGAACGGTTAAAGTCGATCATCAATTACTTTCAAATTGGCATGACCATCTTCATTATGGCATCTTCCCAAATTCTACCCCGTGTCTTACTATTCGGCAACTTAGAAAAAACGGCTACTGATCTCGCTTGGTGGTTCGTTTTCTTTCCACCTATGTGGTTCGCTGGTGCGACAAAGTTCTTTATTGAATTTAACTTTGATTGGATTTATCTGGCAGCTACCTTTTTGTCTGTTGCTGTACCTGTAGTCAGTTGGTGGGCAATCGGAAAATACCTAAGCCCTTACTTTGTTTCTAAAATAAGTGACTTGGGCACTGCTTCAATTAAAAATCACCCTGTTGCTAACAAAAAACCTTGGATTAATTTTAGTCTTGGAAATTTGATCACCCAACCCGGCTTAGAACGAGCAGCATATACGTTTACGAAATTCGCCTACGAGCGCGACCGAAAGTTAAAGTTGCGGATTTATCCTTCCATGGGCTATTCTTTTATTATGATTTTGGTTGTTTTTCTTTCATCAAAATCACGGACGGATGCAACATGGTTCGCTTATATTGTTAATTTGAAAGATTCTGAAATTTATTTGTTCGCGCTATACGCTTGCATTTTTGTAGTGGTTACCGTCCCCATTGAAATCAATTTTTCAGATGACTACAAATGTGCTTGGATTTTTCAATCTACACCCATCGAAAAGCCTGGCTATATTTTGGTAGGCGGTTTAAAATCCATGATGGCCAAATTCTTCTTGCCCCTCTACACGTTTACCTCATTTATCATTTTGCTGATCTGGAAAGAGAAGGCCATTGTGGATATTGTATTTGGGTTTATGACCTGCTGGCTTTTGATGTTGTTAATGGCAATCATCAGCGATCAGCATTTACCCTTGAGCGTGCAGCCTAGCGCGCGCAATCGAGAGGTGAGTGCATTAAGAGCCATTGTTTCAATAGTGGTTATTGGAGTGGTTTCAGCCGGGCACTATTTCTTGACACAATATGACCTTGTTCTATGGCTGGCTACCCCAGTTATTATGCTGATTTCATACCTATTGATAAGGCGATACAAGCAGCTATCTTGGGATGAGGTGCAGTAGCAATAATATCTTTTAAAACTCATGCATAGTTTTTGTAATTTTATCGTTGCTATAATGAAGTAAATTGTATGATGGGCATCCGATGGGTTTTATGGGTATTGATTGTTCTGGTAATGGCCTGCAGCCCTGAAAAAAAGGTTCAAAAATCATTCAAATATGCTAAGTACGAAAAAGTAATAGCGTACTACAAAGGCGTGTTGGCCAAAAAACGCAACAGCGGCAAGGCCAACTATTTTATAGCAGAATCCTATCGACTCTCTAACCGGATCAAAGAATCCGAGCCCTTTTACGCAAAGGCAGGTGGTGCCGGCATTTCAAAAGATTCTGTGCAGTTATTCTACGCCAAAGCGCTTCAAGCCAACGCAAAGTATGAGGAGGCAAAAAAAGTATTGCAGCAATTGGAAGAGTCTACGGAAAATGAAAAAATGAAAGACCGCGCTCAAAAAGAGCTGGATGGATTAGGGTACTTGGATAACCTTGCCGGAAAGAAAAGCTACTACCGCGTAAAATCACTGGAAGCTTTGAACACTCAGTTTGCTGAATATGCGCCCGCCTATTCGAATGGCGTATTGTATTTCGCCTCCTCACGATCGAACGCTCGAATCTATGAAGCTTCTGGCACACCCTTCACAGATATCTATCAAGTTGAAACTAAAGCAGCTATTGTAGATTTGAATACGCTGAAGCCCTTACCGGGCACCATCAACTCAACTAACGTAAATACCGGTTGCATCACTTTTACCCCTGACGGAAAATTAATGGTATTCGCCCGCGGCAATACGGGTAAGAAAAAAGGGGCCGAGGATGTTGATCTGTTTTTATCGCGTTTTAGAAATGGCGCGTGGACAGAACCGATTCCCATCAACATAAACACACCCAAGTATTGGGAGTCCACACCTGCCCTAAGCCCTGACGGAAGGACATTGTATTTTTCTTCCAACCGCACCGGTGGCTATGGCGGCTTGGATTTGTACTCAGCGCAAATGGACAGCCGCGGCAGGTTTGGAAAAATTAAAAATTTAGGAGCCGACATCAATACCGCTGGAGATGATACCTTTCCTTACATGGCCGACAACAGCAAGTTGTACTTTTCTTCTGATGGTCACCCAGGGTTTGGAATGCTCGACCTTTTTGTTGTGAATCGAGCGAACGGAAAAACGAAAGTTGAGAATCTCGCGCAGCCTATGAATTCTACTGCCGATGATTTCGGGATGTATTTATTTAAACCGGATCGCGGCTTTTTTACTTCTAACCGGGAAGACGGCAAAGGAGATGATGACATCTACACATTTGTAAACGATGACCCAAACTTAAAAGTAGTGAACTACTATTTGCAAGGGATTACCTACAACCAACGCAAAGATAGCACCCGTGAGATTCTAGCCGACACCAAGGTGAGCTTACTCGACCAGGGAGGTGACGTAATGCAAGAGTTTGTGACTGGTAACGATGGTAAGTTTTTATTTAGGGTTTATGAAAACGAAAATTATGTATTGCTGGGTGATCACGATGGATACATCATCAAGCGCCAGTCATACACCACGCTGGGAAAATCCGTTCCGCTGGAGTCGCTCAAAGAACTAGTGACCAACATTACGCTAGACACGTTACTTATTTTAGACAGACTGGAGAAGAACAAAATATTTGTTTTGAAAAATATTTACTTTGAATATGACAAAGCGGATATCCGAACCGATGCGGCAAAAGAACTGGATAAATTAGTCGAGTTACTCAACGATAATCCTGAAATAAAGATTGAAATGGGCTCGCACACAGATAGCGTTGCGTCCGAAGTTTACAACATTGAGTTATCTCAACGAAGAGCAGAATCAACGGTCAATTATTTGATCCGAAAAGGAATTGATCAAAAGAGGTTGGTTGCGAAAGGCTATGGAGAATCCAAACCTATCGCGCGCAATAGCAATAGAAATGGTACTGACAATCCCGAGGGTCGTCAACGAAACCGAAGGACAGAGTTCAAGATTTTGGAAATAGGCCCTCCGCAAAAGAAACCCGAGTTTGACGAGGATAAGTACTTTCAGGATGACGGAAATGATGATTAGAATCACGCTGAGAAACTCATATGAATAGAGAGAAGGCAATAGAAACCATAAAGGAATTTCCACAAGAATTCGATCTGGACGAACTAATGGAGAGGTTAGTCTTTGTGGAAAAAGTGGAGAACGGATTGGTTCAATTGACGGAAGGAAAAACGATATCTCATCACGAAGTCAAGGAGCTTGTTAAAAAGTGGCAGAAGTAATTTGAATTTGGCGTAGAATCCCTTCGGGAGTTGATGGAAGGAAACTACCGAATTGTTTACAGCATTAGTTCAAACAACATTAGCATTGTTAGGATTCACCATGCAGGTAGCGTATTAAATTCGCTTTAAATAAAATGGAACTTACTCTTACCACGCCTGCTTTACTCTTCCCTACTGTTTCATTGGTTCTTTTGGCTTACACCAATCGCTTTTTGGCAGTAGCCGCTTTGATTCGAAAATTGGCCGTGCAATACAAAGATGACCGCGACAAGAATGTAGCGGATCAAATAAAAAATCTCCGTATTCGTGTTCGGCTTATCCGCGATATGCAAATGCTAAGCATTTTCGCTTTGTTCTTGAGTGTGCTATGTATGTTTTCACTTTTTTTCGGAGAAGTGTTAATTGCCAAATACATTTTTGCCGCTTCGTTAATTTCGCTATTGATCTCTTTAGGAATGTCGCTACGGGAAATCCAGATTTCCATTCAGGCGCTTTCGATCCAATTAAAGGATATGGACGATGATTTGAAATTATAAAATCTAGTTGTAAATAAACGCGCCTGCTTCGGTTTCCACCGTCACCTGTTTTTTATCTGAAGCCTCCACGCGCCCGATCACTTTTGCTTCCACTCCAAATTTTTGACTGATAGCAATTACCTCTAAAGCAAATTTTTCTGGAAGGTAGATTTCCATGCGATGCCCCATATTAAAAACTTTGTACATCTCTTTCATATCCGTTCCACTGACGCTATGAATCAATTTGAAGAGTGGTGGAATTTCGAACAGATTATCTTTAATCACGTGCAGATTGTCGATGAAGTGTAACACTTTCGTTTGCGCGCCTCCGCTGCAATGCACCATGCCATGAATATTACCACGAAGTTCTTTCAATAAAGAGATCACAACGGGGGCATACGTGCGCGTGGGTGAAAGTACCAACTTGCCAATATTCAATGGAGAGCCAGGTAATAGATCAGTCACTTTATGCTTACCTGAATAAATCAATTCCTCCGGCACAGCAGGATCATACGATTCGGGATATTTAGCCGCGTAGTCTTTGCTAAAAACATCATGGCGAGACGATGTCAATCCGTTGCTGCCCATACCACCATTATACTCGCTTTCGTAAGTGGCTCTTCCGTAGGATGCAAGCCCTACAATCACATCGCCTGCTTGAATCTTACCGTTATCAATTACTTCCTCTCTTTTTATTCTGGCTGTAACCGTACTATCCACAATAATGGTCCGAACCAAATCTCCTACGTCTGCTGTTTCGCCTCCTGTGCTAATAATATTCATTCCATGTGCACGAAGCATCTCCAGCACCTCTTCCGTTCCGTTAATGATGGTACTGATCACTTCACCCGGAATTTTGTTTTTGTTTCGGCCAATAGTGGACGAAAGCAAAATCGGACCTATTGCCCCCACGCAAAGCAAGTCATCCACATTCATGATGATGGCATCTTGCGCAATTCCTTTCCAAACGCTAAGGTCACCCGTTTCTTTCCAATAGATATAAGCAAGGGATGATTTAGTGCCAGCACCATCGGCATGCATAACTGTGCAGTACGCAGGGTCATTTGCCAACAGATCAGGCACTATTTTACAAAATGCTTTAGGGTAAAGGCCTTTGTCAATTTTTTTTATGGCCTCATGCACATCTTCCTTAGAAGCGGAAACCCCACGTTGGTTATATCTGTCGGTAGTCAATTTTAAGATCAATCAATTATTTCTAGACAACTTAGTTCGTTCGATGAAATGAAAAATTATATATCCTTCAGTTTTTCGATCAATATCTTGTGAAGATTATTTGTTGTTTGGTTAGCTGATTTTACCCAAACAAACTGGCCTTCTGCAAATCAAGCTAATATCATAAAAATCAGAATCGAATGTTACAATTGTGAAATCTTCTCTGCTTGCAAATTCCCAGATTACCTTATCATCTTTGTTTTCTAAACCTACCCTGCGCACTTGCTCTGATCCTGGAAAATCTGATTCAATCTTTTTTATTAATCGAAAAGAGATATTTTGGTCGAGCAAAAGTTTCACGAAGCTATTCTTAAACGATGCTCTTTTTCAGACGCAAACGCCAAGCATGCGTTTATCATGTCTTCATTTAGTTCAGGAAAATCTGCCTTGATATCTTCTTTAGACATTCCATTGGCCAGCCAATTGAGAACGTCATAGACTGAAATTCGATTACCTTTTAAACAAGGGCGACCAAATCTTTTCTCGGGAACAATCTCTTTGTATGTCTGATAGTTCATAATTCAAAGGTAGAAAAATATCGAGAGCTAGTGGCATTTAAAATGTAATGAAGGTGTTTATAATTTCACGACATCGCTAGGTTGAACCGCTGCTTTTCAAGCAAGCCTATCCTCATCAAAACAGATACTTTGCGAAGGCATATAGTCCCAAAGCCAACATAATAAACCCCGGAAGCATTTTTATGAAAATACTTTGCTGCACATAACTGGCCAGTCGGTTGGCCGCAAAAATAAAAAGCGTCAACAGTAGCATCGCTCCCACCGAGGTACCAAAAACGTAACTGTGAATGAGCCCTTCATTGGAGAGATTGACCCAACCTTGGGCTTTGAAGTACGCAGTAGCGCCCATCCAGTATGGAATGGCCATGGGATTCAACAGGCTCAAGACAATACCTCTTCTGAAACCACTCTCTGTAAATTTTACAGAGAAGGTAGACGGCCGTCTAGCTGCCCACAAAGTAAAAATCCCCAAACTAGTCATCATCACAGCCGTGATCAATTGAAAATTCGCAATGATCATCGGTGAGGAAGTAAGCCAACCTTCAAATTTTACGGCTATCCAAGTATAGGGGTATTCAATAATCGAAACAGCGAGCGCAAAGCGAAGTGCTGTATTTACTTTTTTTTCTAACCCAAGCTGTAAAACCGACACGTTTAATGTGCCGGGAGGAATAGATCCAATGAAACTAAAAACTAAACCCGTGATAAAAACCTGAAGATATGCCCACATCGAAAGTAAAAATACAAATACACCGTGAACTAATTTGAAAAGCTGAAAAGGATCAACTCATTTTCAAACTCTTAACCCGCTGATAAATCGCTTTCGCTTCTCGAAAAGAAATATACGGAACCCCTATCTCATGGTTTTGACAGCTGACTTTGTACAAATTCTTCCAATGAGTGACTAGGTCGCGAATGCCCTTCCACAAGGAAGCACCGGGATGATAGATGTGTGCCGGCTCAGCGCCACATCCATTCAACTCCACAATTTTTATTTTACCAATTTCCAGATCCTCTAGCGAGGCGCAGCGCAAATCATAACGCCCGAAGTAAAAGCCAGGTATTTTTTTGCTGATTTGATCGAAAGATTCGGAGAGCTTTGCCGTGATCAAATGGTTGCAATTCAGAAATGTGGTGCCCAAACAATGATTGCCAATCGATACCAATTCCAACCTCTTGCCAACCAGCAAAACTTCGTCAAGCCTATCTTGGTAAACTTTTTTCAGGATATCCCACTGAAAGCGGGCTCGGTCTTTTTTCAAAATCAATTCCTGAATTGTCTTAATGCCATCGCCATCGATATAAAGAAATTCCTTTCCCGTGATTGAGTTAACAAACCCCGCTTTTTCCTTTGGAAAACGAATGTAGTACACACCAAACTCCAATGGCAAATCGATCAATTCTTGGATGATAAAATCTATTTTGATCTCAGATAAATATCTTTCAGTATCCCGTTCAGATGTTATTCTTTTCACCATCCAGCCCCGCTCGCCCAAATCGGGTTTAAAAATAACCGGAAAAGAGAAACCTTGATCGCGCAAAGCTAAAAGTACCGTTTGTATAGTGGATGGATATTTTATCAGAGTTGTTTTTGGCTTTACTTCATCGGGAACTGACTGCAGTACTTCGAACTTTGACTCGCCCATCATTCCTCCCGTAAGGATGCTTGGGTTAGAGGCCGAAAAATAAAACAGAGAACGTTCTTTAATTGCATACCAAATCCACATCAAAAGAATAGGCAATTGGATGATCCCAAACGGCCAATATTCCCAATGAAAAAGTTTTACAAAAAAATTCTTGATGGCCAACTTCCTGCTGGTTCGTTTAGTTGCTGCTGACGAGCGCCCCGGCCTTTTTAAACCGAAGCGTGGAAACAGCAATACCGAAATCGGGTGGGAGCGATACGTACGGAGCCACTTCCAATATCCCTATCTTCATGATGGCCATGTGATGCACGGTATGCTCAATGTTGTAAATAAGCTCTCTAAAATAGTTTGTTTCTATTACCACCGTTTCTTCATTATCAGCGTGGTAACCTACTTCCAATTGCAGCCCCTGATCTGACTGAAGGCTTGAAATAAAATTTTTTATTTTTTGAATGGTATCAAGTGCTAAAAATCGATCCGTCTCGATAGATTTATCATGAGAACGTTTGTCATAATTCACCGCACCCGTTCCATAGCCTTGCTCCAAACAAATAAAGAATTCAAGGGTGTGACGCAAGTGCTGACCAATGGTTGAATGCCCCAATGTGACAGAAGGTTTGATAAAATCATCGTCCCTTAACTGGGCAACCAAGTCGGCTAGTTGATTTAGTATTGCATTGCTGGCACTGCGAAGCTGCATGGAAGTCAAATTAATGTTAAAGGTAATGGTTATTACTTCAAGCGACCTTACCGCTTAGCGGATTTAGCGAACGAATTTCTTCCAATTCTGCTCTGCCTCGGTTTACAAGGGCTTTTCATTGTTATTCCTGTCACTGAGTGTATTGGTGCCCAAAAAATTATAGAACAGGTTTAGCTTTCCGTCTACAATCTTAAAGGTTTCAGCGTCAATTTTTACTTCTTCAACGGTTTCGCCCATGGAACACCATCCGCCATAGGCTGGCTTCTATTTTTCTGGGTTTGCTTTGAACTTAGTTTGGTTGGCCGCGGAGCTAAAAAAGTAAGTAACACCTCTACAAGAAAGGGACAAACTGCTTTTGCCTTCGGCTGGCTTGTTGTTGAAATAACTCACCGGATCATAGCCTTCAATGGCTATGCCTTTTTTGATGTTGTAGTTCTTTTTGCGCACATCGTCCGTTTGGGCAGATAGCAGCTCCACAAAAAAGATGAGTGAAAGCAAAATGGCTGGTGCCTTCATGGTTATTGTTTTATTAAGAGTAGCCTTAATACGTAACTTACAAAGATCGGTTTTCCTTTCCGTTGGGTTTGTCAGGAGGGTTACAAAAAAAGAAAAGGACTAATGAATGCCTATTTTTTTTAATTTTGCCATTCAAAAAATAAAGCAATAATGGCATTTACTTCGTCCTCAGAGATTCAGCAGGCTCACCAGCAAAAAATCAAACAAGTATTCCAAGAAGTGGGCAAAGTGGTAGTGGGCCAAAGCTACATGGTCAACCGGCTGTTAGTGGGTCTTTTTACCAATGGCCACGTATTGTTGGAGGGTGTTCCGGGCTTGGCCAAAACATTGACTATTTCTACCCTTGCTAAAGTGCTTCATTTGGATTTTCAGCGAATTCAATTTACCCCCGACTTGCTACCGGCCGATTTGATCGGGACGATGATCTACAACCAGAAAGACGGAAAATTTGAAGTAAAAAAAGGCCCTATTTTCGCTAACATTATCTTGGCAGATGAGATCAACCGCTCACCTGCAAAAGTGCAGTCTGCATTGCTGGAAGCGATGCAAGAAAAAACAGTAACCATTGGTGAGACCACCTTCAAACTCGATCGGCCCTTCTTAGTGTTGGCCACGCAAAACCCCGTAGACCAAGAGGGAACCTACCCATTGCCCGAGGCGCAAGTAGACCGCTTTATGATGAAGGTGTTTGTAAACTATCCTACCAAGGAAGAAGAGTTGGAAATCATGCGCAGGATTTCAAACATGCAATTTGCCTTTGATGTAAATACCGTGCTCACCAAAGAAGATATTTTCGCGATTCGTGACGAAGTGAACAAAGTGAAAATTTCAGAATCGCTAGAAAAATATATTATCGAATTGGTAACAGCCACGCGCAAACCGAAGGAATATAAACTAGACCACGAAGCCCGGTACATTCAATTCGGAGCTTCGCCCCGCGCCAGTATTAACCTCAACTTAGGCTCAAAAGCCGTAGCTTATATGGAAGGCCGCGATTATGTTTTACCCGAAGACATTAAAGAAGTAGCACTTGATGTGATGAATCACCGCATCTTACTGAACTATGAGGCTGAGGCTGACAATGTTAAAACGGCAGATATTGTAAAGGCATTGCTGCAAAAGGTGCCGATCAACAAGTGAATTTCTTAAAGACTAAATCCTTCCAATTTTTTGAAAAGTTGACGAGTTTGACGTTAACCAAATATTACCTGCTTTAATTTACTGTAACCAGAATGTTATGCCGATATTCAGCCTAACATTCTCTATTTCAACGGCTATTGTATATTCATCAGGAATTTTTTACTTTCTGGAAAATGTAGCCAACACTCATCCGCTGCGCGTAGTTAACAATTTCATAACAATGCCGACCAGTTGGAGTAATATGCCCAAACGATCTTTGCAGAAAATAACAATCAATGCGGAAAATCTACTTAGTCTTGGCTCTCTGCACGGCAGCTCTCGTATCCACTGCCCAAAACGGTTCTATCAATGGACAAATAACCGACTATAAAACCAAGGAGGGCCTCATCGGTGCAAACGTAGTAATCGAAGGTACTTCTGTGGGCGCGGCAACTGATATCGAAGGCAATTATTCCATTACGAATATAAAGCCCGGAACTTACAATCTAGTTATCTCTTCGGTGACCTACAAATCCCAAACGGTCGCAAATGTTGTTGTGGAAGCCGGCAAAATAACAACCATTACAGCAACCCTTGTTGAAGATGTTGCTGAATTGCAAGAGGTGGTAGTAACGGCAACCCGCGAAGTCAATAACGATGTTTCTTTAATGCAAGGGATTAAAGAAAGTAAGCTGGTAGTAAGTGGGATTTCAGCGGAGCAGATTACCAAACTTCCAGATCGTGATGCCGCACAAATTGCGCAGCGAGTTCCAGGGATTACTATTGCTGATAACCGATTTGTTGTGGTACGTGGGTTGCCTCAACGTTACAATCAGGTCATGATTAATGGAGCTATCGGCCCGAGTACCGAAACTGACTCTCGATCATTTTCATTTGATTTGATTCCCGCTGGGTTCATCGATCAAATGCTTATTTATAAATCTGGAACAGCCGAGTTGCCGGGCGATTTCGCTGGAGGTATTATTCAACTTGTTACAAAACAACCCGAGCAGGAGGATTTCACTAAAGTGAGTTTTAATGTAGGATTTAGGGATAATACTACTTTTCGGGATTTTAAGTCGCCACAAGGGAGCTCTACAGATTGGCTCGGTTTTGATAATGGATTTCGCGACCTGCCAAGTAGCTTTCCAACAACTGCCTTTCTAAAATCTACCAACCGTAATGATATAAACCGGGAAAGAGCTGGGAAGTCGTTAAACAATAATTTTGCACTTACTTCTAGTCAGGCACCGGTTGATCTTGGTTTTAATATCACCACCTCTCAGTCATTCAAAATCGGCAAGGTCGCTGCGCGAAATTTAACTTCTGTCGGGTATTCAAATAGCTACCAGACCTATCAAGCGGAGTTTAATCGATTCAACGAATTTTCAAATGGCGTATTGACACCCCGATTTAAATATGCCGATAATACGTACATACGTGAAACCCGAGTAAGTGCGATGCATAATTGGGATTTTAAGTTGAATGATAAAAATAAATTAGAGTTCAAAAATCTTTTTGTTCAATTAGGGGAAAACCGAACGCTTGTACGTGTTGGAAATGATTTTATTCAGCAACCCAATTTGGATAGAGTTAACTACGCATCCTACTATTTGGATCGCTCGATTTATTCAGGCCAGTTGCAAGGATTCCATAAATTAAGATCAAATAATCAAATCAATTGGGTGATTGGTGCTAATCTAATCAACAAAGAGGAGCCGGATTTTAGAAGGTTCAGAACGAATCGTGACATCTCAGAAAGAGGCACTGAAAATCCGTTCCAAATGCAACTGCCGCCTAATAGCAACTTGTTTGATACCGGACGTTTTTGGTCTTCGTTAAAAGACAATGGATATAATAACGCGGTGAATTTTGAACACAAATTTGGAAACCCTGAAGAAAAAAGAACGCCAATATTTAAAGCCGGTTATTTGGTGGAGTACCGCACGCGCACGTTCAATGCCCGCTATATGAGTTATCTCTATCCCGGTACTTCCGATCCTGCTATTGGCGTACAACTCTCAAGGTTGCCTATCAGCGATATCTTCGCTCCTCAAAACATTAGCCGCAATAATGGTTTTGTAATTGAGGAAGGAACCGGTGTGTCCGATGCCTACACTGGCTCAAACCTACTCACTGCCGCGTATTTGGGTGGCTCTTTGCCCCTCGGAAAATTTGACTTAGCCGGTGGCTTTAGAATTGAAAACAACATTCAAAAAGTTGATGCCATTTCTGGGAATGGCCCCGTTAAAGTTGAAAATACCGTTTTGGCACCATTACCTTTTTTGAATGTCTCGTACAATCTTAGCGATCGTTCGCTGGTAAGGGCAGCTTATAGCAGAACAGTGAACAGACCTGAATTTAGGGAATTAGCTCCTTTCTTGTTCTATCAATTCGAAGTAGACGCCAATATCGTGGGCACACCAACTTTAAGAACGGCATTTATTAACAATCTCGATATACGGTACGAGTTGTACCCCAACCCCGGAGAAATATTTAGTATCGGTGGATTTTATAAATCATTCAAAGATCCAATAGAGCTTTACAACCAAATCACTGGAGAAAGTCCACAATTCTTTTATGCCAACTCACCAGAGGCGACTAGCTTGGGTGTTGAAATCGAATTCCGTAAATCCCTTGCCAGTCTGGGGGTTTCTAAATTCCTTCGGAATACCTCCATCAATGCAAATGCAGCCTTGATCAAGTCACAGGTAGATGTGGGCGCAGGAGCAACGAATCAAGCACGTTTTCGTCCGCTCACAGGTCAGTCACCCTATATTGTAAATATTGGAGCTTACTACAATGATCAAGAGTCTGGGTTCTCCGCCAATATTGCGTACAACGTATTTGGCGCACGCATTTTCACAGTGGGCGATATTTTATACCCTACCTGGTTTGAAATGCCGCGCAATATCTTAGACATTCAGATTGCAAAAGAGATCAAGAAGAAGTTTGAAATAAAACTCAACGTTCAAAATCTTCTAAATGCCAGGTATCAATTTAAACAAGACAATGCGAACGATAGCGAAATTCAAGGTGGCGACCCCTTGTTGAGGGGCTATCAAATCGGTGCTCAATACTCTTTATCTTTTTCAGTGAAGTTTAACAGGTAGACAATAAAAAATCGCAAGAAAGCCCGGCTAGAAGTCGGGCTTTTTTTGTGTTAACAAATCATAAAAATGGTAACATTCCGGTAACGAATTGTTAATCGACAGAGCTACAAAGGCATTGACGAGCTTGTTTAAATTTGGGCTCAAATAAAAAAATTATGATAATGAAAAAATTTAAGGTGTTAACGCTCATAACAGCTTTTGCATCGCTTTTGCTGTTGCAAAATTGTAATGAAAGCGAAAAAATTCAACCCGCAGCAACGGTTGCATTAGATGTAACTACCGGGCAAAATGTTCCCGGAGCAACCGTGACCATTACGGCCACAGTAAATGCTCCCAACGGAGGAAAAACGCTAGATGTGTATGTTGGCGGAGTAGTAGTACAATCTTATGATATTAATGGAGCCAAGGACTTTACACAGGCTTATGCGTATGTGGTTCCTACGACCGCGGTTGTTGGCTCAACTATCATCGTTTCCTTTCAAGCGACTGACTCTAAGAATTTCCCTTCAACGATTGCTAACTTCTCGCTTACTGTAGGTAGCCCGATCGTTACGCTAGAAGGAACGTTGGCTACTCGTACGCTAAGCACCGCTACGCCTTATCTGATTAAAGGAACAGTATTGGTACCGACTGGTGTAACGCTAACGATTCAACCGGGAACGATTATTAAAGGTGACAAAGCCACAAAAGGTCTTTTGATAATTCAACCAGGTGGCAGATTAATTTCTAATGGTACTGCCGCGCTGCCGATTGTATTTACTTCTTCTCAAGGACCTGGTGAACGCGATCGTGGTGATTGGGGCGGAATTTCATGGACAGGTAATGCATTTGTCAATCAATCAAACAGACCCAATGCAGAAGGAATTGCTAACCAGCCTTATGGTACGATTGGCGTAGCTAACCTTACTGCAGGAGCTGGTGAAAATAACGGTTCAATGACATTTACACGCATTGAATATGCTGGTATTGAATTGACACCTAACAATGAAACCAATAGTTTAACCATGGGTGCACTAGGTGATGCCACGGTCATTGAAAATGTTCAGGTTTCATTTGGCGGAGACGATGGCTTTGAGTGGTTTGGTGGAAAAGTAAACGGAAAACGTTTGGTATCTTTATCTACATGGGATGATGACTTTGATAGCGACTTTGGCTGGAGTGGTAACGTACAGTGGGGTATTGTTGTTCGCAATGTATCTTCCGCTGATCAATCCGGGTCAAACGCTTTTGAAAGCGACAACCAAGGAAATGGTGACGCAATTGCTGGAATTTGCGATGCAACAACAAAAACCGGTTGCACCAGTGGCGTTTTCTCCAACATCACCGTGCTTGGGCCTCGTGATATTCAAAGTCGTAGTATTTCGAACAACTATGACAACACTATTCACATTCGCAGAAGGACCAACATTTCGATATTTAACTCATTCTTTTCTGGATGGCGGAAGGGGCTTCGTGTAGATGATCAGGGAACTTTGGATAATCTTACTTCAGGTTCTGCTGTGCATCAATACAATGTATTAACAGTACCAGGGACAGCCGGAACAGCAACTTTAGCAACTGCGACCGATGGGTTGTTTTTAACTGGTTTAACAATTGCTCCAGACGCTGCAGGGAATGCCACAGCAATAGCTAATTACTGGTCAACTAATTTCAACACTTCTTTTAACACTATTACTACTGCTGCGCCAATAACAGACTTAGGTGTGCCAGCTGCATATTGGGGAGCAAGTACAGCAGCAACATACCCGACTAATCCGAGTTTCATATTAGCTGCAGGAGCTGTCGGTGCCAACAATTTAAATGGAACAGCCAACTTTACAAATGCAAAATTGGGGACTTTCTTTGATAAGACTATCACTTACCGTGGTGGATTTGGTGCTACTGATTGGACAGACGGATGGACTGAATTCCAACCGCTAAGTAAAGTATACTAACATCTATCCAGCATCGAAAAAGAGACTTGCCGAAAAGCAAGTCTCTTTTTTTTCCTTAATTACTAATAGCTAACTTTACTCGATGGCCCGTAAACTCCTACCAATTCTACTCCCGATTTCTTTTTTTATTTTTTCATGTCAATCCAAAGGATACGACCCAAAAGAATACCTGAGCGCTAAGCAGCAAGATGCTATCATTACAACTATTATTCGATACGCAGGCCGAGCACCCGAGGGTTCAACCATTTCAGAAAGATTTTCCCCTTCTTTTGATAAGCATTATTCGGAGCAGCAATCTCTTCATCAAATGGATGCCTTTTACATAAAAGGTGATACCTGCTATTTTTTAATCAGTCGTAGAGCACCAAGTCTCAAAGAAAAAAGAGTAGCCAATGGCGGAAAATTTGTTTTGGGCGACAAAGGCGAATTGCTTTATTACAAGGAAGTGTTCAGAACTTTCAAAATGGAACCCGATGACCTCGCTGCGAAAAGTCTATTTCTGTTCAAAAGGATGGTTAAAAATGAGGACTTGGCGATTTTTGAACGGAGTAAATCCCAAGAAGAGTACATTGAATTTCCAGATCAAACCAATTATTATGATGACCAAGAAAGAACTTGGAAGCAAAAATAACTGAGTATCGCGTTTTACTTCCTCCAGTTTGCTTGTTGGTGCCAAACCTGTTAAGGTAGTGTAACTTACATGTTAAAAACTTAACCGTTTAGTCACCTCCACTAAAATTTCAAATAACATTGCGCCTCTACTTTTGTGCAAACGAAGAGGTATAGGTGAGAAAGATTTTATTTACCGTTGGATCCTACAACCAAGTTACACAGATGCACGCCATTGCATCGCACCTACCGGAGTACGATTGTTACTTCAGCCAGTTCTACAGTGACAATTTTATTCTTCAATCGCTGGTAAAGGCAGGCATTGCAGGTCATACTATTCTTTCAGGCGGGTTCAAAAGTTCTTCTGATCAATATCTTGAGAAGCATAATCTAAAGAATGACTATTGTCAAGCAGCTTACAACAACCAATATGATTTAGCAGTCGTTTGCAGTGACCTTTTAGTACCGACCTCTATTCGAAAAACCAAAACCGTTTGGGTACAAGAAGGAATGACAGATCGGCTTACGCCTTGGTCTAAGGTTGTAAAAGCAATTGATCTGCCTCGCTATTGGGCGTTTAATACCTCGCTGAATGGCACCTCGAACCTGTGCGATATTTATTGCGCGGCCAGCGAAGGCTACAAAAACCATTTTCAATCGCTGGGCACAGATTCAATTAAACTGATTGTAACGGGTATGCCCAACTTTGATAATGTGGAGGCACTGGCTTACAACAATTTCCACCATCGCAATTTTGTGCTGGTAGCTACTTCCGATATTCGCGAGTGCATGGGCTTTGAAAACAGGCCTGGGTTCATCCGCCATTGCGTGAGCATCGCCAACGGCCGCCCCTTGATTTTCAAAATTCATCCGAACGAAAAAAAAGAACGCGCTATCCGAGAAATAAAAGAGGCCGCTCCTGACGCGATAATCTTCACAGAGGGAAATATTAACCACATGATTTTTCATTGTGAAGAATTGATCACGCAATATTCTACCGTGGTATATGTAGGAATTGGTTTAGGCAAAAAGGTTCATTCGTTTTTTGAACTCAATGGGTTGAAAAAGAAATCACCAGTTCAAAATGGCGGGCGTTCGGCAGCACACATTGCAGAAATCTGTAGAGGCTACATCGAATCCAATAAATCGAAAAAAGAATTTTTACAAGAGCTGCCTTCCCTTGAAGAGCGATACCAAAAAATAGCCTGTTAACCGTGAGCTTCCAAAACAGAAGAGTTGTAACAGTCATCCAAGCTCGCACTGGCTCAACTCGTTTGCCGGGGAAAATTATGCTGCCCCTCTGCGAACAGCCGTTGTTGCTTAGAATGGCAGATCGGGTAATGGCCTCTGAGCTTGCAGGAAAAGTAGTGGTGGCCACTACTACCAATGAAGAAGATTTGGCTACAGTTTCTCTGTGCAAGCAGCATAGTATCGATGTTTATCAAGGAAGTAAATTTGATTTGCTGGATCGTCACTATCAGGTGGCCAATAAGTACAAAGCAACTCATGTCGTAAGAATCCCTTCTGATTGCCCGTTGATCGATCCGGCAATAATTGACCGTGTGATTGATTATTTTTTTGAGAACGAAGGCCAGTACGATTACGTGAGCAATTTACACCCTGCCACCTATCCGGATGGAAACGATGTGGAAATCATGTCATTTGCTGCACTAGAGCAAGCATGGGAAAATGCCATCTCCCCGATGGAATTGGAGCACACCACTCCATATATTTGGGAACGGGCTTCTCAATTTAAGATCGGCAATGTGAGTTGGGAAACAGGTTTGGATTATTCAATGAGCCACCGCTGGACGATCGACTATCCTGAAGACTACGAATTCATCAAGCAAGTTTACGAGGCACTTTATTCAACGAATAAGAATTTCTCCATTCAAGATATACTGCGCCTGTTACACAACAGGCCTGACTTAGACGAAATCAATAGCAAATGGGCTGGAGTGAACTGGTATCGTCATCATTTACATGAGCTGAAAACGGTAAGTAGGGAACAAACCAAGATCTTAGAACAAATTGCATGAACGAAAAAGAGTTAGACAGCTTGAAAGAGCTAGCCATAAAAGTAAGAGAGAACATCGTGCGCATGTCCACAGACGGGGGGTGTTTTACAGGTGCATCCCTTTCTTGTGCCGATTTATTTGTATTCCTCTATTCCAAATTCTTAAATGTCACTCCACACAATCTGCAAGATCCCCTGCGCGATTATTTATTTTTATCCAAAGGCCACGATGTGCCCGCGCTGTACGGATTGTTTGCGGAGATTGGCTTCATTGAAAAATCCAGATTGGAAAATCATCTTAAAACAAACGACCACATCTATTGGCATCCCAACACTAAAATTTCTGGAGTAGAATTTCATTCTGGCTCGTTGGGTCATTTGCCTTCGGTGGCAATGGGCGTGGCTATAGATTGCCGGTTGAAAGGCCAGTCGAATAAAGTCGTAGTAGTAACAGGAGATGGAGAATTAAACGAAGGCTCTGTGTGGGAAGCTGCATTGGTCGCTGCTGCGCACAAATTAGATAATCTGATCTGGATCGTAGATAGAAATTATTTTCAGGCGAATGCGGCCACCGAAGAATTGATCCCGCTCAAGTCCATAAAAGAAAAATTTGAAGCCTTCGGTTGGAATGCGTCCGATGTGGATGGTCACGACTTTGAAAAACTGGAAGAAACATTTTCAGTATTACCCGCACAAAATGGGAAGCCAACCATTGTAGTGGCACACACTGTGCGTGGAAAAGGTTTGCCAAGCATCGAACGAAGAGCAGATCGATGGTTCTGCAATTTCACTCATGAAGAAGTGAGTGCCTTGTTGACCGAACTGCAAGACAACAAAATGGCCGAACTGAATTCTGAAACATTGGTAGTGCGATAAAAATAATGTCACGCAAAGACGCTAAGGACGCAAAATAGATCAGCGCAATTCTTGGCGACCTTGCACCGGTGCGTAGAACTAAAAAATATGAATTACGAACAACTAATTACCGAAACTGCCCTTGCCGATGAGCGCTTTGTAATTATGACGGCTGAGAATCGTGCGTTAGTGAGAAATATTCCCAGCCATCCGATTTTGTCAAAACGTTTTATCGATACCGGCATTACCGAACAAACCATGATTGGAATGGCAGCGGGGTTGGCATTGCGTGGCCGTGTGCCAATTGTTCATGCGCTGGCGGCATTCTTAACGATGCGTGCATTTGAGTTCATCCGTACCGATGTGGGCATTGCAAATCTGCCTGTAAAGTTGACGGGTTTTATTCCGGGTTTGTTATCCGATGGCAATGGCCCAACACATCAGGCCATCGAAGATATTTCCATCATGCGTGGCATTCCCCACATGCAAGTATTCGCCCCTGCCGATGAAGAAGATATGCTAGCGATGTTACCGGAGATTTGGTGTTCATCCTCCCCGGCTTACACCCGCGCCAATTTGATCAAACCAATCTATCAACACGACAAAAATTTTGAAATCGGGAAAGCAGAGGTTGTTTCCGAAGGATCAACTATTACTTTTTTAGTGTATGGAATGCTTTTCAACAATGTGTTTAAAGCAAAAGAAATTTTAGAAGCGCAAGGTCATTCTGTTGGACTGGTCAACATGCGCAGCTTAAAGCCCGTAGACGAAGAGGCAATCATTGCGGCCACGCAACAAAGCGAGTTGACTGTAATTGTAGAAGATCATTTTCAAATAGGCGGATTATACTCGATAGTGGCAGAGGTGTTGTTAAAAAATCAATCGACTACTAACGTGCATTCATTGTCACTTCATGATAATTGGTTTCGCCCTGGAAGGTTAAATGAAGTGTTAGAATACGAAGGCTTTACGCCCGAAAAAATTGCAGCACAGTCTATTCAAGTTTTAGAATCTACTTCAAAAGAAAAAGTATGAGCAATCAATATCCCGATATCACCATTTCCAATGCTTGGTACGAGCGTGCCAGGCAAGTGATGTTTCCGGTTACGCAGACTATGGCCAAAGGACCCTCGCAATATGTAAATGGCGTAGCTCCAAAATACTTGTTGAAAGGAAAAAATGCGCATGTGTGGGATGTGGATGGGAATGAGTATATCGATTTCAATATGGGTATCGGCCCGATTTCTTTGGGCTATGCATACGATAAAGTTGATCAGGCAATTCATAAACAATTAAAAGACGGAATCACTTTTTCGTTGATGCATCCCTTGGAGGTGCAGTTAAGCGAACTGATCCACAAAATTATTCCAAATGCAGAAGCAGTGCGTATCGCCAAGACAGGTGCAGAAGTGTGCAGTGCGGCCGTTCGTATTTCTCGCGCATTTACCGGAAGGAAAAAAGTTTTGTGCTGCGGCTATCATGGCTGGCACGATTGGTATATCGGCACTACGAGCAGATCCGAAGGAATTCCGCAGGAGACAAAAGAGCTCACTGCTACTTTTGATTACAACAACATTGAATCACTTCGCACGAAATTGGATGAAGACGTAGCTTGTGTGATTTTAGAACCCTTCATTTTCGAAGCACCTAAAAATAACTTTTTGCAAGAGGTTCAAGCATTGTGCAAAGCTAATGGCACACTATTGATCTTTGACGAAATGTGGACCGGCTTTCGTGTGGCGGTTGGTGGCGCACAAGAATATTTTGGAATCACGCCCGATTTGGCAGTTTACTCAAAAGCTTTCGCAAATGGAATGCCTATTGCATTGTTGACAGGGAGAAAAGATGTGATGCAGTTGTTCGAGAAAGATGTGTTCTTCTACTCTACATTTGGTGGTGAGGCGTTGTCGATGGCGGCTGCTATGGCAACCATCCACGAGATGATGGATCAAAATGTGCCCGCTGCGTTGGCAGAGAAAGGAAAGAAGTTAAAAGAAGGATACAACCAACTTGTTACAAAACACAATTTAGACGGAGTAACAACTTGTCAAGGTTTTGATTGCAGAACCATCATTACATTCAATGCTTCGGCAGGTGATCCGCTGATTTTGAAATCGTTTGTACAACAAGAAATGATCAAGCGTGGAATCCTGTGGGGTGGATTTCATAATGTGTGCTTCACCCATACAGATGCCGATATTCAGAAGACGTTGGCTGGCTATGACGATGTGCTGGCTCTATTAGCTGTCGCGATAAAAGAAAATAATGTTTTCGAGCAACTGAGAGGTAAACCCGTTGAGGCCGTTTTTAGAAAAGTGGGCGATGTGCAAAAGACATTTAATGAGAAAGAAGTAAAAGAATTAGAAGTAAAATGATGGAGTTATTTTCATTGAAAGGCAAAACTGCGATTGTAACGGGCGCGTGCGGACTACTGGGCAAACAGCATTGTTTTGCGCTGGCGGAAGCGGGCGCAAGAGTAATAGCTGCCGATGTGGACGGAGCTTCTTCTAAGAAATTTGCGCAAGAATTAGGTGATTACCACATGGGCTTTGCATTAGATGTGAGCAGCGAACTTTCGGTGATGGAAGCCAAGGAAGCGGTCTTAGAACGCTATGGAAAGATAGACGTATTGGTGAACAATGCCGCTATCAACGACATGTTTGAAAACCCGACAGCTGCTTTAGAACTTTCAAAGTTTGAAAACTATCCCATCAGCTTATGGAAGAAGTCAATTGACGTGAACGTGACAGGTGTGTTTTTATGCAGTCAGATCTTTGGTTCGGTGATGGCAGAAGCACAAAGCGGCAGCATCATCAACATTGCATCAACGTATGCTGTGACGGCACCCGACCAAAAATTGTATCAAAACGAAAAGCTTGAGCAGACTTTTTATAAATCTGCAGCCTACCCTACCACAAAAGGAGCCGTATTGAGCTTTACAAAATTTTTGGCGGCATACTGGGGAAACAAAAACATCCGTGTGAACGCGCTTTCACCAGGTGGTGTACAAAATGGACAAGAAGATTTCTTCATCAAAAATTACAGCAACAGAACGGTGTTGGGACGAATGGGCGACAAAACAGATTACAAAGGGGCGATCGTTTTTTTGGCAAGCGAGGCTTCGAGTTATATGACAGGTGCAAATTTGGTAGTAGACGGTGGATGGACGATAATTTAGACGTTAGACAATAGACTTGAGACGTAAGATAAAAATCCAAGCATAAACCAAACGTCTTAGGTCTAATATATAACATCTCATATCTTAAATAGAGAAAATGTCAATAGACGAAATAAAAAAAAGGGCGAGTAAAATCAAGTTGATGATCACTGACGTGGACGGAGTGCTCACGGATAATGGCGTATACTATTCTGGCAACGGGGAAGAGCTGAAACGGTTTTCCTTTCGCGATGGGATGGGTGTTGAGCGCTTAAGAAAAATCGCTGCGATCGAAACGGGCATCATCACACGCGAAGATTCGTTGCCGGTCTCGAAACGTGCTGAAAAATTGAAGATCACAGAATTGCACATGGGTGTGATGGATAAGGCACTTCGCCTGCAAGAAATTATGAACCGCATTAAAATCTCTAAAGATGAGATTGCCTACATCGGAGATGATATCAATGACGAAGAAATTATGAAGCAAGTGGGCCTGTGCGCGTGCCCCGGTGATGCCATGAGCTTTGCCAGACGCGTGGCACACTATGTTTGTATAACCAATGGCGGTCACGGTGCTTTCAGAGAATTCGCAGAACTTATCATCAATAGTAAAATTAATTCAAACTAAAACACCACTACTATGAATCATGTTGAATTGAAAAACGGAAGGAAGATTGGTGCTGGTCATCCTGTGTATATCATTGCTGAAATCGGGATCAACCACAATGGCTCAGTAGAGATTGCAAAAAAATTGATTGACTGGGCGAGCATTGCTGGGTGCGATGCTGTAAAGTTTCAAAAGAGAACACCTGAATTGTGCGTGCCAAAAGACCAGTGGGAAAAGCAACGCCAAACCCCTTGGGGCACAATGAGCTACATTGCCTACAAACGCAAGACGGAATTTGGCAAAGCTGAATTTGAAGAGATCGATCGCTATTGCGGACTAAAGAAAATCGATTGGTTTGCCTCTGCGTGGGATGAGCCCTCAGTAGATTTCTTGGAACAGTTCAATCCTGTCATGTACAAGTTTGCTTCAGCTAGTCTTACGGATTTTGATTTGATCAAAAAAGTAATGACAACTGAACGGCCGATCATGTTATCGACAGGTATGTCCACCCAACTGGAAATTGAAGACGCGGTTGACCTTACAGGAACTAAAAATGTGATGGTCGCGCATTCGACATCTGCATACCCTTGCGACCCGGCTCAGTTGAATTTAAATGTGATCCGCACATTGATGAATCAATTTGATTTGCCAATTGGCTACTCTGGCCACGAGACGGGCTTGGCGCCAACACTTGCTGCCGTTTCACTAGGCGCAACATTTATAGAAAGGCACGTGACGCTAGACCGAGCGATGTGGGGTTCTGATCATGCAGCATCGGTAGAACCTCAAGGAATTGTAAAACTGGTACGCGACATCCGCGATATTGAAAAAAGTTTAGGCGATGGTGTGAAACGTGTTTATGACACTGAGCTGGAGCCGATGAAGCGACTGAGAAGGGTAATTAATCAATCCGTTACTGCGTAATCTTAATAGTAAGCAGTCAGCAGAAGGCAAGGTAGAGTTGACAAAGGGGAATTGACCGTTGACAAAAATTAGCTAGTCCACCCTCACAGTAGTTAAGGAGGATGAATAGGCAAACTCCTGTCTGCTAAATTCTGTATTCTGTATTCTGTATTCTGTATTCCTAATTAATAAATGAAAGTAGAAATAATAACATTTCCAATTCTAATCACCTCCGCTGCAACTATCATTTGGTTGGAAAGGCAGTGCCCAGATAGGAAAGGATTACCGTTTTTGAGGGGAGATTTTTGGTTGAGCCTGCAACATGCTTTTTCGGTGAAGCGGTTTTACGATGAGGAGTTGAAAAACAAAAAAGGTTGGAACTGGTATTTCGATTTGAGGCGGCATGCACTAACGTTTTTTTTATCTTCTATATCAGAACCAAAAATAGTAGAAAAGAGTAATAATAAAAACGTGGCTTGATGCAATGGCTTTACCTTTTTATTGCCTCTTTTTTTGAGATTGGCTGGATTTTCAGTTTGAAAAAGCTACGTTTTGCTGAGATCAAAAAAATTTCACTTCAATCGCTTTCGCTGCAACCGTCAGAAAATTTCTTAACAATCCTACCGCTGCTGGGCTACATCGGTTTCGGATTGGCAAACATTTATTTCTTTTCCTTGGCAATGAAACAAATACCCGCCTCTACTGCCTTTGCCGTTTGGATGGGGATTACGATAGCCGGAGTAAAATTCATCGAAGTTGTTTTTCTTAGAGCGGTTTCAAAACCTACGGACTATGTGTTCCTAGCGCTTATTGCTTTAGCCATTATTGGGTTGAAAAAATCGTAAAGGATTAATTCTTCCCGGTATCGACCTTCATCAAATGGAAATGCTCTAATTCCTTTTCGCGCGTAGCTGGATTGATAAACAACATCGAAAGCGTGGAGATGTGGAAATGCGCCAGCTCGTTATCCTCCAAAATATTCACCCCGTGCTCCAAAATTTCTTGATGGCCTTTTTCGTCTGTGTATATCCAAAGTGGCTTACCATTGCCGGTTGCCAATAAGCTTGGCAGATCACCGAAATTTGGAATTGTCCGTTGCGCGTATACGTCTGTTCCGTATTTCACCACATTAAAGGTACGTAAGTCTTTTTCACCGCCTGCGGCCTTCACAATTCTTGCTGCTTGATTCGAGGAGGTATAGTGGAACAATGTTGGGTAGAAATGCGAGTTCAACAAGAAGTTCAAAACGATGATAGCAAGAGTTGAAGGAAGGATGATTTTCTCAAATCCATTTGTTCCTTTTAAAACAAAATAAACCGTGGCGAACAAACCAACGGCTACAACTATCCAAGCGAAGGGATTCGTTAGCGGAAAAGCCCAAGTACAAAGGAGGATTCCAAGCAAAAACACCAAACTCGCCACAAATAGCTGTGTCCATCTGAATGTATTTTGAAGCCTTAACGAAGATGTCTCGATCAGTTGATCTACATAACGAGCGGTGGCAATCGCAGCCAAGGGAAAAATGACAAATATGTAATGTGGTAACTTGTAATGCGAGAGAGAAAACGCGATAAATGGAAAAACAAAACCACCCCAAGTCAAAGCAATTCCTGAATGTTGGATGTTGAATGTGGATCTGAGAATACTTACTGTGTCCTTCCAAAATGCCACAACAAACAAAATACACCAAGGCAGAAATGCCCATAAAAAAGTGTGTGTAAAAAATAATTGTGTAGTGTCATCTTTCCATACGCTTTCACCTGTTATTCTTCCAAAGCTTTGCGTCCATAAATAAAATTTTACTCCCGATTGAATTGGTTCACCCTGAATTAGTTTTCCAGGCTGCAGATCGTATTGCTGATACAATCCATACAAAAACGGACTGATGCAAATGCCAACAATCACAGGAATTAACAGCCACTTCCAATTGAAAAGATTTTTCCAATCGCGCTTTACCAACAAATAAAATCCGATGGAAAGTGCGGGCACCATCAATCCGATCGGACCCTTGGTAAGCATTGCTCCGGCCACCCCCACTGATCCGAGAATAAGATGAACCCACTTTTGCTTATCCATAAAAATGTACAATTGCCAAACACCGAAAATTGTGCAGGCCGCCAAAATCGTATCGGTGCGCACATCTAAGTTCATCATGAACCAAGCTTGACAGGAGGAAAGGATAAGTGCAGAATAAAATGCTGCTCGCTCGCCATACAGTTTTTTACCTAATTGAAAAGTGGCAAAGATTCCCAGTAAAGAAAAAAGGAGAGAAGGAAGCCGATATGTAAAATTGGAAATACCGAACAACCTATACGAAAGTGAGGAGACCCAAAATAACAATGGCGGTTTGTCCAAATAATTTTGACCGCGATCATACAACTGGAGATAGTTTCCGCTGTCCAACATTTCTCGCGACATGGCTGCGTACTGCGAGGCATCTACTTCCATAATGTCGATGAACATGCCCATTAAATAGACCAGTCCAATCGGTAGAAAGAGTAAATAATAAGTTTTTTTCAAAATCAATTTTTAGAAAAATAGTTGTATTTAAAAATGCAATAGATGGCACGAAGCCCATCTTTCCAATTTATCTTTTTTCCTTCTTCATAGGTTCTGCCGTAATAAGAAATACCCACTTCATAAATCCGTATGCCCTTTAGCTTTGAAATTTTTGCTGTCACCTCAGGCTCAAACCCAAATCGATTTTCCCTTAGCTTTATTTTAGAAATAATTTCCCGTTTAAAAAGTTTATAACCCGTCTCCATGTCGGTTAGGTTTAGATTGGTCGCAGCATTGGAGAGAAAAGTCAAAAAACCATTGCCAATCGAATGCCAAAAAAATAAAATACGATGGGGTGACCCGCCCATAAATCTTGAGCCATATACCACATCGGCATTGCTGTAAAGCATGGGCTTTAACAAAATATTGTACTCGGCAGGGTCGTACTCCAAATCGGCATCTTGAACGATAAGAAAATCACCTGTGGCTTCCTTTAATCCTTTGGCCAATGAATAACCCTTACCGAAATTTTTTTCATTCTTAAAATAGCGGATAGCAAGCGCTGGATTTTCAGTTTGATACACCTTTATCGCCAACTCTGTGTCGTCTTTCGAGTAATCGTCAACAACTATCACTTCCTTCTGAAGTCCTCCGATCAATTCCGTATCTTTTATCTTGGTTAGAATCAAGTGGATAGTGGCCGCTTCGTTGTAAGCCGGGATAATAATGGAGAGTAGCAAGTAGAATCTATTTCCTCAAACTTATGAAACTAAAGGCAACTCACCATCACCAAAAAATGAATAAAATACCCAAGAATGTACAATACACAAGCAAACTACCGGAGTTCCAAATTTAATTGCCGGGTTTATGTAATTATCGCACGGCTATTAATGGTAGCAGCTGTTTCTATTTTTAAAGGTCAAAATGTTTTGTGGATAAACAGTTGCCATTGCGAATTTTTGGATTTGTCTATGGTCATTATTACTCAACTAGGTGCAGGACTTTTATTTTTTCCGTAGGCAATTGCCTTGCCATTTTTCCGTTTTCGGTGTGCGGTATTCACCTCATCCGTTAAAGAGCGGGTCAACATTATCTTTTTATTGCCGGCCTTTTGGTCGCCTGTTCACGCATCTATTTGTTACAACATTTTCTAATGACCGTGTTGGAAGAAGCCGTGATCGCACTGGTTTTCACGTATTTCCTGTGGCGGTATTTTGAAACTGCGAAGTTGCCGAGTGGGTAACCCATTACTTGAAGATTAAACCTGATCGCTCACTTCGATTTTCGAAATAGCCCTCCAATAGTTGATCCATTAATAACTGCTGCTTCACATTTAAGTAATAGTAGATGTAGATATTTGATGCGATAAATGAAAATAAACCTGATTTTTTTTATCGGTATTTTCTCTCTCAATCACGGTTTCTCGCAGCCGATAGCACACTTACCTCCAGAAAAAATCAAAATCTTGTCGTGGAATATTTACATGCTTCCGGCTGTTGTAAACATAAAGGGTAAAGTAAAACGTGCGCAAGCCATCGGAAAAATTTTAAAAAATTCTGACTATGACGTGATCATCTTTCAAGAAGCATTTCATCGCGGGGCACGGAAGAAAATTCTGAGCCAATTGAAACAAGAATTCCCTTACCAAGCGGGCCCGGCTAATAGAAAGTTGATTTCATACAAAACCAACAGCGGGCTTTGGATCTTTAGCAAACATCCGATTGTGTCCACAAAATCAATAATCTTTAAAAATCGTTCTGGCGTTGATGCATTCTCGCGGAAGGGTGGGTTGATCGCTGAGATAATGATCAACAACTCATTGATTCAGGTGGCAGGGACGCATTTGCAAAATTCCGGTCATGCCTCTGTCCGGCTGGGTCAATGCGGAGAGTTTTACAACCGCTTACTAGTGCCCTTCTACAAAGAAGGAGTACCTCAAATCATTTGCGGAGATTTCAACATTAATAAGGAACGGCATGAAGAGTACAATTTTATGCTTCGAACGCTACATGCTACAGATGGCGAGTTAAATGGGGAGGTGAAGTATTCTTACGATCGGCTTCACAATGATCTAAAAGTAGAGCCAGGACAATCAAAGGATCTAATTGATTACATCTTGATTGGATATCAGCCAAATCAATTGGCCTCAGTTTCTCGCCAAATCAAAATAATCCGGCAAAATTGGGATGACGCCCATCACGATTTATCGGATCACTATGCGCTGGAGGCAGACATCAAATTCTCCAACTTGATGGGCCTCACCTCAAGTGCCAAAACAGTAAAGTAGCAGCCTCAAAGCAGCCGTCTTAGTTAATTTATCTTTCTCAATTTTTCCAGTTGGGCTTCTCTCACTTTATTAATTTGAACAGCCGCGTTCGCGATAGAATCTTGCGCCTTTTTGTTGTTTTCAATCTTTATTTTCAAAACCGCGTTTTCCAATTTATTTGTTTCAAGTGCTTTGTCTTGCCTTGCCTTTTCCAATTCGTTGTTAACAAACTTGGTTTGGAGATCTTTCCCCTGATTTAAAAACCGAACGGCTTGTTTCTCCACCGCTTCCGCTGCTTGAAGTGTTTCATCTATCTGGGCTTGCATCCGTTCGCGTTGAAATCGAACGCCAAATTCTCCCGCCAAACGTTCTACCTGCTTATTTATAAAATTGATGTCTTTGCTCTCCCATTCGGTAGGTTTTATTCCCAACCAAGCGGTGGTCATGTTGCCGCTTTCGGAAGTCAAGGCATAAATTGATTTTTTTGTGTAAACAAGTCCATTAAATAACGGATCGGTGACAACCAACGGATCCGAAGATAGAAGCTTTAGCTTTCCGATCTCCTTCAAATATTTAGTCAACGAGGCGGTAACTTCTGCCTTTTTCCCCTCTAGGTCAATTGCAAAACCATCCACATTATCTCCTTTCACGCGCTGTTGTTGACTGTTGACCTTAGCCGCCTGGGAAAAAGATGCCAACCCCGATAAAAGAAAGATAATAACACTACAAACTTTAATCATATTGCTATTGTTGTTTGGTTTCAAAACTACAAATAATGAACCATAAAAATAAAATTCTGATCACGGGCGCAACAGGGCTAGTGGGCAGCCGCTTGAGTGATCTTCTAATAAGCAGGGGGTATGAAGTAGCTCATATTGGTAGGACAAAAAAATCTGGCAAGGTGCCTTCTTTCGTTTGGGATATCGAGCAGAAAAAATTTGATGCGCAGGCGCTGAAAGGCGTAAGCACCATTGTTCATTTGGCTGGCGCGGGCGTGGCGGATAAACGATGGACAAACGCGAGAAAAAAAGAAATATTAGATAGCCGGATTGAGTCTACCAAATTACTCTTTGAGACCCTAAAGACGACAAGCAACGAAGTGAAGACCATGGTGACAGCTTCGGCTATCGGCTATTATGGCTTTAGCATGGGCGATCAAATAGTTGAAGAAGATAGCGAGCCCGGAATTGATTTTCTTGCTGAAGTAACAAAGCAATGGGAGGAACAGGTAGATAAAATTTATTCGCTGGGAGTTCGAGTAGTAAAGTTGCGCATAGGATTTGTTCTTAGCGAAAAAGGCGGGGCGTTGGCCGAGATGGCAAAGCCCATCAAATTAGGTGTCGGTGCGCCTCTTGGTTCAGGCAAGCAATACCTCAGTTGGATTCACTTGGATGACTTGTGTGAAATGTTCATCAAGGCTATCGCTGCTGAGAACATGAACGGTGCTTACAATGCAGTGGGAACGGGTTGGGTGACAAATCGGGAAATGACAGAAGCCATCGCCCGTGTTCTGAAAAAACCATTGCTTCTTCCGTCCATTCCTGGTTTTGTATTGAAAATTATTTTAGGAGAAATGGCAGATATGGTACTCAATGGAAGTAAGGTATCATCCAAAAAAATTCAAAATACAGGATTTACTTTCCAATTCACTTCATTGGATGATGCATTGAAGAATCTTTTGCAAAAAAATTAATGAAGCGGAGCCGTTGCCACGGCAATTTTTGAATCGGCCGTTCCGTAGTACAAAAACCATTTATCTTTAAACGGCACCAGCCCCTCTATAAAGCAAACCTGATTTACTTGCCCATTGATTTCATATGGCTGGTCAGGCCGCAGAAAGTTTTTCTCCAATCTCGCAATCAATTTGGCGGGCTCATTGAAATCAAAAAGAGCCTGCCCCGCACTATAGGTTCCCTTCGCAAAAGAGTTGTCTCCTCCTTGAGCGAGGTTCATTCCGTTGTATGGAAGTAAAATTCCTTTTTCGGTCAACAGCGCAAAGGGGCCACTTTCAACCAAGCGACTATCAAAATAATGGGGCCGGGGCCTAAGAACAGATTTCAATTTTCCATTTTCTTCCACGGGCTTCCATGTTACCAAGTCAGCCGAGGTAGCCATGAACAAATCGGTGTCTCCGAAATACATCCAATACAACCCATTGATTTTTTGTGCTATTATTTTGTTGCCTTTTCGCTTGCCCACAATGGCTCCTGATTTACTCCATCTGTTTTCATACTCATTTTTTAACACAAGGCCATGCTTTGTCCAATGGACTAAATCTTTCGATGAAGCAATGCAAAGCCTAGCTAACCGTCCATCATAGGCTGTATAGGTGAGAAAATAAATTCCGTCAGAACTTTCTATAATTCTTGGGTCTTCGATTCCACCTTCCCATTCAAACGGTTTCATAAAATCTTCACTCGGAAAAAGTATGGGCATTGTGCGCCTGGTAAAATGAAGCCCATCCAAACTGAAAGCCAATCCTATCCGCGAAGTGCCCGCATATTTTCCAACTACATCTTCGGCACGGTACAACAAGAACACCGTATCGTTTCGCACAACCGCTGCAGGGTTAAATACATCTTTTTCTTCCCAGCTAATTAGCTCTTTCTTTATAGGGCATAAAAATTCGCCCTTACCTGCTGATAAAATTGGATTTACGCTATTAGCTTTTTCAAAAGGAAGTATTTCCCAATTTTCAACACCTGATTTTGTTGATTGACACCCCATTAGCAAAAATGAAAACACGAACAACGCACAGGTTTTCCTAATGGTGGCACTAGAACGAAGTCTTTTCATGGTTTATAGCAAAGATTTGTCAGACAATTTCATTTACCTAACTTCAAACTTTAAACAAGATAGAGCAATGACAACTAAAAAAGTAAAGAAAGTTGAGAAGGAGAAAAAGCAACCGATTAACGTGGAGGAGGAACAACGCATTCGCAAAGCTTTTAAAGACAAAGATTGGGCTGAGATAAAGAGCTCTGACTCTTGGGTAATCTTCAAAGTCATGAGTGAGTTTGTAGAGGGCTTTGAAAAACTCGCTAAGATTGGCCCGTGCGTTACCATTTTTGGCTCAGCCCGCATTCAGCCCAACAACCCCTACTATAAAATGGCGGAAGAGATTGCCTACCAGTTAGTGCAACAAGGCTACGGTGTTGTTACGGGCGGAGGTCCTGGAATCATGGAGGCGGGTAATAAAGGTGCAAATCGTGCGGGCGGTAAGTCGGTAGGTCTAAATATTTATTTACCCCACGAACAGAAGGGAAATATTTATATCGATCCTGACAAGTTAATTACGTTCGATTATTTCTTCGTCCGTAAAGTGATGTTCGTGAAATACTCACAAGGGTTTATCGTAATGCCGGGCGGTTTTGGAACCATTGATGAACTCAGCGAAGCCCTCACGTTGATTCAAACCAAAAAGATTGGCCGCTTCCCGATTGTGTTGGTTGGTAAAAAGTTTTGGGCTGGGATGATCGATTGGATTAAGAAAGTTTTAGTTGTTGACGGCATGATCGCCAAAGAAGATTTAAATCTGTTCAGTTTAGTGGATACGCCTGAAGCTGCCGTCAAGGTGATTGATGATTTTTATGCAAAATACTTGTTATCGCCCAATTTCTAATTTATATCAAACCTGGTCGTGTAGCTGACATCGCCTCAGGCGCGGCTATTCTCAAAAATTATTACCTTTATAATCTTAACAAAAATACTGATGAACCATACTTACTACAACCCCGAAGACTTAAAAAAATTTGGAAACATTGGCGAGTGGGAAAAAAACTTAGCCACTAAATTCTTTGACTATTATGGCGATGTGTTTAAAGAAGGTGACCTGACAGCCCGAGAGAAATCATTGATTGCCTTGGCAGTTGCCCATACTGTGCAATGCCCCTATTGTATTGACGCTTACACGCAAGACTCTCTTGAAAAAGGGGCAACGGAAAAGGGAATGATGGAAGCTATACATGTTGCAGCTGCCATTCGTAGCGGGGCTACCTTGGTGCACGGAGTGATGATGATGAATAAAGCAAAGAAATTATCCATGTAGAATAGTTGTTAGTTGATTGTTGTTAGGAAGGCCTCTAACAACAAATAACTACCAACCAACAACTATAATATGATTAAGAGCCTCCACGCCCGCCAACACCAACTTGCCCAACAGGAGCGTCAGGTAGAATTTCTGGCCAATGGCATTTTCAAGGATGGTAAGCTTACTTCTTTCCGCAAGACGATTGAGCCGATTGGGTTTTACCCATTGAAGCCAGCAAAAATTGAAGTGTTTCAGGTGAATGTTGGCTACATGTGCAATCAAGTATGCAAACACTGCCATGTAGATGCCGGGCCCGATCGCAGAGAAATCATGACACGCGAAACGATGGACCAATGTTTAGATGTATTGGAGAAAACAAAGATCAAAACGTTAGACATAACTGGGGGCGCACCTGAAATGAACCCCGACTTCCGCTACTTCGTGAGCGAAGCGAACAAACGAGGTACAGAAGAAATTATCGTCCGTTCTAACCTTACCATCATCCGCGCCAACCCAAAATATTACGATCTCCCAGAATTTTTTAAAGAGAATCACGTACGTGTTTGCTCCTCGCTTCCTTTTTACAAGGCCGATAAAACTGACAGACAACGAGGCGAGGGCGTGTTCAAAGATTCCATTGAAGCCCTTCAGCAGTTAAACAAAATCGGCTATGCAAAAGAAGGTAGCCGATTATTCCTTGACCTAGCATACAACCCGACAGGCGCTTTTTTGCCTGGCGATCAGATGCAATTGCAGCGCGATTTTAAAAAAGAGCTCAAAGATCATTTTGACGTGGAGTTTAATAACCTTTTCACCATCACCAACATTCCTATAAGCCGGTTCTTAGATTTTTTAATTGAGTCCGGCAACTATGAAGAGTATATGGAAAAATTAGTGAACGCCTTTAACCCAGCAGCAGTACCAGGCGTAATGTGCCGCAACACGATCTCCATCGATTGGCAAGGGAATTTATTCGATTGCGACTTCAACCAAATGCTCGGCCTAAAAACAGAATTAAAAGCAGGCCAACATATCAGTACTTTTGATGTTGCCAAGTTGGAAGATCGCGAAATTGTGACCAACAACCACTGCTTTGCATGCACTGCCGGGGCGGGAAGCAGTTGCCAAGGTGCCACTGCATAATATCAAGTCAAACTTTGCTATTTTTCAGCAATAATTAAACAACCACTATGAATTGGGTCGAGATAGCAGGTCACACCGGAGCTTTGTTAAGCAGTATCACGTTTATTCCACAGGTATACAAAGCGTGGCAATCCAAAAGCGTTGGCGACTTAAGTTTAGCAATGATGGTAATCGTTTTTTCCAGCACTCTTATTTGGCTTGTGTACGGCATCGCACTGATGCTTTGGCCAGTAATATTGGCCAATGGTTTTATTTGTTTCTTGAGCGCAATGCTGCTCTATTTTAAGTTTACGTTTCCGCAAAAATAATTATGCTAAAGGAAATTAAAGAAGCCACCGAATACCTAATCAAACACGGCATTGACAAACCAGAGATTGGAGTTATTTTGGGTACAGGTTTGGGAAACTTATTTGTCAAGGAAATTAAAAACCCGATCGAGATTAACTACAATTCCATTCCGCATTTCCCTGTCTCCACCGTTGAGTTTCATAAAGGGAAATTAATTTACGGTGACGTAAAAGGAAAAAAAGTGTTGGCCATGCAGGGCCGCTTTCATTATTACGAAGGCTACAGTATGCAAAAAATTACACTGCCGGTGCGCGTGATGAAAATGCTTGGCGTGAAAAATTTGTTGATTTCAAACGCTGCGGGAAACATGAACCTAAAATGGAAAAAGGGACAACTTATGTTGATTGATGATCATATCAACCTGCAACCCGACAACCCACTGCGGGGAGAAAATTTTGAAGTACTCGGGCCACGCTTCCCCGACATGAGTGAACCCTACTCCAAAAAGATCAATAAGCTCTTGATAAAAATTGCCAAAGAGAAGAAAATAAAGTTGAACGAAGGGGTGTATGTAGCCGTGATAGGTCCCAATTTAGAAACGCGTGCCGAGTACCGTTTCCTGCGGCAAATAGGTGCCGATGCGGTGGGCATGAGCACGGTGCCGGAGGTATTGGTAGCCAACCACATGGGCATGCCGTGCTGTGCAGTTTCAGTTCTTACGGACGATTGCGACCCGGATAATTTGAAGCCAGCTTTTATTTCTGAAATTATTGAAATAGCTGGTAAGGCGGAGGCTAAGTTGACAGCGCTTTATGTAGAGCTGATTGGCAAGTTGTAACTCAGAAGCGGAAAATTTTTCCAAGGCCTACGAGTGATATTTTCCCTTGGCTCTTCGCAATGCGTTGATACGATTGTCCTTTTAGTATAAACCCTTCTGCATCTTTGGTTAGCGGATCTACCACCCAATATTCTTTTACCCCAAATTTTTCGTATAGTTTTTTCTTTTTACCCAGATCATATTTTTCGTTGCCTGGAGATAATATCTCAATGATCAAATCAGGTGCACCGTTTAAGCCCTTCGCATCTATTTTCAGTGGATTGCTTTTTGAAATGAAAACTATGTCTGGCTGAACAACATTCGCAGTAGAATCCAAATACAGGTCAATAGGGGCAAAAAAAACTTTCCCGAGCTTATGCTTTCTGACATGCAGGCTGATCTCAATAAACAAATCGCCACAGGCTTGCTGATGATACGGTGTAGGAGAAGGAGCCGTAAACAATTGATTTTCTATTACTTCAGCCAACGTACCTTCGGGAAGCATTTGAAAAACATCAAATGCTGTGCGGGGAGGGTTTTTATGCGTTCGTTGCATGTTCAAATCTACTAAAATCCAAAATCTACTAAAATCCAACTAATCTAAACATCACAAATCTTAATCGCCTTTTTTAACGATTTCAACTTGTTTGGATTGGCTGGAATAAACTCTTGCGCCACAAAGCCCGTGAAGCCCGTCTCTACAATTGCCTTCATAATGGTTGGGTAATACAATTCCTGAGTATCATCAATCTCATGCCTGCCCGGCACGCCACCTGTATGGAAATGCGAAATATATTTTATGTTTTTGCGGATGGTGGCAATCACATCACCTTCCATTATTTGCATGTGATAAATGTCGTACAGTAATTTAAAATTAGGTGAGCCTAATTTTTCACAGAGTCTCACGCCCCAATCCGTATGGTCGCACTGATAATCTTTGTGATCTACTTTACTGTTTAACAATTCCATACTCACTAACATATTGTGCTTTTCGGCAATCTTCATCACAGGCTCTAGGCCACGCGCACAATTTTCGAGCCCTTGCTCCGAACTCAACCCATTGGCGTTTCCGCTAAAGCAAATCACGTTTTTCAATCCTGCCTCCGCAGCTTTTAAAATGTTGAGTGAATAGTCTTTTAACAACTGCTCATGAAACGCCACATTGTTAAATCCTTTTTGCAAACCCCAATCATTGGCATACGCCATGGCGCACGTCAGCCCATACTTTGCGGCCGTTGCCCATTGTGTTGAGTTCAACAAGTCAATCGACTTAATGCCCATGCGCTTGGCCGCAGCACACAGTTCGTCTAATGGAATATCATTGTAGCACCATTGGCAAACGGAGTGATTGATTTTTCCTTTTGTGCCTTCCGGCATGGCCGTCATCGACTTGGCTAGTTGCGGCAGCGCCACCACCCCCATTGCAGTTGCAGCCATTTTTTTAATTGCTTGTGTCCGGTTCATTTTACGAGTTACCTTTTTTGTTGCGAATAAGCAATACCGAAAATATTTTAGTCGCAATTACATCTTCATGGCGGCCTGCTGGCTCCCGAGGCGGGAGGTCAGCACCGGGCTATACGCTATACTCCTCGTGGTGCGAGGCGCACCACTCCGGGGTGCCGCTCCTATCCCTGGCCGAAGTTACCTACAAAGTGTATCACAACTCGCCATTCTTATTTTGTTTAAAAAATGTAACTTGCCGTTATTATGGAAACAACCATTAGGATCAATACGGATTTACTTACGCCTGAAATTATGGAAGGAATAAAAAAAATGTTCCCTCACAAAACAGTCGATATCATTATTCAATCAGCGGACGATACAGAATACATTCTTAGCAACCCGGCCTACGCGAATGAATTGGCTGAGCGCATCGAAACCTATCAAAAGAAACAAGAAACCATTCGTTTAAAGGCAGACGAGCTGTTGTGAGAAATGTCGAGTTTATACCCAAGGCTTTTAAAGAATATCAAGACTGGATAAAGACGGATCGAAAAACAGCCTTACGAATAGGTGATTTAATCAAAGACATTTTGAGAAATCCATTCGATGGGTTAGGAAAACCAGAACCTTTAAAGTATCAGTTTAAAGGAGCTTGGAGCAGAAGGATTGATCAAGAACACCGATTGGTCTATTTGATAAACGATGCCTCTATCGTTGTTATCTCCTGCTACTCGCATTATCAATAATTACCTCACAACAATCACCGCCACCTTTTGCACTCGTTGATTCGTAATCTCGATGCATTTTCAAACACTTCCAGAGCGGGGACTTCAGTATGGCGGATATTAACGGGTCAAACAGTCAACACCTTAAATCTCATGGGTTCGCTATATCAAGCTGTGCAGAAGTCGCAATCCCGACCAAGATAAAAATTACTACTTCTTAAACTTTCCCCACACTAGTTGGCCAGGAAAAGTATTTGTCACAGTCTTTCCATTTTTCAATACCACCGTTCCATTCACGATTACGTATTCACCGACCTCTGAAAAAGCAAGACCTTTTTCAAACGTGGCTTTCTCGATTATTGTATTGGGGTTAAAGATCGTGATGTCGGCATCAGAACCAACTTGTACTGCCTACTATGCAAAACCTCCTTCTCCGCCCTCACCACCAGCCCATCCTTCATCACCCACTTCACTTTTCTCAAAATTATCTTCTTTCATCAGCTTACCCGTTTCCACATCTATAAAATCTCCTTGCTCAATGGTCTCAGCTCCTGCCAACACCGAGCGCTTGATCGCTTCTTTCGATTTCGCATGGCACACCATTACTCTGCCCCTGCTGCGTGTTACTTCGTTGATCAATTTCAATTCATCTAACGTAAAAGATGGTTAATCTTCGCCCTGTAAGCCCCAACGGTAGTCAGCATAAATTTTTATGAAGTCTGCCCCCTTGCCAATCTGATCGCGCACTACACGCACTAAGTTGTTTCCATCGGCAGGCTCTGCGCCCAACATTATTTCTTGATCGTGGTCGTAACCTTTTGGGCCGTACAACCCAGTCGAGACAATTGCTCCACCTGCCACCATCAACCGTGGCCCGGGAATAATTCCTTCGTTGATTGCGCACTTCAAGGCAACGTCCGAATAGCCTGCACCTTCTGTTCAAAGATCTCTTGCTGTTGTAACCCCGGCCATCAATGTATTTTTTGCCTGAACCGTTGCACGTGCCGTGCGATACGCATCCGTTTCCTTCAGCACTTGTGTATCCCAGTCAGTAATGTTGTAGGGATATAAAAATAAGTGTGAGTGACCTTCGATCAATCCGGGTGTAAGCGCAGAGTTAAGACAATTTATTTTGGTGGCGTTGGCCGGTGTTGTTATTTTTCCTTTCGGCCCCACGGCTATAATTTTATCATTCTCAACTACCACCGCCAAGCCCGTGTACATGGCTTCGCCATCAAAGACTCAATTAGCAGTGATGTAAAATGTTTTTTGGTTTTGCGCCCAACTGAGGGAGCATATGGATAAGAGAAGAAACACAATTCCGGATTTCATAGGCGGGATATTTAAAATAAAAGATAGGGGAATTAAGCCAAACAAAAAACCCTTTCAATTGTGAAAGGGTTATAATGTAAACAAAATTGTATTTCCTTTTGGCTGGAACTTACTATTCGGAGTCTTTTGAGCTTCTATAAACCTGTCTAGCGAATAGGGCAAAAAGAGTAATCACAAACAAAGAAAATATAATGGCGGCAATGAGTGTCATTTTATTTTGTCGATTAAGTTCATATTTCTTTTGAATAGTAAAGATACAAGAAAACCCTGAATACAAATTAAAATCATTCCTAAAAAACCAAAAACAAATGTCTTTCCGAAGGTAGGGGCTTGGTAAAATAACGTGACTACTCCTGAAATAGTTGCGAGTATGGAAAGTCCCAAAAGCTTTATCAGCTCCGTATTGAACTTTACGCGTTCTGTTATTTGCAAATGTTCGGCCTTATCTGACATATGCTAAATTGCCTTTAGCGCAGCCTCATAATTTGGCTCTTCGCCAATCTGTGGCACGAGTTGATTGTACGTTACTTTTCCAGACGTATTCACCACCACCACGGCACGGGCGAACAATCCCGCGAAAGCGGAATCTAACAACTCCACTCCATACGCTTTTCCAAATCCGCGACTTCGAAAATCAGAAAGCGTAATGGCTTTATCAATTCCTTCTGCACCACAGAATCTTTTTTGCGCAAAAGGCAGATCTTTTGAAATACATAAAATCACCGTGTTGTCTATTGCGGCCACGCGCTTATTAAACTCGCGCACCGATGTTGCGCATACGCCTGTATCTACACTCGGGAAAATATTCAGTACCACATTTTTTCCAGTAAAATCTTTCATCGACACATCTTTCATGTCGGTAGAGGTTAAAACAAAATCAGGGGCAGAAGAACCAACGCTCGGTAATTCGCCAACGATGTTGGCTGGGTTAGGGCCAAGTTTAGTTTGTGACATAAAAGAAAGAAGTTAGTAGTTAGGGTTTAGAATTTAGAACCTGGACTAACGTAAACGATCTGAGTCGCGCACCATTTTTTCGTCTTTACGAATGAAGCGCAATGCTAGCCAATTAAAGGTTACAGCCGCAAACGTAATCCACAAGTTAAAACCCATTTTGCCGGGATATTGTTTTGCCAGCGGATTGAAAAACAACACCATCGCTACCATCACCAATGCCAACACTAGCGAGTTCAATGTGCCGATCTTCACTTGCGCTATCCGGTTTTCAAATTTGGTGATGCTGATCACAGCCAGCGTGGCCGCTGTTGCCATCAGTACAGCCGCCAGCACATACGGAAAATAAGCCGTGGTGCGCTGTTCGCCTGCTACCACCGTATAATGCAGCGGATAAAGTTGGTGCACGTTGCCCGTGGCCGTGTCATTAAAAATCCCGATTGGCAAAAACAGGCAAACCACCATGCAAATTACCACCATAATCAGAAACACCGTTTGAACCCTTTGCCACATACTCTAGTTGATTTAACTTGCGACAAAAGTAATAAAATGGCTTCAGGCTACAAGCCCCATGCTGATCGTGAGGTCAAATTAGATTGTGGCCTGAAGCTGTAGCCTGTGGCCAAAAAATTTTCACACATGAACACTCCCTACATTATCGACATACTCCGCACACCCATTGGCAAATACGCAGGAACACTGGCCTTAGTCCGCCCTGATGATTTGGCAGCGGAAGTGATCAAGCAACTCATTCAACGCAATCCGGGTCTTGATGTAAACTTAATTGAGGATGTAGTGTTCGGTGCTGCCAACCAAGCGGGCGAAGACAATCGAAATGTAGCACGCATGGCATTGCTGCTCGCAGGCTTGCCCACTTCTGCGGGAGGTGTCACTGTCAATCGACTTTGTGCATCTGGCTTGCAAGCCATAATGGACGCCAGCCGGGGAATTATAAATGGCGATGGAGAAATTTATATTGCAGGAGGAGTAGAGAGCATGAGTCGCGCACCCTTTGTAATGCCGAAGGCAGAAGAAGGCTTTTCGCGCAAAGCGGAAATGTTTGATACCACCATCGGCTGGCGATTTGTTAACTCTAAACTTTCCAAACTATATCACCCCTACTCCATGGGTGAAACAGCCGAGAACGTAGCCGAGAAATGGAAGATCACACGCGAATCGCAAGATGAATTTGCCTTGGCCTCCCAGCAAAAATATTCTACCGCACACCAAGCAGGAAAATTCAATGACGAGTTGATCACCGTCAAAATCCCGAAAGGAAAAGAAATCATCGATTTTAACAAAGACGAATACCCACGCGAAACGAGTTTAGAAAAACTGGCTTCACTAAAACCGGCCTTCAAACAAGGCGGCTCAGTCACTGCAGGAAATTCATCGGGCATCAACGATGGTGCAGCAGCATGTTTGATTGCCAGCGAAGAATCGGTAAAAAAATTAAACCTAAAACCTTTGGCGCGAGTGATCTCAATGGCCATTGCCGGGGTAGATCCCGCCTATATGGGCGTGGGCCCCGTACCAGCTGTAAAAAAAGCTTTGCAGCGTGCCAACTTAAAACTTTCTGATATTGGATTGATAGAGTTGAACGAGGCCTTTGCCTCACAATCACTCGCCTGCATAAAAGACCTTAACATCAATCCGGAAATTGCAAATGTAAACGGTGGCGCAATTTCCATTGGCCATCCATTAGGTTGCAGCGGTGTTCGCATCAGCGCCACACTCATTCACGAAATGAAACGAAGAAAAGTGAAGTATGGAATTGCTACCATGTGTATTGGCGTTGGCCAAGGGGCTGCGGTCGTTTATGAATTAGCATAGGCTATGTTAAAATTATTCCGAAAAATAAGACAGAAAAACATAGAGGCTGGAAAAGTAAAAAACTACCTACTTTATGCCATCGGGGAAATCGTACTGGTGGTCATTGGGATTTTAATTGCCCTACAGATAAATAGCTGGAGTGAAGAGAACAAGGATCAAAAACTAGAACAATTGTATTATTGTAAGTTTTTAGAAGATGTAGAACAGGATTTGGCTCTGTTACAAGAACAAGAAAACGATAATAGTATGCGCATTGCTGCAACTAATCGGTTAATTCATTTACTACAAAAAGAAAAGCCAGAAAGAAGCGAAGTAGTAAAAAGCTTACGAGATGCTGTCAATAAAACTTCCTTTCCCTTTACGGTAAGCCAAAATGCATTTGATGACCTAAAGTCAAGTGGCAAACTAATCGTTATTGGGGACGGCAGCCTTAAGAAAAAGCTACTAAACTATTATGTAGACTTGCAAGGATATGCCGGTGTTCTTAAGACATCAAATGAAGCAGTAGTAAATGTTTTTTCAAATCCATCTAAGGATTTTGTTGCCATCGGATTTCAAGAACTTCAGGCTGTCAAGAGCGTCCTTGACACAACCTTAGTAGATATCGATAGATTAAACTCAGTCGACTATCCTTCTGACCTCGTACGCAAAACCCTTCTAAGTGACGCGATCTACTATATACAAATAAATGCGCGGGCTATCGCCATCCGCAACCTTATGCGGGACGAGATTTTGTCAATGAAAGAAGTGCTTGAGAAAAAGTGTTCAGCAAAGGGATGAGATTCTTCTTCGAAATAACCTACAACGGCACCAACTACCACGGCTGGCAAAATCAAGCTAATGCGGTTGGTGTACAAGAGGTCGTAGAAGATGCATTATCCAAAATATTCCGAACTAATATTGAAATAGTCGGCAGCGGGCGCACCGATGCCGGTGTCCATTGCGTGCAACAATTTTTTCATGCCGATCTGGATAAAGAGTTTGACGAAGAAAGCTGGCTCATCAAACTCAATTCCTTACTCCCGCGCGATATTGCGATTCGATCGATCAAACCTGTAAAAGAAGATGCACATGCTCGCTATGATGCCTTCGAGCGTTCGTACGAGTATAAAATAACCAGCGTAAAAGATCCCCTCCTGATTGGATTAGCCTATTACCACTTTAAACCCATCAATATCCAAACCATGAACCAGGCAGCCTCGTTACTAATTGGAGAAAAAGATTTTGAATGCTTCAGCAAAGTAAAGACAGATGTAAATCACTTTATTTGCGATCTCAAATTGGCTCAGTGGAATCAAAAAGGTGATTTGCTTGTTTTCCGCGTCACCGCCAACCGGTTTTTGCGCGGCATGGTGCGAGCAATTGTAGGAACCTTGTTGGATGTGGGTACAGGAAAGATTACAATAACAGAATTTGAACATATTTTGAAAAGCAAAGACCGAAAGAAAGCAGGGATGAACGTGCCGCCTGAAGGTTTGTATTTAACAAGTGTCAAGTATCCAATTAAAATATTTTTAAAATAGACTCCTCCCCTCTTAAGAAAATAAGCCTTCGAGCAAATTTTCCTTCTCCTTTTGGAGAAGGTGGCCGAAGGCCGGATGAGGTAGAGGGGCAAGAGGTGAGGTAATGGAAAAGGAAAAAGCAAGCAGCGGCAACATCATCGACTTCAAGGTCCTCATGCGGATCATGCAGTTCGTGCGACCCTACAAAGGAAGGTTCTACTTCGTGATCGTGCTTACTTTTCTGTTAGGCATCCTGACACCGATCCGGCCACTGCTCATTCAATACACGCTCGATTCAGATGTTCAGTTCGGAAACTACTGGGGCATGGTAAACATAATGCTGATCATCTTAGGATTATTAGTGGTTCAGTCAATGGTTCAATACGCCCACACGTATATTTCAGGAAGGATCGCGCAGTTTGTCATCCGCGACATTCGCATTCAATTGTACCAGCATTTGATCAGTCTCCGTCTCCGGTTCTTTGATAAGACCCCCATCGGCCGATTGGTCACCCGTACCATCTCAGACGTGGAGACCCTTGCCGATGTTTTTAGTGAAGGCTTGGCTGCGATGGCAAGCGATTTACTCCAAATCATCTTCATTTTGGCTTTTATGTTTTACATCGACTGGCGGTTAACGTTGGTGAGTTTGTCTACTATTCCGCTGATGTTGTTAGCTACCTACGTGTTTAAAGAAAAAATAAAAGTCGCATTTAATGACGTGCGCAATGCCGTTTCTAATTTAAACTCATTCGTGCAAGAGCATATTACCGGAATGAACATCGTGCAGATTTTCGGAAGTGAAAAAAAGGAATTTGATAAGTTCAAAGAGATCAACAAAGAACATCGTGACGCTCATTTGAGATCAGTCCTGTACTATTCCGTTTATTTTCCGGCAGCCGAAATTATTGCGGCCATGGGCACAGGCCTATTGGTGTGGTATGGTGCGAAGGGCGTTATCAATATGGAAGCCACCGGCATGACGGTTGGCAAACTGGTTTCATTTATCATGTTCATTCAATTATTCTTTCGCCCTATCCGCATGATTGCCGACCGGTACAATACGCTGCAAATGGGCATTGTGGGTTCGTCTCGAATAATAAATTTGCTGGATGACAGAACAGATGTCATGTCAAACGGAACTAAGTCACCGTCTGAAATTAAAGGAGAAGTAAAATTCAATCACGTTTGGTTTGCTTACAATGAACCGGAATATGTGTTGAAAGATATCAATCTGGAAATAAAACCGGGCGAAACCATTGCCTTGGTGGGCGCCACCGGTGCGGGAAAATCTTCCATTATCAATTTGCTCAATCGCTTTTACGAAATTAATAGAGGCACGATCGAAGTCGATGGAATCGATATCAAAGAGTTTGATATGAAATCGCTGCGCCAAAACATTGGCGTGGTTTTACAGGATGTTTTTCTCTTTTCTGACACAATACGAAACAATATTACACTGGGGAATGCAGATGTTACCGATGAAATGATCCTCCATGCTGCAGACTTAGTAGGAGCCCGGAGATTTATTGAAAGACTGCCCGGTGGTTTGGGGTACAATGTGATGGAACGGGGCGCCACCCTGTCTGTAGGGCAGCGTCAATTGCTTTCTTTTATTCGGGCTATGGTGTATGACCCCAAGATACTAGTGCTGGATGAGGCCACGTCCTCCGTGGACACAGAGACCGAAGAGATGATTCAAAATGCAATCGCAAAAATGATGACTAACCGTACCTCCATTGCTATTGCCCACCGACTTTCCACCATCCAGAAAGCAGATAAAATTATTGTGCTTGACAAAGGTGAGATCAAAGAATCAGGTACCCACGAAGAGCTAATCAGCCACAACGGATTCTATGCCCAGTTACATAAAATGCAGTATAAAGAAGTGGTCTAGCCGGTCATCGCTCTAAAGGGCTTACACCCAAACTCATGTCTGCAAAAGAGCTATATTTGCTTTAATGGCTCACCTGAAAACTGGTTTAATTCTTTTTCTTTTGCTGATTGCCGCCTGCGCGGACAGTCTGTCTCAGGTAAGGAAGAGCGTGCAATCAGCTCGTTACGGGGTGCCTAAAATATCCCGAGCAAAGGCTATTATTATGTGTCCGATCTTTGAAGAGAGCCGTTATCCTTATCAGGGGCTAGGGTTTAAAGTGGGCGATCCATTAGCTCTTACCTACAAATTTTACCCAAGTAAACACTGGGCTTTCGCGATAGATGGTGGAAAAACAGCCAGCGGGCTTTACAACAAGTATTATCGGGGTCAATTTACAAGCCAGAAAACAGAGGCTATCCAAGATGTTATTGCCAGAGACCCTTTTATTGATACCGTTGGAAATGCCCAGAGCGTCAAATATCTCACTCACAAGGCCAACTCGGATTGGTTTCTAGAAGCAAAATTTCTCTATCAATGGGATGCTGAAAAAATTTCGAAGGGCTTGCAACTCTATGTGGGAGCAGGATGGCAATGGAGGAATACCAATCTCACATTCGAATACCTTTATGAGAATGGTCGATTCGAAAGCAAAAATGGACGTATCACACAAAATACTTTTACCTATGGCCCAGTAGTACTGGTAGGTTTTGAATACTCCTATTTCACGCTACCTATTTCTGCTTTCATTGAGGTAGAAATGTTTACCGATGTGTTTGCAGATCCCGGTTATCAACGGTTTCAGGGAGGCGTTGGCCTTCGATATATTTGGTAAAGCTATTTAGTCGAGTTTCTTAGTACACTGTTCTTCTTGCTATAGCTGAAGTAGATAATCAAACCAAACAACAGCCAGCCAATAGCTGCCAATTGAGTGTTTGTATCCAGCGAGTATATCAACGCAGAACAAATCACCATCCCAAGGATAGGCACAAGCGGAACCAACGGTGTTCTAAAAGGCCTGACTGCCTCGGGGTTCTTGACGCGCATCACCCAAATACCTAGGCATACAAGCACAAAGGCAAACAGTGTTCCAAAGCTTGTTAAATCACCCGCTACACTTCCGGGAACTAACCCACCAAACAGGGAAACAAAAACAAACAATATCCAGTTGGCTTTAAAGGGTGTACGGAACTTTGAATGCAATTCCGAGAAAACTTTCGGCACCAAGCCATCCTTAGACATCGAATAAAATACGCGTGATTGGCCCATCAACATTACCAATATCACGGAAGAGAATCCTGCCAAAATAGCTACGGTAATGAGTGTCGCCAGCCATTCATATCCGGGCATATAATTCTTAATCGCATACGCTACAGATGCTTCTTTACCTGCCACTTTAAATTCCTGCCAGTTGGCGATGCCAGTTAACACATGTGAGAACAGAACAAATAATATCGTACAAATCACCAGCGACCCTAAAATGCCAATCGGCATATCGCGCTTGGGATTTTTTGCCTCTTGTGCCGCAGTCGATACGGCATCAAAACCAATGAAGGCAAAGAACACAATACTAGCGCCTCCTAATACGCCTCCCCATCCGTGGCGGTTCCAATCTTCATGACCAACCTGATCAGGAATGGTAAAAGGTGTATAATTAGCCTCGTTGATAAACCCCCATCCCAACGCAATAAAAATCAGAACGATGGAAACCTTTATAAAAACAATTATTGCATTTAAGCTTGCCGACTCTTGTGTGCCCTTGATCAATATTAGAGTAAGCACAAATAAGATGAAAACAGCAGGCACATTGATAATTCCTGAGACGCCATTCGATGAGGTTTCCAAGGGGCCGTGACACCATTGATATGGAATCGTCCCTCCCAATAAACTATTCAGATATTCACTCCACGCGATGGATACTGTGGCCGAAGCCAATGCATATTCCAAAACCAACGCCCACCCAATAATCCACGCCATAAATTCTCCCATGGTAACATACGCGTAGGCGTAAGCACTACCTGCAATTGGAATCATTGCCGCAAACTCGGCATAACATAGCCCTGCAAAAGCACAGCCAATGCCCGCAACGATGTAGGAGATCACTACCGCAGGTCCTGCAGCATCACCTGCCGCTGCTGCTGTACGTACAAAAAGTCCGGCACCAATGATTGCACCTATACCCAAAGCGATCAGGTTCCAAACACCGAGGGTGCGTTTTAATCCCTTCCCGGTGTCACCCTCTTGCATCATCATTTGATCCAATGACTTCTTAATAAAAAGACTCATGTAAATAGTATTAGGTAAATATTATCCCTAAAAGTAAAAATAATAATGAATTAAGGAAGCTATAATTTTTTGGGTGGCGGCCTATGCTACTTCTTAGCTTTGGACGCATCAAACTTAACCTTCACCAGCACTTCGCTTTCAATCGCCAAATTGTCTTCTGTGGTGGGCGACCAAGCAGGGCCGTCTTTTACTAAACGTACCACTTCCTCATCACACCCGCTTCCTAGGCTTTTGACTACTTTAAAATCATCTAATTGCCCGTCAGTTTTTACCGTAAACCTCACTTGCACTTTGCCCTTTATTTTCTTATCCAATGCTTCCGAGGTGTATCGAACATTATTATCTAAGTACTTGTCATAAGCCTTTCTTCCTCCTGCCGGCTCTGCTAATCTAACTACCGGTACGTGGTCAGGATCGTGTTTAGGGCTATACCCCACCACCACCACTTCGCTCAATTGAGAGACATCGGGTCCTAATTTTACATCCATATTTTGTTGCTTTTTAACGGCAATTATTTTGGACTGAAACCCAATATAAGAGAAAGCTAATTTCTGATCCGGACCTTCTATGGGCAGTTGATAATTGCCGTTCTCATCCGTGACAGTTCCAATTGTGGTGCCAGAGAGAATTACATTAACACCGGGAATTGGTGTTGCGTCTTCTTCAGAAAGAACCTTGCCTCTTACAAAATTAGAAACAGGAATGGCAGCCTTTCGGGACATCGAAGGAGCGGCTGCAATGGCTTCACTTTTCTTAGCGTCCAAATTGGCTTTTTGTCTGCTGGCTGCTTGGTTTGAGAGGGCCAGCTCCGCCTCTTGCGCTACCACAACCTCCTCCTTACTTTTCGCGTCATCTAACAACGCAACTTTCTCTTCTTTAAATTCAGCTTCCGATTCAGCGTCCCTGTTTTCATTTTCACTAGCTGGAACAACCGCCTTTTTTTCAGCGATCCCTCCGCTGATTTTTGAATCCGTTGAACTGATCGGCTCTTGTTTGGTTTGGCTATCTTCTTTTTTAAGCTCTTGTGGTTTAGCTAGTGCGGGCGTCTGTTTAGGTTCTTCCTTTTTTAAAGACATGTTTTCATTTGGAGCTACAGGAATTAGCTTGTAGGCGAACCAAAAAGCACCAAAAATCAACAGCAATGAAGCGGCAATTCGCAACGGCCAAAACCATTGGTTGGTTGGCTTATTCGGGCTGGTTGCAATTGGGGCAGTTGACTTTTGGGCAAACATGGCAACTACTTGCTTATCGGCTTTCGCATGAATGCGCTCATTTAGTTCGCTGACATCCGAACCAAATTCTTCGATTGAAATAGTCGATCCGCCCTTCAAGGCATCCGCCAGAAAAGGATCTTGAAGCGCCTTTTTTTCCAACGCATGCATTTCGGTCGAGGTAAGCTCTCCACGCCTGTATTTTTCAATATCGTCTTTCCACTCATCCATTTTTTTCCATACAAATTTTTAGATTTCGCTTTCCATTTTGGATGTAACTCTTCACTTTGTTCAAATCCAATCCCGTAAGGCTGGTAATGTCCTTATAGCATTTTTCTTGTAGATAGAATAACCGAACGCATTGCTGCTGATCGGTGACCAACTCACCGATACACCTTTCTAATTTAGTAAGATTTTGCTCCATGTCAGGCTCTTCTTCCAGATGCAGCAGGAACTCATTTTCCATAAGCTGGGGCGAAAATTCTTCCATACGCTTGCCCTTGCGAGCACGCAACTGCATCAAACAGTGGTTTCGGGCAGTTACATAAAGCCAGCTTTTGAAGTTTTCAACCTGATGGTTTAGTAAGGTTTCAATCAACTTTTCAAATACCTGCATTACAGCATCCTTGGCATCATCTCGATCTTTCAAATAGTTGAGACAGACCCCATAAACCAGCGAAGTATAACGACTGTAAAGTGTACCCAAGTGTGCTAAATCCCCCGACTCTTTGTAAAGCTGGATCAAGTCTATATCTGTGGCCAGTTGTCTTTGCACGCTTCAATATAAAATTTTTTAACCTTTTTTTATGGAATTGCTTTCGCGGATGCATCTGATAGGAAATTTTAAACCCACAATTATGAAAAAGCAAGTTTTAATGTTGATCGCGCTGATGGTCCTGTCTTTCGGGTTCATAGCCCCTGAAGACCGAACGCTAACCGGCAAAGTAACCGCTGCTGCTGACAACAGGCCCCTTTTCGGGGTAAATGTTTCGCTCAGGGGGACTTCGGTCGGTACAGTTACCGATGCACAAGGAAACTATTTATTGAAGGTTCCCCAAAAAGCAGGCACGCTCGTCTTTGCATTTGTTGGAATGAAAACCATGGAAGTAAAAATTGGAACTCAAAACCGCATCGATGTTGCTTTGCAAGAAGATGTTTCTCAACTGAATGAAGTGGTGGTGACGGACTTCAGTCGGATAAAACGAAAATTGTTTGGCGGCAGGGAAGATACTAAAGGAGCAGCAATGCCCGACCGCGAATATAAATCAATCTCAAATCATGCAGAGTACGAAACCCAGCCCGTCTTTAATACCGAAGAATACGATGGTATAAATGAGAACATTTTCCACGGGGCGCTGCAAAATCCTCTCTCCACTTTTTCGATCGATGTAGATGCAGCCTCGTACAGCAATGTGCGCAGGTTTATTCAACTGGGTCAACGCCCTCCAAAAGATGCGGTACGCATTGAAGAAATGATCAATTATTTTGACTACGACTATGCCCAACCCAAAGGAGAAGATCCCTTTTCTATCAACACAGAGATTTCTTCAGCTCCATGGAATTCAAAGCACAAACTAGTACATATAGGGTTGCAGGGTAAAAACATTCCGAAAGAAAATTTACCTCCAACTAACTTGGTTTTCTTGATCGATGTGTCTGGTTCTATGAGTGACGAAAATAAACTGCCGCTGTTGAAATCGTCTTTTAAACTTTTGGTCGAACAGCTTCGCGAACAAGATCGGGTAGCCATTGTAGTCTATGCAGGTGCAGCTGGATTGGTGTTGCCAAGCACCTCTGGTGCAGACAAGAAAAAAATCATTGAGTCGTTGGAAAATTTACAGGCAGGTGGCTCTACCGCTGGTGGAGCGGGTATTCAATTGGCGTACAAAATCGCTAAGGAGAATTTTAGAGATGGTGGCAATAACCGGGTGATTCTGGCCACTGATGGCGACTTTAATGTTGGCGAATCAAGCAACGGAGGAATGGAGCGGTTGATCGAAGAGAAAAGAAAAGACGGTATTTTCTTGACTGCCCTCGGATTTGGAATGGGTAACTACAAAGACTCCAAAATGGAAATATTGGCCGATAAAGGAAACGGAAACTATATGTACATCGATTCCATTTTGGAGGCACAAAAGGCGTTGGTTACGGAATTTGGAGGAACTCTTTTTACCATCGCAAAAGACGTGAAACTGCAAATCGAATTCAACCCTGCGAAGGTAAAGGCCTACCGGTTGATTGGCTATGAAAACCGCGTATTGAAAAATGAAGATTTTAATAACGATAAAAAAGATGCGGGCGAACTAGGCTCGGGTCATAGCGTTACGGCTCTTTACGAAATCATTCCGATAGGAGTAGATAGTGAGTTTTACAAAATCGATGCGCTGAAATACCAATCCATTAAAGTTAATCCGGTCGCAAGCAAAACTGACGAGATTATGACCGTAAAGTTTCGCTACAAAAAACCAGATAGCGAGGTAAGCAAATTGATTGTTCATCCTTTATTAGATCGAAGCATAGAACTGAGCGAAACATCAGAAAATTTCAGGTGGTCGGCAGCAGTAGCGGCTTACGGGATGCTATTGAGGGAATCTGAATACATCAAGGGCTTTTCTACAGAAGATATTCTTGCTCTAGCGAGAAATTCAAAAGGTATTGATAAGGAGGGGTACCGAACTGAATTGATTAATATGGTTAAGGCAGCAAGCGCTATAGCTAGACACTAAATTAACCTGCCTTTCAACAAAATCTGATTAGTGGTACACCACTGGTCAGATTTTTTATTTGTTCAATTGCAGCTAAATTGCAAGTTGATGAAAAATCCTGTTCAGATAAGTGTTGTCATTATTACTTTCAATGAGGAAAAAACTATTGGCCGATGCATTGATTCTGTGCGGCAAATCGCAGACGAAATTGTTGTAGTTGATTCCTTTTCGAAGGATACTACAAAAAGAATATGTGTTGAGAAAGGCGTGCGCTTTTTAGAACATCCTTTCGAAGGTCATATCCAGCAAAAGAATTTTGCTCTATCGCAAGCCAGCAACCAACATGTATTGGCTCTGGATGCAGACGAGTACTTATCCCCGGAATTGTTCAAATCAATATTGTCCGTGAAAGAAAATTGGAGGGGGCATGCCTATAAAATGAACAGGTTATCAAGTTATGGTGGTAAATGGATCAAACATGGAAATTGGTATCCCGATCAAAAGATTCGTCTTTGGGATAAGCGATTGGGGGGTTGGGGGGGAGAAAATCCACATGATAAAGTTATTTTAAGCACGGGCAGCCAAATAGCTCATCTTTATGGTAATTTAATGCACACCGCCTACTCCGATTGTGAAGAAACGCTTTTAAAAATTCAACAATATTCTTCCATCTTTTCAAAAGAAAACACTGCCAAGAAATCAACATCGATTGCAAAGATAGTAGGACACTCCTTTTTTGCCTTTTCAAAAAGTTACTTCATTAAATGTGGATTTCTAGATGGTTTCGAGGGACTCATGGTAGCCGCTGCAGAAGCGAATCATGTATTCTACAAATATTCTAAGCTTTACGAAGCCAATAAACGCGCGTTGATTGGCCAAAGAATCATTATTAGCAGAACCGATAACCTCGGTGATGTTGTTTTAACTTTACCAATTGCCGGATATCTAAAATCGATATACCCGAATGCGGAAGTCTATTTCATTGGAAAAAAATATACTGAAGCGGTAATCGCTCAATGTGTCCATATTGATCACTTTTTAGATCGGGAAGAAGTATTAAGTAATGAATCAATACTCTCTTCCATTGCTGCCGAAACCATTCTGTTCATCTTTCCAGATGAGCCGCTTACCCAGTTGGCCAAAAAATTAAAAATTCCAACGCGTGTAGCTACCGCCCATCGCTGGTTCAATTGGTTACACTGTAATAAACTGGTTGACTTTAGTCGATTGAATTCAACGTTGCATGAAAGTCAACTTAATTTTAAGTTGCTCAAGCCATTCTGGTTGAATGTAAATCCTGATTTGACTGAAATTGCTACTTTTTATGGTCTAAAGCCGTTAATCAAAGATTTCAACTATTTGTTAAGTGCAAATAAGTTTAATCTCATCATTCACCCTAAATCAAAAGGGAACGGAAGAGAATGGGGACTTAAAAATTATCACCAACTGATTCAAAGTCTTCCGAAAGAATCGTTTCACATTTTGATTACTGGACTGAAGGAGGAAGAAAATATTATCAGAGGAGAACTTCCCGAGCTACTAAACACAGAAGGTGTTCAAAATGTGATGGGTCAACTTACTTTAGAAGAAATGATTTCCCTGATTAATCAAGCAGATGGCTTGGTTGCTTCGGGTACAGGAGTACTTCATTTAGCTGCTAGTCTTGGTAAATTTACAGTGGGTCTTTTTCCTCCAATTCGCCCAATTCACCCCGGACGATGGGGCCCAGTGGGACCGAATGCCACTTATTTAGTATTAGATAAAAACTGTTCTGACTGCAAGAACAGCACAAAATGTGCCTGCATGCAGTCCATTAAAGTGTCTCAAGTAGCAAGTAGATTACTGTCGTTCAATTTGACGTTAAAAGACAAGGAGAAGGCTATCACCGCTATCCCATCGCAACAAAAAAAGGAAATTGTATGAAAATATATGATTGCTTTTCCTTTTTCAACGAATTGGACCTGCTGGAAATTAGGTTGAATGAGTTAGATTCTGTCGTAGATGTGTTTGTTTTGGTAGAGGCAACCCGCACCTTTCAAAAAAAACCAAAGCCGCTTTACTACGAAGAAAACAAATTACGTTTTGCTAAATTCCAACATAAAATTAGACACATTGTTGTAGATCACTATCCAACTTTTTTCTCTCGATTCAAGATACCCAAACCGATGGATTATGATCATCACCAAAAAGATCAGGTTAAGCAAGCGTTGACAGATTGTGCACCCGAAGATATCATCATCTATTCTGATGTGGATGAGATTCCAAGGGCAGATCTAATAAGCAAGCACAAAAACATCCCCGGAGTAAAAGTTTTTCAGCAAAGAATTTACCATTACTTCCTCAATTGCCTCGAGGTTGAAAAAAATAACGCTGAGATGCCTAAGTGGTGGTATGGTCCGGTAATGATTGATTTTAAGGGGTTTAAATCGGTTAAAAAATTAAGGGTATTACGCGAGGTGCACAAGTATAGAGGAAATATAATAATACCCGATGGGGGTTGGCACTTTACCTCGTTGGGTGGGGTCGAAAAAATTATTCATAAAATAGAATCTTTTGGCCACTCAGAGTATAATAATTTAGCGTTTAAAAACGCAGAAAAAATTAGAGGTCAAATTGAATCCGGTAGAAGTGTATTCGGTCAGGATATATATTGCTCATTTAAAAAAGTGGATGAAAGTTTCCCTACCTATATCCAACAACACCAAAAAGAACTTTCCATTTACATTTCTGAAAAAGAGTAACAATAATGCAAAAGAGTATCTCGGTAGTGATACCTAATTACAACGGACAAAGTCTGTTGGAGGCAAATCTTCCATCTGTCTTTCAAGCACTCAAAAACGCCAATGTTGAACATGAAGTAATAGTTTCCGATGATGCCTCCCAAGATGATTCGTTACTATTTCTTCAGGAAAATTACTGCAACATCGTTATCGCTTCATGTGATAAAAACAAAGGTTTCTCCCCCACGATTAACAAAGGGATTTTGATGGCGAAAAAGGATCTTGTTTTTCTGCTCAATAGCGATGTGGCTTTACTCCCTGATTATTTTACTAGTTTATTTCAATACTTTGCAAAAGAGGAAACATTCGGTGTTTGTGGACGGTTTATCGGATTAAACGATGAGGTTATTCAAGATGCCGGAAAATATCCGAGGCTTTTACGTTCAAGGAAACTACAACCGTTTAATTTTTATGTGCACAATCCCACACAATGGGTGCCTACACTTTTCCTCTCAGGAGGCGGGGCGCTAATAGACAGAAAAAAGCTTTTTCAATTGGGCGGCTTTGACGAGATCTATGCGCCTTTCTATTACGAGGACACCGATTTGTCCGTTCGCGCTTGGAGGCTTGGATGGAAATGTTATTATGAACATCAAGCCATTTGCCGACATCCAGCATCCATCACTATCAACAAGTTCAATAAAAAAAGAAGCATCTGGATAGTTACCCAGCGCAATAAACTTATTTTTCACTCTATTCATCTAAGCAAGGCGTCAAAACTTCGCTGGAATTCCAGACAATTAATAACGCTGCTTGTACAGGCTATTATTTTCAGATGGAAGTATCATGTTGCTTTTTTTAAGTATCTTGAAAAGCGATCACAGATAAAACAATCCAAGCAAAGGAATGTAAAAATGTTCCAAGACAATAACGTCCCAATGGAAACTGCTATTAGTATAATATGTTTGGAAATTGATAAGCAAAATGTAATTAAGCTTTAATGTATTATGAGTTTTGATATTTTAGCTAAGCCAGAGATTTACTTCAATGTAGTGAGAAAGGAAATGCTTCCCTTTGTGCCTAAAGAAGCTAAGATCATTTTAGAAATTGGATGTGGCGATGGTAACTTCGGTAGTTTATTGTTAAGAAATGGGGCAACAGAAGTTTGGGGTATCGAGTATGAAAAGGAGCAAGGTGAAGCCGCAAAAAAAATAATGACAAAGATCTTTGTTGGAGATGTTTCTGAACAACTGTTAAACTTGCCCGATCAATATTTTGATGCCATCGTATGTAATGACGTCTTGGAGCATTTAATCGATCCCTACACAGTCATCAACAGGCTAAGACCCAAACTAAAAAAAGATGGAATAATGATAAGTTCTATCCCCAACATCCGGTATTTTAGAAACCTATTCGACTTTTTTTTCAACAAAAATTGGGATTATACTGATAGTGGTATTATGGACAAAACTCATTTGCGTTTCTTCACATATAAAAGCATTCGAAAGATGTTTGAATCAAATGGTTATGAAGTAATTAAAATGGAGGGTATAAATCCCACCAAGTCGGTTCGCCCACTTATTTGGAACATGTTTCTGCTGGGCAGCTTTTGGGATGTTCGTTATTTGCAATTTGCCACTATCGCCAAAGTGAAATGAACAGCAACGAACAAAAAAAAATCTATCGCAAGATAAAATCTAGAAAACTGGCAATCCATCATTCTTGCGAGGTAGGCGTTTATTTGCCACAAACATCCAACATTATTGATTTTATCAAAGAAGGTGTTCGAGCAAGTTTAGTAGAAGCAGATCCGGAAACCGTTAAGATTCTGAGGGTGTATTTTAAAGAATACAATGTCACTATTTTTCCGGTAGCTGTTTGGTGTCAATCCGGCACCATTCGATTATCGCGTGCAGCTGCTTCTACTTTTGTGTCCGAGCTTGAATCCAGTCCGGCTATTGTAAATGATAAATATAAGGTAACTCTTGACAACAGTTTCGAGGTGAGTTGTGTGGTGTTCTCAGAAATTGATGATGGCAGTATTGATTTATTGAGCATTGATATTGAAGGTGGGGAATGGTACGTAATCCGAAATCTAAAAAGTAAACCCCAAGTCATCTCCGTTGAAACTCATGGAAAGTATTACACGAATCCTTTTATAAAAGAAATAAAGCAATGGATGACGGAAAATGAGTACATCATTTGGTATCAGGATTCCAGCGATACTGTTTTTATAAGAAAGGGGATAATAAAACCTTCAGTTCAAGACAAGGTGGAGACCTTACTTTTTCAAGGAAAACTCCGCTGGAAAAAATTCAAACGTGTTTTTAAAAAGAAATAATCTGCCCGATTTGAAATGAAAGTCAGTGGCTTCACATTTGTACGAAATGCTCTTAAATATGATTATCCTGTAATTGAAGCAATTACTTCGGTACTTCCTATAGTTGATGAATTTATCGTGGCTGTAGGAAACTCCGAAGATGCTACACTCGAATTAATTAGAAGTATCCCTTCTGACAAAATAAGAATTATCGAAACCGTTTGGGACGATTCCCTCCGCGAAGGCGGCAAGGTGCTTGCGAACGAAACGGATAAAGCCTTTCAAGCCATCTTGCCCAATGCTGATTGGGCTATCTATATTCAAGCTGACGAAGTAATCCATGAAAAATACCACGCGGAAATTCTTCGCCAGATGAAAGAACACCTTCGCAATCCATCTGTAGAAGGCCTTCTATTTCATTACAAACACTTTTATGGATCGTATGATTACATAGGGGAATCTTGGCGTTGGTACCGAAGAGAAATCAGAATCGTTAAAAATCAAAAAGACATTTTTTCTTATCGCGATGCTCAGGGATTTCGCAAAAAGCCAAACAAAAAGTTGAATGTAAAATTGATTAATGCTTACATTTATCATTACGGTTGGGTGCGCGACCCACGTGCGATGCAACGAAAGCAACGAGCCTTCAGTAGTTTGTACCACGATGATAGCTGGGTGGATGAACACGTGGCCAAGGCCGATGAATTTGACTACAGTCGAGTAGATTCATTGGAGGTGTTTAAGGAAACACATCCAGCCGTGATGAAACAACGAATCGAGCAAAAAAACTGGAAATTCGATTTCGATGTTTCAAAAAAAAACTACTCGTTGAAAGAAAGGCTAAAGCGACTAGTTGGAATCCGTATCGGTGAATACAAAAATTACAAAATCATTTAAGCTGCCTACTCATTGAATCCCCTTTCTTTACTACTTTTACCGTTTCATGGAACTAGAAGAAACCCCCAAGCAACACTACTCAGACAAGGAGAAAAGTGAAATTTTCAATGGGGAGTTCATGCCGCACATTCACTCTATGTATAACTTTGGCTATCGCCTCACATTGGATCGCGATGACGCCAAAGACCTTGTTCAAGACACTTATCTCAAAGCCTATCGTTTTATAGAATCATTCCAAAAAGGAACTAATGCAAAGGCTTGGCTGTTCCGCATTTTGAAGAACAGTTTTATCAATGATTATCGAAAGAAAAGCAAAGAGCCGAACAAAGTAGACTACCAAGAAGTAGAAACGTATTACAATTCAGAAGATGTAGACAGGCAGATTACCCCCGACCTGCGCGTAGAGTCGCTAAAAGACATGATCGGGGATGAGATCTCAAATGCGTTGAACTCATTGGATGTAGATTTCAGAACTGTAATTATTTTGTGTGATTTGGAAGGTTTTAAATACGAAGAGATGGCGAAAATTTTAGATATCCCCATTGGGACAGTTCGCAGCCGTCTGCACCGCGCAAGAAATTTGCTAAAAGAAAAACTAAGTGAGTATGCCAAGTCAATGGGTTATAATAAAGCATAGCGTATGAACAATATGAATCCTTTTGTAAAGCCTGAGCTGTCCAAGCCCACCTGCATGGAAATGCTTCAAACCATTTTAGATGACGAGGCCACGGATGATCAAAAAAAATATTTTAAAGCGCATATGGATCAGTGCATGCCTTGCTACAAGTCATACGACCTAGACATGTCAATCAAACAATTGCTTCAGTCCAAGTGCTGCGGGGGAGATGCACCGCAAGATTTAGTTGAAAAAATAAAAGTTCAAATGGCACAAACGAAATTCATCTAATGGCGGGGAAAGCGCTTATTTTTTCCGCTCCCTCAGGATCTGGAAAAACAACCATTGTTCACCATCTCTTAAAGAATAATACCGACTTAGGTTTTTCAATTTCAGCCTCCACCCGAGATAAGCGAGGACGAAGGGAAGTTGACGGCAAAGACTATCATTTTTTAAGCCCAGAAGAATTCAAACAGAAAATTGATGCCAATGAATTCATTGAGTGGGAGGAAGTCTATGCGGGAAATTTTTATGGCACGTTGATATCAGAAATAGAACGCGTTTGGAGGGAAGGAAAAAATGTAATTTTTGACGTGGACGTAAAAGGCGGAATCAATCTAAAAAAATATTTTGGAGAAAAAGCATTAGCCGTTTTTGTAAAAGTGCCATCGCTTGAAACGCTCGCGGAAAGATTGAAAGAACGGGGCACTGAATCGGAAGAAAGTTTTTCCAGAAGATTATTTAAGGCAAAATTCGAAATGACCTTTCAAGATAAGTTTGATGAGGTGCTGGTTAACGAAGATCTTGCCACTTCATTAGCGGAAGCCCAGCGGTTGTACGATAACTTCAAAGAGACTCATTAGCTTAGCTTCGACTATTGCCTATGAATGTAAATCAAAAAATCGGTCTTTTCTTTGGTTCCTTTAATCCCATTCACATCGGTCATCTGATCGTTGCCAACGTGATGGCAGAAAATACAGATTTGTCAAAAGTATGGCTGGTCGTTTCTCCGCAAAATCCTTTTAAGCCCAGCAAAGGATTGCTCCATGAATTCGATCGATTTGATTTGGTGAAAGCGGCCATTGCCGACCATTACAAACTAGAAGCATCAGATGTAGAATTTCACCTGCCCAAACCTAGCTACACCATCCATACGCTGGCACATCTCAAAGAAAAGTTTCCCGAGAAAGAATTTAAAGTGATTATCGGGGAAGACAATCTCGAATCTTTTGCCAATTGGAAAAACTATCAAGAAATTCTTGATCAGTTTGGGCTTTACGTTTATCCCCGCCTGAATGACTCACTCGGGCAGGCCCGCCAGCCCTTGGCATTCGGGCAGGCCCGCCTGAATGACTCACTCGGGCAGGCCCGCCAGCCCTCGGCATTCGGGCAGGCCCGCCTGAATGACTCACTCGGGCAGGCCCGCCAGCCCTTGGCATTCGGGCAGGCCCGCCTGAATGACTCACTCGGGCAGGCCCGACTCGATGTAACAAAATCCGAAATAAAGCGTCATCAGAACGTAAAGATGATTGAAGCTCCATTGATGGATATTTCGGCCACGTACATTAGAAATTGCATCAAGAACAATAAATCAATTCGTTACCTCGTTCCAGAGTCTGTCGAAACAATGATCCGCGTCAAAAATTTCTATCGATAATTTTGGTATTGACTCAACTTTACCCTCACAATCTGCGTCTACGCATTAGATGAAAAAAAAACATTATTTCTTCTTTCTGCTATTTGTAACCCCGTGTTTTGTGTTTGCGGGAGGAATTAAAGGAACAATCAAAGCCGATGATGGAAATGCATTAGCCTTTGCAAGTGTCTTTGTCAAACAAACTGCAGCTGGTGCCGCCACTGATTTAGACGGAAGATTTGAATTGTTGCTGCCCCCAGGTCAATACGATATCTTGTTTCAATATCTCGGTTATGAAACCCAACAAAGAAGAATAGAAATCGGCAATGATCTTGTTGAAGTTAATATCACCTTAAAAACTCAAGTAATCGTACTTCAAAATGTGGTGATAAAGGCCGGCAAAGAAGATCCTGCCTACACCATTATGCGCAAGGCCATTTCAAAAGCAAAATACCACACGCAACAATTAGATGGGTACACCGCGCGGGTTTATATCAAAGGCAAAGGACAGCTAAATGATTATCCGTGGTTTGCCAAAAAGGCTTTGGAAAAGGAAGGCATAACAAAAGATCGGCTTTTTATATCAGAATCCGTAAGTGATGTCAAATACACGCGGCCTAACAAGTTTGAAGAAAAAGTTATAGCCGTTTATACAAAAGGTAACAACCGCGATACTTCGCCAAACCAGTTTATCAACGGAAGTTTTTATGAGCCCGAAATTGCGGAGGTCGTCACGCCTCTGTCACCCTCCGCTTTTTCCTATTATCGGTTTGAATACCTAGGCTCTTTTAAGGACAATCAATATGAAATCAGCAAAATAAAAGTGATCCCCCGGTCCAAAGGAGATAACATTTTTCAGGGCATTCTTTTCATTGTGGAAGATTGGTGGAGTATTCACAGCTTGGATTTAAGCGTAATGAAATTGGGAATTAAAGCGCAGGTAAAACAAATTTATAATCCAATTGATGATAAGGCTTGGCTTCCGGTATCCATTCAATTCAAAGCCAATGGAAAAATATTCGGGTTCGACTTTGAAGGCAACTATATGGCCACCGTGAAAGATTACAAAATCAAATTGAATCCAGCATTGATTGTTCCAGAAATGAAAATGATCGATGAGAAAATTGAAAAAGAAGAAGCGAAGAAAATTGAAAAGAAATTCAGCAAAAAAGATCAGCAGATAAAAGAACGACTCGAATCCGGTAAAGAAGTTACCAATAAGGAACTCCGTCAAATGGTTAAAGAGTATGAAAAAGAAGAGCAAAAGAAAACCAAAGAACCCGAAGTAATTTCTGAAAATATCTTTAAAATTGATTCATTAGCTTACAAGAAAGACTCCACTTTTTGGTCAATGATTAGGCCGATGGCTCTTTCCAAGCAAGAAGAACGCGGGTATCGCGTTTCCGACAGTATGTCGGTAGTGGAAAAACAACGAGAAGAGGGCGATACGCTTCGCAATAAAAAGGGAAAAAAAGGATTTCAGCTAACGGATTTATTAGTGGGTGATACCTATAAGCTATCTAAAACTTCCGACTTCCGAATCCATTTTCCCTATGGGGGATTTAACACAGTGGAGGGATTTAATCTTGTTTACCGAACCAGCTACTACAAACGCTGGGTGGTCAAAGACAAAGCAGACAGCACCAAAAAACCACGGACATCGCGGCTGGAAATAAGCCCAATCGCTCGATATGCTTTTAGCCGTGAACTCCTTACCGGAAAATTGAGAATCGAATTCCGGAATTTTGACAAACGCATCACGTTAGAAGGTGGTCGATACATAGAACAATTCAACGCGGATCAGCCCATTCATTCATTTGTCAATACGCTCACCTCGTTAGTAAGTGGAGATAACTGGATGAAGCTTTATGAACAGGATTTTGTTAACTTGAAATATCGGCAGCGAGTCAATGACAAATTCACAGTTCATTCCGGTTGGTCGCTTTCCCGCAGGTCTGAGTTATTTAATAATTCCGATTATACATTCTTCAAAGACAATCGAGAAAATTACAGACCCAATGCACCCGTTAGTATCGAAAATCCCTCAACTAGCTTTGTTAACAATACTGCCTTTACAGGAAATATTGGGCTAGAAGCGCGCCCTTGGCAAAAATATCGAATCCGAAATGGAGATAAATTCCGAATTCAAAACTCCTCACCCTTATTCACTTTAGATTACCGCAAAGGATTTGATGGAATACTTGGCAGCGATGTAAATTTTGATTTGATAGAGGCTGGTGTTCGCCATCAAATTAAGTTTGGTATTCGTGGCACATTTGATTTTAACATCCGTGGCGGAAAATTCTTGAATGCAGATAAGTTACACTTTATGGACTATAAACATTTTTTGGGAAACAAAACACCGCTTATAACTACTGACCCGGTCAGCAGTTTCCGGCTCATGGACTATTACCTCTACTCCACCAAAGACCAATACTTTTTAGCGAGCGCGCACTATCATTTTCGAAAATTCCTGATCACTCGAATTCCCTTTATACGGATGATGGGAGTGCAGGAAAATTTCTTCGTGAGCTATTTAAACACCCCTTCTTCCAAAGGCTACACCGAGGTGGGTTACGGACTGGACGGAATCCTTCGATTGTTTCGGCTGGAAGGTGCTGTCTCTTTTTCCAACGGGCAATACCAGAACTATGGCTTCCGAATCGGGATTTCATCCATCCTCTCCGTTAACTTTAACGATTGAGTTAGGTTCTGCTATTGCTCGCAGATATTTACGATCTTTGAAAGATGTCTGTTTTGGTTGATGAGTTTTTGCTGCTGCGCCATTCGCTGCCTTTAATCGATGTCCGATCAGAAGGAGAGTTTGCCGAAGGCCATATTTTAGGGGCTGTAAATATTCCTTTGCTAAATAATCAAGAGCGTGTTATTGTTGGGACGGCTTACAAGCAAAAAGGTCAACGCGAAGCCATCTATGAAGGGTTTCGATTGGTTGGCCCCAGACTGAACGACATCATTGGTGAAGCCGAAAAAACTGCGGCTGGCAAAGAAGTGCTAGTTCACTGTTGGCGAGGTGGCATGCGCTCGAATAACTTTGCCCAGTTTATTGGCATGGCGAGAATAAAAAGCCAAACGCTAAAAGGTGGTTACAAAGCCTATCGACAGTTTGCCTTTGATTATTTTAGAAAGCCATTACAAATTATATTAATTGGTGGCTGCACAGGAAGTGGCAAAAGCGAGGTGCTGCGATCTTTGGCCGCGCAAGGAGAACAAATTTTAGATTTGGAAATGCTTGCCCACCACAAAGGTTCTGCATTTGGCGCACTCATGCAATTACCACAACCAACAACTGAGCAATTTCATAACAATCTATTTGAAGCGCTCTACAAACTTGATTTATCAAAACGTATTTGGGTAGAAGACGAATCAATAACCATTGGCAATGTTTTTCTTCCTGCCGATTTTTGGACGGCTATGAAAGTTAGTCCACTCGTGCAGATGGATGTATCCAAAGAAGTACGTATTCAACGATTGGTAAACGAATACGGGCCAGCCGATAAATCCGAGTTCTTGACCGCTATGGACAAAATCGTAAAACGTTTGGGCGGACAGCACTATAAAACTGCGAAAGAAAGACTGTTGGAGGGGGACATGGCCAGCACGATTGATATTCTCCTGACTTATTATGACAAGTATTATTTGGGAAGTATTGAAAAAAAGAAAGAGCGGGTAAAATGGGTGTTGCCCTGGGACGGGAAGAATGCCGATTCTTACGCGAAAGAATTAATTGAACAAACTAACTGATGAACGAAATTAAACTTACTCAATTCTCACATGGCGCTGGCTGCGGATGTAAAATTTCTCCGGCTGTGTTGGATAAAATACTTCACAGTGATTTGCCAAAAGCAAAATTTCCGCAATTGCTTGTAGGCAACGAATCGAAAGACGATGCAGCCGTTTTTGATTTGGGCGATGGCACATGCATTATCAGCACCACCGATTTTTTTATGCCAATTGTGGACGATCCCTTTACGTTTGGTGCGATCGCTTCGGTGAATGCGATTAGCGATGTATATGCGATGGGAGGCCAGCCGATTATGGCCATTGCTATCTTAGGTTGGCCCATCAATAAAATTGCTCCAGAGGTGGCAAAAGAGGTTTTGGAAGGAAGCAGAAAAGTCTGTGCCGAGGCGGGAGTCCCATTGGCGGGAGGCCACAGCATTGATTGCCCCGAACCAGTGTTTGGATTGGCGGTGAGCGGCACGCTTAGAAAAGAAAATCTCAAAAGAAATGACACTGCCAAAGAAGGTTCATTACTTTACCTAACAAAGCCATTGGGCATTGGCATCATAACTACCGCGCAAAAAAAAGGAATTGTGAGTGATGCGCATTTGAAAAAAGCGGTGGACACCATGTTGATACTAAATAAGCTCGGTGCTGATTTTGGTAAGTTAAATTACATTACCGCTATGACAGACGTAACCGGGTTTGGCCTGCTCGGTCATTTAAGTGAAGTATGCGAAGGCAGTGGCCTCTCTGCCGAAATAGAATTCAACAAAGTACCCAAGTTTGATTTTTTGGATGAATACCTTCAACAAAAATCAGTGCCGGGAGGAACACAGCGCAATTGGGAAAGTTATGGAAACAAAATTAGTCCGTTAGGTGAAATGCCGCGCGCCATCTTGGCCGATCCGCAAACAAGTGGCGGATTGTTAGTATGTGTAGAAGAAAATCACGCAAGTGAATTTGAAAGTTTTGTCAGCGGTAAAGGGTTAACCTTAAAACCTTTTGGCAGAATGATCAAGCGGTGCGAACATGTGGTAACCATCAAATAATGTTATAGAAAACTCTTCCAAATGAAATTCCCGTATCTATTTTTAATGGCCATCCTTGTGCTCTCAGGGTGTGGCTCAAAAAAGTCAAAAGAAAATTCCGCCAAAGCGGAAAATCTAATTCCTTATTCTATTCTCAAAATATTCCCCCACGATAGCAAAGCCTTTACGCAAGGGCTAACCATTGCAGATGGCCGGCTGTTCGAAAGCACGGGGCAAGCAGGATCATGGATTGCCGAGGTAGACATCGCAACGGGTAAACAGGATAAAAAAATTATATTGGATGATAAATATTTTGGAGAAGGAATCACGATATTAAATAACAAAATCTACCAGCTTACGTGGAGGACAAAAATTGGATTTGTCTATGACTTGAAAACATTTTCCAAAATCCAAGAATTTCAATATGATCACGAGGGATGGGGAATTACTTCCGATGAAAAAAATTTGATCGTGAGCGATGGCAGCAGCAAACTTCGGTTTCTGGATACTCTCTCACTTAAATCGGTGAAGGAAATTATAGCGACAGAAGAAGGCGAAGAAGTTGGGCAGTTGAATGAGCTTGAATTTGTTGAAGGATTTATTTTTGCCAATCAGTGGCAAACCAATTTTATTGTTAAGATTAATCCTACTGATGGAAAAGTCGTTGGGCGAATGGATATGACCGAACTGGCCGAAAAAGTTTTCCCGCTTAACCCCAATGCCGATGTGCTCAACGGAATCGCCTACGAAAAGAAAAGCAAAATGCTCTTGATCACCGGAAAACTTTGGCCAGCTATGGTGGCAGTAAAATTTAAGAATTAGATATCTGTTCGTTTAGTCGTCTCCACTTCCATAATCAAATCCGTGCCATACGCCATGGCGGGAGTTTGATATCCAGGCTTGAAATTTCCCGCTAAGATTTTTTCCGCTATGAGCACGGCTGTCTTCGCTGTAAGCGAATAGCCACTTACTGTTTCTAATCGACTTACACATTCCTTCCCGGAGGCATCAGAAACTTTGCCCCACAAAAAGCTTCTGCCCGTTTCACGTTTTTCATCGCTCGGGCCGGCTGGTTTTTTATTAATCTGTTTCAGCATCAAATTTTTTACCCAGCGCATCCGCAACAGCCAATTGAAATAATTGCTTCGCTTCGCATTGGCAATCATGCTATCGGTGGCTCCTGTATAAACTTCTATGTTGGGTATGCCGGTGCTCCTCCATGCAGTAGATATATCTCCCCAAGGGATGCAAAGTGTTTTCGTCTTGAACGAGCCAAAATCTATCTCCATGACTTTTGAACCGATGGCACAGTATACCAATTTACCATCTTTGCGAATCATGCCTCCATATCCCAATCCCTCTGTCATGCTTTTAGATGTACCGCGCGATAATCCTCCTTTTGACATGGTAAAGGCAAGTTGTAAATGAGTCGCGGATGGAAGTCTATTTTTTAAATGAAGCGCCAAACAATCCGAAGGCACCACATCAAAACCGGTGCCCGGCATAATTGTAATCCCTAGCTCCTTTGCTTTAGAATCCAACAACGGCAACGATTCAAATACTTGGTACTCTCCAGTGATGTCGGTATAATGAGTTTTCGTAGCGATACAAGCCTCACTCATATTCTTTGCGGTATGGCGGAACGGGCCACCACAATGAATTACCACTGCAGCGGGTTCAAGCAGTTTTTTTAGTCCCTCCAAATCATCGCTATCCACTACTTGATACGGGTAATTTGATTGCTGGCTTTGAAGTTTCAACTGCTCTTCATTACGGCCGGCCAATACCACTTGCAAATTTTTGCTGCGGCACAAATCAACTGTAAGTTTACCCGTGTACCCGTACGAACCGTACACAACAATCAAAGATGAATTTTTCATGGAAATGGGGGCTAAAAATTATTTGAGCCGTTCAACTTCTGTAACAAAATACTTTGTGTCCCCCCGCCAAAAAAATTTGGTTAGGCGTTCTTCGTATTTCAGGCTAACGCGCTCTCCGCTCAAAGAGGCCTCCTCTAAAACCTTAATTACTTCAGGCCTGTCGCTTGCTACCGAAAATTCAAAGGACTCAGAAACCAAGTTGGGGGATTTATTCGCGCCAAAGGTTTGCAGGTTCAGTTGCCCTTCATGGGTTTTAAATATCCAACCTTTCCTACTGATCTTTACGACCATGCCCGAACGAATGCCTTCTGAATAAGTGCCCCAATAAGAAAAACTGAATAGAGCTACCAATGCCACTAATCCAATTATAAAAACACGTTTAATCCATTTTATCATACCTGCTTTTGCGGCCTGTAACCAACTTTGATTTTCCATTTTTATCAACGCTGGTTCAAATTAGCTTTTCTATTTAACTTAACATAGAAATAAATGGCAGCCGTAATCACCAAGGCGGAAATAAACTGAGAATTAGATACCCAATCCTTGATTACAAAACCCCTTTCAATATCCCCTCTGAAAACTTCCAGCACGCTTCTTCCAATGGCATACAAAATCAAATAAAGGATAAACTGTTGGCCCGCAAATTTTTTATATTTTTTGTGGAGGAGAAGAAAAATGGCGATGAAAAAAATAAAAGATGCCTCATAAAGCTGGGTGGGGTGTAAAGGCGTGTTCAATGGCGCCTGGCACGCTGGATTGCTAAAGACTACGCCAAAAAAAATTTTGGTTGGGATTCCATAACAACAGCCGGCATTGTAGCAGCCAATCCTTCCAAAACCGTGAACAATACAGGTTACTACCGCCATTACATCCAGCATGGCAAGTGTAGGGATTTTGATTCTCCTAAAATACCACAGCATAACGGGAATTGCAGTAAGCAACGAACCATAAAATACAAAGCCGCTGCCCGAAAATAGCCTTGTCAAGTTTTTTAAATAATACTCCGGCTGTTCAAATAAGAGAAAAAACTTACCGCCTACCACACCGGCAATTATCAACAGAACAAAAAGAGTATTGGCTTGGTCAAAGGACCAACCAAATTGCTTTTTTCCTTGCCTCCACATATACAAACCGCCCAACACCGCACCTAATGCAATACATAACCCGTAAGTGTATACCGTGAACGAGCCAATTTGAAAGAAGATGGGATGCATGCCTTTAAAATGATTCTGCCAAGACAATGTAATAGTTGAGTGGCCCTCCTGGGCCTGCCGCCACGTCAAAGCGCAAGTTTAATTTCTCCCTGCTAACAACTGCAAAACGAACTCCTGTGCCGATTGCTGGTTTCAATTTTTCAAAACCAAAATCATCAAAACTTTTAGCGACTTGGCCCAGACTGGCAAACGCTACTCCGCCAAATCTCCCTCTTACAGGAAACCGATATTCCGCCTGAAGGCCTGCGAATTTTAGATCCCTGAACCTTCCCGCAAAATATCCGCGCATCATACTGTTCCCCCCCAAAATCGCCAGGTTTCGATAGGGCACGTTCCCAAAATTAAAAGTGCTAAAACTTTGAATGGCCAACACGCCATGCTTTGTTACTTTAATAAACTTTCTAATATCAAATTCCAGTGTCCTGAAATCATAGTCGCCACCCATTCCCTTTTCAAAATTCGAGAAGCGTATTCTAAAGAGCCCTCCCCGATCAGGAACGTAGGCATGCGGGCGCGAATCATAATTTACAAAAAAGCTATATCCAAATACACTGTACGATGAACGATCGAACACTCCCAGAACCTTGTCTTGGTCAAAATACCCGCCCGCTGTATACCTAATGTCAAAAACGCGTTGAAAATCTACTCCGACACCCAAAAACAAATCTCTGTAAACTTTCCTATAAAGTTGTGGGTTAATGTAGAACTGCGTGAACGTATAACTTTCTGAATTCCGGCTGTCCGTATTATTGCCCAGTCCCCAGAACTTATCTGGAAATTTGCTAAAGGAGTTCTCAAACCGGATGATGTACTTCTCTTTCGGTAAAAAAATGTTTGCGCCAAGACCAATCAAAATTTGATTGTTTAGCGTGTATAAAAATCCGGAAGGGATAGTTGAAACGCGAAGAACTGAATCACTTTTTGCTGTTTTGAAAATAAAAGCATTCGCTACCCCAAATACAAAACTTGTTTCAGTTGATAATCCGATCAATGGAAAAACCAACATCGTGTTTTTGTAACTGGCTTTAGCAGAATCTTTCTTGGTAAAGAAGTTAGGATCCTGCCTTTGAGCGAGCAATGTCGCTGGATAAAAAATAGCCAGAAGAAAAAAAAGAACTGTCCTCTGTAAAATCAATCGCGTATCGTTTAGGCTAAGACAGTGGCGAAATTACGATAAATTAAGCCTGTGTAATAAATGGGTAAAAAAAATAGCTCTCAAGGGAGGGCTATTATTGTTATAAGTTGGGCTGATTGTCTGCTTATTTCTTGTCTTTATACCTTCGCAACTGGTTCTTCAGTGCTTCGGTGGCTAGGTCGGTGGCGGCTTCAAATGATTTTGCCTGCTCTTTTGCAAAAAGTTGGCTTCCCGGCACCTTTACCTTAATCTCTACTGTTTTGTTGTCCACCCCCTCATTGTTGATCCGTAGAAATACTTCTCCCTCCACCACACGGTCGTAAAACGTCTCTAGTTTATCTACTTTTTTCTGAATAAAATCAACCAATTTGGTATCGGCATCAAAGTGAATGGAGTGGACTTGCAGTTTCATAAAATTAAAAATTTAAAAGTTACACATAAGAACTAAACGAAATCATTTACGCCTTCGGGTGTGCTTGTTCAAATACTTTTTTCAGTCTGTCAGTAGAGTTATGGGTATATACTTGAGTAGCCGCCAAACTACTATGTCCGAGAAGTTCCTTCACGGCATTTATTTCAGCTCCTTTATTCAGTAAATGAGTTGCGTATGAATGACGGAGCACATGTGGACTTTTTTTCTCCACGCTTGTAAAAAGTTTCATGTACTTTTTTACGACCCTATTCACTAATACGGGGTAAAGCTGATTGCCTGAATCTGTAACAAATAAATATCCGTGATCTGGATTTCCGATCTCAGCATTTTTAATCTTAATATACCTATCAATCATTGAAACGAGATTCATCGAAAAAGGGATCACTCTTTCTTTGTTTCGTTTACCCAGTACCCGAAGTGTTCGTTCCCGCAAGTTTACCCTCGATTGTTTGAGATTGATCAATTCTGAAAGCCGCATACCCGTACCATAAAAAAGCTCCAAGATCAATTGATCACGAACGCCTTCATGGTTGGTAGGAAACTTAACATTGTCCATCAACTTGACAGCATCGCCCTCGCTAACGAAATGGGGGAGTTTTTTTGGCGTCTTTAGTATCTTGATTTTTTGCATCGGGTCTTTGCCGATCATCTCTTGCCGAAGCAGAAATTTATAAAAAGACCTCAGGCAAGCTATTTTTCTGTTAATCGAATTAGCCCCAATACTTTTGTCAACCAAATTCACAATCCATGACCGGATCAACCCATAATTCGCCTCTTCAACAGGAAGGTCAGCATATTCTTTGGTTAGGTATTCCTGAAATTGAAACAAATCCGTTGAATAGGAAATAAGTGTTTGAGGGCTATACCGCTTTTCGAACTGAAGATATTTTAAAAAAGAATCGATCATTGAATCTTCACAAGCCCAGACAAACGAATCCGTGGATTCGAATGTAAAAAAAAATCCTCCCCTGCCGAAGCAAAGGGAGGATTGTTTACAAAATGTCCGTTACTTGTTAATAATTCGCTTTTTCGTAAATCTTTTGGATGTACGAAGCATGTATAATCTCGCTTCTCCTTTTAATAGACGGCTTGATAAAAGCTGTTCTGGCGCGCAATGATTTCAAAACTCCAGTCTTCTCGAACTTCTTTTTGAAGCGTTTGAGGGCTTTGTCTATGGATTCGTTCTCCTTAATGTTGATAATTAGCATTTTTTCTATGAGTTGGGCAGCAAAGATAGTCCAATCAAACTCATTTTTACAAATCTTATTTTAAAATCGAGCGCGAAATAACCAGTTTTTGTATCTCTGATGTCCCTTCACCAATGGTACACAGCTTTGCATCGCGGTAATATTTTTCAGCTGGAAAGTCTTTAGTATAACCGTAACCACCAAAAATCTGAACTCCATCGTTGGCAATTTCTACCGCCACTTCAGATGCATATAGTTTGGCCATGGCCGATTCCCTGTTTACGCTTTGCCCCCTATTTTTCAAATCAGCCGCCCTGAAGGTGAGCAATTTCGCGGCTTCTACTTTAGTCGCCATTTCTGCCAATTTAAATGAGATGCCTTGGAACGCTGAAATGGGTTGGTTAAATTGGTGTCGCTCTTTGGAATACTTGAGCGCTGCCTCGAAGGCTCCCTCGGCTATGCCCAAACTCAAAGCGGCAATAGAAATCCTTCCACCGTCCAAGACTTTTAGCGACTGTACAAATCCCTCACCTTCTTTACCAATTATTTGCGATTTGTGAATCTTGCAATCCATAAAGATCATCTCAGCGGTTTCTGAAGCACGCATACCAAGTTTGTTCTCCTTTTTGCCAGCGCTGAAACCGGGGGTTCCTCTTTCTATGATAAAGGCAGTCATGCCATGAGAGTCACCCACCTTGCCAGTTCTTGCAATCACCACGGCCACATCCCCGGACTTGCCGTGAGTGATAAAGTTTTTTGCACCATTTAGAATATAAAAGTCTCCCTCCTTTATCGCTACGGTGCGCATGTTTCCGGCATCTGAGCCTGTGTTGGGTTCTGTTAAACCCCAAGCTCCAAGCCACTCACAAGAGGCTAACTTTGGCAAATACTTCTGCTTTTGTTCTTCGTTGGCAAAATGCAGGATGTGCCCTATACACAAAGAATTGTGCGCGGCCATCGACAGGCCAATTGATCCATCTATTTTGGACAATTCCAGAATTGCCGTTACATATTCCATATAACCGAAGCCAGATCCCCCGTACTCCTCGGGAACAAGAACTCCCATTAAGCCCAGGCCCCCTAGTTTTTTAAAAAGATCCAATGGAAAGTGCTGACTTTCGTCCCACTCCATTCTTTTTGGGACCATCTCCTTGTTTCCAAAGTCGCGGATCATTTGAGTAATCATAATTTGATTCTCGGTCTCAATAAAGTTCATGGCCATGGGTCCAACGATTGTTTCCATCTCTACAGAATTTAGCGCAGCAAAAGTAAAGGCAAAGAGCTTACCAAACAATCGTTAGTTTGTTTCTTTATTGTTATTCCAACTATCACATTCCAAATGAATAAAAGGCTATTTTTGCCGCCACTACTTTTTGCAATTATGAAGATTTCAGTAATCGGAACAGGATATGTAGGATTAGTCACCGGAACTTGTTTCGCGGAAACTGGAAATACGGTTGTCTGCGTTGATATTGATCAAGAGAAGGTCGAAAAGCTAAAAAGTGGTAAAGTCACTATATATGAACCTGGGCTCGAACTTTTGTTTGAACGGAATCTCAGGCAAGGAAGACTCTCGTTTACAACTAACCTGGCAGAAGGAATCAAAGGTGCGAAGATTATTTTTCTGGCATTACCTACGCCTTCTGGCGAAGATGGGTCTGCAGACCTAAAATACATTCTGGGCGTAGCTGAAAACTTAGGCCCCTTGCTAAGCGAATATACTGTAATTGTTGATAAGAGTACGGTCCCTGTTGGTACTGCCGACAAAGTCAGAAGCAGGATTGCACTGAAATCAAAAGTAAAATTTGACGTAGTCTCTAACCCGGAGTTTCTACGAGAAGGAGTTGCGGTGGAAGATTTCATGAGGCCAGAGCGGGTAGTAATTGGAACCAACTCAGTAACGGCAAGAAAAGCAATGGAGGCCTTGTATGCCCCCTTTGTACGTCAAGGAAATCCATTGGTGTTCATGGATGAAAAATCCGCGGAGCTTACCAAGTATGCTGCAAATTCTTTTTTGGCCACCAAAATCTCCTTCATGAATGAAATTGCCAACCTATGCGAGCTGGTTGGAGCAGATGTGGATTCTGTTCGCAAAGGAATAGGAACAGACAGTCGTATCGGCAAGCGCTTCTTGTTTCCAGGAATTGGCTATGGAGGAAGTTGCTTTCCAAAAGATGTGCAGGCACTTGAAAAATCATCTTCTGATTTCAAGTATGATTTCAAAATTTTGAAGGCCGTAATGGACGTCAATGCGACCCAAAAAACAAGACTGATCCCGCGCGTGAAAGATTATTTCCGCGGGGATTTGAAAGGAAAGGTCTTTGCAATGTGGGGGCTTGCCTTCAAGCCACATACTGATGATATTCGCGAGGCCCCGTCTCTTTATAACATCGAAGAGCTTTTAAAAGAAGGTGTTATTATAAAAGCACATGACCCCGAATCGATGCCCAATGTAAAGCAACTTTTGGGAGATAAAATTCAATACTGTGATACGCCCTATGAGGCTGCGGAAAAGGCAGATGCGATTTTTATCGCTACCGAATGGCCTGAGTTTCGGACACCCGATTTCGAAAGGCTATCTTCCGCCTTAAAAAATAAAGTGATTTTTGATGGCCGCAATCTTTACGATTTACAACATATGAGAGAGATGGGTTTTACCTATTACAGCATTGGACGAGAAACAATCTATGGCAATTAAGAAAAGAGTTTTAATTACGGGAGGCGCGGGTTTTCTGGGTTCGCATTTGTGCGATCGATTCATTAAAGAGGGCTATTACGTAATTGCCATGGACAACCTGATCACCGGGGACCTACGCAACATCGAGCACCTTTTCAAATTGCCCGATTTTGAGTTTTATCATCACGATGTTTCTAAGTTTGTGCATGTGCCTGGCGAACTTCACTATATTCTACACTTTGCATCACCAGCCAGTCCCATCGACTATTTAAAAATTCCAATTCAAACACTTAAAGTTGGTTCACTAGGAACGCACAATTTGCTCGGTTTGGCACGCGCGAAAAAAGCAAGAATTATCATTGCATCTACTTCTGAGGTTTATGGAGATCCTACTGTCCATCCGCAGACCGAAGAATACTATGGAAATGTAAATACGGTTGGCCCAAGAGGGGTTTATGACGAAGCCAAACGTTTTCAAGAAGCCATCACAATGGCATATCATACTTTCCATGGGTTAGAAACACGTATTGTACGCATATTTAATACCTATGGCCCTCGCATGCGCCTAAATGACGGACGCGTATTGCCTGCATTCATTGGCCAAGCATTGCGCGGAGAAGACTTAACGGTTTTTGGTGACGGCTCTCAAACCCGCTCTTTCTGTTACGTAGACGATTTAGTAGAAGGAATTTATCGTTCGCTGCTGTCTGATTATGCCCTGCCTATAAATATTGGTAATCCGAACGAAATTACAATCGGTGACTTTGCCGAGGAGGTTATTAAACTGACGGGCACCACGCAGAAAGTTATTTACAATCCTCTGCCCAAGGATGATCCAAAACAACGCCAGCCAGATATTACCAAGGCTAGAAAATTACTAGGATGGGAACCCAAGGTATCCCGTGAGGAAGGGCTAAAGATTACTTATGAATATTTTAAATCGCTGCCAAAAGAAGTGTTGTTTCAGCGAGATCATAAAAGTTTTGACAGCTACAACAAGTAGAATATTTCAAGTAGAAACTATTCTTCATAGTAAATAACGTTTAGTAAAGTGTTACCGACTGCGCCCAATGTTTCTTTGCTGATGATGCTCATGTTGTCTTTAGTGCTATGATGATAGTCACCAAAAAAGCCAATACCAGCTTTATAATTAACAATATCAATCATGGAGATTTTTCCGATTTGATAAACAAATACGTGGTCATCAGTAATTCCAGCTTCATTGTGTTTTACAAAATAATCTGAATAGCCAATGGTGGCAGCGCGATCCCACACTTTCTCCAAAATTTTTCCTGCCTACACTAGCGAAACTCCTTCTCTAAAAAACTGACACGGCTCAGCACATATCATGTCCAGCAAAATTCTTTAGTAAGCCGAATAGTTTTTTTGGTGTTTGTTTTTCGCCCAATATTGAGAACCCCGGCACCACCAGGAATCTTGCCTTCGGGCGGCTCAATTGAGGAACTTCCTCCTTTTCTCCGCAGTCCTCTGTTTTTTTTGCGGGCCGCAAGCCATCAATAATCCGATCAAACCAGTCGAAACATACCGAGCCTTCCAATTTGTTTGCAATTGACGCATGGAAGTCAAGGAACACGAAATTTTGCGATAAAATAAAAATCAGTTACATTTGCATCACTTTCTTAGAAAATCACCTGGAGGGGACCGCAAGTCCCCTCTTTGTTTATCAATACTTGTATGGAACTGGCGCAAAAAGTAAGAGAACTGGCAGAATCACATTTGGTGGACCCATCTCACTTTGTAGTAGATGTTCTGATCTCTAAATACAAACCCACAAAGGTGGTGGTTCAATTAGATGGTGACAAAGGCATGAGCATTGATAGTTGTGCTTCCGTAAGCAGGAAGTTATCCGAAGACTTGGAAAACCTGAATTTGGTTGAGGGGGCATACAATTTGGAAGTAGGAACACCTGGACTAGAAGTGCCCTTGAAAATGAGACGACAGTACGCAGCGAATGTGGGTCGCCAAATTAAGGTGCAATTGAGGGACAAGGAATATTTACACGGCAAGTTGGTGGCCGTAACTGAAGACCAGATTGTGATGGAAAGTCCTTCCAAAGAAAAAAAGAAGGAATTGATTAAAATGGAAATACTATTTAGTGATATAGAAAAAACAATTGTAACTGTTTCTTTTAACGAGTAAGCTGTATGGATACCTCAACTTTAATTGAATCGTTTGCCGATTTCGCCAAACAAAAAAACATCGATCGCCCGACTATGATCCGCATCTTAGAAGATGTGTTTCGCAACATGATCAAGAAAAAATATGTGGAAGATGACAACTTCGATATCATTGTCAATGCGGACAAGGGAGACTTGGAGATTTGGCGCTTTCGCGAAATTGTGGAGGATGAGTCAGAGGATATTTGGGAACACGATAAGATCGCTTTGAGCGAGGCGCAGAAAATAGAACCTGACTTTGAAGTGGGCGAAGAGGTGGCAGAAGAAATTCACTTGGAAGATTTTGGCCGCAGGGCTGTAACTACGGCCCGTCAAACCTTGATACAAAAGGTAAAGGACCTTGAAAAAGATATCGTTTATCAAAAGTATAAGGACATTGTGGGTGAAGTGATCACTGGCGAAGTTTACCAAGTGCTAAGCCGCGAGGTATTATTAATCGATGCGGACGGAAATGAAATTTCGATCCCCCGCAATGAGCAAATCCCAAAAGATCGTTACCGCAAAGGAGAAAACGTAAAATCCATTGTCCACCGAGTGGATATGGTAAACGGCAGCCCAAAAATTATTCTTTCTCGCACCTCTCCCGTGTTCTTGGAAAGATTGTTTGAGCAAGAAGTGCCAGAAGTATATGATGGTCTTATCACCATTAAAAAAGTGGTGCGCGAGCCAGGCGAAAGAGCTAAAGTGGCAGTTGAATCATATGACGATCGCATCGACCCAGTGGGCGCCTGCGTGGGCATGAAAGGTTCTCGCATACATGCCGTAGTGCGTGAATTGCAAAACGAGAACATTGATGTGATCAACTATACTGAAAACCTAGAGCTTTACATTCAACGTGCACTAAGTCCTGCCAAAGTAGTATCTATCAAAATAGACAAGGAAAACAGCCGCGTGGCGGTTTACTTAAAGCCCGATCAAGTTTCGTTGGCAATTGGAAAAGGTGGCCTGAACATTAAGTTGGCGAGTAGGTTAGTGGGAATGGAAATCGATGTATTCCGTGAAAACGACACACAGGTAGCTGAGGAAGATGTTGACTTAGATGAGTTTAGCGATGAAATCGAAAGTTGGGTAATTGATGAGCTAAAACGCATCGGGCTGGATACTGCAAAGAGTGTATTGAACTTGAACAAAGAAGAAATCGTGCGTAGAACAGACTTGGAAGAGGAAACGGCTGAGTCAGTATTGAATGTTTTGAAAAAAGAATTTGAATAGTAGGAGCCCGATAAAATGGGCATTTAATCAGTAAAAAAGCAGATATTTGAACATGGCAGAAGAAAAATCAGTAAGGCTAGGGCAAGCATCACGTAAGCTGAACGTGGGGCACAACACCATTTTGGATTTTCTTTCCAAAAAAGGTGTGAGTGTTGAAAACAATCCCAACGCAAAGCTGACGGCCGAGCAATTTGCCATGCTTGCCAAAGAATTCGCCTCTTCTGCGTCTGAAAAATTAGAGGCATCGGGAATTACCATCGGCACAAAACTGGTTGAGGCTTTTGCGTTGAAAGTAGAGCCGGAAGTACACCGCAAGAAAGCAGACGAAGAAGAAAGTATATTGATCAAGAATTTAGGTTCTAAAGACATCGTTAAGCACAAAGATGAACCTAAGCCAGAAAAAGTAGAGGTTGAAAAACCAAAGCTGGAGGGCATAAAGGTGTTGGGCAAAATTAACCTAGAAAAAGAACCGAAGAAAAAACCTGTTGAAGAAGTAATTCCTCCCAGCAAACCGTCTGAAGAAAAGAAACCGGAGACAGTAGTTCAAGCTGAAATTATTTTTGAGCCGGAAAAGCCGGAACAAGAACTGATCAAAGCAAAAGCGGAAAAGCTTCAAGGCTTAAAGGTGCTCTCAAAAATCGAATTGCCAACAGAAAAGAAAAATCAACCGGTTGCCTCCTCCGATCCAAACAAAACAAATCAGCAAAAAAGACCACGCAAGCGTTTGCCCAATGCAAGCGATCAACGCGGACCGGGTGCTGCCGCAAGGCCACAACCTGGCGCTAGGCCGCAAGCGGGGGGTCAAAAACCGTTTGTACGTACCCCAAAACCGGAGCCTACGGACAAAGAAATTCAAGATCAGGTTCGTGCTACGTTAGCCAAGTTGAGCGGTGGACAAAAGAAATTCTCTGGCGCGAAGTATAGAAAAGAGAAAAGGCAGGCCGTGTCCGATGCAGAAGACGAACGATTACAGCAGGAACAAGAATCCTCTAAAACACTAAAAGTTACAGAGTTTATTTCGGCTAATGATTTGGCTTCCTTAATGAACGTTACCGTTAATGACGTTATCTCCACGTGCTTGGGGCTAGGTATGTTCGTGTCCATTAATCAGCGGCTAGATGCAGAGGCAATTACGGTTATTGCTGATGAATTTGGTTTTGAAGTGCAGTTTTCTTCTTCTGACGAAGAGGAGGTTATAGCAGGAAAAGATACCGATGAAGATTTACAACCACGTGCCCCGATTGTAACTATCATGGGTCACGTAGATCATGGAAAAACTTCGCTGCTCGATTTTATTAGAAATACAAAAGTGACAGCTTCCGAGGCTGGGGGTATTACACAGCACATTGGCGCGTACGATGTAATGACCAAGAGCGGAAACAAAATAGCTTTTTTAGATACGCCCGGCCACGAGGCTTTTACGGCCATGCGCGCACGCGGTGCCAAGCTTACTGATATTGCAGTGATCGTGATCGCAGCAGACGATAACATCATGCCGCAAACCAAAGAGGCAATCAATCACGCACAAGTAGCGGGTGTTCCCCTCGTTTTTGCAATCAATAAAATAGATAAATCATCGGCCAATCCTGAAAAGATCAAAGAAGGTTTATCAAAAATTAATATCCTGGTAGAAGATTGGGGTGGCAAGTATCAAAGCCAAGGCATCTCGGCTAAGACGGGTGTGGGGATCGAGGATTTACTGGAAAAAGTATTGCTCGAAGCCGAGTTGCTAAACCTAAGGGCAAATCCTAATAAACCCGCCATCGGTTCAATCATTGAAGCTGAGCTGGACAAAGGCCGCGGCTACGTGACTACGTTGATGGTGCAGGCCGGAACCTTAAAAGTAGGAGATGTGATGGTGGCTGGATCAAACTACGGACGCGTAAAGGCAATGTTTGATGACACTGGGAAAAAAGTACAGGAAGCGGGTCCTTCAACACCTGTACAAGTTTTAGGTTTGGATGGCGCACCTCAAGCCGGAGAGAAATTTCAGGTGATGGAAACCGACCGCGAAGCGCGCGAAGTAGCCAACAGGAGAAGTCAGATTTTGCGTGAGCAAAGCATCCGCACCAAGAAACATATAACACTAGATGAAATTGGAAGACGTCTTGCCATCGGCTCATTCAAGCAATTGAACGTTATCATTAAAGGTGACGTGGACGGATCGATCGAAGCGTTGTCGGATTCACTGTTGAAGCTTTCTACTCCAAAGGTAGAGGTAGCTATTATTCACAAAGCTGTGGGTCAGATTTCGGAGTCAGACGTTTTGCTGGCATCAGCTTCGGACGCAATTATCATCGGTTTCCAAGTTCGTCCTTCTGTATCAGCCCGTAGGTTGGCCGATAACGAAGAGATTGAAATCCGGATGTACTCGATCATTTACGATGCGATCAATGAGATCAAAGCTGCCATGGAAGGTATGCTAGAGAAAGAGTTTGAGGAAGTAATTGTTGGTAATGCGGAAGTGCGTGAAGTATTCAAGATCACCAAAGTGGGCACCGTGGCCGGCTGTATGGTTACCGATGGATATATCAAACGCAATAATCCAATTCGTTTGATCAGAGATGGCATTGTGGTGTACTCCGGTGAGATGACGGCCTTGAAACGATTTAAGGATGACGCATCCGAAGTAAAATCTGGTTTTGACTGCGGTATGAGCATCAAAAACTTAAATGATATCAACGTAGGCGATGTGATTGAGAGCTACGAAAAACGAGAGGTGAAAAAAACCCCTACAAAGTAGCATTGAGTTTCCATCCAAACATAAAAAAAGCCTGACCGAAATTCGATCAGGCTTTTTTGTTAAATCTTGTCCAGATTCAGAGGATCAATTTTCTAAATCTACTCTTAACCTGGCTTTGAGTAGCCTTATCCAATTGCCCTATTTTTTGATCAACCAGCTCCTTTTCTTTAGATGCAATCTTATGAACCGCACTACAGACGGTAACTTCAAACCGTATTGACCCCGGCTTTTGAGGTTAACGTCAAAAATAGAATCGTACAATTTGCTGGTAACGCGGCAGACAATCAAGTCACCATCTTTTGAATCTTGGATAACAAGTCCGGGTCGCTTTTTAAAGGAGAGCCCATCTGTAAATGGGAATTTAAGAAGGACTATGTCACCAAACTTAAGCCCTTCCATTCCTACTAGTTATCGTAAATGGCATCTGATTTTGCATAGCCTTTCAAAAACTGTTCTTGTGTAAGTTTTGAGAAATCGCGTTCCGCTTTTGGCTCGTCTATAAACACAATCACCCTGACATCCTTATTTTGCGATGCCGTCATTTGCTTTCGGAACTTTGTTGGAATTTGAATCCTGTTATTCTTTAACTTGGCCTTAAATTCAACTGCTTTCATAAAACGAAGTTAGGTAAAATCCGGTCAAAATTTTAAGACCACAAAAAAGCCTGACCGAAATTCGATCAGGCTTTTTTATTGAATTTTACTTGCCCTTAAAACTTAACTTCCGGTGCTTTTTCTGCGCCCGCTGCGGCCTGAAAAAATCCTTTCTCAACAAAGCCACCTAACTTGGCTATCAAGTTTCCGGGGAAACCGACAATTGCCGTATTGTAGCCCTGTACTGCTTCGTTAAACCGCTTCCGCGAAACTGAAATTCTGTTTTCTGTTCCTTCCAATTGAGCCTGCAAATCCAAAAAGTTTTGATTTGCTTTTAAGTTCGGATAATTCTCAGAAACTACTAATAGCCTGCCGAGTGCAGAGCTAATACCACTTTGAGCTTTTTGAAACTCTTGCAGTTTCTCCGGAGTCAAATTTGTAGGGTCGATTTTTACTTGAGTGGCACTGGCTCTCGCTTGAATAACATCTGTGAGCGTTTTTTGCTCAAAATCCGCGTAGCCTTTTACCGTACTTACCAAGTTCGGGATCAAATCTGATCTCCGTTGATAATCCGATTCTATATCGCCCCATGTCCTCTTCACTTCTTGGTCTCTACCAGCAATGCCATTGTATTTGCTGATTGCCCAAAGAACCAGAATACCCAGCAGACCTACCCACCAAAATTTCTTAATAATCTCCATAATTTTTTTTAATTTTCCACGAAGGTAAAGGCTATTTTGCGATTCAGCAACTTCGATTCATGAAAAACCCTTTTCGGCTATTTTTAGTTCTTTTCGGTTTTGGATTTATTGCCTCCTGCCAATTGGATCGCGATAAAAAGGTTGATCGTCAAAAGTTTCAATTTAAGGTGGGTGCTGATGCCAATCTATTTTTTAGAAACGTGCGGCAAATCTATTACGACCGCGAAAGCCCCGATGGGAATTGGCAGGCCTACCGGCTCAGCGAGCGAACCAAGGAAGTCCGAGGACACGGGATCACTGCCGTTATAGTAATTCATTGGCTGAAAGACGAAGCCTACTTGCTTATAGAGCCGACTGGCCAATTGGCAGACGAAGAGATTATTTCGGTGGTTGCACGAAACTCCAAAACAGACTTGCAAGACACATTGCGGCTAAAGGAACGAGGCCGCGAACGGATGTTAGAATTTGGAAGTAAGATCTACGAAGCCACTCAAAACGAAAGTCAACTCTCTGTTCTGTTAAAGGGAAAGTATGTCCCTTTGTTTGAAAACGATATAGATCGAGAGGCCTTTCGCGTTACACTGAGTGACTATTATCGGCTCACCGGAATTTTCTGATCAATAAACCAAACTCTTCTCCATCAAAAACTCTGCAATCTGCACGGCATTCGTAGCCGCACCTTTTCGCAGGTTGTCGGATACGATCCACATGTTTAATGTGTTGGGTTGCGATTCATCTCTACGCAAGCGACCCACAAATACTTCGTCTTTGCCATGTGAGGTGATCGGCATGGGATAGATATTATTTTTTACATCGTCTTGAACGATCACACCAGAAGTCTCTTCGAGTAGGGTGCGGACTTCTTTTAGATCAAAGTCGGAATAGAATTCTACATTCACCGCTTCCGAATGGCCGCCAATAGTTGGGATGCGCACCGTTGTGCTGGTTACGCCAATGGTCTGGTCATTTAAAATTTTGCGCGTTTCGTGCACCATTTTCATTTCTTCTTTGGTGTAGCCGTTATCCAAAAACGAATCGATGTGTGGCAATGCATTCATATCAATTTTGTGTGGATACGCTTTTATACCGTTGGTGATGCCTTGGCGTTCTTCCATCATTTGTTGTACCGCATCTTTGCCCGTGCCGGTTACGGATTGATACGTAGAAACCACAATGCGTTTGATTCTATATTTCGCATGAAGCGGAGCGAGGGCTACCACCATTTGAATGGTAGAGCAATTCGGATTGGCAATTATTTTATCTCCCTCTTGTATGACGTTACCATTTATTTCTGGCACAATCAATTTTTTGGTAGGATCCATGCGCCATGCAGACGAGTTGTCGATGACGACTGTTCCTTTTTCTGCAAACTTGGGCGCCCAGTCGAGCGAAGTGTTTCCGCCCGCGGAGAAGATGGCAATGTCAACCGCCAGGGCAACTGCTTCCTCCATTCCAATGATCGTATATTCCTTTCCTTTAAATTTTATCTTTTGCCCAACCGATTTGGCAGAAGCCACCAAATACAATTCATCAAATTTCACATTGCGCTCTTGCAGCACTTTTAAAACTTCCTGACCTACCAATCCGGTAGCACCAATCACTGCAATTTTCATTTACTTGTTAATTTTAGAACGACAAAAATAGTATTTTTGATTTTACCATGAGGGCTTTTCTGATCATAGGATGGATACTCGTAGCTTCACTCGATTGCTATGGTCAATTCACTGATAATTTTTCAGATGGTGACTACAACTTAAACCCCGCTTGGACTCCAGACAATCCGGCCAACTGGATTGTGACTAGCAATCGGCTGCGCTCCAATTCCACTACTCTCAACTCCACCTTTTTTATCAGCACTGCGTCCACGCAAGCACTCAATGCCCAATGGGAGTTTTACGTGAATCTTCAGTTCAATACCTCCAGCGCCAATTTTGTAGATGCATACTTAACTTCTTCGACTGCCAGCATGGCCTCGGCCAATGGCTACTTTGTGCGAATTGGCGGTACACCGGATGAAATCAGCCTTTACAAAAGCACGGCAGGAGTCGGAACTATTTTGATAAACGGAGTAGATGGCCTAACGAACAATTCGAATACCATCTTAAAAATAAAAGTGACTCGCAACAATGCCAATCTTTGGACTTTAGAAAGAGATATATCAGGCGCAGGAAATAGTTACGTTTCTGAGGGAACGGTAACAGACAATTCATTTAATACCAGTTCGTTTTTTGGAATTCGAACCACTCAGTCAACATCAAGTTTCTTTCAGCGGCATTTCTTCGGAGATTTTTATGTCGGTCCCATTATCATCGATACAGCCCCGCCCATTCTAAATTCAATCAGTGTCATTTCCTCCACTCAATTTAACTTGTTGTTTAATGAAAATCTTGATCCTGTCTCTTCACAACTTGTTTCAAATTATTCCGCCAACAATGGATTGGGCAATCCCGCTACAGCGGAATTGCAGGCTGATCAAAAAACGGTGAAGCTGACTTTCTTCAAAGCATTTGCCAATGGCATCCAAAATCAATTGACCCTTTCGGGGATTAAGGATTTACTTGGAAATGCACTACCCATCACAAATCAGAATTTTCTTTTTTTCCAACCCACACCAACTAAAAATAAAGACCTTATCATCACGGAAATTTTTGCAGATCCATCGCCACAAATTGGCTTACCTGATGCTGAGTTCATTGAAATCTATAACCGCAGCAACAATCCGATCGATCTCAATGGTTGGAAATTATCCGATGGCTCTTCCATTGCAACATTCCCATCGCAAATTGTTTTGCCCAACGAATATTGGATTGTCACTTCGTCCGCCTCTGTTTCAAAATTTACATCGTCCGGTAAAACTATTGGCCTGGCGAACTTCCCCACATTAAATAATGAAAGTGATGTGTTGACGTTAAAAACATCCATCACAATTGATTCTGTTGCGTACAGCTCTGCTTGGTACCGAGATGAAGACAAAGTCACCGGTGGCTGGTCGCTTGAGATTATCGACATCAACAACTCGTGTGGCGAGGGTAACAACTGGATCGCATCCGTTGATCCCAAAGGCGGCACGCCTGGAAAACAAAACTCCGTTCTCGCCAACAAACCTGACCTTACGGGGCCACGATTACTAACTGTTACTCCAGTCAATTCTATTCAATTGCTCTTAACGTTCGATGAAAAGTTAGAAAAACCCTTAGGCTTGCTTTCGGTTGCTCTTAGGCCACCTACACCTATTTCAAAAGTATCGTTCAACAATCAAGCACTGACCGAAATAAAGATTGACCTATCTCAAGCGTTAGAACAGAGAAAACTCTACACCATCCAAATTGGCAACCTGCGCGATTGTGCTGGAAATTTTATTCAAGAAGCATTTAGTCAACTCACATTTGCTTTGCCCGAAGCAGCAGATAGTTTAGATATCGTGGTAAACGAAATTTTATTTGATCCACGCCCAGGCGGGGTCGACTTTGTGGAGATATTCAACAAATCGCCCAAGTACATCAACTTAAAAAATTTCAAAATCGCCAACTATGAAAAAGGAGTCATCAAAAATGCCAAAAGCATTTCATCCAATTTAATTATCGCTCCCAATTCGTTTTTGGCTATCACAACAAATGGCGCTGTGCTAAAAACTCAGTACGCGATGAGTGATGAAAAAAACTTTTTCCAAAACGATTTGCCGAGCTTCAACGATGATGAGGGCTCGGTCGCTCTGATAAACCCTGAGGAAAAATTAGTGGATTATTTCAATTATTCAGATCACTATCATTCTCGGCTACTAAAAGATAAAGAAGGAGTTTCCCTGGAGCGGATTTCGCTTGCCGAGAACACAAACGAACGAAGCAACTGGAAGTCCGCCAATTCAAGCGTTGGTTTTGCCACGCCTGGTTATCTGAATTCCAACTCAAGACTTGAATCATCTATCAACGAAAATACAGTCCTGGTAGAACCCCAAGTTTTTTCCCCCAACCGGCCGGGACAGGATTTCTCAAAAATAAATTACCGGTTTGATCAAAGCGGTTGGGTAGCCAACGTAAAAATCTTGGATCAACAGGGGCGGCTTATCAAAACAATCGCTAACAATGCCACTTTAGGATTTGAGGGTTTCCTTCGCTGGGATGGCGACCAAAATGATGGCAGCAGAGCCCGAATTGGCTACTATGTAGTTTGGTTTGAGGTTTTTGATTTAGCCGGAAACGTGAACACGGTGAGAAAAAGGGTAGTTGTTGCCGCGGGCGATTGAGAATCCGCGTTTTTTAATTAATCCAATACATTTTTTGTTTCAGGCCATACCCCGTATTTTTGCGCATCTTTTTTAAACCCCTGAATACAGGACTGTTATGGCTAAATCAAGCAAGAAAAAAGTGGCAAAACCTGCCAAAAAATCAATAAAAAAGGCAAAAGTAGCTGTGAAAGCGAAGAAAGCCCCTGCCGCTAAGGCTAAGCCCGTTGCCAAGAAAAAAGCTACACCAGCTAAGAAATTGGAAGTAAAAGTGCCAGTTAAAAAGGCTATAAAGCAGGCAGTGGAAAAAGCCGCGCCTAAGAAGACCGTTGAAAAAGAAGTGAAAGTAAAATTGCCAAAAGCTCCCAAGGAACCCAAAAAGGTATCGATGCCAGAGGCCACCGTGGAAGGAAGAACCCAAACCCACAAGCCAGCGGCTGGCCCGTTGAAACTATCCCCTTCTCAACTGAATATTTTTCCGATCATCAGTCAGCGGCCAATTGCCCATAAGCAGGTTAACCCTTCCAGCCAATCGTCAGACAAAACCCGTTACAACCAAGAGGAACTCAAAGAATTTGCTGGCTTGATCAATGGCAAGTTGGACAAAGCGCGGGAAGAATTTAAGATTCTAAAGGACACACTTACCCGCACCAATGATGCCGGCACGGATGCCACCTCTGGTGGAAATACCAAGGTATTAGAAGATGGAGCTGAGACTGCTGAAAAGGAAAACCTAAGTCAATTGGCAGCACGCCAATTGAAATACATCACCAACTTGGAAAATGCGCTAGTTCGCATCAAGAACGGGACCTATGGAATCTGCTCGGTCACTGGAAAATTGATTTCGAAAGAAAGATTGATTGCGGTGCCACACACGACCCAGTCGATCGAAGCAAAGATGATGAAGCAAGATTAATCGGTCGCACACAAATCGTACTTCGTAAATTTTATATCACAAATCAGAGAATGGATTTTCTACAAAACCACATCGAAGCATTGATATTTTGTTCGCCTACTGCTACAAAAGTAGCCGAGCTAAAGGCGTGCCTTTCAGAAATGTTCAATGCCGATGTGCCGGAAGCAGATATTGAGGCAGCCATTATGCGGATAGAAGAAAAATTTGCTGCCGAGGAATTCTCATTTCAATTGAACAAGGCGGCAGGTGGATATCAATTTTTAACAAAGCCCGCTTACCAAACCAGTATTGGTATCATGCTGAAGCAGCAATCCAAAAAAAGGCTTTCTACTTCTGCGATGGAGACGCTCTCAATAATTGCGTACAAGCAGCCCATTTCCAAAACGGAAGTGGAAAATATCCGTGGCGTAAATTGCGATTACGCCATCCAAAAATTATTGGATAAAAGCCTTGTTGAAATTTTGGGCAAAGCTGAAACCATTGGCCGTCCGATTTTATATGGTACCAGCCCCAAGTTTATGGAGTACTTCGGCATCAACGACATCGGAGAATTACCTACTCCCAAAGATTTTACCAACGAAGTAAACACGATCGGGGAGACTCCGGAAAATTGATTCGTCAATGTACGAATTGGCAATTAGCCAATGATCTGACAACTTCTTAACTTTAACAAGATTCCAATTGGGCCCGCACATCATTGGCCAATTGATTACCAACTATTATTATGGCACGATCAGAAAGACCCTCAAAAAAGACCAGTTCATTTGGCAAGCGTTCAGACGCGGAAAAAAACTTCCTCAACAAGAAAAAGATGGAAGGTCGTAGTGACGATCGCCCTAAGAGGTCTTTTTCAAAAGATCGAAATGATGCCAAATCATCGCGATATGGCAAACCAGCCGGTGATGAAAAGAGATCGTTTGGCAAACGGGATGAATCCACCCCGGACAGGCCAAGGAGATCTTTCTCATCTGACCGCCCCGATTCAGCCCGACCATCGCGCTACGGGAAGCCTGCAGGTGACGAACGAAAATCATTTGGAAAGCGTGATGAATCCTCCTCTGAACGACCACGGACTTCAAAACCGTCCGATAGCTATCGGACTGAAAAAAGAACTGAAGGCGGAGATAGACCATTTAGAAGAAATAGTTCAAGGCCTTTTGGCGACAGCCGTAAGTTCGATACTGGCAACGAAAGACCGAGCCGTTTTTCAAAAAGTCCATATCCAAAAAGCGAAAATGGGGACAAACCATTTGATAAACGTAGAGAGGGCTTTGATACCGGTAAGCCAAAGCACTTTTCGAAAGATTCAACTAGCGGGCCTTTCAAAAAGGAGCCTCGGTCATTTAGTTCAAATTCAGGGCCTAGAAAATTTTCAAAACCATCTGATAGCTATCGGATTGAGAAAAGTGAAGACAAGCCATTTAGTAAAGGTGGGTTCGAGTCTGATTCAAAATTTGAAAAGCGCGAAAGTGCTGATGAGAAGCCTGACCGCAGAAGCAGTCGCCCTTTTGAAGAGGGAGACGCACCACCGAAAAAGTTTTCGAGGGACATGGTGGTAAAAAAACCATCGTTTATCGAATCAAAGATGGCCTCCTCTCAGGCACCCGAACGGCCGAACTATAAAGAAAAGCCCAGTTTGGAAGGTGAGTTGATCAGGCTAAATAAATTTATGGCCAACAGTGGCGTAGGAAGCCGCAGAGAAGCAGATGAATTTATCAAGATGGGATTAGTGACCGTAAACGGAGTGACCATTATAGAAATGGGTCACAAGGTAAAAAGCACAGACGATGTGCGCTATGAAGGTAAAAAATTAAAAGCCGAGAAGCCAGTTTACGTTTTACTGAACAAACCAAAAGGATTTATCACCACCACTGACGATCCGCAAGAGCGCAACACCGTGATGAATTTAGTTTCCAATGTTGGCAAAGAACGCATCTATCCGGTGGGCAGATTGGATAGAAACACCACGGGTTTGTTGTTGCTCACGAATGATGGAGAGCTTGCCGACAAACTCACGCACCCCTCTTACAAAGCCAAAAAGATTTACAAAGCCGAGTTGGACAAACCCATTACCAAAGCGGATTTTCAGAAGATACTTGATGGAGTTCACTTAGAAGAAGGCAAGGCTATGGTAGATGATTTGGCTATTGTAAGCGATGATAAATTGACGGTTGGTATTGAAATACACATTGGCTGGAACCGAATTGTGCGGAGGATTTTTGAATCCCTGGGCTATCAGGTGGTGAAGCTCGATCGCGTAGTGTATGCAGGTCTCGACAAAAAAGAATTGTCACGCGGGCAGTGGAGATTTTTAAGACCCGAAGAAGTAGTTAAGTTGAAGCATTTTGGGTCTTAGCACCACATCATTCCCCCTTCAAATTATCCACGGGCTTGATGTAGGTAGCTCTCCATGTTTGCGAGCCGATCGTTAAGACTCCAAAAATAATTAGGGCTAATACACCAAATAAAATTGTGAATGCATCCACCGACACGTGATAGGCTAATTGCTCAAGCCATAAGTTATTGATAAAGTAAGCGGCTGGCACGGCAATCACAATCGCGATTAGCAAAATGCTCACGAAGCCTTTTGAAAGTAAATAGACCAATGAAATATTGCTGCTGCCCAATACTTTGCGAATGGAAATTTCTTTGATACGCGTTTCTGTAGTGTAGGTCGCCATTCCCAACAATCCTAAACAGGATATGAGAATCGCCAAAAACGAAATTACACTTAAGATGCTGACCAAGTCTCCAAAAAAAATGTCATAGATTTTATGCACTTCGGCAGAGAAATCTTTGTAGTCAACCTTCAGTCCCGGATTTATTTTTGTCCAAGCTGCCTCAACGGATTTTCCGGCAGCTTCATAAGAGCCACTGTAGCTCACTTGCAAAAGCCGATATTCTTCAGGATTGTAAATAATAGCCATCGGCTCCATTTTCTGAACTAGCAGTTGGTGATTGTAGTTTTTTACAACTCCTATAATTTGCTTGCGCGAAGAGTCCTTTTGTAAGATAAGCTCTTGACCAATTGCCTCGATTGGAGTGCCCAATTGAAATTTATCAAGCGCTGTTTCATTCAATACAATAAAATTTTTATTTGAAGCGTCATTTTCCTCTTGGAAGAATTTGCCTGCCACGAGTTCTACACCTAAATTTTTAATATAGTCGGCATCACCTGAAAAGTAATTCAAGTTTGACCAATCTTTATCATCAAGAGATTTTTTATAGGCTTCGCCATAGGAAGAACCTGCCGCTGGAATATGAGACGCAGCCGTTACGTTTTCGATATTAGAATATTTTAGCAATTCGGTTTTTAAAATCACGGGTGAAGTATTGCTAAGGCTTACCACCAATTTTTTATCCATGCTAAATCCATGATCGGCCCGAAGAAATAATTGCAACTGATTAAATACTACGGTAACCGACAAAATAAAAATCAATGAAAATGTAAACTGGGCTACAAGCAATGATTTACGCAACCCTATTTTAGAAAACAGTTTCATATTGTTGATACCCTTCAAAACCTTTACCGGTTGAAACCCGCTGAGCACCAGTGCCGGAAAAATCCCGGCCAACAGACCAACTAAAATAGCAAAGACAATAAAAACTCCGAACACAAAATAGTTAGCTTCTAAATCCCACATCATTAATCGCGCAAAGCTTAACTCCATCATCAGTGGCTTTAGCGCAATCAGCAACACAATCGCCAACGCTAGTGATAATAAAGAAACGACAACCGATTCTGATAAGAATTGAACAAATATTTGCCAGCGCAAAGCCCCAGTAACCTTGCGCACACCAATTTCACGGGCACGCGTAAGAGCGCGTGCGATAGATAAGTTAGTAAAGTTAAAGCATGAAGTGAGCATAACAATAGCAGCCAAGCCAATGAAAAACCAAACAAATATCCAGGGCAAAAACGGACCAATAGGATTATTGATAAATGCACCTGGGGTAATGTTGGTGAGCGCTTGGAAGGAATACTTTATTCTTTGTTGTGTATCTGGCTTGGTGAGCACTGCGAAATGCTTCTGTTCAATTTTTTTTAAATGACTTTCTATTTCTTCTGTGGGCTTGTTTTCCGCCAACAACACATATATCCACCCAGCTGTGTAGTTGTACCAGTTATCCAAATCTCGCCCTTTGTTTTCTTGTGCCTCTAAACTTTTTACGGTACTAATACTCGCAAGGGCATCAAATACGATGTGTGACTTGTGATGACTATCTTTCAATACACCGGTGACTTTATAAGGCCCTTCTTTACCTACTTTAAAAGTCTCGCCAACAGGATTATCTTGTTTAAATAGCTTTTTGGCTGCTTTCTTTGTTAGTACTACAGAGTAGGGGTCTACCAGAGCCGTTTTGGCATCGCCATGCTCCAATTCATATTCAAACACCTCTAATATTTCGGGGTCCGCAAAATACCCAGATACGGGAATGTTCACATTCTGTTCAATCTCCAGCCACATGTTTCCAAATCCACGCATGATGCGAACAGCCTTCTCTACGCCTGTGTAGTTGTCAAGCAATTCTTGCTTGAGCGGAAGCGTAGTTGTAGCCGTTTCATTTTGCGTTTCGCCTTTACTGCCAATGGGTATGGAATTGATCCGATAAATGCGGTCGCGCCTGGTATTATAGCGATCGTACATCATCTGGTCGGCTACTAACATAATAATAACCATCGAGAGTGCCATTGCCACAGCCAAACCAAAAATATTGATGGCTGAAAAGAACCGATGACGCAATAAGCTGCGAAGGGTTGTTATGAAATAATTACGGAACATGGTAGTGATTAGTTGATGGAATAAAAGTTTCCGGTTACCAGTTATTGGTTATCGGAAGCCGGGAAAAAGTAAACAGGGAACTACTTTACTTCTCGTTTAACCAAAAAGTAATACAGCAAAAACCCAAACGACACCGCTACTGCAAACAGTCCATAAGGCATGGGCGAATCTGGACTAACGGAAACATATTCCATAATAATTAAGGAGAGTCCAGCGAAGAAAGCGATCAGCCCCCATTTTAAAGAAGAGTATTTACCATCACCGGCATCGTGCTGTTTAAAAATTGCTTGTGTGTCCTCATTTACAAAACCTTTATCCACCATCTTTTTCTTTAGAAGATAATCGGTCATCACTTTGGTAAAAAAATAGACGGAAAGGCCTAAGCTCCCCAAAATTGAAACTGGCATTAATACTTCATTGGTACTCATAATTGTAACGGTTTAAATTTCTTTGTTTGGTGCGTGAGACGCAAAGCACTTCGCCCATGTTGCAGCTGAACTGAAAATGTTTCTTGCTGGATAGAAATAGTTATCGGTTTCCCGGTACTCCACCTACTCACCTTTAACTAACAACTAACAACCAAAATTCCCTGCAACATCTTACCTTCGACCCGTGTCTAACCCCTTAATGACAGAAGATCGGGCCTTGGTTTCGCAAGTCTTAAATGGCGATAGATCGGCCTTTCGGCAACTAATCAAGCAAAATGAGAGGTTGGTAACTCACATGATTAGTCGGCTGGTCGATCATCGGGAGGACCGGGAAGAACTTTGTCAGGATGTTTTTTTGAGAGTGTATGAAAAGCTGGGCGAGTTTACCTTTCAATCGAAATTAAGCACGTGGATTGCAACCATTGCCTATCGGCATGGAGTCAATCATCTACGAAAGAAGAAAATAGAAGTGAGCGATGTAGATGAGGAAAAAAGTTTCTCAACACACTTCATTTCAGATGAAAACATTGAGGAAAACTATTCAGATCAAGAAATGAACAACCTTGTTTTAAAATGGATTGATCAACTTCCTATTCATTACCGAACTGTGTTGACGCTTTATCATGTCGATTCAATGAACTACCATGAGATCGAAAACATTACCGGCATGCCGGAAGGAACAGTAAAAAATTACCTGTTTCGAGCCCGGCAGTTATTAAAAGAAAAAGTAAAGAACTATCTTGGCAAAGAAGAAATGATATGAACACATCTGACGAAGAAATTCAAAACAAATTGGAGGCTAACCTTCCCGTTGGCAATGACTTAGATTCAATCGCTTACAGAAAAGTATTTAATGCGGTGTCTTCAGCACCCACTTTTCAATTGTCCTCACAATTTGCCGATAAAGTCATATTGAAGATTGAGGCTAAAGAAAGCAAAGCCTCTTCGTCAGAAATATATTGGTTGGTGGCCGGGGTGGCCGTTCTTTTCGTTGCCGCCATTATTAGCGGGCTGCTTATAGGTTTCAAGCCTAGTTTTGGTGCGTTCACGTTTTGGGCGAGTTACCCGGGATTATTTGCCTTCGCGATTGGCCTATTTATTTTGATTCAATGGGCAGATAAGAAAATCTTGAAAACTCCCTCGCTTTAACAGCAATTGGGTTTCGTAATGCCAAGTAATTTTCTCAATCAAAAGTAATTTTTGATTTGTCTTTCATTTTATATCATTGCTGTGATAAAATGAATAACTATGCGAATCTTTCTATTCCTCCTTTTTCTGCTATCGTCTCTATCAATTTTTGCCCAAAAAACGGAAGGAGATAGTTGGGCCACCGTGAAGGCTAATGGCAGCGGTACATTGGCGATTATTTACTACGAACAAGCCGGCCTCATTCAAGATGTCAATGGAAAGCAGGAAGGCCTTTGTGTTGAAATTCTGAAAGACTTTGTGGACTATGTGAAGACCAAGCACAACAAGAAGATTACCCTTCAATATGTTGGCAAAGAGCCGGTTTTCACTAATTTTCTTTCTACCACGCAGAAGAGCATAAATATTTTGGGCGTAACTAATGTAACGATTACGGACGAGCGTAAAAAGATTCTAAAATTCACTCCGCCTTTTATTTCTAACCCAGTGGTTTTGTTAACCCACAAGGAAGCTCCTGCAGCGGCCAGTTTCGCGGAGCTTTCCAAAAAATTAGATGGCTATAGCGCTGAGATCATCGGGGGAAGTACGCACGTCAAATACATTAACAAGATAAAGAAAGAGAACTGGCCAAGTTTAAGTATCACTTATGGCCCGTCCGGTCAAGAGATCATCAAGAAAATCGGAACGAACCCCAAGCTATTTACCATTGTAGATTTTACAGAATTTGTGGATGCCAATAGAAGGCGCTTGCCCGTAAAAAAGCAAAACTTGGAATTTGGAGATCCTGAACAGTTAGCCTTCATAATGTCCAAGCAATCTGATTGGGATGAAATTTGGAAACTTTTTTTAACGGATGAGTACCGTAAAAGTCCGAAATTCAGAAAAAATGTCTCCGACAATTTAGGGATGGCCTTCCTCAGTATACTCAAGTGAAAATTAGGACTAGCTTTTGATCTTGTGTAGTCGACTGCCCGTGAAGTAGCCTTCTTTGATCAGCAGCATTAACTGATCTGTTGTAGGGTTAATCTGGTAAAACATATCATCCTCTTTCGTATGCACTTCTTTGATGCTCATTTTTCTTTTCAACTTTTTAAGAATCTCTTTGCGCCTGAGATCATCTTTTAAATCGATGGACAAAAAACGAATATTACCGGAGGATTCTTGCTGGATCAATCGCAATACCCATTGCCCGTTCGACTTAAAATTGACGAAGTAATAGTTTTGATAAAATTTTATCACTAGTGTATCGCTGATGGTTCCCCGCGTCAACCAGTCTTTTTCGCGTTTATCTTTAAAATGATAACCCCACGATTCTATGATCAAGGTATCTGAAAATTGCCCAGTGGTTTCGTCAATGGTTTGATAGGTACCCTGTAGTTGAGCAGGTATTTCTTTTAACACAGGCATCCCCGCAGGCTGGGCTTGTGGAAAGGTCACCTCTTTACAAGAAGACACGAAGAGCGAGCAAATTACTATTAATGGGAGATAGCGCATATTTAAGGTCTTAATCGACTGCCTGTAGACGGAGCGGCTTTAGCTAAAGGTAAGGTTTTTTGACTTTATAATTTCAACCTAAAACATTCAACAGCGTTGGTTGTTAAACGTGGATAACTAAAAAATAGCGAGTGTCATCGCCTATAAATAATCGAGAGTTATATTCCCTGTCACTATGAGCAAATACGAGCACATTCTTAATTTGTTTTACTCAAAACTGCTATCTGAAAAGGCAAAGAAAAAAATTGAATTTATTATTATTCTCATTGCCATCAACGGTTTCCTTCTCCACGTATTACTAATTGCATTAGTCCATTTTAAAATTGTAGAGCTAGCTGATTATTCCGAATTATTTAAGAATCCGTTGGTAGCAATTTATACACCCTTCTCTTTCATATTAATCTACGAGGTTTACCTGCTCGTGTATTATCTTCCAAAGTCTATCAGTAAATATATTGGGAAGCAATACGAGATCATTACGTTGATCGTAATTAGAAGAATCTACAATGATCTATCTAGACTAGAGTTTACATCCGACTGGTTTAAGGTTCAAAACGACCTCCAGTTTACGTATGACATAATTGCAACTATCGTTTTATTTTTTTTGATTTTCATTTTTTACCGGCTCAATGAAAAGAAAGAAGCAGAGGAAAAAGGCCAATCACTTTCGCTAGAGCTAATGAAGTTTATTAGAACGAAAAAAATTATTGCTACCTGTTTGGTGCCTGTACTAGTTATACTGGCTACCTATAATTTAAGCCAATGGGTGCTCACAAACTTCTTTTCTATAGGTAGGCTGGTGGATTCCTTTAAAGATAGCAATAGAATATTTTTTGATGAATTTTTTACGGTATTGATTCTGGTTGATGTGCTGCTGTTGTTGATCTCCTTCTTGCACACAGATAAATTTAATCAGGTGATCAGAAACTCTGGATTTATCATATCCACAATTTTGATTAAGCTATCCTTTGGTACGGAAGGTTTGTTAAACACGATCTTATTAGTTGTGGCTGTATTGATCGGAGTTGCTATCTTAAGCATCCACAATCAATATGAGAAATTAAACCGGCCTCCCCTCCAATAGCTAGTTCAATCGTTTAGTGCCACCCTTGATTATAAATTAATCGTCAGCATTTTACCCTTTCAAAAACTCTACATCCTTATAAATCGGATTCGGGTACTTATAAAATCCTTCTCCAGACTTCTCTCCTAATTTCCCCTGATCAACATAACTTTTGAGTAAGGCGGCAAAAGACTTGGAAGCTTCGTCCTCACGGTCTTTCGTCACCCGCCAAGCGGTATCCAACCCTACATTATCTAAAATTCCAAACGGCCCCATGGGCATGTGAAAATTCACCATCCACGATTTATCGATGTCTTCAATACTGCCAACATCTTTTATTTTCAATCGGCCGGCTGCACCTATCAGCGACATCAACATGAAGTTGAACATATACCCAGGCCACTCCTTCTTTACTAATACTGGCACTTGATTGAGTTTTTTTCCAAAGTCAAATAACAATGGAATGATATCTGGATGCGTGCCGGGGTGAGGCATGATGTCGACAACGCGGGCTGTAAACACATCGTGAAAATGAAAGGCACAAAATTTTTCAGGCCGGCCGGAAAGAGTTGCAAAGTGTGACGGCAACAAATACGAAGTATTGGTGGTGAAAATTGTTTTCTCGGGAGCAATCTCGCCAAATTGTTTCCACACTTTTTCTTTAATGGCCGGGTCTTCCGTCACGCTTTCGCTGATAATATCGGCATCTATCACAGCTTCAGTAGTACTGGTTGTAAACTTAATTCTCGAAAGAATCGAAGGTTTATCTTCTTCTTTAATCAACTGAATTTTTACCGCGTAGCGAAGCACTTTATCCATCACCCCGCGCGATTGTTGCAAGGCACTTTCGTGAATGTCATAGATCACTACATGGTAGTTGGAGATAGCCGCCTGTAATCCGACTCTGCTTCCAAGTGTGCCTGCTCCCAGGATGAGTACGTTTTTTATTTCCATAATATTAATTCGTTGATTAGTTGATTCGGTAATTTGTAAATGAGTTGATAAGACAATGAGGTATCAACGAATCATTAAATTAACGAATTAAAAATTGCCCTCCTAGCATTCTCCCCACACGCTTTAATAACATGGTTCAACATGGCAAACCGTGGGTCATGTGTGTGACCTTGCTTGTATCGATAGTATATCTGTTGACAGATTACCCCTACTTTAAACGATCCAAACACATAATAGAAAACAATGTCGTCCAATTTTGTGTTCGCTTTCTCGGCATAATAGGCGGCCATTTCATTTCGTGTCATATTGCCGGGCATCCATGTCAAGTTAAACGGTTTCAATGCGTCACTATCGTTGGCCTCTGCCCAATAAGCGAGTGTGGTTCCTAAATCCATCAGGGGATCGCCCACGGTTGCCATCTCCCAATCTAGAATTGCTTCGATCTCCGTTAAGTTATCAGGGTTGAGCACGAGGTTGTCATATTTATAATCGTTGTGGATGAACGACACGCGCGAAGAAGCAGGAATATGTTTTACCATCCATTCTGCCGCTTCATTCATCGCGGGCAAATCATCGGTCTGTGCATTGAAGTAGCGCTTTGTCCATCCCTCTACTTGTCTTTGCACATATCCTTCCGGTTTGCCTAATTGATCTAGCCCGCTTGACTTTATATCGAGTTGATGAAGCTGAACTAATTGATCAATTGCTGCTTTGGATAGTTGTTGAAAAGTCTGAGGCTCGATAGTCATTCCCCTGGGCACTCTATTTCGAAGTATAACTCCATTCACACGCTTCATTAAATAAAACTTTGCCCCTATCACGCTTTCATCTTTGCAAAACAAAATAGGCTCAGGCACTTTAGTAAATCCCGCTTTCCACAAAAGTGAGAGCACATTAAACTCTCGCTCCATGTCATGAGCCGATTTGATGTTTGCCCCAGCCGGAGGCCTGCGTAAAATGTATTCTACTTCATCTGTTTGGATCAAATAGGTAAGGTTGGAATAGCCGCTGGGGAATTGTTGAACACAAATATTTTTGGAAATGCCTTCAATATGATCGGCCAAGAACATGCCGAGTTTTTCTTGATTCAATTCTTCGCCTGTGCGGATGGGGGTGGGCTGGTCGAGCATTTTTAGCTATTTAGCATCCATCCCATAACCCTTCAAAATCGATTTCGCCAGTGAAACTTTATGCACTTCATCGGGGCCATCATAAATTCTAGCTCCGCGTTCATGTCTGTACCAAAATGAAAGCAATGTGTCATCTGTGATTCCTAGCGCACCATGCACTTGAATGGCTTTGTCCAAAGTTTTCATCAACACATCGGCTACAAAAAATTTGATGGTAGAGATTTCTTCCTTAGCAGCTTTCGCTCCGTGCTTTTCCATCGAGTAAGCGGTGTGCAATACCATCAGTCTTGCGGCATTGATGTTGGCACGGCATTCTGCAATCCATGCTTGTATGATTTGCTGTTGGCCTAAAAATTTGTGGTCGCTAAGTTTACGTGTGGCTGCTCGCTGGCACATCAACTGAAAGGCACGTTCACAAATTCCGATCCAGCGCATACAATGGTGGATACGACCGGGTCCTAGCCGCGCCTGCGCCAATGCAAAGCCTTGCCCTTCTTGTCCGATTAAATTTCCGATCGGTACTTTGCAATTTGTAAACCGCACTTCTGCGTGACTGAAATAATCTTCGCCTGCCTCGCCCATAATGGAAATGTTTCTTACCAACTCGAAGCCGGGGTTATCAAGTGGGACCAAGATCATACTCGCACGCAGATATGGGCTTAAATTATTGGCATCAGTCATCGCCATTACAATCGTGAAATTAGCACCATCGGCAGCGGTAGTAAACCATTTGTGACCGTTGATAATGTACTGATCTGCTTCTCGCTTCGCAGCAGTAGCCATGTTCACCGGGTTTGATCCTGCAAATTCTGGTTCTGTCATGGCAAAGCAAGAACGGATTTCACCTTTCATTAAAGGGTGTAGGTATTTTGCTTTCAATTCCGCGGAAGCAAACTGGTGCATCAACTCCATGTTTCCAATATCGGGCGCATTGCAGTTGAAAATCAAATGCCCGAGCGGAGAAGTCCCCAATACTTCACTTACCTGTGCAAACTCCATTAAGTTTAATCCAACCCCGCCCTCTTCAGGGGATAGATGGGGAGCGAATAGCTGTTGCCCTTTTGCTTTTTCCCGTAAGGATTTTATAATTGAAAGCGATTGCCGAAAAGGCTTCGTGATGATGTCCAATTCGATGGGGTAAACTTCTTTTTCTAAAAATGATTTATACTGCGGCAGTAGTGCGACTAGTTTTGGGGTTTGGAAGAGTTCGGTCATAAAAATTTAGCTTTGCATCGAAGGTTAATACAAATTAAAATTAGATAATTTCGATCATATTATTCACTCTGACCTGTCCGGCAGTTGAACAGTTGAGCTAGTCAGAATACACCAACTATAAAATAGTGACTCAACCATCTTACTATTTTCAGTAGATTGCTGGTCGGTTTCCATGAAAAAGCTTTTCGCCATTGGGTTTCTCACGCTTTTCGCACTTCAGTTCGCGGGGTTCTATGCCTATTTTGGTGTGCGGCTCATAGCCATCCGCCAAGAAATGAAAGCCCTGTTGGCTCAGACCCCCGAAGAGCAACTTCAAAAAATTGTTATTTCTGCTGTAGAGTTTGCTTCCATCGATCAAGACGAAAGTGAGATTGAGCTCAACGGCAAGATGTATGACATCGCCAAGATAAAAAAACAGGAAGGTGATTACCTTCTTTTTGCTTTACATGACGAACACGAAGACAGCTTGTTATCGCTTTTGGATGAAATGGTGAAGCGATCGACACGAGACAAAAAGCCTGTGCCTTCACAATTGCTTCAGTTTTTAGGTTGGGTATTTGTTGCTACCCCGACAACATTTTTAAATTGTGCTGAGTCAGCTAAAAATCTAATCCCAACGAATTATCTTAACAACTATATCTCAATCGAAAAGGCCATTCCGGTTCCGCCACCCTGGCGGCTAAGTTTCATTTGCTAAAAGCAATAGCTCTTTACTAATCACTTTTTAACAATTACTGCTTTGAATTGCGTGAGCATTTCGTTGCATCCAAACTTCTATTCGTCATGAAGAAATTTATGCTATTCATTTTATTAGCCGTACCAGTTTTTGGTTGGGGCCAAAACTTACGGGGAAAAATATCTGACACTAATGGTAATCCGCTGGCGGGCGCCAACCTGCAGCACAATGGCAAGGGAACCATCTCCGATCAAGATGGACAATTTATGTTGTCGTGTAGCGCAGGGGCAGACTTGGTTATTTCATTTGTTGGGTACGAAACAGTCAAACAATCCATTTCAGATTGCTCGATTGAATTGAATATTTCTTTAAACCCTTCTACTCAAGTACTCAATAAAGTAGAGATCATGGCCACTTCAATTCAAAGGAAGTTGTTGCTCAATCAGCCTACCTCCATCGCCAAAATCGGCACCGTAGAAATTACACGCGGTACCGGTTTATTTTTAGATGACGCCATTAATGCCAACATTCCCGGAGTATTTATGCAACGCAGAACAAATTCCGCAGGGCAGCAATTTAATATTCGTGGCTATGGTGGCGGTGGTCCGGGTAATCGCGGAGTCAACAATAACTTTGATCAGCTCGGTATCAAGGCCTACTTAAATGGAATTCCCATTACGGATGCAGAAGGAATCACCTTAATGGACGATATTGATTTCAACTCGATCGGCACCGTGGAAGTTGTGAAAGGGCCTTCGGGAACATTATATGGATTGGCCATTGCCGGAGTGGTGAATCTCCAAACAATCAAGCCAGAGAAAGAAGAGGTTTCCATTGGGCAAAATATTATGTTAGGAAGCTATGGTCTTCAGCGCTTCACAACCACCTTGCAATCCAATCAAAAAGGATCCTCTATATTGGTCAACTATGGCAAGCAAAATTTTGACGGCTTTATGGTCAATACTGCCGCGCGCAAGGATTTTGTGAATTTCGTGGGTGAATTCGTGCTGAATCAAAAGCAATCACTTACTGCCTACATGGGTTGGAGTGACAGCTATGACCAACGCAATGGAGAGTTGACTTCTGGTCAATACAATAATTTTGATTACAGCGGTAATCCTGCTTACATCAAAAATGATGCGCATACAAATGTCACAAGCCTACGGGCTGGTCTATCACATACGTACAAAATGAACGACCATTTTTCAAACACCACTGCATTATTTGGCACAGGCTTAAACAGCAACGTTAGTTCCGCTGGCGGATGGACGGATAAAGCACCCGTTAACTTTGGGTTGCGATCTGTTTTTGAAACAACTTTCAACTTAGGCAAATTAAAAATATCTGGCTTGACCGGTGTAGAGGCGCAACGCCAAATTGCACAACTAGTGGCCTATCCGATGGTCGTCAATAATGCAGATCCAAGTGGAAAAAATATTCTCGGAGCAATACGCACAAATCAAACACAAATCAGTAGCACCTACTCGCTTTTTACCCAGTGGACAATGCAATTGCCAATGGAATTTTCGTTGACAGCTGGTATCGGAACAAGCTCTATGCATATTGATTTGCTGGATAAACTGTATGTGGCGGCCAATAATACTCCCACCAATAAAATACCATCGCGATACACTACCGATTACACTAATTTAGTCTCTCCGAGTTTTGCGTTGAATAAATTATTTAGCAAGAAGATTTCAGCACATATTTCCTACAGCCAAGGATACCGCACACCTGTAGCTTCAAATATTTATGTGCCACTTGGCGGGTTTGTAAACACAGGCTTACGCCCAGAGGTAGGAAAGCAATTTGAAATTGGGACAAAGGGCATTCTATTGCAAGACCGGCTAACGTACGAAGTTGCTTGGTTTAGCTCCGTATTTTCTGAAAAAATGACACTGTTGGGGGTTCCCAATTCAGCAGGCACGGCAACTTTATATAGTTACGTGGTAAACGCTGGCGGCTTGAATAATACGGGAATCGAAGCGCTCGTAAAGTATAACGCGTATCAATCAACTACAGGTTTTGTAAAGTTGGTTCGTCCATTTATAAACTTGACACACTCTGATTTTAAATACGATGGGCTTACGTTCAATAACAACATTGCCACACCTGTTTCTGACTTTTCCGGCAATCAAGTAGCAGGCGTGCCAAAAGTCGTTTACAATGCGGGCATTGATTTTTTATCAAACACTGGCTTATATGCCAATGCCATCTACATGCACCGCGATGACATGCCTTACACACCAGATGGACTAAATACTGCGAAAGGGTTTAACCTACTGAATGCAAAAATTGGCTTTCAAAAAAGATTTGCCGCCCACTTTGATGTAGATGTATTTTTTGGTGCACAAAACATTACCAGTCAGCAGCACTATCAAATGGTTTTTGTGAATCAGTTGCCCGATGCCTATTTACCGGGGCCAAAGGATATCAATTATTTTGGCGGTATCAATTTTAAGTACCTCTTTTAAAACCGTTTAGTGTCTTCGTGCTTTAGTGGTGAAATACTTTTGCCACTAAGGCATAAAGATGCGAGGATATGATTTGGCATACGAAAAAATTGAAAAGGCATATTTGGTAAACTACTTGAATTTCCTAACGTTAGGCTTACACCATCGAAAAATCACATTCGTTTTACTGGTGTTTTGATTGACAGCACACATCTTTGATAAATGATTTTCTTCTTTTGCCTCACGTTTAATTCGTACCCAAAAAACAGGAAGCGGTGATTTGAGAAAGAGATCTAGTATTTATGCCTCCACCAATTCTTCCGTTTTTACCGTCACCTTATCCAATCTGATTCGCCTACGATTCATTGGCTTAAACTTAGAATGGAAGGGAGCTAACAAATACGTGCGGATAAGAAACCACCACATCGATTTTTCTATTAAGTCGGGAGAAATTAAATGGGCAATCTTCGCGTGTTCCTTGCCCGTTAAACTCCAATGCGTGCATGCACGCTCGTGGTGAGCCGTATGATAGCCATTATTAAAATACAAAAGGTTGACACCTAAAAAATTGCGCGAGTGATTGTATTTACTTTCCTCGTCTGCGCCCACGTGTTGGATGTAGTTGAACAACATGACCACAAAAGCAGAAACTTGTTGGGGAATAACTACAAATAGCAACGCCTTCTGCCAATCCAAAATCAGGAAGCCAACAATCCATGAGAATAGTACCACTACTTGAACCCAATTTTCATAAAAAGTGCGTTTGTCGTTTTTACGTAAGTTGCCCATGTATGGAATGATGCTCTCTACTATTTGATTGCGACCGCTTACCGAGGGGTAGCTCAACAACGAAAGGAGATTATTCTCTTCCGTGTGGCGATAGGTAGCTGTGGTATCGCCTTGACGGTTTGCATACCGATGATGGTTTTTGTTATGAGTAGGTATCCAAGTGAAGATGGGCACACCATAGAAAACGGTAAGCCACCAATCCGTTGCTACATTCAACGGCTTCCATTTCCAAATATTCAAATGTTGGTGATTGTGCGTGATTACCGAAACGGCAATGGCCAAATGCAAGTAAATGATGTAAACCAACCAATGAAAACCATACACCCATTGGCACACAAACAATGTAGTGGTAATTGCCATGTAAACGAGTGTACGTAAGTCTGCGCGATAGTGAAGCATTGCTCTTGAATAAAGTATTTGGTAAAGCTAGTATTTTAGACCGTTAGAAAAAGCGTATCAATATTTCAAAATATCATTCAGTGTTTTCATTGAAAGATTCAAATCCGCGGTATCGATGATTCCAATTTTCCTAACAAGCCTGTCTTTAGAAATAGATTGAACGTGAAATGTTAACATCTCTGATTCTGTTTTTAAGCCGTTAACTTTATTTGGAGTTAAAATCGGATTCCCTTTATAGTTTTTAATCTTAGTTGTCAAAGGAACAACAATAACAATTGGCAAGTGTTCATTCAAAAGATTGCCACTTATAATTGCCACAGGTCGCAATCCAGATTGCTAGCTGCATTTCGTTGGATTTAAGTCGGCATACCAAATTTCACCCTGCTTCATTTTTCCAACTGACGGAGATAATCTTCCATACCTTCCTCAGCTAAAAGAAGTGTGTCCTTGTCTTCAGCAGCCTGTTTGTAGGATTTTATGTACTCCACCTTTTCTAGGTGTTCCAAATAAACGCGTAGGGCTGTTTCAATTAGCTTGTTCTTAGGAACAGATAATGCTTTCGCCTTTTCGGAAAGCTGCTGAAGCAAATGATCGGAGAGGGTACTAGTAAATGTTGCCATTTTGCATGTATGAATTACAAATATAAAACATACTTATGAAATCGAAAATCATCGTTTTTAGGTCTCAATGTCTACCAACTTCCACCTTCATCGAAACATCGAGCAGTAGTGCTTATTTCATTCGCTCCTGAATTTTCGATTTCGCAATTTCTTGATTTTTTTGCTTCCTGTACATTTGGGTATAAATTTATGGTGCTATGCGAGGCCACAAAAAATTGCTAATCCCCTTACTGTTCTTTTTATTTTCCAATGATTCATTGGTTGCCAAACCAGATCATCGCCATCGCCTTTGGAATCAATTATTGGCCGAATGGGTTAGTGAGAAAGGTTTTGTAAACTATCGCGGCTTTAAGACAAGTGAAAAAAAGCTCGACCTATACTTGTCCAAGCTCAGTACAGATTTCCCCGATAGCAGTTGGACTCGGAATGAGAAGTTAGCTTATTGGATTAATGCCTACAATGCTTTTACCATCAAACTCGTTCTTACCCACTATGGCGTAAAATCAATAAAAGATATTAAACAATCGCCCTATACTTCACCGTGGAAAATACCCTTCTTTAAAATCGGAGATGTCTCGTTTACTTTGGATAAAATAGAACATGAGATTCTCCGCAAAGAATTTGGTGACCCTCGCATCCATTTTGCCATCGTCTGTGCATCCTATTCGTGCCCTCAATTGCGCAGGGAAGCGTACGTGCCGAAACATCTTGACCAACAACTGGAAGAGCAAACAAAATTGTTCATCAACGATCCTTCAAAAAATGAAATAGGTGAAAAATCGATACAGCTTTCCAGTATTTTAAAATGGTATAAAAGCGATTTCGCGAATCAATTTGCCAATGACGCAACGCTCGTTCGATGGCTCCGCAACTATTCATCTATAAATATCAGTGGCGAGGCTACGTTAGGATACCTACCCTACCGATGGGAACTGAATGGGAAGTAAACAATCACCTTCCCAATAAACTTTGGATTACGATTTCCTCAAACCCAGGTAGTGTTTTATATGCATACTTTAGCTTTCGCTCTGATTTAAAATTGTAGGAAACCTCTAAATAAGGTTTTGTTGCCCTTAGGTCGCGGCCATTCATGGTTGCATCATTTGCTTTCTCGTTTATTTCTACCGGAATTTGGTCATAGTATTTGAACCTTTCCGGATGGGTGAGATAGCCAAGGGGGGTAGCATCATACGGGATAAAGCCCTCTGTTCCAAACAGTGTTTTCGCCCTGCCAATCCAAGCAACAAGTTGTTGATATACCCACTTGTCAATAGCCGTGCCTTCGTTCAACCGATCAATATCAATGGTGCCCAGCAATAAATAGGAACTGCATTCGAACCCGGAAAGCACGAGCGGAACCGTGGTGTCTAGAATGGCTTTGAAGGAGGCAACGTCTTTATCAAAATTGTAGTCACCTACCGGAAATTGTTGTAGCCCTGGTCTAAATTCATAGCCAGGCGTCCGACCCGCACAAAATATAATCTCTTCCACATTGGAAGCCAGTTCTGGATGGTTTTTAAGTACCGTGGCCACATTGGTAGTGGGGCCTAAAGCCAAGATAGTCAGTTTCTCTTTTTTCAATGCCGCAGCTAATGCCAGTGTTGCGTCATTCTCTTTGCCCAAATCATTGGCAAGATTGGATCCTTTATAAACCGGAATTGGTTTGGTAGAACCGTATCCCTGCACTAGTTTTTGAGTTACGTCAAATCCGTAGTCAATGTTTGTAATGATGCTGATCCCTATGATCTCAATGCTTTTTTGACGCAAGGCCATTATCAGCGCAACCCCATCGTCTACTTCGCGCGGTGCCCGCTCGGGCAAGCCAATCATCATGTCGGTATCAAACCATACTTTTTTTACTTGGGAATGGGCTGTATAGCTTGCCACCGAAAAAAAGATTGCTGAATAGATTAATTTTTTTAACATTTTATTTTTTTAAAAGTGAGACTGCTTTTTCTAGTAATTGTTTTTTTTCTGGCAAGGCAAGGGAAAGTGGAAGTTGTGCCAGCCCAATGATCCTTCTCAAAATTTCTATGCCTGTAAAGGCGTCAAGTAATTCATTATCAAAAGTAAAAGACTTGGAATAATTATTTTCAACTAGTTCAAAGATGGCGGAAGGTTGTCGGGTTATATGCAAATGGGCAAGCATGATACCTACATCAAATTCAGCCGATCCATAAAAAGAAAATTCGGGATCAATAATTTTTACCCCATCGCTGGTATGCAACCAACTTCCCGGGTAAAAATCTCCATGCAGCAAGGTGTCACCATCGCTCAAATAGGTATTACCCAATCGTTCAATCACCTCTTTTAAGCGCACATCCTGTTTGTAACGCAATGAAAATTCCTGCAGGCCTGGAGTAACACTGTCTAGATTGAGCCCGTTCTCTTCCAAAAATGGGTAAATAAAAATATGTTCGTGATTCAATTTTCTTAATTCACGATTGGCCATCAACTCATTGTGGCCTTCTTTTTTAAAATTCGCGTGAAGAGTGGATAAAAATTGGGCGCAAGCAATTGCTGATTCGGTAGCTAACACCTGCCGATTTTTATACAAGAAGGTAAAATCGCTGGCGGCACCTAAATCTTGCATTACGATCAAATGCATTTCCTTATCTGTAAAGTTTAAAACAGGCATTCTGCTTTTCAAAAAAATATCCGTGGCTATGAGTTGATAAAATTTACTTTCCACCAGAATACGATTTTCAGGCGCGGCTATAGTTGGATATTTTTCTACATACGGCCTCGCTTGCTTTACTATAAACGTTCTTTCGTCTACAAATACCCGAAGTGTGTAATTCATATTTCCCTCGCCCGGCATTTCGGCTTTAGAAATAAATTCTGTGGCAGAAAGAATCTTTTTCTCTTTCAGGTAAGCGGTCAGTTCTCCCAACTTGGATTTATCCACCTTCATATCCCAATTTATTTACCAAATGTAACGAAGCCCAAATTGAAACTGGCGAAGAGGAGCGGTGGAATATTTGACCAATGTATTCGCGGTGGAAGGGCCGAACTGGTTTAAGTTACTTACGCCTCGGGTTGAGTTATAGCCTGTTAAATTTTCGGCATCCAACAAATTGAAAACATCAGCCGAAATCTCAATAGCTGGTTTGCCTTTTATAGCTATTTGATATTTGAGTGATATATCAAACGTAGTAGCATCCGGTAATCTTCCGCTATTGCGTGCTTCACCTGGCTGGCGGTCGGCCGGTAGACCGAAACTTTCTCCATTTCCATTTAGATCGGTCGTTCCACCAAAGTCGGTAGCCCGAGCTAAATACGTGATAGGCTGGCCACTTTGATAGAGGAGGGCTGGGGTAACCGTAAAGTTTTTGATCGGATACCAAGTAAGGAATCCAGTGATAACATGGCGTCTATCATTATCTCCATAGGCCCATTCGGCTTCAAAGTCATTCGCATCCAAAGCGCGCGTGTTAATACTTTCCGAGTTATTTTTAATGAAGGCTAAACTGTAGGCTACGCGGTAGCTCACTTTACTGTCTGTCGACTTTGTCCGTTGTAAAACAAAATTTGCTGCAGAGTAAATTGCCTTGCCTTGTGTGGTAGTCATAAAAATATCCCGGGCTACACCCCTCAATACTTGCCCATTAATAGTGGCCGTGTTGTTAACAATCGGTATGGGCCTAGTTAGGTTAGCTGCGGCTTGGGTCCTCACGTTGGTAACGGTGGCAGTAGGATCATTTAATTTATAGGGGGCGGGACTATTGAGATCCACGATGGTGTACAGGTTGTTGGTTTCGGTATGCACGATGTCTAAAGAAAATAAACTATGGTCATCAATTTTATATTGGTAGCCTAGTGAGAACTGATGCGAGAAGGGGTTATCCAACCCATTTGGATTTTGGATCCGATAGTTCGTGTTAAATCGATTGTCGCGCAACCCTTGGCTGTTCTCCGCGGTGGGGCCATTTAGATATGTAATAGGTCCTGTTGGTCTGACCAACAGATTTCCCGGAAAGGTTATTTGATTTAAATCGGCCGTGGGATCTAAAATCCCCAGGCGTTGCAATTCTGCCAACTGTTTTAAAAAATCGGGCGAGTTGTTGCTGAGCTGGAGATTATCGCTTTGCACAGCGTATTTTACCTTATCATAAAATATTCCATATCCACCCCGTATCACGTGCCTTCCTTTGATCGCATAATTAAAACTGGTGCGTGGAGCCAAGTTATTAAAGTCTCCTTTATTGCCACCCGCCTTTGATAGATTATCATAGTCGTAGCGTAAGCCCAGCACCACATTTAAATTTTTGTTCACGGCATATTGATCTTCGAGGTAAAGATTAAAAACATTTTGTGTTTTACCGAAAACACTCGGACGAAGTTCAACATCATAGGAGAGGACAGAAACATCGGCAGGTATATCCTGTACGTTCAAAGAAGCCCCCAAGTTTTTTGCTTTTACGTTATCTAATTGCAATTGGGTTAGCCTCACTGTGTATTGGCCATTGGGGTTTCCGCCCGCGAGCAGTTTAAAATCGGAGGTGGTAAATTCTACCCCTGCTTTTAAAGAATGTTTCCCTTTAGTGAGGAAAAACTTTTGTTGGATTTGATTGGTGTATTCGGAATCATCGAAGATAGCCCCGGCATAGCCTAGGTTTGCAATTATTCTTCCTGTTGGATCTTGCACGTTTACAGTGGGCAAGGTAGTGTTATTGGGTTGACGGTAGTTCCATCGAAAGTAAGAAGTTTGGAAATTTGTTTCCGCCTGTAACCGTTGACCAATTCTGTATTGGTTTTTCATGGCAATAAGATACGTTCTATTCTCTTGCCGAGAGGCCGAAGACGGAAAATTGGTGCCGCCCTCTAAACCGCCACCCTGCCGATCAATGTCAAACCATCCCAGATTTCCACGAAGGCTTGTACGGAAATTTTTTTTCCAGTAATGATCAATTTTTGCAGAGGCATACGTGAAACTATTATTTCCCTGTACTATTTCGCTTACACCTAACGCGGGCACATTTAAAAGATTATCCTTTTTATCGTAGGTCTGTTCTACGTTTACATAATAGAAGGTTTTGTTTTTTTTGATAGCTCCGCCCATGCCTACGCCAAATTGGTTTCGTTGAAAGCCATCCTTTACCGGATTGCCCGATAGATCTAAATTGGCAAAAGGAGATTTGCTGTCAATGGAAGAGCCAGGACGGGTCAAGTAAAAAACCTCGCCTGTGAAATCATTTGACCCCGATCGGGTTTCTAGATTTACAATGCCATTGCTGGTATTCCCATATTCTACTGAATAGTTGTTAGTAAGCACCGTCACACTTTTAGTAAAGCCAATTGGGGTATTGAATTTAACATTTCCCAAGAATCGCTCATTGTTGTCCATGCCATCAATCATGTAATTGGTGTAAATACCATTCAAGCCATTGATCGATACGTTAGGCGATTCGGCATAACCCAACGTTGCAATGGTCAGATTGGGTAAGCGATATAAGCTTCTGGTGATGTCGCGGCCTTCCATCGGTAGTGCTTGAATTTCCTTCAACGTAACATACGAGGATACTTCTGCATCTTTTAAATTTATTTGCGCAGAACGGGTAGATAGAATCGTTACTTCTTCTAGCGTGGTGACATTATTTTTGGTTATCGAAATGATCACTTCTTTACTTTCATTTTCGGCAAGGGTGACTTTCTGAGATTGTTCCTTATATTCTGAAGATTCAAGAATGACCAATTCGTATTCTCCAACCACTAGATTTGAGAATACCACAATACCTTGCCGGTTGGTATAATTGCTAACAGACGTATTCGCTTGGGTGTTTTTTAAAGATACCGCTACATTAAATAGACTATCGCCTTGATCAGTTTTTATCAGCACCGATAGGATGCTTTGCGCCTGGGTGCTGGCACAATAAAAAAAACTAAATAGAATGATCGTATAGATCTTTTGCATACAAATAGAATTGTTAAAAAAATAAAATGATTTTGGAAAGCCTTAAAAGGGCTTAAAAAAAAGGGCTAGTAGACAGGAGGAGCCCTTAAGCCATGTTGAACAAGGTTTGTTTCTTCTATGAAAACCTGAAAAAAATTAATAGGTCTGATGCCTGGAAAAAATAATTCCTTGAACAATCGGATCATTTTTTTGAGCAAATCTTCTGTAGATCCGCTTATAAAGCGAGTCAAATCCCGGATGGTATTAATGTCGCGAAGCGCGGGCAAGATAAGGGCAGGAGATTCAGACGAGGCGAGCTTCCTCAAATCGCAAAAAATATTTTTTGTTTGCCATGGCAAGCTTTGAAAGGCTCCGGCTTGAAATGATTGCTTGGTAAGCCCGATTAAATAGGCACCACCCCTATGAGAAGGACCAATAACGTTTTGACCTTTCTCCAATGAAAAAATGGTCTTTTGCCAATCTATTCTGTTTATTTCCGGGGTATCATTTCCAACCGCAACAACGGCACTATATCCCTTTTTAAATATTTCCTCAAATGCATTAGAAAGCCGTTCCCCGAAGTTGATGCCCGATTGCTTCGTCTGGTCAATTATAAAAAGCGGCAAATGAAGGGAACTGAGATGCCTTAAGGAATGGTTTATTAATATTTTGGAAGCAAGCTGGTTGAGGCGAAGATTATTTCCTTTTAGTAGAGGTTTTTCTGCGGCTTCTGCATTGGCTGTTCGGCTAAAAAAAAGTAGTGCTATGTTAGTCGAACGTGTGCGCATTTGATCCTAAAAATATGTTCTTCTCCTCCAATATACGGTCTTTAGAGCGACAATGGATTCTATTATTTCATAAAACTGTTCCTTTCTACTTTTAATTTACAAACTTTAGTGCGCCTCTAGCCAATTCTTTCCAATCCCCACCTCCACTTCCATGGGAACATCCAGTAGCACCGCTGTTTTCATGAGCTCTTGCACTTTAGGCTTTACAATTTCTTGTTCGGAGTGGTGAAGGTCGAACACCAATTCGTCATGCACTTGCATGATCATTTTGGTTTGCAGTTTTTCTTTTTGCAGCCAGCGATGGATGTTGATCATCGCAATTTTAATAATGTCGGCTGCGCTGCCTTGGATGGGCGCATTGATGGCGTTGCGCTCAGCAAAGCCGCGTGTAGAAATATTGCGAGAGTTGATATCACGCAAATATCTTCGTCTGCCTAAAATGGTTTCTACGTATTCCTTCTCGCGGGCGAGGTTAATGCTGTCATCCATGTAACGTTTGATGGCTGAAAATTCTTTGAAGTACGATTCAATGATTTCTGCCGCTTCGGTGCGCGATATGTTTAAGTTTTGGGCTAAACCAAAGGCAGTACTTCCGTAGAGGATTCCAAAATTTACTTCCTTCGCTTTGCGCCTCATATCAAGCGTAACTTTAGCGAGCTCCACTTTAAAAACTTTAGCCGCTGTTGTCGTGTGAATATCACGACCGTTGCGGAATGCTTCAATCATCGTTTCATCTTTGGCAAACGAGGCTGCAATGCGTAACTCAATTTGCGAGTAGTCGGCAGACATGAATAGGAAATTTTTATCGCGCGGAACAAACGCTCCACGTATCTGTCGCCCCTTTTCGGTACGGATAGGAATATTTTGCAAGTTCGGATTATTAGAGCTCAATCTTCCCGTGGCGGCCACTGCCTGTCGGTAATCTGTATGCACACGGTGGTCAAATTGGCTCACCATTTTTGGGAGCGCATCCACATAGGTAGATCGTAGCTTCTCATATTCGCGATAGTCCAAAATCTTTTTCGCAATCGCATGCTCTTCGGCCAACTTCGCAAGCACCTCTTCGCCCGTTGCATACTGGCCCGTCTTTGTTTTCTTAATTTTGCCGTCCATCAACTTCATCTTATCGAACAAGACTTCACCGAGTTGCTTAGGGGAACCGATATTAAATTCCTGTCCTGCTATTTCATATATCTCCTTTTGCACTTTTTCGCTGTCTTTCTGTAGCGCCTCAGACATCCACTTCAACGCTTGTTCATCTAAGGCTACCCCTTCGTATTCCATCGCGGCAAGCACATGTACTAGCGGCATCTCCACATCGCGCATTAGTCTTGAGTGTCCGCGTTTCTCCAATTCCTTCTGCAGCTTTTGTTTGAGTTGCAAGGATTGATCGACACGTTCAAAAGGAGTATTTGAATTTTCTTCAGGCAAAAGTTGGTAGCCCAGGTATTGGTTGCAAATGATACCAAGGTCGTGCGAAGCTTCTGGCTCAATTAAATAATGGGCAAGCATGGTATCGAACAACGTGCCCCGCACTTCAATACCCACTTTTTTCAGCGCAAGCATTGGTAATTTAATGTTGTGCCCAACTTTGATGATCCCCTCATCGGCAAAAACATCTTTAAATGCGCTAATTGATTTTTCTTCAATTTGAAAAGCCTCTGTGGGCGCGTGAGATACAAGCAATCCGGTAATCACAAAATCAAAGTGATCGGCATGATCGGTAATCACATCAAACGAAAATTCTTTTTGCGATTTTAGCTTTACCGCTAACTGATTAGCCTCATCGTCTGTTAATTTCTTATAATTTACAATTGATGGATCCAGTAATTTCTTTTCTGTATTATCCGATTGAGCCACAGCAGTTTCATCGCCTCCGCCAAACATGGAAAGTTGTGCCGGCTTTTTAGTGGAGGCGGGCGTGGTAATGGTAGAACCGGGGGTACTCGCAAAAATCCGTGGAGCCATGGTTTTGAACTCCAAGTCTTCGATGATTGGTTTTAGCTTTTCTTCTACGGGGCCAGAGTATTCTAGATCCTTTTCGTTCCACTCGATGGGCACATCCAAAATAATAGTCGCCAGTTTCTTTGAGAGTATGGCCTGCTCACCAAATTGCTCTACACGTTCTTTTAGTTTTCCTTTTAATTCACTGGAGTGAGCGATAATATTTTCAACGTTTTTATATTGCTTCAACAACTCAGCCGCTGTCTTTGGCCCCACTCCCGGAATGCCGGGAATGTTATCCGAAGTGTCACCCTGCAAACCAAGGATATCAATCACTTGAGAAACATTTTCGATGTCCCATTTTTCGCACACTTCTTTCGGGCCGAGTATGTCAACTGAATTACCCATGTAGGCCGGCTTGTACAAGAGAATCTTATCCGTTACCAATTGACCAAAGTCTTTATCGGGCGTCATCATGTAAACCGTGAAGCCTTCTCGCTCAGCCTTTTTGGCAATAGTGCCAATGATGTCATCCGCCTCGTAACCGTCCAACTCTAAAATCGGGATACCAAAGCCGCGGATAATTTCTTTTACGATGGGAACTCCCGAACGTATATCTTCCGGTGTTTCTTGGCGGTGGGCTTTGTATTCCGCAAAAATTTCATCGCGAAAAGTTTTGGCTGATGTGTCGAATGCCACCGCGATGTGTGTGGGCTTTTGCTTTTGAATTACCTCCAGCAATGTATTGGTAAAACCAAATGGAACGGACGTATTAATGCCTTTAGAATTGATCCGTGGATTTTTGGTAAATGCAAAGTGCGCGCGGTAGATTAATGCATACGCATCGAGTAAAAACAGTTTCTTCTCAGCCATGGGGCGAAGGTAGAAAAAGAAGATGTGCATTTCTGAGCGAAGTGCGTTTTCTTTCTTATCTTTCTGTAAACCAAAAGTTTGTGCCTCGTTTTGTCCGTTGGATTTTATATGTATTGCTTTCTGTAGTTGCCCATCTGGCCGTTGCCTACGGGGCGGCACAAATTTATAGGCCAAAGGTGCTTGCGCTTATTAACGAAAATCTCAAAAGTGGCATCAACGGAGATGTGAACATTGGTGGGCTCGACTACACTATTTTCAATCGTTTTCCCCAATTGTCCATCACGCTCTCAAAAATTTATCTGCGGGGGTCGCGCTATTCCGTTTATCATCAAGATTTTTTTACGGCTGAGAAACTGTACATACATGTTCAACCCATGCAATTACTGCGGGGGGTTGTAACCTTGAAATCCATTACTATTAAAAATGCTCAGGTCTTTATTTTTACTGCTTCCAATGGGTACACCAATCTGGATACTTTCAAAAAACTGGATTCCACCAAGCAAGAAACCAAATCACTGATTTCATTGGATGTGCAAAGCATCTTTTTTGAGAATACGCATTTTCAAGTTACTGATTCTGTAAAGAAGAAAATGCACGCACTGACCTTCATAAAAACCAACGTAGCAATATTACCATCCGATAGCTCTATGAAAATTGATATCAACGGGTTGGTCAATTTTAAAGGGCTTACGTTCAATCCCGAAAGGGGAAGTTATTTGTTGAACAAAAAGACACAGGTTTCTTTGAAGGTAAAATACAATCCTTCGAAAAGAAAATTATTGATTCTCCCCTCAACCATAAAATTTGAAAAGTCGTTGGTTGGGGTAACGGGGTTAATTCAATTTGCGTCTTCCAGTAGGTTGCAATTGAAGATTCAATCCAACCAGCAAGATTTCTCAGAGGGCTTATCAATTGTTACAAAATCTCTTCGAGAAAAATTGGAAAAATTTCAGTTTAAAGAACCACTCAATTTAACGGTCAATTTGGATGGAGTACTAGCGGAAGGCGAACCGAAAGTTACGGTTGACTTTTCAAGCAAGGAAAATAAATTTTCGATGGCAAAGTTAAGTATTGATGACTTCTCGTTTGTTGGCACGTTCAATAATCACGTTGATACAACCAAACTATTCGATGATTCGAATTCGCGTGTCTCCTTAAAAACATTTTCGGCAAAGATGCAGGGAATCCCCACACAAGGATCGCTTAGCATTACCAATTTGAAAGACCCCAAGCTGAAATTGGATGCTAAAATTAAAATGCCGCTAGTGGACTTAAATAACAGCACAGACATTACAAAACTGAGATTTTTGAATGGTGTGGTGATATCAGAAATCTCCTATGATGGCAAGCTCAGCGAATACATGGACAAAACCACCACCTCTTTTACTGGTAAACTAAAAGGAAAAGTGCAAATCAACAACGGAGCCATGCAATTAATCCCCCAACAAAAGAAACTGGATCAAGTCAACGCCCAATTGCACTTTACCGAAAAGGAAATGAGCATTGATAAAGTGAATTTTCAAATCAATGGAAATCCGATTGCGGTAGAAGGAAAAATAAGAGGGTTTATTCCTTTCTTCTTCCAGCCCAAGAAAAAAGGGTTTGTCAATCTTTCCATTCATTCGCCCCGACTGGATGTCGCCACCTTGCTAAAACCGAAAGAGGCGCGCAAGACCGCAAACGGCTCGGAGAAAAATAAAAACAATACGAAGAAGATCGATGAGTTGATACAACTTTTGATAGATAAAGTGGAATTTTCTATTGATCTAAAAGTAGATGAATTGTTGAAAGGGGCTTTTCGTGGTCAAAACCTAACGGGAAAAATAAGCTTACTCAGCAACCAACTCAAAGCCCAAAAAGTAAAAATGGATACAGACGGAGGTACCATTAAACTAGGGATACGGATGAGTGATCTACACCTGCCCACTAACCACGTTTCGCTGCACTGCGAGGTAAACGATGCGGACATCAAGAAAATTTTTAATTCGTTTGGCAACTTCCGACAAAAGTTGATTAAAGCAGAAAATGTGAGCGGAAAAATTTCGGCCAAAGTAGATTTATCTGCCGATATTGATGATGAATTCAAAATAGATACTCTCACGTTGAAAGGTGGGATTGAACTGCGAATCAAGAATGGAAAGATTATGAATTTTGCTCCTTTAGTGAATATGAGCACATTCATTTTTAAGAGACGTGATTTCGAGGAAGTTGGTTTTGCCGAAATTAGCATTCGGTCTAGCGTGTTTCGGTCTTTTTTGGAAATTGAGCGGATGGAGATCCAATCGACCGTATTGTCTTTATTTTTAGAGGGGCGTTACTCTTTTACCGACAGTACAAATTTAAGTGTCCAAATTCCACTGAGCAATCTTAAAAGGCGAAATAAAAACTATAAACCGGAAAATGTAGGAACAGATGTAAAAGTTGGCATGAGTGTATTTCTGCATGTTTACGAAAAAGACAAAAAAATAGTCATTGCGTACGATCCGTTTAAACGACACAAGAAAAAGAACTAAATAAAGTGAAATTCTTTTCAACAGATTTACAAACGTTTTTCTTAACTGGACGTCAAGCATCTTCTCCCGCCTCGGGGACGATGCGTGAACAAAGGCAATTGATGCGTATCGTCCCCGGGGCGGGAGACGATACTTAACTAAAGGTGATACGATTTTAGTTGACGCGCACTCGGCCAGGGATTGCAGCGAAAATCCCACGCGCCTCGCGTGGATTGTAGCGTAAAGCCCGATGGCCTTGCGCTTCGCTTGGCCAGGACGCCTAGATATGACTGCCAATAATTTTATTTTCAAATGCAAAGCGTACCAACGCGGCTGTATTTTTTACATGCAACTTTGAAATCAGATTTTTGCGATGAGAATCCACGGTGCTGGAGCTAACAGATAGTTTGTCAGCAATTTCGACATTGGTAAGTCCATCGGCTATCAATCCCAATACTTCTTTTTCCCTGCGGGTAAGCATCATCACCTGCTTGGCTTCCATTTGGTTGGTAAATTTTTCTAGGTAATTCCACCACGCACCCCCCGCATTTACCGTTTCAATTGCCTCCATCAATTCTGCAAGCGGAGTATTCTTTAATAAATAACCCGAGGCACCGCTTTCTTTCATTCGCTCTACATAGCTGAGCTGATCAAAATTACTGAGGGCAATAATTTTTGTGATGGGCGATTTGGCCTTCACCAATGCGCACAATTCTATTCCGCTATTGTCGGGCAGATTGATATCCATCAGCACAACATCTACGCTTTGGTTTACAAAAAACCCAAGGCACGAAGCCGCATTGGTTGCAAAGCCAGCCAATTCAATGCTTACCTGACTCCGCAGCATGGAGCTTAATCCCTCAATCACCATGGGGTGATCATCTACTATAAAAACTCGAATGGCCATACAGTTACTATTGACGATGAAAGTTGAACAAACTTTTGGCTTTTGGCAACTTAAAAAATCAAAATCCCCTTTTTGGGGGAGGGGGTTTATTTGAACGGAATGTTTATTTGAACGGATGTACCCGTTTGCTTTGAAGAATTCAGATCAATGCCTCCTTTTAAAAACTCAACCCGCTGGTGAATGTTTGTCAAGCCCATCCCGTTGCTTTCCTGACCGGTATCAAATCCATTTCCATCATCTTCCACGGTAATGGAAAGGTGAGCCGACAAGTACGAAACTTGTACTAAGCATTCTTTAGCTTGCGCGTGCTTCACTACATTGTTGAGAAGTTCCTGTACGATTCGATAGACAATTAGTTCCTGCTCGCTCGCTAACCTACGCTCATTACCGACCGTCTGAAAAACTATCTTTAACGTCTTCATACTATTGATGGCCTCCACATAATCGCGCAACGCAGTTTTTAATCCAAATACCTCGAGCGAAGGCGGCTTCATTGCGTGGGCTACTCGCCTCAATTCCTGCATGGAACCATCGAGCATATCCAACGATCGCGCAAAAATTAATTCGTCATCTTTGTTAAGCGTAACTTTATTTTTTATGTTGGCCAGCGATATTCGCACACCGGAAAGCAACCCGCCTACGCCATCATGCAAATCTTTAGCAATTCGAGATTGTTCCCCTTCGCGGGTTTCTGCTATTGAGCGATAAAGTTCAAATTGTTGGCGCTCCGATTCTATTTGTAAAGCCTGTTGCGCGCTCACTTTTTCTTTTTCGTCCAATCGATTTTTGTACCCAAGGCCGGCTGAGAAAAAAAGAAGCTCAATGATGATGCCTAATTCAAAATAAAATAGCGGGTTAGATAAAGGCGCAGGCAAAGAGGCGATGAGCTGATAATAAAAACTGAACAACATCGCCAGCATAGCAAACACACCCAAGCTTGCACCACCCGCCACCAAGTAATAACTAATCTGCCCTTGCTTCTTTCTCCAGATGGTAATGGCTGCATAGGCCGTCCAAGTTAATAATGCTATGCGCATCCAACTCCAGAGGTTAAATTGAATCTGAATAAGATGGGGCAAAAACATCAGGGCCAAATCAATCAAAGCATATCCACACAAAACATAGGAGGCGTACGTTAATTGTCTATGGAGGCCGGGGATCGTTTGCTTTGTCCTTAAAAAAGATTGGAAGAACGGAAAGTACATTGCATAGGCTGCTATTTGAGCCATGCGCTCCGCATATCCATAGATGAATCGGCTTGAAGAGAAAAATAGTACCTCTTTTGTTTCACCCTGTTTGATCACAAAATAGATGGCCATAAAAAAAATATAGCCAGAATAAAAAACGTACTCATTTCTTTTGACTTGCGAATATTTTACCATCATGTAGATCCCCATCATCAGCAGCATGCCTATAAAAATCAGTGTGAATAAGTCTTGACCTCCATATCCGTCCCAATACCAAATGAAGGAACCAGCTTGGGCAGAAGGGATCAGGAAAAAGTAACAAGAGTCCAAGGGGGCTTGCTGAAAATGTATTTTCAACAGACAGCGAAGGGTATCGCTGGGTGGTATTGAAATGGGATATAACTGACGATTAATGCTTCCTCTTATTTTTTTGGTAATTGGCAAAACGCTGCTGGTGGCTTTTGTTTGGTACGACCTAACTTCTATTTTTTCTTGTGGGGAAATGTAGAAAAAGAAGTGAGCCGTATCGGGCTGGTCATTGATGAGGGTAATCGAAAAATAGTGTGGCAAAAGCAGTTGACTTCGCGCGGGAGTCTGCTTTAATGAATTGGTTGGGATTTTCTCCAAACGATCAGCAGGTATCGATACAAAATCTGTTGAATTAGTGGAGTCAATGAATAACCTCAAGTATGGATCGACTGTATCAAATGTTTTCCATTTAGATAGGTAGACGGGTGATTGCCCGGCAGCCGAATCGGGAGACGAAAGAAGAACTAACAGAATCAATTTAAATTTAAGCGAGTGCACTGTTTCTGAATTTATCAGATAGAAATATAAGAAAAGAGAATGACCCAAAAAATAAGTGCAGTGCAGGTGGGCTATTTTTTCTTTTGCAGCATCTCGCGACAAGTCTGCGCTTTTTTTAGATTTTACCTAGTCTTCACCAAATGGTAGGATATTCCACTCGACTCCTTATTTGTTATGTGTAAAATACGACCACCTCGTACCGCTTCAAATTGCGCCCAAAAAATATCTGTTTTCTCTTTGAACCGCTTTGTTAAAGTAATATCCCAATCGGTGATGGTGCAGTTACCAATATACTTTTGATCGTAAAAAGTTGTACTACCCATCATACCAAAAGCACCTTTGTGAGAGCTGCTGTAGGTTTCATTGTTGTTAAAAACAAATGAATTGGCAGCCGCAGTAGAATTCATTCCTGCATAGGCACCTGTTACCGTGCTGTACATGTCGATGCCCGAACTTGTACTTTCCTGCCACTCGCCAACCAAGTCTGCTCGCGTAACGGCAAACTTATTGTAGTTCAACAATGCCTCTACCTTTTTCTGATCGGGAAAATTTTGCTGAAACTCTTGTGCAGAAGGAGAAACGATTTCAATGCATTTGGAATTACCATTATTTGTAATTACCCGAAAGCCTACATGACAATTTTTTCCAGTCGCTTTTTCGATGGCATCTGCCTCAAAGAAATCGATGCAGAAATAACAGGCCCCTCCGTTATCGTACTTGCGCACGCTACTTAAATTATAGCGTGGTGCAATGAGCTGATCCCACAGTGCGCCATCTATGTCGTTGCTATTGCGCATGGCATCGGTTATCGCAACGGTATAATGCAGGAACACTTTCGTATTTCCTTTTGTCACCTTCACATAATCATCAAAAGGTTGGGCTACCCAGCCATCATCAAAGGTGATGGTGGAAATAGAGATGCCGTGGTTGTTGGATGCCTTTTCTAAAATGGGCTGAGCAAGTTGTGCGGGTTTAGTAGGCTGTTGGGATTGCTGAGTAATAACTTCGACAGTTGGTTTTTTTAAATCTATCGAGGCTAAAAAAGACTCCACCGCGGGTATAAACTCTTCGCTGTTCATCAGCACTACAATGCTCATCTGCACACCGTAGCCGGTAATAGTTGTGAGCAAGGCTGCGGCATCTTGACTGTTAAATTGAAAATTGGCCGCACCCGCCTCTGATGTCCAACCGTCTTCGGTAGTAGCTTCGGGTGTTGGCATGAGTGCATCGGGAAAACTTTTTGTGATGAGGTTGGGCCACTCGCTGTTGAAATCGGCCATGGCATCTCCATTGCTCAACATACTTTTATAAAGGGTAACTCGGCACCAGCCTTGCGTCAAATTATTTGTAGTTGTATAAGAAGCAGCGTAATCTCTAGTTTCATTTTGCCAGCCATTGGGCGGAACAAAAGAGGCAATGTCAAATGTTTGCCGCTGCGCAAAAATCAAGGAAGTGTTAAACAATATTAGCAGGGTTATTAACCTATTCATAAACGGAAGGATTGGATCAACCTATTTCATAACAATTTTAGACTTAATGCTGCGGAAAGCAAGGGGTAGACTGAAAATCCCCTTTTTGGGGGAGAAATAAATTTTCGAGAATGTGTTAATTTTAGAAGCACAATACAATTCTGAATAATATGGAAATATCCCTGCGGTATCATAAAATTATTGAAGCATTGAAAATCGTAATCATCTTTTTCATAGCAGCTATAACAGCGACTACAGCTATCGCTCAAATGCCCACTATTGCCAGTTTCTCTCCTGCCAATGGCCCAGTGGGTACAACCGTAACCATTACTGGCGCTAACTTCGATCTAACCCCCGCCAATAATATTGCAAAGTTCAATGGAACAATTGCACTGATAACAGCAAGCACACCCACAAGTATTACCACCACTGTTCCTGTTGGCGCAACCGCGGGAAATATTACGGTAACGGTGGCCGGACTAACGGGAACTAGCGTTACATTATTTACCGTTGACAGCGCACCATGGGTACAAACCAATGGGCCTTATGGAGGAGGGATAAATACAATGGCGGCAGACGGGGGCAACCTATTTGCGGGAACATATTCTGGTGGTGTGTTTCGCTCTACTAACAATGGCAGCACCTGGACACAAATCACCAATAGATCTGTTGAATCGCTGACCTTCACCGGAGGCAACCTATTTGCGGGTATTTCTGGTGGAGTGTTGCGTTCCACTGACAATGGCGCTAACTGGACGGAACTCAATACAGGACTTACCGGACTACTTGTTGTGTCACTTGCAATGAGTGGGGGCAACCTATTTGCGGGTACAAACAGTGGCGGTGTGTTCCGCTCTGCTGACGATGGCAACAACTGGACGGAAGTCAATACAGGACTTACCAATCTAAATGTTGTGTCACTTGCAATGAGTGGAGGCAACCTATTTGCGGGTACATACAGTGGCGGTGTGTTCCGCTCTGCTGACGATGGCAACACCTGGACGGAAGTCAATGCGGGGCTTACCAATTTACAGGTTCAGTCCTTGGTGATAAGTGGAGGCAACCTATTTGCTGGTACAGGCGGCAGTGGTGTGTTTCGCTCAGCTGACGATGGCAACACTTGGACGGAAGTCAATGCGGGGCTTACCAATTTACAGGTTCTGTCCTTGGTGATAAGTGGAGGCAACCTATTTGCTGGTACAGGCGGCAGTGGTGTGTTTCGCTCAGCTGACGATGGCGACACTTGGACGGAGGCCAATACCGGGCTTACCAATTTAAGGGTTCCTTCGCTGGCCATAAGTGGAGGCAACTTATTTGCTGGCACAGACTGGAGTGGCGTGTTTCGCTCTGCTGACAATGGCGGCACGTGGACAGAAGTCAACACAGGGATAATCATTACACGGATCTTTTCTCTGGCCAGTAGTGGAGGCACCGTGTTTGCGGGTAATTTTGGAAGAGTGTTCCGCTCTACCGACAATGGTACCAGTTGGATGGGCAGGACAATAGTTAATGAAGGGCTTATTACTTCTTTTATCTTCAGTGGAGGTAACGTATTTGCCGGCTCAGAGTTTAACGGTGTGTTCCGCTCCGCTAACAATGGCGACACTTGGACGGCCGTCAACTCAGGGCTTACCAATTTTCAGATTCTTTCATTGACCAACATTGGCAACAACCTATTTGCGGGTACTTTTGGTGGAGTGTTCCGTTCCACTGACAATGGCGCAAGTTGGACTGCCGTTAACACAGGGCTCATCACTCTAAATATTTTTTCTTTGGCTAATAGTGGAGGAAATCTATTTGCGGGCACAGGAAGTGGAGTATTCCGCTCCTCCAATAATGGTGATACATGGACAGCCGTTAATACAGGACTCACCAACCTTTTTGTGCAGTCCATTACAATTAATGGGGGCAACTTATTTGCGAGTTTAAACAGTGGTGGAGTGTTCCGCTCCTCCGATAATGGCGACACATGGACAGGCGCCAATTCAGGGCTTCCCATTAACAGTGTGCGGTCTTTTACAGTTAATGGGGGTAACTTGTTTGCGTGTACAGGAAGTCAGGGTGGCGTGTTCTGCTCCACAGACAACGGTGGCACTTGGACGGCCGTCAACGCAGGGCTTACCTTTGAATTCGTATACACCTTGGCGGTTAGTGCGGGCAACATGTTTGCTGGAACTGATAACGGCATATTTATTCGCCCGCTGTCTGAGTTTAGTAAACCTCCCAGCGTAACATCATTTACTCCAAACCTTGGTTCAATTGCCACAACCGTCACCATTACGGGCTTAAATTTTAGTCCGGTTGCCGCCAATAATCTTGTTGAATTTAATGGAACCATTGCAACCGTAGTAGGCAGTACGCCTACAAGCATAACCACCACTGTTCCAACGGGAGCCACAACAGGTCCTCTATCTGTAACAGTAGCGGGAAATACGGCATTTAGTGTAACGGAGTTTACTGTTACCACCGGCTCATGCATCCCCGCCATAGAACGCGCTGCGTTAATTGCTCTTTATAATTCTACCAATGGTGCAGGTTGGATTAATAACACCAACTGGCTTAGTGCGGATGAAAGTACTTGGTACGGAGTAACTGTGCAGAGTTGCCGGGTTGTTAGTATTTTTCTTAACAACAATAATTTAGTAGGCACTCTGCCTACAGAACTTGGAGATTTGACACAACTGACAATTCTGAATCTTGGTCAAAGTGGCTTTGCCACAAACAAGAATAAAATAAGTGGCACTGTCCCCTCTTCAGTTGCCAACTTGGTCAACCTGAAAACCCTTTGGCTCTCGGTTAACCAACTTTCTGGTTCTTTGCCAGCATTTATTGGAAGTCTTAACAATCTTGAGTATTTGGATTTTGGCGATAATCAATTTACGGGCAACATTCCTAATTCATGGTTTTCGCTGCCAGTTATTGAGGTGTTAGATCTTTCAAAGAATAATTTGAGTGGTAATCTATCTTCCCAGATTGGTCAATTGACAACGTTAAAATATTTCAACTTAGGCACCAATCAATTTTCTGGCTCACTACCTTCAGAGTTGGGAAATCTAACATTATTGAATACACTAACGTTAGATGCCAATCAATTTTCTGGAACCGTGCCCGCTTCTTTCGGGAATCTTATTAATATGCTATTTTTTGGACTTTCGGTGAATCAGCTTTCGGGCGATCTTCCGGCTTCACTTGGCAACTGGACAAACCTTGTCACTTTCGTGATTTCACTAAATCAATTTACAGGCGATCTACCTCCCGCCATTGGCAATTTTCCGAATCTGTTTACTGTTAATGTCAGGGGAAATCAATTTATTTCCATACCCAAATTTACTTCGATTGATCTTGTTGATTTTCGAGTGTTTGGAAACCGTCTCAACTTTGGTCACTTGGAGCCAAACATTGGCACAGCAGGATTTCAATATTCGCCCCAAGCAAACCTACCTGGCGGCACAGCTTTCACTTGCGCGGGAAGCACACTCACTATTAACTTCTCAACCCCTGGCACTGCTAATAGTTATCAATGGTACAAAGAGGGCGTGTTGATATCAGGAGCAACATCGGCAACGTTCACCAAAAATAATGCTGTCGCAGCCGATGCGGGCAACTATACAGTGCAGGTAACCAACTCTATCGTCATAGGCCTTACGTTACAATCAGATAATTTTTTAGTCACCGTTAATATGTTGCCTGTACTTCCAACTGCTACAGGTGCCAGCGCTTGCGGCAATAGTACAATAACATTAAATGCATCAGGAGGAACAAACGGGCAATACCGTTGGTACACCGTTGCAACTGGGGGAACAGCAGTTACCACACAAACCAATAGTAGTTATACAACGCCTTCGCTGACAACCACAACCACGTATTATGTTTCCATCAACAATGGAACCTGCGAGAGTGCGCGCACACCTGTTGTTGCCGCAATCAATGCGCCTCCGGCCCAGCCTATAATAACCGGTGCATCGGGCTGCTCACCTTCGGCAATTATTCTTAATGCATCGGGTGGAACAAGCGGACAATACCGATGGTACACCGTTGCAACGGGCGGAACTGCGCTGACGGGACAGACCAATAGTAGTTATACCACTCCATCGCTAACAACCACAACCACGTATTATGTTTCCATCAACAATGGAACCTGCGAGAGTGCGCGCACATTAGTGATTGCTACGATCACAGGGCTGTGTGCTCAACCGCCTGTCATCAATACCGCTCCTCTCTCCACAACTGTCGGAGGCATAGTAACCATTGATCTGAAGCCATTGATCACTACTTCTGGAACACTCGATATAAATTCAATTCAATTAACAGTGCCACCTTCCAGTGGCGCTATTGGAACCATTAGCAACGGAGTGCTCACCATCAGCTATCAAGGGATTGCTTTCACCGGTAAAGAAATTTTTTCAATCCGTGCCTGCGATAACAATGGAAACTGTTCCACACAACAATTCGAAATTGAAGTGGCGGGCGATGTGGTGGTCTACAATGCACTCTCGCCCAATGGGGCAAACCCGGTATTTACCATTGAGTACATCGAACTAATTCCTGAAACCAAAAATAACTCGGTCACTATTTTTGACCGCTGGCAAAACGAAGTGTGGAGCGCATCGAACTACAACAATTCATCTGTGGTGTTTAAAGGTGTGAGCAACAGCGGGAGCGATCTTCCTACAGGAATCTACTTTTATAAAATTGAATTTGCTAGTGGAAAGAAAATGCAGACAGGATTTATTTCGCTGAAGAGGTGAGTTAAATGCAAATAGGCCAGAATTTAGGAGACAGAAGTTAGAAGTTAGAATGTAGAATATAGGGGTTAGAATATAGGAGTTAGAAGTTAGGAGGTTGCAATCCAACACTTAACACTTCGACACGTCAACGCTTTAACACGTCAACACTTTAACACGTCAACACCTCGACAACACTTTAACGCGTCAAGCCGTCAACACACTTTTAAAACAAATAGTATGAAATACTTATTACTCGCTGCGGTTTTAATTATGCTGATTCCTTGTGCCATGGCGCAACAAGACCCTTTGTACTCGCAATACTTCAACAACCCAATGCTCATCAATCCCGCTTTCGCGGGAAGCAATGACAGATTATATGCAGGCCTCGCCTACC